>ERZ651768.3-NODE-3-length-235469-cov-6.065988_pt1 | contig 235469 bp, 213 predicted proteins | sample MGYA00514754_ERZ651768 | MGnify/ENA metagenome assembly ERZ651768
CAGCAGGGCCAACAAGGTCAGCAGGGCCAACAAGGTCAGCAGGGCCAACAAGGTCAGCAGGGCCAACAAGGTCAGCAAGGAGGCCAACAGGGAGGCTTCGGTGGCCCTGACGGCGGCCCTGACGGCGGAAACCGGGGCGGTGTATACAACGGTTCGCGATACGGCCGTCTCTCGACGGGCGACATCCGACAGTTCCGTAGCGAGGCCCGGCAACGTGTCCAGGAAGCGCTCGAATTGCAGCGCCTGCTTGAGGATGTGGACTTGAACGATCAGCAACTCGGTGACGTGATCGCGGCTCTGAGGCAATTGGACCGTGAGGATGTCTACCTCGACCTGGCCGAGTTGGCCCAACTCCAGTCGCAGATCGTCGAGGGATTGAAGCAACTCGAGTTCGGCCTGCGGCGAGAGCTGGAGGGAGAGGGCCAAGATCGGGTCTTCATCTCCGGCTCTGATGACGTCCCAAGGGGCTTCGAGGACTTGGTCGACGAATACTACCGGGCTTTGTCGAGGAGCCCTAGTAACTGAGCGAGGCTCCTCTTCCAAACGAACGACCGGAGCTGGGCAAGCACCTACTTTCCCTGCCAGGGTGGTGGGTGTGAGCCCGGTTTCGTTGGCCGATGGGTCACATGCTACCCGGGACTGATTCGTCCTCCCCGCTAATGTCCGACATTAAAGCGAGATCCCAGCGGGGCAGAAGAGGGATAGTTGATCCATGAAGATCGGTGTCTTGATACTCAATTTTGGCGAACCCGAAAATCCCACGCTCGACGAGGTAATCCCCTTCCTGGAGCGTATTTTTGCCCGGAACTCGTCCCTCGAGTCCGACAAGGGTAGTGGTCGAGCCCGGAAGCTCGCTGAAGCACGAGCGCCTGGTCTGATCGAAGAGTACAAACAAATCGGCGGGTCCCCACTGGCCCGGCAGGCCAGAAAACAGGTCCGCACGGTCGAGGGTATTCTTCGCCGGCGGGGCTTGCACCTGCAGTGTTATTCGGGCATGCAGTTTACGGAACCGTCAGTCGCTACGGTCGTGGCTGAGGCACAAGCGGCGGGCGTCGAGCAGTTGGTGGCCCTTCCCGTCTACCCTCTGTGCGGAAGATCGACCACTGTTGCAGCTCTGGAGGACGTTCGGGCTGCCATGAGCGAACTCTCGTGGGAGGTACCGCTCCGCGAAATCACTGGCTGGCATCGGCACCCGGCGTATCAGCGACTCCGCGCAGACACCATTCTCGACTACGTGAAACGGGAGGGAGTCGACCTCCACGCGTCAGACACCACACTCGTATTTTCGGCCCACGGTACTCCGCTGAAATACGTGGACAAGGGTCCACGTTATGTGACGTACGTCGAGGAGGTGTGCCGCATGGTCGCTCGGGAACTCGGCGTCAGCGACTACGCGCTCGGCTACCAGAACCATACCAACCGTGACATTCCATGGACGGCTCCCGACATCGAATCTGTAATTCGGGAGGTCGATGCGGCTCGGGTCATCGTCGATGCGGTCAGTTTCATGCATGAGCAGTCCGAGACTCTGGGGGAGTTGGATGGTGAACTCCGTGAAATTGCGGAAGAAGCTGGCCTCGAGTTCCACCGCATACCCATTCCCCACGATGATGCCGCCTTCGCGGCGCTTCTGGCGGATCTCGTAGAGGACGTACTCCGGCCCGAGCCCGTCATGGGTGGGCTGGGCCTACGCCGCTGCCTCTGTCGGGCCACGCCAGCTACGTTCTGCCTCAACGCCGCCGACTGATCGATCACACATCGGCGGCACCACATCGCCGTTAGACACCGGCGATCGACACCGGCGTCAGGCGTCACACATCGGTGTCACACCGGCCTGGAGCCCGTCGCGTACGCTGTCGCGAGGGTGGCCGCCAAACGCTTGCCCTCGGTAATCCTGCCCAGGATCCCCGGCCGAGCCGTGTAGTTCGAGCAGAAGTGCAGGTCCGGCGGCCATTCGACGCCCTCAAGGCCATCCCACGTCTCGTCCCACGCGGGAATCCTTGTTCTAGAAACGTGAAGCGCCTCCGCCGGGTGTCCGGTGACGACTTCGAACTCTTTACAGGCGATTTCCGCGATCCGGCCATCGTCCCAGTCGGGCAGCTCAGAGTTTTTCATCCCGCCCAGGTAGGCGGTATGGAGGCCAGGGCGCCCAAACAGGCTGTCGTTCCAGGTCACACCTCTCGTCTCGAGAGACTCCCCGAAGGCTACCTGGAAGCCGAGGCCACTGAGTTTCGTTTCAGACTTCAGGTAGACGAGGGCGAGACGGTTGTACCGAAGCGCTGACAGCCGGCCGGCCTCTTCCGGGTACGAACCGCCGAGGAGGCCCGCGGCCGTATCGGACGGGCACGTCAAAACGACCGCGTCAACCGGAACACTTCCCGCGCCGTCTGCGGTGACCTCCCACCCGACCCGTCTCTTCCGCAGCATCCGAACCGGAGTTTCCAGCCGGATACTTCCCCCTAGCTTCCCGGCGATCGCCAGCGGTAGTGCCCCCAACCCCTGCCGGAAGGAGCAAGGCGGGGATTCGGCGGCTCGCCCGGCACTGCGAAACATCCGCCACAGAATACTCCTCCGAACGCCAAGCTCCGCCAGGGTCCGCTGCAGTGCGTGCTTCACCGGCATGCGGTCCGGATCAGAGGCGTAAAGGCCGCCATAGAGGGGCCCCAGCAAAGCTCGATACGCGGCCCCACCGAACTTCCTCCGCAAGAAGGGGCCCACGAGTTCGCCTGCTCTCGGACCGGCAGTGAACGGCTCGGCCAGCACGCGCGCCTTGGCCCACAACGAAAGAAGATCCGTGGTCACGGCCTGGGAGAACGAGAGGGGAGCCCGCCGCAGTTGGCCTCGGTGATACACGTACAGAGGAAGATCCTTCGAGGCCGTGACCAACTCCTCGCTCAGGCCCACGCTCTCGACGAGGTCCCGGAAGGGACCGGTCAGCCGTGCCCGCTGAGGGCCCAACTCCAACACGAGGCCCCCGTGGAGTTCGGACCGCATGACACCACCCGGAACGCTCGCCGCTTCCCAGACGGTGACGTCAACGCCTAAACGGCGAAGCTCATGGGCGAGGACCAAGCCCGAGATTCCACCTCCAACGATACCAATCATCCGGTCGAGTCTACATCGATTCGTCCGACTTTCAACCCGACTTTCAATATGACACACTTGACAAACAGCTCGTTTTGCAGAAAGTTAGGCAAGACTAAATTTATATTGGGGTATTGTCAGCAGGGGAATTTTCGCATGGAAGACAGACAAGACGAGAAGCCTGGCCAGGCCCATGCTGGAATCTCGCGCCGTGACCTTCTGAGATCGGGAGTGGCCGGAGCCGTCGGCCTAGCGGCCGGGACGGGGGCACTCGCTGAATCGAAGCTAGGAAACGACGAATCAACGGTCAGCGGGGCTGGGGGGGTGCACAACCCCGGGCTCGCCGGAGCCGAGGGCGATGTGGATCCGGCGGGATTCGATCCGACCGCCTTCCTGAAAAATTTCGACTACGGCAACGTATCGACGCTCCCCAACGGACAGATTCAGAGGGAGTACGAAATCACTGCCTTGGATAGCGAGATCGAGGTTGCGCCGGGAGTACACTTCGCTGCATGGACCTACAACGGGACGGTTCCCGGACCGAGCATCCGTTGCACCGAAGGTGATCGGCTGAAGGTGAATTTCACCAACGGGGGAAGTCACCCACACACGATCCACTTCCACGGTATCCACGCTGCAGACATGGACGGCGTTTTCGAAATAGTCGAGCCGGGAGAGAGCTTTGTCTACGAGTTCGACGCGGCGCCCATGGGGTTCCACCTCTATCACTGCCATGCCATCCCCTTGAAGCGGCATGTGCACAAAGGTTTGTACGGTGCGTTTATCGTAGATCCGCCGGAGGGAAGACCCGAAGCCAACGAAATGATGATGCTGATGAACGGGTTCGACACGAACTTCGACGGGGACAATGAAGTCTATGCGGTAAACACGGTGGCCTTCCACTACCAGAGGCATCCCATCGAGATCGAGCAGGGGGAGCTGGTACGCATCTACCTCGGCAACATGACGGAGTTCGACCTTTTGAACTCGTTCCACATGCACGGAAATTTCTTTCGCCTCTACCGCACCGGAACAGATCTCGAACGCTACGAATTGACCGACACCGTGATGTTGTGCCAGGGTGAACGCGCGGTCCTCGAATTCACCTACGATTACCCCGGTAGGTACATGTTCCATGCACACCAGAGCGAGTTTGCCGAACTCGGGTGGATGGGAATCTTCGACGTCAACCCGCGGACCCTGGTTTGACATCCACAACAGAGCCTACGCATACGCGTGACGGTCAGCCGGCCGGCGCCAGCCCGTCGGATGGGACTGCCCATTCGGCTCGTACGGGGCGTATGGCCTTGGCGGCCAAGGGACTGCTCCCGCTGCTGCTGCTAGCAGGCTTACTGGCGGTGTTTCTTCGGTTCGGGCCTGTCGGCGTGTTCCGGGCCGCATTCCCACCCATCGAAGAACTCACTTTCGGGCGTATCGCCTTTCCCCAGCCGGGCTTGATCCGCGTCCATATGGTCAACGGGGGTCCCGAACAGGTCACGGTCGCTCAGGTGATGTTGGACGACGCTTACTGGGAGCACACGGTCGTACCAGACCGCGAGGTCGGTCGTCTCGACGACATTATGATAGAAATCCCCTACCCGTGGGTCGATGGGGACCCGCTGATCGTCACGGTCGTCAGCTCAACGGGAGTTACCTTCACTCAGGAAGTGGCCGTCGCCACCCAGTCTCCGGAAATCAACCGGTCCTACGTTGTCACCTTCGCCCTTCTGGGCGTGTACGTGGGCGTCGTCCCTGTGTTCCTGGGACTGCTGTGGCTTCCGTTTATCGCTGGCGTGAGCCAGCGTTGGATCGACTTCTTCCTGAGCTTCACCGTGGGGCTGTTGCTCTTCCTCGGGGTGGATGCTCTGGAGGGAGCTTTTGCGTTGACGGGCCGGGTGGCCTCGGCCTTTCAGGGGGTCGGACTCATCGTCCTAGGGATGGTCGGCGCGCCTCTCGTCATTCACGCCGTGGGCCGTATAGGCAGGGGTGATTCCGCGATCACTCCTCTGGGTATCTCCACCCTGATCGCCATCGGGATCGGGCTTCACAACCTGGGAGAAGGCCTCGCCATCGGCTCATCCTATGCGGTCGGCGAGGTGGCGCTGGGGACGAGTTTGGTCTTCGGATTTTTGCTTCACAACACGACTGAAGGCCTCGGCATCGTGGCGCCCCTGGCCCGTTCGAGGCCGTCATATGGGAAGCTGGCGGCTCTCGGTCTCATCGCTGGCGTTCCCACGATCTTCGGTGCTTGGATCGGAGGATTCTCTTATTCGCCGACAGCCAGCGTTCTATTCCTGGCGATCGGCGCCGGAGCCATCGTGCAGGTCATCGCGGTTCTCGGCCGGAGTATGGGGTCTGGTGGGCGAGAAGGCTTCAAGGGCCCGCTCAATGCAGCCGGGGTGGTGGCGGGGCTGATCGTCATGTACGCCACGGGGCTGTTCGTGGCCGCTTAGTTGTAATCGAATAGAACGCTGGGATGCGTGTATATGAACACGGTTGGGATCGTGACCATTGCTTTCGGGGTCTCCATTTTGTGCGGCCGGGGAACAACGCTGGTCGCCCCTGCGCTGACCCTGCGTTGGTTCAAGGAGACGATCGCAAGCAACGCTCGCATCCGAATGCTCGGCGCATTCTTTATGGCCCTGGGGGGGGCGATGGTTTGGGCAGGCACCTCAGAGGACAGTGGATTGGCCACCTTCCTGACAGTATTAGGCTGGGTGATGCTCGTGATCAGCGCACTGGTCCTAGTGCTATTCCCGGGCGTCTACCGCACTATCGCCAACCCGTTCATGCCGTCCGACACAAGTGGGAGTCTGTTCTTGTGGCGCGTCCGAGGGCTGGCAGGGATCCTCGCGGGGGTACTCATAATCTACTTCGGCGTACTCGCACTCTGACCCAACGCTAGCCCGCGTAATACTCCCTCAACAGCCCTCATATGACCGATCAACAGTTCATCTACGTGATGAAGGGCCTCCGAAAAATCGTCCCGCCCAAGCGAGAAATCCTCAAGGGCATTTGGCTGTCCTTCTTTCATGGGGCCAAGATCGGCGTGGTCGGGGCGAACGGATCGGGTAAGAGCACCCTGCTCAAAATCATGGCCGGGCTAGACGAAGACTTCCTCGGTGAGGCCTGGTCAGCCAAGGGGACCAGAATCGGCTACCTGCCGCAGGAGCCTGAGCTCAACCCGGAGCTCGACGTTCGCGGCAACGTCGAAGAGGCCGTTCAAGAGACACGCAATCTCCTCAAGAATTTCGAGGAGATCAGCACGCGATTCTCCGAACCGATGACGGATGAGGAGATGGCGGCACTCATCGAGAAGCAGGCCCGACTTCAGGACCAGATCGACGCGTCCAACGCCTGGGACTTGGACCGCCGGGTCGAGATCGCGATGGACGCCCTTCGCCTCCCACCTCCCGACACGGATGTGAACACGCTGTCCGGCGGAGAGTTGAGGAGAGTTGCCCTATGTAGACTTCTCCTCGAAGAACCCGACATGCTTCTGCTCGACGAGCCGACCAACCACCTCGACGCCGAGTCGGTCGCCTGGCTCGAGCGATACTTGAGTGAGTTTTCCGGGACCATCGTCGCGATCACCCATGATCGATACTTCCTCGACAACGTGGCCGAGTGGATTCTTGAGCTGGACCGTGGAGAAGGGGTCCCGTGGAAGGGCAACTACTCTTCCTGGCTGGAGCAAAAGAGTGAGCGGCTACGTGTCGAGGAGAAACAGGTGTCCGCGCGCCAGAGTTCGCTCGCTCGCGAGTTAGAGTGGATCCGCATGGCCCCTCGGGCACGGCACGCCAAAGGCAAGGCTCGAATCGGCGCGTACGAGGAGCTTCTAGCGCAGGATGAGCGGGAGCAAATCCTCACTGCGGAGATCCTCATCCCGAAGGGGCCTCGGATGGGGAACGACGTCGTGGTGTGCGAGGCGGTCAAGAAGGGGTTCGGGGATCTCCTGCTCATTCATGACCTCTCGTTCGTCCTTCCCCCGGGAGCCATCGTGGGTATCATCGGCCCCAATGGTGCGGGAAAGACGACACTCTTCCGAATGATCACCGGAGAAGAAGAGCCCGACGCGGGCGCTCTTCGACTCGGGCAAACCGTCAAGTTGGCTTATGTCGATCAGTCGCGATCCGCCTTGGATCCGGACAAATCGGTCTTCGAGGAGGTGGCGGAGGGTCTGGAGATTCTCGAGTTCGGACGGGTCGAGGTGAACCCGAGAGCCTACCTGTCCTGGTTCAACTTTCGGGGAGCAGAGCAACAGAAGAAGGTAGGCATCCTCTCTGGTGGAGAGCGGAATCGGCTCCACCTAGCCAAACTCCTCAAGGAGGGAGGGAATCTCATACTGCTGGATGAGCCGACGAACGATCTCGACGTCGATACACTCCGTGCGCTTGAAGAGGCCCTGCTCTCGTTTGCGGGCTCAGTCATGGTCATTTCACACGACCGCTGGTTCCTGGATAGGATCGCGACCCATATCTTGGCCTTCGAAGGAGAGAGCCAGGCTGTTTGGTTCGAAGGGAACTACCAAGAGTATGAAGACGACCGCCGGAGAAGGATGGGAGCGGAGGCGGACCAGCCTCATAGGATCAAGTATAAGAGACTGGTGCGGTAGCTCCCGTTGGGAAAAGCCGAGTCGACGTCCGATAGATCTCTCGGCCTGGCGCTCGTGGATATGACCCCCGAGAACGCCGAATTCACACTCGGAGAAACCTACACATTCATTTTCACCACACAGTAGGGCGCAGTAGGAGCAAGCGGTGGGGCTGCTGAGTTTACGGTGGAGACCTGCCCACTTATGTTTCTCGTGACCGCCAGGGGTACCCCGGAAGACAGGGTTGAGAGAGTCCCTTGGAACCTGACCCGGCTGACACCGGCGTAGGGAGCGCGGCATGAAGTCGACACCAACGAAAAAGCCGCCCGGCCCCACACCGCGGCGGCTTTCGTATAGGGATCCATCAAAGATTTTCCCGTCAAGGAGAACATCGTGCCCCACCACAACGGAGCCGAGCGTAACGGCGATCGCGACCTGAACGATCCTTCGGAGGGTGATTACGGCCGCGCGTTCCCGAAATCGAGGAAAGTCTTCGTGGAGGGCCGCCACGGAGTCCGCGTGCCGATGAGAGAAATCTCGCTCGCCGGTGGGGAGCCCCCCTTACGTGTGAACGACACTAGCGGACCGCTGGGGGTCGATCCTCACGCCGGGTTACCAAAGCTACGGGCGCCGTGGATCGAGGGGCGGGGCAGCGTAATCGAGGGTAGCACGACGTATCGGCCTCTCGACCCCGGAACGGCAGTCGAAATTCCTGAGGCGCTCCGGAACCGCCCTCTCCGCTCCACCAACGGAACCGTCACACAAATGCACTACGCCCGCCGGGGCGAAGTCACCGAGGAGATGGATTTCGTCGCTATTCGTGAGGGGATGGACGCCGAGTTCGTGCGTGATGAGGTCGCCCAGGGGCGGGCAATCATCCCTACCAACATCAACCATCCTGAGTCCGAGCCGATGATCATCGGACGGGCGTTCCGCGTGAAGATCAACGCGAACATCGGTAACTCGGCCGTGGGGTCCTCGATCGAGGAGGAGGTCGAAAAACTGAGATGGGCCGCACTTTGGGGCGCCGACACCGTGATGGACCTCTCCACCGGAAAGAACATACACGAGACCCGCCAGTGGATTATCCGGAACTCTCCCGTACCGATCGGGACGGTGCCCATCTATCAGGCGCTCGAGAAGGTGAACGGGGTCCCTGAGGATCTCACGTGGGAAGTCTACCGTGACACGCTTGTCGAGCAGTGTGAGCAAGGAGTCGACTATTTCACGGTGCACGCCGGAGTGCTGCTCCGCTACGTCCCGATGACGGCGAATCGTATGACGGGTATCGTATCACGGGGTGGCTCGATCATGGCCAAGTGGTGTTTGGCCCACCACCAGGAAAGCTTCCTCTACACCCGCTTCCGGGACATCTGCGAGATCATGGCCGAGTACGATGTCTCCTTCTCACTCGGGGATGGGCTGCGGCCCGGGTCACTTGCGGACGCAAACGACGAGGCCCAGTTCGCTGAACTGTACACGCAGGGGGAACTCACCCGGATGGCGTGGGAACACGACGTCCAGGTCATGTGCGAAGGTCCGGGGCATGTGCCCATGCACATGATCAAGGAAAATATGGACAAGCAACTGGAGTGGTGCTCCGAAGCTCCCTTCTACACACTAGGGCCGCTGACCACGGACATCGCTCCGGGTTACGACCATATCACGAGCGCCATCGGCGCCGCGCAGATCGGATGGTACGGCACGGCGCTACTCTGTTACGTGACGCCAAAGGAACACCTGGGCCTGCCGAACCGGGACGACGTGAAGGCCGGAGTGATCGCCTATCGGATCGCGGCCCATGCGGCCGACCTGGCGAAGGGGCATCCCCGCGCCCGGGAATGGGACGACGCTCTATCGAAGGCCCGATTCGACTTCCGCTGGGAGGATCAGTTCAATTTGGCGCTCGATCCTGTGACGGCACTGGAGTACCACGATGAGACGCTGCCAGCGGAGGGAGCGAAGGTCGCCCATTTCTGCTCCATGTGCGGACCCAAATTCTGTTCAATGAAGATCACCCAGGACATCCGCGACTATGTTGCTGCGGGGGATGCGAGCGAAGACGTCGTTCGGAGCGGCTTGGAAGCGAAGTCGGCCGAATTTCTGGAGAAAGGTGGAGAAATATACGTTGATGTGAGCGGGGACTAGAGGTTTACCTGGATTCCTCCCAGCGAACCTCATCACCGACAGAGATGGTCGCGTCGTTCAACACACTCCCGTGTGCCCCGCCTCTCCAGTGGGGATCAAGGGCGTTCATCAGGCCCTCACACGCCTCATCCATCCGCCCGCAGGGGCGGGTTTCGCCATGTATGTGAATCCGTAGGTCCCCCACGGCGAGCGTCCGGTCACGGGTACCCTCCAGCCGTATCCCGGACACCAAGAGGTTGGCACGGCGCATCACCGGTTCCACGGAGTCGTCGACTTCGGCTTTAACACGGTCGAAGACCTCACGTTCGATCAGCGTCACCTGGCGGTGGCCATCGAAGTCCGCACCACCCTCGAGCCCCCGGCCCTCCACCGCGACCGCCTCATCGACCGGATCCATCGGCCCTCCGTGGGCACGCTTGAGCCAGATCGCCTCCAGCACCCCCATGGCTAGACCCTCAACGCCAGCGGGACTGAAGCTCCGCCAGCACTCCACTGCCCGGGCATAACTTCTCGAACGGTACATCGACGAGGGGTTGATCCACCGTATTCTCGAAGGCGTGTAAGTCCATACTCGTTGGCTCGATGAAAAGGAGACCCGTCGCCACCTCTCCCTGCGCCTGGAGCGCCTTGAGATGGGCATACGCTGTATCCCTATCGGTCGGATCGTAGTCCTCGTCCACCGAGCGAAACCGCACGACGCTTCCGTCGTGCATTGTCACGGCCGTTGCCGCTCCTTCATCCTGCTGAGCCTGGATCTCGTGGAGCAGCGGAACGAAGTCCGTCTCGACGATCTGATGTCCGTGCTCACGCGTGTGGGCGTAACTCTTGGTAGAGCCCTCGTGGTCGTTGAACGTCACGCATGGAGAGATCACATCCAGGAGAGCAAAGCCTTGGTGACTCAACGCGGCCTTGATGAGAGGCACCAGTTGTTTCTTGTCTCCGGAGAAGCTTCGCGCGACGAATGAGGCGCCCAACGTCAGCGCCATCGACGCCGGATCGACGGGGCGCATCTGGTTTTCCTCGCCGCGTTTGGCCGTGCTGCCCACGTCTGCCGACGCCGAAAACTGACCCTTGGTCAGTCCGTACACACCATTGTTCTCCAACATGTAGAGCATATTCACGTTGCGGCGGACCGCATGGCAAAAACCCCCCAGCCCGATGGAGAGTGAATCGCCATCTCCGGAGACCCCGATGTAGGCCAGATCGCCGTTCGCCGCGTTCGCACCCGTGGCGATGGACGGCATGCGGCCATGCAGGGAGTTGAAGCCGTGGGCCTCACTGAGGAAGTAGGTCGGGGTCTTGGACGAACATCCGATCCCACTCAGCTTCGCGACCCGGTGAGGAGGCACGTCGAGCTCGAAAAACGCCTGCACGAGTGCCGCGGTAATCGAATCGTGACCGCACCCGGCACAAAGGGTGGACTGGGTCCCCTCGTAATCCCGCTGAGTAAGTCCCAGCTTGTTCTGCTTGATACGCGGATGTCGGACCGACGGCTTGGCTGTCTGTGTCATTTAACCCTTTTACCCCACTGCCACGGGGGCGAGCCCCAACCGATCCCGAACACCCCGGACCACTACGTCCGCGCTGAGGGGCGCCCCCTGGTAGTCCAGCACAGAGTCGAGCTTACTCTTCGGAACGGCGGTCTCCAGCAGGAGCAACCTCTTGAACTGACCGTCCCGGTTCTGTTCGATAACGATGTTCATGTCGTGCGAGAGGAGGAACCCTTCGACTGCGTCGGAGAAGGGGAAACCCGTTACACGTAAGAAATCGAGCGCAATCCCTTCCTCTGCCAGCAACTCGAGCGCCTCCAAGACGGCCGCCCGGCAACCACCCACCGTAACGAGCCCAACCGTCGCTTTATCGACGAGACGGACTTCCGGGGCCGGCAGAGCCTCCGCAGCCCCCTCGATCTTCCTCGCGATCCGGTCCACAACGTCCTGGTAAAGGTCTCCATCTTCGGTGTAGCGACCGAATCGGTCGTGCCCGGAACCCCTGGTGAAATATGCTCCCTTGGGATCGACGCCTGGCAGAGTCCGAGCCGGGATACCATCGCCATCGGCGTCGAGGTACCGATAGAACGTATCCATCTCCTGAAGATCCTCCGCGGATAGAACCTTGCCACGGTCCGGCACATAGTCATCATCCCATTCGAGCTTCTCGCACACCCAGTCGTTCATGCCGATATCGAGATCGGAGACTACGAACACCGGTGTCTGGAACCGCTCGGCCAGATCGAACGCCTCGACCGCGAAGTAAAAACACTCCCGCGGGTCACCCGGAAACAGCAGGACATGCTTAGTGTCACCGTGAGAGGCGAACGCCACCGTGAAGAAGTCCCCCTGTTGGGTGCGGGTGGGCATGCCCGTAGAAGGCCCCGCACGTTGTACGTCGAAGATAACGGCCGGGATCTCGGCGTAATAAGCCATGCCGAGGAACTCGTTCATCAAGGAGAGTCCGGCCCCGCTCGTGGGTGTAAACGCACGAGCACCCATCCAGCCGGCGCCCAGCACCATACCGATCGCCGCGAGTTCGTCCTCCGACTGGATGACGCAGTACAGGTTCTTGCCTGTCTCCGGATCCTTACGAAGCCTCGCACAAAAGCCCCGGAATGAGTCCATGAGGGATGTTGCCGGTGTGATCGGGTACCACGCTCCCACAGTCGCACCAGCGTACACACAGCCCAGAGCCGCGGCCGTGTTCCCCGTCATCAACACGGAGTTTCGATTGGCGTCCATAGCCTCGAGTCGGATCGGGAACAAGCCGTCGAAATGCTCCATCGCATAGTCGTAGCCCAGACGGATGGCCACGTTGTTCGAGTCCATTAGATGCTGCTTTGTGCTGAACTTCTCCCCGAGCATCCCTTCGATCACCCCGAGATCGATGGACAGAAGCGCGCACACGGCGCCCACGTAGGCGATGTTCTTCATCAGGATGCGCTCTCGGGCACCCTTGAAGTTCTCCACACACATGTGCGAGAGAGGAATACCCAAGAAGAGCACGTCGGCGCGAAGGAGGTCCTCGTCGAGGGGCCAACTCGAGTCGTAGAGGACCGCGCCCCCGGGACGGATCTCGGCGATATCCTGCTCGTACGTCTTGGGGTTCATCGCCAGAATCACGTCGACGTTCGGGCTACGGGCCACATGCCCATGCTTGTTCGCCCGGATTTCATACCAGGTCGGTAGCCCCTGGATGTTGGAGGGGAACACGTTCTTACCAGAGACCGGCACGCCCATGCGGAAGATGGCCTGCATGAGCATGCCGTTCGCACTGGCGGAGCCGGTACCGTTGACCGTGGCGACTTTTATGACGAAGTCGTTGACTACTACGAAGTCGTCAGTGCGGTCTCGGGAGTCTCGATCCAAGTCGGTTTTCCGGCATAGGGGATGAGTAAGTCAAACTTCTGCATGTCCCACGCGGCCGTGGGGCAGCGCTCCGCGCAAAGACCACAGTGCACGCACAGGTCCTCGTCTTTGACCATCACGCGAGCGGTTTGTGGAAGGTTCTCCGATACGTAGAGATCCTGATCGGGGTTTTCAGCGGGGGCCGTAAGGTAAAGCCTCAGCTCCTCCTCCGGCTCGTTCTCGGTCATCGTCAGGCAATAGACCGGGCATACATCGATACAGGCGTCGCACTCGATACAAAGACTCGACGTGAACTCGGTCTGTATGTCACAGTTGAGGCAGCGGGCTACCTCGACGGCCGTCTGCTCCGGATCGAAGCCCAACTCCACCTCGACCTCTAGGGCCCTGAAACGCTCTACCAACTCGACGTGGCGCATCTTGGAGCGCTCGGAATCATCGTAGTTGCTTCCGTAGCTCCAGGAGTGAAGCCCCATCTTCTGGGAGACGAGGTTCATTCCGTACGGCGGCCGGTCGGTGAGCGCCTCTCCTTCACAGAGCGCGTGAATGGAGATGGCCGCTTGATGGCCATGCTCCACGGCCCAGATGATGTTCTCGGGCCCCCAAGCAGCATCTCCCCCCACGAACACCCCTTCTCGCGTGGTCTGGAAGGTGGTGCGATCGACGACCGGCATATCCCACTCGTTGAACTCGATGCCGATGTCACGCTCGATCCATGGGAAGGCGTTGTCCTGCCCGATCGCCAAAATCACGTCGTCGCAAGGAATCACCGCCGAGTCGAGCTTCGTGCTGACGAGGCGTCCGCTCTCGTCGGGTGCCCACTCGACGATGTCGAACTCCATACCCACCATCCGGCCGTCCTCGATCACGAATCTGCTAGGCGAATGGTTTTCGACGATCTCGACGAGTTCTTCTTCGGCATCGTCGAGCTCCCACGCCGAAGCCTTGAAGTGAGGGCGACCCTTTCGGGCGATGACCCGGACGTCTTTCCCTCCGATCCGCTTCGACGTCCTACAACAGTCCATCGCGGTATTTCCGACACCGATGATCAGCACTCGCTCCCCGACGGATTCGGTGTGCCCGAAGTGTACGGACTCCAACCAATCAATTCCGATGTGGATGTTGGCGTCACCCTCGTCCCGCCCTGGGATGCGGAGTTCTTTACCCTTGGGCGCACCCGTCCCGATAAAAACGGCGTCGAATCCCTCTTCGTCTAGAAGTTTCTTGAGGCTGTCGATGGGGTGGCCATAGCGTACCTCCACGCCCATATCGAGGATCATGTCGATCTCTTCGTCCAGGACGCTGCCGGGGAGACGAAAAGACGGAATATTGGTCCGCATCAGGCCCCCGGGCCGATCCATCTTCTCGAACAGCACACACTCGTATCCCAAGGGCATCAGGTCGTTGGCCACGGTCAGCGAAGCGGGACCGGCTCCAATCAGCGCGACACGCTTGCCGTTCTTCTCCTCAGGGACCTTGGGAAGTAGGTCTGTAACATCACCCCGCAGATCGGAGGCCACGCGCTTGAGCCTGCATATCGCGACGGGCTCATCTTCGACACGGACACGCCGACATACAGGTTCACATGGCCGATCGCATGTTCTTCCCAGAACACCAGGAAAGACATTCGATTCCCGGTTCAGCATGTACGACTCGGTGAAGCGCCCCTGCCCAATCAGCCGGATATACTCCGGGACGGGCGTGTGGGCCGGACAGCCCCACTGGCAGTCTACGACCTTGTGGTAGTAGTCGGGGTGAGAGGTGTCGGTGGGTTGCATGTTTCAAAACCGCCCTAGCGGCTGATTCACGGAATTTGCGCGACCATGATCAGGGTACCGGTCCGCTTGCGTAAAGCGCAGGGATATTTAGTCAGAAGGCCGACTCAGCTCGTTGGACAGGACATCCATCACTCGGTGATGACGAGGAATGAAAACAACGTTCTCTGCCGCATGGATCTGCGTTTCTCCCAGAGGCGAATGGTCACTCTTCCGTTTTCTTTGCGATTGAATGGTCACCCTTCTGGCCCGTTCAATCAAGACGTGTCCGACTCATGTTCGATCTGTATAATCCCAACGTATTCTGTCGCAAGAAGCGAGCCTTTATCCACCCGTATCCGCATGATTAAATAATACACCCTTTGCGTCGGGAGCGTGTGTGAAATTTCGAGGCCCCGCGCGGCTTCCGGGGCGACCAGATCGGGCCCGTGCGCCCCTCCCCCGGCAATACTTGGACAGTCGAGACCTTAGCGGCGCCTGTTACTCCATCTGGCCCATAGAATCCACGCTCCGTCCGCGACACCCCGTCGGCGACGGTCTCGCGGCGGCGCTCGCTATTTTGCGTCGCCACTTGGGCTACTTCCCGCCGAACCAAACTCGGTGGGGGCCGGCGTCGAGCAGGACGTCCACCGTGCCGAAAGTCGACTCCATCAGGGTAGCCAAGCGCAAGCGCCGTTGTGTGACAAGCACGAGTGACCCGTCGCTTTCAAGATGGTCCGGCGCCCCACGGACGAGACGTTCGATCACATAGCCGGTCTGTTCCTTTCCTTCATGGTACGGAGGGTTGCTGACGATGAGGGCATAACGCTCATGTTCCAGCGCATCGAAGCCGTCCGAGAGAATCAGGCGAGCCCCTGGAACGTTTTCAGAGACAGCTACGAGGGCCAGCGCGTCGACATCGAGAAAGTCCAAACGGGCCGTCGGCTCCAACGCCGATAAGAAGGCTCCGATCACACCCGAGCCGCACGCGAAATCAAGGACTCGCCGCCCCGCCGCCGGAAGCCGACCCATTACCTCGAGGAGCGCGCGGGTTCCCGCATCTAGCCGGCCGTGGGAAAAAATGCCGGGATAGGATATCCATTCACGAGGACCGGCGGGGAACTCCAAAGACGTCGACCGTCGCCACTCCGCGAGAGTCCCTCGCGGACTTGGGGCATCCACCGGCCGAACGGCCTCGAGCACGCGACTGCGGCCACCGGACCCCACGGTCCTGGCCGGACCCATGAGCGGCTCGATAATCCGGCCGGCCGATCCGGCACCCTCGTCGTTGGCTCCGTACACCCAGAGCGGCGCACCAACCTCGAGAACGGAGGCCGCGGCATGAACCGCCATATCCAATTCGTCCTTGGCCTTGGGGAGCCGCAGCGTGGCCGCCTGGAACGGACCCTCCGGCGTCCACGCAGAAGCGCTCCTACCTTCTCGCGCCAACCGGTGCCACGAGTGAGCCCGACCTCCGGCCTCGATCACAGCAGTAGTGACCGCCGGTAGATTCTCGAGCATGACGAGCACATTTCCACGGATCGCCGCGCGGTGCAGGACACCGGACATCAGCTCCGCCGCGGCTCGATCCCGCCAATTGGCACTCCGTCTGAGAGACATTACCGCCCGGTGTGAACGCCCGACCGTTGCCGGACCCGCCCGCCCCCCTTGCCGATCACCCTTCCAAACTGACCGCGATTATCTCTCCAAGGCGCTCCAGGCCCGTGGTAATCTTGTCCTCGGACGGACCAAACGAGAAACGGACCCACCTCTTGAGTTGTTTCATCGGTGGGTGTGTCCCACCCGGGTTCACGTCGAAGAACGGTCCTGGAACCGTCACGACCTTTCGCCCGAGCCCGGCCTTGAAGAATGAGTCGGCATCGTTCAACGACTTGGGAAGGCCACTGACGTCTGCCCACACATAGAACGTACCCAAGGGCCCTTCCCCACAACGAATTCCAAGGGCCTCGAGCCCCTCCACCATTGCGATCCGCTTTCTGGCGAACAAACGCCGGACCGCAGTAGTCTCCTCGTCTGCCCGCTCAGGATCCAATGCTTTGATCGCCAACCGCTGTGCCGGTAAGCTCGGTCCACCGTCGAACCCGGTGGCAACCCGTTCAAGGTTCTCAATCACAGCAGTCGGCCCCACCACCCAACTCAACTGCCACCCCGGATACCGGAAGTTCTTACTGAGGCCGTCGACGATGAGCACCGGGTCTTTCTCAACGTTCCGGACGTGAGAGGCCACCGACACCGGCCCACTCCCGGGGGCACCGTCCTCGCCGTAGATGTAGTGCGAGTAGGACTCGTCGAGGATGAGCGTACACTTGTTCTTGCGAGCGGCCGTCATATAGGCTTTCAGCTCACCGTCACGGATGAGATCACCCGTCGGATTACACGGGTTGCCGATGAGAAAGGCCTTAAGTTTCCTATCCACGATGGCTTTGCCAAAGCTGGCCGGGTCGAGGTGGAAGGACTCATCCGGACCGGCCTTTACGGGTACGGGTTTGACCCGGTCGAGATGGTGGCTGAACACGTCGTGGTATGAGGGAGAGTCCGGGAATTTGTATCCCACCGAAATCGAATCGAACGTTGTGAAAATCCTTGAAAGCATGAGGCGTCCACCCGACGCGATCGAGACATTTTCTTTCTTGTACCTCGAATCCTGGCCCTTGCGATAGAGGCGATTGTAGTGGTCCGCCACCGCCTCCCGGAGCTCATCGATGCCTCCAGGCGGTCCGTAGGATTGGTCATGTGGCTCCAGCGTGATCCAGGTGAGGCGGTTTGGGGCACCCTCGATCCGTCCGACGTCAGGCTGTCCTTGGCCCAGATTGCACCAATCGGGCCGTCCATTCCTGTAACCAAATTCGGCGGCGTTGACCATCGCTTGAGCAACGCCCATGTAGGGCATGTCTCGGAAGGTTTTCTTTTTCTTTGCCACTGGTGAAATCTCTTCGGTTATGGCGACTGGGCTTTACCGGGCCACGGACGGACTCAGGTCCATTCGGGTGACCCCGGCGACGCTTTCCAGCACCTGGAGCCACACTACGAGGAGCTCCCCACCGACGTTCATCCCGGCGACGGACACCCGCATGCCGGGGAATCTAGCGAATCTCAGTCGTATGCTGAAGGCTGCTGAAGGAGAGACCGGACGGACCCCCGTCCCTTCCCACTCGCAGCGCTAGTCGGTAACCTGGGACCCTGATGAGTTCTCAAGGAAGCCAGGAAGAGGCGCAGGGCCGCTATTTGGCGGCCCTGTCCCTTACGGCCCTGGGCATCGTGTTCGGCGACATCGGTACGAGTCCCATCTACGCGCTCCGGGAGTCCTTCCATTCCGCAAACGGAATCGACCCTACCCAAGCCAACGTCCTTGGCGTTCTGTCACTGATCCTGTGGTCCCTGATCATCGTCATATCGATCAAGTACCTGACCTTTGTGATGCGGGCCGACAACCACGGTGAGGGAGGGATCATCGCGCTGACCGCGCTGGTCACTCCGCCCTCTCAAGCCGCCGCGCAGAGGCGCATCGCACTCGTGATGGCCGGGCTCTTCGGGGCGGCGCTCCTGTACGGCGACAGCATGATCACCCCGGCGATCTCTGTCTTGAGTGCCATCGAGGGCCTCGAAGTCGCGACGCCCCGCTTTCAGCCCTACGTGATCCCGATTACCATCGCCATCCTGATCGCGCTCTTTTCCGTGCAGCGCAAGGGCACAGCAGGTATTGGTATGCTCTTCGGCCCCGTCACGCTCGTCTGGTTTCTCACGTTGGCTGTGCTCGGCGTTCTTGGAGTCGCCCAGCATCCGAGCGTAATGGCGGCGGTTAATCCTCTCCAAGGCGCCGCATTCTTCGTTCGTAACGGCCTGGCGGGCTTCCTTGTACTTGGATCGGTATTCCTGGTCGTGACGGGCGGTGAGGCCCTTTACGCGGACATGGGACACTTCGGTGTCAGGCCGATCCGTCTCACCTGGTTCGTTCTAGTCCTCCCCGCTCTCGTACTGAACTACTTTGGGCAAGGTGCCGTCATTCTGGAGGACCCCGCCACGCTGGAGCATCCCTTCTTTCTGATGGCCCCGGGGTGGGCACTCTACCCGCTCGTGGGTATGGCGACGCTCGCCACGATCATCGCCTCGCAAGCCGTCATCTCAGGGGCGTTCTCGCTGTCGCAACAAGCGATTCAGCTAGGGTACCTTCCTCGCATGAAGGTGGAGTACACTTCGAGTCGAAAGATGGGACAAGTCTACCTTCCCGGTATCAATTGGGCCTTGATGCTGGCCTGTCTCGGGCTGGTGATCGGCTTTCGCACGTCGAGCAACCTCGCAGCGGCGTACGGGGTGGCAGTCACAACGGACATGGCCGTGACGACGGTCCTCTTCGCCGTGGTGGCAACCAAGCGCTGGGGGTGGAGCCCGAGGTCGATCGTGATGTTCCTGGGGGTTATCCTCATCGTCGACCTCGCGTTCTGGGGAGCGAACCTGCCCAAGATTCCGCAAGGCGGCTGGTTCCCGATCGTAGTTGCAGCCCTGATCTTCACCATGATGACCACTTGGAAGAAAGGTCGCGAGTTCGTGGCCGCACGCCTGGAGGTCGGCTCACTCCCTATTGAACTGCTAGTCGCCGACATCCGTGAGAGCCATCCGACCCGGGTCGCCGGAACGGCAGTGTTCATGCACAAGGACCCCAACGGCACGCCGCCTGCTCTCCTGCACAACCTCAAGCACAACCGGGTCCTGCACCGACGGGTCGTATTGCTCAGCGTCGTGACATTGGACGTGCCGTATCTGACGGATGACGATCGCCTCAGTGTTGTGAAGGTTGCCGACGATCTGTATAAAGTCGTCGCCTCCTACGGTTTCGCGGAATCTCCCGACGTCCCCACGATCCTGGAGGGCTGTGAGGAGAGCGGACTTGCCTTCGACATGATGCAGACCACCTTCTTCCTCTCCCACGAGACCCTTGTTGCACAGCAGAAGGGCGGAATGGCTAAATGGCGGCAGCAGCTCTTCGGCCGCATGTCTCGGAACTCTCTTCAGCCCACGGCATATTTCGGGATTCCCCCGAACCGCGTGGTGGAACTCGGGATGCAGGTGCAGCTGTAGCGGACTAGCCCAATGAAGAAGCAAAAGCTCAAGAAGGAACTGGGCCTGTTCGATGTCTACGCCATCGCTACGGGCGCCACGCTGAGTTCCGGTTTCTTCCTGCTCCCGGGTCTGGCGGCGGTCGGGGTCGGATCGGGCTTACCTCTGGCGTACCTGCTGGCCGGACTCCTCATCGTTCCCGGCCTGGTCAGCATGGCCGAGTTGGCCACGGCCATGCCCCGGGCCGGTGGCGTGTACTACTTCCTCGATCGCAGCATGGGGCCGTTGATGGGAACGGTCGGGGGGTTCGGCACGTGGATCGCGTTGATCCTGAAGTCGGCGTTTGCGCTGATCGGAATCGGAGCCTACCTGGCGCTATTCCTCCCCGACGTACAGATGAAGCCGATTGCTGCTGTTTTCGCGATCGGCTTCGGCCTCCTCAACATCCTGGGAGCGAAAAAATCCACATCTTTTCAGTCCGTCATGGTCGTGAGCCTCCTGATCCTTCTTGCGTGGTTCACCGGTTTCGGACTGATGAACATCGAGACGGCCAATTTCAGCGGCATGTTCGGCGAGGCCTCCGGGTCATTGGTGGCGACCGCGGGTCTGGTCATCGTCAGCTACATGGGACTTACCAAGGTGGCCAGCGTCGCAGAGGAAGTCCGAAACCCCGAGCGCAACATTCCACTCGGGATGTTCCTTGCCTTCGGGACCGCCATCCTGGTCTACACCGTCGGTACAACAATCATGGTGGGTGTCGTGTCGGCGGATGTTCTTGCCCAGAACGGCGGAGATCTAACCCCGGTGGCCACCGTAGCACGTGTCCTAGTGGGCCCTTGGGGGGCGATCCTGATGACTGGCGCCGCCGTGCTCGCATTCTCGTCGGTCGCAAACGCCGGCATTCTCTCCGCCTCTCGTTACCCTCTGGCGATGAGCCGGGATCACGTGCTTCCCAGGTTCTTCTCCAAACTCCACTCCCAAGGCGCACCGGTCTACGCGATCTATACCACGGTCGGCCTGATCCTGGTTTTTGTTCTGCTGTTCGACCCCAGCCCGATTGCGAAGCTGGCCGGTGCGTTCCAACTGATGATGTTCGCCCTGAGTTGCCTCGCGGTCATCGTGATGAGGGAGAGTCGAATCGAATCGTACGACCCCCGCTACAGGTCTCCCTTCTACCCGTGGCTACACATTCTGGGAGTATTGGCGCCCTTCTGGCTCATCGTTCAAATGGGCCTTCTTCCGAGCCTCTTTACAGGTGGGCTCATCATCTTTGGGGCCATGTGGTACAACTACTACGCACGGGAACGCGTGGACCGGGAGGGTGCGATCTTCCACGTCTTCGAGCGCTTGGGGCGGCAACGGGACACGGGACTCGACCGGGAGCTGCGCCAAATCATGAAGGAGAAGGGTCTGCGTGACGCCGATCCTTTCGAAGAAGTCGTGACCAGAGCTTCGATCATCGACTTGCCCGGCGGAGCCAGATTCCGGAACATCGTCAGTGAGGCGTCTGCCCATCTTGCCGAAGCCTGCAACCTTTCCGCGAAGGAGCTTGGGGATGGCTTCCTAGAGGGTACGGTCGTGGGCATGACACCCGTCTCTCACGGGGTCGCTCTTCCCCACCTACGCCAGCCTGAAATCGAGTCGGCCCACCTGGTGCTCGTCCGGTGCCCAGGCGGAGTGGAGATGGGTATGGACCTGGCAGAGGGGCAGCACAATCAATCTGAGCCCGTGCAGGCGGTGTTCTTTCTCGTTAGCCCCCTGGACAACCCTGGTCAGCACCTACGAATTCTGGCCCAGATCGCCGGCCGGGTCGACAAAGAAGACTTCATGGAGGCTTGGCTCTCGGCCCCGAATCATCAGAAGCTCAAGGAGGCCATCCTTCGGGACGACCGACTGCTGACCCTGACTCTCGAGGCCGGCACACCCTCAGCGATCCTCATCGGACAGTCGCTCAAGGATATCCTTCTGCCGGAGGGCACCTTGATCGCCCTGGTTCGCCGCGGGCCCGACGTCGTGATCCCGAGGGGAGCTACCGAGCTCAAACGCGGGGACAGGCTCACGATCATCGGAGAACCCGCCGGTTTGGACACCTTAGGGAAGCGCTTCAAGCAGCAGGCTCAGTCGCCAGAGCTTCACTAGCTGCCCAGGCCACGAATCGACCGTGATGGGACAGGGATAGATCAACGGGCAACCTCCGGTCACGCCAAAAAGCGACCGGGATCCCCCGGTCGGCGGCGATCCGGACCTGCCAAGGCGGAACGTTCATCCGCGAGGCGAGAGCGGCACGCGCGAATTCCCTCACCGTCCGGCCCGGGTCGGCACCGTGCGTCGCCAGGCGCTCAACAGCTGTATTGATGAGACCTGCACCGACACGCCCTGCACTGAAGGGACCACGGGTTCGGGAAGGGTGCACGACCGTGAGTGTCGCGACCGCGCTTACCCACCGGTCCGTCCGATACAGGCGAACGTCGAAAGGACCGGTCGCGTGCATGACCAGGGCTCGCCCCTCGGCGATCTGTCCAACCACAAAATCCCTCGGCAGAAACCGTACGGTGGGATCGAGTTTCTTGGCGACCTTGTACGCGCTCTCTTTTGCCGCCCAAAGTGTCCACCGGAGTGGATGGGCGGAGGCCGAGGCGCTCAAGGCCTCCAACTCATCGGGGGTGAATACACGAATATCGAAGCGCGGGTGAAGCGCCCCGGGTCGGCTTTCGGGATCGTGGAGATCGACGACGTCGTTACCGACCAGCAAAATATTCCTCCTCCATGCCGACGAGCCGATCGACGATCTGCCGAGAGAAATCCCTGGAGCGGCGCATCCCCGAATGGTCCGAATGCAGCTCGCCGACCTCGAAGTCGATATAGAAAGAGTCCCCACGGGCAGGTACGGTCGACCACGTCTGTTGCCGGTCACCACGCAGGTACACGCAAAGGGGCTGGCAACCGGGTACTGAAGTGAGGATTCGACCCACCGCGTGTGCTACCGCGTCGGCCTCCACTCTGCCGCTCCGACTGCGCCCGGCCTCCGGAAAGATCAACGCCGTCTCACCTCTCGAGAGAAGGTGTTGAACACGCTTGATGACCCGCGAGACGTCCTCACGGCGTCCCCCACGGATGACCGGAATACATTTGATCAGCCACGCCCCGAGACGGGTGGGCAACTGAGAGGAATAATTATTGTACTCAGGGAGATTCCACGGCATCCGAGAGTAATGGAAGAGATACCACCAACTACCGCCCAACGCCCAAGCGACGACCGCGGAATCCATCATCGTGAGGTGGTTGGGGCAGATCAGAAGCGGGTGGTCGCTCTCCTTCAGCAACGCACGGTATCGCGCCCGAACCTGCGCCACGTCCTTGATGCGGTACCCCATCAAGACCCGCAGGATGAACGCGATGGGAATGACCCAGAAGGCGGCGGCCAGACGGCCCACTTCACGCTGGAACGTATGGGCAGCCCGAGTCCTGAATGGAAGCCGTGTCAAGAAGCGACCCTCAGGAAAGCTTCTCCTCAATGAGCGCCACGGCGTCCCCCACCGTGTTCACGGCATCTGCGTCCTCGTCTTCGACCTCAATGTCGAACTCATCCTCGAAATTCAGGATGATGTCGACGAGCCGTGCCGAGTTCACCTTCAGATCCTCGAGGATGTTGGTTTCGTCGTTGACGGCCGCGAGGGCGTCTTCACTCTTCACAAAAGGCTTCACGATCTCGACTACTTTCGCGAAGATCTCGTCTCTCGTCATCGGTACTCCCTTTTTAGTCGGCCCACCTACGGAAGATCACACAGGCATTCACATCGCCAAAGCCGAAGCCGGCCTTGATCATCGTATTCAACTCAGGCATCTCCCGCACTGCATGAGGAATCGAGTCGGAATATGACTCGATCTCGGGATGTACATCCTCACAGTTGATGGAGGGATGGACAACTCGGTCGCGGAGCATCAGCATGCAAGCCACGGATTCGAGCGCACCGGCGGCCCCCAGGGCGTGCCCGATCATCGACTTCGTAGAGGTAATCACGGGGAAGGTTTCGGGGGAACGATCCAGCCCCTTGGCCCAGGAAGCCATCTCCTTCGGATCCGCTCCGGTTGCGGTCAGGTGACCGCTGATCGCGTCGATCTCTTCCGGATCGATCGCCGCGGCGGCCACGGCCGTACGGATGCATTGTTGTACGCCTTCAGGGTTTGGCGCTGTCATACTGCCCCCACCCCGGTGCCCACCGCAGTTGATGGCGCCGCCAAGGATCTCAGCATAGATGCGAGCACCACGTCCCTGGGCACTCTCCAGGCTCTCGATGTGCAGAACGGCCGCTCCGCTGCCCGGCACGAATCCACCGGCGGACGCGCTCATAGGGCGGGACGCCTTCTCCGGCTCGTCGTTATGAGCACGGCACAACACGCGCATCGCATCGAAACCGGCCCAATTGTAGTGGCTGGAGCCTTCAGTGCCACCACAAAGCATGCGCTCAGCTAACCCCGCACGGATGCGCTGGAAACCCTCGATGATCGCCTCGGTGCCCGTGCTGCAGGCGCTGGAGTTGGCGGTCACCTGGTTGCCGAGTGAAAAGAGTCCGGCCACCCGAGCGGAAACCCCGCTGCCCATCACCTGCTCGACCATCGTGCTGCCCAACCGCCTCGTGCGCCCAGCGTCCACGAAGGGGACGAGCTTTTCGCCGGCCGTATCCAGCCCGCCGATCCCCGTCCCGATTATGGCGCCAGCCTCCCAGTACACGTGGTCGTCAGCCCGGTCGGGTCTCTCCAATCCCGCATCCGTCCAGGCATCGACCGCGGCGATGCAACCGAACCGATGGCTCGAATTCATCGCGAGCAACTCATCAGGCGGGAAGTACGCCTCCGAGATCTCGTCGACGCCCTCGGGGATCCCCCCCACGGTGCAACCGAACTTCAATTCTTCGAGCAACGGGAAATGTCGGATCCCGGACACGCCTCCCTGAAGGGCCTCGGCGTACGTCTCCAGACCGCATCCGTTGGGCGATACCACGCCCAACCCCGTGACCACCACCCGGCCTGCATTCTCGCGAGCCTCGCGATCACTCATCGCTCTACCCCAAGGCCCGAAATCGTCCCGGCGCACACAACCGTCCCGTCGTCGAGGGCCATGGAGGCTTCGGAGCGGAGCTTGCCGCGCCGAAAGAACATCTTCTGAGCCGATATCGTGACCCTCTCACCGGGCTTCACGATGCCGGAGAAATCGATGCTCGCATCCGTGAAGAGGGCGATCCTCTTCTTCACCCCTTCACGCCCATACTGGAGGGCGTAAAGGTAGATACCCAGGGCCACCACCCCAACTTGAGCCAGTGACTCGAGCAGAATCACACCCGGGGTGATCGGGTCACCCGGAAAGTGACCTCGGTAAAAATCGGCGTCTTCGTGAAAACGGTAGCGCGCCACAATATGGTCCTCGTCCACCTCGAGGATCTCGTCTATGAACCGAAAGGGCTCTCGTTGGGGAAGAAGCTCCAAAACCTCCTCAGGACCCAGCCGAGTGGCACTGATACCGGCCGCCATCACTCCCCCATCCTTCCACCCCGTGAGCGCTCGCCGGGAAACGGATAGTCATCGTAGTCGATGTCTCGAAATACCCCGACCTTGGCGCGCTTGATCACGTAGATCGGCTCGCCGTCCACGAGGACCTGAGCGTCTCCGATCGTGATCGCCGAGCCGGATTGCGGCAGGTCCTGGTATCGCACGATGTCGATCTCGTATCGGACAACCCCATCGTGCGGCCTGATCTGGCCCGAGAACTCGACCTCCCCGCAACCCAACGCACGTCCACTCCCCAAGGCGCCGTTCCAAGCGCAATACAGTCCGAGCAGCTGCCACACGCCATCCACGCCGAGACACCCGGGCTGCACCGGATCCCCCAAGAAGTGGCAGTGGAAGAACCAATCGTCGAGGCGCACGTCGCGTTCCGCGACCATCCGTCCCCGGTTCCCCTTGCGGGAGATGTGCTCGATGCGGTCGACCATCAACATCGGAGGCAAGGGCAGGCGCGCCTTGTACTCGGGCGGGGCATCACCGACGAGGCGTCCGTAGGCGAGCGCAAGAACCTCCTCTTCTGAGAAATGCGAACGCGCCTGAAACTCCTCGTACGTCACGGCTGATCTCCACTCACTGTTGAATTTCTCTCACTGCAGAACTCCTCTTAGTGCTGATCTCCGAAGCGGAGAACATGACTCGCCCACGTCAGCCCCGAGCCAACGCCGATTACGGCCACGTCGTCCTGATCGGTCCAGCCGTCCCAGTTCATGGACAGCACCGAGGGCGCGCCTGCTGCACCCCCATTTCCGAATTCGACCACGTTGGAGTAGTGCCGTTCGTCATCGATGTCACACTGCTGGCAAACGGACTCCAGCATGCGGAGGTTCGCCTGATGTCCTACGAAGTTGAGTGTCCGCCCAGGCGAGGGGTAGCCTTCCTGGATCTTCCGGAGGCATCGCACGGTCTTCTTGATGGCGAACATCTGCACGGTGCGCCCCTCTTGATTGAAGTGCTCGAAGAGGGGTATCACGACCTTTTCGTGACCCGCAGGGCTCGACTGGAGCGTGTTATCGAGCACCTGCACACGAGACGGTACGCGGGTGGAGACAATCGCCGCCGCCGTGCAATCGCCCCACAGCACCGAGGCGGAGCGGTCGTCGTAATCCACAGAAGTCGTGAGGCTCTCCGGCGCCACCAGGAGCACGTAGTCCGGCAGGCTCTCCGGGCGCATGTTCGAGAGCATGTACATCGCTACCCACATGCTCGTACACGCCGAGTTGATATCGAAAGCGGGCACCTCCATCCCGAGCGCATCAGCGATGTGACATGCGTCGGCGGGTGACGAGAAGGAGGGCCGGCTGGAGCCGGCGATCACCATCCCTATCGCGTCCCGCGTGATGCCCGCCCGCTCAAGGGCCATCTCCGTTGCGAGCACGCCCGTATCCGCATGCGTATACAGCGCGGCCTCCATGGCCTGGCTTGGGTCTCGATTGCGGGTGTCGCGGATGTAGTCGAGAGAAAGCACGGTCCGGCGGCTCCGGATACCGACACGGTCCATGATCCATTCTTCGTCCGTTCCGATGTCGAGTTCCTCGAGAAAGCGATTGGTGATCTCGTTTTCTGGATGGAAGTGGCCGAGGCCGTGCACGTGCAAGGTCACCGCGAAGCCCCCGAGATGCGCTCACCCCCATCGACCCTGAGGACGTTGCCGTTGATCCAAGCCGCTTCAGGTAACGACAGCAGATAGATCGCGTCGGCCACGTCCTCCGGCGTCGTCAACCGACCGAAGGGGTTACGCGTGCGTGCCTGAGCCTTGAGGTGCCTACTCCCTGGGATCATGCGCAAAGCCGGCGTGTCCGTGACACCCGCCTGCACGATGTTCGACCGAATCCCGAACGGGGCCATCTCCACGGCGATCGAGCGCGACACCGATTCCAGCGCGACCTTCGCCGCCGCAACCGCCGCGTACCCCTTCCACGCAACAGCATTCCCCTCGCTGGTCAGGCCCAATACCCTCGCGTCGGGGGCGAACATGCCTCTTTCCCGAAGCGCTTGGGTCCAACCCAGAAGGCTGGTACCCATCGAGTAGATCGTCCTAGCCATGTCCTCCTCGTCCAGAAACGCATCGGCGGAATACTCGGGGGGCGTGGTGAGTCCCTGAACCCCGTCGCACCCCTCGGCGAACAGTTGGTCCGCGACCTCGCACAACTTTGCCTCGTCGATGCCCAACTCGTCGGCGAGACGCTGCCGGGCGGTGTCGTTTACATCAGCCTCCGGCCCGATCAGCTTTAGGTTCCCGAAAGCGATGGAATGAAGGATCACGCGGACTTTCCCATCCGTGCCCAGCGCCTCCGCCAGCCCGTCCAGAATCTCCGAACGCACCTCTGCGTCCAGCGCGTCCTTGTTGAACGTTACGAGAGACACGCCCCGATCCCGGATCCTCTCGAATTCGGGGTCGATGCGGCTCATCGCCCCTCGGCGGTCCCGATGGACGACACAGATGTTGAGTCCGTGCTCGGAAAGCTTGTGAGCGCTCGCGAGTCCAAACCCACTCGATCCCCCGAGAATCAGTGCCCATTCATGAGGGGGAAACGATGTTTCAGGCATTTCAGCGTGTTGTTTTGCGGACATCAAGGGAGAGCGTTCAGGTCTCGTATGGACCGGGCGTTCCCTCTCGGGATCGCACCCGAATCGGCACACCTGCCGAGCCACAAGAATACCCAAGGGGAGCGGTCCTGACTAGGAACACCCCCGCCCATCACCCCGTTGACACCCTCTTGGTCTCGCCCTAGCGTGCTAGGTATGGTGAGCATGGTGAGGGAAAATAGGCGCCTGGTCGAACGTTTTGCCACCGCTTTGGCAGTCTGGATCCTAGCGTTCAGCGCGATCATCCCGTCGCTCGATCGCGAACTCGTTGGCTCGGGCGTCTGGATCGAATCGGAGCACGACGAGGGGTGCGCTCCCCACCACGACCACACGATCTGCATCCAGTTCGGGAAGCAGGGCTGGACCACGGATCCCTCCCTCCAGTTGCGAGTATTTCAACCTGCTGCCAGGGAAGTTTCTCGGGCGGTTTCCAATGTGCCCCTCGAGTTCCTACGTTTCATTCCCACCCACTCCCGCGCGCCACCACACACTGCCTGAGACGGACCTCTACGTGAGGTAGAGGGACCATCGAGCACCGTCGGAGATTTCCCGCTCAGGGTCGTCTGGCCATACCGCCGGTGGACTTGGGTACTCAGGGAGTGACCATGCGACGCAGTCCCATGCGAATCAAGAAATATGGATGTGTAGGCTTTCTAGCCCTGGTAGGGGCTCTTGGTGCGGGCCCAGTCCGGGCGTGCGCGCAAGACGTTCCGGCCGCACGGCTCGATTCTCTTCGGACGGAGCTTGAAGTGTTGAGAGCTCGCCTCGACAGCCTGGAGGGCGTCGTGGTTGGTGGCCAAGCGGAGGACACGACGGACGCGATCGCCCGGCTCCGGTCCGCGGCCCAGGCCGCCGCAGGCGATGCCGCGGCCGACACGGTGGCTCAGGGCAGCCAGGACTTCGTTGGCCGAGCGCGGTCACTTCAGGCACTGAACCCGGAGATCAGCCTGAACGGGGACCTGTATGGGTCGATTCACAGCGACAATCCTCGCTCAGAAAACTTCATCCCTCGCGAGTTCGAGTTTGCGTTCGTGTCGGCGCTCGATCCCTACGCCCGTGCCAAGATATTCCTGGCCGTGGAGGAGCATGGGGGGGGGATCGAAGTATTTCCGGGCGACTTGGAGGAGGAAACGCACGGGGCGCACGTCGGGGTGGAAGAAGGCTACGTCGAGTGGGTCGCATTGCCGGGCGGGCTCCGCCTAAAAGGCGGCCGATTTTTCCAGCAGTTCGGGCAACTCAACCGGTGGCACTCGCACGCACTTCATTTTCAGAGCCGGTCCCTTCCACACCTCGCCTTCATCGGGGAGGGGGCCTTGGCTCAGGACGGTGCGTCGGTTCACTGGCTTCTTCCGACCGGAGAGTCCGGGGCGTATGAAGCCACCGTGGAGCTTACCCGGAGTAGGAACGAGGTCCTGTTCGGGGAGGCGCACACTCTGAGTTATCTGGGCCATATGAACGCTTTTTGGCAACTTTCCCCCTCGACGGATCTGGAGCTGGGCTTGAGTGCTCTGTTTGGCGACTACCAGGATGTCGACGGCCAATACGACAATCGTCTGTTCGGGGTCGAGATGGCGTTCAATTGGGCTCCGCCACAGCAGTCGCTCTACCGAGGAATTGTCGTGCGGGGGGGGGTCATGCTTTCGGATCCCGAAGCCGTTCGAGGGCTGCGCGGGGAGTCGGCGTGGGGCATTTGGTCGCTCGCCGAAATCAAACTCTCACAGCAGTGGGTCGCGGGTGGGCGGTATGATTGGGTGGAAAATCCTGAGGATCCCTCCGAGTCGGCGTGGCTGGCCTCGCCCACGCTGACCTACTGGCAGAGCGAGTACGTACGGCTGAGGGCAGAGTACGACATCCTGAGGAATCCAGGAAAGACGACGAGGCAGTTCACGCTCCGGATCACGTTCGCAATGGGTCCGCACAAACACGAAACGTACTGAGGGGGTGATAAGATGCTGAGATTCATCGCTATGGTCGTGGCTTTCGGGCTGACGGTGGGAGAAGGTACCGCACAATCGGATCCCGTCCGAGTCGTAGCGACGCTCCCCGTCTACGCGGATCTGGTCGAGAAGATTGGCGGTACGCAGGTCGATGTCAGCGCCATTGCGGCGCCGAATGAGGACGCACATTTCGTGCGTCCGAAGCCGAGCTTCGCACTGTCGGTTCGGCGGGCTGATTTGTTCATCACGACCGGCCTCGACCTCGAGCTCTGGGCTCCCACCGTGCTCGATCGAGCCGGGAATCGCGACGTGTCCGAAGGAGGAAACGGATACGTGACAGCCTACACTGGGATCGAGCTGCTCGACGTTCCCGCGGCCGCAGACCGAAGTGGCGGGGACGTTCACATCTTCGGTAATCCGCACCTCACCACCGACCCTCTTCGGGCCCTCCAGGTGGCTCGCAACATCACGGTGGGACTCGGGCGGGTGGCTCCCGCCCGAGTCGCTGTCTGGAATGCGGGATTGACCAGGTTGACGGCGGACATACATCAGCGGCTATTCGGAGCGCGGCTCGTGGAGCTGCTCGGTGGAGACCTGCTCGAGCAACTCGCGCTCCAAGGCACCCTTCATTCCTTCCTGGAAGGCGAAGAGTTCGACGGCCGTCCGCTCATCTCCCAGTTGGGTGGCTGGTTGGGTGTGGCGGAGGCGTTCCGAGGCCGTGACATCATATGCTACCATAAGAATTGGGCATATCTGGAGGACCGGTTCGGTGTACGATGCGCCGACTTCGTCGAAGCCAAACCGGGGATCCCTCCGACTCCGAGACACGTGGCCTCGCTCCTGGAAAGGATGGAGAATGACGGGATCGCGGTGATCCTCGCCGCTTCCCATTACGACGAGCGAAAGATCGAGACGGTGGCCGGACGCGGAGCGGCCCGCTCGGTCGTGGTTCCGATGAACCCCGGCGGAGGAGCGGGTGTCGATGACTACTTCGCTCTCGTCGACACATGGGTCGTCGGTTTGGCTCAGGCATTTGCCGCGCCCGGGGCCTGAACATGCTCGATCTCATGATCCCTCCGATCGTGGCTGGCCTCGTGATCCTCTCGATCCACACGTACCTGGGCCTCCACGTCATCGCCCGGGGAGTCATTTTCGTCGACCTCGCTTTCGCGCAGATCGCAGCGCTCGGCGCCACGGTGGGCTTCTTGTTGGGCGTCGAGCATGATACGCCGATGGCCCTGGCTTTTTCGGTGGGCTTTACCCTCGTGGGGGCGCTCATCTTTTCGTTCAGCCGTCTCGAGGAGACCGTCGTTCCCCAAGAGGCCGTGATCGGCATCACCTTCGTGGTGGCCTCGGCCGCCGTCATTCTGATCGCAGGATTCACGGCAGAGGGTGCCGAGCACATCGCCGAAACGCTAACCGGGACGTTAATCTGGGTCGCCTGGCCAGAGATCATCCGGATGGCCGTGGCCTACACGATTATCGGCGTGATCTATTTCGTCTTTCGGAAGCCCTTCCTGACGGTGTCCCTGGGAGAACACGACACGCCCAGGGCGCGCACGTGGGATTTTCTCTTCTACGCGCTTTTCGGGATCGTCATCTCGTTCTCGGTGCCGGTGGCCGGTGTCCTCATGGTGTTCAGCTCGCTCGTCATTCCCGCGGTGGTGGCGTTTCTTTTCACGAGTCGGTTCAGCGCGGCGCTGTGGATCGCGTGGGCCGTCGGTGCCGTCACGCTGGTGACGGGGGTCGTGGCGTCCTTCCAGGCGGACATTCCGACCGGTCCCCTGCTCGTTTGTATGTTCGGATTGGCTATGTTTGTCGGCCTGCTAATTCGGTTCGTTGTCCGCGCTCGCCCGGGTTCGGTCATGCACCCCTGATCGCCTCTCCCGGAGGCCGAGATCATGCAGCGTTCTCTGTGCACGTTGATTCTATTTGTCGCCCTCACCTTCGCCGGGTGCGAAGCGGGGGACGAATTCGGGATCGCGGGCGGGCCGGCCGACCTCCTTACGCGTGCCGAACGCTCTGACTATCTCGAGACCAGCCGTCACGCCGAGGTGATCGAATTCCTCGAAACCGTGGTCCGAATGGACGATCGAATGTCGCTCACGACGTTCGGGTTCACGAACGAGGCCAGAGCGATTCCCCTCGTGACCGTTGCCCAGGGAATGGCCGACAGAAGCCCTGCGGCGATCCGAGAAAGTGGGAAACTGGTCCTCTACCTCCAGGGAAACATCCATGGGGGCGAGGTAGAGGGGAAGGAAGCCCTTCAGATCCTTTTGCGGGAAATCGCCTCGGGGCAACACGACAGCTGGTTCAACGACATGATCCTGCTCGTCGCTCCGGTCTACAACGCGGACGGAAACGACGCGGTGGGGCTGAATAACAGGCCCGGACAAAACGGCCCCGCGGGGGGGATGGGCCAACGGCCCAACGCCCAGGGTCTGGATCTGAACCGCGACCATATGAAGCTAAACTCGCCGGAGGCGCGATCGGTCGCCCGGCTCGTCGGTGATTACGCCCCGCACGTCACGATGGATCTCCACACGACGAATGGTACCAACCACGCCTACTTCGTCACGTATTCCCCGCCGCTACACCCCAACACCGATCCAGCGATCATCTCGTTACTCCGGGATCGGCTCCTCCCCGATGTGACTGAGACCATTCGCGACAAGCACGGGATGAATTTCTACTACTACGGGAATGCCGGTGGTGGTGGTGCCCCGGGCGGTCAGGCAAACCTTCCGAGGTGGTCCACATTCGATTCACGCCCTCGGTTCAACAACAACTATCTGGGCCTCAGGAACCGCATCGCGATTCTCAGCGAAGCGTTCGCCTACGCGAGCTTTGAAGATCGGATTGCGGCAACGCTCTATTTCGTCCAGGAAACGGTCGATTGGGCGGAGGCCCACGCGAGTGAGATCCGCGCAGTTGTCGAGATAGCCGAGACGCGACCACTGGTGGGCACACAGCTGTCGGTACGGAACCGGATTGCGCTCACGCACCCGGAACCTGTGGACATCCTCATGGGCGCGGTCGAGACCCGGTACAATGCCGCCGGGCGCCCTTACAACCACCGCCTGGACGTTTTGACTCCCACTCCCATGTGGGAGTACGGGAGCTTCGAGTCGACCGAGGACGAGACCGTTCCGGCCGCCTACATCATTCCTCCCGTCCAGCAACTCCAGCCCGTTCTCGATCGGCTGGAGTCACACGGTGTCCCGATGCGCACGCTCAATGCTTCACGGACGATGATCGTGGAGAGCTTCCGGATCGACTCGACGTCGGTTGCCACCCAACCCTTCCAGGGCGTGAACGAGCAGACCCTCTGGGGGGCTTGGGTCGAGGGTGAGCAGGAGATCCCCGCCCGCACCATCATCATCTCGATGGATGGCCCTCATGCACGTCTTACATTCTACCTCCTCGAGCCTCGAGCGGACGACGGGTTCACGGACTGGGCAATCCTCAACCGCTGGATCGATGGGGACGGCGCCTTCCCGATCCTCCGCTCGCACACGCCGATTCTGTAGACTCCGATCCAGTGGACTCGATCGAGTGTTCTGGAGGTACGCCGGATATCCCCGTAGCAAATGTGAGGCTTTGTGTGCGGGCTGGGGTGTATCTTTAACGAGCGAGACGCTCGACACATCTAGGTACCCAGAAGCGACCCCATCGGGAGTTCGGCCATGAGCGCTCTCACGCGAGCTACGCTCTACACCATAGTTCTTTCTATCTCTGGCTTGGTCAAAGCTCCGGTGGCGTACACCCAGGAAACCCAAGCCACGGATCGGGACCGGGCCATCCATCTGCTCCAGAGGGCCACGTACGGGCCTCGACCCGCCGATATCGATGCGGTGTTATCGGACGGGATTTCCGATTGGTTGGATCGGCAGCTCCACCCCGAACGCATCGACAATGCGGCCCTCGAGACTCTCCTGGACGGGGTTCCCGTGGCATCCATGAGCCTCAACGAACTCGCGGGGCAGTATCCCCCGAACCAAGTCCTCCAGTCCGTTCGACAGCTTTCCCAGAGTAACTCACTCGAGGAGAGTGATCAGCGCAGGCTTCGTCGCGAACTCGGCGAACACAGCCCCCGGCGGATCCTCGACGGCCTGGCGACCACGCGCATCACGAACGCCGTCCACTCCGAGCGACAGATCGAGGAGATGATGACGGCGTTCTGGTACGATCATTTCAACGTGTTCTGGGGCAAGGACGCCACTCGTTTGCTGGTCCCCGGCTACGAAAGAAACGCCATTCGGCCCCACGTATTCGAGAAGTTCGAAGACATGGTTCTTGCCACCGCCCAGCATCCGGCGATGCTGTTCTACCTCGACAACTTCCAGAGTGCCGCCCCCGACAGCTCTCTCCGGGCCCGAGAGAGGCGCGACGCCAACGCCCGGCGAATGCGAAGAATGCCCGCACAAACCAGGGCACAGGCCACTCAGCGAATGGAGGAGCGGCGGCGGCCCCGGCCCGGCCTCAACGAAAACTACGCCCGTGAACTGTTGGAGCTTCATACGCTCGGGGTGGACGGAGGGTACACCCAAGCGGACGTCATCGACGTCGCGCGGATCCTCACGGGCTGGACGTTCGGGGAGCAAAGAAGCCGAATGCAGATGCGTCAGACTCAGGCGTCCTACGAGGACGGACGCCTGGTTCTGCCCGACACCGACTATGAGGAGGCGTACCGGTTCCGATTCCGACCCGAATTCCATGACACCGGTGAGAAGACCGTCATGGGGCGCGTCTTCGAAGCCGGTGGCGGCCACGAAGAGGGTGTCGAGTTGATTCGTATGCTCGCCCACCACCCGTCCACGGCCCGGCACATCGCAACACAGCTGGCCACTCGCTTCGTGGCGGACAAGCCGCCACTAGCCTTGGTGGACCACCTCGCCGCAGTGTTCCTGGCCACATCAGGCGACCTGCGGGAGGTGACGAGGGCGCTGTTCACATCGGACGAGTTCTACGATCCCGCTGTGGTGGGCAACCGTGTAAAATCGCCGTTCCTTCTGGTGACCAGCACGCTACGCATGACCTACGGTCGCACGGCCAATTCACGGGTTCTGATGGAAACGCTACGCTCCCTGGGTGAAGCCCCCTACCTGGCCGAACCCCCCACCGGTTATGAGGAGACGAGCGCACAGTGGGCCTCCGGTGGAGCCATGTTGACCCGTATGAACTTCGCCACCTCTTACGTGACAGGTGAGCTAAGAGGGGTGAGGCCAGATCGCAACCGCATATTCGGCGAGATCCGCCGACGGGGCGAAGACAGCGTCGCTGTCCTCCTGGACGCGCTTCTTCCGGGTACGGACACCACGGAATTGATGGCGGTCATCGAGGAGGAGCTGCAGACGACTCCACCAGAGTCGGACCGCGAGAGCCGTCTCCGAGTCCTAGGCCTGATCCTCGGCTCACCAGAATTCCAGAGCCACTGATGAACGGCATCGGGCGACGAATCTTCGTCAAAGAGGGCGCGCTGGCCCTCATGGCGCTCGGGCTACCGCCCGACTTCCTGCTCCAGCCACTCTTGGCTGGCACGCAGGGCCTGGACCGCAAGAAGACGCTCATCTGCATCTTCCAGCGAGGGGCCGTGGACGGGCTGTCCATGGTGGTACCCTTCGGGGAACGCGGGTATTACGACTCACGCCGCACCATCGCGATCCAGGCTCCGGGTTCGGGGGATGGCAGTGCTCTCGATCTGGACGGTTTCTTCGGGCTGCACCCGGCGCTGACGCCCCTCGAAGAGCTCTATCGCCGCAGTGAGATGGCCATCGTGCACGCCGTCGGATCACCCCATCCGACCCGGTCCCACTTCGACGCCCAGGACTTTATGGAGACCGGAACGCCAGGGGTGAAGTCCACGCGTGAGGGTTGGCTCAATCGGGTGTTGCAGGATACGGAATGCGCCGAGTGCGAAGGCCGCACCCTACAGAATGCAGCGGCCCATGCGGCGGACCACGCCACCGGCCAGGTGTCCATGGCTACGGTCCCCTCCCTGAGGGGGGTCTCGATGACAAGCGCACTACCTCGAGTGATGCAGGGCAACCATCCAGCGCTGGCCATCCCGAACCTGAGCGAATTCGGAGTACACCGGGACGACGAGGTCGGCTCGGCCTTCCGGCGCCTCTATCGCACCGAAAGAGGGGACGCGGTCTCGGCCGCGGCCGAAGAGGCGTTCGAAGCGGTTCGTGCTTTGGAGGCCATCGATCCCGGAAGCTACGAGCCGACGGGCGGCACCCAGTACCCGAACGGAGACTTCGGCCGATCTCTTCGCGAGATCGCCCAGCTCGTGAAAGCCGACGTGGGCGTGGAGATCGCCTTTGCCGATCTGGGTGGATGGGATACGCACGTTCGCCAGGGCGGGGCTCAAGGGCAGCTGGCGGGCCGCCTGGGTCAGCTGGGCGAAGGAATCCGGGCTCTGTACGACGACCTGGGTGACCGTATGGAGGACGTCGTGATCCTGACCATGTCCGAGTTCGGACGCACCGTGGCGGAGAACGGCTCGGGCGGGACGGATCACGGTCACGCGAACTGCATGCTGGCTCTGGGTGGGTCCGTGAAAGGCGGTCGTATCCTGGGTGACTGGCCGGGTCTCGAACGCGAGTTGCTCTACCAAGGTCGCGACCTGGCCGTGACCACGGACTTCCGCGACGTGTTTTCCGAGGTGGTCTCGGGACACCTGGGTGCCGCGCACCTCGACCGGATCTTTCCTGGCTACGACGGGGACCCTGCCCGCTACAGAGGTATACTGGGCTGATCAAGTAGCCTACGGCTTCGGCTCACCGGCCAAGTCACGATCTTGTGAGCATGGCTGTGACTCAGACCTTTTTCCACACCGCCCGGGCCGCAAAAACAATACTCGCGCCGTCGAGCTCATAGGCCCGGTCCAGAAGCCGGACGGCGTCTTCGGGGGCGTCCTCAGCGGTTGGCGCCCGCGCTCCACTGGCCGGTTATGTAACGGCTCTTCGAGTTCGGCGGCAACCCCTCAGGAAGCACGAGAAATTGCGTCCGCGATCTCTTGCAGCACCTGTCCGTTGGTTTCCTCTTGCGCCGGTTTCAAGAGTGATTCACGGGCCTCATCCGTGCCAATCCTGCCCAAGGCCCAAGCTGCATGTCCGCGCACCAGAGCCTCCGCATCGTCCAGGGCCCTGACGAGAACCGGCACCGCCTCCGACACCCCCCAGTTGCCCAAGGCTATACAGACGTTGCGAAGCAGCCCGGGCCTCTTCGCTCGCTTGATGGGCGAGTCTCGGAAAAGCGCGCGAAACCCTGAGTCGTCCAGACTCAGCAGCTGGTCGGCCAACTCCACAAGCGATGGCCCGTCCAACCCTTCCCTCGCCCGATAGGCCTCGTCTTCGGCCGGCCGGGTGAACCGCTCGTTCCACGGGCAGACCTCTTGGCAGATGTCGCACCCGTACACCCGATTCCCCATGAGCGGCCGGAACTCGACGGGTATGGAGCCCCGGTGTTCGATGGTCAGATAGGAGATGCACCGTGGGGCATCCATCACAGGTGCCCCAGACGCATCCCGCCCGAGTAGCGCTCCCGTGGGGCACGCATCCAAGCAACTTCGACACGTCCCGCAGTGGTCCTCCTGGAACGGGGCGTCCGCGTCGAGATCCAGGTCCAGGAGCAGCAGCCCCAGAAAAAAGTAGGAGCCCCGCTTCGGGTCGATCAGCATCGTGTTTTTCCCGAACCAGCCGATGCCCGCCCGCACGGCCATCTCCCGCTCCAGAATGGGGCCGGTGTCCACGTAAACGCGTCCTTCGACAGGAGCGGCTACCGAAGCCTCGATCCACCGGTGGAGCTCGAGCAGCCGCTCCTGGATCGTGCCGTGGTAGTCTTGGCCGCGCGCGTAGCGGGCGATCACACCCCTCGCCGGATCGGCGGGTACTCCTGGGGGGTCCTCCTGGAAGTACTCATGACCGACCACAACCGCCGACCGAACGGTCGGCAACGTCCCCCGGAGATCGGCCCGGCGAGCGACAGCATCCTCGCGCGCGAGATAGCCCATCTCGCCGTGCCTGCCGTCCTCCACCCACTCTCGATAGAGGCCCATGTGTCTGCTCGCCTCGACCGAGGCGACTCCCACGAGACCGAAGCCCAGGTCTCGGGCTTGCTCCTTGAGGCGGGTTGTAAGCGTCACACTCGATACTGCCTCCCCTTCCACTCGACGTGGCCCCCCCGGATCCAGCTTCGGAGAAAGATGAAGTTCACCACGCCAGCCGCCAGTGGATAGAAGGCACCGGTCCAGAGCGGTGCACCCAGACGCCAACCGACAAGGCTCCAGGCCAGGACGCTGAGGCCCGTGATCCAGGCGGACCATATCACCCAGGCGTTCGGCCCTAGCCCAGCGAGCGAGCCTCCCGATCCGACCCCCGCGAGCGACATGAGCAAGACCAACGGAGGAACGATCCAGATCAAAACGCTGGCCACGATTACCACCGGCATGACGATCGGAACGGCCCAGCGTGGAACGGCCTGGCGAGCCGCCAGGGAGAGGTTCTTCGACCAGCCTTGGATCATCTCCCCAAGGGACCGGTACATCCGCGTGGCGAAAACCGTCTCGGCCGCGCGGACCGTGAGCCTTTTTCCGGATCGGCAGAGGATCTGGGCCAAGCGTTGGTCCTCGACGATCTCCCCCTTCACGGCCTCGTGGCCCCCAATGTCTTCGTACGAGCCACGATCGAAGAGCATGAACTGACCGTTCGCGATGGCATCGCGCCAGCGCTCTGGAGGGAGAGGCTTACCCGGGTTCGGAAAACGAAATACGATTGCCGCCATCATGTGGGTCTGAACCAACCGCTCCCAGAACGACTCCATGATCTGCCGTCCCAACAGCGTGAGCGTATCACCGTCGTCCTCGACCAGCCCAGCGACCGCCTGACCCAACAATTCGGGCGCATGAACGGTGTCGGCGTCGGTGAAGAGTAGCAGGTCCCCTTCAGCCACCTTTGCCCCCTGAGCGCACGCCCAGGGTTTACCCATCCACCCCTCGGGGAGCGGGCCTCCTTCGACTGCCACGACTCTACGAGAGTGATTCGGCGGGATCGCCCGCGCCAGCTCCAGGGTGGCGTCGTCGCTTCGGTCGTCCACGACGATCACCTCGAAGTCGGGATAGTCGGACGAGACGATGGACTCGACGCAGGACCGGATACTCCGCTCTTCGTTACGGGCCGGAACAATGACGCTTACCAGAGGAGCCGCCCGATCAGTCGCGTCCACCACGGGCAATGGCCGTGGAAGCCTGACCTTGATCAGGATGTAGACTACGAGGGCAATCCAGGGGGCGAACGCGACAGGAAGTGGCAAATAATCTTCCCGCCTCGACCGTCAGTAGCCGGTAGTGGTCCCGCTCACAACACCGGGCGACTGACGCGGACTGTCACCCGACTGTCGGTGAAGAGTCCTCCGTCGTCGGCCCTACCTTGGAGCACATAGGTGCCAGGCTGGTGGAAGGTCACCTCGGTAACCCACCGGTCATCCTCCGGCAAATCCGGCGCAACCCAGGAAGAGGCCCACGGAGAGTTGGAGTAGGGGCGGGTGTCCTCCCAGGTGGCGATCTGAGCCGGGTTGAAACTCGCCCCACCAGCGACGGGCGCCCGATAGATGTGCCAGGTCATATGCAGTCCGTTAACCTTTTGCACGGTAATTCGCGAGGGAGGACGGAGCGCCCGGTTCAGATTCAGCGTGCCGTCGTCGGTGACGGGCAAACCCCCACCACCTCCGAAAAGGCCCCCTCCAGACCGTCTCGGAAGGCCGTCATCGGTGACGCGGGCCGAGAGGGTCACCGGTTGGCCCACCTGAGCGTCGATTTCGGTATTCATCTCGAGTTCGACAACCGGGGCGGTATGTGCCCGAAGCGCTGCATTGCTGCTGCCCGGCCCGAGCGTCCCCGTCTCCGACATGATCACCATATTGTCGACGAAGTAGTCGGGCCTCAGGGTGCCGTAGGCCACTTTTTCCACACCGTTGACTCTGACCGTCCAAGCCAACTCCTGCTCCCCGAAGTCCGCAGGTACTCGAACCACAAATACGAACCGATTGCGGCGAGGCAGAAAGTGGGTGGGTTGCCCCCGGTCAGCCGGCCCCGGCGAAAACATGTTGTCGTCGCTCACCGGGACGTCCGGCCTCTCCTCCCAGTTTCGGTTCATATAGCCGAACATGAGGTTGAACGAGCCGTCCGGGTTTTGCTGCCAACCCTCGAAAGACGGTGAGATCGATTGGCCGCTCGAATACGTGAGACCCTGGGCTGCGGCCGGGTGGGCCCCCACAGCCAAGGCCAGGACACCAAAGACGAATCCGGCGCCGACCGCTCTTCGCAGCCACAACAACCGACGTGCTACCATTTTATTTACCTGTCCTCATCCAATTGTCATTATCCCGCGAGTCCCTGTCTTGTCTTACGGACTTGCCTACCGTCAGTCCGGCTGCTGGCCCGAGTCACCGGCGGCTTTCGCCGGCGGCGTAGGCACGGTGGCCAAACAGAGAGGGCACCCGATGAGATAGTCGTTCTTGGTCAGGTTGAACTTCTCAACCCGCTCGGCCATCTCCTCCACGAACTGCTCGTCGGAAAGTGTGACACGCTCCCCCAGGTCGATGAACATGTTGGTCACCGACCGATTACCCGATCCCTGCCAGTTCCTCGGGTCGGGGATATTGGCGTTCGTCCCAGTATTGTTCATGTAACCGGTGATGTGGAGGATCGTGCCCCTGGGTAGCAGAGGCTGATAGTCGTCGGCGAAGACGTAGGTGCGCACCCAGTTGTGGTCGTACCCGACACAGGACAGTGTCTCGGCCTTGAAACCCCAGATGGCCTCGAGACACATGCGCTCGCCCGGAGCGTGCAGGTGGGGCTCGAAGCTGATGATCTTGGTGTGCCCCCCGGTCACCAGGTAGGCGTCGAGCCGCTGGTCGGTCGTGTTGGCCTCGACGTCGATGTCCGAGCCGTTGGCGAGAGACGTGATGCTACCCTGGTATTTGGGCTCGTAGCCCACCGGGAAGAACTCGAAGGCGACCTCCAGTCGGGCCCGGGTGTCCTGGCCGTTCGAGTGGAGGTGGATCGACGAAGAGCCGATCATCGAGCCCGCCCTCAGGAGCCGGCCAGCATCGTCATCGAAAACGTCCGGGTTCCGGCCGACCTCGTGAACGGGCCAGGACGTGCCACGGCCCGAAGACGTCGTCTGCCAAATCATGTGGTGGACGACGTACCTCTGGCCCACCGTCTGCCGGCCGTTGTCCTGTTGGTCTTTGATGTCATTAACTTCGCGGATCTGCACGGCCCGGACATAACGATCCTCCTCCAGTCCGGTCGCAAAGCTCTCGATCTCACCCCACCAGTCGGCGTCCCCACCTCCCACGAACATTTCTTCGGAGATCGCGACGAGGTCGGGCCGGATGGTCCACTCTGCATTGTCATCAAACACCCTGACGGGGGGCAGATCCGCTGGATCACCTTCGGGCGTGCCGTTGTCCGCCCAAGCGGCGATCATCGCGACCTGCTCATCGCTGAGGGAGGTGTCCTGCTTGTACTGCTGGATGCCGATGTTTTTCTCGACGTACCAGGGCGGCATGGCGCCGGCACGGTCACGGATCGCCGTGCGCTCTTTGATCCTCCGGGCAAACCGCCGCGTTTCGTCGTACGTGACGAGCGACATGGGGGCCACACCCACCGGGTTGTGGCAATTCTGGCAGCTGCGCTGCAGGATCGGCGCGATGTCCTTGTTGAACGTCACGTCTTCCGGATTAAAAGCGACATCGGAGGTGGAGGCGAAGTCCTGCGCCCCGAGTGCAAATGGCACCATCAGAAGGAGGGCGGCCGGGAGCATCAGAATCCGACCGATCGTGACCTTCCACTCGTTTTTCGTGCCGTAACGCATCGCTTTCACTCCGATTGCGGGTAACAACGCTGGGCGCCAAGAAATACTCCACGCCGACCGTAAGAATACTTGAAAGGCCACAGATGTGTCAAAAGGTGTCTCCGTTCATGTCCTCGTCCTCGAACACGCTACTCCATCTTCCGAACCCAGCGGTCTCCGTCCCTGCGGCGGTACTTCTCCATCACCGCGTCGAACGCCTCGTCGAGGTCGACCCCCTGTTCGTTGGCCATGCATAGGATGACGAACAACACATCGGCCAGCTCCTCAGCCATTTCCTGCTCGCTCTCGTCGGGCTTCTTAGGCTTCGTACCAAACCGGTGGTTGACCAACCGAGCCAACTCGCCGACCTCCTCCATGAGACGGGCGAGGTTGGCCAGCGGCGGCCAGTAGCCCTCCTCGAACTGGGAGATCCACTCGTCTACACGGCCTTGCACAGCCGTCAGGTTGCGGGCGTCCGCGTCTGTCATGGGACCAGCATCAGCTTGCCGTGCTCAGAGAAAGGGGCGGCTGGCATTCTGGCTCCGTTTGGAAAGTGACAACCGGTGGGGGTGCGAAGAGTACTTTCACGGAGGCTGCCTGGGCAAGCGTCGAAAGCTCGCACCGAGCCTGTGCGGTCCTGCTCTTGTGTCTTATCGTTCAACACCGCCTTCGACAGCTTCCGGGAGCCCGGAAGGTGATCGTTCAGGGGCAGCCGCGCACACCCTGCCAGGAGCCCGTGCGAGTAGCATGGAGGATCGAAAAACCGCAGACGACGAAACCCTGGGAGGCTACCTGGAGGTGCACGAACGCCCTCCCGCCTTTACGGGTTCGGACGGGCAGCCGTACACCGCTTCGGTCGAGGTCGAGTCCGTGGAGAACCTCGCCGCGCCTTGCGTGGCTTTCTTGGTTTTTCCGAGATGGGCCGGAGCGGGCCTCGGCATCGTGGGGCACGTGGAGACGCCCGTGCTGTGGGAGGGAAGAGGCCGGGACGAGGTTCTCGGCCTTGCCCATGCGCTCCGCCTCACCGAGGTCAAACGCCTGTTGGACGAGGCCATCCAACGGAAGAACGGGGAGGACTGAACAGTGAGTACGGCCGAATCTCCGTTTCTCCGGATCACGGAGGTTTTCCACTCCATCCAAGGCGAGTCGACTTGGTCGGGGCGTCCCTGCACGTTCGTGCGGCTGACCGGCTGTCCTCTCCGCTGTGTGTGGTGCGACACGGAGTACGCCTTCCATGGCGGCGAACGCCAAACCCTTGACGAGATCGTCGACGCGGTCCGTTCGATCGGTACGTCTTTGGTCCAGATCACAGGCGGAGAGCCTTTGGCGCACCCGAATGCCTACCTACTCACCGAGCGCTTACTCGACGAGGGGTTCACGGTCCTCGTGGAGACCTCAGGAGCGTTCGACGTGGCGCCGCTCGACCGCCGCGCGCACCGAATCATGGATCTCAAGTGCCCGGGAAGCGGGGAGAGCGACAAGAATCTTTGGGAGAACCTGGACCACCTGACGGGCCTGGACGAGGTGAAGTTCGTGGTACTCGACCGGACGGACTACGAATGGGCGAGGGACACGATCCGGGAGCGCGGCCTCGACCGCCGGCTCGAGGAGGACACGCTTGGCGAGCTCCTTATTTCACCCGTTTGGGACGCCTGCGACCTTCTCGACCTCGCTGGCTGGATTCTCGAGGACCAACTCCCGGTCCGACTCCAGACGCAACTCCATAAACATATTTGGGATCCGGACGATCGGGGTGTCTGAGCCAGCCTCCGGCACATCCTCGGTCCCCGACGCTCGCCTTCGCCGACTCCAGGACCGTCTCTCCCGCAGGCCGGAGGCCGGAACCGAGCTCGAGCCGCCCGAGGGTCACACGGAGGCCGCCGTGTCGCTGATCATCCGGGCGTCCGCTGAACTCGACGTGCTCTTGATCAAGCGCGCCGAGTCGGAGCGGGACCCGTGGTCCGGGCATATCGCGCTGCCGGGCGGACGTCGCGACAGTGAAGACGCGAGTCTCGCGCACACGGCTATCCGAGAGACTGCGGAAGAGACCGGTGTGGAGCTTTCCACGTCCGGATGGTCGCTGGGCCGTCTGGGGAGGGTCGTGCCAAGCCGTTCGACCCTGCCTCCGATCACCATCTCACCCTACGTATTCGGCGTGCAGGAAGACGTCGAGGCAAACGCGGACTCCCCGGAGGTCGATCGGGTGCTCTGGATGGGACTTCCCGATCTGCTCGATCCGAAGACCCGAGGGGCCACGACCATCCTGTTGCCGACAGGCCCGGAGGATTTCCCCTGTTATTGGGTCGGCGGCCACGTGATCTGGGGCCTCACCTTCCGGGTTCTATCGGAGTTCGTTGAACTCGCAGGTGGACTCTGAACTCCGTCTGTTCGACCCACCCGGCTTGCCCGATCTTCTAGCTACTCAACCTCATGGCTACTCGACCCACTCCGCGATGAAGACGTTGGTCTCGCCCTCACGAGCCTGGTTCCGGTTCGACCCCCAAACCAGATACCGGCCATCGGGGCTGAACACGGGGAAGCCGTCGAAGCCGTCCAAGAACGTGATGCGCTCCTGCCCAGACCCATCTTCGTTGATCATGTATAGATCGAAGTCCCGCCCCGTGGGATCGTCCATGTTCGACGCGAATATGATTCTCTCGCCATCGGGGTGCCAAAATGGGCCGAAGTTGGCAACCCCGTTGTCTGTCACCTGGGACTGATTCGATCCATCGGCGTTCATGACGAAGATCTCGAGTTCACTCGGCCGGATCAGCCCATCCACGAGAAGAGACGTGTAGTCCTCGATCTCCTCGGGAGTGGTAGGGCGAGAAGATCGGTACACGATCTTGGATCCGTCCGGAGAATAGAAGGGGCCCCCGTCATAACCCATCGTGTCGGTGAGACGTAGGACGTCGGAGCCATCTGGCCTCATCGAGTAGATATCGAGCTCCCCGTCCCGCATCGACGTGAAAACGATTCGATCACCGACCGGAGAAAAGGTCGCCTCCGCGTCGTAGCCAAAGGAGTTCGTCAGCTGCTGGAGGTTCGATCCGTCCGCATCGGCGACGAAGATGTCGAAGCTGGGGTACACCGCCCACACGTAGCCCAGGGAAAAATCGGGCACGGCCGGACAGGCCTCATCGAAGTGATGGGTCGAGGAGTAGAGGATCTTGTCGCCCGCTGGATAATAGTAGGAGCAAGTGGTTCGCCCCTGGCCGGTGCTCAACAACTCGATGCCACCCCCGTCGACCGACATCGTGTAGATTTGGTCGCAACCGCCGGCTCTGGGCGTGGATTGGAAAATCAGCTTGGTGCCATCGAAGGAGAAATACGCTTCGGCGTTTTCGCCCTCGAAGGTGAGTTGGCGTATGTTCCGGAGATGGACCTCTTGGGCCGCTTGCGCCACCCTGGGCTGATGCATGGCATTGGCCCCTGATGTGGCCAGAACAAGCAGTCCTGTGACGGCAGCGGTCGCGAGCGCGTGAGTGAGTGAAAACATTCAGAGTCTCCAGAGGATGATCGATGTCTAAGGTACTGACCGTCTTCGCGGCGCTCACCGCCGGGCTCACGTTTGCGATCCCGGCGGTCTCCGCAACCGCGCAGCAAGCCATCAACTGTCCCGATGTCGAGCAGCTTACGGCGGGCATGGATCCGGCCCTCGCCCACATCAGGTACCTGGCCGACGACGCCCTTGAGGGCCGGAGGGCAGGAACGAACGGAGCCCGCTGCGCAGCACAGTACATCGCCGATCAATTTGAGGCCATCGGGGTCGAGGGCGCAGGGCCGAACGGAAGCTACTTCCAGGGATTTCCGATCCCCGCGGGAGTCGTCCTGGGCGACGGAAGTACACTCATAACCGCGCAAGCCACCTACACCCTCACCGAAGACTGGATCCCGTTTGGGTACTCCGCATCTGCCGCCGTCACCAGCACTTTGTTGTACGGGGGGGACGGGATCAACCGCCCAGGGGATCCGGACAACGAGTACCCGACGCTCGACGTCACAGGCCGCATCGTGGTCGTTGAGGACGGTGATCTGCGAGCGCCAATGAACCAGGCCCTCCAAGCGGATGCCCACTTCAAGGCATCGGTCGCGGCAGGTCGCGACGCCGGCGGGATGATTGTCCTCCTCGGCGAAGACCGCGAGCTGCCCGACCTATCCGGAGAAATGCGGGCGGCACTGGGTATTCCGGTGGCGGCAGTCCGAGGCGAAGCGGCCGACCGCATCAGGCAGGCGGCTCGAAGGGGGGAGCGCGCGTTCCTCGGGGCCTCCGTACAGCCACGAGCGGTGGAGGCCCGAAACGTTGCGGCACTGCTGCCCGGGTCCGATCCCACCCTCGCCGACGAGGTCCTGATCATTGGAGCCCACTACGACCATCTGGGGTTCGGGGGCGAGGGCTCGCTCGACCCGGATGCTAGAGCGGTTCACAACGGTGCGGATGACAACGCGAGCGGAACATCGGGGTTGATCGAGATCGCCCGCCTCCTGTCCGAGGGCGATCGCCGACCTGCCCGTTCTGTCCTGTTCCTCGCGTTCACCGCGGAGGAGCAAGGATTATGGGGCTCGAGCCACTACGTCCGTAATCCCCTGCGGCCCATCGCTCAGACCGTCGCCATGCTCAACATGGACATGATCGGCCGGTTGGAGGGTGCCACCCTGGTGGTGCACGGCGTCGGCACGGCGGAGGAGTGGACGGACGTGCTGTTGGCCGCCAACGAACTCATCACTCGGCCCCTCAGTATCGCCGTAACCCCGGACGGATTCGGTCCCTCGGATCACTCTTCGTTCTATGGAGAAGGGTTGCCCGTCCTGCACTTCTTCTCCAACACACACGTCGACTACCACCGCCCGTCCGACGATTGGGAAAAAGTCGACATCGAGGGCCTCGACCGGATCGTGGATCTCGTGACCGAAGTTGCGCTCGACGTGGCTGGCGTCTCCGGCTCGGACGAACGGATCGCGCTGACGCCCATCGAGCCGGACCTCGTCGCTGCCCACGGCCAAGATCCGTCCGCCTCCACAACCAGCGGCGGGTACGGTCCATACCTGGGCACGATTCCGGACATGGTGCCCGCCGACTCCGGGCTTCGGTTGACCGGCGTCCGTGAGGGCAGTCCGGCGGCCATCGCCGGCATCAGGGGAGGCGATATCGTGGTGGAGTTCGGCGGCAACGTGGTTGGAGACATCTACACGTACACGTACGCCCTGCAGGAACACAAGCCGGGTGATTCCGTCGAGATCGTGGTCCTACGCGAAGGCCAGCGGCTGACGCTCACGGCAGTGCTCGGGGACGAGCGGTAGGACCGGGAGGAGCTACCCCAGCAGGTCCAACTGCCCGACCCTGCCCTCGTTCCCTTCGTTCCCGGCCTGCACCTCGCTCTTGGCACCCACGTTCTCGCTGTACGCCCGCGTCACCTCCACCACCCGGTCGTCCGCGGCCGGCCGGACCAACGGCCTTCCTTGCGTTCGCCGCCCCTGGGCCCGGACCTCGTCGGCACGGAGGCGCGTGACCTGCCCGCTCGCCATGACGACCATGACCTCGTCTCCCTCGAGCACCTCCAAGGCGGACACAAGCACGGTCCCACGTGCGGCCCCAGGCACGGTCGCCTCGCCGGTGGGCACCGCCATGGTGCCCAGTCCGCCACGCCTCTGGAGCGGGAAGTCGCTCACCTCCGTGCGCTTTCCCTTCCCGTCCTCCGTGACGCTCAGCACCCACGCATCCCTACGGATGAGCAGCATCCCGACAACGGAGTCGTCGCCCTTCAGGTCGATGCCCTTCACCCCCTGTGCAGTACGCCCAAGAACCGAGAGATCGGATTCCGGAAAGCGGATCGCCCTGCCGGCCTTGGTGATCAGCATGACCTCGCCCTCGCCGTCCGAAAGGCGCACATCCATAATACGGTCGCCCGCCTTCAGCCCCGCGGCGATTACGCCCCCAGACCGTGGATTCGCAAAATCCGAAAGCTTGGTCCGTTTCATGAGGCCGTTCTTGGTGAGGAACACGACGAAGCGCTCCACAGTGAGATCGTCCGGCGCCAGCATCGTGACTATCGCGTCACTTCGATCGGCCTGAGTCAGCGCGTAGATCGACTGACCCCTGGACGCCCTTCCCCCCTCGGGTACATCCAACACCGGGAGGAAATGGAGATGCCCATTCTCAGTGAAGGCGAGCAACCAGCTCTGCGTGCGCGCTACGAAAATCCGCTCCAGATAATCGTTCTCGAACCGCTCCATCCCGGCCAATGGCTTTCCAGACGAGACGCGGCGCCGATAGAGGTGCATCGGAATTCGCTTCACGAACCCCTCGTGGCTGACGGTGATTACCGCATCTTCATCGGCAACCGTGTTTTCCACCTCCATCTCGTCCGACTCGTCATCCTCCAGAAGGATTGTCCGCCGCGCATCCCCATACTTTTCAACGATCTCGTCGAGCTCCTCGAGCATGATCTCGAGCTTTCGGGCCTCACTCTTGAGTATCTCTTTGAGTCCCCTGATGAGGGCCCGGAGCTCCTTGAGTCTCCTCTTCAGTTCTGCCTGCTCGAGCGAAGTCAATTTGGCGAGTCGCATGTTGAGAATGGCGTCTGCCTGAATCTCCGAGAGTCCGAGAAGGTCCTGGAGCTTCTCGGAGGCCTCTGAACGATCCGCCGACCCTCGGATGATTTCGATGACCTCGTCGATGGTACCGAGCGCGGCTACCAAGCCCTCCGCGATGTGTTTTTCGGCTTGCGCCTTCTCGAGATCATGCTGGGAGCGGCGCTGGATGACCTCGACGCGGTGATCCCTGAAACGCTCGAGAAGCTGGACGAGAGTGAACTCTTTCGGCTCGCCGTGGTCCAGCGCAATCATGATGGCCCCAAACGTGCTTTGGAGGCTGGTCTTCTTGAGCAACAACTTGATGACCTTCCCCGCCTTGGCACCCCGTTTCAGCTCCAATACGAGCCGGAGCCCGTCCCGGTCCGACTCGTCACGGATGTCGGAGAGGTCCACAACGCCGCCTTTTCTCGCAAGATCGGCGATCTGCCGGATGATACGAGCCTTGGAGACCGCATAGGGAAGCTCGGTCACCACGAGTTGGCCCCTCCCCCCCCTCAGCGCCTCCTTCACGATACGGGCACGCATGATTATGCGGCCCCGCCCGGTCTCGTACATGTCACGAATTCCGTCACACCCGATTACGAATCCACCTGTCGGAAAGTCAGGCCCCGGAAGGTGGTTCATCAAGACATCGAGTGCTGGATCGGGCTCCTCGATCAGAGCCCTCAGGGCGGCGGCGACCTCCCTCAGGTTGTGGGGTGGCACGTTCGTGCTCAACCCCACGGCGATCCCCGAGGACCCGTTAATCAGAAGGTTCGGTACCCGGGACGGGAGAACGGTAGGCTCGGTTCGCTGCCCATCGAAATTCTCGATGACGTCCACCGTTTCCTTTTCGATGTCCGCGAGGATGTCCTCGGCAATCGGCGCAAGTTTGGCTTCCGTGTACCGGTAAGCCGCCGCGGAGTCACCGTCGATGGATCCGAAGTTCCCTTGCCCGTCCACGAGCGGATAACGAAGGGAAAAGTCCTGGACCATGCGCACGAGCGCGTCGTACACGGCTGTATCACCATGCGGGTGATACTTGCCCAAGACCTCACCCACCACAGTTGCACTCTTCTTGTAAAGCCTGTCCGGCCTCAGCCCCGCCTCGTGCATGGCGAAGAGGATGCGCCTGTGGACGGGCTTGAGCCCGTCCCGAACATCGGGCAGGGCCCTCTGGACGATCACGCTCATCGAATAGTCAAGGAAGGATTCTCGCATCTCCTGCTCGATGAGCCTCGGCAAGATGCGCTCTCGCGTCTGGGCCGTCATTCCATCTCCCGGTGAACCGAACATATACCGAATATCATGGCATCTCAACACGATGCTTCGCGTACGATCTCAGGATGGGTGGAGCAAAGCAAGTCGGGGCAAAACAACAAGCGCCGTGGACCGAATACGACCCGCGGCGCCTCATCCGGTCCCAACTTCAAGTGACCCGGACAAGCGGAGGGCGAATCTGTACACCGCGTCCATGTGCGGGACAGCCTCCTCAGAAAAGCTGGCCCCCTGCGCGTTGCGGTCGCCTGGCACACCCTCACTCGTTTCCAGCGGATCGGCGAGGTCTGTCTTCGTCAGTCCGGGAAAACGAAGTCTCTGGCGAGTTCCTCGGTGACGGGCCCGCCGGTAACCAATTCGACGAGCGCCTCCATCTCCAAACCAAGCTCATACAGACGAGCCTGGACGGAGAACGCATGGGCAAAATCGAAATACGCGGACACGGCAAATTCATCCGCCGGGTGATGGGCCACGACCACGGACTCCATCTCGATTCGAAGTATCCCGACGATGATCGCTACGGCATGGAGTAAGGACCTCTGCTCGGAGAGAGTCGTCACCGAGAAGTCGCCGCCGAGCAGCAGCATGAGGGCCGCAACTTGCTCTCGTTCCTCTGGAGGGGCCGCGATCATGCCGGGTTCAGGAGCATACCCGTCGAGAACCTGACGCGCACCGACTTTCAGCGCGCTCAGCTCTTCGAAATTGCAGTGCACGATCACGTCAGTATCCTCATCCGGCTAAGTCCTACTTCCTTTCTACTTATTCGCCCACTCGATTGTTTCTGCAAGTGCTAAGAAGGCCGTACTCCCTCAGCAGCCTTCAAGCCGCGGCTCCTCGTCCCTGCGACCCCTCGACGGACAACGGTAACGACACATGATGCTCCCCATCGACCTTCACGTCGAAGTTATACATGCCCGGGCCCGTGAAGACCAGTCCATCGAGATTGAGAATGTGCGGAACGCGGATACCGTCGCGGGCGCCCGGTCCACCCGCCAACTGGATCTCTCCGTTCAGTGACAGTACTTCTGCACCGCCCGGGTCCGACATCCGAATGTGTACCTCATGAGAACCGATCTCAGATGTACCGGCGGTGAACCGCAATACCAGGGTAACCCGCCCGTGTTGAGCGGGAAACTGTGTGACACCGATGCGATCGAAGATTCCTAGGATATTGAGTTTTCCTGACGCATCGATCGTGGCCGCATCAGCCAGCAGAGCCAAGTCGATCTCCATGTTACTTCCTTGAAGGCTGTGGAAGGAGTACAGTGGGCCGCATCACGACACCAATTTGTCTGCAAATACGAAGCCAACGGCAAGATCGATCACAACGTGGGCAACCATCGGCGGCCACAGACTCCCGGTGTGTAGAAAGACCGCGCCCATGATCACCCCGACCACTCCGGTCCGCACGACTCCCAGTACGCCCTGATACGAGTGCAGGACCGCGAACGCCCCCGACGTCAGTGCGAGAGCCACCGGAGCGGACGCGCCAGCCACGATTACCGCGGGAATCGCATAACCCCGGTAGGCCAACTCCTCCCCGAAGCCGGCACAGAGCGACAGCCCTGCGTACAGCCCCTTCTCTCGACGAGTGACCGGCAACAACTCGCGCACGAGACGGCTCTCGCTCCACCCGCACCTCTTCCGAAGCACCAGAAATAACCACAAGGTCGCTGCGCCAAGCACCAAAATGCCCGCACCCCAGGACATCACATAGATGATGCGCTCAGGTTCGATCCGAAGACCCATACCTTCCATGCCTACCAGCCTCCATCCTAGCGCGAGGCTCGAGACTCCCAGGATCAGAATCGTCACGGCCGACGTTACGTAGGCCTGAGCACGCTCCGCGGCTAGATCACGAGCGAGGTCGACTTGGATGACGGCAAGAACCGGAAGAAGCTCAATGAGTGCGGCGAGAAACAGCGCATCGAGCCACCCGAGCGGCGTACTCAACAGGAGGACATAAACAACCGCTGCGTAGCCGACGAGCCCAGCGATGGCAACCCTCACTCCACGATCTCCTGCCCCGTCCCTTCGGCCCTCGCAAGCCGTGACGCTTCACAACCGGCCTCGACGCTTCTAGGATTCCAGGAAGTGTCGCTTCCCGATGTCCCAGGCCGAGGACGAAAGTCCCTCCAACGCGTTGATATGGAACTCGCTGCGAAGAACCATAAGGCAACCTTCCGTGTGCTGGACTCCATGGAGGCCCCACACGGCGGTTGGTTCCTGAAGTTACGATTCGCGGCGGGTGATGCTCCGACGCTGCGTGAGTTGAAGGGCGCCACTCTGCTGGTGTCGTCTCCCGACGGAGCGACATCCTTTGAAGTCAAAGTGCACGGGTTCCCCCTGTTCGGGGGACACCCCTCGGACGATCGGCTACACCGCACCGGTCGCGTGGACCTCCACGTAGCAGTGCTGGACGGAAACGAACGCTCGATCGGTCTCAAGTGGAAAGTGGCGGGGCCGCTTCAGTAGCGGCCACTAGCCCCCTTTCCGACCACACTCCCAACTCAGTCCAGCTGCCTGCGGCCAGGCGGCTCAGTCTCGAAGGTCGCGAGGAACCAACGAGCATACTCCTCCGCCCGTCCGGGGTTCTCCGCCAGCCATGTATCACGCTCTTCATCGAACTCCTCGGGACGCGCGGTGAGGATAAAAGCGTCCAGGTACCCGTTTTCATGGGAAAATAGAAGCTCGTCGAGAGGCCCGTAGGGAGCATGGTCGAACAACGCGCGCGCGTACAACCAGGCGTCGGACGTGCGGGCTAGAATCGCCCGTTCGAGTTCGTATCCCTCGGCGTCGAACGCCTCGGGCAGAAATTCCTCGAGCCGGCCCATCCTCTTCATCAAGTGGAAATGGCCGTAGATGTTCAAAAAGTCTCGGGTTTCCGGAGCTCCCGGGTATACGAGAACTGCAACCGTGTCACGTCCGACCTCCAAGCCATCCCAAGGATACGTCTGCACCGGGGTCGACGACGAGACAACCAAGAACGACGGATCGAAGTTGATGTTGTCTAATTGCGCCCGTACCCAGCTGTCGATTTCGTCCAACCGCCCCGCGTCGGCACTGATCCGAGTACCGGAACGCACAATGAGTGTACGCGGGGTCGGCAGGGAGGACACCCCGACGCACGCCCCGGCAGCCAGTGCACCGACGATGAGCGCCGCCCTCAACCCCCTTCTGTGGCGGCGCTGCGCAGGGCTATACGACGATGATCCCAAGGTCATAGCTGAACGACTCTCTTGAGCGGACCTAAAATCCTTGACACTCCAACCTCGCAGGGCGGAATTGGGAACCCCCGCAGAATGGATGGCACGTACGAATCAATGGTTAATCAATGACCGAGTATGAACCGGGGTTCCAAGCCCCTCGAACGATAACGCCTGACGGCCTGGCTGACGACCTGGCGGTTCTGGTCTGGGAGAGCTTCACCGACTTCGTTTCGGAGTGGGGGGGGTCCTCCAGACTCGCGGAGCTGGGCCTCGTCGACGATGAGGAGCAACCCGACCGGAGAGCGGTGGAAGAAGCTCTCATCTTCTTGATGTGGGCCCATACCCGAGGCACCCAGCAAGCGTTCGTCGGGCGCGCGCCAGCGGACCTGCTCAAACAAACACTCGACGGACTGCACGATGCCGTCCTCGAGGACATGGTGGATAATGGAACACCCCGGGAACAGTTACCCCAGTTCGAAAAACGCGTGAGTGCACGCTACACGGAGTATCATACGGCTGCGGCGGTATCTGACGTCGCACTGGGGGGGGCCGTGGTTCATCATCTGACCGGAGACGCGAATGCCTCGGAACCGGTCACTCAAGCGGTGACGGAGCGCGCTGTGGAAGTGACGGGGCCGCTACGGGATTACCTCGAGGACGTCGACCTCGTACCCTAGGAAGCGTCGGGGACTACAACCCCAACGATGACCGAATCAGTGGAGCGATCCGGTCGGGGGTCCACAACGGGTCGAACGTGAGATCGACCTCGCAACTCTCCACCCCCTCGATCTCGGATATGGCGTTGCGAGCGTCCACCACGATCTGCTCGGCAGCCGGACACATGGGTGATGTCAACGACATGACGACGTGCACGTCTCCCCCGTCCACTTCGATATCGTAGACCAAACCAAGTACCACGAGGTCCAGGTGCAACTCCGGATCCTGCACGGTCTTCAGGGCGTTTCGAACTTCCTTCTCGGTGACGGGCATTTCTTCCGAATTCACCGACGATAACCGCCGCTGGATGGGCGGAAGCCGCTGCTGGAGCCACCACCACCCGGGAACCGATTGTTCACGACATTGTTGAAGATCGAGCCGAACCGGTAGGACAACCCGAGATTGAGCATGTGCCGTTTGTCCGTTCCAGCCGACCGCGAGCCGGCCAAGAGCTCGTCGTCGCTCAGTTCCTGGAACGGGAGGTACAACTGGTCGGCTACCAGCGTGTAGCTCCCTCCAAGGTTCAAATCGAGACCGCGGGTGATCCTGAAGGAGACGTTCCCACCCACCGACAGGTTGTTGCGGTCGAACTCATGGAGATAGGCCGCTCCTGTGACGTTGAGCCTGAGGTCTCCCCAGGTCTGCCGCTGATCGATCGAGAACGTCAGGGACTGTTGGAACAAGGTCTCGTCGATGACTTCATCCTGCGTAAGCTCATTGTATTCGTAGTAGACGGGGCCGACCTCATAGAAGGCGGTGAGTGATCGCCTGGTCGCCTCGTCGTATGGCCAGAAGCTGAACTCCAGCGCCGGGCTGATCCCGGCCGAGAACGCCTGATTCTGCCTGGTGCTCTTGCCGACGCGGGACGTGAATCCGAGGGACACCAACTCCGCCACCGAGTAGACGACTGTGGCGTTGAAATTATAGTCCGTATACTCGTCGATGAATTCTGGGCGGCTGGAGAATGAGGTTTTCCGGAAGTTATAGTTCAGGAATCCCCGGTAGCTCTGCTTCCACGTCGGGGTGACTCTGGAGGCGGAGAGACCACCTGTAAACCGGCGCGTAGTCGACGTCTCTTCCCCCTGGAGGCTTGCGTTGCCGTTGACATTGAAGACCCAAAGGTTCCAGGGATCGTTGACCTGCTCCGAAGTGACGATTTGAGCCGAGCGGGCCACCTCGCCATCCTGAGCCGCCGTCAAGTTGACGAGGTCACGGAAACCCGCGTATTGAGAGAATCGCGCGAAGGCCAATCCGATGGAAAGGGACAAATCGTCCAAGGTTTCGCGCTCGGTAGCGGTCGGTAGCGATTGCAAATCGGCTTCATCTGCGTACTCCACGTACTGCTCTCGCCCCACGACGTCCAGATGAAACACACGGCCCCCGGCGCCCGTGCTTTCGCTCGTCATGATCATGTGGGCGTCAGCATCCTGCCGGTCGCGAACCCAGGTCACCCACGGGATCTCGGTCCGGTAGTAGTCCGCGTCGCAGCGGGAGCCCTGACAGTCGAAAAAAATCCTCGGTGTGCTGGCCGCATCCCTTGGGGCATCCTGCGCAAGGAGGGCACGAGTCGGGAATAGACAACCGACCGCCACAACGGAGAGGAAAATGTATTTCTTGCGCATACGTACTTGGCTCGGTTGTGAGAGTCTCTTGAGGAATCAGCGTTAGCCCAGCCCAAGACCGTGCGTTACGTCGGCCCCGTCATTACAACCTAACGGTGGAAAGTGCGTCCATGTAACCGCACAGGTACAGTCTAGATAAAGAGGCACCCGAACCGGACGGATCGTTGAACCACGCGCCGTCGTCCAAATATCACGTGGAGAAATGATCGGCCGGACCGTCGCGGATTGGCGGCGGCGCATCGGGCAGAACTGACGGGCGAGCTAGGCCGAATTGGTTGCCCGGAGGCGTCCGCATGCCTACTCTCGGACGTTAAGGTAGGCTATTGGCATCCCCTTAACAGGAAGGGTGCCTCCATCGGCAAAGGAGAACACGATGGGAAGCGACAACTCCCGGCAGTCCCGGCACCTTTCAGCCTTCTTGGGCATCCCACTGGTCCTCCTGCTCGCATCAGCCATGGTGCTTTCCGTACCGATGGTGGGCATGGCGCAAGGACCCGGGACCGAGAACGGTCAGTGGACCTACCTCGGTGGTGATGCGTGGCACACTCGATACACGCCCTCCGATCAGATCAACGCGTCGAACTTCGAGGATCTCGAGGTTGCATGGCAGTGGAACGCGGCCAGCTTTGGGCCGAGCACTCCTCGTGCGACCCCGACCTATGTCAACGGCCAGCTAATCACGGTCACCTCAGACCGCCGCAGCATGGTCGCCCTCGATCCCTCCAATGGCGAGTTGCTCTGGAGTTTCACCGAACCGAACACAGCCCGGTGGGAGTACTCCATGCGGGCCGGCTACGGCAAGGGCATCGCATACGGTGAGCGTGATGGTCGGGGAGTTGCCTTCATCTCGACACCGGGTTTCTTCCTCCACGCCCTTGATGTGGTCACCGGCGAACCCCTTGCGAACTGGGGTGAGGCGGTTCCGGTCGATGGATTCCCGCCCACCGGCAGCGTGGACCTCCTCGCCGACTTGATCGACGGCTGGGGTCCCTGGGAGAGATGGAATCAGCCGTTCGATGCGTACCAGGGGATCCCGCTAGAACTCGGCTATATCACGAGTTCCTCGCCGCCGATCGTGGTCAACGGCGTTGTGGTCGTTGGAAACTCGGCGGAGCAGGGTTATCACCAGACGCGTATCGAAATGATCCCGGGTGATATCCTCGCTTACGATGCGGACAACGGCCAGCTCAAGTGGAAGTTCAACGTGCTCCCGCGTCCGGGTGAGTTCGGGCACGATACCTGGGAGAACGATGCCTGGGAGTGGACGGGCGACATCTCGTCCTGGGCCCCGATGGCGGCCGATCCCGAGTTGGGCATCGTCTACATCCCGACCAACGGCGCTACGCAGGATTTCTACGGCGGATTCCGCCCCGGTGACAATCTCTTCAGCACGAGTTTGATCGCCCTGGACGTCGAGACCGGCGAAAGGGTGTGGCACTATCAGATGGTCCATCACGACATCTGGAACTATGACACTTCGACGGCTCCGATACTCATGGACGTCATGGTCGATGGCGAACTGATCAAGGGCGTCTTCCAGACGGGGAAACAGTCCTTCGTCTACGCCTTGAACAGGGAGACGGGCGAACCGATCTGGCCCATCGAGGAGCGGCCCGTCCCGGCCTCGAACGTCCCGGGCGAGCAACTGTCACCCACCCAGCCGTTCCCGACGAGGCCTTTGGCGTACGATCTTCAGGGCCGCACGGAGGACCATCTGATCGACTACACGCCGGAAATTCGCCAGATGGCGTACGACGTCGCGGTGGCGGGAAATCATTTCGCACCGCTCTTCAACCCCCCGACCAATGTGGGCAACCCACAGGGCGACGGACCCGCAAGGATCTGCCCGGGCGGAGGGGGAGGGACCAACATTACGGGCCCGACTGTGGCGGATCCCGTCAACGGGATTCTTTTCACCACCTCGATGAGCGGTTGCTCGTATGAGTTCCTCGAGGCGGGCATAGACTCGCCGATGGACAACGACCAAATGACCGGCAAGACGCTGTCCGACTGGATCCGCGGTGCACGGGGTGAGCGCCGGGCCCCTGAGACCATCGATGGTCTTTCGATCTGGAAGGGTCCCGTCGGCCGAATCACGGCGATCGACATGAACACCGGCGAGCACCTCTGGATGATCCCGCATGGGGACGCGCCACAGGAGCAGCAGGATGCCATCCGGAATCACCCGCTACTTCAGGGCGTCGACAACGTGATGGTCAATCGCGGTCGGCAAGGCCAGTCGGCCATGGTAGCGACGCCCACGCTGTTGTTCGCTTCGGGCCAGACTGCCGACGGTACCTGGAGCCTCTTTGCCATCGACAAGGAGACCGGCGAACGGGTGGGAACCGTGGATCTTCCTGGATCCACGAGATACGGAATGTCCAGCTGGACGCATGAAGGCAAGCAGTACATCATCATCCAGCTGAATGACGGCATAGCGGCGATGGCGCTGCCGTAACCGTAGCTTCAACTGCCTTCACGGATCCCATTATACGCGAATCCGGCTGAAACCCCGGGGGATGGTTTCCTCCGGGGCTTAGGTGCCAGAAATTCCACGCGAGGAGGTCTCCCATGGCTAGACAGGGTCGATCGGAAAAGCTGACGGCGTTTGCGCTCCTACTGATGGTTGGGGGTGTGGCGAGTTGTGATCAATCCGGGAATCCCGGAGTCGGCGAAACTCAAGCAGCCGGAATGGAACGCTGGAGTTACCAAGACTGGCCGACCGGCCCCTACCAGGTGGCGCTGGACTGGCCCAAGCCGCTGCCGGACGACCGACATTCGCACGATGGATGGACCTGGGGCTCCATGGGCGGAGTGTATGCCGAGTCCCCGGACCGAATCTGGGTGGCCATGCGCGGCGAGCTACCGCTTCCTGAGGGCGCCGCGCCCTGGACGCCGTACGGAGCAACCAACCTCGTGGGGAATGCCACGGGTAACGGCGACGGCATCGGCGCCACGTGCAACGTCAGCCAGAACCGCCGCGGCTGGGAGCGGCGCTTCGAGCACAGCATCATCGTGTTGGACAGGGACGGCAATTTGGTCGACGAGTGGCCGTACGCCGACGAGCTCTTTTCGCAGCTTCCGTGTGGCCGGGGGCCGCACCAGGTCAAGATGAGCCCCTACGACCCGGAAAAACACGTGTGGATCATCGACGACCAACTCCACGTGATCTACAAGTTCACCTACGACGGTGAGCTCGTGCTTACGCACGGCACGTTGGGCGAGCGAGGACGAGACGCGGGACGGCTGTTCGACCGGCCCACCGACATCGCTTGGTTGCCGGACGGCACGTACTTCATCAGCGACGGCTACGGCGGGACCCGAGTGGCTAAGTTCGACGCGGACGACAATTTCGTCATGGACTGGGGGGAGCCGGTCGCCGATCGGGCGGACCCGCAGCCGAACGAGTTTCAGACGGTTCACAGCATCGCAATCAGTGAGGACCGCCGCATTTTTGTTCTGGACCGCGGAAACTCACGGATGCAGGTCTTCGACGAGGACGGCACGTTCCTCGACATGTGGCCGCTCACTTCACCGCACTGGGGCAACCAGGGCACCCTGATGGCCAATCACCTCGTTACGACGGACGGGCACATCTGGGTGGGGGACGCGCCGACGAACAGGCTCCTGAAGTTCGATCTCGAGGGGAACTTCCTCTACAGCTGGGGCGCACCGGGAATCCAGGCCGGACGACTGGCGTGCTCGCACGGGATCACGACAGATCAGGACGGCAATCTGTTCGTGGCCGACTGTTTCGCCGGACGTGTGCAGAAGTTCGTGCCAATCCCGGGCGCCGACACGTCCAAGATGGTCGGCCAGATTCTGCGGGAATACCCGATCAACTAGAATCGATACAGTTTCGGTTGCATGGGGATCGGGGCGTAAATGCGCGGCCCGATCCCGCTTTTCGGTGACGACCGTCTGTGGGTTGCCCTTGGTGACTTGTACGGGTACCGTTGGCGGTTAACGCTGATTCTCGACGTAGTCGCTCAGCCTCTGATCGGATACCTCGACCTACGTACCAAAGGAGAGCACGAATGGAACGCGACAACTCCCCGCGATCTCGTCATCCTTCCCCCCTGTCATGGCTTGCTCTTGCATTCGGCGCCGTACTTGCGCTGCCAGCGGCGAGCGTGGCTCAGGGACCCGGGACGGAGGACGGTCAGTGGACCTATCTCGGTGGTGACGCGTGGCACACGCGTTACACGACGGCCGACCAAATCAACGCATCGAACTTCGAGGATCTCGAAGTTGCATGGACGTTCAACGCGGCCAGCTTTGGGCCGAGCACACCTCGGGCGACCCCATCCTATGTGGACGGAAAGCTGATCACGGTCACAGGGGAGCGTCGCGCCATGATTGGGCTCGACCCGGCGACGGGCGAGCTGCTCTGGAGCTTTACCGAGCCGAACACCGGCCGGCACGAGTACTCCATGAGGTATTCCTACGGTAAAGGTATCGCGTACGGCGAGCGTAACGGGCGAGGAGTCGCCTACATCTCGACTCCGGGTTTCTTCCTTCACGCCCTGGACGTTGTAACCGGCGAGCCCCTCGCGAACTGGGGAGAAGCCATTCCCATCGAGGGGTTCCCTCCCACGGGTAGTCAGGATATGCTGGCCGACATCATCGACGGCTGGGGCCCATGGGAGAACGCGGGCCGGCCGTTCGACCCGGACGCCGGAATCCCGTTGGAACTCGGATATATCACGTCGTCCTCGCCGCCGATCGTGGTCAACGGAACGGTGATCGTCGGAAACTCGGCCGAGCAGGGTTATCTGCAGACGCGCATCGAGAACATCCCGGGCGACATCCTGGCATACGACGCCGATACAGGCGCCTTGAAGTGGAAGTTTCACATCATCCCGCGGCCCGGCGAGTTCGGACACGACACCTGGGACAATGATGCTTGGCAGTGGACAGGCGACGTGTCATCGTGGGCGCCTATGGCGGCGGATCCCGAACTCGGGCTGGTCTACGTCGTGACGAACGGCGTGACGATCGACTACTACGGCGGCCACCATCCAGGCGACAACCTGTACAGCACGAGCATCATCGCGCTGGACTCGGAGACGGGCGAGCGGGCCTGGCATTACCAGATGGTGCACCACGACATCTGGAACTACGACACACCCACTGCTCCGATCCTGATGGACGTGACCGTGGACGGTCGGGAGGTCAAGGGACTCTTCCAGGCGACGAAGCAGAACTTCCTGTATGCTCTGGATCGTGAGACGGGTGTACCGATCTGGCCGATCGAGGAGCGCGCGGTACCCGCGTCGACGGTGCCGGGTGAGCTGCTGTCTCTCACGCAGCCCTTCCCGACGAGGCCGGCTCCGTACGATCTCCAGGGTCGGAGTGCAGAAAACCTGATCGACTACACGCCCGAAATCTATGCGCAGGCGCTCCAAATCGCGCAGGACGGCAACTTCTTCAATTCCTTGTTCGACCCGCCCAGGACCATCGACGATCCGCTCGGACCCGCCTGGAACTGCCCCGGCGGCGGCGGCGGTGTCAACATCACTGGGCCTCCTGTGGCCGACCCGGTCGAGGGAGTCATGTTCATCACCTCGACGGGCAACTGCTTCCGGCTACAAGTGGAGCCCGGCGTCACTTCGCGGATGGATAGTCCGGCACAGTCGGGTACGACGCACTCCGACTGGGTCGCCGTGGCCACGACGGTTCCTGGAGGAGGCAGGGCTGTCCTCGACGGTCTGCCGCTCTGGAAAGGTCCAGCCGGGCGGATCACCGCCATCGACATGAACACCGGCGAACATCTTTGGATGATCCCGAACGGTGACGCTTCGCAGCAGGAGCAGGATAGAATCCGCAATCACCCGCTCCTCCAAGGCGTCGAAGGTGTGGAGGTGAACCGCGGACGTGGGTCGCACTCCACCATGGTAGCGTCACCCACGTTGCTGTTCGCTACTGGCCAGACGGCCGACGGCGCCTGGAAACTCTTCGCCATCGACAAGCAGACCGGCGAACGGGTGGGAACCGTGGACATCCCAGGCTCCACCAGATACGGAATGTCCAGCTGGTCGCACGAAGGTAAGCAGTACATCATCATCCAGTTGAATGACGGTCTGGCGGCGATGGCGCTGCCGTAACGTCTCAGTCGGATCCCCTTCGGTGGATCCCCAGAAAAACCCCGGAGGACTCGATGTCTCCGGGGTTTTTCTATTCCCCCATCATCTACGACGAGTTCAGGGAACCGAAGTGAGAACAGCGGCGCGCAGCCCGGGAATCCTTAGAAGAAAAGCCTCCTCCTCCCTGAAGAGTCCCTCGAGATGCACGACCTCCCTAAATCCGGACTCCGTCGCGAACGTGGCGAGTCCGAGCCCCAGTGTGAGCGCCACGCCGTCGAGCCGTTCCCTTTGCGTGTCGGTCGGCAGGGAACTGTAAGGGACCTACAGAGGCGCTCTGTCGTGCTTCAAGCCACCAGCATGGCCTCTACCACCAAGCCCGGGCCAAAGGCGAGGGCCACGCAAGGGAGCGCGGCGCCCGCCTTCCGGAGCCGCTCCAGGATGAAGAGCACCGTGGGTGACGACATGTTTCCGTGGCTCCGGAGCACCTCCCGGGATACATCCAAGTGACCGTTCTCGAGAGCGAGGGCATCCTGCACGGCCCCTAGAATCCGCGGGCCGCCGGGATGTACAGCCCAACTCCCCACGTCTTCCATACGAAGCCCCTGATCCTGCAACCAGCTTGCGAGCCACCCACCGAGGTTGGTCCGGATCAGCCCGGGAACCTCAGCGGAGAGTGTCATGCGGAAGCCGTGGTCCCCGATGCGCCAGGACATGGCGTCGGCCGACATGGGCATGAGGAAGGTGCCCTGAGCCTGCACGCACCATCCGGGGGTCTCTCCATTCTGCGCGGGGGTGCCCACCACCGCCGCCGCGCCATCCGCGAACAGGGTGTTGGCGACAACCATCTCCGAATTCCAACCATATGCGAAGTGAAGGCTGCACAGCTCGACGGCGCAGAGGAGAACCCGTGCCTCCGCCTCTTGAGCCTGCGACGCGGCCACTCGCAACCCGTTGAGGGCCCCGTGGCACCCCATGAATCCGACGTGGGTGCGATGCACCGTGCGCTGCAGCCCCAGAGCGTCGATGAGAACGGCGTCGATACCCGGCGAGAAGAAGCCTGTACACGACACGGTGACCAGGTGGGTGATGGCCTCCACGGGGGTGGATGCGTCCTTCAGAGCCCGTCGCGCCGCCAACTCGGCAAGAGGCGGGGCTTCGGCTTCGTACCAGGCCATGCGCTCGCCCGTGGTGGGCCCGCGATCGTCCGGGCCACTGGCGACTGGATAGAATGGCACCCGCTCCTCAAGTACTCCCTGGTCAGCTCGCAGCACCACGGTGTTGCGGGTCTCCACACCGGAGCGGCCATAGAGCCTTCGGAGAGAGCGCGCCTGCCTGGCGTCGGCCGCGCAGAAAGCCGGGCTCAACTCTGCAGCATCGCTCTGCTCCAGGACGCCGGGTGGAACGGCGGTGCCGAGGCCCGACAAGTGGAGGTTCACTAGGCCCTTCCTCTTCGAAGGTGTGTGGTTACCGAAGTGTGCATCACCAAGGGACGGGCTAAGGCTGGCGCGGCGCCGAGGACGCGTACAGCTGTACGTGCCATCCAGGGGCGACGTAGGCCCCATGCCACCATCCGGCAGACACGCTGACCGCGCCGAATCCGGCGGCGGTGCACCTGGGCCCACCGGTGTACCAGTGCATCATCCCAACGTCGCACGCCGTCGTGCACCAGGGGCGCCAGCGCTAGCGCCCCCCACAGCGCCCATCCCATACCCTCACCCGTGAAGGGCTCAACGTACCCTGCGGCATCACCCACTAGGAACAGGCGCTCCTCCCCGAGCGAGGAGAGTCGTCGCGTGAGGGGCGGTGTTCCCTTCCACCCGCGGTGGATCCTCTCAGGGAGCGGCGGCATACCGGCCCCCTCCAGGTGCGCTCGGACTGCACGATCCGGCGATCCGTACCGCCGCACAAATTCGGCGTCCAAAGCGGCGGCGGCGTTGAGACGTTCGTCCTCTTGGCGCACCAGCCCCACGTATCCCGCACCCCCCACCACCATGTGTACGACACCAGGCCCGTACCCGGCGGCGGCGCCTTCCAACACCGCGCCCACCCCCACGCGGGACCCCGCCCGAACCGTGGCGAGGGGTACAGGGCCTGCCAGGGTCGGAGAGCGCAGGCCGTGCAGGCCCGCTGCGGACACCACCACATGGGCCCGGACGTTCTGCTCCCCACCACCGCCCCGGACCGTGAGGGTCCGCTCTCCGTTGCGCACCGGCCCCAACTCCGCGGAAGCTCCCTGTACGAATACGACGCCCCTCTCCACTGCTGCCCGTACCAGTGCTTGGTCTAGGGCCTCTCGGGACAGCGCGACCGACTCGCGCAGGGCCACATGAGCGGTCCTCCCCCATCCCGTCATCCGGAGCTCGCTCAGCCGTGGCGCGCACGCACGCGCCACCAGCCCGTCGAGGCCCGCGTGGGCCAACGCCCCCTGCGCCGCCTCATTCAGGCAGGCGCCGCAGACCTTCCATCGCGGGAAGCGCTGGCGCTCCAGGAGCAGAACCTGACAACCCCTGCGGCCAAGCTCCAACGCTACCATCGCACCGGCAAGCCCGGCACCCACCACTACCACATCCCAAGGGCGTTCGCCCAGGTCGGTCGGGACGCCCGCGGCACCGGTCACGGCCTACTCCATCTGAGAATGAACCGCTCCGGCCAACCTCGCTGGACGACAGCGCCCACGTAACCGGCCTCCGCGGCCATGGTCCGCACCTCAGATAATGTGAAGGCGGCGCGAACGGAACGAGGACCGTCCACGCGGGCAACATCGGACCTGGACAGGAGTCGGAGTCCAGACCACGCCAGCACGTATCCGAGTGTTCCCCGCAACAGGTCCTGCACCAACACTCGGTGGCCCGCCTCGGCCATGGCCCTCAGAAGGCCGACGGCATCCTCACGCGCAAGGTGGTGATGGAACAGAGACGAGCACACCAGGTCGTAGCCGCCTGGAAGGCCTTCGGCCAAAACGTCTCGGGCAAAGAAGTCCGCTTCAACGCCCCGCCGTTCGGCCTCGCGGCGGGCATGCTCCAACGCTACGGGGCTCGAGTCGCACCCGTGGACCACCAGCGGAACACCCGCCCGATGGGCCCGGCTGGCCACGTCGACCATCACGTCTCCTCCTCCGCAAGCGACGTCCAGAAGCCGCAGCGGCAGACCCACTCCCCGGTCGTGGCTGATTCGGCTCATATGGAGGACCTCCCGCCATACTCTTGCGGCCACCAGCGAGACCCGGTTCACGCGCGCCAGCGCCCTGAGAGCCGTGACGTGTCGCGTTGGATCGAGATCCTCCGCGTCCATGAGCTCGGGCTCCCGATGCCGGCCGTCTAAGTAGGGCAGCTTAAGACCTCGCGTTCCCGCCCAAAGGATCCGGAAGGATTTCTGTAGTTGTCATGTCCTGCCATGTCTGTGTTTCACGCTCGGGCCAGAATCAAGTGATGGCCGGTCACGGTGCCGTGGCCCCTGCCCCATGTCAATCCCGGCGCCCACCCGACGGTAGCAATACGGCTAAGGGCCAACTCAAGGCCATGCGCAGCGCAGGGGATCACCCCGTCAAGAGGGAAGCGGAGCGGAAGGCTCGCGTGAGGCCTCGTGTTGACCGCTCTGGCCGGGTGCCTCACGTTACCCCGGACCGTCCAAGAGCCTCTGGCCTTTCCTGCCCCTGAATCCCACGATGTGATGCCGGAAGAGATCCCCAACGATGGCTCCGACAACTCCCGATTTCGCACCACGCTCATCCGAGTGATCATCGTTCAGGTCGTCGCGCTCGGCCTGCTCCTATTGCTACAGCTCCGCTACCAACCATGACCGGTGCCCCCGTCCGCTAATGCACTGGATCAACTGGCTGATCGTTGGCGCCTACGTGGTCTGGGTTGTCGTGGACGGCATCCGGAAGTCGAAAGACACCAACACGGTCTCGGGCTACTTCCTAGCCAACAAGAGCCTGTCGTGGTGGGTCGTGGGTCTCTCGGTGATGGCGACTCAGCTCTCCGCGGTCACGATGATCGGCACGCCAGGCCAGGGCGCCACGGACGGCATGCGCTTCATCCAGCTGTACCTAGGGCTCCCACTCGCGATGGTGATCCTCGGCGTGACAATCGTCCCGCTACTACACGGGGCGGGCGTCTACACCGCGTACGAGTACTTGGAGCGCCGCTTCGACTCCAGGACGCGCTCGCTAACCTCGTTCCTCTTCCTGATCTCTCGGGGGCTCTCGGCCGGGGCCATCATGGCGGCTCCGGGGGTGGTCTTCAGCGCGGTCTTCGGGATTCCCCTCGTGTGGGCGGTGGCGCTCATCGGCATCCCCACAGTGATCTACACGATGATCGGCGGGGTTCAGGCCGTCGCGTGGGCCGACGTGAAACAGATGGTCCTGATCGTCATCGCGCTCGTCGCGATCATGATCGTGCTCATCGTGAAGATGCCCGTGAATCCCGACGAAGCGCTCAGGATCGCCGGGGCCACAGGCCGGCTCGAGGTGTTCGATTTCTCGTTCGACCTGAGCGAGCGGTACACGTTCTGGTCGGGCGTGATCGGCGGGACGTTCCTGATGCTGTCGTACTTCGGGACCGACCAGAGCCAGGTGCAGCGCTATCTCGCCGCCAAATCCGTCGGTCAGGCGAAGAGTTCGCTGCTCATGAGCGCGTACTGGAAGATCCCACTACAGGCGCTCGTGCTCATGGTGGGAGTTGGGGTATTCGTCTACTACCAGTTCGTGCGTCCACCCCTCCTCTACAACCCGGCGCAGGAGGCCGCGGTGGTGGCCGAGCGCGGCCCCACGTACGACGCGCTACAAAACGATTACGCCGAGGCCTTCACACTTCGGCAGGAGGCTGCGCAGGCGGTCGCGGATGCATCCGGCGACGCTGCAACCGCGGCGATGGACGTGTTCGTCGCACGGGAGGCCAACATCCAAACGATCCGCGGTGAGGCGCTCGCCATGGTCGAAGACGTCACCGGCGAGGCCTCGGGGGACACCAACTACATCTTCCCACGCTTCGTGCTGTCCGAGCTCCCCATCGGGCTCGCGGGCATCTTCATCGCGGGGGTCTTCGCGGCAGCCATGTCGAGTATCGCCGCAGAGCTCAACGCGCTCTCGACCGCATCCGTTATCGACTTCTACAGGCGGTGGATGAAGCCCGACGCCGACGACGCGCACTACCTCGCCGTGTCGAAGGGTGCGACGGCTTTCTGGGGATTGTTCGCGTGTGTGGTGGCCACTTATGCGGCGACGCTGGGCTCGCTGATCGAGGTCGTGAACCGCTTCGGGTCGTTCTTCTACGGCTCGATCTTGGGTGTCTTCCTTCTCGCGATGGTGCCCGGAGCCAAGGCGCCCGGAGCGTTCTACGGACTGATCATCGGGATGGGCGCCGTGGGTTTTGTCGCCTTCGGCACGAGCATCGAGTACCTCTGGCAGAACGTCATCGGCGCTGTGGTGGTGTTGCTCGTCGGCGTGCCGCTCAGCCGATTCGTTGGAGACGACCTAGAAGGCTCTTGAGGTCGATCCCGCTCACGCATCCCTCGGCGGCTCGCCTGGTAGGCTCACCGGCTCGCCTGATGGGCATTCCAGTCTTCCGCCGTCAGCGACACGAGGTTGGCGAACAGCCTATGCGCTCCTGGTACGCCGGCCGGAAGCTGGCGAAAAAATGCGAGGGCTGCATACGCGTAGATCCCTCGGCCGACCGGCGCCACCAACAAAGACCCCCGAACGGGTTCTTCAGCCGGATCGTTGAACTCCAGTAGCGGCGTATATCGCTCATCCCATTCGGCCAAGAAATAGAGACCCCGCTCCTGCACCCACCCTTCGAAGTCCGCTTCGTCGATACGATTCGGGGAGGCAAGAACCGGAGACTCACGGTCCAAAATGGTGAACGGAGAGTTTTCATCGGTGACTCGCGGCGCCCCACGCCCGCTCCCCATGCTGACCGTATACGGAGCGAAACCACCCTGCGGGTACTCGTACTTGTTGTATTGCACGATCACCGTACCGCCTGATTCGGCAAACGCGAGGATCCGGTCGTTCACGGCCACAACATCCGGTCGGGTCTCGTAGACGCGGATACCCAACACCAGCACGTCGTACCCGGAGAAGTCTCCCTCGCGGATCCTATCAGGGCCCACCTCCTCGACCGATGCACCCAGCTGTCTCAGAGCCTCGAGGCCGTCGTCCCCGGATCCCATCACGTAGCCGACCTGAATACCCTCGCGCATCTCGACCGGGAACACGGCGACACGCACCTCGGCTGGACCCAGATACAGCGTCCGTTCCACATGGGGGTAGTCTATGACGTCGACGCGCTCATCGAAGCGCACACCGTCGTCGCGGGTGGCCACAGCCCGGAATACGTGTTCACCGGCATCCACCGCGCGGACCGGTCGCACCTCGAAGATGAATCCACGGCTTGTGCCTTCGCCCTGCAAAGCGAAAGGAATCATCGAAGGTGTGACCTCCCACCCCTCGGGAATCTCCAGTGAGAGTTCGCCCGACGAGCCCGAAGTCGCTTCGTTCTGCAGAAGAACCGTCACCGGACGAGCTTCGAGGGACCCCTGGGGCCAAGCCATCCCAGCCGGCTCGATTGCGACCGAGACCGCCGGTGTTGCGAGAACCGGCTCCCGGAATTCCCCGAGCGCTGGGTCCACGCCCACGTACTCTGCGTCGTCACCCCAGACCACGTGAACGGGCACCTCCAGCTCCGGAATGTGGATGTCGAATTCTCCAACCGCTCGCAGCAGTGGACGGGCGTTTCTAGGCAACCCCTCCGACTCCGGGTCTCCGGTCCACCGATACAGGTCCCCGTCACGCGGGGCTCCCAGATAGTAAAGACGCGATGCGGCAAGACCCTGCCGGAGCTGAACGCGGTAGCTCCATCGAGCAATCTCACCGGGCTCCAGGGTCCGAGGCGCTTCTGCCTGGCCCTGGGCACCGACGAACTCCGCGGGAAGACCCACGTCCTGGCCGCCCCCCACTTCCCGGAGCACGGCCCCGTCGATGCGGAACGGCCCGCCATTCCACAGCTGGACGTCGAGGCCCACATCTTCGCCGGCAACCACCAGATCGTCCCCGGCTCTTACGTCGATCACCACGGACGCGGCGTTGAGAAGCGCGGACCGCACCAGGCCGGCACGGACCGCGAGAGCCTCTGCGAGCGGCGCGGCGGAATCTCCGAGCCCCCGAATCTGCCCGAAGGTGTACTCCAGGATCACGTAGGCCCGTCCCAGAGGGGCCGCGGCCCGGCTGGGTTGGATGGCGTCAAGAGAGGCACCAGCTTCCTGAACCGCCAGTCGATACGACTCGATGGAGCGCCCAATCGCGGGAGCGGCGTCCCTTGGAAGCCGTTCCACGAGGCCGGCCAACGTAGTGTCGACGCCGGCGAAGATACCCGTGTCGGAGTTGATCCCGCCGACACGACTCTGTACCAATTGAAGCCCAGTCGTGCGATCGCCAAGCGCCTGTGCCGCTCCCATCTCCTGCGAGCGGTGTTGGCTCCGACTCTCCATGGCGAGTTGGTAGTATGACCGCCCCAAGAGCGGATCGAAGATGCCTGTCTGGACGGTGAGCCCGTCCGCCCCGGACCCCGGCCCACGGAACCGAGCCGAGTGATAGAGCTTGCTCACACCCCAGGGTTCTGCGGCGAGTCCTGGTAGATCGCGGAAGCGCCCGGGATCAGCGGCTGCTTCGAACGCCTCATTGGCCAGAATCCCGCTCGCCTGGTGCTGCCCGTGCCCGTCGCGAGGTGTCCCCGCCCAAACCGATATGATCACCTGGGGGCGGTAGGTGCGGATCACCGCGACGATGTCCGCCAGGACCTGCTCCTTCGGCCAATGGGCGAACGCCTCATCAGCGCTCTTGGAGAAGCCATAGTCGAAAGCGCGCGTGAAAAACTGATCTGCACCGTCCAGAACACGGGCCGCCTCGAGCTCCCCCGTACGAATGATGCCGAGACCTTCGCCCAACTCGGGCCCTATGATGTTCTGCCCGCCGTCTCCGCGGGTCAGGGAGAGATAGGCCGTCTCGACGCCCATCCCCCGGGCGAGAGCGGCCAGAAGGCTGGAGTCCTCGTCATCCGGGTGCGCTCCGATCATGAGAACTCGCTTCACGCCGTCGAGCTGACGCAGCGCGAGTCCTACCTCGACGACGCTACTGCCCTGGGGTCCGACCTGGGCCGAAAGCGGCGCAGCCGTAAGCAAGCCGACCATCCATACCAGCGTCCTACGTGTCATCGTCATGGATCGAACGTACCCCTAACACCGAAAACGGGAAAACTAGTCTGCTTCGTTCGCTTGTCCGAAGTTCAAAGCCTCCCATATGTTGGCCCCGAATTTCGAATTCTACCAGGGCCGCAGTTTTCCTGCGTCTGCCTTCCAACGGAGCGTAACCGATGAGCCAGCCCCGCGAACATTGGAGTTCCAACATGGGCTTCATCCTGGCGGCGACCGGTAGCGCCATCGGGCTGGGCAACCTTTGGAAATTCCCGTTCATCACGTGGGAGAATAACGGCGGCGCATTCGTGCTCGTCTACTTGGTGTGTATCGCGGCGGTGGGCCTGCCGATCATGATGGCCGAGTTGCTGATCGGCCGGAGGGGCAAGAAGGGCGTGGTCGGCGCACTGAAGGATGTCGTCGGTCCGGCATGGGGGTGGCTCGGCCTTTGGGGGGTACTGTGCGGGTTCGTGCTGCTCAGCTACTACACGGTGATCGCGGGGTGGTCTCTCTACTACTTCGCGAAGTCGTCGTCCTGGATGATCAGTGGGTTCCCCACTGACGCCAATATGGGAGATCTCTTTGGCGCTCAGTCGGGGAACGGAGCACTTCAGCTCGGAATCTCTCTGGCGTTCAGTATCGCGACAGTCTCCACCGTGTACTTCGGCGTACAGAAGGGCATCGAACGGATCGCCAAACTCTTTCTGCCCATCCTGTTCGGAATTCTGGTGTTGCTCTTCGTTTCCGCGCTGGGGATGAGTGGGTCCGGTGACGCGCTGAGATTCATCTTCCGACCGAATTTCTCGGAGTTGGATCGTGCAAGCGTGCTCGAGGCCCTCGGACACTCGTTCTTCACGCTCTCGCTGGGTATGGGTGCGATGGTCACCTACGGCTCTTACATCTCGAAGAGCCAGTCCATCGTGAAGGCGTCGGCGATCATCGTCGCGCTAGACACGCTCATCGCGCTCATCGCAACGGTCGTCATGTTCTCGGTGATCTTCAGCGTGCCGGGCATGGATCAGCAGGTCAGCGGCACGGGCACGGTGGGAATGCTCTTCATCTCGCTCCCGGAACTCTTCTTTACAGAGGTTCCGTTCGGGCGGGTGTTAGGCCCACTCTTCTATGTACTCGTGGCCCTCGCTGCGCTGACCTCGACCATGTCTCTCCTTGAGGTCGTGGCCAGCTACGTCATCGACAACCACGGAATCGCCCGGCAAAAGGCGACGCTGATGTGTGGCGCGACGATCTTCTTCTTTACGATTCTGGCGGCCGTATCATTCGGAGCGGTCCCGGCCATCACCAACCTTCAGCTCGGTGGAGCTTTGGGTGACATGTTCTTCGGAGGAAAGGCCGGCTGGTTCGGTATGGCTGACCACTTCGTGTCGAACTGGATGTTGCCCACCGGCGGACTGGGCATCACCCTCGCGGCCGGCTGGGTCGTTTCCCGCGAGATCACGCAGTCTGAGCTCGTAGACGGAACGCAGCCGCGTTGGTTCAGCTACGGAGCGTGGCGGTTCTTCATGCGCTTCGTCGCCCCGATCGCGGTGGCGGCCATTCTGATAGCGGTGATGTTCTTCGGGGTGGACTTCTCCTAGAGGGGTCGGGATTCACCGACACTTGGATGAGGGCGCTGAGGGTCAGGGTCTACTGACGAGGTACGATTGAACCGCATACTACCTCCGAGGCCGTTCCTGGACGCCATCTTGGTTCGCGTCTTGGTCCTATGGCTCGTTCTTCATGCAGCCACGAGTTTCGGGGCCATCATGATGACAGGCACTCCCTTGCCCCAGTCCCTGATCCCTAGTGCGGGCAGCACCCTTTTCTTGATTGCGGTGATCGTGCTGGTGATCCGGTTGGAGTTGGGTAGAAGATCCGAGATTGTCTTTTTGTCCAACCTTGGACATTCGTTTCGCGGGATCGCACTGGTGGTCGTCGCTGAATGCCTCGTGTTGGAAGCCGGCCTGAGAGTGGCAATTGCGTAACCCCGAGAGCGCGTACGCGCTCCGTGCCGAAGGGATCGGGAAGTCCTTTGGGAGAGTGGAGGTTCTGAAGTCCGCCTCGATGTGGGGCGAGTCCGGCAAGGTAACGACCCTGCTCGGCCGTAATGGAGCCGGGAAGACTACCCTCTTGAAGATCGCTGCCGGCGTCCTCCGCCCCGACTACGGGGTTATCTCTCTCTTCGGTGACGTCAGAGAGAATCAATCTCTGCCCCGCCTGGCCCGTTCGGGGCTGATGTTCGTGCCGCAGACGCAACTCGTCTCACCGGCCTATCGCGTACGAGACCACTTGAGGGCCCTCGCCGCCACATTCGGCTCGGAGGGGATCGCCGAAGCGATATCAGAGATGCGAATAGAGGCCCTGTTGGATCAAACGGTCCGATCCCTGTCAGGTGGAGAGCGAATGCGCGTTTCCCTAGCCCTGGCTTTGGCTCGCGCCCCAAAGGTGTTGATCGTGGATGAGCCGTTGGTCCGACTTTCACCACACAATCAGGAGGACGTCGGCAACTCCCTACGGACCTTGGCTGAAAAGGGGGCCGCGGTCATCACATCGGGGCACGACGCCCGGGTTCTGTTCAAGATCTCTGACGCGATTATCTGGTGTGTTGCCGGAACAACCCACCACCTCGGTACGCCGACCGATGCGCTGGCGCACTCCCAGTTTCGACGCGAGTACCTCGGGGAGGAGGGCTGACGTAACTCCCCCTCGTCCCTCCCTTTTTCCCCCCGCCCGGCAACCCCCGACCTGATTCAGTCGGAAGCTAGTCGAATCAGGGCGAACTCAGTCGGAAGCTCGCTTGGCGCTCCCGCCCGCGGTGAACGCTCCGTCAGCGATGGAGAATACGGCTGCGAGATCCTCACCGTCGGGGGTCAGCGTCAAAGACACGGGCACCAGCTGCCCCTGGGCGTCGAACTCGTAGTTCAGAACGAGACCTTCACCGGACCGGGCGATGTCGGTCACGGACGTCAGGCCACCGGCCGGATCTGGTGATCCAACGCTGGCAGCGACCTTGCCGCCCTGATCCGTGACCACGAGCGGAAACTCGAGCGGACCGTAATCCGACTGCAACGAGACGCTCCAACTTCCCATGAACGCCCCCGCCTCGGAAGTATCGAGTGCGGATTGGGCGGAGACAGCCCGCGGAGAAACGATAGCTCCCAGCAGTGCAGCGGCCACCGCTAGGCGACGTACATGAAGTAGCGTGGTTTTCATTTCCTTATCCTCCAGGTAAGAATCAGTCGGACGCCCGTCTAGCGGTCCCGGCGGCGCTGAACGCTCCGCCACCGATGTCGAATACAGCTGCCAGATCCTCACCATTCGGGGTCAGCGTCAAGGACACAGGCACCAACTGCCCCTGGGCGTCTAAGTCGTAGTTCAGGACGAGGCCCTCGCCGGACCGAGTGACATTGGTCACAGGAACCGGATCGCCGGCACCAGCACCGGTGGGATCGGGTAGTCCGACCATGACCGCGACCTTGCCGTCCTGGTCCGTGACCACGAGCGGAAACTCGAGCGGACCGAAATCCGACTGCACTGAAACACTCCAACTTCCCATGAATGCCCCGGCCTCGGAGGCGTCGAGCGCGGATTGGGCGGAGACAGCCCGCGGGGAGACGATAGCTCCCAGCAGTGCAGCGGCCACCGCTAGGCGACGTACATGAAGTAGCGTGGTTTTCATTCCCTGATCCTCCAGTATGGGGTCCTCACTTAGCCGCGACGTCGGAGCCGTCACCGGCCGCCGAGAGGACCGTACACTGAGCGGTTGATCCTCATTCAACGTTCGCATAGCCTTCTGTGTCTTCGTGGGAGTACCGTCGATCCGGGGTAAGCCCATCACGCGCGGGCCCCGGAACTGAGCGTCCCGTAGTCGAAAGGAACCCAACTTTACATGTTAGTCAAACAGATATTTTCGGTTTGGGCAGTCTCGGGCCTTATTTTGCTGGCCATGCCTGAAACCACGGTCGCGGCGCAAGTGGCCGAACTTACCGTCTCAAGTTCGGCGTTCGCGGACGGCGAGGCGATCCCGCTCCGAAACTCCGCCTACGGCGACAACCTCTCGCCGGAGCTAAGCTGGAGTGGGGCTCCCGAGGGTACCGAGGCCTTCACGCTTGTACTGACCGACCCCGACGTACCGATGCCAAACGGCTTCGTCCACTGGGTCATCTACAACATTCCGGGTACCGCCACCGGCCTTCCCGAAAACATCCCCTCCGACACGCCTGTTCTGACCGGATCTGCAGCCATCGCCGGCACGACTCAGGGCGTCATGGGGATGAGGAATCCAGGGTACTTCGGCCCGCGACCCCCGGCTGGAGCCGGAGTCCACCACTATGTGTTTTCGCTCTACGCCCTGGACACCGACCTCGAGCTTGCCGCCGGGCTGGCGCGTGAGGCGGTAATGTTGGCGATCGAAGGCCATATCATCGGTGAGGGTCAGGTGACAGGGATCTTCGAGAGCGAGAGGTAGGAAAAAATGGCCCGCCAGCGGCCCGTCATCCTCTTCGACGGTGTCTGCAACCTCTGCAACTCGGCGGTCCAGTGGGTGATCGAGCACGACGAGGAGGGACGATTCGATTTCGCCTCCCTCCAGTCGGACGCCGCTCGCCAGGAGTTGATGAAAGTCTTGGATGCGAACGAGATCGACACGCTCCCGGACAGCATCGTCCTCCTGGACTCGGACGGAGTACACGTGCGTTCGGCCGCCGACCTCCGAATTCTGCGCGGCTTGGGCTCCTGGTTCCTGCTGCTCCGTCTGGCAGTTGTGCTGCCCCGCCCAATCCGGGACGCGGTCTACAACCTGGTTGCGCGCAATCGTTACCGTTGGTTCGGTCGGCGAGATGTCTGTATGACGCCCACGCCCGATATCGCCGCGCGCTTCCTCGACGCTGACGAGCCTCGGGCAGCCACCGACGTTTGATCGCACTACTCTGAGAACACTGTGCCCGATGCCTTCAGTCGTCGTCGACCCCTCGCCGCACCCGGGCATGCCGCACATAACGGTCGCTCTCGCCGATGAACACACGCATGAGGGTCCGCTCACCCCTGAACTGCTCAGTCATGCTACCCCCTCACCTTCAAGAGAACCGATGCCGCCCCGATCCCGACGAGTACGGCGGTCAGCCCGAGCACGAAGCTTAGACCGGTGTAAAGCGTAGCCCGGGTCCAATCCCCGTCACGAAGGAGCATCACGGTCTCGTAAGAAAACGTACTGAACGTCGTGAACGCCGCGAGAAAGCCGATCGTCAGCATCGTCCGGACTTCGGCGCTCACCGGAACGGCCTCCATCGTCTGCATCCCGAACCCGAGCAGAAACGATCCGAGTACGTTGACGACCAGCGTGCCGAGCGGGAAGAAGCCCGCGAACGTCTCGTCGACCCACCCGGACAACCAATAGCGAGCAAGCGCACCCGTGGCGCCACCGACGGTTACGAAAATCCACATGTCGGCTAGAGGGCTGTCATGCCAACAGTCGTGCGGTCATACCGGAGTAGGCCGTCATACCAAAAATGGTGGAGGGAGGGACTCGCAGAGCAAGAACAGATCCGGCAATTCCTTACCGATTCCGATGGTCGCTACTGGACTCGAACCAGTGACTTCTACGATGTGAACGTAGCGCTCTACCAACTGAGCTAAGCGACCTGACAAGCTACCTGAAATCATACCCCCACGGGGAATCGAACCCCGGTTTCCTGGCTGAGAACCAGGTGTCCTAGGCCACTAGACGATGGGGGCAAAAGCCCAACTTCTCGAACGAGGGCCGAAAGAATATACACCATCCAAGGCCGATTCAAGTCCCGGAACGGCCCGGTGGCTCTGGGTTAACTCACTAGATCTCAAACCCGTATACGTAGCGTTCGATGAACGCTTGGAGACATATGACCGACATCCTGAACGACGAATCCATCGACGGTTGGCTGAAAGGCCGAAAGGGGTGGAACAGGTCGGGAAACGCTCTTACGAAGGATTTCGAGTTCTCGTCTTTTCGTGACTCCATCGTCTTCGTAAATCGCGTCGCCGGCTTGGCAGACGACCTGGACCACCACCCGGACATCGACATACGGTACACGACCGTGAGTCTCACGCTTACAACGCACAGCGCCAACGGTCTTACGGAGAAGGATGTGAAGTTGGCCGAAGGTGTCGACTTGGCGACGTCAGCCCCTTGACGACAGAGCTGCGTTGATGGTCTCGACCAGGCACGTGACGCCGAAATCGATCTGAGCATCATTGGACACCGCCGGCGGGGCGATCTCGACGACTTCACCCTGACCGCCCGCCGGCAACACCAGGAGCCCCTGCCTCAAAGCGGCCTCGGCCACAACAGCGCCGCCGCCCACTACGGGCTCACCATCCTGAGAGCACAGCTCGATCCCGATGAGCAGTCCACAACCGCGAATCTGCTTCACGTCGGTCCGAGTCGAGAGGGCTTCACTCAAACGTCCAACGATGCGATGGCCCAGGTCGAGGGCCCGGGCGGCCAGGTTCTCCTCTTCCAGGACGTCGAGGAAGGCCAGTGCCGTCGCACAGGACAGTGGGTGACCGAGGAACGTACTGGTATGCAGCGCCTCGCCCCCCGACTCGGGCCAGGCATCCATGACCTCGCGGGATCCGAGACAAGCGCTCAACGGGAGCCCCCCACCGAGCGCCTTGCCGATGCACACGAGATCGGGAAGAACACCCTCGCGTTCGTGCTCGAAGACGACCCCAGTGCGACCCAACCCTGTGAAGATCTCATCGAAGATGAGGAGTGATCCCTCCGCGCGTGTCAGCTCGGCGAGCCGGCCGAGAAAGCCCGGGGGAGGTATGCGGACGCCCGCCCGGCCCTGTACGGGCTCCACCACGACGGCGCCGACACCGCCCTCCGACAGCAACCGCTGGACCTCGGTGAGCGCCACCACCGCCTCTTCATCCGTCTCTGGGTACGGTGCGAAGGACACCCCTTGATGAAGGCGAGCCCGGAACGGATCCCGGAAGTCGGGACGAGCGGTCACGGCGAGGCTCCCGAGCGTGAGCCCGTGGTATGCACCCTCGAACGCAATAATGCCGGAGCGGCCGGTGCTCAGTTCCGACGTCTTCAGCGCCGTCTCCATCGCCTCCGAACCCGACGAGCTGAGAACGCTCCTCGTTTCCTCCCAAGGGCCGAGGGTGCTCAGCCGCTCCAGTAGTAGGAGCTTGAGTGCCGGGGGATGCACATCCCCCATGCCATGGATGAGCCGCTGGGACTGCTCCTCGAGTGTCTGTTGGATCCGAGGATGTCCGTGACCCGCGAATGAAACTCCGAAAGCACCCGTAAAGTCGATGTAGACGTTTCCGTCCACATCACGAACGTTGGCGCCCCTCGCTTCCTCCCAAAACACGGGAAAGTCCTCGGACAGATAGGTGACGTTGCGGGACTCGACTGAACGCAAGCGCTCGGCCAACGCCCGCGAGCGTGGACCCGGGGGGGGGGTCGCCACCAGCGACGGTAGGGCTGAGCCGAACTCCTTCAAAAGCCGTCAGACCCCGCCGAGCTGGTCCTCTGCCGGCATGCCCATGATGTGGTAGCCCATGTCCACGTGTAGGGTCTCACCCGTAATCGCCGCACTCAACGGCGAACAGAGGAAGGCGGCCACGCTCCCGACGTCCTCCGCCGTGTTCACGTCGGGAAGAGCGGAATTCGCCCGGTAGTAATCGACCATACGGTCGATCGTGCCGATCGCCTTGGCCGCCCGGCTCGCCAGCGGCCCTGCCGAGATGGTGTTTACTCGGAGGCCCCAGCGCCGCCCGGCCTCGAACGCGAGCGTTCGCGTATCATTCTCCAACGCCGCTTTGGCCGAACTCATGCCTCCCCCATAGCCGGGAACCACGCGCTCACCCGCGAGATATGTGAGAGAGACCATCGCCCCCCCCTCCCTCATCAAGGGACCGAAGCGCTGGACCAAGCTGACCATGGAGTAGGCACTGGCGCTCACGGCGGCCAGATATCCGGCCCGGCTGGTGTCCACAAGCGGCTTCTGCACTTCCGGGCCATTCGCCAACGCGTGGACAACGATGTCCAGGCAACCCTCCCCGAGTTCGTCCCTGAGCGTGTCGGCAACCTCCTGGATCGTATATCCCGAGAGCTCTCGGTATCTCTTGTCCCCCCGAATCTCCTCGGGCACGTCCTCCGGCGTGTCGAAAGCAGCGTCCAGGGGATGGATCTTCTCAAATTCGATTTCCCCTCCGCCGGGAAGGCCGAGATCGAATTTTCCGCGCTCCATACTCTTGGTGAAGATGTTGAGCACGGGAGGCCATGTACCCACACGCACCGCCGCGCCGGCCTGCACGAGCGCCCGCACAATGGCCCAACCGTATCCCTTGTCGTCGCCGACACCCGCGACGAACGCCCTTTTTCCGGTCAGATCGATGGACAGCATCTGTTCATCCCATCACAAGGAGGAAAGCAAACAGCAACAGGTAGGTGCTCAACAAGGCGAACCCCTGCCGGCGCCGAATCACCAACCGATGACGCACGATCGGCACCATCAGAACCGTGATGACCATCACTGCGGGAAACTCCAAGCGCAGCACATCGGGGTGGAAACCCAGCGGCGAGAGAATCGATGTAACTCCGAGTACGAAAGTGATGTTGAATATGTTCGAACCGAGAATATTTCCCACCGCGATGTCCGCCTCATGCCTCAAGGCGGCAACCGCGCAGGTGGCGAGCTCGGGAAGCGAGGTGCCGATGGATACTAGCGTGAGGCCGATCACCAACTCCGAGATCCCCATCGCCTCCGCAAGCGCGACGGCGGATCCGCGGATGGCGAAGGCCCCCAACACGAGACCCAGCACGCCCACTACGGTGAGGGCTGAGTGTCTCAAGATCATCCGCGAAGACAGATCACCCGTCTCCTGTTGTTGCTCCACATGCGGTGCTTCCGGGCCGTCCTTCTTGGACCTCCAAACGACGTAGGTGAGATAGAAAACCAGCATCGTCACGAGCAGGCTGCCCTCCAAGCGCCCGATTTGGCTGTCCAAAATCAACGGAAGGAGCAGCGCCGTAATGACGACCATCACGACCACCTCCCTCATCACGACCTTCGTGGAGACGTGCAGCGGCCGCAGAATCGCACTGACCCCCAGGACGAGGCCGATATTTGCCAGGTTGGACCCCATCACGTTACCGACGGCGAGATCGGGGTTGCCCTGCAGGGACGCTACGATCGAGATCACCAGTTCGGGAGCCGACGTGCCCATGGAGACAACCGTAAGGCCTACGACGATCGGGCTCACGCCGAGCGAGCGGGCAAGCCTCGAAGCGCCCCGGACGAGCCATTCGGCCCCGAAATACAGAACGCCGACGCCCCCGATGAAAAGCAGGATGTCTCGCGTCACGCGCTCGTCCCCTGACGTCGTTCGAGCCACTTGCGGAATTGCTCCAGGGTCATCGTGTTCAAGACGTCCCCCTTGTCCAGCCAGGCACGCCGCGCCTGATCCACCCCGTACGACATATTATCCAACCCCTGGACCGCATGAGCATCGGTACTGACGCAGACCTTCACCCCCAGTTCGCTCGCTCTGTGGGCGTGGACGTCGTTCAAATCGAGCCGGTTCGGGTTCGCGTTGATCTCGACAGCAACGTCCAGGTCCCGTGCCGCCTGTAGCACCTCCTCCATTTCGAGTTGAAATGGCTCCCGTCGACCGAGAAGCCGTCCGGTGGGGTGCGCAAGGATATCCACTTGCGGATGTTGTATTGCCGCAATAACCCGATCCGTCATCAACACCCGGTCCATTCCCAAGAGAGAGTGAACGGAAACCAAGACCAGATCCAACGCCTCGAGGACGTCGTCGGTCATGTCGAGACTTCCGTCTCGGAGAATATCCACCTCCAAACTCTTGAAAATCGTGATCCCGTCCAACCCCCCCTGCACTCGGTCGATCTCCTCCCACTGCTCCAGGGCCCTCTCGGGTGTGATGCCCCCGACCATAGCCAGAGCCGGACTGTGGTCGCTCATGGCCAGATACCGATAGCCCCGGTCCTTACACGCCAGAGCCATCTCCTCGACCGAAGCCCTCCCGTCGCTCCACGTAGAATGCATGTGGAGATCACCCTGAATGTCCTCCAAAGTCACGAGATCCGGCAGAGAGCTGTCGCGTGCTGCCTTCACCTCGCCACGGTTCTCACGAAGTACTGGAGGGACCCACACCATGTCGAGCACTTCGAACACGGAACTCTCCGTATCTCCCGCCACCCGTTCACCGTCCTCCTTGCCCACATCGGCGGGATCCACATCCTCCGGCATCCGAAACACACCCCACTCGTTCACACGAAGGCCCTGCCGCTGCGCGACCTGGCGAACAGCGACGTTGTGTTCCTTGGATCCCGTAAAATAATGGAGCGCCGCTCCGAACGAGCGGTGGGGAATCACGCGGAGATCGACCTCCAGCCCTGAGCGGAGCACCACACTCCCACGCGTGTCCCCAGCCAAAACCACCCGATCCACCGACCCGAAGGCGGTGAAGTGCTCCATGACAGCGGGAGCCGGCAACTCCGCCTCAACGAGCAGGTCGATGTCCCCGATCGTCTCCTTGCGGCGCCGGTAGCTTCCCGCGACCTCGATACGCTCCACACCAGGCGCCTCCCGCATGTGCGCCAAGAGGGGCCCGATCAACTCGTCCACCTTCGAGAGGAGAAAGCGGCCGGAGTAGCGCCGGAAATCTTCGATGGAAGTGAGGATCTTCTTCACGCTGGTCACGCCGAACCCCCCGAGGGCCTCTACGCGGCCCGCCTTCAGAGCCGTCTCAAGTTCATCGACGGTCGTGACACCTAACGATTCCCACAGCTTCTTGACCTTCTTGGGCCCAACTCCGTCGAGTTTCACGAGTTGTACGAGAGACCTCGGGACTTCCGCTGACACCTCGACCAAAAGAGAGAGTTCACCCGTCTGGACAAGCTCGATGATATGGGCGGCCATGTCCTTGCCTATCGCATCGAGAGCCGTCAGGTCCTCTCCCTCCTCTACCATCGCCGCGAGCGGACGGGTGAGTCCCCGCACGGTGAGCACCGCGTTCCGGTACGCCCGGATGCGGAAGGGATTCGACCCTTTGATCTCCAACAGATCCCCGAGTTCCGCGAGGATGCCCGCAATCTCCACATTCTCCATGGAGCTATAACGCCCCTGCAGTCCGGAGAACTTCGACGAAGGCTTCTTCGCTGAGAATCTCAACACCGAGATCCTGGGCCTTCGCCAGCTTGGAGCCGGGTGCCTCCCCCGCCACGACGTACGTCGTCTCAGTGCTCACCGAACCGACGACCCGTCCGCCGTGCTCCTCGATCAAGCGCTTCGCGTCGGAGCGAGAGAACCGCTCCAACCCTCCCGTGAATACGAACCTCATGCCCGTCAGTCCCGTGCCGCCGGTCTGTTCGGGGGGCAACAGATTCTTCATGTGACCCAGGACCGCCGCGATCCGCACACGGTTCTGTTCGTCATCGAGGAAAGTCCTGATCTGCTCGGATATGATCGGGCCGACCCCGTCCACAGCCTCGAGTTGTTCGACCGTGGCCTCCTGGAGGCCCTCGAAGGACAGAAACTCCGCCGCGAGCGTGGCCACGATCGTCGATCCCACCTCTGGGATCCCAAGACCATAAAGAAAGCGGGCGAACTCCACGCTCTTCTTGTCCTCGATGGCCCGGGCGAGGTTCGCCGCAGACGTCTCAGCGAATCCATCCAGCGGCTCGAGCTGCGTCGCTGTAAGCTCGAAGAGATCAGCGAGTTCTTTCACCAGACCACGGTCCACGAGAAGTGTCGCCGTCTCCTCACCCAAGCCCTCAATGTCGAGACCCGCCCTCGACCCAAAGTGGGTGAGCCCCCTCTTGAGCTGGGCCATACACCCGAACCGGTTCGGGCAATAGGTGAACGGTCCGTTCTCCTGAACAGGTGTATCGCAGGCTGGACAACTCGCCGGCATCCGGAAGGCCGCCCCTCGTTTCCGTCCGTCCTCCGCCACCCGTTCCACCACCTGCGGGATCACGTCGCCGGCGCGCTGGATTCTCACCAGATCCCCTTGGCGGATATCCTTCCGGACAACCTCTTCCCGATTGTGCAGCGACGCTCGTGAAACAGTGACACCACCCACCTCGACAGGCCTCAACAGCGCTACGGGGGTGAGCTTTCCGGTGCGCCCTACGGAAACCGCAATCTTCTCGATGCGAGTGATCTCTTTGCGCGGCTCGAACTTGTAGGCGAGTGCCCAACGAGGGTGATGTGACGTGGCTCCCAGATCGGCCCGTGCGTCGAGGTGGTCGACCTTGATGACCACACCGTCGATTTCATAGTCGAGATCGTCCCGGTCGGCCGCGTAGGCACCATGATATTCGAGAATTTCCTCGACCGTCGCGGCCAGCGTAACCCGCTCCGGTGTTCTGAACCCCCACTCCCGCAGTGCGTGTACGGCCTCATGGTCCGAAGTCAATTTCATACCGCGGACCGTGAGGATATCGTACGCCAAAAGGTCGAGGGGCCTCTCGGCTGTCACGCGGGAGTCGAGTTGCCGAAGGAAGCCCGAGGCCGAGTTGCGTGGATTCACATAAGGCTCCGAGCCCTGCGCGACCATTCGCTCGTTGAGCTCCTCGAAGGCCGAGAGATGCATGATCACCTCTCCCCGAATGGCCAGGACCTCCGGCGCTGGCCGCTCGACTTCACGAAGGCGCAGGGGAAGACTCGGAATGGTTCTCAGATTGTCCGTGACGACCTCCCCCACGCGGCCGTTTCCGCGCGTCACGCCCCGTACAAACAGTCCGTCCTCGTAAACGAGCTCGATGGATGCACCGTCCAACTTCGGCTCGAGTATGTAGCCCGGTTCGTCTTCGAGCCCCCTGCGCACGCGTTCGTCGAAACGGCGCACCTCGGCGGAATCCTGGGTCGAATCCAGGGACAACATCGGCACGATGTGCTCCGCGTTGGGAAACGCACTGTGCGGCTCCACGCCCACTCGCTGGGTCGGCGAATCCGCAGTGATCAAGTCGGGATGCGCAGCCTCCAGAGCCCGAAGCTCGCCGAAAATCCGATCGTACTGCGCGTCGTCGATCTCCGGCCGTGATTCGACATAATACAGGTGGGAATGCCGACGAAGTTCGCCGCGGATCTGTTCGAGGCGCCGAGGCACATCCACGGATCTGTCCGGCTGGTTCGTACTCAAAGAAACTCCATTCTTGGCGAGGTTTCCGCCGAACAGCTACGGTTCGAGCCTCGTAACGTGGCGAATAGCAGCGGACCCCGACAGCCCTGGCGAGCGTCGATGTGGGGCAATATATGACGGTTGGCGTAACGATGAGAATCGCACGCTTGCGACGGTCGAACGGCCCGGCATGAATAAATTTCGAGTTACGCTCGTAGCCAAACAGAACAAGGAGCGAAAAGGCGTTGCAACCGGAGATCGAACGCGAAGTGGTCCGAATGTCCAAATCGGGAGACCCCCGATCGTACGAGCCGTTGGTACGAGCCTACGAGGGTCCAGGTTTTCGTTTGGCCGTAGGTATGCTCGGCGATATGGACGAGGCCAGGGACGCGCTACAGGATGCGTTCATCAAGGCTTGGCAGTCCCTTCACAGCTTCGACATCACTCGGCCGTTCGGGCCGTGGTTCTTTCAGATCTTGAGGAATCAGTGCCGCGACGTGATACGGAGCCGCCAATCGCGCGAACGCCATGAAGTGCGGGACGAACAAATCGACGGCCGGCCGGCCGGAGCCCCTTCCGATCCGCGTCGCCTCCATGAGCGAAGTGAAGCCAGCCTGCTCCTCTGGAAATCACTCAACACACTCGGGGACGAACACCGAGAAATCCTGGTTCTGAAGGAGCTTCAAGGGTTTCGCTACTCTGAAATCGCCAATATTCTTGAGATTCCGGAGGGCAGTGTAGCAAGTCGACTCTATCATGCCCGCAACGCCCTCCGTGAAGCATTGGTTGCAACGGACGCGGAGTACCCGTGACCGGCACGGATACTCCGAGGGGGAAAGTATCGTGACTAATAACGTGAGCCACGAAAACCTCATGCGCTATCTCGACGGAGAGGCCTCGCCCGAGGAGCGTGCTCTAATCGACGCTGCCGTGGCGAGTTCGACCGAGCTCCAGAGAGAGTTGGTGCTTTTCCGAAGCATGAAAAATGACCTCCATGCCATGAACTTCGGTCTCGCCAACGATCAGTCCGTATGGGGCGCCGTGCACCGGCGGATTACACGGCGGCTCGGATGGATCATGCTCATCGCCGGATTCGCGATATCGGGCGTGTACGGTTCGTATCTCTACTTCTCCGCCGCGATCGGCGCATGGGAGAAGCTTGCCACCGCCGCAATCGGCCTGGGGATTCTCTTCCTGTTTGGGACCGTCATCTACGAGCGCCGCAAAGAGTGGCGCACGGACCCCTACCGAAACGTCCACCGATGATCCTCGTAACCCCGCACGAAATCGCGGGTAAAAGCGCCGTGCGTACCCTGGGGCTCGTGAGAGGAAACACGATCCACGCACGCCACCTTGGTATTGACGAGGAACTGAGCGTTTTTATTAGCTCACTCGATAACCTTTGAAGAAAATCAGGCTATCCCTCGTAGTTATGGTCACCTAGTATTTAGTTAACTATCAGAGGCCCGAATGGGGCCAGGTGGATGCTAGAATGATAAAAGGAATCGGTTGGATATCATTGATCGTAGGGTTCATCATTCTCACAACGTACGGTGCATATGTTTTTCTTACCGACCTTGAAGTAGATGGCTGGGAGAAATGGGGTGCAGGGCTGCTTTGGGCTGGGATTCTCGCACTCCTCGCTACAGTAATTTGGGCACGCTACAAAGAATCCGGAAACGACCCTTACAAGGATGTACAAAAATGATCCTAGTCACTACGGAACACGTACCTGGCCAACAGGAGACCACATCCCTGGGGATGGTTCGAGGCAGTTCAATTAGGGCACGACACGTAGGAAAGGATATCATGGCTGGGTTGCGAAACCTTGCTGGTGGAGAAGTCCACGAGTACAGCAAGCTGCTCGGAGAATCTCGGGAGCAGGCGATAGATCGCATGATTGAAGAGGCAGAAGCCTTGGGCGCAAACGCAGTGATCGGAGTCCGTTTTCAGACGTCTATGGTGATGCAAGGAGCTGCTGAGATGCTCTGCTACGGAACCGCAGTAAAGTTGGAAGCTGCCTTTTAGAGAGGACGTCATGGCCATCCTGCGTAACGTGGCTGGTGGCGAAATCCAAGAGCACACGAAGATGCTCGCCGAAGCCCGCAAGCGATCGATCGCCTCGTGGAAGATGCCGAGGCACGGGGTGTCAACGCGGTGATCGGTTTGCGCGTCCAGACCTCCATGATCCAGAACGGTGCCGCGGAGATGCTCTGTTACGGCACGGGGGTAATAGTAGAAGCCGACGACTAGGCAGGAGATCACCGCACCGCCTGACTAGGGTCGATCAGCCGCCCGGCGGGGCGGGCACGGCCAGCGCCTCACTCGTCGCCCGATATCCTTCCTCAATGAAGAAGCGGCGCTTCTTGAAGTCGAACCCGTCCGTGTCGGCGAACGCCGGAGAAACGTGCGTGAGCAGAACGCCGGTCCAGCCCTGGACGGATTCCCTTTTCTTATGGCCGGCCATCAATGAAAAAACCCTCTGATGAACGGCGATCAGGCCGCCGTCCACCACGACTCGGGCATCCACCTGTGGGCTAGCACCGACATCGATTGCGATGATCCGGGTGGCACCCATCTCCGCGGCTCTCTCGATAGGAAGCATGTCCAGAACTCCCCCGTCGACGAGCATACGCTCCCCCACCACGACCGGGGGAAAGAGAACCGGAAGGGCAGCCGATGCATGGACAGAGTCGATAAGGCCCGCGTCCTGATCGCCCCCATGACCGAACCAGACCATCTCACCCGACGCCAAGTCCACCGCATTAACCATCAGAGGGATGGTCAGCTCTCGCCAATCATTGGTCGGGAGTAGGTCCTCGATAAACTGTCGGAGTATGTCACCCCGGAACACGCTCTGAGAACGAATCCCGTTAACCCATACGGCGCGCCTGTTCACTCTCATGATGTCACGCCGTCGGAGACGTTCGCTGCGTTCCTCCATTTCCTCGACGGTTTGCCCCGCGGCGACGGCGGCTCCCATCATCGCACCGGTACTGGTACCGATGATCCCAGCCACGGAAATGCCGGCCTCCTGAATTGCCTTCCAGGCCCCCACATGCGCGAGCCCTTTGGCGGCACCACCACCCATGACGACCCAGGTCCCAGAATCGGCCCCTCGACCTATCCCAGACACCCCGTTAGAGTCCGTCACCGCTGCCGCCATACATGCCGTTCCCTGGCTTGACGGTATCTCAGCGCCGGCCTAGCTTTTGCGTAATAAAGAATCATTCTTGATAAGGCCCCTCGGACCAGCTTTCCCAACCGCATGAGTGATACATCTATCCTTACTATTACTGGCCTTCGTGCCAAGGTCATAGACGAAGACCTCGACATTCTCATGGGTGTGGATCTTGAGCTTCGACCCGGGCAAATCCACACCATCATGGGACCCAACGGTTCCGGAAAGAGCACTCTCGCCAAGGTGCTGGCGGGCCATCCTGACTACGAAGTCACGGGTGGTGACGTCGTCTTCAACGGCCAGTCCATCCTGGATCTCGAGCCCAACGAACGTGCTCTCGCCGGCATGTTCCTTGCCTTTCAGTATCCCACGGAAATTCAGGGCGTTTCGATCGCGAATTTCTTGAGGACCGCATTACAGGCCCGGCTCGAGGACGGTGAAGAGGTGGACCTCTTCGACTTCCAGGAGGAACTGTTAGACCGAATGAAGCTGCTCGACATGGATCCGGCATTCGCCGAGCGTCCCGTAAACGATGGCTTCAGTGGCGGCGAGAAGAAACGCAACGAGATCCTCCAGATGGCCGTGCTTCGCCCGACGCTGGCGCTCATGGATGAAACGGACTCGGGACTCGACATCGACGCTCTCCAGATCGTGGCAAACGGCGTGAACACGCTAAGAGAGGAGAACCCGGATATGACGGTCCTCCTGATCACGCACTACCAACGCATGCTCAACTACATCAAGCCGGATGCGGTTCACGTGATGGTCGGGGGGCGTATCGTACGATCCGGCGGACCCGAAGTGGCCATTGCGCTGGAAGAGCAGGGATACGCCGACTGGAAGGAGCAGGACAAAGATGAAGGGCAAGAAGAGGAGCAGCAGCAGGAGGTGGTGACGGCTTAGCCGAAGTCACCTGAGCAGAGAGTAGCTCATGACATAGAAGAGTGGTTCGTGAACATAGAAATGATTCAGCAGGTCGCTCTCCCGCTCTAGCGGGAGCCGGCTTCAGCAGAAGGAAGACCATGCCAGAAAATGAACTCGTTGAAGGGCTCGGTCTCGACGAATACCAGTACGGATTCATCGACGATGAGGCGCACGTCTTTCGGACCAGGCCCGGCCTGAGCGAGGAAGTCGTCCGGCAGATTTCCAAGCACAAGGAGGAACCGGAGTGGATGCTCGAGTTCCGTCTGAAGGCGCTCAAGATCTACGAGTCGAAGCCGATGCCGACCTGGGGCGGGGACCTCTCGGATCTCGAGGCGACGCTCGATGAGATCTACTTCTATGTGAAGCCACAGGACCAGATGGAGCGCTCCTGGGACGACGTCCCGTCCAACATCAAGAACACGTTCGAGCGTTTGGGCATCCCCGAGGCGGAGCAGAAGCTCCTGGCTGGGGTCGGGGCGCAATACGAGTCCGAGATGGTGTACCACTCACTCAAGGAGGAGTGGGCCTCCAAGGGCGTGATCTTCGATTCGATCGAAGACGGGCTCAAGAACCATCCCGAGATCTTCCGGGAGCACTTCGCGACCGTCATTCCAGCTGCCGACAACAAGTTTGCGGCGCTCAACTCGGCCGTTTGGTCTGGGGGATCATTCGTCTACGTTCCGAAAGGGGTTGAGCTCGAGACTCCGCTACAGGCCTACTTCCGGGTCAACCAGGAGCGTATGGGGCAGTTCGAGCGCACGATGATCATCATGGAAGAGGGCTCCCAGGCTCACTACATCGAGGGATGCACGGCGCCAGTCTACTCCACCGACTCGTTCCACTCAGGCGTGATCGAGATCATCCTGAAAAAGGACTCGCGATTCCGGTACACGACCATTCAGAACTGGTCGAACAACATGTACAACCTCGTGACGCAACGCGCCCTGGTGAACGAGAACGCCACCATGGAGTGGCTAGACGGCAACCTCGGGTCCAAGCTCACTATGAAATATCCTTCGTGTTACCTCGTGGGTGAAGGGGCACACGGGGACATCATGTCCATCGCTTATGCGAGCGACGGCCAGCACCAGGACACCGGGGGTAAGGTCGTTCACGTGGCCCCCAACACGACCTCCTCGATCACCTCGAAGTCGATCTCGAAGGGTAATGGCCGCTCGTCGTACCGGGGCCTCTGCAAGGTGTATGAGGGTGCCAACAACGCACGGTCCAACGTGGAGTGTGACGCGCTTCTCATCAATGCTACCGCGCGCACGGATACCTATCCGTATATCGAGATCGAAGAGAAGCAAGCCACGGTCGGGCACGAGGCGACCGTCTCAAGGATCGGCGACACTCAGCTCTTCTATCTCATGAGCCGAGGCCTGACCAAAGAGGAGGCCATGGCGCTGATCGTGCGAGGATTCATCGAGCCGATCGCCAAGGAGCTTCCGCTTGAGTACGCCGTCGAGTTGAACCGGCTCATCGAGCTCGAGATGGAAGGATCGGTCGGCTGATGTCCAGCTCCCCTCGAGCCGCGGAGGCGCCTGTTGCGGAGGAGGACATTCCCAGTTCTTTGGACGAATCAGCGGTCGAAAGTATCAGCCAGGGTGCGCCGTCGTGGTTGAGTGAGCGCAGACGCCACGCGTGGTCGGTGTTCGAAGACACCCCCTTTCCGAGCACGCGATCGGAAGAGTGGCGGTACACCGATGTCTCCCGGGTGGTGGACTTCGCCGACCTCCGGCTCGCGCCCGATGGAGTGCCGGCCGAAAACGGCTCCCGTCCTGCCGGGCTCACGGCTGCCATGGAAGAAGACCTTGCGGCCTCGGGTCACGCCGTGCTGGTCGACGGCAACGTCGTGCACGTCGACCTCGACCCCGCGCTCGAGGAGCAAGGGGTCATCCTCACCTCGCTTCGGACCGCCGTAAACGAGCACGTGGGTCTTCTCGAAGAATTGCTCGCTACGGAGGTTCTGCCGCCGGAGGAGGGCAAGTTCCAGGCACTTAACGCCGCGCTCTGGTCGGACGGTGTGCTCCTCTACGTGCCCCCGAACGTGAAGCTCGATCTTCCGGTCAGGGCCACGCGCTGGCTCTCGCACGCCGGTTCGGCAGTCTTTGCGCGCACGTTGATCGTGGCCGAGCCGGGAAGCCAGGTTTCGTACGTCGAGGAACTGCTCTCGGAGGACTTCGACAAGCGAACTCTCGTTTCGTCCGCCGTGGAGGTCATCGCGCGTGACAGAGCCCAGATACAATACGTCTCTGTTCAGCGCCTGGGCCGGGGCGTGTTTTGTCAGTCGGCACAACGGACGCTCGCCCACCGGGACTCCAAGCTCGACACCCTGAACGTGAATCTCGGCGCTTCGGTCACCCGCCTCGACCTCAACGCTCAGCTGCTTGGAGCAGGCGCGCACAGCGAGATGCTCGGCCTCTACTTCGGGGATCAGGATCAGCACTTCGACCACAACACCAGCCAGGATCATGTGGCCCCCGACACCGGCAGCGACCTCCTTTACAAAGGCGCGCTCGATGACCGCGCCCAGGCAGCCTTCCGGGGGATCATTCGAGTACGTCCCGACGCTCAAAGGACCGACGCGTATCAGACCAACCGAAACCTGCTGCTTTCTGACGAATGTCGAGCCAACTCGCTCCCCAACCTCGAAATCCAGGCCGACGACGTGAAGTGCTCACACGGTGCCACGGTTGGCCAACTCGATTCCGACGCGCTCTTCTATCTTCTGAGCCGAGGGCTGAGCCGGGAGCAAGCGGAGCGTCTGGTCGTGCTGGGCTTTCTCGGAGACGTCATGGCCCGGCTGCCGCTCGGCGGAGTCGTCGAGAAGGTGACACGCGCGATCGAGCAAAAGCTCGAACATGTCTAATGGAGGCTGACGGAGAGGAGGGCGACGGAACGTGGGTGAAGATCGCCGACCTCAGCGAATGCCCGCCAGGCAACCTGTTGGAGGTCGAGGCGGGGCGGGAACGCATCGTTCTGGCCAACGTCGACGGCGATGTTTATGCGCTCCAGAATCGTTGCTCACATCAGGATCTTCCCCTCTCGGACGGAGAACTGGAAGGGGATCGATTGGAGTGCTTGTACCACGGCGCTAGGTTTGACGTGTGCACGGGAAAGGCCGTCGGGCTTCCGGCTATCAAGCCCGTACCGAGCTACGACGTCCAGATCCGGGGCCAAGAAATCTTCGTCCAGATCTAGCGTGGTGTCACAGAAGTGTGCGGGCCCACGCATAGAGGCCTGTCGTAGAAGTGAGGTGAACTGACATGCCTACCACGTCTCCTCGACTCGATCGGATGGCCTTGAGGGCTCAGTTCCCAGCCCTCGCTCAAGAGGTCGGCGGGCATCCGCTCGTCTACCTGGACAACGCCGCCACCTCGCAGAAGCCGCAATCAGTGCTGGACGCACTAGCGGCGTATTACGAGGACGACAACGCCAACGTACACCGAGGCATCCACGAGCTGAGTCGCCGAGCCACAACAGCTTTCGAAGGCGCTCGGGTGAAGCTGGCGAAGTTCATCGGCGCGCCCGATTCGGCCGAGTTGGTGTGGACCCGCGGCACCACGGAGGCCATCAATCTGGTGGCAAGCAGTTGGGGTATGGACACATTGGGTGACGGCGACGAGATCCTCTTGAGCTCCCTCGAGCACCACTCCAACATCGTCCCGTGGCAGCTGGTGGCCAGCCGTACGGGCGCTCGTCTTCGATACATCGAGATGGACGAACAAGGCCGTCTTATCCTGGACTATCTACCTGAGCTCCTGACGGATCGCACTCGGATGGTCGCCGTGTCCCATATCTCGAACGCGTTGGGGACGGTCAATCCGATACGTGAGATCGTGGATCAGGCCAAGCAGGTGGGGGCGCTGGTGCTCGTCGACGGCGCACAGGCGGTCCCACATCGCCGGGTGGACGTGCAGGAGCTCGGCTGCGACTTCTACGCGTTCTCGGGACACAAGATGTGTGGTCCCACGGGATCGGGTGGACTGTGGGCCCGCCGATCACTCCTCGAGTCCATGCCTCCGTACCAAGGCGGAGGCGAGATGATTCGCATGGTCGAGCGTGACATGAGCACCTGGGCCGAGATCCCGCACAAGTTCGAAGCCGGCACGCCGAACATCGCGGGAGCCATCGCCCTCGGGGCGGCCGCGGACTTCCTCGACGAGGTTGGGTTCAATGCCATCGCCGAGCACGAAAGAGAGTTGCTCTCCTACGCTCTCGAACGACTCGACGACATGGGTGGCATCACTGTTTACGGGCCCACCGATTTGGACGAACGCTCCGGTGTCATCTCCTTCACCATGGGGGATGCCCACCCTCACGACATCTCCACGATCCTCGACTCCCGAGGGATCGCGATCCGCGCGGGCCATCACTGTGCTCAACTCGTCATGCAGCACTTCGGCATCTCGGCCACGGCGCGGGCGAGTTTCTATCTCTACAACTCCACGGACGACGTGGATCGCCTCATCGAGGGGCTCGCGTCGGTGAAGGAAATTTTCAGACCGGCCTGAGGGCGGCGGACGTATGGCGGAAGTTCCCTTAACCTCTCTGTACCAAGAGCTCATCCTCGAGCACTACCGCCACCCGCGGAACAAGGGGGAGCTCGCCAATCACACCGTGGAGGCCCATGTCGCCAATCCGGTGTGCGGTGACGAGGTCAAGATTCAGATCCTTCTCGACGGGGGCCGGATCGAAGAAATCGCTTTCGACGGCCAGGGATGTTCCATCTCCCAGGCCTCGGCGTCTATGATGACCGCCCTGGTCAAAAGGACGGAGCGGAGCGAGGCGATTCGCTTGGCAGACGTCTTCACTGATATGATGCATAACGGTGAGGACGCCTCGCCCGATAAGTCGCTGGGGGACCTGCGGGCGTTACAGGGCGTCTCGAAGTTTCCCGTGCGGATCCGGTGCGCGCTTCTCGCCTTCGACGCGCTCCGCAATGCGCTCGGTGAGGGACTTCAAATTGATTCCGTCGGAGGAACTGTTCACAGTGACAGATCCGAGGGAGAGACGACACACTGATGCCTAAGCATGAAAGCGCTTCCGCCGTTTACTCGGGGCTCCTCCGCGACACACCCGCCGGAGACGTCGCCGTCTGGGTCACCCGCAATGGCGTTCGCCGCATCGGATCAGTCACACCGGAGATGATTGAGGACGGTCACTGGGATGCCGAGGGACACGCCACGCTCAGGGTCGCCCTCCACCAGCTCAACCAATACTTCGACGGGAAGAGGAAGCGCTTCCATCTTCCACTCGACCTCTCCGGAGCCACCAAGTTTCAGAGGAGCATCTACGAGCGGCTCACCGACATCCCATACGGGCGTGTCGTGTCCTACGGAGACATCGCCGACGAGATCGGAGTAGCAGGCGCCGCGCGGGCCGTCGGTCAGGCCGTAGGGGCCAACCCCCTTCCGATCGTGGTTCCGTGCCATCGTGTCGTCCGAAGCGACGGCAGGCTAGGGGGCTATTCCGGAGGCCTCCGCCGGAAGGTTGCGCTCCTTACCATCGAGGGTGTGGGCGTGGACGGGTTTCAGTCGCGAAGCCGGGTTCATCCTGAGGTGTTGCAGCTGCCGTTGTAGGGCTCCTTTTTTTGCGGGTGGAAGGGGAGAGGAATCGACGGTCCCGCGCAGGACAGTCCGCCGCCAAAAGCGGTGGAGCGAAGCGCTGGCCGAAGCGGGACCGTGAACCCCTTCCACCCTCCTCCGACAGGTGAAGGGCCTCAGGGCTGCAGCACGACCTTCACCGCGCCGCTCTTCCGGTGGTTCGCAGCAGCACGCAACGCGTCCCGATACTGGTCGAGTGGATACGCGTGCGTGACCATGTTCTGGACCGGCGCACCCGTCTCGAGCAAGAGGTCGTGGGCGATCTCGAAGGTGTGCCGTCGTTCACCCCGCCAGGTCTCCAGCCCGTAACCGACTGCCCCCCGGATGCGGAGCTCCCTGGCCCAGACGAACGTGAGATCGAGCTTCTTGAACTCCGCCGCGCACCCGATGACCACGATGCGGCCGCGCGGTGAGGCGAAACCGAGTGACTGTGCGAGGCTGCTCTGGTTGCCGACACAGTCGTAGATGAGGGGGAAACCACCGCCCGAAAAGACCTCGGGGCCCACCACCGGCATGTGGGCGGACGCACCCGTGTCGATCAACGCGTCTCTCGCCTCGAAACCCGGCGCCACCACGTCGGTAGCGCCCAATGTCCGGGCCAACTTCTGCTCGTGCTCCCGCTTGGCCTGTGCGAGGATGGGGCCCTGGAAACCGGTCGCTCGTAAAGCCCATATCGTGGCCAAGGCAATCGTGCCACTCCCGATCACGAACGCGGGCTCCTCGCCCTCCGGTGGGGTGCGCAGCACGGCGTGCAGAGCGATCGAGAGCGGCTCGAGCAGTACGGCCGCGTTGTCGGACAAGGCATCATCGACCGGGAATACCTGGGACTCGTGAGCGAGCACGGTCTGGCCCCACCCCCCGGGCAGATCTCGATGATACCCGATCGTGAGGCCCCGCGAGAGCGGCTCATCTCCGATCCATATGACGCCGTCTTCACCAGCCCGCTCGCACGTACAGTGAAGCCCCTCGGAGCAGGAGGAGCACGGATCTTCCGGAGGGTAGCCCCGGGTCGTACACGAGATCATTGGGTCCACCGTCACCCGCTGACCCTGCGACACCTTGGACACGTTGGTGCCAACCGACTTCACCCTTCCCAGAATCTCATGCCCGAGAACGGCCGGAAACGAGCCGAACGGCTCCATGGCCGGGCTCGCGGAGTACGTCAGATTGCTGATGTCGCTTCCGCAAATCCCGCCTGCGACAACCTCTATCTCCACCCAGTCAGGCCCCGGCAGCTGCGGCTCGGGGAGATCGCTCATTTTCACGCCGCTGAGAAGCCCGTAGAGGGCCGAATCCGATATACGCCCAGCCGTCTTCGCGAGAAGGAAGTGTGGAACCGATACATTGAACGTGACGCCCTTCATGGTGTGCTGCTCACCTCCGGCTCACTTTCCAGCCTCCTCGTGGTTTCCGGCATCACCTCGTGTTGCGGTCTGACTGTCGAGGGGGCCGGGGTGGAACGGAGACCAGTCTAGCCCCGGGAGTTTCGGCTAGCCACCGGGACATCACTACACGCCACTACGGAACAGCGGTCGGAGGCAGTGGGTTACAGGGGTCATGAGCAGACGCACCGCCATCATCGCAGGATTCCGTACGCCGTTCGTCCGATCCGGAACCGTCTTCAAGGACCTGACCGCGATCGACCTAGGCGTGCTCGCGGTGCGTGAACTCATGGGCCGGAGCGGCGTCCGTGGTGAGGACGTGGACCACCTCGTCTACGGCACCGTCGTACATGATCCCCACGCCCCCAACATCGCCCGTGAAGTCGGGCTGGCCACGTTGCCCAAGACCGTTCCCGCGGTGACCGTCTCCCGGGCCTGTGCCACCGCCAATCAGTCGATCGCGGACGCCGCCAATCTCATCGAACGTGGTTATGCCGACGTGGTGGTCGCCGGAGGTTCCGAGTCGCTCACGCACATTCCGATCACCATCAAGCAGGCTCTCGCCGAAAAGCTCATCGGCGCCTCCAAAGCGAAGACACTCGGCGCGCGACTTGGCACGCTCGCCAAGATCCGGCCCAGGGACCTGGTACCCAACTTCCCCCAGATCGCCGAGCCCACCACGGGCGAAAGCATGGGGGAGTCGGCCGAGCGTATGGCCAAGGAGAACGGCATCACGCGGGCCGATCAGGACGCCTGGGCGCTCCGCTCGCATCAGCTCGCCGCCGCGGGAACACAAGACGGGAGGCTCACTGCGGAGATCGGCCCCGTCTACGTGCCCCCTGGTTTCGAGACCGTGGTGCAGACCGACAACGGAATCCGGAGCGACACCAGCGAAGAGGCCCTGGCCAAACTGCGCCCCGTGTTCGACCGCAAACACGGGAGTGTGACGGCCGGCAACGCCTCGCCGCTCACCGACGGGGCTTCGGCGGTCCTGATGATGTCCGAGGAGCGGGCGAAGGCCGACGGCCTCGAGCCGATGGGCTTCGTCCGCAGCTACGCGTTCTCAGGGCTCGACCCGGGGGGACAACTCCTGCAGGGACCCGCTTACGCCGCCCCGATGGCGCTGGAGCGGGCGGGCATCACCATGGCGGACATCGGCCTCATGGAGATGCACGAGGCTTTCGCGGCGCAGGTGCTCTCGAACCTCCAAGCACTCTCTTCCCAGAAGTTCGCCGAGGAGGAGTTGGGACGAAGCCAAGCCGTGGGCCACCCAGACCTCGACGTCATCAACGTGATGGGCGGCTCCATCGCGATCGGCCATCCGTTTGGGGCGACCGGCGGGCGCATCACGACCACGTTGCTGAACGAGATGAAGCGGCGGGATGTGGAACTGGGGCTGATCACGGTGTGTGCGGCAGGCGGGTTGGGGTTCGCGATGGTGGTGGAGCGGGGGTGAGCGCCTCTGCTGAACGGCCCCTCTAATCGGTGGCTAACTCCTTCTCAAGCGCTTCACGATGCTCCCGCCGTCGCCTGCCGTCCCCGAACCTCCGCTTGTCCTCGTCCGTGACCAACTCCAAACCCGGTACCGGCGCCGGCCGACTGTTCTCATCGATGGCCACAAAGGTCAGGAGACAGTCGTTGGTGTGACGACGGCGACCCGAGATCGGATGCTCCGCAACCACACGGACGCCGATCTCCATCGAGGTTCTGCCAACGTAGTTGACCCGGGCACTGCACATCACCAACTCACCGGCGTAGATCGGCTCCTTGAAGTCGACCTGGTTGATCGACACCGTCACACACGGCTGCCGGGCATGACGCATGGCCGTAACCGCGGCGGCTCGATCGACCATTGAAAGCAGAACACCACCGAAAATGTGTCCGAGATTGTTGACGTCGCCCGGCAGCATGAATTCCGTGATCTCCGAAGCGGACTCGTCCGGGCTCCGCACGTTCGGCTGTTCACCTAGCGGTTCACTCATCTGATCACTCGTCTTTGTTATAGGCCGATTCGCCTGACACACACCGACCGGGAAGCTAAACGGTGTGCCTGGTCCACGGCCACACGGGGCCCCTAGGGCTTGCTTCGTTCCCTCAATATCTCGACTGTCCCCGACAGCCATGGACGTGGTAACCAAGTGCTTCGACCAATCACAGCTGCTTCCGAAGACCAAGCTCGCCCTCGAGGAAATCTTGGGATGCGACTAGGCGCTAGCCTAGAGGAAACCTGATGCAGAACAACCCGACGCAGCCGATCGATCCGCCGGAGGGCCCCCCGGGGGGCCAGGGCCCGCCGGGCGACCACGGACCGGGAATGCGCCGCATCCAGTGGGCGGGTTTCATCGGGGGTGCGATGGCCTTCCTGCTGATTCTCGTGCTACCAGCTCCCGAGGGTCTTACGCCCACGGGGTGGAGGGCCGCGGCGGTTGCGGTGCTCATGGCCGTGTGGTGGATGACCGAGGCGATCCCAATCACGGCGACCGCTCTCATTCCGCTGGTCTTCTTCCCAGCGCTCGGTGTACTCGAAATGCCGGACGCGGCGGCTCCCTATGCCAACGAGCTAATCTTCCTCTTCATGGGGGGATTCTTCATCGCCGTCACCATGGAGCGCTGGGGGCTACACCGCCGGATCGCTCTGGCCATCGTGTCGGCGGTCGGCACCAGCCCGCGACGGCTGGTGCTCGGGTTCATGGTGGCGACTGCCTTCATCTCCATGTGGATCTCGAACACCGCTACGGCGGCAATGATGTTTCCCATCGGGCTTGCGCTGGGGGAAATATTTCGGCCTTCAGACCAAGAAGGGCCCTACGAGTTCGGCATCGCTCTCATGCTGGCGACCGCGTACGCTGCGAACATCGGCGGCTCGGCCACCCTGATCGGAACCCCGCCCAACGCCGTCATGGCAGGGGCCGCCAGCGAGATGCTGGGCATCGAGATCGGGTTCGGCCAATGGATGATGGTGGGCGTCCCGTTCGTCCTAGTGATACTACCCCTTTCGTGGCTGCTACTCGTTTACTTCCTGTATCCTCCGGGACAGATATCGGGGGATGCCGATGCTGTGCTGGCTGAGCAGAGAACGGCGCTGGGACGGGCGAGCCGGGGAGAGAAGAGCGTAGCAGTGGTGTTCACCCTCACGGCCCTTGCTTGGGTGTTTCGTTCGCCCAAGGAGATTGCGGCTGTATCGATCCCTGGAATCCAGACGTACCTGCCGTTCGTGTCGGACGGCACCATCGCCATGGCGGGAGCTCTGGCTCTGTTCCTCATCCCGGTCGACCGCAAGCGGGGCGTCTTCGCCCTGGACTGGCCCACGGCCAGGAAAATTCCATGGGACGTACTGGTGCTGTTCGGCGGCGGCCTCTCGCTGGCTCGGGCCATGGACCGCTCGGGGTTGGCCACGTGGATCGGATCCGGCGTCAGCAGCCTTGGCTCAATCCCACCGATCGTGCTGATCGCGCTGATCGCAGCGCTCTTCGTCTTTCTCACGGAGGTGACTTCGAACACGGCCACTTCCACGATGGCGATGCCCATCATGGCCGGAGTAGCGGCAGGGCTGGGTTTCGCGCCGACGACGCTGATGGCGGTGGCCGCGTTTTCGGCAGCCATGGCATTTATGCTGCCGGTGGCGACACCACCCAACGCGATCGTCTTCGGGTCCGGCTACCTGACGATCCCACAGATGGTGCGTTCGGGGATCTGGATGAATGTGATCGCGATCGTCTTGATCACTCTGGCGGCGTCAACTCTGATCCCGCTGATCCTGGCGTTCTGAGTCTGGGCATGTTTACTCTTCCGAGGCGCCATCACTCAATCTCCCCCCGTTCGTTTCTGAAGATTCCTACTTCCATCCTCACATCGTTGGAGAAGGTGTCCACTCTTCACGAACGGGGTATCCTGCTATAGACGTATCGTTGACATGCCACACAGCTTCGCTATCGTCTGTCATATGGTTCTCTTGACCATTTCGACATTATTTTCGACCCATTCGACCGGACCGACCGTGAACCAGCACGCACGACCGCGACGCCGACCGCCGACCGACCGTCCACTTCCTAGGGAGCGGGCGCGTCCTGTCTTGCGTGGGGAGATTCGATAGAACGAGCTTCGACCCCCGAGACCTGACGTTCGCCGGCCCCCATTCCAGGAGCCGGTTTTTTTGTTTCCGAGAGGTTTCCGATGTCTGCACAAAAAACATCCGTATCATCGTCCGCTAGCCTGGCAATTCTCGGCGGCGGGAATCTGGGCCAAGCCCTTGCACGGGGTTTGGTTCGCAGCGGAACGCTGCAGCCCGATCAGATCCACGTCACTTCGCTGCATCCGCCGAGCCTGGACGCGCTAGCTGAGGAGGGATTCCCGGTCGGGCGCGATAACTCCGCTGCTCTCCAGGGGGCCAGTACTGTTCTGTTGGCGGTCCAGCCGCAGCAGATCGTGGCTCTAGTCGACGAGATCCGGGGCGATATCGATCCCGCCCGCCACAAGGTGATCTCGGTGGTCTCCAGCGTTACCGTCGCTCAGTTGCGGGAGATGATCCCGGCCCCGACTCAGGTTGTCAGGGCCATGCCGAACACAGCCGTATCAATCGGAGAATCGATGACGTGCCTCGCGGCCGATCCCGATTCAGCAGACGCCCTCGACGAGGCTGAGGCGCTGTTCAAGGGTGTGGGACTCACCATCCGGATCGAAGACGAGATGATGGTCGGGGCCACGGCCTTGTGCGCATGCGGTATCGCGTTTTTTCTCCGTTCCGTTCGGGCAGCCTCACAAGGCGGTATCGAGATCGGATTCCACCCCGAAGACGCGCTGTTGCTAGCCGCGCAGACGGCAAGAGGCGCCGCCTCGCTCGTCCTCCGTGACGACCATCACCCCGAGTCGGAAATCGACCGGGTCACGACGCCCCGTGGCTGCACGATCGCTGGGCTCAATGAGATGGAGCATCAAGGCTTCAGCTCAGCCATGATCAAGGGCTTCGTCCTTTCCGCCCAGAAGGCGGCCTTGCTGTTCGACGACGGGGACGTTGCGTGACGTCCACGTCGGGATCCGGCCGGGACTTCGGCGAACTCCGCCGGGTGGTGGTCAAGGTCGGGAGCGGTATCATTGCGCCCGCTGGACGTCTCGATCCGCCCGTCATCGAGCGTATCGCCCAAGACGTTACAACGCTGCGTGACAAGGGCCTTGAGGTCGTGCTGGTGGTCTCGGGCGCCGTCGCGGCGGGGTACCTCGGGATGGGAAGTGACCGGCCCCCGGTGTCGGTCGTGGAGCGGCAAGCGGCGGCGGCGGTGGGCCAGTATCAACTGATGACGATGTTCGCGAGCGTGTTCGAGGAACGCGCCACGGTGGTGGCGCAACTCCTCATGATGCAGGACGACATCGAGGACCGGCGCCGATTCTTGAGTGCCAGGCACACGTTGCAGGAGCTCCTGTCGCGGGGCATCCTCCCGATCGTCAACGAGAACGACCCGCTCGCGGACGACGAAGCGAAGATCGGCGACAACGACCATCTCGCGGCGCTCGTGACGAGCTTGATCACGGCGGATTTGCTCGTGATCCTGAGCACGGTCGCCGGCGTGCTTCGGTTTCGCGATGAGTTGGAGGCCAAGGAGGGTGCCGAGGTGATCAGCACCATCGAAGTCGGCTCCGAGATCGACGACCACATCACCGATGACCAGAGTGAAACAGGTGTTGGGGGGATGAAGGCCAAGGTTCGGGCGGCCCGGTTGGCGAGTGACTGGGGCGTCCCAACCGTGATCGCGTCCGGCAAGGAGCCCGGACTCCTTTCGCGCGTCGTGAGCGGCGAGGATGTCGGATCTCTTTTCGTGCCGGCCGATAAGCGACTTACCGAGCGAAAGCGGTGGATCGCCATCCGGACGCGCTCCGTCGGTTCAATCTCGGTGGACGACGGTGCCAAGCGTGCGCTTGTCGAGCGTGGGGCCAGCCTTTTGCCGGCCGGCATCGTCGAGGTCGAGGGAGAATTCGGGATCGGCGAACGGGTTGATCTGCTGGATGGGAGCGGGCAAGCGTTCGCGGTAGGCCTCGTATCGTACCCGGCATCGGAGATTCAGCGCATGAAGGGACGGCAGAGTGAGGAATTCCTGGAGGTGCTCGGCTACAAATACGTCGAAGAAATCGTCCATCGAGAGGACCTGGTCCTGCTCGACTCGAAGAACAACAGTGAGGAGCGTTTCGCTGACGATGACGACGACTAGACGAACGGGAGAAGGGGATGACTGAGGTACGGAGGGCTGCAGAAGCCGCACGAGACGCGGCACAGCACGTGGCGACACTCACGACCGAGCCGAAAAACGACTACCTGCGTGATCTGGCGGGCGCGCTCCTCGCCGCAGAGAAGGACATCCTGCGAGCCAACGCTGCTGATATCACCCGTGCCGAGGAAGACGGACTCTCGACTCCGAAGCTCAAGCGGCTCGGCATTTCGGCGGAGAGTCTCGGGCAGATGGCCGAAGCGCTGCGGCAAGTCGCGGACCTCGACGACCCGGTCGCGCAGGTCACCCGAGACCAGACACTCGAGAACGGTCTCCGCGTAACACGCGTGCGCTGTCCCCTCGGCGTCGTGATGATGATCTACGAGTCACGACCGAACGTGACGATCGACGCGTTCTCCCTGTGCTTCAAGTCAGGCAACGCCTGCATCCTCAAGGGCGGCAAAGAGGCGCAGGAGAGCAACGAGGCACTCGCCGAAGTGATCCACGCCACACTTCGCAAGCATGATCTACCCGAGGAGGCGCTCGTGCTCGTGGGGGCCGCCGGGCGTGAGGCCGTCGCCGAGTTGCTCACGTTCGACGACTGTATCGACCTGGTCATCCCGCGCGGTGGCGAAACGCTCATCCGGTACGTGAGCGAGAATTCCTCCATTCCTACCGTGCAGCACTTCCACGGGATCTGCCACGTGTACGTCGACCCCGAAGCGAATCTCAAGCAGGCCTTGGAGATCTCGGTCACGGGCAAGACATCGGCGCCGGCCACCTGCAACGCCACCGAGGCCGTGCTCGTCCATGAAGAGATCGCATCAAAGTTCCTGCCCGATCTCGTCGCCGGCTACCATGAGGTGGGCGTCGAGGTCCGCGGAGACGAGGCAGTACGCGCCGTCGACTCGGCGGTGGTCGCCGCCAACGCAGACGACTGGGGCCACGAGTTCCTCGATATGATCGTGGCAGTGAAGGTCGTTCCCGACATGGATGCGGCCATCGATCACATCCGCCGGTTCGGCTCCGATCATACCGACACGATCGTCACCGAAAACGCGGAGACGGCCGCTGAGTTTACGCAACGAGTTCAGTCGTCGTGCACGTTGGTGAACGCATCGACGCGCTTCAACGATGGGTTTCAGCTCGGTATGGGCGCAGAAATCGGTATCAGTACGTCGCGGGTGCACGCGTACGGGCCAATGGGCCTCGAGGAGTTGACGTCACAGCGGTTCGTCGTGGAGGGGGCAGGGCACGTGAGGTGACGAGGGTACCCTGGACGTTGGCCGGTCGAGTCCCGCTCGCTTAGGTTATCCCGCCCGTTAAGGGGCCTCTTCTTGGCTTTGCCTATCCTCCCAACCAAGGAACCGTCGATGATCAGAGTTGTCTTCCTCGGAACCGTATTCGCGGTGCTCGTGATCCTCACGGCTCGACCGGTCTCCGCGCAGGAACTCCCGCAAGCGACCGACGTGACCTCGGCCGATATCCAGAAGTTCATCAACGATTTGCCGCGCGATGCCGTCAGCGACCGGCCGATTCGAATAGTGAACGTTACCGGCAACTACCAGGTCGGGGTCTGGGGCGTGTTCCGTCCGAAGGAATTTTTGGGTGGTGCCAACCTCCACGAGGTGAACACCACTGAGATCTATTACATGGTGGAAGGGGTGGCGACCCTGGTCACGGGCGGCACCCTGACCGACTCCAACGACCTCACGCCGGGCCGGGGTATCGAAGGGGGCGTCTCGCGTCGAGTCACCAAGGGAGACGTCATCATCATCCCCGGCCACACCGCTCATTGGTTCAGCGAGCTGGAGACCGATATCGAGTACCTGATCATCCGGACCGACCCGGACAACCGGTTCCAACTCAGGTAAAACCTGAGACCCGGTAGTAAGGGGCCTAGGTAGTCGAAGCCTCCAACGCCTGTTCCACATCAGCGATCACGTCCCGGAGGTCTTCTAGGCCTACCGAGATGCGGATCAACCCCGGCGTGATACCCACCGCCTGGCGCTCCTCTTCGGTAAGCTTGGCGTGGGTCGTCGACGCTGGATGGCTGACGATGGTGCGTGTGTCCCCGAGATTCGCAGTGAGCGAGCACAACTTCACGGAATCCATGAAACGCTTGCCCTGCTCGAGCCCGCCCTCGACGACGAACGCGAGCACGCCGCCGCCGCCGGACATCTGGCGCTTTGCGATCTTGTACTGGGGATGGGAAGGAAGGAACGGATAACGCACCGAGGCGACGCCCGTCCGCCCCTCCAACCACCGCGCCGCGACCAACGCGTTTTCCGAATGTTTTTCCATCCGAACCTCGAGCGTCTCCACGCTCTTGGAGAGCACCCACGCGTTGAACGGCGACAGCGAAGGGCCGGTGGCGCGCGCAAAGTCGTAGATCTCCTGCACCAGATCCTTTCCGCCCACCACCACACCGCCCATCACACGGCCCTGTCCATCGATGTACTTGGTGGCGGAGTGGAGGGAGAGGTGTGCACCGAACTCAATAGGTCGCTGCAGGATCGGTGTGGCGAAGCAGTTGTCCACGACCAGGATGACGCCCTTCTCCGCAGCCAACTTCCCGAGCCACTTGAGATCCACCAGGTCCACCGCCGGATTCGTGGGCGTTTCCACGAAGATCATGCGCGTGTTCTCTCGGATCTCGCCGGGCCACGAATCGGGGTCCGCGGCATCGACGTACGTGTGTGTGATCCCGAACCGAGGCAGAATCTTGGTGAGGATGGTGTGGGTCGATCCGAAGAGCGACCGGCATGCCAGGATGTGATCCCCACTGGAAAGCAGTGCTCCAAACGTAGCGAACACGGCAGCCATGCCGGTGGCCATGGAGTGCCCCGCCTCGGCGCCCTCCAAGCGGCGGACTTTCTCCGAAAGCTCCTCGACGTTCGGATTGGTGAACCGGGCATAGATGTTCCGGTCGATCTCGCCGGCGAACGCCGCACGCATCTCTTCGCTGTCCTCGAAGACGAAGCTCGAGGTCAGGAACATCGGCACCGAGTGTTCGTGGTGCGTCGATTCCTCGGCCTGGGCTCGCACGGCCCACGTTTGGGGTCTCCAGTCCTTCATGCGTGAACTCTACTCCAAACGAACCATCAAGTCACCGGGCGCCACCTGGCTCCCCGGATACACGAACACCTCGGCCACCTTCCCGTCGGTCTCCGCGTAGAGGGTGGTCTCCATCTTCATGGCCTCCAAGCTCAGCAGCTTGTCCCCCTGTGCAACGGTCTCGCCCGCACGTACGGCCACGCCCACGACCATGCCGGGCATACTCGATCCAATCTGCTTCGGATCGTCCGGATCGGCCTTCACCGCGGCCAGCGCCTCAGGCTCAAGTGTTCGATCCACCACTGAGACGTCCCGGGGCTGTCCGTTCAGCTCGAAGAACACGGTACGTTTTCCGTCTGGACGGGGCTCACTGATCGCAAGAAAGTTCACGATGAGCGTCTTGCCGCGTTCGATGTCGACGGCGATCTCCTCGCCAACCTCCTGACCGTAGAAGAAGACCGGCGTGGGAAATACCGAGGTGTCGGAGTACTTGCTCTGAAAGTCCGCAAAGTCGCGGTACACCGTGGGGTAGAGCAGGTACGAGATCACGTCGCGGCGAGCGGGCTCCCGGCCCAACATCTTCTGTACCGTCGCGGTGGCCTCCTCGAAGTCCACAGGCTCGAGCGTGTCACCCGGGCGGGTGCTCAGACCCGGCCCACCACGTAACACGCGTTTCTTCACCTCTGCGGGAAAACCGCCCGGCGGCTGCCCCATGCCTCCTCCGATCAGATCGACGACGGAAGCAGGAAACGCCAACTCCCGACTCGGATCGAGGACATCCTCCAGCGTGAGCTCATTTGCAACCATGAACAGCGCCATGTCGCCCACGGCTTTGGAGGTGGGCGTCACCTTCACGATGTCACCGAAGAGCTCGTTCACATCCGCGTACACGCGGCAGACTTCGGCCCATCGATCGGCCAGCCCCAGGGCACGCGCCTGCTGGAAGAGGTTGGTGTACTGGCCGCCGGGCATCTCGTGGCTGTACAGGTCGGCGGTCGCGGGTAGTACTTGCCCCTCGAACGGTGTGTAGAACTCGCGGGCAGCCCTCCAGTAGTCCGCGATATCGTCCAGGTCCTGTCTCGTCAGGCCCGGATCGCGGGGGGTGAAGCGGAGCGCTTCAGCCACCGTGTTCATATTCGGTTGGGACGTCGTGCCGGACATCGGGGCCATGGCGGCGTCCGCGATGTCGAGTCCTTCCTCCGCGCCTTTCAGGATCGCCGCGGCTTGCACGCCCGAGGTGTCGTGTGTGTGGAAGTGGATCGGAATCCCCACCTCGTCCTTGAGAGTCCGCACCAGCTTGGCGGCCGCGTAAGGCTTGCAGAGCCCAGCCATGTCCTTGATCGCGAGGATGTGTGCGCCCATCCCCTCCAACTCCTTGGCCAGCTTCACATAGTATTTCAAGTCATACTTGGTGCGACCCTCATCGAGAATGTCCCCCGTGTAACAAATCGAAGCCTCACAGAGCGCGTCCGTCTTGAGCACCGCCTCCATCGCCACCCGCATGTTGTCCGTCCAGTTGAGGGCGTCGAACACACGAAACAGATCGATGCCTGCGCCGGCCGCCTCTTCGACGAACCCCTGCACGAGGTTGTCCGGATAGTTCGTGTACCCGACCGCGTTCGAAGCACGAAGCAGCATCTGAAAGAGGATGTTCGGAATGCGCTCCCTCAGGTCGGTCAGGCGCCGCCAGGGGCACTCCTTCAAGAACCGCATCGCAACGTCGAACGTGGCTCCTCCCCACATCTCGATCGAGAACAACTCCGAACCCCGCCGAGCGTACGCGTCGGCTACCCCGAGCAAGTCGTACGTACGGAAGCGGGTGGCCAGCAGCGACTGATGGGCGTCCCGGAACGTCGTGTCGGTAAGGAGTAGCCGCTGCTGGTCAGAGATCCAGCCGCCGAACTTGACGGGCCCGAGTTCCTGCAAGATCTGCCGCGAACCGTCCGGGATCGGACTCTGGTAATCCACTCTCGGGACTGGCGCAGGCTCACGGCGCGCGGCACGCGAGTGATCCCTCACCGAAGGATTGCCGTTGACGATCGTGTGCCCGAGATACGTCAAAACTCGCGTCGCACGGTCTCGCCGCTTGGGCAACCTGAAGAGCGCGGGCGTCTGATCGATGAACTGCGTGGTGCACCCACCTTCCAGGAACTCCTCGTTCGTCACCAGCCGAATCAGGAAGGGGATGTTCGTCTTCACACCACGAATGCGGAACTCCTGCAGGCACCGCTCCATCCGCCTGGCCGCGTCGACAAAGCGCGTTCCTCGGGCCGTCACCTTCACCAGCAGGGAGTCGTAATACGGATTGACGACCGCACCACTAAACGCACTACCCGCGTCGAGCCGTACCCCCATCCCCGCCGCCGAGCGGTAGTGTGACACACGTCCGTAGTCCGGCATGAAGTCGTTCCCGGGATCTTCCGTGGTCACGCGGCACTGGATGGCGAAACCCTGAGTCCGCACGTCGGCCTGGGAGGACAAGCCGATCTCCTCGTCGTCGAGCGCCGCCCCCTGAGCAACCAGAATCTGCGATTTGACCAGGTCGACGCCGGTCACTTCCTCAGTGACCGTGTGCTCCACCTGAATACGGGGATTAACCTCGATGAAGTAGAAGTTGCCCTCGTCCTGATCGACGAGAAACTCCACGGTACCCGCGTTCTGATAGCCCACTTCACGGCCGATCGCCAGGGCCGCATCGAGCAGGCTCTGGCGCACGTTGTCGTCCAGCGCCAGCGCCGGAGCGATTTCCACCACTTTCTGGTGCCGCCTCTGCACGGAGCAGTCGCGCTCGAAGAGATGGACCAGGTTGCCGTGCTTGTCGCCCAGGAGTTGGACTTCTATGTGGCGCGCCTTCTGGACGAAACGCTCGATGAAGACGTCCGGACTGCCAAAAGCCGCTAGCGACTCCCGGCGAGCATCCTCGAAGGCGTCCGGGAATTCTCTCCGATCTCCTACCACCCGCATCCCCCGACCGCCTCCGCCCTTGGCGGCCTTGAGAATGACGGGGTACCCCACCTCCTCCGCCTGTCGCTCCCCCTCGGCCACATCGGTGATCGTTTCCTCGCTACCCCCAAGTACCGGCACCCCCGCATCCGCGGCGAGTTTGCGTGCCGAGGTCTTGTCGCCCAGGCGTTCGAGCACTTCCGCCTGGGGGCCGACGAAGATGATCCCCTCGCGCTCACAGGCACGGGCGAAATCGGGGTTCTCGGACAGAAATCCGTAGCCGGGGTGGATGGCGTCCACCTGATTCTCGCGGGCCAGAGAGACGATCCGCTCGATGTTCAGGTACGCCCGGATCGGTTCGTCCGGGTTGCCGATCAGATAGGCTTCGTCCGCCTTGAAGCGGTGGAGCGCGTACCGATCATTATGCGAGTACATCGCCACCGTACGGATACCCAGTTCATGGCCCGTGCGGAAGACACGGATCGCGATCTCGCTACGATTGGCGACGAGGAGCTTCCTGATCTCATTCATGAAGTGGGAAGGTGGACAATCTAGACAGCCCAAGGCAAGGTCGGGGGTTGTATCCGCCACGGTTGATTCCCGCCCTGTTTCATATACTCTTTCCCACCTACTCTTACGGGTCGGTTTCACGAATTCGAGAGGACACGGTCATGGGCAAACCCATTAAGGGAGTCTCACTAGCCGGTTTGGTGCTGGTGGCGTCTGGTTTTGCCTCATTTCCGTTGGCGGGCCAAGGCCGGACTCCCCCGGTCGTGCATCCGGCCGGACCCAACCACGGCGGCGATCCCTACGATGTGGTCGAAGACTGGCTGCAACCCTTCGCCGAATCAGGCTTCGTATGGGGCTCACATCCTGGGCTGGCAGTCGAGTCGAGCGATCGCATTTTTATCATCCAGCGCGGTGAGTTGGCGGTACCGGATCCCCTTCCCGCAGGATTCACGTATTACTACGGCTCCGCGGAGGGGCTCAGCGCCCTCGGTCCAAGAGGCGCCCGAGAGATGCGCAACGTCATCTTCATCGTCGATGGCGACGGAGAGTTGATCGACTCGTGGACCCAGTGGGATTATCTGTTCGAAGGCACCGCCGGTCCCCACAAGGTCGCGATCAGCCCGTATGATCCCGAACGCCGCGTATGGGTGGTCAACGACGGCCGCGAGCAGATCCACGTCTTCTCCAACGACGGCAGCGAGCTCCTGTTTTCGCTGGGCACGTGGGATGAAGCCGGGGACGATCAGGCGCACTTCGGACGTCCCCAGGACGTCGCTTTCACGCAGGACGGCAGCATCCTGGTGGCCGACGGCCTGACCAACTCCCGGATCGTGAAGTTCGACAGTGACGGGAACTATCTGCTCGAGTGGGGAACCCGTGGCTCGGAGGAAGGGCAGTTCAACGCGGTGCATGCCGTGGCAACGGACGACCAAGACCGTGTCTACGTGGCCGACCGCAGCAACGATCGCATTCAGGTGTTCGACCAGATGGGAGAACACCTCGCGACCTGGCCGAACCTGAACTTTCCGAACCACATCGTCATCACGGCCAACCAGGAGGTCTGGGTCTCCGACAATCAGCCGGTCCGCCTCGTGAAGTTCGATACCGACGGAAACCGGCTTTACTCCTGGGACGCCAACGGTAGGGGTCCCGACGAGTTCGGCGAGTTGCACGCTTTTGCGATCGACGAAGACGGCAACTGGTACGGGGCCGACAATGTCCTTGGACGGTCGCTGAAATTCACGCCCATGCAGGGTGCGGATCGGGCGAACTTGATGAGCGCACCGGTCCCGATGGCGACGCCCAGGCGGTAAGCGGGAAAGTGGAATTGGATTCACAACAAAGGGGTGATTGAGATGAAGCTCTTATTTTCAGTGTTCGTGGCGGGTTCTCTGGCCTTGTCCCCGGTGGGATTGGCCTCGGCTCGCGCCGCAGCGCAGGGTGCGCAGGAGAGGTTCGAGGTGCATCCATCCACCCAGGACCCGTCGGTCCTGGTCACGCTGGAGACGCTCGAGAAGTGGGAGACCGAGCTGTCGAACTGGGGCAAGTGGGGCCCGGACGACCAGCGTGGTACGCTGAATTTGATCACCCCGGAAAAAACCCGTGCTGCCACGCGTCTCGTAGAGGACGGCGTCACCGTCACGCTCGCACACTTCGTGACCGAAGAAGACGCGATCGACAGCGGGACGTTCGGGCCGACCGAGCACTGGATGACCTCGGTCGATCCGGTCACCGGCGAGCCACGCTTCGCGCTCGACGCGATGAGCTTCTCGCTGCATGACGGCCAACTCGCCCACATGGACGCGCTCTGCCACTATGCTATGGAGCAGAACGGCCAGCAGGTCATCTTCAACGGCTATCCGCAAAACATGACCGCCGACGGGTGCGTCGGGGACCTCGGCATCAATGACATGGGTCCCGGCTACGTCACGCGGGGCATTCTGGTGGACATTCCGCTGATGCGAGGCCTGGACTATCTGGAGCCGAGCACGCCCATCTACGTGTCCGACCTCGAAGAGTGGGAAGATTTTGCCGGCATCACCGTCAGCCCCGGTGACGTGCTACTCGTTCGGGGCGGCCGTTGGGCCAGGCGTGAAGCGCTGGGCCCGTGGCGTTATGGACAGGGAGGAGCAGGGCTACACGCTTCCGTGCTTCCTTGGCTCAAGGAGCGGGGTGTATCCCTCCTGGTCAGCGACGCCGTGAACGACGTTCAGCCGTCCGGCGTGCGGGGCATCAACCGACCGGTGCACACCCTGACGCAGGTCATCATCGGGCTGCCGCTCGTGGACAATGGCTACCTGGAAGACGTGTCTCGCGAGGCCGCGAGCCGACAGCGCTGGGAGTTCATGGTGTCCTGGCAAATCACGGAGGTGCCGAATGGGACGGCGAGTCCGTTTAATGCGATCGCGACGTTCTAGCGGAGATCCAACCAAGAAGCTATATGGCTGAAGAAACAACGCTCCTGTAGTGGGCGGGGCGCTCCGGTGGTGGGGCGTCCCGCCTTTTTCTTGTAGTAGCAAGAGGATTTCCCGACTTTGGGTGAGCTTCAGTTCCCCACCCGCCCCATGAACTCATCGGCCCAGTTCTCCACCAGGATGAATTCGCTGCGTTCGTCTTCGGTGTCGCCGAGCCGCAGCATTACGAACTGCTGGTCACCGGGGGCAACATCGTGACAATGGCCATGCCGCCCTCGAGGGCGGCGTTGAGGCGGTCGATTTGATTGGACACTTATGCACTCCGGGATCAGGCTGTGATCAACAGCCGAGAGTGAGCCGCTAGGCACAGGCACATGCGGGTCGGCGACTCCTCAGTCGCCTAGCACGGGGGAATCCCACCCCGCGTCACCAGAGTGAACTGGCACCCGTACCTCGGATCGGCGACGACCTGCGGGTCGAGCACCTCGTCACCCGCCGGCACGACCCCGTCCACCTCCCAGTTCACCAGCGCGTCGAAAGCCGAGACCATCTCGGCCGTGTCGAAGTCGCAGTGTCCCGTCGAGCGGATCACCCGTTGAACGAGCCGAGAGTCGTTCCCGTTCGCTGCTGCACGCTCCGCGTAGATTTGCTGCATCGAGAAGGGCACGCGGTTTTCCAAGGTGTGCATGCTTATCACGGGGACATCGAAGCGGCCCTCGGTGATCGGGATGGCTCGGACCCCATCCGGTCGGAGCGGGTTGTTAGCCAGGAAGTCTCCTTGGACTCTGAATATCGCACTGTTGAACGCAGCTTCCTCCGCAGACATGGCGGTGTCATAATCGAGCTGGTACACGATGCCGGTGGTGTTCGCGGCCACGCCTCCGAGAATGCCGTCCCAGGTGCCGTCTCCGGGCCCGCTTTCGAGGAGCTCTTCCTGGTAACGCCCGAACCCTTCGAAGAAAGTCGGCCGATGACCTCCGGAGAGGTGCATCAAGGCGTATCTCAGTTTCTCGCCCTGCGGCGTCATGAGGGTGGGGTCGGTGTCGTAATCGACCCATAAAGCCTGCTTGAGAACGGGAAAACGCGTGTCGAAAGCCGGGATCGGGAGGGATGTGATGGGTATCCCGGCGAGGTAACTCGCGGCGATGAGGTATGCATGGAAGTAATTGACGAGTTCCTTGTCAGCCATTACACCACACATCGGAAGGGCCGCAGCATATCCGACCCGGTAGAGGGCGGTGGTGAGCGTTTCCCGTTCCACAGCCGCGCCCGTGATGTGTCCGCCCATGGAAAAGCCAGCGATGTAGTACTTCGTCGGCGACCCCCGCCCCGTGAGCCTCCCGAAAGCCAGAGCGAGCCGGTTTGTATCTTCCACCCCCGCCCGGACGTCGTAGTAGTTCGCGCTATAGCTCGAAGCCGCCCAGGCGTATCCGTTCGTGATCAGGTGCGCTCGTAATCCCCAAGGGAGGCTCCCCACGAGCAGGTCAGCCCCCTCTCCCCGGTATCCGTGGGCATACATCACGAGGACCCCGTTCCAGTTGTCTGGTACTTCGATGCGGTATCCGGCGTCACCCTGGATGCCCTGGTGGATTCCATAGTACGCGGTCGCCCCTGCCGCGGCCGTGAATGTGGGCTGTCCCTCGGGAACGAAGAACGTTCGTGTGTCGTGGGGGCGTGGGATGGGCGGCATCTCGTCCGGAGCGGCAACAGACTTGGAGCACGCAGCGAGGAGGAACCCCGTAAGGAGAGCGCTCCTCCAAGCCAGCCGGAGCAGGAGCGTTGGTGGAGCAGTCGCCTTCATGTGCCCTCCCAGGGGCCATCCGCAATGATTCCGATTAAGCTACGGTCCGGCTAGAGAACTCGCCAGCAACCGGAGGTATCAAGGAGAGGATTCGGCTGAATTCCGGTATGGGTGTCGACATGATATAGGTAACCTTAAGTCGGACCATGAGATACGCTATCGGACTTACTTCTACTGCGTCTCCAGGGGCCGCGCCACCATCACCCCGTCCTGCCCGCCGATCCGTTGGATCCTCTCGGCCAGAGGGACTTCGCTGATCTGCACGACGCCTCCCGCCAAGGGAGCGTGCAGTAGGTGCAGGCGCCCGTCCTTCCAGAGCGCGATTCCCGTGTGGGCGATATCGAGCCCCGCCACAGAGCTGGTGGCCGCGATGATGTCACCGTCCTGGATCCGGTCCTCGACCAGGGCTATTCGATCCTGCGGGATGTAGTACCGGGGCTGGGCGTTGAGGCTGGCCTCGACCTCCTTCAGCTCGGCGAGAAACGCCGGATCTTCGCGTATCTGGCGGTAGGAGTCCGGATGGGTCGTCATGAAGTCGATTGGCTCGTCCTCAGCGATACCGCCCAATTCCTGCGACACGTCACGAACGAGACCCATCTCATCATTGTCGCTGATCCACTCGCTGAAGTAGTGCAAGCGGCTCGGGTACTGCTCGAGCACCCCGCCTCGGTAACGGATGTTCTCCAGCTGCCTGGAGAACACTGGCCGTTGGCCATCCCCGGTGCGCGCGACCAACAACTCGTCGGGTACTGTCTGAACGAGGCGCGCCAGCGCCAAAACGTTTTCCACGAAGGTCACGCAGTCCAGCTCTTCGAGCTCAATCACGAGGCCCTCCTCGCCGGGCGCCTCAAGCGTATAAGGAGCGTAGGGCGTTCCGACGAACGTTTCTCCGATCCGAACGACCAGCTCGCCGATGCTCAGCTCGGAATATCCCTGTTCGACTGCCCAGCGGGTCTTGTCCTGGACGATGGTCCAGTCGGCCTCCGTTCCGGGCAGGGTGGTCGGGCCGGTCTGGGCGTCGGCAATGGCAACCTCCACGGCCCCCGTGCCATCGGGCGCGCCAGTGTCTGTGGAGAGTGCGCTGCCGGAGGAACCTTCGGAGTCTCCAGCACACGCGCCGAGGACACACACGCTCAGAACCGCGAGCCAGCGCCGGACTGTCTTGGCCCTCGTCAGCATGCGCCATCCTCCATGAATTCCTCACCCCCGGCACGGAAAGCTTCTTTGCTTCCTACTTGCATCATAAATCGAATCGATGGCTGCGGGAATGGACACACCGATGTTCCGCCCTTCGAGCGCAGGTCATCGTGGTACATGGAAGCACCGGTGTAGGTCACGTAACCATAGGTCGGACTACCACTTACGGACACAGATGCCTCACGCCATGGTTGGCCTTCGAGCTCCCGCGGGCCGACGGATGCACCTTTCAAGGGCCCAAGGGTAGTCACCGCGGTTGCAAGAACCCTTATATTTTAGGATCTTTATATTTTGGGTCTCGCGAGATTGACTTTTTTGGATCTCACGGGATCGACCGTCCAGCAAACATACCGACAGTCCCGCCACCAAAGGAGTACATGATGCCATATCCAGAGGAGCTGATCGCCCCGATGCGACAGGACCTGGTGCAACTGGGCTTCCAGGAGCTCAAAACCGCCGACCAGGTAGACGCGGTCCTAGGCGCTGAGCAACGCACGACAGTCGTGGCCATCAACTCGGTCTGTGGTTGTTCAGCCGGAGGTATGCGGCCTGGGGTAGCGGTTTCATTGGGGAACGAAATCAAGCCCGACGTTCTGGTATCCGTTTTCGCTGGACAGGATCTCGAGGCCACCGAAAGGGCCCGCGAGTACTTCACCGGCTACCCGCCATCGTCACCCGCGGTGGTGTTGATGAAGAATGGCGAACTCGTCTACATGCTCGAGCGTCACGAAATCGAAGGGCGCCACCCACTCGAGATCGCCGATACCTTGAAGGCAGCATACGACGAACACTGCTCAGTGAGCCCAGAGGCACCAGAGCTACCTGCCGTCTGATTCGTTGGGTTCTTCTAGAACCTGAATTCTCCACCGCGCCCCCGTCCGCTCCAAACGACGTCGTTTCTTGGCGTCCCTGGAGGTCTCTCCCGGAAGGCGAACTTCGACGTTCACGCCAGCCAGGACCGCGAGTCCCCGGACCCGTAGGATCGGAAGATTCGGATCGGTGCGGGGCGGCGCGTTCGTCTGGTACTCGAAGCCGCCGAGCACGGCCATGCCGTCTGCCTCCACCGCCATCTCGGGCGGGACGATAATCTCGACGCTGCCCAAAACGGCCAGCACGTTGACATCCGTTACGCCTGCTCCGAGTACTGCTTCCCGAAAGTCGAGCAACGATTCACCGAGTCCAGGAGCCCCTCGAACTCGTCCATGTCCATGACGTTCCTGGAAAAGTGCTCCGTGAGCACTTCGACCGCCTGCTCTCGGGGCACGTCCATATTGGCTGGCCAGATCGGATAGTCGTCGCTCATCCCGCCTCCGCTAACACGTCGGTCACCATCTCGCCCGGATCTCCCTGAAGGAAAGCATGTGAAAAGCGCTCCAGAACGGCCGCGCACGTCACGATCTCAGAACATTCGATCCATTCGTCAGCGGAATGCGCCTGAACGATCGAGCCCGGACCGAAGCAAACGGCAGGTGTACCCGCCTGGTTCAAGAAAGCCGCATCCACCCAAGCGGTCATGCCGGCCAACATCGGGTCGACGCCCTCAGCCGCACAAGCGGCCAGGAGCCCTGCCACCAGCGGGGAGTCGTTCCGTATCTCGGTAGCAGGACGTGCCAACCCCTGAGTTAGTTTCGCATCGAGCTCCGGCACCACGGCAGCCAAGTCGTCCAGAATCGCTTGGAATTCGTCCACGACACCGGCTGCGCCTTCTCCCGGCAGCGTCCGGCGCTCCAGCACGAGCCGGCACGCGTCGGGATAAACCGACGGCGCCGAACCGCCGTCGATCGTACCCGCGTGAAAGGATCCCTGACCCAGAAGCGGATGGGGCTCTCCTGCGCGCAGACGGCTCCGCAAGGCGCCCAATGCGGTGAGGTAGTGGCCGGCATGTTCGATGGCATCGACGCCTGCGTCCGGCCGAGACCCGTGGGCGGCCCTTCCCTGGAAGGCGACCTCGAGCCACACGAAACCTTTGTGAGCGGGCATGACCGCCAGGCCGGTGGGCTCACATATCACCGCGGCATCTGCGCTCATCCCGGAGCGGACCAAACTTTCCATTCCCAGGCTGGCGTGCTCCTCGTCCGCCGTGAGGGCCACGACCAGTGTCCCGGGAAGTGGGTCCCGAGCGACCTTGGCCGTGGCGGCCAGCAAGGCCGCCACGCCACCTTTCATGTCGCACGCCCCTCTCCCCCAGAGCCGTCCGTCCTGCAGTTCGCCTCGGAACGGTTCGACGGTCATTCCGGTCACCCCCACGGTGTCGAGATGACCGTTGAGGAGGAGTGTCGGGCCGTCGCCATCGCCCTCGAGGCGACCCACGACGTTCCAGCGGCCCGCCGCTACTTCGGACATCTCCACAGAAAGACCCCAGGCCCGCAGCCACCCTGCGGTCAACTCCGCGACCTCGGCCTCTCCCTCCCCCGATTCTTCGATCTCGGGATTCACGGATGGAGTGGCGACCAGGGCACGAGCGAGGGCCACCGGGTCACCCGCCCGGGCATCCTTCAAGATCCGGCCCTTTTCCTCTGCCATGCTCCACTCCCCGACGCTTCATACACTACAGATGGTGGAGGTCCAGGCTCGTCCGGACAACCCCGAGCCGACCGCGGAAAAACCAATCAGCCCGACCCACTTGCCAGAACGGGACTAATTCGTCTTTTTGCCTACGTGGAAACATCTGCCTCGGGGACCTTATGCGCCTCGGGAGCGGTATAGGGTACTGGACAACGAACGAGCCAGGAGGCGACCATTCGCAAATTTACGTTAGGCTTAGTGGGTGCCGCGGCAGTGGCAGCGGGCCTGCTGTTGATGCGTCAGCAGAAGCAGAGTCAGCCCAAGGAAGCCATCACTGAAGCGTCAAGCGCTTCAGGCACCATCTCGCTGGACCGGATGCGGGAGCTGGGGCTCTAGCCCCTATAGACCCCTAGCCCTCAAACGTCGTCGAAGTGGTCGGCGTTCTTCGCGATGTAGCTAGTCCATTCCGGGGGTACGTCCGTATCCGGGAAAATCGCCGTGACGGGACATTCCGGCTCACACGCGCCACAGTCGATGCATTCAACCGGATGGATGTAGAAAATGTCCTCCCCTTCGTAGATGCAGTCGACGGGGCAAACCTCGACGCAACTCCCGTCTTTGGTATCTACGCAGGGCTCGGCAATGATATAGGTCATGGGCTAATGCGGTTCGTGGCGTGATCAATTCCAGAATAAACGGACAGGCCCTCATTAATGCAGGAAAAAGCGGGGCCGTCAAGGTTACCGCGTATTACTGAGGTACCGCTCACTGAACGCACGGCACCAGTGAGCGTAACGTGTGGCCAGGAGGGCGTGGGTCCGCTCGGCCATCTTCAGGTAAACCTCGGACGCCTCCTGGTGTGCCTCCTGGGCTTCGGCCAGATCGCCCCACATGTGGGCGTGCCTTACCTGATCGAGCCGCTCAGCCAAAGCCACCAGGATGACGTCAGGCTCACTCGCCAGCAGGTCCTCGAGAAGTGTGACGGACCCGGGGCGAGGGACGGCACTGCGGAAGTCCGTCACGGCGGCGCTCACATTCGCGGTGACCTCACGATCAGGCGGCTCCAGATCACCCCGGCGCGTATCCAGAACGCAAGCGGCCGCGAGGGCCAGGGGGTCTGCTAAACCGACGTCGTCGAAGAGGACCACCGCGGTGCGGCCCGGATGCAGGTAGTCGGGATGGTGGTCGTCATCGATGACGCCTAAACGCGGCGCCCTCGCCACCTCCATCGCGGCCCCGATGAGATCCCGGCCAGGTCGGTCCACGCCGGCCGCAACCGCAGTCCGGTCGACACGATCCGCCATAAGCTCCCACCGATTCACTTCACTCCTTACTCCAGGGCACGTCCTCACGTCCTGCCCGGTGGTTTTCGAGACGAGCCCATACGAAGAGTAGGTCGGATAGTCGGTTGAGGTAGGGGACGATCCCATCGTGCAGAGGCTCCTCTCGGCCCAAGGCGACCACCATACGTTCCGCCCGCCGGCACACCGATCGGCATACGTGTAGCATCGCCGCAGCCTCCGTACCACCGGGAAGCACGAACTGACGCAGCTCAGGGAGCCCGTCGGTGGCTTGGTCGATCCATCGCTCCATCGCCTCGACCCTGGCCACGGGAACGGCTGGCGTCTCAGGTCGCGGCCTCGAGCCGTCCGCCTCCGGCGTCGCGAGGTTGGCGCCGAGCGAAAAGAGGTCGTTCTGGATCAGCAGAAGTCCACTCCGGACATCGTCGTCCGCAAGGGAAGTGAGAGCGAGACCAACAAATGAATTCAGTTCGTCTACGGATCCGTAGGCTTCGACCCGCTTGTCGTTCTTCGAAACCCGTCCACCGCCGAAGAGCGCGGTGTCGCCGTCATCCCCCGTCTTGGTGTAGATCGCCATGGAATCAACGCAGCCGAGTCAGATTCCGGAGTTGCTGCGCCTTTTCAAGGAGAGACGACGTGGATTTTTCTTTGTCGGGTGGTGCCGCGCCAAATAGGTCCCGCAGGTCGAGCAGGATCTCCAGGTAGAGCTGGTCACGCTGGAACTCGAAGTCCAGGCGGCCTCCATCGACGCCCTCAGATCCGGCACTCCGGTCCAGCTCGCCGCGATAGAGTTTCTCCAGGTTGTCGAGGATGCGCTGCCGATCTCTCATCCGATGTTCCCTCCTACCGCTTCGCCCCCCGGGCCATTTTGGAAGTATTCGCTCACCACGGCTTTCATCTCGTCGATGTGTCCCTCGAAGTAATGGTCCCCTCCCGCGATTATGGCCAGGGTCACGTGGGAACCCAAAGCGGCGATGACCGGCTCCACCTCCGGACCTGAGCCGAACTCGTCACCCTCACCCTGAACAATAAGGACAGGCTTCTGGACGTCCGCAAGAAATCCGTAGTCGTAGGTCCGAATGGGAAGCCCGATGCCGAACAGGGCGACGACCCTTGGATCGTCCGCCGCCGCCGAGAGCGTGACCATCGAACCGAACGAGAACCCCCCCACGACGAGCGGTAGCTCGGGGTGCCTTTCCTCGAGCCAATCGAGCGAGACCAACACGTCGTCCTTCTCGCCAATTCCCCCATCATAGCTGCCGGTGCTGGTCCCCACGCCACGGAAGTTGAAACGCAAGGCAGCGACCTTCACATCCGCGAGCGCCTGCGCCGCCCGGAATACAGCCTTCGTATGCATGGTCCCGCCCATGAGGGGGTGGGGGTGGCCTACGACCCCGGCACCTCTGAGCGTGCCGGGTGGCTCCCGGTGTACCGCCTCCAAATGCCCATGAGGGGCGGGAATGTTCAAGCGTGTCTCCTACGGCTATCTTGGCCCCGGCGGGGCCCGAACCGATTTTTCGAGGGACACCACATCGTCCGATGGCATCCAAAGAAAGCGACGACCAGAAGCTCGCAGATCAAGCCAACGAATTGTACTGGCGGTCCGGGCAAAGCGTTAATCAGATCGCCGAGGGGATGGACCTCTCGAAGAGCGGCCTGTACGCGTTGATCAGCCCGTTACCCGCCGAACGTGCTTGTCCCGAATGCGGCGAGGTACTGGTCTTCCTCAACCGGACCACCGAGCACAAAGCTGTTGCGGCCTGTCCGGAGTGTGAATACGACGAGGCATCAGGGTCGGGTTCCAAGGCGCGAACACCCGCGAAGCGAATCGTTCGCCGCGCGACTGCTGCCACCAAGACCCACGCTGAACCGGTGGTGGCAGGCGGCCGCAACTGGATGTCGAGTCGGGTCCTTTGGGGATCGGTGCTCCTGGGCGTGGCCGCTGGGCTGTATATGACCCGCCGCTCTCGATGATCAAAGTCAGGTAGTGCACCCCGGGACTGTGATGAACCGAACATACAGACTTCTGCTCGTCTTGCTGGTCGCGCTCGGTGCCGTCGCGACTTGCACCCCAGACGAATCGGGCCAGGACGCACAGGGCGACACGCGCCTGACATCGAGAGGTGCAGGCGACCTGCTCTCCAACGGCTACAGCCCCTCCGACGGTTTTAGCACCACAAACCCGGGAAGCCCCAGCCTTCAAGGGCTCAGGCGGCCAGCGCCCCCTGGGTCGGTGCCCGAGCGGATAACGGTCGACTCCCTGGGGGTCGATTTCGGATCGCCCGAGGCGCCCCTGCGTTTGGTCGAGTTCTTCGACTATGGTTGCGGCTATTGCCGACTATTCCACCAAGAGACTCGGGGACCCCTCCTCGAACAGTACGTGGATAGGGGGCTAATCTACTGGAAGTCCCTCCCGTTCATCACTGGAAACTGGCCGACCTCGGTGCCTGTGACGCTCGCCGCCGAGTGCGCACGCGACCAAGGACGCGGCTACTTCGAGGCGATCAGCGACGTTATCTTCGCGCGCCAAGGAGACTGGAAACCCGCGCCCGCCCCCGAGGAACTGGCGGAGGAGTTTGCCGAAGAAGTCGGGCTCGACATGGAGAGGTATCGGACCTGTTTCGAGAGTGACGAGCTTCTTTGGCGTGTCCAGGCGCAGACCAGCTTCGCCGCGGACCTGGATGTCACCGGGACACCCACCTTGATGGTCGGCGGCGTTGGGCCGCTCGTCGGTGCGCTCCCCCTTGAGGCCTTCCAGCAGATGTTCGACACCGCACTCGTCGTGCTAGTACCCGAGCAGCCTTGACCATCAAGTGGTGTCCAGGCGCTCTGGCCCGTGGGGCTCAGAACACGGCCTGGGTGACGGCGTGCGAATCCTCCTACCAGGCCGAGGGCTCGGAATGCAGCTTGGACGGCCCCACCCTCGCGTTCCTGGGTTGTAACCTGAACCGGGGGCCCCTGGCGACGGGCAACGGCTGGGCCGGAACGGTCAGCTAGGTCAGGTCGCTCACTCCGAAGCGAGCGCCGTGACCGGGTCAACCCGCGTGGCCCTGCGCGCGGGAATGGCCGCCGCACCAGCGGCGGTCACTATGAGAAGGGCCACGACGCTGACGAGCGTGAGCGGATCGAGCGGGCTCACCTCGTACAGAAGTCCGCGGATGACACCGGCCGCGAATGCGTACGCCACGACGCCGAGAACGCCTCCAAGGAGCACATAGGTGAGGGTTTGACTCACAACCAGCCGGAAGGTGCTCGACGCGTCGGACCCCAGCGCCATGCGAACGCCGATCTCACCCGTGCGCCTCACTACCAAGTACGAGGTCACTCCGTAGATCCCCACGGTGGCCAGGACGAGGGCACATAGTGCGAAGCTCAGGAGGAGCGCCATGTTGAAACGGGGCTGCGCCAGAGACTCCGAGATCAACCCCTCCATGGTCACCAAGCGGGTCCCGAAAAGACCCGGCCACGCCGCATCGATCTCCGTTCGGATCGCTCGGGCGAGATCGGCCTGGCCCGTAGGGCTGTGGACGACCAGATGCATGTCAGCGGAAGGGAAGTTCTCGTAGGCCACGAACATCTCGGGGCTCGGCGGGGCGTCGAGCCCGGTGTGACGCACGTCCGCCACGACCCCGACGACCTCGATGCGACCGGCCATCGGTACACCCAGAAGGTGGCCCACCGGATCCGAATCACCGAAGAGCAACTGCGCGGCACTCTCATTAAGCACCACCACCGGACGTCCCTCCTCGCGATCGAAACGGTCGAGCAAACGGCCGCGGACCAACGTCATCCCGATGGCCTCGAAATACCCGGGCACCGTTGCGCGATACTGCACCCTCGGCTGCTCCGTGGGGGCCGCATCGCGGCTGAGAATACTGACAGGCAAATCGAAATCGGCGCCGTGCGGGCTCATCGGAAGCGCGGACACCGCACCCGCAGCTTCCACGCCGGGAAGCGAGCCTACCCGATCCACGAGCTGGTTCCAGAACGCCACCTGTTTGAACCCCATCTCCGCCTGGAGCTGGGGGTTGTTGGCTCCGTAATCCGGAATGGACACCGTGGCCACAATGACGTCCTCGGTCCGGAAGCCAGGCTCGATCTGGAGAAGGCCCGAAAAGCTCTTCATCATCACTCCCGCGCTGAGCAGGAGTAGGAGGGCTAGCGCCACCTGGGCCGCCACCATCCCGTTGAGAAGGCGGCCGGACATTCGCCCTCCAATGCCGCCATGTCCCCCATCTTGAAGGACGTCGGTCACGCGCGGGCGCACAGCGCGGAGCGCCGGGTAGAGTCCGAACAAAACGCCGGCGAAGAGCGACGCCAGCACGGTGAACCCGAGGACCGCCCCGTCTATTCCTATCTGGTCGATGCGCGGTATATCCGGCGGCACGATCCGTCGGAGTACAGCCACTCCGGAAAAGGCCAGGACGAGTCCGAGTCCACCGCCCAGAAAGACGAGCGTGAGGCTCTCCGCTAAAGATGTCCGTAGCAGCTGACCCCGGCCGGCGCCCAAGGCGGCCCGGACGGCGAATTCGCGTTGGTTCGTCGATGCCCGGGCGAGCACGAGATTGGCCACGTTGACGCAACCGATCAGGAGCACGAGGGCCGCCGCCCCCGCCAAGACCGCCACGAGCGTGTTGAAGCCGCCCACGAGTTGCTCCAACGCCGGCGTGACATTTACGCCCCAGCCCCGACTGCTCTCCGGGTTCTCCCGTTGGATGCCCACCGCAATCGCCGACATCTCGGACCGAGCCTGTTCGACGGAAACGTCGTCGTTGAGCCGACCCACCACGTTGTAGACACGCATTCCGCGAGGATCGGCAAGCGCCGCGTCGATGGCCAACGGTTTCCAGATCTGGACATCTTGGGCCCCGGGTGGGAACTGGAAATCCGGGGGCATCACACCCACCACCGTGTAAGGCGTCTTACCCAAGTAGATGACCGTGCCGATCACATCGGGGTCGGCTTCGAAGCGCCGGACCCACAAGCCGTTGGACAGAATCACTACGAGGTCGTTGCCTGGTGTGGCTTCCTCTTCTTGAAACGCGCGGCCCAGGGAGGGCTGCACGTCTACGACCTCAAAGGTCGCGGGAGAGATCTGGGCCCCGGTCACGGGCTGAACCTCGCCCTTTCCTGCTCCGGCCAGGACGAAGGACTGGAAGTTGTAAGCACCCAGTGCGGCGAAGGACCGGGAGCGATCCACCCAGTCGATAAACGTCGCCGCCGCAACCTGATCTTGAGCGACATCGGACTGCGGGTTGGCCTCCCACAACGTCATGATGTCGTCGGGTTCGGTGTAGGGCAGGGGCCGGAGCAGGACGCCATTCACCACGCTGAAGATCGCGGTGTTGATTCCGATTCCCAGTCCCAAGGTTGCCATCACAACCAGCGTGAAGCCGGGGTTGTTGCGGAGTGTCCTGAACGCAAATCGGATGTCTTGCATAGATGGAAGAATGGGGCTGGCTCCAGTCACCGAGCAAGGCCATTGGGGCGGCTCAGTGGCGGTCAAGGGATGAGCCGTCACTACAGTAGGTACTGGACGGGCGCCCATCCGCGCCCGATGTTGACCTCAATCAATATCGGCGGCGACCTATGCGTGCCGGCGGGGTAGGGGTCTGTCTCCATCGCTGGACATCGGATGAATTGGAGGAGAGTCGAATGAGGTTTTCACGGAATCCCAGTCTTTATGTGGTCGCAGGATTTCTGGTCGTGGGGGCACCCGCCTTAGTCTCCGGGCAGGTCGCAGATCCCGATGCCACTCGCTTTGAGAATGCGATGGCCACGTTCGCTCGGTACGACGCCAAGAACAGCTTTCCCGCCGATGCGACGGTCTTCGTAGGTAGCTCGAGCATCGTGGGCTGGGATACTGGGGACCGCTTTCCCGGCATGCCGCTCATCAACCGCGGGTTCGGCGGCTCTCAGATGTCGGACCTGGTTCATTACGTAGAGGAGACCGTCCTCAGGTACACCCCGAGGACCGTCGTCGTCTACGAAGGCGACAACGACACCAGCGCCGGAAAGCGCAGCCAGCAGCTTCTGGAGGACTATCAGGAGTTCGTTGAGGCAGTCCTCACCGCTCAGCCGTCTACGCGGGTCGTCATCCTTTCGATCAAGCCCAGCTTGGCCCGTTGGAACGTATGGCCCGAGATGCAAGCTTCGAATGCCGCCATCAAGGCGTACTCCCAGACGGACGCTCGTGTCGACTTCGTGGACGTCGGTACGGCCATGCTCGGGGTAGATGGCCTGCCGAGGCCTGAACTCTTCGTCAGGGATGGGCTACACATGACCCCGGCCGGATACGATGTCTGGGACGAGATCGTGATGGAGGCTCTGATGCCGGGGGGTATGCACTCCCGTCATGTGGCCGGCCAGGGGGTTGGCCACTAGGGCACGTAAGTAGGGCGGTGAGTCGCCGGGGCACCTCACCAGGGCACCCCGCTAGCGCACGTCAGGTCGATGCGAACCTTGCTAGTTAGGCGGTCCCCAAGTAGCGCAGGAACATAGAGGCGAGCTCCCCCGCTAGCTCCTGGTCCTCGATCCCGTCGGGGCGGTTCCCCCATGCGAAGATGAACCGGCTCCTGAGGGTGGCGAACACCTGAAGAGTAGCGAGTCGGATGGCCTGCTCGGGCTCGTCGTGTGCGAACTCCTCCGCTCGAGGCAGTAGTAGCAGAATCAGATGATCGGCGACCGTGTTGTCCAACTCCGCCGTCTGGTCCAAGAGATCGTACGCTTTGTGTGTCATCGCGTGAACCAGGAAGGCACGCAACAGAGACCCGTGCGCTCGCGTCCAAACGACCGCCATTCGCGTGAACTGTGTCAGAATCTCGTTGGGACCTGCAGCGGCCCATCGAGGAGCGGAGAGTACCGAGGTCCAGCCCTCCTCGGCCTCGGCCCAAAATCGGATAGCCAGGTAAGCGAGTAGGGCGTCCCTTCCGTCGAAACGGGCGTAGAACGTCCCCGAGCCCACCCCGGAACGCTTCAGGATCCCCTGCACAGTGGCACCCTCAAGCCCCGACTCCGCGATGAGGTCGTGAGCGGCGGCAATCATGCGCTCGAACGAGATGCGGCTCCGCATCTGACGGGGAAGGCGCACCCCCAGTGGAGGATCTAGTGCGTCTGGGGGCGCTGACTGTTTCTCGGCGGGCTGGGTCTTTCTCTTGGACGGTCCTTGCACCGCTCACTCCACCCCGACTCGGATTCGAACAGTAGGCCTCGACGTATCGCGACGATCGTCCTGCTTGAAACCCGTGTTAATAATTTGAATTCCAATTCCAATAAAGGTAGAAAGCCTCCGCACCGCAAGGGTTTTCTGGCTCAGCTCCAGATGTCGAAGAACTCTACGTTCGCCTCGGACGGCAGAGACGAGTCTCGATCCCCAACGAGATGCACGACCAGGGCGGTGCACAAATCCTCGAGGAATACGGGTTCGAAAAGGCTCGCCGCGGACTCCAGCGTCCGGCAGACCGTTTCCACAGCCAACTCTGGGTCGGAGTGGACAATCGCCCCCCGCTTAGCCAGGAGCAGACGCTGAGAGTCTTCCCATACGAGTGCCCGAGTACGTAGCGCCGCGTCCGAGGGGCCGGCCCGGGGGCCCCGTAGGGCCTGACCGATCGCATCCCTGGCACCCCTGTGTACCAGGTCCAAATCGGCATAGAGCCTGGCCAAGCCCCTCACCAACTCATTGATCGGACGCTCGCTCAACCCCCCAGAGAGTGTTTCGGACCACTGCTGCTCGACCGTTTCCCAGATGCGCTCGTCCAGGTAGCGAAGGAGGTCGCCCTTACCGTCGAAGCGAGCGTAGAAAGAGCCCACCGACGATCCAGCCCGCCTGGTGATGGCCCCAACCGTCGTGCCCTCCACGCCGTTTTGCCCGACCAGCTCCAGCGCAGCGCGTGTGATACGCTGCAGGGTCCGACGACTTCGGTGCTGCTTAGGCGATCGAGCCGCGGCCTCTCCCATGGCATCCTACTGTAGCGGCACCCCTTTTGAGACGGGTGCTCGAGTACGCACGTAAATAGAATTAACATTCTAAATAAGCCTACCTGGTGCCGATCGACAAGTGGCGAAGAGGAACCGCCAATCTCTGCTCCGGCTGTCGACCCACTGAGAAGGCCCCCAGCTCATCGTTCAGTTCGTCTCCCGGCTCACCGCCCGTCAGATCCGTCTCGTCCGCGATGGCGTGGCCTCGGTGCTCGACATGCGTCCGCTCACAATCGGCTCGCCCGTCCTCGGGCTGCTGGTCCAGTCGGGTGATTGGCTCTACGTCCCGAGAGCCTAGCACTCCCAAACGAGAGAGACCATCGCTTTCTGGGGGCCTTGTTCAGCACGGCCCTCACAGCCGCAACCCTTATCGTCCTGGTCACCGGGAACTAAACCCCACTGCGCTCCTGGGTGGTCACCTCGAGGCCCACCACGCGGCCCGCGAGGGTCCTTGACACCCCCCGGCTCAGACGTAGAGTATTTCTGTTCGACCGACACTCGGTGCAACGATCCCGCGTAGCTCAGTTGGTAGAGCAGACGGCTGTTAACCGTCTTGTCGCTGGTTCGAGTCCAGCCGCGGGAGTTTCTTCGGAGGCGATTGTGCCCCACGCCCTCCGATCGTACGAGCTTGGACCTGAACATCCGTTCGTTTAGCTTCAGAGCTTGCGCGTCCTCACCCAGCTCCGACCCGAGATGGCGCCCTTGGGGCTGGGCCTGGGCGACCCGTAAATTGGCGCTGCACTGAAAAGGCACGTCGCATGGAGGGCTCGATGGGCGAGAAAAAGGTGAAGGGTACAGGTCAGGGCGGAATGTTCAACGACAAGTCCGGCGAGCAGCTCCCGCTCGCCATGCAGTACGACTACACCAACTTCTATTTCGGGGCAGGCGACGATGCTTTCGCCATGCTCGAACCCTTCGACGAATGGTGGAAGGACTCCGAACCGTCCGGCTACTATCTGTATGGCCTCCCCATGCAGGGTGCGCCCACCACGCGAGTCGCCGTCCGTAACACCAAGACGAACGAGGTCCACTCCGACCTCCTCAATTTCGCCTCCTACAACTACCTCGGCTTGTCGTACCGGCCCGAGGTGAAGGAGGCCGTGATCGAGGCCGTGGGCCGTTACGGTAACGGTGCCTCGGGATCCCCGGTCCTCAGTGGCTCGCTGGAAGTACACCACGAACTCGCCGACCGCCTTGCTGAGTTCAAGGGCAAGGAAGCCGTCCTACTCTTCCCGACCGGCTACAGCGTCAACGTGGGGGTCGTCGCTGGACTCATGCGCTCGGGCGACCTCGTCGTGGCCGACCAGTACGCGCACGCGAGCTTGGTCGACGGCATGATCCTCTCGAAGGCCACCAGCCGCTTTTTCCGCCACAACAAGGTCGATGACCTCGAGCGCAAGTTGAAGCGTTACGACGGCAAGAAGTTGGTCCTGATCGAAGGCGTCTACTCAATGGACGGCGACATTGCAGTCGTGCCCGACATTGTGGAGGTCTGTCAGCGCTACGGGGCCCGCATCCTGATCGACGAGGCTCATTCGACCTTCATCTATGGCGAGAAGGGGCGTGGGGTGGCGGAGCACTTCGGGTTTGATGACCAAATCGACATGCACGTAGGCACGTTCTCCAAGAGCCTCGGGGGCCAGGGTGGATTCGTGGCCGGCTCTCAGAAGCTGATCAACTACCTACGTGGATTCTCCCGGTCCCGGTTCTTCTCTTGCGGGCTGTCTCCCGTGGTAGCAGCCGGGGTTGTTCGGGCGCTCGAGATTTTCTTGGAGGAGCCTGAGTTGAGGACGCGACTCTGGGACAACGTGGAGTTCATGCAGGCTAGTCTTCGCGACGCCGGTGTGTCCGTAGGAGACTCCGAGTCACAGGTGATTCCGATCATGGTACGGGACGACGCACGAATCTTCAAAATCGGTGAGGCGCTCCTGCGCGAGGGGATCTACCTGAACCCGGTCCAGTACCCCGCCGTACCGAAGCATAAGTCTCGCTTTCGTATGTCCATCTCCGCCGCTCATTCCCGTGAGGAACTCGAAGAAGGCGCACGGATCATCACAAGTGTACTGCAGAGGTATGGCATATGCCCGGAGACCGAGGGCACTATTACTTCAACCACGGGCTGAGTTGTCTCTTTGAGATGCCGACGTCCGTCGCGCGGCGCCTGGTTCCATCACACCTCCAACCCCTCGAGGTCCAGCACGAGCGCAGTGTTCTCTCGGTCACTGCGTTCGATTTTTTCGGGGGCGACGGGGGTGTCTTCCAGGAGCTGGTTCTCTCCGTCCTAGTGCCGCCGCTCGTGAAACCCGGTGATCCACTGCCCAAGGCCGGCTTGTACCCCTTCGTCGTTGCCACGAGTACGGAGGTGGGCCGCAGAGAGGGGGTCGATCGCTGGAAGCTCCCGCACCTCATGCAGGACGTCGAGGTCGTGTTCACCGAGGGGGACAGTCAGATCTCCGCGGCGGCGAGCGCCGACGGGGAGCCGATACTCGAGCTGATAGCTACGAGTCACCGGTTCGAGCCCACCGAACTGCTCTTCCACGCATTCATGTGTGACGCCGGAGGGAGTTACAAGGCGGACCTTACCATGCGTGGCGCGAGTTATAGTGAACACGAATTCGAGCGAGGCTCACTTGTGATCCATCCCCACGAGATGACCGACGGATTGACCAGAGACGAGATCGCGGACACGCCCTTTCGGGAGCAGTGGATGAAGAAGGGAGTGGAGGTCTTCGCTCCCCTCGAAGCGATCTGAAATGTCCTCCGACTCGGATCGCCGCCGCGTCTTTGTTGTCTTCAATCCGGCGTCGGACCGCGGCCGTGCCGTGCGTAGGATCGACCGTTTCCTCTCGCTGCTCCAGAAACACCTGCCGGGCTTCGAGCACGCCGGCACGTCCCACCCTGGCGAGGAAAGTCTTTTAGCGGACCAGGCGATCACCGAGGGGTTCGACCTCATCGTCGCTGTAGGCGGGGACGGGACGTGGAGCAACGTCGCCGACCGGATCGTGGCGTCGGGCAAGGAGAACGTCGCGCTGGGGATTCTCGCTTCGGGCACGGGAAACGATTTCGGCCGTAACTTCGGCATATCGATGCGTAACCCTGACCGTGCCGTGCAGGCTCTGGCCAACGGATTCGTTCGCCACCTCGACGTGGGCCGGATCCTCACGGGTGCGAGTCCGCTGAGGCCTGAGGCAGGGCCAACCGAGACCTCGAAGGGGCGGCATTTCCTGAATCTGGTCGGGTTCGGATTCGACGTGGCCGTCATCGAAGACACCGCTGGCGCACGATTCCTGCGGGGAGAGTTACTCTACCAGATGACTGCTCTGAAGAATCTCTTTTTCTACTCCGGCGTCCCGCTGGTGCTCGAGTCTGATGGACCTACCGTGGACGCTGATCACCTCATGCTCACCATCTCGAACGCGCCGTTTTTCGGTGGCGGCTACCTGATCGCTCCAGCAGCTGAACTCGACGACGGACTGCTGGACGCATGTGCCATCGGCAACACGCCGGCATTCAAGCGGTTGCGTCTGTTCAACGCAGCGCCCAAGGGGCGGCACGTCGTCTCGGACCACGTCCAGGTGCGCCAGAGCGCCCGCTTTTCAGTGCGCTTTCCCTCGCCACCGAAGTACGAAGTTGATGGGGAGCTCTGGCAAGCCGAGGGTACCGAGGTGATCGTCGAAGCGGTTCCCCGGGCACTCCGCATGGTGGTTCCAGGCTGACGTCCAGAATCCACCCAACCCTACGCCTAGGCACCGTCCGCGGTAAGGTTGCCCGCGACGAGCATCCAGCGCTCGTCGGCCAGGAGCTCGGCGTCATGCTCGTCGTGACTCACGAGAACGATCGGCGTCCCATTATCACGAGCGAACGCACGTACCATGGCGGCTACCTCCGAACGAAGCGGCCGATCGAGGGCCGAGAATGGCTCGTCCAGAAGCAGCACCCTTGGAGCCGAAAGAAGCGCCCGGCCCAACGCCACCCTCTGGCGTTCCCCTCCGGAGAGAAACCGGGGACGCCGGTCGAGTAAGTCGGAGAGGAACAGTGACTCGGCCATCTTCTCCACCTCGGCCGGGCCGCTCCCAGCGTAGGCGAGATTTTCCCTGAGTGAGAGGTGAGGAAAGAGCAGGGTGTCCTGCGGCACCCACCCAACCCTCCTCTCCCATGTGGGCATGTTGACCCCGGAGTCGGAGTCGAGCCAGGTCTCGTCACCCAAGCTCACACGGCCCTCCGCGCGGGGCTCAAGTCCCGCCAACGCCCGCAGCAGTGTGCTCTTTCCCGACCCCGACGGACCTAGAATCGCGACGTGATCGCTCCCGGGCCGCCAGTCGACGTCGAGGTCAATGGCATCGAGAGGAACCCGTACCCGAGCGTGTAGCCCCCACGCCCCCCCACCCACCGGGCTCCCCCCAGCGTCCACGCGGGCCCCCTTACCGTCCACCATGGTGGTCCTCGATTCTGCGACGCTGCCACCGCGTCAGCCTCTCGAATCCGAGGAGGGCGACGAGCGAGAGCATCACGCTGGCGATCACCAGCGTCCAGGTAGCACCCTGGCCCGAGGGCGACTCCAGCAACGAATAGACGGCGAGGGCGATGGTGCGGGTCTGACCTTCCATGTTTCCGGCGAGCACGACCGTCGCCCCGAACTCCCCCAACGAGCGGGCGAACGCGAGAACGGCCCCCGCCGCGATTCCGGGGAGAGCCAACGGCAGCGAGATGCGCCGGAACGTCGGCAGCTTCGGCACGCCGAGCGTCCAGGAGACTTCCTCGAAACGCCGGTCGACGGTGTCGAACACGGCTCGGATCGCCATGACGTACAGCGGGAACCCCACGACAAGTGCCGCCAAGGTCGCGCCCAGGAGTGTGAACGGAATCGGAAAACCCATCGCAGCCAGCAACCCGCCGAGCGCCGACTCCCGGCCCAACACAGTCAGAAGCAGGAACCCCGTGACCACGGGTGGGACCACAAGGGGGGCCATGACGAGCATCGACACGAAGCTCTTCCCCGGGAAGTCACGGCGCGCCAGCAACCATCCCACGGCGACCGCGGGAACCAGCCCCAGGAGAACCGCGCTGAACGCGACGATCAGCGACAGTCGGACCGCCGACCACGGATCCAGCGCCGGCGACGCGAGCGACGGGATCTGCGCCACCCCTGTGCCGTCGTCCGCCAGCCCAAAACCCGATGCTGCAAACAAGGCCATCGCCTCCGCTCCACTCACGAAGTCGAGGAAGGCCCCCGCAGCCTCGGGCTGCTCGGTCCGTGCAGTTACGGCTCCCGGATACGTCGGGACAGGGTCGTCGTCCCCCTCGAACGCGAACGCCACGGTCACACGTTCCTCGGCCAGCGCGTCCGTCCGGTATACGATGCCGCCGTCCGACTCGCCCCTCGCCACCCATTCGAGCGTCCCCCGAACGCTGCCCCCGCGAATGACCCGCGGCTCAACCGCCGTCCAAGCCCCCACTCGCTCGAGCGCCGCCCTCGCATACCGGCCCGCCGGGGTGTCCTCCGCGGCCAGCGCGATCTGAGCGAGGTCCGCACCGGCCAGCGAGCGGGAGTCTCCGGGAGGATCGGCGGTGCCCGTGGGCACCACGAAGACGAGCTGATTCGTTGCCACAGGTCGGACCGATGATCCGTCTACGCCGCCCCGCTCCTCGAGCCACTGCATCCATACTTCGTCGGCCGATATGAAGACGTCGGCCGGCGCACCCCTAAAGATCTGCGGCGCCAAGACGGAGGTCGCGGCGAAGCTGAAGCGAACGGGGACTCCCGTAACTTCACGCCAGGCCCTGGCCACGACCGGCAGCACGTCCTGGAGGCTCGCCGCCGCCAAGACCACCAACGCCTCCGGTGTTTCCTGAGCGCTGGTCCTTGAGATCCCGTCCGCGCTGGCCGGCTGCCCCATGAACAACTGGACAGCAGCCACCCAGATGAGCCATTCTTTAGATAGGTGGAGTGGCAAGCGACAACCCGCACGTAGGTCCCGGGCGAGGCCAGTACGACCGGCCCGCGCAAGGAGAGTATTTGGTCCCTGGCAGTGGCCCAGGTTAGGTAGCGGCCCGAATAACGGCAAGGAGGTCGGCGGGGGCGTGTACACACGAGAATGCGAGCAATGGGAAGCAGCTTGGAGGCAGATCCGACAGGAGGCCAGGCGGGACCCCTCGGGGAGGAGAGGCCGATTCGACACTTGTGGCACGAGCTCGCGTGGTCGCCGTGTGGGTCGGGGGGAACGGCCGTCCGACACGGGCTCCAGGGGAGGTCCGCGACGCGTTCGGAAACCTCGAGGCGCCTGAGCCCTGACTTTTTGACACAACAATGGAATTCCTTTTTGAGGCGGACCTAGTCGGATGAACGCACAGTCTGATCGCAAATGCCTGAAGAACCTACTTTTGGAGCGCTCCGTACGCCTCGGCGACTTTACACTCTCGAGCGGGGCTAAATCGTCGTATTACATCGACGCGCGACAAACGACCATGACGGCCGAGGGGCAGAGGCTCACCGGAAAGATCGCGTACACCCTGATCGAAGAAGCGGGCTGGGACGTGTCGCATGTGGGAGGGCTGACCCTCGGCGCCGACCCTGTTGCGTACGCGATCGCACACCACAGCACCGGGCGCGGTCGGACGCTCGATGGTTTCACCGTACGCAAAGAACCGAAGGACCACGGAACCGGACAACAGATCGAAGGGGGCCTGCCCACCGATGCTCGCGTGGTGGTCGTCGAGGACGCCGTGACGACGGGTGGGAGTGCGATTCGGGCGATCGAAGTGCTTCGAAAGTACGGAGCGTCCGTCGCCGGCGTGATCTGCCTGGTGGACCGGGAAGAGGGGGGGCGTTCAAGGCTGGACGAGCTCGGCGTACCTCTTCTAGCCGTGTTTACGGGACCGGAGCTCCTCGCAGCGGCAGAGGAAGCAGCGAAGTGAGCGGTGGGAGGACGGCGGCCAACTCAGTCGAGCAACCGGAGCGGCATCACCAGGCAAAGGTAATCTTCCACCTCTTCGCCCTCGGGTGAAACAGGCTCGATCGTTGCAGCCCGCTCTGGCGCCTTCATGGTGACCCTTACCTCGTCCGTAGACATGTACTTCAGCACCTCAAGCAGATAAGCCGCGTTAAAGCCGATCTCGATTCCTTCGCCTTCGTACGTCAACTCCAACTCATCCTCTCCCTCGCCGAGGTCCGGCGTGAGCACCGTCAACTGAACACGGTCCGGCTCGAAGGCCATGCGGATCCGGTGCGTTTGGTCACTCGCAACCACCGCCATCCGGCGAACCGCAGAGGCAAAAGCATTCTTGTCGACAATGGCAAATTTATCGTTGTCCTTTGGGATCACCTGTTCGTAATTGGGATATGTCCCCTCGATGAGCCTCGTGTAGACCTCGGTGCCATCCGCGCGAAAGCCGAGGTGGTTACCACCCCTGGCGACCTCGAGATCTTCCTCGCCTTCGAAGAGTCGCTGAACTTGCTGAAGTGCTGTCGGGGGGACGATAAAATCTGCACTAGGAGCGTTGGAAGACCCCGCAGCAACGCCTTTTCTTGCGAGTCGGTGTCCATTGGTCGCCACCATTCGCATATGCCCATCCCTCAACTCCCAGAGTACACCATTGAGAATTGGCCGGCTCTCCTCAGAAGAAACAGCAAAGGAAGTGTTCTTGATTAACCCGTGGAGGTCCGCACCTTTCACGCTCCATCCCGTCTCGAAGTCTACCTCCGGTAACGCGGGGAATGAGTCGACTGGGAGGCCGTTGAGTTTGAAGTGGCTCTTTCCACACCTCAACTCAATCTGATCACCCCGCGTACTCAACTCCACCGGCTGATCCGCCAACTCTCTCACAATTTCCTGGAGCTTCTTTCCTGGAGCTGTAATGCTTCCTTGGTCTTTCACCTCGGCAGGGACCCACACACGAACCGCCACATCCAGATCAGTACCACTCATCCACATCCCATCCTGCCCGGCCTCGAAAAGGATATTCGAAAGAACCGGAAGGGTAGTCTTGGTAGGGATGCTCGCAGAAACGGCAGCAAGTCCCCGATGCAGATTCTGCCGAGTGATCAAGCAATTCATCGAGCCTCCACAACGTCGGTGTACGCCTGGTTATGAACAGTGCCTAAGTAAAAAAGACTGACCTATATAGAAAACTTAGTAGTAGTAGGGAGTGTAAAAGTGTTCAGAAGTCGCCTTTCATCAATGGGTGACAATAGATCACGTCATTCTTTCGGTTGTGGAAAATGGGGGATAAGCGCACTTCGTTTTGACGGTGTCGGGAAGTTGTAGAAACTCCACCGATTTCCCACACACTTTTCCACGCCCGGATGACCCCCCTCAAAATCCTCTTTCAATCTCGGCACGTACCCCCTCGACCGATCGGCGAAACTCATCGTCCGTACTCATCGTGTCATCGACTTTGCGAATCGAGTGGATAACCGTGGAGTGATCCCGGTCCCCGAACAGCCGGCCAATATGAGCAAGAGGATAGTCCAAGAGATCTCTGATCAGGTACATGGCGACCTGGCGAGGGACCGTCAAGTCCTTGGTCCTCCGTTTCGAACCGAGAGCCTCTTCGCGGACGTGCCAGCGCTCCGCAACCAATTTGCGGATGCGTTCAGGTGTCAACACGGAACTGCCGTTTCCCGGGGCGCTGACGAAACTCCCCTGAAGCGCCTTGCGCGCTAGATCTACCGAGACGTCCTGATTGGTGATGGACGAATACGCCAACAATTTGATGATCGCGCCTTCCAATTCGCGGACGGAGGAAGTACAGGACTGGGCGATGAGGTCCATCACCTCGTGGGAGACCATGAGCCCATCGTCGTCGGCCTTCTTACGGAGGATTGCTACCCTGGTTTCGTAGTCGGGCGATTTGATGTCCGCGACCAGTCCCCACTCGAATCTCGAAACAAGCCTTTCCTCGAGCCCCGGAATCTCCTTGGGCGGGCGATCGCTGGTAAGGACGATCTGCTTCCGCGCATCATAGAGGGCGTTGAACGTATGAAAGAACTCTTCCTGCGTACGCTCCTTGCCTTTCAAGAACTGGATGTCGTCGACCAGCAGGAGGTCCATCTGCCGGTACCGTCTGCGGAAGTCGGCGGTTGTTCCCTGCTGGATGGCGGTAACAAGGTCGTTCGTGAACTGTTCGCTGGGGACGTATGCGACGCGCATGGTGGGGTCGGCCAGAAGCACCTCGTTCCCGATCGCGTGCATGAGGTGAGTTTTTCCGAGGCCCACACCACCATAGAGGAAAAGCGGGTTGTACATGAGTGCGGGCTTGTCAGCAACCGCATGGCACGCAGCGGTCGCGAGCTGGTTGTCGTTACCTACCACGAATCGCTCGAATGCGTACCGCTGGTTCAAGGTCGAGGGAGATCCGGCACGGTCTCCGGTGGGTGCCCGCGGAGGGCTTCCGGGTGCTTGTGGCGTCACCTCGATGGTGGGAATCGGCGGCGCTGAGGCCGGGTCGGTGCAACGGAACGTGAGGGTCAGGGGGCGACCCAGGATCTGCTGAACCACGTCTTGGAGGAGCGGTCCGTAGCGAAGGCTGATCCATTCGACGTGGAATTCGCTCGGCACCTCGACCAGAATATCCGAGTCGGTGACCCCCACCACAGTCGTGGCGGCGAGCCACGTACGGTATGTTTGCCCCTGAAGCTTGTCGCGGGCCGTGTCGAGGACCCGGGACCAGAGCTCGTCGGCCGTGAACTCCATGCGCTCCTAGGGTGGTCGTTGACGCTCGCTGGCGTGGTCGGAAAACGGGGGCTCAGCACCCTAGATTCCGATTGTGGAAAAGTCAATTTTCCGGTCGGCGGTGGGGGCGTCGCCTAGGATAGCTGACCTTGACCCGTGCTCTCCCACTCGGATATCTTACCGTGCTATATCGCTGCGCGGCCCGTCCGAGGTGGCCGTGGGACGACGACCCCGAAGGCTGTTGAAGAGGTACAAGGCGTTATGAAGCCCACATACAGGCCACGGAATCGGAAGCGTGTGAACAAGCACGGTTTTCGGGAACGCATGAAGACTCGCGGCGGGAGAAAAGCCCTTGCGAGGCGGCGAGCCCGGGGACGTACCCGCCTCGTGGTGAAGATCGGCTCGAAATAGGCGAATGATGGCAGCCCATTCGGCTGCGGGGACGGGCCAGCGAGGAAGCGGATTCCGTTTGCCTCGCTCGGGGCGGATCCGTAAGGCGCGAGACATTCGATTCCTTCTCAGGGACGGATCGAGGAAGAAGACGCCCAGCTTGGACGTCTTCTTTTTGTCTTCAACCGGACCAGGCAACCGTTGGGGCATGATCGTCCCCAAACACGGGCATTCCATCGTGGAGCGGAACCGTGTCAAACGACGTCTACGCGAGATTGGGCGAACTCGTGTGTTGCCACGACTCAGGGAGCAGGGCATGGCGTTGGACGTGTTGGTGAGGGCTCGCCGGGAAGCTTATCGAGTCGGGTTTCGTACGCTGAGCGATGAACTTCAGTCGGTGACGGAAGAGCTGTGTTCGGATCGATGACGGAGGATCTGTGTTCAGACGTGGGCTGACCGGAGCCATTCGCTTCTACCAGCGGGCTGTGTCTCCTCTCACGGGGCCCTCCTGCCGATTCTCGCCAACCTGCTCCGAGTTCGCGGTAGGCGCCATCGACCGGCATGGAGCGCTTTCAGGCGGGTGGCTCGCGTTCAAACGAATCCTGCGCTGCCGTCCATTTGGCGGACAGGGTTATGACCCGGTGCCCGAGGTCAGAATGAGCGACACGGTTTGATTCACGTGAGGGCATGAGCTAAATGCGGCAAGAACAACGGTTCCTGCTGGCGATCACGTTGATGATCCTCGTTCTCGTGGGAACGAACATCCTGTTTCCGCCCATTCCGCCCGAAGAGGTGGTTAGCCCGGATGGTGATGCTCCCGGACAACTCGATGGTACTGGGGTCACGGGTGTGCCGAGCGCACCGCTGGGCGGCACTGACGCCGCCAGGGGCGCGGCGGCCTCCGGGGACCAGAGTGATCCCTTTGCGGGCCCGCCGCCGACCGAACCGCCTTCGCTTTTCCCGCCCGCGGAGGTAGTCGCCACCCCCGCAGAAGATACCGTCGTGGTCGAAGGACCTCTCTACAGATACAGTTGGAGCACACTAGGGGCTCGCCTGATTTCGGCGCAGTTACTGGCCTTTGAGTCATTCGACGAAGGGCAAGAAGGGCAGCCCGTGGAGCTGATCAGCGCAGGAACCAGTGGTGTGTTGGCCATGCAACTTCGGCTTGGCGAGCGAACGTTCGATCTCGGCGCGCGGTCGTTCGAAGTGGAACCGGCGGACGGGCTACGACTCAACGAAGGTGGTGGGCCCCGGACATTGACCTTCCGGTATCGGGATCCAGCCGGCCTCATTTTCCAGACTGCCTACACGTTCGATCCCTCGTCGTACGATATACTCGCGCGGACTGAGGTTGTTGGTCCGGCCGTGGACCTTTTGGTCACGGGGATGGGGTCGGGGCTCGGCTACAACGAAAGGAGCCGCAGCGAAGAGTCGACTGTGATGGGGTACGTGTGGAACCACGTTCGTGATGGGATCGACGACGAGCGGCTCACCCGGGTGGAGGAAGAGCGCATCCAGGAAGGGCCCCATCGCTGGGCGGCGCTCAAGAGTAAATACTTCATCTTTGCGTTGATCCCTGGCCGGGAAGGCGGCGAGCAGTATCTAGGAGGGGTGATCGCACGCCCTGCCGAAGGTGACGACCAAGCGGCGATCACGGTCACGCAGTCTTTGGACGCCAGCGGCGTGTTGGACTATCGGGTCTACCTGGGGCCGCAAGAGCGGGAGGTCCTGATGGCGTTCGAGAACGACCTGGAAGAGGCGAACCCATACGGGTATCGCTGGATGCGGCCGATCGTCCGGCCTGTAGTGTCCGTTGCCTTGTCGATCCTGAACTTTCTTCATGACGTTCTGAACGTCGGGTACGGCTGGGTCCTCATCATATTCGGTGTCATGATGCGGGTCCTGCTCTTCCCGCTGAACCAGAAGGCGATGCGGGCTCAGATGCGGAACATGGCGGTCCAGCCGCTGCTTAAGGAGATCCAGACGAAGTACAAGGACCAGCCCGAGAAGCTCCAGAAGGAGATGATGAAGCTGTACAAGGACCACGGCTTCAATCCCGTGGCCGGATGCCTACCGATGCTTCTCCCGTTCCCCGTGCTGATCACGCTGTTCTTTGTGTTCCGCAACACGATTCAGTTGAGGGGGGAGAGCTTTCTGTGGCTGCCGAACCTGGCGGCTGCCGACCCGCTCTACATCCTCCCGGTTCTGCTAGGCCTGTCGATGTTCCTGATGCAGTTTATCACCGTCCGATCCATGCCTGAGCCCAACCCGCAGATGAAGATGATGATGTGGATCATGCCGATCTTTATGGCCGCCATCTTCTTCAGATTTGCATCGGGCCTCAACCTATACTACGCCACCGCCAATCTGGCGACGATCCCGCAGCAGTACTTGATCGCCAAGGAGCGTCGGCAGCTCAGGGACAAGGGGGGCATCGTGCAGCCCCACGAGAGCAATACGCTCTTCAGAGTTGACTGACGAAGCCTCCAGCCGGCTTCCCGGGTTGGCGGTAGACACCATCGCGGCGTTGGCTACGTCCCCCGGGGTGGGCGCGATCGCTCTGGTGCGCATGTCCGGGCCTGAGGCCTTCGAAGTTCTCCGGGCGCTCACGCCCGGTGAAGATGATCCCGCGCCGCGGACGGCGACCCTGCGTTCGCTAACGAAAGGGGAGGGCGGAGACCTCTTGGACCGGGCGCTTGTAACCTCCTTCCCGCGGCCGGAGAGTTACACAGGCGAGGACATGGTCGAAATCTCGTGCCACGGCGGCTGGCTTGTGCCCCGGATGATCCTGGACGCGTGCGTCGCCACGGGCGCTCGCCTGGCGGAGCCCGGTGAGTTCACCCGCAGGGCGGTCCTGCACGGGAAGATGGACCTGGTGCAGGCCGAGGCCGTGCTCGATCTGATCGAGGGCCGGAGCAAAGCGCAGCATGATGCGGCTCTGTTCCAGGTAGAACGAGGCTTGAGCCGAAGGATAGGGGAGCTACGGGAGCAACTCGTCACCGTCGAGGCCTATCTGGCCCATCACATCGACTTCCCGGAGGAAGACGAAGCGCCTGTAACCGTGGATCGGGTCGCAGATGCGGCCGATGCGCTGCGGGACGCTCTAGAAGAACTCCTGGAGACGGCACCGGAGGGAGAGCTCCTTCGGGAGGGTGCCGTGACGGTGCTAGCCGGGCCACCGAACAGTGGAAAGTCCAGCCTCTACAACGCTTTACTGGGGGAGGAGCGGGCCATCGTGACCGACATACCCGGAACGACTAGGGACGCCCTCGAGGCCGTGATCTCGATCGGGGGTTTCCCGTTCCGTTTGGTAGATACGGCCGGGCTCCGTGACTCGGACGACCAAGTGGAGGAGTTGGGCGTCGAGGTGGCGCGCCGGTATCTCGATCGCGCGGATCTGGTGCTGTTTTGTGTGGAATCCCAGGCGGATCTCGGGTCGGCCGAGCTGGAGTTCCTTGCCGGGCTGGGAGACGTGCCGGCGGTTCTGCTCAGGACCAAGGTCGACCTGACACCGCGGGATCGGGTGTCCGGGCCTCTGACGTCCGAAGGCCTAGACGACAGCCATCGCGTGAATGCCGCCGAGGTGCGGGAGAGCGTGGATCTGTCGGTGGTCGACGGGACAGGCCTGGGACGCCTTAAGGAGATTCTGCCGGAGCTGGTTTATGGGGGGCTGGTCCGGACTGGCACGTCTGTACCCGCCTTGACCCGGGCGCGGCAGTCCGAGGCCGTCCAAAAGGCCCGCGATCAGGTGGTGGCGTTCATAGAGGCCTTGGATGAGGGGACACCGGTTGCGGTGGCGTCGGCGCTGCTTCGGCCAGCAGAGACGGCCTTGGAGGAGTTGCTGGGATTGATTTCGACCGACGAGATTCTGGACCGGGTCTTTCGCGAGTTTTGTATTGGCAAGTAGACTCGAGGTCCGGTACGAAGACTTGCAGCAGACGGACAGAGCATGAACGATTCCGAATCGCAGTGGCACCAGCGGGGCTTTAGGGTCCGTGGACGAGTGCAGGGAGTCTACTTCAGGTGGTGGACGCGCCGCAGGGCGGCGGATCTCGGCTTGCGGGGTACCGTCCAGAACCGGCCGGACGGCACGGTCGAGGTGCACGCGGCCGGGGAGCCCGAGACGCTGGAGGCGTTCGCCGCCGAACTGGAGATCGGTCCACCGAGTGCGCGGGTCGAGGGTGTCGATGGCTTCGAGTCGGACGGGAGTCTCCCGAACGGTTTCGAGATCATTTAGCGAGGGCTGACGGTGAGCATCATGGGTTCGGATCGCACGTACGACGTGATCATCGTAGGGGGCGGCCATGCCGGGTCGGAGGCCGCGGCCGCGGCCGCGCGTCTCGGGGCTCGAACCTTGTTGATCACCCCCGATCTCGCCCGGGTCGGGCAGATGAGCTGCAACCCTGCGATCGGAGGCATAGCGAAAGGGGTGGTGGCACGCGAAGTGGATGCTCTCGGTGGAATCATGGGCCGCGCGACCGATGCGGCGCGGATTCAGTTCCGGATGTTGAACCGCTCGAAGGGGCCTGCGGTCTGGAGTCCCCGGGCCCAGTGTGACCGGGAACTTTACCCCCTCGGGGTGCGGAGGGCGCTCGATGAGGTGCCCGGCCTGTTCCTCCACGAAGACATGGTGACAGGCCTGCTCATGCAAGACGGTCGGGTAACCGGTGTTCGGACGGACGGCGGGGAGTTCCGCGCGGAAGCTGTCGTAGTGACCGCCGGGACGTTCCTGCGGGGCCGGATCCACATCGGGGGTGATGCGAGTGTGGGGGCGGGCCGGGTTGGAGAGGCGCCCTCGGTCGAGTTGGCCCAGGAACTTGAGGCACGTGGCCTCGAAATCGCTCGGTTCAAGACGGGCACGCCTCCGCGCATCGACGGTCGGAGCGTGGACTTCACTCGTACCGAGAGGCAAGACGGCGATCCGCAGGACTTCCGTTTTTCCTCCTACGTGAGGGAGAGCATTCCGGAGCAACGCCCTTGCTGGATCACGTGGACCGGTGAGGGGCTTCGTGAGGTTGTTGAGCGGAATCTCGACCAGAGCGCGCTTTTCGGCGGCGAGATCTCGGGGCGAGGCCCGCGCTACTGTCCCTCGATCGAGGACAAGATCGTTCGTTTTCCGGACGCGGCCCGGCATCAGGTCTTCCTGGAACCGGAGGGGCTAGAGAGCACGGAGCTTTACGTGAACGGCCTGTCGACTTCGTTGCCCGCTGAGGTTCAAATGGAGTTCCTCCACACGGTTCCCGGCCTCGAACGGGCCGAGGTGACCAGGGTTGGGTACGCGATCGAATACGACTACTTCCCGCCCCATCAACTGAGGCATACGCTGGAGGTGAGGGCCTTTCCGGGCCTCTATTTCGCGGGCCAGATAAACGGGACGACCGGTTACGAGGAGGCGGCAGGTCAGGGTCTGATGGCTGGCGCGAACGCGGCCCTCAGGGTCCTCGGGCGGGCGCCGTTCGTGCTGGAGCGGGACGAGGCCTACATTGGGGTCTTGATCGACGACCTGATCACCAAGGGGACAGACGAGCCCTACCGCTTGTTCACTTCCCGAGCCGAATTCAGGCTCCTCCTTCGACAGGACAATGCGAGCCGGCGCCTCGGCCCTCGGGCGAGAGAGATCGGCCTGCTGACTGAAAGGCAAAATGAGGCGCTGGAGATACTCGAAGAGCGAGACCTGCGCGTCCGGCGGTGGTTCGTTGAGACTGTGATCGAACCCGCGGACGCAAACCCGCTGCTGGAGCAGTGCGGGAGTAGCCCGGTACGCCAGTCCGTCCGCGCATCCGAGTTGCTGAAGCGTCCAGAGGTGCCGGCGAGCGGGCTCGCGCATGCCGGGGGAGCCATGTTCGACCCTGCCACCGATACCGACGCCGTGGCCGCAGTCGAGATTGAGATCAAGTACGAAGGATATGTCAGGCGTGAGGCGGAGCGTGCGAGAAGCCTCCGGCGGCAGGCCGACTTCGAGCTCCCCGACGATCTTCCCTACGAAGAACTGCTGAGCATTTCCTCCGAGGCGAGAGAAAAGATGGCGCGGGTACGCCCCTCCACCCTGGCGCAAGCCGGAAGGATACCCGGCGTGTCCCCGGCGGACCTGCAGAGCCTGATCCTCGAAGTCCGGCGGTGGCGCCGCAAAGAGGCTTGTTTCACGTGAAACATGGTTTGGCGCTCCTCTGCTTTTCCGGAGCGACCGTTTCACGTGAAACACCCTAGGTCCGGTTGCGGCCCCTCGATCCCCGAGGGAGGTTACTTGGGAATCAGCACCCGCCTGAGCGTGGCCGCCCCTGGCGTTCCGTCGAGGTTGACGTCGAAATCGATCTCACTCACCAGGACGATCGAGTCGCCCACCTGTTCCCACAGCGCCAGCGACTGCCCTCCGAACTGAGGAGTGAAGACGACGTTTGGACCATCAACGGTGAGGTTCCCGAATTCGGCGATGGCCGGCCCGAATCCCTCCGAAATCGCCGTGTAACGCCCAGAGGGTTGGACCGAAAGTGTGTACACCGCTCCGAGAGCTGTCAGGTCAGCGAGCACCTGTGGATCCGCCACGCTGGTCACCACCTGTGACTGGGCTAACCAATCTCCCACCATGAAATTCGGGTTGAACGCTGAATCCACGGGGTCATTTCCGCATCCGATGACGCCAACCAGAACCACGAAAATGACCGCGATAAGTCGGAGCCGATTTCCCGCAGAAGCTGTTGTAGGAAAAGGATGTCTGGGGCCCATGGGGATGTACTGAGTGGGGAAAAAAGACGAAGGTCGACGAGGCTAGGATCGCTCCGCCTCGTCTGATTCTCGACAAGCGACCGAACCAGGGCAAGAGGCGGTCGTAGATGTCCTTGCATTTTGCCTCGCCTTGGACAACCGCTTATCCTACAGCCACACCACGAACGTTTATCGCAACGGTTTCGTTTTCATGTCCCGCGTCATCGTCATCGCCAACCAAAAAGGCGGGGTGGGTAAGACCACAACCGCCATCAACTTGGGCGCCGCTATGGCGGTCGCCGAGGCTCGAACATTGGTCGTCGATCTGGATCCCCAGGGGAACGCCTCGAGTGGACTCGGGCTCGCGCGGGACGAGGACGACGGGGTCACGATTTATGACGTGCTAATGGGCGGGGTGGATACCAAGGCGGCGGTGCGTACATCCGTTCAGTTCCCCTTTCTCGACGTTCTGCCGAGCACACCTGACCTGGTGGGTGCGGAGGTCGAACTCGTTGGCGCGACGAGCCGGGAGACAATTCTTCGCCGGGCGTTGGAGTCCATCCGGTCCGACTACGAATTCATCCTCCTGGACTGTCCGCCCTCGCTGGGGCTGCTGACGCTGAACGCTCTTACGGCTTCCGACTCGCTGTTGATCCCCATCCAGTGTGAGTTCTATGCCCTGGAAGGCCTCAGTCAACTGCTCAACACCGTACGGATGGTCCAACGTGCGCTCAATCCGCAACTCGAAATCGAGGGAGTGCTTCTCACGATGTACGACAAGCGGCTCAACCTGGCGAGGCAGGTGGCTGCCGAGGCGAGGGAGTACTTCGGCGATCGCGTTTACAAGACCTCGATTCCACGAAACGTGCGTCTGGCGGAGGCCCCGTCGTTCGGACAACCGATCCTCCGCTACGACGTCCTGTCGAACGGAGCCCAGAGCTATCTGGCACTCGCCAGGGAGCTCATGGCGGGCCGGGGACCGACGGAGACGGTGGCCTGATGTGGGCGCTCCCACCCGTTATCCGGAGAATGTAGGCGAGTGAATCCACCAGCAAAGAACATTCGTCTCGGCAAGGGGCTTGGCGCTTTGCTCGGCGAGTATGCGGACGATCCTCCACGAGCTGAGCTGCAACTCATCAATGTGGAAATGATCGGGCCGAATCCCCAACAGCCGAGAAAAGCCTTCTCGGACGAAGAACTAACGGAGCTGGCTCAATCCATCGAAGAGAATGGCCTGCTGCAACCGCTCTTGCTCCGCCCGGCTCCGAAGCTTCTTGGCAAGTACGAGTTGGTAACCGGAGAGCGCCGCTTGCGCGCCGTCCGGAAGCTTGGTTGGACGGAGGTCCCGGCGGTCACCCGCGAGGTCGACGATGACACGCTCCTTGTGCTTGCGCTCGTTGAAAACCTTCAGCGTGAGGCCCTGAACCCCCTCGAAGAGGCGGAGGGGTACCAGACCCTCATGGACAAGCACGGCCTCAGTCACGAGGGAATCGGGCGGTCCGTCGGGAAGAGCCGCTCCACGGTGGCGAATATGGTCCGCCTGCTACAGCTACCGGGCTCGGTCCGGGCGCATCTGGCTGCGGGATCCCTCACGATTGGACATGCGAGGGCGTTGCTCGCCCTCAACGATCAGGGGAACATGGTGGAGCTCGCCGGCAAGGCCATTGCGGAGGGCTGGTCTGTCCGTGAGATGGAGAGTCACGCCGGGGTAGATTCGGCCAAGAAAACGAAGAAATCGAAGAGCCATCCGTCCAGACCCCGGGATCCTGTCGCTCGGGCCCTGGAGGAGAACCTCCGGGAGGTGCTTGCGACCAAGGCCAGCGTCCGCCTTCGCAGGGGCGGCTCAGGTGTGATCGAGGTACCGTTCCGTAACCACGAGGATTTCGAACGAGTCTTCCTCCTGATCACTGGCCGAGAGGCCTCGGATGTGCTGTCGTGACAGACCCGGTCTTGCGGATCGTTGTTGTCCCGGCCACGAAACAAAGCCGAACGTATGAGGTGTCGTACCGTCGCCTACGTCTGCTCCTCGGCTTGGGGGTAGTGGTCGGTGCCGTAACAGCATTTATGATCGCGACGTATCCGTACATGGTCTCACGTCATTCCCACATGCTCGAGCTTGAGGCGCAGGTCGCGCTCATGCGTGCTGAGCAAGAGCGCATTCCGGCCCTTCTTCGCCGGCTGGGTACCGTCGAAAGCCAGTACGCGGACATCCGAAACCTTTTCGACGCCGACGGCTCAGGCGCGCCCTCTGAACTGTGGCTCCCGCCTCCGGGTGCGCTCAACCGCTCGTCGGGTACCGATGAGGGGCGCGGCGGCCAGCCCGATGGTTGGCCGCTCACGGAGCCTGGATTCATAACACGTAGACTGCTCGCGGATGGTGAACAAGCCCACCCGGGCCTGGACATCGCAATACCCACCGGCTCGTATATTCGGGCCGCGGCCGCGGGCCGAGTCGTAGAAGTTGGGGAGGCCGATTCCATATTCGGAAAGTATGTGCGGATCGATCATGAAAATGGGTACGTGACTTTGTACGCCCATGCCTCGCACACCTCGGTCCAGCTCGGCGAGGAAGTACGCAAAAGTGAGGTGATCGCGTTGAGCGGGTCCACCGGCGAATCGACTGCGCCGCACTTACACTTCGAGATTCTGCTCGAGGGAGAAACAGTCGATCCGCTCGAGTTGGTAACACAACCATAAATCGCAAGGCTATCAGCTGATATGGCGAAGAATATTCCTCCCCCAACGACCCCACCCGAGGCCGTGATTTCGATCATCGGGGCGGGCATGACCGTGGTGGGGGACACAGACACGGACGGTTCGCTACGCATTGAGGGTACGATCCGCGGCAGTGTTCGGGCTGGCAAATCTGTGGTGGTCGGCAGGGACGGACTGGTGGACGGGAGTGTCTTCACCCAAGACGCGGTGGTCGCCGGTAAGGTTTCGGGCGAAATTCATGCCGAATCCCGCCTCGAGCTCCAAGCGACCAGCGAGGTGTCAGGCGACATCGTGGCTCCTCGGATGCAGGTCGAGGAAGGCGCCAGGGTCCAAGGCCAGGTGGCTGTCGGTGCGCCGGATATGAAGTCCCCTTCCAAGGGCGCGCAGACAGAGAAGGTAGGTGGCGGAAGAAAAACTGAGCGCCAAACGGAACAGAAGCAGTTCGATGGCCGCGGAAAAGCCGACGATCTGGAGACGGAACCGGAGCCCGAGGAAGAGGCAAAGCGACAGACGTCAGAGGGGCGGCAGACAGGGTCGGAGTTAGATCAGAGACAGCAGCAACTTTCCGGGGACTAAGACACCCTTCGGGTTATCCACAGGCGTGGACAATCGCCTCAATTCGTGGTTTGACAATGAGTTACATGTTTTGTGAATGGGGCGATACACCGGCTCACGGTCGTTTTTTGGGCACTTTTCCACACTCCCGCGCGCCGACAAGGTGAACACCGAGTCGCTGGTCCAATACCTGGATGAGTATCTCTCAATCGAGGGGTTCCCCGACTATTCGCACGCCTACAACGGCCTTCAGGTGGAGGGACCTACCGAGGTAAGGCGTGTAGCGGTGGCGGTGGACAGCAGTGAGGCGGTGATCCGAGAGGCCGCGTCCCGAGACGTGGATATCCTGATCGTGCATCACGGGCTTTTTTGGGATGGGCTGGCCAAAATCGTCGGTCCACGTTTTCGAAAGATCCGAGCCCTGATCGAAGGCAAGGTCGCTCTCTACTCTGCCCACCTACCCCTGGATGCGCACGCAGAGGTTGGCAACTGCGCGGTTCTCTGCCGGGCGCTCGGGTGGAGCCCGGAGGAGCGGTTCGGAACCCATCAAGGCCATGACATCGGGTGGTCGTGTGAAGTCGACTACGAGCGAGACGCGCTCGTGGACCATGTCGGAGAGGTGGTGGGTGGTCCGGTGAGGCTTATTTCCGGAGGGCCGGATCACGTCTATCGGGTTGGGTTGGTCACCGGTGGGGCCGCCAGCCTCATCCCCGAAGCGTCCCGGCTCGGTCTCGATGCGTTCATCACAGGGGAGGGAGCCCATCACACCTACCACCAGGCCATGGAGTACGGTGTAAACGCTTTGTACGCTGGCCATTACGCTACGGAGACGTGGGGCGTGAGGGCGCTTGGGATTCATCTGGAAGAGCGATTCGACCTTTCGCAAGAATTCGTCGATATGCCCACTGGCCTATGAAGGGCGATCGGCAAGGGGGCCGCTGAAGGCGCAACCTCCGCCGTGAGGGACACGGCGGGGCGACGATGGGACGAGGACACCGCCCGAGGTTGTCCTGGGTACTGCTCATGGGTACGATCTTCATGCTCTTCCGTTCAACACTTGTTGGAGGTAAACGCATGCTGCATAGGGTCCTGACGGGTCCGAGCCTCACGCTCGTCGCCGTCGGCCTCCTCTCGGCCCAGGACGTTCCGACGCCGGAATCCCATTTCGGCTACGAGATCGGTTCGGAGCAGAACCTGGCTAATTGGACGGAACTCACCGCTTACTACGAGGTGCTCGCGCAGACGAGCGAGCGTGTGAAGGTCGATACGCTCGGCCTCACGACGATGGGCCGACCTTTCGTGATGGTGACCGTCACGAGCGAGGAAAACCAAGCTCGTCTATCCGAGCTTCACGACATCCAGATGCGGCTCGCGGATCCTCGCCGGGTGTCCGGCGACGAGGAGCTTCAAGAGCTCATTGCGGCGGGGCGCACGGTCGTACTCATCACACACGGGATCCACTCGACGGAGGTGGGCGGGTCGCAAACCGCGGCGCGGTTGCTGTACCGTTTGGCATCTTCGAACGAAGAGCGAGTCCGGGAAATTCTGGACAACGTCATTCTGCTCGACATTCCATCGCTGAACCCGGACGGGACGGAGTGGGTCGCGGACTGGTACAACGAGTGGGTCGGCACGGAATACGAGGCTTCGTCCCTGCCCTGGCTCTATCACTACTACGTCGGGCACGACAACAACCGGGACTGGTACGCGTTCACGCAGAGCGAGACGCAGCACACCGTGCTCGGAGCTCATAACGCCTGGCATCCACAGATCGTGCACGACATCCATCAGATGGGTGGTGGGGGCGCTCGTATCTTCTTTCCGCCCTATATGGATCCCATCGAGCACAATGTCGATCCGGCCATCGTGTCTGCCGTTAACATGCTGGGTACGGCGATGGCCGCCGAACTCACTGCCTCGGGCAAGTCCGGCGTCGTGACCAGTGCCATCTACGATGGGTTTACGCCGGCCCGTGCCTACCAGCACTATCACGGAGGGGCCCGAATTCTGTCCGAAACCGCCTCGGCGGACCTCGCCACCTCTGTGAACGTGTCCCCCGCCAGGATCGGAGGTGGGCGAGGGTACGACGCCGCGACCGCGTCAGCCAACTACCCGAATCCCTGGACCGGCGGCCCGTGGGGTCTTCCGGACATCGTGGACTACATGGACGCGGGCGCGTTGGCTTTGCTCAGCAACGCCGCCAAGAACCGAAGATTTTGGCTGGAAAACTTCTACCGGATCAACGAGCGTGCCGTGAATGGGTGGGACGAATGGCCCGCCGCGTGGGTCATTCCCGCCGACCAGGACAACGAGACTGGCCTGGCCTATGTGCTGCGGATCTTGCGCATGGGCGACGTAGAGGTGTATCGCGCTTCGGAGGCATTCGAGGCCGATGGCGAAGCGTTCCCGCTCGGCACGTATGTGGTTCCTATGAACCAGCCCTACGCGTCTTTCGCCCAGACGCTCCTCGAGGTGCAACAGTATCCGGATCTGCGCGAGTACCCCGGCGGTCCGCCACGCCGGCCGTACGATGTGACGGCCCACACGTTGCCGCTGCTCATGAACGTGGCGGCCGTTTCGGTGGAGGAGCTAGATCCTGATGTGGCTGCGGTGATCGAGCCCACGCCGATCGAGACGCCGGGATTCGTTTTTGAGTTACCCGAAGCCCTCCAGGGTGAGCGCGCGCCGCGAATCGCTATCTATAAGTCCTGGCGAGAGCCCATGGAGGCTGGCTGGACCCGCTGGGTCTTCGACCAGCACGAGCTCGCCTACGACACGCTCAAGAATGCACGTGTTCGGGCTGGTGATCTTCGCCGGGATTACGACGTGATTCTCTTCCAGGGGCAAGACCCTAACTCTATAAGCTCGGGATTTCCGAGAGGAACGGTCCCCGAGGCGTATGCGGGCGGCGTGGGTTCCGAGGGAGAGCGGGCCCTGGACCGTTTCGTGCGTGAGGGGGGGCGTATTGTGGCCATCGAGGCCGCGACCGACTACGTGGCGGAAATCTTCGACCTCGGTGTCTCGAGCGCGGTGGAGCGGCTCAACGCGTCGGATTTTTATATACCCGGCTCGATCCTCGAGATGCGTCCGGAACCTGGCCACGCCCTCAACGTGGGGCTTCCCGAATCGGTGGGGGCCTGGTTTTCGAGAGCCAGTAGGGCGTTCGATGTCTCAGATCCTTCGGTTCGTGTTACAGCCCGATTCAGTGACGGTAACCCCCTGCGGTCAGGCTGGTTGCTCGGTCCAGAGCATGTGGCCGGAAAACCGGCTGTCGTTGAGACGTCTGTAGGCCAGGGCTCGGTGGTGTTGTTCGGTTTCCAGCCCAACTACCGAGCCCAAACCGTCGCCACGTGGCCGATGCTGTTCAACGCGCTGACTCCCGGGCCGTCCGGGCCGTCACGCCTTGACAGGGGGGATGACGAGTGAAGTGCCCGAGTTGCGGCACGGCCGCGGAGGGCGGACGGTTCTGCGCGAACTGTGGAACGGCATTGGGGAAGCCGGAGTGCCCGAGATGCGGCCATAAACCGCCCGCTGGAGCCCGATTCTGTAATCAATGTGGAACCGTGATGGGCGCTTCGCCGACGGCCACCCGCACTTCGGGAAATCAGCCGGTGTGGTGGATGGCCGGTGCCCTATTGCTGGGGCTCGTCTTGGTGATCGCGTATCCGGTGTATGGCCCCGGACGGGCTGCTCCCGCGCCGCCGGCCGCCGTCGGCCCGGCTGGGGGCACGGCAGCCGGCCCATCGCCGCCAGACCTGACTTCGATGTCCTCGCGTGAGGCGGCCGATCGCCTCTTCGATCGTGTGATGAGGGCGGAGTCCGCGGATAACTCGACGGAGGTAGTCCAGTTCCTGCCGATGGCCATCGCCGCCTATGGACTGGTTGAAACTCTGGACGCTGACGGGAGATTCCACTGGGCGCTACTTCATCTGATGGGCCAATTCAACGTCGAGGCCCTGGAGAACGCCGAGGAGACTCTGTCGCAGCAACCGGACCACCTTTTTGGGTTGGCCACGGCCGGGGACGCATCGCTGGCGCTCGGCGACAGCGCCAGTGCTCGCGAGTACTACCGGCGCTGGTTGGACGCCTACGAGGCCGAGAGGGCCAAGAATCTCGTCGAGTACCAGGAACACGAGGGAGTGTTTCCCGAAATGCGGGCCACGGCAGAGGTGCTGGGTCGGAACGACTGAACGATGTGAGCGACGAGGCTCTGGCCCCGGCGGAGCCACCCCGCGTTTTCCAGGCGCGGCAGGTGTCCCAATTCTGCGATTTCACGCCCGTCCTATTGGTTAGGGTAGTGTTATGGGTCGAAACGGCCCGAAGCCGCTCAGATCGAATCCTCGGGTTAAGCGGCGAGGTAACCAGCGACGTTACTAGCAAGGAAATGGAACCTTGAGTGAAGACAACGAAGGGCAAGAACCCCAGCAGACCATCCCGCCGCCCCCGGCCTCGAAGGAGACTGAGGATGAGCGGTTTCTTCAGTCCGCCGTCGACGAATTGCAGGAGAGGGGGCTCTTCCGTGGGGGCAAGGATTCCTGGCGGGTGTTTCGGATCATGGGAGAGTTCGTTGAGGGATTCGACGAGCTCAGCACCCTCGGTCCGTGCGTCTCGGTCTTCGGCTCGGCACGCCTGACCACAGCGGACCCCGCGTACGATCGCTGCGTCGAGACGGTTCGCCTCCTGGCGGAGGCGGGGTACGGCATCATCACCGGGGGTGGCCCCGGGATCATGGAGGCGGCGAATCGTGGCGCACAGGAGGTGGGGACACCGTCGGTCGGGTGCAACATCGAACTGCCGTTCGAGCAGGGGTTGAACGAGTTCATCGATATCGGGATCGACTTCCGATACTTCTTCGTACGGAAGACGATGTTCGTGAAGTATGCACAGGCCTTTGTCATCTTTCCCGGCGGATTCGGCACGCTCGACGAGCTGTTCGAGGCGCTGACGCTGATTCAGACCAGAAAAGTCAAGAATTTTCCGGTGATACTGTTCGACACGAACTATTGGGCTGGTATGATGGATTGGCTCCGAGGCACCATGCTTCGAGAGGGCAAGATTTCTGAGGAAGATTTCGACCTGATTTACGTCACCGATTCACCGGAAGAGGTGGTAGCCCACGTCGTGTCGAGTCAGCCCAAGGGGAGGTTGTAGACCGTCCCGTCCTGAGGGCAGGCGGTAGAGCCGTATCGGTATCAAGAATGGGGTTGAACCGGCCCCCGGTCGGCGCTTTCTTTAAAGTATCGCCGGGAAAGGCCGGGGGAGCCCTCCTCCGTTATCCCAAAGCCAGGTAGCACGTGCAAAAAACGCTCATGGAAACGTCCGGAGGTTATGCCCCCGGCGGCAAAGACACCGGTCTGGTCAAGCCCAAAGGGAGCTCCAGCATTCGAGCGCATGAGGGGTTGGACACGGTGCCCATGCGCGGCCGAAAACCGGAGTGGCTGAAGGTCCGGTCGCCCGGAGGCTCGGAGTATCTTCGGCTCAAGGGCCTCATGAGAAGCCAGGCGCTGCACACCGTGTGTGAGGAGGCGGGGTGTCCCAATATCGGAGAGTGTTGGGAGGCCGGCACCGCCACCTTCATGATCCTCGGAGACGTCTGTACCCGCGCCTGCAAGTACTGCGCGGTAGCGCATGGGCTCCCCACGGAACTCGACCTCGAGGAACCCGCCCGCGTCGCTGACACGGTACGTGCCATGGCGCTCGAGCACGTGGTGATCACGAGCGTCAATCGGGACGAGCTCGCTGATGGGGGCGCCGGCATCTACGCGGAGACGATCAGCCGCATCCACAAGGCCGTCCCCGGTTGTTCGGTCGAGGTTCTCATTCCAGACCTCAAAGGGGACGAATCAGCGCTCAGGGTCGTCATGGAAGCTAGACCGGCCATCCTGGGACACAACCTGGAGACTGTCGAAAGGCTTCACCCGGATGTGCGTCCGGGCGGCCGCTATTGGCGGTCCATTTCCTTCCTAGGCGCGGCCAAAAGGATCGACGCTTCTCTCTTGACGAAGACGGGCATCATCCTTGGGATGGGGGAGGAAGCGGGTGAGATCCGGCAGGCGATGAGCGACCTTCGCGAGGCGGCGGTCGACATCCTCACGCTGGGCCAATATCTGAGGCCGTCGGTGCAGCACATCCCAGTCGCTCGCTGGGTAACACCAGCCGAGTTCGCCGAGTGGAAACGGGTAGGCGAGGAACACTTCGGATTCGGGCACGTGGAGGCGGGCCCCCTCGTGCGTTCCAGCTACCACGCCAAGGAACAGGCAAGGGCAGTCGAGGCCGGCGAGCCCGGGAGCATACAGCGTGTGTTGGAGGTCGACATTCCGGCGCCAGCGGAAGTGTTGCCGGGGTTCGACCTCGTTCAGTTGGAAATCGGGCGTCCGGGTCGGTTGAACCCAGGGGCGGTGCGTCGAGCGCCCCATAACCTTAGGTTGCCTCGACCGGATGAGCCCGGCTGAAGGCTTGTTTCCCCTAAGGGCAAGGACGCAGAGCAGGTGACCGATACGGTTTCACGGATCCTGAACATCAAGAAGGAAGAGCTGCCGCTCGCTGTCCTGTCGGCGGTTTACTTCTTCTGCATCCTGTGCGGATACTTCTTCCTCCGCCCGGTACGAGACGCGATGGGGGTTGCCAGGGGGATGGACGAACTCCGTTGGCTCTTCGTGTGCACGGCCCTCGTGTCCCTCGTGGTCGTCCTCGCGTTCGGCGGGGTCGTGGCGAGAACGAACCGCCGCCGGTTCATCCCGATCGGCTACCTGTGCGTGATCGGCTGCTTGATCGTGTTCTCAGGGATGCTGATCGTTGACGGAGCCGCTGGGGGCGGACTCATCGGCTCGGATACGGAGACCCCCCTGGCGCGCTATGTGGGCTACGTCTATTACGTCTGGCTCAGCACCATCAATCTGTTTGTGAACAGCGTCTTCTGGGCGTTCATGGTGGACCTCTTCGACGTGCGCCAGGGCAAGAGGATCTTCGCTTTCATCGGCATCGGGGGCACACTCGGGGCGATTGCCGGCGGCTGGGCAACCAATGTGATCAGTGGGATGACCGACTCGGTCTACCTCCCCGCGGGACTCATGCTGACAGGGGCGGCGTTCTTCGGGTTGGCCATCGTGGTGATGCTCTCTCTGGACCGCCTGGTCTTCGGTTCTCAGCGCTCACAGCTCACAGCCGGCGGGGCGGCCATAGAAGGGCACCAGCGGGCTGGTGATAGGGATGTCGCGGGCGAGGGGGGCATCGGCGGGACGTTCTGGGAGGGTGCCCAGGCCGTTGTGCGCTCGCCGTATCTGCTGGGCATCGGTGCCTACATCGCGCTGATGGCGATCTCGAATACGCTGATCTACTTCACGCAGGCCAACATCATCCTCGACGACAGAGACACGTTCAGCGAGCTGATAGCAGGTTTCGCCCAACTCGATGTCTTCGCCCAGGTCGCCACGCTCTTCGTCCAGATTTTTGTGACCACACAGGTAATCAAGCGTATCGGTGTGGGCTGGACGCTTGTCATTTTGCCGGTCGTGACCCTGGCCGGCTTCGCGGTTCTCTCGGCCTGGGCAACCTTCGGTGTCATGGCGGTTTTTCAGGCGGTGCATCGCGCTACTCGGTACGCAATTTCCAGGCCCGCGCGGGAGACCTTGTTCAGCGTCGTCTCACCGTCTGAGAAGTACAAGGCGAAGCCGTTTGTGGATGTGTTCGTTTATCGCGGCGGAGATCTGGCCGGTGCGGGAGTGGATAGCATGTTCGCTGCTATGGGCCTGACGTTGGCCGCTGTTGCAGCTGCGACCGTGCCAGTGGCGGGCGTCTGGGCCGTGCTCTGCTTGGCTTTGGGACGAGCGCAACAGGCGAAGGACACGGGTAGCCCGGTGTCGGAGCCCCCAGAGGTAGGGTAGGTTCCTCCCGGAGTCCTCCTCCCCTGCGGCCACCCCCACTGGGGCCGCCGTCCCCACCATACGCCCCTGCAGCCGCTCCGCTGCTTGGAGCTACGAGCTCATTGCGCTGCGGACCGTGGGGCATGTCCTGAAGATCGATTGCGAACATGGTCGGCAGATATCCCCGGACGGCGAGGTCCAGGATGGAGGCGCCGATGTCGGCCATGTCGAGGCGATACATGACTAATCAAGATCAATCGTCATGCCTTCCCGCGCTCCGTGGGGCTTGGTTGGCACAAAATAGAATAAGTATTCTATTTCAGTGGCGGTGTTGGCAGGGCTGGTTCCGGTGGGGGCCCGGTGTAGAAACGAGCCGCGAGTGCAGGAGGAGTGTGTTTAGGTGGCTGTACCGTCGCTGAAACTCACTTTGGGTACGGCCCGTCCGTCTTCCCATGAAGACTGCGGCAGCCGCGAGTAGTGTCCACATGTTCAAGCCTCCGACAAAGCCGAAAACACGGTGGTGTAGCCCTAAGATTCACGATAAGCACACGTACGTCTGGAAGTAAGTGAAATTCGTATCTAACTTGGGAAACATCTCCGCGAAGCCGTGGAGGTCACGGGCGGGGGACATCTCATTCACCGACCGCCCTGTAGCGAACGGACCGCTTCGAAAGAGGTAAAGGCGTGACAGGAAACGACTTCGATCTACTCATCATAGGTGGAGGCCCCGGAGGTTACGTTGCAGCTATCCGAGGGGCGCAACTCGGACTGAGCGTGGCTTGTGTCGAGGCTCATAAGCTGGGAGGTGTTTGTCTCAACATAGGATGTATTCCCACCAAAGCCCTCCTGACCAGCGCGGCCCTGGCCAACGAACTCAAGACTGCGGAGACGCATGGTATCACGTTCGCCGAGGCGAACGTGGACCTCGGGCCGGCTCAGGAGCGTAGCAGGGCGATTGCGGAAGAACTGTCCAAAGGGGTGAGCCACCTCTTCAAGAAGAACAAGATCACCCACATCGAAGGACGTGGCCGCCTGTCGATCGGGGGCACTGTAGAGGTCGAGGCCGCCGCCGGTGCCCAGCAGGTCTACACCGCAGCGCACGTCATTCTGGCAACTGGTTCCAGGCCGAGGGACATCCCGGTTCTGCCGATCGATGAGGAACGGATCTGGTCCTCCACCGGGGCCCTCTTCCAGAGTGAGGCACCGGAAACGCTGGCTGTCGTGGGGGCCGGCGCCGTCGGGATGGAGTTCGCTGACATATACAACGCGTACGGCACCAAGGTCACGGTCATTGAAGCACTGGATCGTATCCTACCGCTCGAAGACGCCGATTCGTCTGATGCGGTTGAGCGGAGTTTCAAGAAGCGCGGCATGGATTTTCACACCGGGGCGCTAGTCGAGAGAGCGGACCTCGCGAAAGGGTCCATCAAGCTCGACTTCAAGGACAAGAAGGGCCAGCAACAGACCCTTGAAGTCCAGCGTGTCCTGTCGGCCGTGGGACGTATGCCGAACACAGGAGACCTGGGTCTGGACGCCGCTGGCGTCGAGCTCGACGATCAAGGCTTCTTCATTGTGGACGAGTACATGCGGACCAACGCCAAGGGTGTCTACGCAGTTGGCGACTGTGCCGGCAATCAACTGCTGGCCCACAAAGCCATGCACGAGGGGGTGATCTGTGTCGAGGCCATTGCCGGCCAGGCCCACGGCGCGGTGGACTACCAGAACGTCCCGAACTGCACGTATTGCAGCCCCGAGGTCGCGTCGGTGGGACTTACGGAGGAGCAGGCTAGGGAGCAGGGATTGGAGATCGACATCGGAAAATTTCCGTGGGTCGGTAACGGTCGTGCGCTCGCCTCCGGCCACTCGGAGGGTTTCGTAAAGGTCATTCGTGGCGCGCAGTACTCCGAGATCCTCGGGGCCCACATCGTCGGACCGCACGCCACCGAGTTGATCGGGGAGTTTGTCGTGGGGCGCCATCTCGAATCCACCGTTGAAGAGATGGACCGCGCCATGCATCCGCACCCCACGTTGTCGGAGGCCATCGCCGAGGGTGCCCTATCAGCCCTGGGGCGGGCGATCCACATTTAGACCACGGTCGGAGGTCGGATTATGCCGAGTATCTTGGGAACGAAGCGCTTGGGTCGTCTCGATGTACAGGGATTCGACTCGATTGACGAAGAACACCTGGCCGAAGTTGGGTCGTGGTTGCGTCTGGCGTTCGCACTTTGTGCGACGTTGGCGATCGTCGCTACTGCCCTTGCCTCGACCCCACTGTTGCTGACACTCGCAGCGATCGCGTTTCTTGCGGCGGTTCTTCCGGTCCACCCGTTCGACCTGATCTACAATTACGGGATACGTCATTTGACGGGGACTCGACGTCTACCGAAAAGGGGTCCCCCAAGTCGCTTTGCGTGTGGGGTCGGTGCCCTGTGGTTGATCGTCACGGTGGGGGTATTCGATTCGCCCTATCCGGTCGTCGGCTACGTTCTTGGTTTTACGCTGGCGGCGGCGGCGGTTCTGGTGAGCACGATGGACATCTGTATTTCGTCCATGATCTTCCGGGCCATATTCGGCAGCCCGGTGCCACGGCCGGCAGACACCTTGGATGATAAGGTCGCAGAGCCTCCTCTCACTCGTCGAGACCATGATCATATGTATCGACCATGAGCCCAACCGGCCGTGGGCCGCTCCCAATCGTGTTCTTTCTGGGTGGGGCGTCGGCACTTCCATCTATCTTGCCTCCCCGACCGCGTCGGCTCACTGTGAAGGGCCCGGTTACGCATCCTCCCCCAGCCTTCTAACAGCCTGAGTCTCGAACAAAGTCGATGTCATCTGCGCGACGGCGGCGTGCCCATCAAGGGAGCCGACAGAAAAATAAGGAAGTAGATTCGCGAGTCCCGCCGGCGCGGCGTGTGTTCTTGGTGCCCTTGGCGCTGACGCTGGTCCTCGCCCTCATGTCGCTACTGCCGCGCGTGTCGGACAACCCCATTCTGACTCGCTCGTTTTGGGGTGCCGCGGCCGTACTATTGGTCTGGCAGGTTCTGCTCTTCCTTCGCGTAAGGGGCGCGTCCGAAGGCCGCTCGTTCAGCACCGTACTTCGCCCGCAGCACTATCTGCAGGCCGTGATGCATGTGTCGGTGTTCACCTATTGGGGCTTCTACTGGCGGCCTGTGTACGAGTTCTTCTGGCTCCTTGTGGCGCAGTTGGTGTTCGCCTACGCGTTCGACATGCTGCTGGCGTGGACCCGGCGCGAGAACTATGCGCTCGGGTTCGGGCCGTTTCCCATCATTTTCAGCACGAACCTGTTTCTCTGGTTCCGGGATGATTGGTTCTATCTGCAGTTTCTGATGCTTGCGGTTGGGTTCCTGGGCAAGGAGTTCGTGCGGTGGCAACGGGATGGAAAGCGGGTCCACATCTTCAACCCCTCCGCCTTCTCGTTGGGGCTGTTCTCGCTGGTATTGATTGCCACGAATACGACAGGCCTGACCTGGGGGCAGGAGATCGCGTCGACGCTGACTCTCGCGCCCTACATATACTCGTTTCTGTTCTTGATCGGCCTGATCGTCATGTACTTCTTTTCGATAACATTGGTCGCCGCGTCTGCGGCAATCATGTTATTCGCCCTGAGCGGGGCGTATGGGGCGGTCACCGGTGTTCCCTACTTTATCGATTCGGAGATCCCATCTGCGGTATTCCTCGGACTGCACCTGCTCATAACCGATCCGTCCACGTCGCCGAGGACACCGGTCGGTAAGAGCATTTTCGGCGGACTTTACGGCCTTGGTGTTTTTGGTCTTTACGCGCTCCTCGGCGCGCTCGGTGTGCCGACCTTCTACGACAAGCTTCTGTGTGTTCCGCTCCTGAATTTGAGCGTGCAAAGGATCGATCGTCTGGTGCGGGCTTTTGAGCTCAGTCCCAGAGGGAGTCGTTGGCGATTCGACTGGGCTGCCCAGCGCCTCAACTTGGCCCACATGGCGGTTTGGATCGTATTTTTTGCAGCCATGACCGCGACGGGCCGGACCGACGGGCGCCACACGGGTGATGGCTTGCCCTTCTGGCAACAGGCATGTGCGGAGGGGCGGCCAAACGCGTGTGAACGCCTGATCCAACTGGAGTCCACGTACTGTGGAGACAACTCGGGATGGGCTTGCAACGAGTTGGGTAGTCATTATGTCGAGGGCCGGATCACAGAAACCGACCTCGAGCTCGCGACCGCCTATTTTTCGAGGGCGTGTGAGGTTCGTTTCCAGGCGGGATGTGTCAACGTGTTGAACCCGGAGAGTCCCAGCCGGGCGCTCCCGCGTGTCATCGACCTTCGACTGCTCCTACGCGAAGGGGGGCAAAACCTGTTGGAGATGTCTGAGCCGGACTTGTACGCCCGGGCCTGTGGCCATGGCTGGACCTTCGCCTGTGCTGAGGCTCCGCGGTCATTGTGAGTGAAAAAGAGGAAGTGCGGCAGGGTGCGGGCGGCCCGCCTCCCTCAATCGTCGGAATCGCGTTCGTGCTCGCTGTTGTACTGGCCGTATGGATGTCGCTCCGGGGGCCGCAGCCCGAATCGGTGGTCGACGTGGAGCGCCTTTCGCGGCTTGCGACCAGTCTTGGAGACCTTGCTGGTTTCCGCTCAGACGCATGGTTTCTCCCGGACGAAGAGTTCCTCGGTTTCGTTGAGGTTCCGGGCGGTCCGTTCTTGATGGGAAGTGACCCCGCGATCGATCCACTGGCCTTCGACAACGAGTGGTGGCCAGGCGCACGTCCTCAGGCGACGTTGGATCTTCCTTCGTTCTACGTCGGCCGGTACGAAGTCACGGTTGCTCAGTTCGCGGTATTCGTCGATGAGACGGGGTACCGAGCCGATGACGGGGCGTTCCAGCCGCCACCGGATCATCCTGTGGCTACCGTCTCATGGACCGACGCGCTGGCCTACGCCCGATGGCTCGAGACAACACTCGGGGAATGGCCGGATACACCGTCGGAGCTCAGCCGACTGCTCCGCGAGGGATGGAGGATCAGCCTGCCGACCGAAGCCGAATGGGAGAAGGCGTCGCGCGGGTCGGACGGGAGAGTCTATCCATGGGGGGATGCGCCGAGACAGGACCGGGCGAACTACGGGGGGCGGGGTACGGCGCCGGTCGGCAGTTTCGACTGTCCGGAATGCCCTTTCGGCCTTCTCGATATGAGTGGCAACGTCTGGGAGTTGACCCGGAGTCCGTACCAGGCCTACCCCTACGACGAAACGGACGACCGGGAGGGCCTCGACGCGGACGCCCTATGGGTGATGCGTGGCGGTGCGTTCAACGATCCTGAGAGGAACGTGCGGTCCGCGATTCGCGGAGGCGTGGACCCCGGCGTGCGTCGGCCGTTCATCGGCTTTCGTTTGGTGATTACCCGCTTCTGATCGGCTGGTGGTTCGTTTCCGGCGCCCGAGACTTCTTGCCTATCCGGTGAACTGATACTCCACGCCCCGAATCTCCAGAATCCTCACCAGCGCCTCCCCGATCTTGTTGTTGGGCGTCGACGCTCCGGCCGACATCCCCAGATCGAAAGGCCCCTCCGGCATCCAGGCCGTGACCACGACTTCGGGGGTGGCGCTCCCGACGTCCGGCTTGTGCCGGATGGTCCCGTCTTCGGGGTCGATACAAGCCGCGTCCTCGATGTGGTACGTGGTCGTAAACTTACGGCAGAGGTGGGCGAGGTGATCGGTATTCGAGGAGTTGTAGCCGCCCATGACGATCATGACCTCAGGGGGGCCCTCGTCCATCATGGCCTCGATCGCGTCCTGCCTCTCCTGGGTTGCTGAGCAGATCGTGCCGAAGGACCGGAAGTGGCTCTCCGCGTACTCTTCCCAAGATCCCTCGACCATGGCCTCCCGGATTCGTGCCCCGATGGCGAGTGATTCATTGGCGAGCATGGTCGTTTGGTTTGCCACACCGATCTTCTGCAAATGTAGGTCGGGATCGAAACCTTCCGTTGCCTTCCCCTGAAAGTGCTGAATGAAGGCTTCACGAGATAACCGATGCGGACGCCGCGCGATGTAATCACAGAGGAGGTCCGCTTCCTCCATGTTCAGCACAATGATGTACCGTCCATCTTCATGGTTCCTGACCTGGGAGGCCGTCGCCCTCGATTCCTCGTGGTAGTGCTTTCCGTGAATGACCGCGGTGAATCCGTCCCGGGCGTAGCTCTCCACCCGCTTCCAGACGAGGAGAACCGACCCGCAGGTCGTATCCACCAGTACGCACCCGATCTCCCTGAGTGCGGCCAGGTCTTGTACGGTGACCCCGAACGCGGGAAGGATCACGACGTCCTGCTCGGTCAGGTCCGAGAAGTCGAACGCTCCATGGCCATCGGGTTGGATGAAGTCCATCCCCATGTCTCGAATACGCTGATTGACGTGCGGGTTGTGGATGATTTCGCCCACCAGTCGAATGCGCTTTTCGGGGAATTTGTGGCGGGTTTCGTAGGCGTAGTCGATGGCTCGATCCACGCCGTAGCAGAATCCGAATTCTTTTGCCAAGCGCACGGTGACGTCACCCAGCACCTTCCGATTTCCCTCGGCGCGGATGTCCTCGACCAGAGCGGAGTGGTACTCGAGATCAATCAAAGGTTGCACCTGAGACTTCAGGCCGAACCCGCGTCTAAAATAGGTCTCTTCCATTTGCCGTCGTTGGGTTCAAGGGGGTGGCCTCGGTGAGTCACCCTCATTCAAGCTAACGGGGGGCCTCAAGCACACGAAGAAGGTGCGGCGAGGCAGGACCGAACCCCCGCCCGCCGGGGTATGGTCGAGCTATGAGCATTCTTGGGCGGCTTGCCCTTCTCTTCGTAATCATCCCCTTGCTGGAACTGGCCCTTCTGATTCAGATGGGCCAGTGGGTCGGGGTTCGGCCTACGATTGGCCTAGTCGTTCTCACTGGTGTTGGGGGTGCCGTGCTGGCGCGTGCGCAGGGGCTCCGGACCATGTGGAGGCTGCGCCATGATCTCGCGAATGGGCGGATACCGGGGCAGGCCATCATGGACGGTATGGCCGTGCTTGCGGGGGGGGCGCTTCTCCTCACGCCGGGGGTCCTGACCGACCTGATCGGATTCAGCCTGCTGGTCCCCGGGACGCGGCACCTCATCCAGAAGCGCATCATGGCCCGACTCGAGCGCCGCATCCAGGAGGGTGCAGTACAGGTAGTGACCGGTGGCGAACTCTGGTCTCGCTCGCCGCACGCGACGCCTCCGCATGCCACGTCGCCCGATCCCATCCCTCCTGATTCAATGTCACCTGATTCAATGTCCCCGTCCGGATCACCGGGAGAGTAGGCCACCCCGGATCCGAGCCCTTTGAGTGCCGTCCCGTAGCGCATAAGTTTTCCCACTATGAATCAACCACCCGCGTTTCTCGCCAGTCTCCTCGATGCTGCAGGCCCCTCCGGATTCGAAGTTGACGCGGCTCGACTCTGGCGAGCGGAGGCGGAGACCTTCGCGGACTCCGTTACTACGGACGTCAGCGGAAACACAATCGCGACCGTCAACCCCGACGGGCGACCACGCATTATGCTTGCCGGTCATATCGACGAGATCGGCCTCCAGGTCACGCACATCGACGAGGACGGATTCCTCTACATCGCCGGGATCGGCGGATGGGATCCCCAGGTACTCGTAGGTCAACGCGTGAAAATATTGGGCTCGCCGGGCGGTGTTGTCGGAGTGGTCGGCAAGAAGGCCATTCACCTACTGAAGGTTGCCGAGCGCAAGAGCGCGTCGCAAATCGATCAACTGTGGGTCGACGTCGGGGTGGGGTCCCGGGCGGAAGCGACGGAGCTCGGCCTGAGGGTCGGAGACGCCATGGTCATCGACGCTGCGATGGTGAGTTTGGCTGGTGATCGAATCGCGAGCCGAGCCATCGACAATCGTATCGGAGCGTACGTCGTGCTCGAAGCCCTGCGGCTCCTTTCGGACCTGTCACCGACTGCCTCCGCCGTCGCCGTCGCGACCGTCCAGGAGGAAATCGGTGGCGGATCGGGTGGGGGAGCACGCAGCAGTGCTTTCGGCTTGGAACCGGACGCCGCTCTTGTGGTCGACGTCACTTTCAGCACCGATGTACCGGATATTGAGAAGAAGCAGTTGGGCGAGCACAATCTGGGAGGAGGCCCAGTCTTGAGCAGAGGATCTGCGGCCCATCCGGTGATTTTCGACCTTTTGGTGGAAGTGGCCGAGGCGGAGGATATTGCGCATACGATTCAGGCCTCGCCACGGTCTACGCGCACGGACGCAGACTCCATCTATCTGACCCGTTCCGGTGTCCCCACCGGGTTGGTGTCGGTGCCGAATCGGTATATGCATTCTCCGAACGAGATCGTGAGCCTGACGGACTTGGAATCCGCGGCCCGTCTGTTGGCTGCTTTCGTGATGAGTCTCGACGAAGACACGGACTTTACTCCGCGATGATGGCTTGCTCATAGGCGGGCTCCCATGTACCGTCCTTGGCCAACGAACTCGAAGGCTTCTATGGTTGGCCCCATTTCGTGCACGCACGCGTTCCTCGCGCACGGGCGCGAGCTACCTGAACCGGAAGTAGGTCCGAATGCTCGAACCGAACGTTGTTTTGAATGAATTGGAGGATCTGAGGGAGAACGGATTCCTCTCAGATACCCTCTTGCGGCGAATCGTAAAGAACACTGAGGCGGCCGACGATCGCTTCGACTGGGTCGGCGTTTACCTCGTGAACTCCGAGGAGAACGTGGTGTGGCTGCACAACTACGTGGGAAGATCCACGACGCACTCCAAGATTCCGATCGGTGAGGGCGTATGCGGCACCGCTGTCTCACAAGGGGAGAACACAAATGTCCCCGATGTGAGTGTGGTAGAGCACTACATCGAGAGTGATCGTAGAACCAAATCTGAGATGGTCGTCCTGATCCGCGGCGACGATGAGATCTTCGGGCTGATCAATATCGAGAGTAGAACGGAAGAGGCGTTTACGGACGAGGACAGTGCAGCCGTCCAATCCCTGGCGGACAAGGTCGCCGAGCAGCTAGCCCAGGAGCGTAGCTGACAGCCTACCGGGTTCATCGGTAAGAATCAGGTGGCCGACGGCGCGATCACCCGCCGAGGCCCGGGATGGAGAACATATTGCCAGAGCCGCTGACGAAGGAGTTGAGGGATCGCCTCCGAGGTGTCGTGGGAGACGCTTGGGTCATCGTCGACGCGGATCGTCTTCTGGCTTATGAATCCGACGGGCTGACCGCCTACCGAAGGACGCCACGAGCGGTCGTGCTCCCTCGGAACACCGACGAAGTCAGCCGTGTGCTGGGCATCCTTTCGCAGGAAGCAGTGCCCGTAGTCCCGAGAGGTGCGGGAACGGGACTCTCCGGGGGCGCGCTGGCGGATGGTGACGCGGTCGTGGTCGGTACGGCACGGATGACCGACCTGCTCGAGCTTGACCCCGGGAACCGACTCGCCCGGGTTCAGCCGGGGATGATCAACGCCCATCTCACGACCGCCGCTGAGCCCTTCGGGCTTTACTATGCGCCTGATCCCTCCTCCCAGAGCGCTTGTAGTCTGGGTGGGAACGTAGCCGAGAATTCGGGCGGGCCCCACTGCCTCAAGTACGGTGTCACGTCACGGTATGTGACGGGGCTCAAGGTCGTAACCTACGACGGGAAGGTCTTAGACTTGGGGGGCTTCGGCCGGGAGCCGGGCGGATACGACCTTGTCGGCGTGTTCGTCGGTTCTGAGGGATGTTTCGGAATCGCTACTGAGATCGAGGTGCGGCTTCTCCCGAAGTCCGAAGCAGTGTGTACTCTACTGGCGATCTTCGACCGATTGGGAGATGCCGGCAGTGCCGTGACCGAGATCATGGCCGAGGGCCTGATGCCGGCGGCTCTGGAGATCATCGACGGACCCACGATCCGAGCGGTCGAGGCGAGTGTGTACGCGGCGGGTTTCCCGACCGACGCGGAGGCGGCGCTGGTGGTCGAGTTCGACGGGATCGAAGCGGGCCTTGCGGCCGACGTCGAACGGGCGGTGGCCTGCTGCCGGGAGGCGGGGGCCCGGGAGGTCCGAACGGCCGACTCGACAGAGGAGCGGCTGGCGTTTTGGCAAGGCCGCAAGAAGGCTTTCGGGGCCATGGGCCAGATAGCGAGCGATCTCCTGGTTCAGGACGCGACGGTCCCACGGAGCCAGCTTACCGGCGTCCTCGAGCGGATCTCCGAGATCGGCGCCCGCCATGACCTGACCATCGCCAACGTGTTTCACGCGGGGGACGGCAACCTCCATCCGAACCTTCTCTTCGACCGGAGCGATGCCGAAGAGCTCGCCCGGGTCGAGCACGCGTCGAAGGAGATCATGGCGGTGTGTGTGGAGGCTGGTGGCACGATCACCGGCGAGCATGGCGTCGGGTTGGACAAGCGGCACTACATGAGCCTGGTGCATGGTCCGGAGGAGTTGGACGCCATGCGGCGCATCAAGGCCGTCTTCGACCCGCACGGTCGAATGAACCCGGGTAAGGTCCTCCCCGACCCGACTGAGTCTGCGGGAGTCGCCGTTTGAATCCCTTGGCAGAGCTTTTGTCCGAACGGCTGTCCAAAGCGCAAGTGGTCGATGGCTTCGAAACCGAGCCCTGGGCGGTGTGTGGGCGGTTGCCGCAGGCAGTCGTTTTCCCGGAGAGTGAAGCCCAAATCGCTGAGATCCTCTCGCTGTCCAGTGAGGAGGGGTGGCACTGTGTCCCGGCGGGCCGAGGGAGTTGGCTGCACGGAGGGCAACCTCCGCAGGCGGTCGACGTACTCCTGAGCGCCGAGAGGATGAGTGACATCTCGGAGTACGAACCGGCCGACATGTTCATCTCCGCCCAGGCGGGAGCCGGATTGGATGCACTGGAGCGCCGTACGACCGAGGGGGGGCAGTGGCTTGCCGTCGATCCCCCCGGGGGTGAGCGGGGTACGCTTGGAGCCATGTTGGCAGTCGGAACCGCGGGGCCACTCCAGGCAGGCTTTGGGTCCCCCCGGGATCAAGTGCTCGGAGCCACGATCGTCTCCGGGGACGGGCAAGTGCTCAACCTAGGTGGCAAGGTGGTGAAGAACGTGGCGGGTTTTGATCTGCTGAAGTTGGTCGCGGGGAGTTGGGGCACCTTGGGAATGATCACGAGTGTGACCATGCGGCTCTACCCCGCCCCGGCGACCGATCGAACCCTTTTGTTCAAGGAGTCCGAGGCGGCAGACGGAGCGAATCTGGCGTGCCGCCTTGCCCAGACGCCGTTCCCGCTTGCGGCAGTGGAGTTGTTGGTGCCCGGGGATGGGGAGTCGGGAGGAGGTGCACCCAGCCCACTGGTCGCTGTCCGGATCCTGGAGTCGACAGATGCCGCGGACGAGGCGGAGCGGGTCGTGTCGGAGTGTGCGGGTATGCTACCCGTTCAGCGGCTGGAAGGAGAGCAGTCGGCGGCGATTTTTCACAACGTGAGGGCCATGGAAGACGGGGCTGAACTCGTGTTGCGCTTGAGCCTTCTTCCGACCCGGCTACCCGAGTTGATAGAAACCACTTCTCAGTTGAGGGGTCTATATGATCCCAGGGAGGGCTGGGGGATGCGTCTGGCGGGCCACGCACAGACGGGTGTGTTAAGAGTGATAATCGCTGTTGTGAGCCGTTCTGACGACTGGGTTGATCGAGCCAAGACAACGCTAGGGGCCCTGCGCCGGTCCCTTGAGGCGGAGGGTGGAAGCCTTGTGGTCTCTCAAGGTCCGCCGGAGATCGTGGGTGCGGTTTCAGCGTGGGGTGCACTCGGTCCGACTGCTCTGTTCACCTCGGGCATCCAGGCGGCGTTGGACCCCGCTGGGATCCTCAACAGAGGCACATCGCCACAGTGAAGCCGCAACAAGACACTGCGCTGGCCGCCGCGCTTTGGGCGCAGGAAGACAAGCTCAAGCCGTGTGTGCACTGTGGTTTTTGCCTTCCGGCGTGTCCCACGTACTCCCGGCTCGGGGACGAGAACGATTCGCCCCGGGGCAGGCTTCACCTCATGCGCGCTGTCGTCGAGGGCCGGCTGAGCCCCGAGTCCGAAGCGTTTCAGACCCATATCGACCGCTGCTTGGGTTGCCGGGCATGTGAGCCAGTGTGTCCTTCGAGCGTCCACTACGGAGTATTGCTAGAGGCCGCACGGGAATCTGTTTTCCGGGCTCGAAAGACACCCGCCGTGGTGGGAATGCTCCTTGCCGTCTTTTCGAGCCATTTTTGGACGCGGTGGAGCATGCGGCTCGCGAGGGTAGTGCGAGGACTGGGCCTCGCCGGATGGGTGGCGAGGCTGTTGCCGGGGAGCCGCCTTTTCCACCCCATGCGGTTCGGTCTCGCGATGCTCGAGGCGAGTAGGGAGAGGCCACTCCTGGTCGGATCACCTTCGGGTTCCGCAGCCACGCGAGGGTCACCGGACGGCGGGTCAGGTTGGCGGGAGGGGAGTCGGGGACGAGTGGCGATTCTTCGGGGGTGTGTCCAGGAAGGCCTGTTCGCGAGGGTAAACGACGCTACCGAGAGGGTCCTTCGGGCCAACGGTTACGATGTGATCGAGGTGAAGGAGCAGGGATGTTGTGGTGCCCTTCACACCCACGCGGGGAATGCCGAAGGGGCTCGCGAGCTGGCTCGTGCCAACGTTGAGGCGCTGGGTTCGGCCCAGGTCGACTTCGTCGCGGTTAATGCGGCCGGCTGCGGTGCCTCTCTGAAGGAGTACGGGCATCTCCTCCAGGCCGAAGCGGAACACGGGCAGATGGCGGCGCAGCTTGCTGCTTCCACCCGAGACATCTCGGAGCTTCTATCCAGTGACCCCTTGCGGGTGGGTGCGCCGCTACCGGCTCGGGTCACATATGATGCCGCTTGCCATTTGTGCCACGCACAGGGCGTGAGGAAGGAGCCCCGGATGCTGCTTGGGGCCATTCCGGAGCTCGTCGTCCTGCCTCTCCGGGACGAAGAGGAGTGTTGTGGTGGGGCTGGGATCTATGGGATCACCCACGCCGAGCTAGGAGGCGACATCGGCGCCGACAAGGTGTCCGCAGTGTTGGCCACGGGAGCGGAGATCGTCTCGACCGGAAATCCCGGCTGCATGATGCAGATCGGGGCCGGGCTCCTGCTCAAAGGATCCGACGTAATGGTGTGCCACCCCGTCGAACTGCTGGACGAGAGTTATCGGCGGGCGGGCTTCTATGACGGACCTTGAGGTTGCGGGGGTCGGGGACTACCTCGCTGAACGGCGAGACGACATCGTCAGGCTGCTCATCGAGTTAGCTGATAACGAGTCCCCTTCGCTGATGCCCGAGCCCCAGGAGGCCATTCAGGAAATTGTGTCCCGGCGGCTCGAGGAGATCGGCTTCGTAGCCCAGCTCTTCCCCGGCGAGGAATCGGGTGGCCACCTCTACCTGTCGCGCGGGGAGGCGCCGGCGAAGGCCGGGTATACCGAGGAAGCGCCGGTGCAACTCCTGCTCGGCCACACGGACACGGTCTGGCCGATCGGTACGGTACGCGACATGCCGGTGGAATGGAACGAAGCGGAGGACGTCATCCGCGGTCCGGGGGTATTCGACATGAAGGCTGGGATCGTCCAGATGGTTTTCGCTCTCGAAGCCCTGTCCGAGCTCGGGCTCGAGCCGGCCGTCGCTCCCACCATCTTCCTGAACTCCGACGAGGAAATCGGCAGTCCTGAATCGCGAGATCACGTCGCGCGGCTGGCCCAAGTATCGACTCGCGTACTCGTGCTGGAGCCGGCCCTCGGCCCGGAGGGACTCATCAAGACGACCCGTCGAGGTGTGATCCGCTTCGATATCCGGGTCGTTGGTCGTGCGGCGCACTCAGGGCTCGCCCCCGGGGAGGGTGCGAGTGCGATCCAGGAGATGGCCCACGTCATCCAGAGTCTTCACGCGCTGACGGACCTGGAGCGGGGCACGACCGTCAATGTGGGCACGGTCTCCGGCGGGACGGCGACCAACGTCGTGGCCGCTGAGTGCCGCGCCAGCGTGGACGTGAGAGTAAGGACGCAGGCTGACGGCCAATGGGCCAAAGAAACCATTCAGGGCCTGGAGCCCACCACGCCGGGAACTCGGTTGGAGATCGAGCAGGTCATTGACGTCGCCCCGATGGAGGCGACGCCTCGCAACCGAATCCTCTGGGAAGCCGTTCAGGGGTGCGGCAAACGCCTTGGGCTGGAGTTGGGGGACGCCGAGTCCGGCGGTGCGTCGGACGGAAACACGACAAGTTTCTATACTGCGACGGTGGACGGATTGGGCGCGCTGGGGGATGGGGCACACGCGCGCCACGAGCATGTCCGTGTGAGCAAGCTTGTAGAGAGAACAGCCCTTTTGGCTCTCATTCTAATGATGCCACCGCTGGAGGGCAGTTAAAGCCTTATGGGTTGTAGATGCAACTAATACTGTGATCGTCGTTCCCGGGGCTTTGGCCCACGAGATTCATATGCAACGATACCGACGTATTTACGATCATCTCGAGATGCTAGTGGGACCCGGCCCTACCCAGGCATGACCTTGACCTCGACCCGGAGTTAGACGTGGACGCGGAGCGGCAGCGGGCAGCGGACGTGAAGAGCGACGTACACCTGGAAGACCGTGTGGTAGACGGTGCAGAGGTAGGGAGCGAAGTAGATCGGGGAGCGGCCCGAGAGATCCTCCGCGGTTGTGTGTTTAGCCGCACTCGAATGCTCGATCGCGTCCTCTCTCGCATCTTTGACAACTCGCTAGCGCCGCTCAGGGTTCGTGCCAGTCAGTTGACCGTCTTGGCGTTGATTGCGGCGATGGAGGGCCTCCGTGCCGCGGACGTGGCGAGGTACCTCGAAATGGACAAGTCCACGGTCAGCCGCAGCCTGGCGTTGCTGCGGGCGAGGGGTTGGGTGGAGGAGTCGGCTTGGCCGACCAAGAAACTGAATCGCCTCGAGGTCACCCCAGAAGGGCGAGCGCTCCTTGATGAGACGCTCGTGCCTTGGCGGTCCGCCGTAGAGAACGCGCGCGAGACTCTAGGAGAGGAGAGCGTCGAGATGCTTCGGGGCGCCGCCGCCTCATTCCTTCGGCTTCGAGCGAGCAAGTAGCACCTCAGGCGCCTTGGTGGCGCTCCATGAAACCCACGAGAGCCTTCAGGAAGTCGGGGCGGGCAGACTCGAGAAAGGCCATGTGATCCGCTCCGGTTACCTCCAGCGACTCACGATCGGACGTTCCCAGGGAATGGAACAGGGAGGCGCGCTGCTCGGGCGTCGCGATGGGGTCGAACTCGGCATGGATGAGCAGTGTCGGGACCCGGACCAGTGTGGGATCGAGTTCATCCCACTCGGCCGCGCCGCGCCAGTCTACGCGTATGGGGTCCGCCTCCATCGCCGCTTTCACATACGCATCGATAGCGTGCTGGCTGATTGATCCGGGCGTGATGAAGTCGCTCGCGGCGTTGGCGGGGTTGTTCGGGGCCGCAGCGGGTGGCGTGTCCCCTTCGCCATCAGCGAGTGGGGCGCCTGCGAACGTCGGGGAGTAGCCGAAAAAAACAAGAGCGGACACCAACTCCGGCCAGCGCTGGACCGTGAGTTGAGCCACCTTCGACCCGCGGGACCAACCGAGAAGGAAAGGCCTCGGCGCACCTTCTGTCAGGAGCCGAACCCGCTCGAGCACCGCCTTCAGGTCTTTTGCGGCACGATCCGGGTTGAGCCATCCGGTCTCGTCACGGGGCGTTTGGCCGTACCCTCTCAAGTCGACCGCGAAGGCCGCGTACCCCGCTTCCACCAACCCGTCCATCAGCGACAGGTCCTCGCCGGGCACCTGTAGATCGAAGTTAGGACGCGCGCTCCACGTGCGGCCGTGCAGGAGGACCATTGCCCCCCGAGCCTCGGGCGGGCTTTTCTCCCAGAGGGCGTTGGGATGCCCATCCGCGTCGACGGTATGTCTCGTGATCATCCTGGTCGTTGAAAATTGTGATCTCCGGTTCCCGGCCAAAGCTGGTCTCGACCGGCTAAGTACCGCAAGTTTCGAGGCCGATCACGAAGGCCGACCGACCGCACAGCGTGGCGCGCATGGAGATGATCACGTGAAGATCGACCGTGTCGAGATACGAGAAATCCGAATGCGACTGCGTGAGCCGTTCGAGGTCTCGACTGGTTCCACCCGCGACAGGCGGGTGCTCCTCGTGGCCCTGCACTCCGATGGGATGGTTGCCTGGGGAGAGTGTGTTGCGGGCGAAACGCCCGACTACTCGTACGAGACCACCGACACGGCATGGTCGATCCTGACGGATCTGATACTCCCCAGGGTAGCGGGCGCCGTGATGGAGTCGTCCGCAGATCTTCTCCCTGTTTTCGAAGGAATTCGGGGCCATCCCATGGCGAGGGCCACGGTGGAGATGGCCGCATGGGACCTAGAGGCGAAGGCGGGTGGCCACTCACTGGCCTCACTCGTAGGGGGCGTGCGCGATTCGGTCCCCGTGGGCGTCAGCATCGGCCTTCAAGGCACCGACGAGGAATTACACCGGAAGGTCGCCGACTATATCGAGCAGGGGTACCAGCGCATCAAGGTCAAGATCAAACCCGGGCGTGACGTTGTGATGCTCAAGGGCCTCCGCGACCGGTACCCGGACGTCCCACTCATGGCGGATGCCAACTCGGCGTATTCACTCGAGGATTTGCCCCGCCTGAGGGAGTTGGATGGGCTCGATCTCATGATGATCGAGCAGCCGCTCGCCCACGACGACTACCTCGACCACGCACGCCTCCAGGGTGAAATGGGTACTCCGATCTGTCTCGACGAGTCCATACGGTCCGTGCGGGATGCATCACTCGCCCTCGAGATCGGGGCCTGCCGCATCATCAATATCAAGCCGGGTCGCGTAGGCGGCCTCTCTTCCGCAAAGGCCATCCACGACCTATGCGTCGAGCACGAAATTCCTGTCTGGTGCGGGGGGATGCTCGAGTCGGGAGTAGGACGGGCCCACAATGTCGCCTTGGCCTCCCTCCCCGGATTTACACTCCCTGGAGACATTTCCTCGAGCCGGCGTTATTGGGCCGAGGACATTGTGACGCCTGAGTTCGTGCTCGACAGGGGTGCGGTCGCGGTCCCATCTGGACCCGGAATCGGCGTAGAGGTGAGGGAGGACGTTCTCGCCGAGTGGACCGTGCGACAGGCCGATTTCTAGTGGAAATGTCCAGTGGAATCGTGGTTTTCCCCTAGAATCGTTCAATCTTTTTGGTAGATGTCGAGAATTAGATAAGGGACACGGCGTAAGACCTCGAGCGTAAGAAAGGAGCGAATCATGATTTTACCCACGATTCGCGCCTCTGCGACCTACCGACACTGTTCTGCGTATGCGATTACACTGGGTAGGTTGCGAGAATACTTCCAGGAGATGATGGCCGTAGAAGCGACAGTGTAAGCGCGGCGAACGTCGTCAGCGTGCGCATGTCGTAGTCTTTTGTGATCTGGGAGCGGTGGACCACATGGGCAGGGACGGTGCCAGAGGACGGGCTATACGATCAGAGGATCGACTCCTCGTCGGGAAGCCTAATCTCCACGGGCCGAACGTCCATGGTCACTTGCACGGCGACATGGCCCATGTCAGCTCGGTCACGTAATGCGTCCCGAATTCTCGGTTCTACCTTCCTGTAAGCCGCCATCACGCCGTCGCGGATTTCCCTACGGAGCACCTTCAGCGCGTTGACGTCGGGACGGCTCGTCTTGGTTTCCTTCTTGGCTTCCACGAGGCGCTCTGGTAAGATCTCGAAAGGAGCCATTCCGATGTCGTCCAGGCGGGCCGAATCGATGTATTGGATGGAAACGGACACATCACCATGTGCATGGTGCGTGGGAATGTCGCCCACGGCGCGGAAATGGGAGGCCAGCTTCCCGAGCTCCACGTTCGCCGCCGCCTTCGCGTAGCTGCGCTTTACGATGGCGAATATGCGCTTCATACGCTCTGGAGTCGTCGCGTCGACGTCGGGGATCTCTGTCTCCAACTCTTTGCCCACAGCTTGGCGGTCCTGCCCGGCCTGAGCTTCCTCTTCCCGGATCCTCTGCCGATCGATGTTATCCAGAATTCGGTCAGGGTTCGTCCGAAGCCCCATCACCTCTCTCCCTCAGCGCTACGCAACCTAAGTAGGTACTTTACTGCTCGGCTCAAACGATAACCTGATCCGTCCATCGTGGCCAAGTGGGTCCGGGTGAGGGCTGGTGGCAGTGTGGGCCAGCCGGAGACGATGATTTCGCAACAGCCACCCGTAGATGTAGACTGGACGCGGTAGAGCCGGCGACGGGAGCGCGCCTCTGTCTCGAAAGAACAGACTCGAAAGGAGCGAAAGTCATTAGATGAACGCCATGGAAGAGGGAGACACGAACCCGGAAGTCCAGAGTCCGGGTCTCTTCTCACGTTATGTCCAGGTATTTTTTTCACCCGATGACCTGTTCCGGGGGTTGCGCACCCGACCGTACTGGGTCGGCGCCGTGCTTCTGGGCTCTGGCCTGGCGGCGGTGGGGCTCATGCTTCTCCCGCCTGACATCATGCTCGAGACGGTGCGTGAGCAGTCGTTGGCGGCGGGACAGCCCCTCCCTCCGGAATTCGAGGGCCTGCTGGACGACCTTGGGGGAGCGGTCCGTTATATAATAGGTGCGTTCACGTTCGTGTTTTGGCCCCTCACCCCTGTGGCGATTGCCGGCGTGGTTACGGTGATCTTCAGGTTCTTGATAGGGCACGAAGGAACCTATAAGCAGTACCTGGCCGTGGTGGCCCATGCCCATCTAGTCACGGCCACGGCGCAAGTTCTGGTCGCGCCCCTGAGAATCGCCATGGAGGACGCGCAGGTCCTGATTTCACTCGGTTCATTCGCGCCGTTCTTGGAGTCCGGTTACCTACTCCGATTCCTGAGTCTCGTGGACCTATTCGGCATTTGGACATGGTTGCTCGTGGGCCTTGGAGCCGCCAGAATCGCGCGAAAGAAGTCGTGGGCCGTCGGCTGCGTATTGGTGTTGATGATTCCGGTTGTGGGGGCAGCCGTCGGCGCCTTATTTACCGGGTAGATCTATGGTGGCTCGACACTCTTACGGCGAAAAGATCAGTTCGCAGCGGTCGCCCACCCTGATGTCCTTCTCCGCAAACCACCCCTGACGGACCTCGAGGGCGTACATCGCGGGTCTCGCGCCGTCATGGATGTCAGTGGTTTCGGGCTCCATCTGCTGGATATCGACGATCACGAAGTTGCGATCGATCCAGGCGACGTCGAGCGCGACGAACGTATTCTGCATCCAGAACGATCTCTGCGCCTCTCTGTCGAAGACGAAGAGCATGCCGGTACCGTCCGGTACAGCGTCGCGGAACATGAGCCCCTGCCCTCGTGTTTCCGGCGTATTCGCTACTTCGGCGCGCACCGTATCCCCGCGGAAGATGACCAGTGCAGTGGCTTCCGTCGCTGCCGTCACCGAGTTGGCCGGTCCACCCGAGTCGAGGCGAACCTCGGCGTTCGGTTTCGCGAAGGGAAACGCTGCCGCTGCGGCGAGAAGGAAAACGAGTAGTTTCATTGCCAGGATGATAGATTACTGCGTTGAGTTTCGCATCATTAGGCCATCATGCCCTCCTTACCGGGACTGAGGCGAAGGCGTTCCCATGGTTGATCCTGAACTACTCGAGATTCTCGTGTGCCCTGAGACCCACCAACCGGTGCGCCCCGCTGAGCGGGAGCTTCTGGACCGACTGAACGACGCGATCAGGTCCGGAAGCGTGACCAATCGAGGTGGCGATGAGGTGGCCGATCCAGTTGAGGAGGGCCTGGTGCGGGAGGACGACAAGATTCTATATCCCGTTCGGGAAGACATCCCGATCATGTTGATCGACGAGGCCATCGAGCTCGACAAGCTCTCCTGACACACGGTTGACCCGCCGAAGCTGCCTGCATACACTCCAGGCATCATCGAGACCGGCTGAGGGGCAGGCCCTGAGACGCCGGGGCAACCAACGGGAGATTACGCAACTCCCGAAAAGGTGCCAAGTCCTGCGGGAACCCAGGTTCACCGACAGATGAACGCGCGTCCGAGCCGCGGCTCTCCTCGCCGAGGCCTTCCGGTCAAGTCCGTCTCATTCGCTGGTGCTCCGGGTTGCGCTGTACATAGGAACGGGAGAGCGATATGGATGAGCGGAGGCGGTCGTGATTTCCGTCACAGGAGCCCAGTTTGGGACGGTCGAGCTTGCTGGACGGTCGGGCGTGGGCGACAGCGTGGCTTACGCCTCGTATGGCCCGGAGGACGCACCCGCTGTGGTGGTTCTTGGGGGGATCTCCGCCCATCGCTTCGTCTGCGGCGATGAGGACGGGACGCCGGGCTGGTGGCCCGGTGTGGTCGGGCAGGAGGCTCCGCTTGCCCCCGGGCCCTATCGGATTATCGGCGTGGATTATATTGGTGGGGCGGGCGCGTCGTCGGGGCCGTCGAACGGGCCTGGTATCCCCGTCGTGACGACCGACGACCAAGCCGACGGAGTGAAAGCTGTACTCGACCACCTCGGCATCGACAGGCTACACGCCTGGGTTGGTGCGTCTTACGGTGGCATGGTGGGCTTGGCTTTCGGGGCGCTCCATGTGGACCGCCTGGAGCGGCTACTGATCTTCTGCGCGGCGCACAGATCCCATCCCATGGCCACAGGCCTCCGCACCCTCCAGCGCAGGATCGTCGAGTTGGCTGCGGACGCGGGGCGGGAGTCCGAAGGATTGGCTCTCGCCCGTGAACTCGCCATGACCACGTACCGCACCTCTGAGGAGTTCGAGAAGCGGTTCGTATCGGTCCCGATCTGGGAAGAGGGAAGTCCCCACTTCGCCGTGGAGAAGTACTTGAAGCTTCAGGGGGAGAGGTTTGTTCGGCGCTTCGACGGACGGGCCTTCGCGATCCTCTCACAGTCCCTCGACCTTCATAGGGTCGATCCGGGACTCGTGCGAGCGCCCACCACGGTCGTCTCGGTTGATTCGGACACGCTGGTGCCCCCGTGGCTGGTTGCGGAGATGGTGCGTCGGCTGCCCGGCACGGGGCGAACCATCCGTATCACGTCCAATTTTGGGCATGACGCGTTCTTGAAGGAAAGAACCGCGGTCGGAAGGGTGATTCGCCATGTTCTTGCCGAGGAGGTCCCGGGCTCTCCTTCAACAGCCCTCTAAATGTCCCTCGTCAACTTTCATCGGGTCCTCATCGCCATCGCCATCCTTTTTTGTGGCGGGTATGGCGTTTACGAGCTCGTGGAATTCACCGAAAACGGGGAGATAGGATCACTGTTGATCTCGGGATTCTTCTTTGTTGTTACGGTCGGCCTGGCCTACTACCTCAGGCACCTCAAGCGCATCCTCGGCGTCGACGAATAGACGTCAGTTCCCGTTTGCAGGCGGTGGGGCCACAGGAGCGGCTGGTGGTGCAGGCGATGGGAGCCTCTCCCAGTAGAGGAGCGGCCGTTCTGCCGGGTGATTTCCGATCTCGTTCAGCGTCAGGGCGTCGTATAACCGCCCGTTGAGCATCACCATGCTGAGCGACTCTGTGTTGCGGAGATCCTCGAGAGGATCTCCGTCCAGGACGAGGAGGTCGGCGAGTTTGCCCACCTCCACTGAGCCAAGGGCGTCGTCGAGCCCCAGGTAGCGGGCTCCGTTGATCGTGGCGGCCTTGAGTGCCTCGACTTGGGTCATTCCCCCCTGCTCGAGCATCCACAGCTCCCAGTGAGCGCCGAGACCTTGCATCTGTCCGTGTGCCCCCAGCGTGACGAGTCCGCCGGCGTCCTGGATGGCTTTGGCGCCCCGGGATATTCTGATGTGGTTGTAGTCCTCATCGCCCGCGGCGATGATACGCCGGCGTGACAGAGGGTCCACGACGTCGCGAGGCACAAAAGTGAGCAGGCGCTCGTTCTCCCACACGTTGGTGCGCTCATACCAGTAGTTCTCTCCCCCGAGCCCCCCGTAGCCGACCACCAACGTCGGCGTGTAGCCGGTAGAGCTCTGCCCGAAGAGCTGAGCCAAGTCATTGTACACGACCGGAACGGGGAGTGCGTGCTCCACACCCGTATGTCCGTCGAGCACCATGGTCATATTGTAGTAAATGAGGGATCCTCCCTCTGGCACGACCATCATCTCCAGATTCCGGCCCGCTTGGATGATCATTTGGCGGGCGTCGCGACGGCGCTGGTTGTAGCTCTTTACGCTGAAGGCGCCGACGGCCTTCATCCGGGCCAGGTGACGTTCGGCGTCGTCGTAGTCGTCGACGATCGCTTTGTTCGTAGACTCGGCCCCGTACAGGATCGTGCCCGTGGAGAAGAGTCGCGGCCCGAGCTTCAGGCCGGCGCTGATCATCTCCGAGTTCGTGAACACCATGGTGGTGTTGTTCGACGGATCGTGAGACGTGGTCACACCGAAAGCGAGGTTGGCCATGAGCGGCCAACTGGCTTCCCCGACGATTCCCGCCCCTTCCCCGCTCACGTGTGCGTGCACGTCGATGAACCCGGGAATGATCGTCTTGCCCGCCGCGTCCACTCGGTGAGCATCCGGTGGGACGGTGACCTGGATCGAGGGTCCGACTGCCGTGATCGTGTTGGCGGTCACGACGATCGTGCCGTCCTCGATCAAGCCGCCTGATTCGTCCGACTCCGCAGCAAGCGTCAGGATGCGGGCTCCAACGAAGGCGACCGTACCCGTTGGGATGTCGCTCGATTGAGTAAACCCGATCGAGATTCCGTTCGCTTCGGGCTCAGCAGCAGCGGCCGGTGCGCCGGGCCTGAACGTGAACGTTTCGGTAAGCTCCCGCGTGAAATATTCGGGCCCCAACGTCCAGAGGAGCGACCGGCTGTCGCCTGACCAATGCAGGTACAAACCGGCGTTGTCGGAGACGCGCTCGACCGGGAAGCCGTCCACGTTCGGACCCAGTGTGACCGTTCTGCCAGATCGGGGGAACGAGGCGATGTAAGCACGGTAGCGTTCCGTGAAGGCCACCCATTGGCCATCCGGTGAAGGGACGATCGCCGTGGCGTTTTCCGATTCGAAGTGAACGATTTCGTCTGTCCCATCGAGGTCGAAACTCACCAGGCGCCGGCTGCCGTCGGAGAAATCGTTCACGAAGATTCGTGAACCCGTGGCATCGAACATCGGGTCCGAGCCGGTCGTACGGACTCTCCTGGGCTCCTCGGACCCATCCACGGGGACGATGAATACTCCGGGGTTCTCTCCGTGGGTCGGACCCCGGACGTTGTCGCCGCCTGTTGATTGATAAGTCACCCACTGCCTGTCGGGTGAGAAAGAGGGCTCAGAGTAGTGCCCCGGTGTCGTGACCAGATCACGGGCGCCGCTGCCGTCGGCACGGATCATTCGGATCCGGCCTCTCGCAGAATCAGTCCAGGTCGCGTAAACGATCCATTGTCCGTCCCGTGAGAAGGCAGGAGCGAACTCGATGCGGTCGTCTCGGGTGAGTCGCCGGGCCGGTTCAAAGGGAAGTTCTTTCAGGTAGAGCTTACCCAAAGCTGTGTAGGCTACGAAACGGCCCCTGTCCGACGTCGTGACGTCGCGCAGCATCTTCACGTCGAAACGCGACGGTCCCACCTGCTGCTCGAAGCGCAACGCCTCGTGGATCGTCTGATCCACCTGCGCGACGAAGGGGATGATTTCGGCCGTAGCTGTGGCGACGTCCACGAGCCAGATCTTGCCTTGGCCCCAAATGACGATCCCGCTGCCGTCGGGTGTCCAGTCGTACTGCGTGTAGACACCGTGGATGGCCCAGGCTTCTTGCATGTCGCGGTCTAATCCATCGAAGATCGGCCAGTCCTCTCCGGTGGAGAGATCGTGCAGGAAGAGCACCGTGTTGTCTCGAACACGCCGAATGAAGGCGAGCTGTGTCCCGTTCGGTGAGGGCCGTGGGGTGATGGATCCACCGGGTCTACGGACGATGGTCCTCTCCTCTCCGGTGGAAAGGTCTCGCCGGAGAATCGCGTAGATGGTCTCGTACACGTTCTTGTCGTACTCGAATGTCTGCCCTGGCCACACGTTCCGGCTGTAGTAGAGATACCGGCCGTCCGGGGAGATGGCTGGCTCACCCTGGTCCTTCTGAAAGCCGTCTCTCTCCGTCACCTGTAACCCTGAGCCGCCAGTCACATGGTACATCCACACTTCACCCGCCCCGAGGGAGCGCTCGTCCACGAAGTGCTTTCGAACGAAGATGTACTGGCCGTCCGGGGACCAGGAGGGGCTGTTCACCTCCCGGTTCGATTCCTCCGAGACCTGGCGGAGGTTCGATCCGTCCGGGTCCATCAGCCAGATGTTGAAGGCGCCTGATCTGTCCGAGATGAAAGTGATTGCCGACCCGTCGGGGCTGAACCGAGGTTGCATATCGAAAGATTGCCCGGATGAAATGCGGGTGGCCGTTCCCCCCGCGATGGGCATCGTGTAGAGATCACCCAACAAGTCGAACACCACGGTCGCACCGGACGGGTCGAGGTCCACATTCATCCAGGTCCCTTCATCGGTCTCAAAAGAGAGTGGGACGGTGGGTCCCAGGGACTGTTCGATGTCCCAAGTGTCCTGCTCTTCCCGGGTAGTGTCCTGTGCTACCTGCGCTGACAGGGTCACAACAGGCGGAAACACGAGGATCACGGCAGAGAGGATCACAGCAGAAGGGAGGATCGTAGTCGGCTTCGTCATGGCATCCTCGGTAGGTCGGAAAAGGGTCAGGACGTCTTGTCCGTTGGAAAAGCATCGAGGCTGACCGCCAGCGAGTCGTTCCCCGGCTGTTAAGGCCTACCCCTCCGGAATCGGCGCATTTCCGTCGAGTACGAAGGTCCAGAGCCGATCGGTGGGACCGTTGCCGACAAGGATCGAGACGTACTGCTGTCCATCCAGCTCGTACGTGACCGGTGTCGCCGCCGAGCCACCTGGCAGTTGGACCTCCCAGAGGAGCTCTCCGGTCGTCGCATCTAGTGCGTAGACGAGCCCCTGCTCGGTGGCACTGAAGACTAGGTTACCTGCCGTCGACACCGTTCCACCGTTCCTCTGCGACTCGTTCGGAAAGCGCCAGCGTTCCTGTTGGGTGAGGGGGTCCCACGCGAGGAGGTGTCCGGGGGTCCCGGGAAGCTCGGGAGGTTCGGGCGCTCCCCTGCCGGTGGTCCCGGTATTCGTCGCTCCCACCCTCCGCTCGAATTCCCGATTGAGCCGATTGAAGCGTTGGTTTGTCCTGGTGGGGATGTAGACGAGACCCGTCTGAGGATTCCAAGACATCGGCTGCCAATTGTGTCCGCCTCCGGCGGACGGCGAAAGCCACGCACCATCGGTCTCGTCGTAGCGGGCTTCGGGGGCCTCGATCGGGCGCCCAGTCTCCAGGTCGATCCCGTACGCCCAGGTGACGTGGGCGTACGCCTCGGCTGAGAGAAGCTCGCCGGTTATCCGATCCAACACGTAGAAGAAGCCGTTCTTGGGCGCCTGCATCAGGACCTGGCGCTCCTCTCCGTCGATCACGAGATCGGCCAGGATCATCGGCTGGACGGCCGTATAGTCCCAGTCGTCTCCAGGGGCCGTCTGATAGTGCCACACCAGCTCCCCATCGTCCGGATTCAGGGCGAGGATCGAGGACAGATACAGATTGTCACCAGCGCCGAGACTCCTGTAGAACCTGCTCCACGGGGAGCCATTTCCGGTACCGACGTAGAGGAGGTCCGCCACCGGATCAAAGGCCACCCCGTCCCAGACAGTGCCTCCTCCTCCGCCTTCCCACCATGTTCCGAACCAGGTCTGGGCAGCCAACCTCATCGCCTCCGACTCGAAGCCCAGCGCCGGGTTCCCCGGTACGGTGTAGGTCCGCCATGTCTGCTCGCCCGTCTCGGCGTCGTACGCGGTCACGTAGCCGCGGACTCCGAACTCGGCGCCGGAGTTCCCGATGATGACGTTCCCTTTCACCACCCGCGGGGCCATCGTCACACTGTACAGGTCACCCACAGGCGTCGTCTGGACCGCCCAAACGAGCCTGCCGGTCGCAGCGTCGAGGGCCACTAGACGCCCGTCCAAAAGACCGGCATAAACCTTCCCGTTATACAGCGCCACCCCCCGGTTCACGGGTTGGCAACAGATGCTCGGCCCACCATTGCGGCGGCCTCCGCGCACGATCCCCGGCTCCCACCTCCAGATCTGCTCTCCGGTACGAGCATCCAACGCGAAGACGACACTCCAGGTTGCGGTCGCGTAGATCACGCCATTCGATACGAGTGGCGTGGCCTCGACCCTTCCGGCGCCCCCACCATTCGTCCAGAACCACGCGAGCCCGAGTCGACCGACGTTGTCCGAGTTGATCCGATCAAGGGGGCTGTAGTGGGTTTCTGCATAGTCTCTTCCATACGTGAGCCACTCAGCGGGGTCGGCCTCGATGAGTGCTGCCTCTGTGACCGGGGCCGCCCCCTGGGCGCCAAGTGGAGCCCGAACACCAAGCAAGATGGTCGGGAGCGCAAGCAGGGGAAGAAACCGCGTCATCGTAGACCTCCAGGGCATTTGGTCGGGCAGCTAGCGCTCCTCGCGGTACTTCTTGAAGAGGAACATGATTGCCGCGATGCCAAAGGCTATGGGGACGGCCGCCATGAGTAGCCCGCCCAAGAACATCCCGAGCCTCAGACCTTCGTTATCCACGGCTGTGATCTCACACGAAAAGCGACGGGATGGCGGCGCTCGGCCGCCGTGACAGCACTAGCTGTGTCGTGCCCATTAGGGTAACAAGCAGAGGCCCGGACCGAAACCAAGGGTTCCCGTCCGGGCCTCCACGACCCTGGAGCAGTCCTTCAACAGCGTTCTAGAAGAATTATCTAAGGAATCCGAACTCCGTAATGACGAACAGTACGAGAATGACTCCGAAGGGGAGCGGCGAGATCGCCATAATCCAGAGTCGGGCCGGCTCGTAGCGCAGATGCATGTAATACATCGCGACCATGACCGCCTTCCAAACCGCCATGAAGATCAGTCCCACCGCCAATACGACCTTCGGCAGATCGAGGAATGCGTATCCTACCTCGGCCGCCGTGAGCACGGCGAGTATGACCCAAATCAGGATATAGCGCGGGTGTGCTTGTTCTTGCTCTTCCATGATTGGTCCCCGCCCTCAAATAAGGTAGACGATGGTGAACAGTAGAATCCAAACGAGATCGACGAAGTGCCAGTAGAGGCCGATCACTTCGACGCCCTCGAGGTGTTCTGCAGTGTAAGCGCCGCGGAGCGCCCTGCCATAAACGAAAATCAAGCAGAGAACGCCGAGCGAAACGTGGGCCCCGTGAAAGCCGGTCATGGCATAGAAGGTGGCTCCGTAGAGCGGGCCGCCCAGGGAAGGACCTTCGTGGGGATTTCCACGCCCTACGGCATGGTAGGAGTCGAGCATCGGAACGAAGCCCTCACCCGACAGCGCGATGTACTCGACGACCTGGACGCCTACGAAGGTGGCCCCGATCAGAATCGTGGCGAGCAGCCACCGCTGGAGGCCCTTCTGATTCCCCTGCTGGATGGCCGCGAAGGCCTTGACCATCGTCACGGACGAGCAGATTAGAAGGAAGGTATTCCCCGCCGTCAAAGGCACATTCAGAACGGTGCCAGGGTCGGTCCAATGCTCCGGGTGGGCGAAGCGTAAGATGACGTAGCTCCCGATCAACGACGTGAAGAACATCACCTCGCTGAGCAGGAACACCCACATGCCCAACTTCATGTTGTAGACCATCATCCCTGGCATGGGCTTCCGGTCCATGGTCGCGACTCCTGCTTGACTCATGCGTCAGTCTCCAGGAACGGGTTCGGGGGTCGGGGCAGGAGCGAACTGTCCGCCCATGCCGCTGGTAGCGGGCGGAGCATCCTGAGGCCAGAAGTCCTCTTCGTGATCCGGATGACTGTACTCGTACGGGCCACGGTAGACGATGGGCATCTCCGGGAAGTTGCCGTGGGGTGGAGGAGAGGGAGTCTGCCACAAGAGCGTGCCCGACTTCCAGGGGTTGTTGCCGGCTACCTTACCGTTGCGCAGGCTCCACAGGAAGTTGAACGCGAAGATGATCTGCGTCGCTGCGAAGAGGAATACGCTGATCGAGATAAACGTATTCAACGGCTGCAGCCCCTCCAGGAACGCGTACTCGTTGGGATCGTAGATCCGGCGCATCATCCCCTGCACACCCAAGTTGTGCATCGGGAAGAACGCCATGTTGTAGAAGAGGAACGAGAGGAAGAAGTGGACCTTGCCGAGCCCTTCGTTCATCATCCGGCCGAACATCTTCGGATACCAGAAGACAATCCCCGCGAAAATTCCGAAGAGGCTTCCACCCACCAGAACGTAGTGGAGGTGCGCCACGATGAAGTATGTGTCGTGGATGTAGATGTCGACGGGAGCAGAGGCCATGAAGATCCCCGACAGCCCTCCGATGATGAAGAGCGCCACGAACGCGACCGCGTGCAGGAGCGGCGTGTCCATGTGAATGTTTCCACGCCAGAGTGTTCCCAGCCAGTTGAAGGTCTTGATCGCCGAGGGGACCGCGATCACGACGGTCGTCACCACGAAGGTCATGCCCAGGAGCGGGTTCATGCCGCTCTGGAACATGTGGTGGCCCCAGACGACCCATCCCAGGAAACCGATTGCCACCATGGCGACCACCATGGAGTGGTAGCCGAAGATCGGCTTACGGGACCGGCACGCGATCACTTCCGACGTGAAGCCCATCGCGGGCAGGATCAGGATGTACACTTCGGGGTGACCGAAGAACCAGAAAATGTGCTGCCAGAGGAGGGGCTCGCCGCTGCCCTCCGGGCGGAAGAAAGCCGTTCCGAGCGTCTGATCGAACAGGAGCAGGATCAGGCCGCCCGTAAGAATCGGGATCGCCAACAGAAGCAGCCACGCGGTGACGAATAGCGACCACGTGCCCAGCGGGATCCGGAACCACGTCATCCCCGGCGCCCGCATGTTGATCACGGTCGAGACGTAGTTCAAAGCGCCGAGGATCGAGGAGAACCCCAGGACGATCAGAGAGATCAGCCAGAGTATCTGCCCCATGTAGACGCCCGTCCACTCGCCTGAAGCGCTGAGTGGCGCATAGGAGGTCCAACCGGCTCCAGCGGCACCTCCCTCGACGAAGAAGCTCGCCAGCATGATGAATCCCGCGACGGGCACGATCCAGAAGGAGATCATGTTGATCCGGGGGAACGCCATGTCGTCCGCGCCGATCTGGAGCGGGATCAGGAGATTACCGAACACCCCCGCCATGAGCGGCATGAGCGCGAAGAACACCATGAACGTGGCGTGCATCGTGACCAGAGAGTTGTAGAACTCCGGTAGAATGATGCCGCCGGGGGCCATGGTGTCCGGAAAAATCCAGGCTATGAAGCCGGGCAGGGGTCGCCCCGGGAAACCGAGCTGCCATCGAATCATGACCGCAAGCAATCCGCCCAGCAGCAGGAACATCAGCGCGCTGAAGAGGAACTGTCTCGCGATCATCTTGTGATCGGTCGAGAAGATGTATTTCCGAACGAAGCTTAGCTCGTGGTGCTCAGCGTGCTCGGCGTGTGCTTCCGTCGCAGTGGTCGTGCTCATCAGTCGTCCTCCGCTGCGGCTTGTTGCTCCGCGAGCCAGTCTTGGAAATCAGCCTGCGAGTGGACGATGACCGTCCCCCCCATCGTATAGTGCCCGAGCCCGCAGAGCTCAGCACAGGCAAGCGTAAACTCACCGGTTTGGGTCGCTTCGAACCAGACCGGGGTGGTCAGGCCAGGCACCGCGTCCTGCTTGACCCGGAACTCTGGCAGAAAAAACGAGTGAATCACGTCTTCGGCTTCCAACTGGACTACAACGGGTTGATTGACCGCAATGTGCAGTACGTTTAGGGAAACGAAATCGTCCGCCGTCTGGAACTGTCCGTCGGCTCCCGAATAGGTGGCGGCCCACTCGAATTGACTGGCCATCATCTGGATCTCGTATGCGTCGGCCGGGATGAGGCTGGGGTCACGGATGTCGTCCCAGATGCCTTTCGAGTAGAACGCCAACGCCACGACGATGACGAACGGAATCACCGTCCACACTGCCTCGGCCTTGTTGCTGCCGTGGATGTAATCCGCCTTACGTCCTTCCTTGTGACGGTATTTCACCATGAAGACCAACAAGATGATCTCCGTGACGACGAAGATGATACCCGTGACCCAAAGGATCACGAGCCATAGGTCGTCTAGAGTCGACCCGTACGTCGACACGACGTTGTCCGGCAACACCCAGGAAAGGTCCAGCCACGAGGGGCCGGTTATGACCCACAACACGATGACCACGGTAAGCATGCCGGCCAGCACGATCCCCGTCCGCCAGAAAAAATTCATCCCACTCGTCTCCCGAGCTTGGGTGTGAGTTCTACAGTTGTAATGGAGGGGCGCCTGCCGGTCCGCTCACCGAGGGAATCGACAGACGCTCTAACCACCTTAGGATGCAGTGAACGTGAACGTGACGTCAGCGGTCTGACCTGTGGTCACCGTCACGGTCTGCGTCTGCGTTCCGTAACGTTCGTGCCACGCCTCAATCACGTATTCACCCGGAGGCAGTGTGGACAGGCTGAAGGCGCCGCTACCGTTCGACACGGAATGAAATGGATGATCGAGGACGCCGACGTATGCGTTCATCCAACCATGTGCGTCACAGCGCAGGGGAACCATGACCTCGGATGCACTGAAGGCCCGAGTGGTCTCCATGGAGACTGGCTGGCTGCTGTTGAAGCCACGGTTGACGGTGGGCGATGCGTTGATGTTGTGCAACAGCCCGTCGCTGTTCCTGATCGTAATGTCCTGGCCCGCCATCACGCCCAAAACGTGCGGAAGGTAGACACATCCGTCCTGGTCCAGCAGAGCTGGCCCGGGCGTCGGGAACTGGAGACCCTCTAGGCCCTCCTTCACGTAGACGAAGACGTTGGCCAGAGTCCCGTTGCCGTTGACCACAACTTCCTGGACCATCGGCGTGGACGAGTGTTTGGCCGCACACGTTTCTTCGCTGCTCATGTCGATGGCGTCCATTGTGGGCGCGTCTCCCTCGAACACGATGGAGCCCGCGATGTTGCCTGCCGTGGCTGCATCAACCGGGTTTTCCACCGCCGCACCGCCGCCGCCGTCACCACCACCACCACCACCCCCGTCTCCGCCTCCGCAGCCGGCCATGACCAGCAGCATGAGTGTGGACGCGACGACCCCGCGCAATTCAAATCGTTCCGACATTATGCCTCCAATATGAAGAAATGGTTCAGCCAGCTGGCTCGCTTTCTACTTCACCGCCCTCCCGCTCCTTCTTTTGGGCGCTGCCCACGACCAAGAATCCCAGCACGAACGTCAACATCATAGCCAAAGTCGGGTACACATACACAGTGGCGGGAGTGGCGTCCTCAAGGAACAAGAAGTACCAGGAACTGACCGAGCCTCTGGTGCCGGATTCCCCGTTGTCTCCATCCCAGGCGAACAAGGCCATCGGAATGGCCTCACCGGTCACGAAATCGAGGTCACCGTCGTCATCTGTGACCAGCGCTCTCGTGAACATGACTTGCCATTCACCATCGGCATGAGACGCGCCTACGGTAAGGTCTTCCCCGTCCGATTGGAAGACCTCGGTCCCGAACCCGCGGGCCTCACCCTCCCGGGCGCCATCACGGTCACTCTGCCATTGCCATAAGTACACCGGACGACGGTTGTCCCCCCTCAGGAAATACGGCCGCTCCATACCCTCCGGCATCTCCATCGGGAACTCGACCATGAGTTGATCCGGCGTCGGCCCCTCGTCTTGGGGGTCTCCCTCCTTCGGCTGCATGAGCGAAATAACCTGGGACTTCCAGTCGGTCCACAGAGGATCGGGGCTGCTGTTGGGATCACTCCAGGTAACACGAACGGCCACGGATTCTCCATCATGCGCGGCCTGCACCCAGACACCGTCCACCCGGGGGTCGAACCACCTTGGCATCACGATGATTTGTCCGACCAGAGGGATGTACGTGGGCTCGATATCGATCCATGCCTCGTCGTCGACCGAGGAGGGAAGCGGAGCGTTCTCGAACAGGACCCCCCGCACCACCTCGGTGACCCCCGGCGCTTCGTCTGGAGAAAGACTGCGGGTGTAGTGGGCGATGGCCCAGATTTGGTCGTAGGTGAGTTCGCCCGCCGTGACGACGTCGGCCAAGCTCGGCATGGGCGTGCCGTCCAGGCCTGTAAGTAGTCGACGGTAGATGTCCTCGACCTCGCCACCGCCGTTGAACAGCCAGTTCTCGGTCAGGTCCGCCACGCGAATGGGAAAGTCCCCGTCATCGATCTGCGTCGGTGAGGACTCTCCGTCGCCTCGGCCGTCGACTCCGTGGCACCGAGCGCACCCAGCCAGGTCCTGGAACAGCGCCTCACCTTCAGCGAGCACCTCGGCGCTGACCCTCGGGGCGGAACCGAAGTCGAAAGGCTCGGGGACCTCATCGGGAGTGAAGAACCGTGAGAACGACTTGAGATACTCTACCAGCGCCTCTATCTCGTCAGTCGAAAGAATATTCTCCCACCCCGGCATCGTCGTACCCGGCATCCCCAGCTCGATGATCCTCCTAATGTCCTCATCCGTCGGAAGAGCACCGCTGTCAGTGGTACGAATTTGGTACAGCGCTTGGGTGAAGTCTCGGGGCCGTGGAAGCATGTACTCGGCGCCGGGGCCGTTGCCGGTTCCGTCCACACCGTGGCAGCCGGCGCACCAACGGACGTAGGTGACCTCGCCGAGGTCGTTGCCGTCCTGGGCGCTCAGATCGCCTACGAGGAGTGACGACGCTGCAGCGAACAGGACGGCCAGGGCCATCGGCACCACCAGAGGATTCCGTCTCGTCATTCCGCCTCCCCCTCCCCGCCTTCTTCTTCGAACGTGCGCGGCTCATGGTCGGCCTGCTCATACAGGAAGATGATCACCGCCCAGATTTCATCTTCGGTCAGGAAGTCCTCCCAGGCCGGCATGGCCGAGTTCCACGGAGCCCCCTCGTTGGGAAGGCCAGGGCCGCCTTTCGCGATCCGCCAGAATACGAAGCTCTCGGTGAGCTGCGCGATGGTTCCGCTGCTCGCGAAATTCGCTGGGGTAGGATTGAAACCACGACCGTAGTGCCCCTGCCCGTCGAGGCCGTCACCGTGGCAGGCCAGACAGCTCTGATAGTAGATGCGCTTCCCCTCTTCGTAGTGCTCGTCCAAGGAGCCTTCTTCGCGTAAGGGATTCTCCAGCGTGGCGAGCTCCATGGTGGTCCCCTGGAACTCGATTTGGCCGGGAGGCGCGGGGTGAACAGCACGCAGGGTCGCCGGTGCAGCCACCGAAGGTCTTACCTGACTGAACGTAAGAAAGGCCACCAGGACCGGCGCCAGTACCATGAGTGAGATCCGAGCTATTTTCAGGTCCGGATCCACCATCACCTGATGCATCGGCGCCTTGAACTCTGCCCAGCGCGTGTCGTTGTCGCTGACCCAGAGGAGGATCCCCACGCTCACGGTGACGAGATACTGAAGCAGCACGGAATTCGGGATCGGGACGGGATCGCTTGCGAGCCCGAGCAACGGCGACATATAAGCGATTCCGTAATCCAACAAGAAGTAAGCAACCACGAGAACCAGGAGAGCCTGGCCGAAGGGATGCTTCAAGTACTTGCCCATCGCTATTCTCGCCTCCCCCTCAGCGTTGGTTTACCAGGAACTGTACAACGGCTTCCAACTGACTCGCGGTGAGCTGGTTACCGAAAATCGGAGGCATCAACCCCGTCATGTTCTCGAAGCCTCCCGCTGCGTCGGCAGCCGGATCCAGAATCGATTCTCGGATGTAGTCGGCATCCACGCGCGCGCCGATCCCGTCGAACGATGGACCCAACGGAACACCCTCTTCGTTGAAGACGTGGCAGCCGAGGCACGCGTTGGCGCGCATGATCTCGAGGGGATCCGTGGCGGCGGTTGCAGGCCCACCCGCGCCTGCAGTCGCCCCCGAAGCTGCGGCTGTACCCGGAGCCTCGCCGGTCGCAATGATGTCTTCGCCCGTTACCGTCACCTCGCCGCCGAGGGACTCCAGGTAGGCCACGAGCGCCCAGATCTGTTCGTTGGAGAGCTGGATACGCATGTCGGTCATGATTGGGTCGAAGCCCTCCACGATGAAGGCGTTCGGGTCCGTCAACGAAGCGTAGAGGTACGCTTTACAGTCCTCGCCGGCGACGCGATTCCCGCACCGGGCGCCGATGACACCCGTGCCGGCGTGGTCGGTGAGAAGGTTGGGGGCCCGTGTGCCGGTCCCGTGACACGATATGCAGTTGCCGCCACCATTGTAGAGGGCCTCCCCAGAAAACATGAGTTCCTCGGGGCTCACGTCGGCTCCGAAGCTCAACTCCAAGGGCACCTCCGACTGGACCTGCGGAATCGAATTGGCTACCAGCGTGAAGGTGCCAAGTGAGCCGAGCACGACCGCGAAAATTTTCAGGTTTTCCAACAACATTCCGCGAGAGTCGTCCTCCCTTGGGTCAGCTCCCGAGTCGAATCCAGAGGACGCATGAGCCACCCCCGCCGGAGTCTCCCGGGTTTCAGACCCTGGGTCGAATCCTGACGAGGCATAGGCCGTCCCCACGGGGACTTCAGATCCCGACCCGACCCCTGTAGGCGCGTGGGCCACCCCCACCGGGTCTTCGCGCATTTCAGCCGGGTCCTGGCCCTTCAGGATGCCTCTGGCTCGGTCGAGGCGGTCCGGCGCCACCGTCACATAGACCCCGAACTTGCCCGCACTGAACTCGGGATCGTACACGACCATCGGTTTGACATAGGGAAGGCGGCTGTTGATGAAGAGCCCGATCACGGTGGACAACGCACCGAACAACACCATCATCTCGAACGTGATGATCACATAAGCAGGAATCGAAAGAATCGGCTTGCCACCCGTGACCAACGGCCAGTCCATCGAGGTAAAAGACGTTATAGCCAACCCGCCGGCGGCGCCCAGGAGTCCACCCGCCAATGCCCACACCCTGACAGGGCTCTGATCGTACTGGAGCGCCTCCTCGATTTGTGCCTCGGGATACGGCATGAAAGCGGTGATCTTCTTGAGGCCGGCGGCCCGTAACTCGCCGATGGCGTTCACGGCTGAGTCTACGTAGTCGAACGAAGCTAGGAGGCCCACCGTCGAATTTGCCATCAGTCGCCCGCGGCGGAAGCGAGCTCCGGCCCTCCACGTGACACGGGTGCGGTCGTGGCCGCCTTCGCTACGCTCGGCTGTTCGGCCAACCCACCGAGCCAGAAGATGAACGCCACGAGCGTGAAGAAGATCAGCACGCAGGCCGAGATCACCCAGGCCGCGTATCCCAGCGCTGGCGTCGCTGCCCATTCACTCGTGTCTCGTATGACTTCCCACACATGCCAGTGCTGACGGATTCCGCTCCGGGCGAAGCCCATGAGGCCCATCAGCCAAGTGAATGTGACGGCCAGGATGAAAAGAGCGTATTGCGAGCGGGGGGGCATCTGACCCCACCGGATCGCACCGCGCGAAGTCGCTCCCCGCATCATGAACAGATGGATCAGACCCACGCCCACGATGGCCGCGAGAACCGCCAACACCTGATAGACCGAGAAACCGATACGCACGATCGCACTGACGAAGTAGCCGTAGACGCCGAAGAAAATGACGATTGCCGCGGCGATGACGAACAGAGCTGCTTGTACCCACGTCCCCGTTGCGGCCCAGGGAACCGTCGCGTCGTTGTTCGCGCGCCCGTAGAGCAGAAACGAGAGGAAGGTGGTCAGAATCATGATGTTCACGGCCGTGTTCTTGGCGCTCATGACACCGAGCACGCCGAGGAACGGGTGGCTGGTGCCTCCCATCGCCGCAATTTCTTCACGGTTGGCGATCATCGTGTGAGGGGTGGCCCACACGATGACACCCACGATCAGCACGACCAGCATGTATTTCGTGTAGGGCGTGAACCGCTCTGCTCCCGGAATCCGTCCCATACCGACCCACAAGTAGTAGTTGCCGGCGAGGAACAGCACTCCGATCAGGAAGGCCTGGATGATCCAGAGCCAGCTCATGAACCCACCCATCATGGTGACGCCCATCCCCTGATTGAACTCGTAGATCTCCCGGCCGAGGTAGTAGCCGGCGAAGGGCAGGACGATGAGCGCGCCGATCGCGATCAGGTTTCCGATGTAGCCCATCCAGTCGTAGTGGGCGCGCTCCTCGTCGGTCTTGGCCAGCAGGAATCGGTAGGCGGCATAGGCGCCCACGATGGCTCCACCGAACACGACGTTGGCGAGGACCCGGTGGATGTTGATGGGCATCCAGGTCGCGTTCGCGAAGGCACTCCACGTCTGGACCATCGCAGGCGCGGTGTCGGGACCAACGTCCGCCGGCGGGCTCATCATGTAGGTGAGCCACGAGTTGGCGATGAGCATCACCGCTGTGCCGAAGACGTTCAGCAAGATCCCCAACGACAAGTGGCCCAGCTTGGCCCGCCCCCGGTTCCAGCGATCCCAGCCGTAGTAGTACAAGTAGAGCGTGAAGGACTCGAAAAAGAAAAGCCCAACGTACACCCACATGGAGACCTCGAAGATCTCGGCAAGGTAGATCCAGAGGTTGGGGTAGATCGTGATGAGGAGGAAGGAGAGGATCGCTCCCCAGATGGCCGTGGCCGAGTACGCCACTAGCAACAGACGGGTGAACTCCTTGGCTAGCTTATCGTATTTCGCCTCCCCCTTGAACACGCCCCAGCCCTCGGCGACGACCGCGAACATCGGCACGCCGAGCACGAAAGCGGCGAAGAGAAGGTGGACCTGTGCCGCGACCCAAACGGCGACACGCCCCCCCACCACGGGGAAATCCCCGTAGCTTCGGCCGGCGATTTCCTGCGCCCCGACCGCTTCGGGGAACAGGTGAAGGGCCAGCGCGGAGAGGCTCATCACCCCCAAGAGCTTCAAGCTTATTGGGCGACCCCACCGTTTCATGCTCTTCCCCCTCTTCCCAAGAAGAACGGAAGCTTCTTGGAGAAATCCACGGGAAGGTTCCGACGAACCTCCTCCATGACTTCCACGTCTACACATGTGTAGCCTCGGTCATCGGCAAACTTCTCGACTCTTTGTATGACCACTCCCCGAACGAAGCTCGGAACGCTGTCCATGCGGGCGAGGGCTTCCGGGGTCCACTCGATGGTGGCCGGTGCGGCCTGTTCGGTAGAGGCCGCGCCTGCGTCGGCGACCGGCGATCCACCGGGACGTGACTGCCCGTAGGAGACCGTCCGGCGAGATGCAACAAGTGGCATCTCGCCCGACGGGTCGTAGGCACAGGAGTCGTCCGGGCCCATAAAGTCGCCGCTGTCGGCATATGCTCGCGCACGGCACCCTCCGCACACTTCGCGATACTCACACCGCCCACACCGCCCACCGAGTTCGCCCGACCTGAGCTGCGTGAAGACGGGCGACGACTCCCAGATTTCCCGGAAGCTCTGCGTCAGCAGGTCTCCCGCGACTGCGGGCATGTAAGGACATGGAGTGACCTTCCCTTCCGGCGTGATGCGCACATAGTGGACACCACACGGGCAGCGAGTCTCATAGTTGAGCAGGGGGGAGTCAGGGTCGCCCTGGACCACATGACGCATCAGTTGGGGCTGGCACTTCGAGCGGACCATCATGCGGCCACGATAGGTCCCCTCCAGCCCAACGAGCTCCCGCAGCACGTCCTCGTTCTCTTCGGGACTCATGCCATGCATGTGCTCTGCGCGCCCGGTCGCGACCACGAAGTAGACATTGAAGGAAACGGCTCCCGCCTCGGCCGACCAGCGAGCCAAGTCCGCGATTTCGTGCCGATTGCCGGTCGTGACGGTCGTCTGAATAACGAAATCGAGCCTTCGCGTGGAGCAACGCTCGACGGCAGCCATCGTGTCAGCGAGCGCACCTCCGCCGTGCCGAAAGCGATCATGATACTCGGGGCGCAGCGAGTCGATACTCACGGCGACACCTTTGACGCCGGCTTCCATCAGAGAGTCGATACGCTCGTCGGTCAGGCGCGTCCCGTTGGTTCCGACCACAACCGTGGCGCCCCGCGCCGAGGCTCGCTCCGCCAGGGTCTCTAGGTCGTCTCGCAGGAGGGGCTCCCCCCCCGTGAGGATCAGCATCGGGTTCGGGTTCACGTCGAGAATCTCATCGAGGATGCGAAGGCATTGATCCGTGGAGAGCTCATCGTCGGTCGCATGCCAAGAACCCGCTGAAATATAACAGTGCGCACACGCCAGGTTGCATCGTTTCGTGAGGTTCCACGCCACGATATGCGGAGTGTACGGACCACGCTCGCGGACCGGCTCACGAGTCGGCTCACGGCCCGGCAAAACCGCCTCGAGCCCCTCCGGAGCGGGAGGCGCCAGAGTTGCCGCGAAGGGAGACCTGATATCGGATGTGCTGCTCACGCTTCGCTGCTCATGCGTCGGCGGGTTCCTTGCTCATGAACTGTTCGATCGCGGCCTTGGCGTCTTCGGGCGAGACGGTCTTAAAGTCCACCGGGCAGTCCTCTGCGGCTTCGGCCACGTCCCGAATCGGGCAGCGCGTCACGCCGTTGGCCTTGGCCTCGTCGATGAACTTGCGCATCTCGGGAGTCATGCCGTCGACGCCCTCGGCCGCAGCTTGTATCTGCTTGGTCTGGAGTTCACGGAACATCACCAACATGGTGTCCATGTCGAACTCGTCGGCCTCGATCATGGCCTGCTTGTTCTCATCCATGACCGGGGTGGTGACTCTCCAGAATTCGTTCTCACGGGCGAATCGCTCCACCGTGTTGCGAGCCAACGGCCTCGCGATCAACGGCACCAGCTTCAGCCGCTCGAAGGCCTCCTGGGTCCATTCGACCGGGTCGTCCGCAGTCCGTTCACGCATGAGCGGATGACCACTGTAAGGGCAGGTGGCGGAGATCATGGGGACGTCCGGCTGGGGGTCGGCATCCAAGCCGCTGACCAGGGTCCGCTTCATGGCCTCCTCAGCCTTTATCTCTGCAAGGGCAAGCTCCTCGGCCGTTCCGATCCCCATGATCAACTGCATGTGGGTCGGAAGCAGCTTCGTGATGGCCTCGTCCAAACGAGGGCTGGTCACCATCGGAAGACCGCCCGCACCGAGCGGGGGAACCGAGCCACTGAGAACTGCGTCATCAGTAGCGGCTTCTGCCTCGGTGACGCTCGCTCCATTGCCATTGGCCGAGGACCCGTTAGCAGAGGATCCGTTCCGGGCCGCCTGAACGATCGCCTCTTCCCGGTACGTACCGTTGGCTCCGGGGCCGTAGTTGTCGAGCACATATTCCTCAACGGCCTTTCGGGCGATACCCAAGGCGAAGGGGGGCACCCGGAGGATCCGGACTTCGGCATCAGGTGCCCACTCGAGCCCAGTTTCACCGTCTTCTTCGATCCAGGGGATGTCGTCCGGGCGAACGTCGGTCGTGCCGATGAGCAGGATGTTCGTGGGACAGAGGCGGCACAGGTTCTCCGCCTGAGATCCCATGTCCGTACCCTCGATCCGGTGCCCCCCGTGGCGGGCCAGGATCAGAAGGCTCGGCTCGATCTCCTCGACCCACTGAAGGATGCACTGGAAGGGTTTGCCGATGAGGATCTGTGTCTCTACTTCGACATCGGGAAATTCCTGCGCCATCACCTCCGCTCGCTTGAGATTGGCCTGCGCCAGCTTCAGGAGACCCTTGTCGATGATGTTGTTGTGGAGCTCCTCCTGCTCCTCGAACTTGAAGACCTTCGAGGCCTGCACGGAGAGTATGTCTTTGATGTTCCCGAACACCGCGTGGTGGTACTCCACGTCGAAGGCCGAGCACACATGCAGCTTCGCCCCAAATTCCTTGGCCATCTCCAGGGCATGCCGCATGGCCTTATACGAGTATGACGAACCGTCGACACAAACGATCCAGTCACCGCCTTCCAGCGCGCGATCGTTCCTGACGATCAGGGTGTCCTTTTCTACCTGCCGGATGACCCGCGAGACCATGCCACCCAACTGTGAGTAGGGCTGTTTGCCGATCCCATGCGCACCGATGGCAAGGAGGTCGTAGTCGCGACCACTCGAGCCGACGAGTTTCTCGTCCAGTTCCTCGTCCTCTGCGACGATCCGTCCGTCGTCGCCCAGGATGACGTCGCTACGGACCTTCTCACCGCCGTCGTACTTGTTAGCGATGTTCGGGTCGAAGCCGATCAAGCTGGGAAGACGGCCGGCGCCCTGGTTGGTTTCCCGGACGACCTCCTCATAGTTGATGCCTTCGAGGAGCTGCCGGGTCAGCGGTACACCCGCCGCTTCACAGCTAATGGCGGTCTGATCGAGAAACGAATCCGAAATGAGCTGGAGCCCTTTCTCGATCAGCTTGTCGTGTACCTTCCGCTGCCGCTTGATCTCTTGCGCGGTCTGGAACTGGGCGGGAAGCCCTGTCTCCAATTGGCGGAACCGGACATCGTGAAGACGTGCCGCATACACATGATTGCCAGTGATCCGGCCCTCGGAGCGCGCACAGAACTCGATGGCACGGTCGACGGCCCAATGTGAGTTCTCGGAGTTATCGATGGGTACGAAAACTTCTCGGTACATAAGCACCTTGGGCGTCGGCCCGGATTATCTGGCACCGTTTACGTACCGATCGCACAAGGGCCCCCTGTCCCCCGCGAAGGCTGGCGGGGCTCCGCTTTGAGCCGGAAGGGCATCCGAGTACGATCTGGTTCGGTCTAGAGGCGCGCAGCCATTGTCAGAATTTCACTACACAGATAGGGGTACTGGTAACCCGCAGCAAGCGGCAGCTGTATGGGGCACGACGGGAGTCCCAATCTTTGAGATCGACTACCACTAAACGAGAGGTCGCGAACTCGGAAACGAACTGTTCGAATCGATGAAGGCACGGTCCTCGGCGCCCTTTCGAGTGGCGCTTGTTCCAAATGGTGCATGTCGTGGAAAGTGAGTATACCCGACCCTTCTCAGGGCTGTCAATATAGGGGGGAGTAGGGTCGTCTCAGCGGCCGCCGAGCCCGATCACATAACGGCCCGCGGCGGTGATCAGGAGCAACACGGCGAGAGTGACTCCGACCGGTGTTGTGAGTAGCGCCGGGTCCAAGTCGGGCCCGCCGCCCAGCGCCGCGAGCATACTCTCATGGAGCGGACGGAACGGACTCCACGTCTCCAGAGTGGCTTGCCAAGTTCCGGGAACAGGAGTACGGAACGTCCCTGCCAAGTGCAGAAGCAGGAGGGCTGACACGGCCGAGAAGAGCGCTCCCTCAGCGACTGATTTGGCAAGTGCGGCGGTGAGCGCGCCAAGCGCGTTCGCGGCAACCACCGCGAGCACCAGCGCCGGCACTATCATGGCCGATTGAGCGGCCGAGCTGCCCCTGGTTATGAGAATGACCAGCACCGAGGGGGCCAGTTCGATGAAGTCGAGCGCAGCGTTGGCGAATACGCGCTGAAGGAGCAGGCCACCGGGACGGACTCCCGTGAGCACGTAACGTCGGAGAAGCCCGGATTCACCGTCACGGATCAGTGGGATGCTCGACCCGAACGTGCCGAAGAGCACGAAGAGCACTGTGAAGGCCGCGGAGGCGTGCACCGCCGGGGCGGGACTGAGTGCGATGGGTGCCACGAACGCCAACGGGATGACCGTGTTGAGTACCAGCAGGCGTCGGCGTCGAAGTGCAGTGAGCCACTCCGTTCTCCACACAGGGAGCGTCACGGGCTTTCCCCGCCCAAGGCCTGGCCGGTGAAGCGCGTAAACACGTCCGTGAGGTCGGGTTCACGTATCTCGACCCGCTCGATCCTCAGCCCTTCGGCGAGGACCGCGCCGACCAATTGTGGCAGGACATCGGAGCCCGACCTGCTCTCGGCGATGATCCGCCCGGGAATTTGTCGAATCGACACGATGTCTGCGGGCAGTTGTGCCGAGCCTTTGGCGAGGGCCGGATCGATCTTTGTTGGATCGGGAGCACCGGCGACGTGCACTTCGATTAGCGTGGTGTTACCGACCTCAGCCAGAAGCTCGGCCGGACTGCCGAGCGCCACGACCTCCCCTTCGTGGAGAAGGACGACCGTCGTGGCCAGCTCCTGGGCCAGAGCGGGCTCGTTGGTGGCGGTGAGCGTGCACACGCCCTTTCCCGTGCGTTCCTCGAGTGTTCGAAGGAGGGCTGCCCGCGAAGGTGGATCCAAGCCGAGCACGGGCTCGTCCATTATGAGCAGGTCAGGGTCGTGAACCAAAGCCTCCGCGATGAGAAGCTTCTTCTTCATTCCGTACGAGTACTCTCTCGTTGGGACGTGGAGCGCGTCGTCCAAGCCGAGTGCCGTGAACAGAGACGCAAAGGCGGCCAAAGCCTCGGCTCTGGGCAGCCCGTAAAGCTCCGCGAACAGGAGCCCGTTCTCCATCCCCGTGAGATCCTCCACGTGAACCGGCGTATCCTGTACGATGCCGATCCTCTTGCGAAGGTCTCTCCTCTTGCGAGAGTCACTGCTAGAGGATCCCCACGCTTCGCCGAAAAGCTCGAGCGATCCCGGGCGGGCGGGAAGTTCGGTAGATACGAGGCGAAGCAGCGTGCTCTTCCCGGATCCGTTCGGACCCATTACCACCACCCGATCTCCAGGAACTCCCTTGAGGGAGACCTTTCCCAAGCCCCTGCGGCCCGAGGGATAGGTGAATGAAAGTTCTGCGGCTTCGAACAAGCCTACATACCTTCCAGGCCCAACTCCGTGCGAGCCCGGTCCATGTTGTCGGGCGTGATCTCCGAGACGCCCTTCTCGCGTGCCCAATCGGTGTAAATCCGCTTCACCATGCCGCGGACGAAGCTGGGCACTCGCTCGAGCCGATCGGTGGCCTCCGACGTCCATACGACACGGCCAACGGCGGCCTCGCCGGCACCCCCGCCCTCGCCTGGAGTCGCGGTATCGCCCGAGGCGAGCGGAATGTCCTCCGACAAAACGAACGCATCGTCGCGGCCGCCTTCGAGCGACGTGCGGGCCAGCTCCATGGGTTGAGCAGGGACCTCGCGCCCGCCGATTTTCACACCCATGCTGGAGACCAGCTGCGTCTCCATCGGGTTCGTGAGCATCGCCATTTCCCGACCACACGATCCGCACGTAAATACCGCGGCCAGCGTTCCGTCGCCGGGAATCTGGCGCTCGGCGAATGCCATGACGTCGTCACAGTCCAGGCAGAGGAACTTCATGAGTCGGCCTCTTTGACCGTGCCACCGATCGTGTCGTCGCCTCGGATCCCGACATGCTCTTCGACCCGGTCGGCCAATGTGAAAATCGCTTGGCTCGAGTGGGCATCAGGGTCCGTGGTCACGAGCGGCGTGCCCGAGTCGGTGGCGGCGCCCAGCCGTGGATCGAAAGGGATCTCGGCCCAGACGGGTATGCCGGATTCCTCTTCGAGGCGCTTGCTGCCGTCCCCCGAGAAGAGCTCGGACACATGGCCGCACTCCGGACACGTATGGCCGACCATGTTCGCGACCAGCGCGACGGTACCCACGGCAGCCCCACGAGCCATACGAACGGACTTGGACACCACGAACCGAGCGGTCTCGGAGGGGGTCGTGACCAGGAGCATCTGATCGACCTCAGGGACAAGCTCCAAGAGCCGTCCGATCTTGTCCGTCCCCGGGGGTACGTCGACCAGGAGTACGTCCAGTTCTCCCCACTCTACATCCCCCAGGAACTCCCGTAGGACGCCCGTTTCGAGCGTGCTTTGCCAAATGAACCCTCCCATTCCGGGCTCTCGCCAGCGAAGGGGAGCGTCCTCTTCGTTCTGGAGCAACTCCATGGATATCACCCGTACTCCTGACGGGCTCTGGGCCGGCGCTACTCCGCTGGGCAGATCCCCCAGCCGGGCCCCGGATACGCCCAACATGCGGCCTAGTGACGGTCCATTGAGGTCCGCGTCGGCGGCTCCGACGGTGAGTCCTCTCCCTGCGAGCGCGGCCGCCAGGTTGGCCGTGATCGCGCTCTTGCCGACACCGCCCTTGCCGCTGGCGATCGCCACTACGGACCGTACCTGTGCGAGGCGGTTGGCGAGGCGTTGTTGCTGATCCACAACCTGCTCGAGCAACCCCGAGCCGGTGTCGTGGGTGACGTCCTGGTAGGTTCTGATTTTTCGCATCGGACTCGTGGTGATTTACGGAGCGAGTTGCTCCCCCTTTTCGTCGAATGCTGTCAAAGCGTCCACGGGGCAAGATTCGCAGGCGGCGATCAATTCTTCCCGAGTGATGGTGCCAGGCTCACTCACGAAAACCGCTATCTCCTCCCCGTCGAACTCGAACACTCCTGGTGCTGCTTCGATACAGTCCCCGAAGCTGACACACAGGTCTCGGTCGATGTGGATCCGGAGACCCTCTATGGTGCGCTCGGACATATATGGCAGTTCGCGACCATCGCCGGCCGCTGGCGGATCTATTTCACACTCTCACCCAGCGAGATGAGTGGGCCGTAACGTGCCCGAGACTGATAGGGGGGGCAAGTCCCGCGGCGCTCTAGAACAGACTGAATACGATCCGCGCGACCCAGAACATCGAGATCAACAGGGCCGGGAACAGAGCGAGACCCACCGAAAACGTCAGCCCCATCCGGAAGAGGGTTGGCCCTACAGGTAAGACCTTGTCGCCCCAGAGCTTCTGCAGAGCGATTTCCACCGTGGGCCCCATTACGTAGCAGACGTTCGCCATCACACCGAACGCGAGAACAATAGACGGCCAATCGGAAGGAGCTGGCAGGTCCCCTGGCAGAAGCGCAGTGAGCCCCAGGGCGGAGAGAGAAACGAGCCCTGCCCCACCCACAAACACGTTGAAGGCGAGACGCCGGGACTCCCACCAACGGACGATGCTTCCGAATGAACGCCGGGCCGGAGCCGGAAAGAGAAACTCGGTCAGTTCAGTCATTGGCCCGTCTCGTTGGTGATTTCAACTACTCAGATTCGAAGAGTCGAATCTTCTCAACCAGCGTCTATCAAGTAGTGCAAGAACTGAACCGCTTCCGAGCGTAGTCGCGTCCCGAGTGCCGACCGTCTACTTTGGTCAACCGACAAGATTGGAAAGCAGATCCTTCCCGAAAGTGCCGCACTCTGGAGATCTCCATGCGCAAAGTCCTGCTGCCCCTCCTGGCTCTCTCGGCGTTCGTCGTCGCCTGTGCCGGTGAACCCGAGACCGTCGCGATCCGGCTCATCGACAACTTCGAGCGCGCGATGGTCCAAGGCAGTCCTCCGGCTGTCGAAATCGAGCGCACCGAGTGGCGCTTTGACGGGGAGGGGACACTCCCCGCTTCCGAAGAGGAAGATGAGGGAGACGAGGGAGAAGAAGACGGAGAAGGGAGTGATGCGGCAGACGCGGGGGAAGACACGTTCGGATGGGTTGCGCTCAACGACATCGAGGGGTTGGAGGTTCGTGACGGGATGCTCGTAGGCAAGACCGGCGGCGCCCTTCCCATCCTGCTCGGCGTGCGTCCCGACGGGGTGGACCAAACCGATCAGCTGCACGCCATCGAGGTCCGAATGCGCGTGTCGAGTGGAGAGGAGATCGGAATCCAGCTCAATGGATCGCAGAATCGGGACGACGACTGGGTGGAGGCCAGGATCGAGCAGCTTGCCGATCAGCCGCGCCGTCAACTCAGGGCCGAGCTCACTCCTGGAGACGACTTTGTCACATACACCCTTCGTGAGGCCGGTGCCACGATCAGGATGGGCTCGGTAAGGAACATTCTGCTCGCTCCGAGTGACGTGGAAGGCGCCGAGTTCGAGATCGAGTCGGTGCGCGTCATTCCGCTCAAGGAGCATCTCCCGACGGCCCCCTCCGCCCCCGGCTGGCATGGGCTCGGCGAGATCTACCGGGAGACGATCGTCAGTCGGACGCCGGAACGCATCGTAATCGACCTGGACCTTCCGGCGCGGCCGTGGCTCGACCTGGCGTATGGGACGATCGAGGACGGAGCAGTCACCTTTACAGTGACCGTGACGGCGGCTGGGACGGAGACGTCCATCTTGAAGAGGACGGTGACAACTCCGGACCGTTGGTCTACGGACCGTTTGGAATTGTCCGAATACGCGGGCCAGAGTGTGACGCTCTCACTCGGGCTGGACGCCGACGACCCTGGGATGCTCGGGTATTGGGGATCGCCGGCAGTGCGCAACAGCGGTGCAATGCCGGATAATAATGATGTGACGGAGGACAGAGCCGCTCTGGAGGACGGCGGGAGCAAGCGTCCACGAGCCATCATCCTCTTGTTGATCGATACGATGCGTCGCGATCACCTGAAGGCGTGGGGCTACGAGCGAGACACGGCTCCCATGCTTACGAAGCTGGCGAACGAGGGTGTCCGCTTCGCCGACAACATCGCGCAAGCTTCGTGGACGAAGGTATCGGTACCATCGATCCTGACGTCACTCTATCCGAGCACGCACGGAATCATAGACATGCCCGACCGCCTGCCGGCTTCGGTGACGACCATTTCGGAGGTGCTCCGGGACGCCGGCTATGCCACCTGGCAGACTTCCTCCGTCCCTTTTTCTGGGAGGCTGAGCAATCTGCATCAAGGAGTGGACGTGTTGCACGAGCGCACTTCCATCGGGGAGCTGGATCACAGCGCATCCAAGACTTCCCGCACGTATGTCGACCGGCTCCTCGAATGGGCAGGAGACCACAACGACGTTCCCTTCTTCGCGTTCATCCACGCGTTCGATCCTCACAGTCCGTTCGAGCCTTACGCACCGTACGACGCCCTGTGGGGCACGCCCGAAGGGGTCGCTGAATTCGAGCGGGCCAATGAGCTCTGGCGAGGTCGAATCGACGATCTTCCCACCCAAGCCCAGATGGACTCCACGGATGTAGATCAGGAGTTGTTCGTCCAGCACGAGAGAGATTGGTACGATGGATCCATCCGCGCCGCGGACGTCGAGGTCGCCAGGCTGTTGGAGGGGTTCGAGCAACTCGGAATCGCAGATGAGACGCTTTTCGTCTTGATTTCCGACCACGGTGAGGAGTTCCTGGAGCACGGTCATCACTTTCACGGCAATAACGCGTACGGCGAGATGATGAACGTGCCGCTGATCATGCATTGGCCCGGTGTGCTACCCGCCGGAACCGTCGTCGAACAGACGACGGAATCCGTGGACATGATGCCGACGGTGCTCGAGTTGGCGGGGATCACGCCTCCCGAAGCGGCGCAGGGTCAGAGCCTGCTGCCGTTGATCGTCGACCCGGATGGCGTGTCCGACTTTGGCGCCATCCGACGGGCAGCATTTAGCGAGCGAGTCGTGGCTCCGGCCATCTCGTTCATGGGACTGCCGCACGATTCGTATTCCATCGTCCTGGACGGGTGGAAGCTTATCCAGAACGAGAATCAGGCCGAGGATTGGCCCGAATTCGAGTTGTACGATCACGAAAAGGATCCAATCAATCTGAACGACGTGGCCGAGGATCATCCGGACATCGTGGCGAATCTGTCCGCCGAGCTGCAGACGTTCCGGGAGTGGGCCGTGTCGCTGCGCCCACCGCCCGACACTGAGGCGATCGAAAGCCTGAGCGACGAGGAAATCGCGCGGCTTCGGAGCCTCGGCTATATCAACTAGGGGCCGCGGTTTCGATACAGCTCTGGATTCACGACGGCGGCCATGGCCTCGGTGTCCAGCTGCCCACCGAGGAACCGATTTAGCTCGTCGGCGTGCTTCCGTCCGTCTTCGATGACGGCGTGGTATTTCACATGAAGCACCTCGAAGCAAGGTCGGTACGTAAGCAGGCTCTTCGTGTGAGCGAGGTGATCTGCAAGGAGCTTCCTCATGCGCCAGTCGTCGGTTTCAGTCGTCTCACCCAAGGTCGTAAGCATCTTGGTTTGGGAAGACAGAACCTCGTCCAGCCGGCGATCCATCAAGATTACTTTGTAGTTGAAGGTCTCCGGAAGGTGTCGCATGAGGAAGGCGATGATCTTGACCGCCCGACCGCGTGCCTCCCGCAGCCAAACCTCATCGACACCATCCTCCAGGTCCTTGATCATTTCAAGCTCGTAGTAGCCTTTCGGGTTGCTCTCATCAGCGGTGCGGACGCCGTCGGTCATTGGCTCCACGCCTCCCGCCTCCAGCATCTGCATCATCATCGACGTACCCGACCTGGGGAGTCCGGAGACCACCACGATGGGGGCTCCGTATCGAGCGCGGCGCAGGGCGCGTCGTGCGGCGGCAATCGGTGTCATGGGCGGAAGAATAGCACCGGGGGGCGCTTTTCCGCATCACGCGCTCTCCTCAGAAGGCGCGGACGTTGGGTTGTTGCTGGAGTGCTCGGACTTCTGGTCTTCGCGGCCACGCCTGAGCCGGTCGCGGCGTACGTCGGACCGGGCGCCGGGTTCGTCTTCGTCACGTCCTTCTTGGTCTTCGCCGTCTCTCTGCTGATCGCGCTCTTCTCAGCCCTGTTGTGGCCGTTCAGGGCCGTGTTGCGGTTTATTCGGTATGCCCACCTACCGAAACCGAAGGTCCGACGGCTGATCATCGTCGGCTTCGACGGCCAGGACCCCAAGCTCACGGATCGTTTCATGGCGGAGGGGAAGCTCCCCAACTTCCAAAGCCTGGCCGCGGAAGGGTGCTACCACCCGCTGCAGTCTACTTTTCCCTCGGTCTCTCCGGTGGCGTGGTCCTCCTTCAGCACCGGCACACATCCCGCGAAGCACAACATCTACGACTTCCTCGACCGGGACCGGCGCACTTACCTGCCCCTGCTCTCGTCGACCCGGATCGGACCTCCCGACCGAATTCTCAAGCTCGGTCGTTACCGTATTCCCATCGGGAAGCCGGACCTGCGCCTCCTGAGGAGGTCGAGGCCGTTCTGGTCGATCCTGGGTGACCATCAGATCTGGAGCACGGTGCTGCGGGTGCCGATCACCTTCCCACCGGATCGCTTCTACGGGGCGCAGTTGAGCGCAATGTGCGTCCCGGATCTTCTCGGGACGCAGGGTACGTTCACGCTTCTCACGACCCGGAAGTTGGAGGCGGGCTTCAAGGAGGGAGGGCGACGTGTGCGCTTGAAGCGGGTAGGGGATCGGTTGGAAGCCGAGCTCGAAGGTCCCAACAACGAACTGGTCGAGGGAGCCCCTCCGCTGAGACTGCCCGTCTCGATCACACTGAACGGATCAGACGAAAGTGCCCAGGTTGAAGTCGACGGTACGGCGCTCGAGTTGCGGCGAGGTGCCCTGAGCGACTGGGTCGATTTGGCCTTCCGGGCCGCACCCGGCGTCAAGGTGCGTGGGATCTGCCGCATGCTGCTCACGGAGATGGGCGAGCACGTTTCTCTGTATCTCACGCCGATCAACCTCGATCCCGACAGCCCCGCCATGCCGATCTCCCATCCCGACTACTACGCTACCTACCTCTCGAAGAAGCTTGGGAAATTCTCGACGCTGGGTCTCGCTGAGGACACCTGGGCTCTGAACGAAGGGGTGATCGACGACGGGGCGTTTCTCCGGCAGACGTACGACATCGATAGGGAGCGCGAGAACATGCTCTTCGCCGCGCTCAAGCGGGTGCGTAAAGGGGCCGTGGTCTGCGTGTTCGACGCGACCGACCGGATCCAGCACATGTTCTGGCGATATCTGGAGGAGGGACATCCGGCTGCACGAGTCGTGCAAGGCAACGGCGACGGGCGACCGGGCGGTGAGCACGCCGACGCCATCGAGGATCTCTACCTGCACAACGACGCCATGGTTGGCAGGATTCGCAGGGAGCTCCGGGAGGGGGACATGTTGGTCGTGCTGTCCGACCACGGCTTCACGTCGTTCCGCCGCGGGGTCAACCTGAACGCCTGGCTGCATGAGAACGGCTACCTGAAGCTCCAGGATGGAGCCCAGGGGGAGGGTGAATGGCTACGAGAAGTAGATTGGGCTGAGACCAAGGCGTACGCCCTCGGCCTCACGGGGCTCTACCTCAACATCGCGGGTCGTGAGGCGCAGGGATCGGTCGAGCCAGGCGAAGAGGCCGCCGCGCTCAAGGCCGAGCTGATACAGCGACTCAGCGGTTTGGAGGACAGTGAGAAGGGAGAGTTGGCGATCCGGGAGGTGTTCGACCCCTCCGCGCTCTACGGGGGCCCCTATCTCCAGAACGCTCCTGATCTGCTGATCGGGTACGCGGAGGGTTACCGAATCTCGTGGGACGGAGCGACCGGTGTGGTCGCGGGCAACGTGATCGAGGACAACGTGAAACCCTGGAGTGGCGATCACTGCGTCGATCCTCGCATCGTCCCGGGCGTGTTTTTCAGCAACAAGGTCATCGATCGCGACGACCCCGCGCTCATCGATCTCGCGCCGACGGCGTGCTGGCTCTTCGGCGTCGAGCCGCCCGCTCACATGGACGGCAAGGTGCTCTTCGAACGAGAGTCGATCGAATGAGCGTGATGCGAATCGCGCGAACTGCGGCGGCAGCCATAGCCATCACCACGTTGGCTACTGCGTGTGGCGGATCCGAGCCGGTAGGGCACCAGGTGATCGTCCTCGGCTTCGACGGGATGGATTATGCGCTGGCAAGCCAAATGATCTCCGAAGGGAGGCTCCCCAACCTCCAGCGGATGGCAGAGAGTGGAGCCTTTTCGGCGCTCGAGACGTCGATCCCGCCCCAGAGCCCTGTGGCCTGGTCGGACTTCATCACGGGACTCGACGCCGGCGGGCACGGGATCTTCGATTTCTTGCACCGGGATCCCGAGACCATGGTGCCCTACCTTTCGACAACGCTTACGGAACCCCCTGGGCGTACCCTGAGGCTGGGCCGATGGGAGATCCCGCTGGGTGGCGGCGAGGTGGTGCTCATGCGCCAGGGTCTACCCTTTTGGGAGGTACTCGCCGAACAGGGTGTACCCACCACGATTGTCCGTATGCCGGCCAACTTCCCACCGTCGGGCACGGCTGGCCGTGAACTCAGCGGGATGGGCACACCCGACCTCCTGGGCGGCTACGGAACGTACAGCCTGTTCACCACCGCTCCCGAGCGGCTAGGCGGTTCACCGGGAGGCGACATTCAGCGCGCCGAGATCCGCCGCGGCATCTTCAACGGGAGCCTGAGGGGCCCTCCAAATCCCATGCTCGTCGAGCTCGAGGAGCTCCGCTCCGAATTCATGGTCTACATCGATCCGGTCCGGCCCGTGGTGAAGATCGAGATCGGCGACGAAGAGATCATCCTCCAGGAAGGGGACTGGAGCGATTGGGTTCCGGTCGAGTACCCACTCCCGCTGTTCCAGAAGCTCCGGGGGATGGCTCGATTCTACCTGAAACAGGTTCGACCCGAGTTCCAGCTCTACGCTACACCGGTAAATCTCGACCCGCTCGACCCCGCGATGCCGATCTCGACGCCCGACGACTTTGCCACGGAACTGGCGGAGGGTGGACGGTTCTACACTCAGGGCTTCCCCGAAGACACCGACGCCATCTCGGACGGCCTATTCGACGAAGACGAGTTCTTGGCTCAGGCTGCGCAGGCGGCCGAGGAGATCCGGAGTCAGTACGAGCGACTCCTCGCCGACTTCGATGACGGGTTGCTCTTCAACTACTTCGGTTTTCTAGATCAGGTATCACACATCATGTGGGGGGCGACTGATCCCGATCACCCGGCCTACGACGCGGCGCGGGACGGGCCGTACGCCAACGTGATCGAAGAACTGTATATGGAGGCAGACGAGATCGTCGGTGAGACGTTGGACCGTCTTGAAGAATTGGGGGGGGGCGGAACCCTTATTGTGATGTCCGACCACGGTTTCGCCTCGTGGCGGCGATCCTTCAGCCTCAACACCTGGCTCGAGCAGAACGGCTACCTGACTGTACTAGATCGCAACCGTAGGGACCTGGACTTCCTGACGAACGTCGACTGGTCCCGCACCCAGGCCTACGCTTTGGGCCTGAGTGGTCTGTACATAAATCTGGAGGACAGGGAGGCCAACGGGATCGTGCCGCCGTCCGAGAGGGGGGCCCTACTGAGTGAGATCACCCGTGGGCTGTTGAGAGAGGTCGATCCAACCACGGACGAAGTAGCGATCACCCGCGTATACTCACGCGACGAGACGTATACAGACGTAGGTCACGCCGAGATCGGTCCGGATCTCGTGGTCGGGTTCGCGAAGGGCGTCAGGAGTTCCGACGAGTCAGCTGCAGGACAGATCCCGGCTGAGGTGCTCACCGACAACACCGGGGCTTGGAGCGGAGACCACATCATGGACCACGAGACGGTGCCCGGTGTGCTTTTTGCCAATAAGCAGCTCCAGGTCCCTGCAGGGTCCCTGCAGGAGCTGGCTGCGGCTGTCCTTGCGGAATTCAGCATCGCGGGCTTTCCCCCAAACTAAGCAGGCTGTTGAACGAGTACAGCGAGAGGAGAAGACATGATCGGTTCCAAGGTAAAGCTGGATAAGGACCTCTTGAGGCGAATCGAGAGGTACTCGCGGATCGCTGGTTATTCGTCGCCTGCGGAGTTCATCACACACGCAGTCGAGAAGGAGTTGCTCCTTCTTGAGGACGCGGACTCGGAGGAAGAGATCCGTAAACGCCTACAGGGTCTCGGGTACATCTCCTGATGCGGCTCGTCTCCTGATGTGGCTCGTCAATCGCCCTCTGCGCTGGGTCTTCGATTTCGTCGTGTTCCCCTTCAGGGGCATGCCGGCAATCGTCGGCCTCACGGTGATCTCGCTGCTGATCAGCGTGGTAATGCTGATCGGATTCCGTGCCGTCTCCGACCAGGATGCGCTGGAAGAGGTCAAGCGACGCATCTACGGCGGTGTGTACGAGATTCGACTGTATAAGGACGACCTCCGCACGATCTTCGTGGCGCAGGTCGGTATCCTCCGCGAGACGATGACGTACTTCCGACTGTCTATGGTGCCCATGCTTTGGATGATGGTGCCGATCCTGATCATCGTCAGTCAGCTGCAGTTCCAATACGGCTACGAGAGCCTCGAGCCTGGGCAGACCGTGCTCCTCAGAGTCGAGCTCACCGAAGAGGCCGCCGAAGGTGTGTCCGCCACGGACGGTGCTGGTGTGTCGCTGGATGTGCCGGACGGCGTGCGCGTCGAGACCCCACTCGTGTGGATCCCCTCCCTCCGGGAGGCCGGCTGGCGCATCGCCGCCGAGAGCCCGGGTGAGTACGAGCTCGTCATAAGTATCGGCGAAGAGACCTTGACCAAGTCCATGCGGGTGTCAGGGACCACGATGCTCCGCTCACCGATCCGTCCGTCCAGCCTGCTGGACCAGCTCATCTACCCGGTGGAACAGCCTGTGCCCCGAGGGTCGACCGCCGAGGCGATCAGGCTCGACTACGTGGAGGCCGAGATCAACATGTTCGGCTGGCACACCCACTGGATCATCGCGTTCTTCATTCTGACGATGGTCTTTGCCTTCGCGCTGGCAAAGCCGCTCGGGGTGAAGATCTAGGGCGCTGCCCGACGCTGGTGTGACGGATTCATACCGGATCGACTGCGAACTGATGGATGACCCGTCCCGCCTGATTCACGAAGTCAACGGTCGCCCGCTCGGGTCGTACGGTGAGGCGGCCGTGTCCTGAATCCGGCCAGTACCTCTGGTACCCGGTGATCTCACGGCCGAACTTCCAGGGGGCTCCGCAGCTACCCGGGAGTGCGTAGTGGATGCCGTCCACTGATTCGTCCAGGAAGACGTGATCGTGCCCAAAGAAGAAGATCTGGACGCCGAATTCGCGCATCATCTCGTGTACCAGGCGCTGTTCACCGACCAGGGCCGCTCTCGGCCCTCCTCGACCGTACAGCGTCTCCATGCTGGTGGCGGCATTACCCCCGACGGGGTGGTGGATGCACACGAACTTGAACGGGTGATCGGAGGCGGCTAGCACACCCTCGAGCCACGAACGTTGGGCAGCGCCGAGCGACCAATCCCCGACGAGCGTGACGTCGGCCATCGGCGTCGACAGCGACCCCGACGGCGCCGAGTAGGACTGTACATTGAGGACAACGAAGAGCACGGGACCCCAGTCGAACGCGTAGTAGTCTTCGTTCGGGCTGCCGCCCTGAGGGTACGTCAGGTTGTTGGGGCCCGGCGCAAATTTTCGCCGGACCGTAGCCATCAGGGCCGCGCTCTCGGCGGGGAACTTGCCGGATTCACCTTCCCAGTTCCCGATCAGGCCGAAGTGTGGACACGAAACCGAGAGCGGTGCCATGTGCTCTCGGTACATCGTGTAGGCAAAGTTGGCACCGAAGTCATCGTACTGTGCGTAGTCTCTCGACGTGTTCCACGCGACGTTGTCCCCCAAAGCGATCACGAACTCAGGCCGGTCCCTTTGCACGTTACGGACGACGTCGTCGAGTGCTATGACTGGAGCGGATCCCTCGGCAAAAGATCCGGTATGCGGGTCGGCGGTGAGCGCCGCAGTGAAGCCGACCTCACCTACGCGCTGAGTAGTGAAGCGTCCCGTAGCGACCGGAGCGAAATCTTCTCCCGGCGTTGCCATGAGTACTTGGTAGTCGTAAGTGCTACCGGCTGCCAAGTCGCCGACCTCCCATCGGACGAATTCACCCGCAGGTACACTCCGATCAGCTCCCGACGCGCTCCAAATAGTCGGCCCGAGCACCGTCTTGATCTCGAGCCGTGCCGTAGTGTCTACGACCCCGCTTCGAACGCTCACCAGAATCGATTCGGTGGTCGGTCTGGCGAGGAAGGGGGGGAGGGAGAGGGTCGGGACGACTTGGCCACCGGGCACTCGTTGCGGGAACCCCAGCGCTTGTTGCGGGAGGCCTAAAGCTGCCGCGCCCGTAACCCCCGCCAAGAAGGACCTCCGCGAGAGATCTTCTTTGGAGCCGGTCATCCGGACCCAACTCCCAACTCTTGATTTTCGTAGTTCATGGGCTCTCCCACGATGCGCTGCTGGGCTATGGTCTGGCAAGAGAGGTCGCACCCCTGCGCTCGTGAACTACTGGAACACCACACTAGGTTGGCGGCTCACGCCTTCTTCACACCCGTGGGTCCTGGGAGGTACTCTAGGAGACCCTCCGCCGCTTACGGCGCATGAAGTCCATCATGATGTACTGACCCAGCGTCTGCGTCGACGTGAAGTAAGCCTTACCCCTGGCGATCTCCGAAACTTTCTTGACGAACTGCACCAGATACGGATCCTGCGCCAGCATGAACGTATTGATTAGGATCCCGGCGCGCCGGCACGCGGACACCTCTCGGAACGTCTGCTGCAGGATGTGCTGGTCCATCCCCCCGGAGTTCTTGTAGATTAGCCCGTCCGGCATGGTGATCGCAGACGGTTTCCCGTCGGTGATCATGATGATCTGACGCATGTCCTTCTTCTGCGCTCTCAGAATGTTTCGCGCCAGAAGCAGTCCCTCCGCAGTATTCGTGTGGAAGGGTCCCACCTGAGCTTTCGCCAACTGGCTCAGGGGGATCTCGTCTGCTTGGTCTCCGAACGTGACAACGTGGAGGGAGTCGCCGGGGAACCGCGTGCGGATGAGATGGGAGAGAGCCAGCGCCACGCGCTTGGCCGGAGTGAAGCGATCCTCGCCGTAGAGGATCATGGAATGTGAGATGTCGAGCATCAACACCGTGGCGCATGAGGACCGGTACTCGGTCTGGTGCACCATGAGATCTTCATAGTCGATCTTCAGCGGTACACCGAGTCCCTCCCGTCCGATGGCACTCTTGAGCGTAGCGGGCACGTCGAGATTCAGGGTGTCCCCGAACTCGTAAGGTTTGCTCGTAGCGTCGGACTCGACACCGGTCGCGAGGTGGGGCGTTTCGTGGGAGCCGAGACTCGAGGTTCCGATCGCCGAGAGAAGGCTCTTGAGTGCCCCGTACCCAAGGAAGTCGGTGCCCTTCTGGGTCAGGTTGAATTGCACGTGCTGGGCCGCATCCTTGGCCTCGTCGATCTCGCCCATTCCGGTGACGTCCTGGACGGCACCTGGCATGGTCGGCGCCCCCTCCTCGAGCGTCAGGTAACCTTCCTCGACCATACGTTGGATCAGCTCGTCCAAGAGGTCCGCGATCTGCTGCTGAACGGCCTCGTCCCCCTGTCCTTCGCCACGCAACTCTTCGACCATTTCCTGTGTGAGCTGACCGCTCTCGATCAGAGCCTTCAAGAGGGCGTTCTTCAGAGCGTCCACCGAACTCGTGTCTTCGAGTCCCGACCATCCCCAGAAGGGGTGGTAGTTGGGTCCCCCCGCGAAGCCGCCATTCATGAAAAACCCCGAGAGGGATTCCATGAGGGCCTCGAGGTTCATGGCATCGAGCCAGCCGCCTTTGTACTTGGTGTAAGTTGCGAATCGCATAGTGGAACCGGTCGGTGGGTGGACCGAGTGGACCCTACATCTCCTCATCAAGCTTAACCGAGGCTGAGCGAGGCGGCCACTTGGTCACACAGTCATACGTATATTCCTGTTTGAAATATACGTACGCCGACATCCGTTCTCACGGCACTCGGGACCGCGTAGCCGCCCGTCGTTGGACCGTGGCCGACAACGGGCGCGTGATTTACCTTGCCGCGAGATGATGGCGATCCCAGACCCGAACCGACTCAGAAAGCTCCTCCTGGAGCACTACGACGCCCATCGCCGTGACCTCCCTTGGCGACAAAGTCGGGAACCCTACCGTGTGTGGGTTTCCGAGATCATGCTCCAGCAGACACGCGTGGAGACCGCGATTCCGTACTACAACCGCTGGATGGAGCGTTTTCCCACGGTCGACGCGCTTGCCGAGGGGGATGAGCAGGCCGTATTGAAGGCATGGGAGGGGCTCGGTTACTATTCGCGGGCCCGGAATCTGCGGCGCTCGGCCCTCATCGTGAGGGAGCGGCTCGGTGGGGTGCTTCCGCAGGACTCTCGGAGTCTCAAGACGCTCCCCGGGATCGGCGAGTACAGCGCTGGGGCGATCGCGAGCATCGCTTATGGCGAAGTGGTGCCCGCCGTGGATGGGAACGTGCGGCGTGTCCTGTCCCGACTCTTCGACTTGGCGGACCCCACGGACGCCAGCCTTCGGACACGAGCCGGCGACCTCGTCGATCCCGACCGGCCGGGAGACTGGAACCAGGCGCTCATGGAACTGGGGGCGACGGTATGTACCGCCCGATCCCCTCGGTGCTCGGTTTGTCCTTTGACCAAACAGTGCCGGGCCGAAACGGAGGGTACGCAGGAACTGAGGCCTGCCCCGAAGCGCCGGCCGCGCGTGCGTGAAGCCAGTTACGCGGTGCTGGTGACACTCAACCCGGTCGGAGAGCTGCTCATGGTCCGTCGTCCGCCCGACGGTCTCCTGGGTGGGCTTTGGGAGTTTCCGGCAGTCGAGATGGAGGCGGAGGAGCGCAACCCTTGGGGCGGTGAGCTTCGTGTGGGCGACTCGCTCCACGGGCGTTGCAGCGCTCGACTGGAGGACCTGGGTGTCCAGCTACCCGCTCGTAGAGTTCGCTTCAGCCTCCTTCCCGAGGTCCGCCATACGTTCACGCACCTCAAGGCGGTGTACCGTCCGATGTTGGTGGTTGGCGCGCGATGTGAAGGGAGCAATCCCGATTCCGAGCACAAATGGGTTCTGCCGGACCAGGTGGAAGACCTCCCGCTCCCGGTCGCCCAGAGGAGGATCCTCGATCTGGCCTGGGCTGCCCTCGAAGGCTGTTGAGGACACCTCTACGGGCTGACACCTCCGAACGGGTCGAACCCCTTGTAACCTTGGCCCGGAGGAGTCTCATGACGGGCCTTCGCATAACTGCCGGTGACGGAGCGGCTGATCTTCCGCTCAGCGGCCAGCGCCTCCAGAACGAGCTCACATGCTCCCGCCCGCACGCCATCTGAACACGACTTGGGGGCGAGGCCTACCGCCTGAACCAACTGCAAGAGCCCAGGCACGATCTCGAACCCCTGAACACAGGTCTCATCAGCACTGTCCGATCCCACTTGGAGCGCGCCCCCCTGCTCGAAGTACTCGATGATCTCCTCGACATCCGAGCCGCCCGCTCTGTCCTGGTAGACACCGCTGGCGGCCGCACTGATCAATTCCCGTGCGATCCGATCAGAGCCGTGTAATTCTCCCTCGTACTCGAGCTCCATCTTGCCGGTGATGGCTGGGAGGGCACCGTAGATGTCGGACACGCGCGGGACAGCGCGGTCTTCCTCGAGCAAGAGCGCCCTGCGTTCCGCCGACGAGACGACGCTCTCGAGTACGGTGATCGGCATGCGCTGGCTCACTCCTGAGCGCTGATCGATTCGTTTGTCCTCTCGGCCGAGAAAGGCGATCCGTTCGACGATCTCGGCGATGAAGTCAGGGACCTCGGCCGGAACGCCGCCCCGGTCGAGCCAGGCCTCCTGCCGGGTGATGTCCATCCCGATCGATATCTCGGCGGGATAGTGCGTCTGGATTTCGGCTCCAATCCTGTCCTTGAGCGGAGTGATGATCTTTCCGCGTGCCGTGTAGTCCTCGGGATTAGCCGTGAACACCAGAAAGACGTCCAGGGGCAGACGGATGGGATACCCCTTCACCTGAACGTCGCCCTCTTGGAGGATGTTGAAGAGACCGACCTGAATCTTCCCTGCAAGATCGGGCAGCTCGTTCATCGCGAAGATGCCTCGGTTGGCCCGAGGGAGAAGTCCGTGGTGGATGGTCAGCTCATCCGCCAGGATGTGTCCTCCACGTGCGGCCTTGATAGGGTCCACGTCCCCGATGATGTCGGCCATGGTGACGTCAGGCGTCGCCAGTTTTTCAACGAAACGATTCTCTCGGCTCACCCAGGCGACCGACGCGTCGTCACCCTGCTCCTCGAGCACCACCCGCGCGTACTTCGAAATGGGCTTGAGAGGATCGTCATTGATCTCGCTCCCCTCTAGGATCGGGATCTCGGGGTCGAGGAGATCCACCAGTTGTCTGAGAATCCGGCTCTTTGCCTGACCACGCAGGCCCAACAAGATGAAATCGTGATGAGCGAGAATCCCGTTCACGATCATGGGGACGACAGTATCATCGAATCCGATGATGCCGGGGAAGATGTCCTCACCGGCCTTGAGCTTGGTGATCAGGTTCTGCCGCAGTTCATCCTTTACGGTGCGAGGCTCATATCCTGAGGACTTGAGTTCACCGACGGTGCGGGGCCGGTCAGAGGTCATGGAAACGTTTCATCCGTGGGTGGGCGAGATCGAATTGAGGCTTAGTGACTCCTGTATGGTGTCGAAGTTGGAATCGTTGCGCCAATCCGCGACCTTCCCAGCCATCGGAATGCGGAGCAGGTTAGGACCTGACGTTGCGGGTCGGTGATCACCATCTAGAAGGCTGCTAAAGAAGTACAGAGGAGCGACGATGTCCGAGAAAGTCCAACCGGCGGGACACATCCGACCGGCTCAATTTCAGTCGCCGCTCCCTACCGACCGGCTGATTCTGCGCGACACGCCGGACCCGGAGGCGGTGCCGATGGACGTGGTGTTCGTGGGGGGTGGGCCCGCTGGTCTCGCGGGGGCCATTACGTTGGCCCAGCTCGTGCAGAGCGACAACGAGAGCAACGGTGGGCTAGGCGAAGTTGAGATCGGGGTCCTGGAAAAGGCTGGCGAACTCGGCGAACACTCCCTCTCTGGAGCGGTGGTGAACCCAGTCGCTTTACACGAGCTCTTTCCGGAACTCGACGTCGGTGATCTTCCGCTCCGGGGCCGGGTCGGCAAGGAGACGGTCTACTTCCTTACAGAGGACAAGGCGATCCGGATCCCCACGCCCCCCACCATGAGGAACCACGGTAACCACTTGGCCTCGATCTGCGAGATCGTGCGCTGGTTGGGAGAGAAGGCCGAGGGACTCGGCGTCAACGTGTTTCCTGGCTTTCCGGTGGATGGATTGCTGGTCGAAGCCGACCGTGTCGTCGGTGTGCGCACCACCCCCTCTGGTCTCGACCGCGAAGGCCAGCCGGGCGCGGACCACATGCCGGCCATGGATCTGACTGCCCAGGTTACCGTCCTCTCCGAGGGTACTCGCGGGCCACTCACTCAAGCGTTCCTGGAGTGGCGGGGGATCGGCTCCGACAACCCGCAGATCTTCGCGCTCGGGGTGAAGGAGTTATGGGAAACCAAGGTCCCGTTGGACCGGGTGATTCACACGATGGGGTGGCCGCTTCCGGGGGACGCCTTCGGCGGGAGTTTCATGTATCCGCTCGATGAGAATCTGGTGGCACTAGGCCTCGTTGTCGGACTCGACTATCGGGACGCCCGTTTCGACATACACAACGTGCTGCAGTGCATGAAGCTCCACCCCCTCTTCCGGCCCTATCTGGAGGGTGGCGAGATGGTGGAGTGGGGGGCGAAGACGATTCCCGAGGGGGGATACTACTCGGTACCCGAACGCCGACACGGATCAGGAGTGTGCGTAGTGGGGGATGCGGCCGGGTACGTGGATGTGCCGTCACTCAAGGGGATCCACTATGCCATGCACTCGGGGATCCTGGCCGCGAGGGCGATCTTCCGCGCGCTCAAGGCGGGGGACGTGTCGGAGGCCGGCCTGCGCTCCTATACCGAGTCCGTTGATTCGAGCTACATCATGAAAGACTTACGGCGTACCCGGAACGTCCGTCTGGCGTTCAAGAACGGTTTCCTGGGAGGGGCGATCCGGGCCGGCCTCATGACCATATCCGGGGGCGTGATCCCCGGTGGGAAGATCTCCGTTCCCAAAGACGCCGACGAAGAGAGAATGCTCGCTGGAGGCGGGCCGGGTTCAAAACCCGACGGCAAGCTCACGTTCAGCAAGGTGGACGCGGTGTACAAGGCGGGGAACCAGACCCGCGACGACGGGCCCAGTCATTTGGTCGTACGCGAGAATGTGAGCCCCGAGGCGGCCGAGCTGTACACGCATATGTGCCCTGCCGGCGTGTACGAGCAGGACGACGACGAGTTGCGCGTCAACGCACCGAATTGCATCGACTGCAAGGCGACCGACGTTCTCGGGCCTCGGTGGACTGCCCGGGAAGGGGGGAGCGGACCGGCCTACCGGCGGATGTAGAACCCTGCGCTGGGGAGGCTTCTTGGTAGCCTTCCTATCAGCTCGGCATGCCCTGTTCGAGGATGAAGACCTCGCCCTCGGACGATTGCTTCTTGGCCAGTTCCTTCACGCGCTCCGCGTTTGCGCGGGCCTTGTGGGCACCCCAATGGACCGGGACGACGACCCGCGCGTGGCACGCGGCGGCGGCGCGGACGGTGTCCTCTGGCCCCATCGTATAGTGACCATGGCATGGCAGGAACGCGACGTCACACCTGATCTGGTTCATCGCTTCGAGGAAGTCGGTGTCGCCCGAGTGGTAGTAGGTGACGCCGTCCACCGTGAACACGTACCCCAACCATTCATTCTCCGGAGGATGGAATTTCTTGCCCTCGTTGTAGGCCGGGACCCCGAGGATTTCGATGCCGTCGAGGTGTACCATGTCGCCCGGCTTCATGAGATGGTCCACGTCCTCGAGCTGCTTCCTCATTGAAGCTGGCGCCACCAACGTGGTGTGTGGACCCCGAACCCTCGCGATGTCGTCTTCGGAAAAATTGTCGTAGTGGGGATGTGTCAGGAGGATGTAATCTGCCTTGCTCTCTTCAGGTATTCCCCAGGGATCTATATGGATTTCGACTCCGCCTCGCCGAATCCGGACGGAGGATTGCCTAAACCAGGTGACGCCTTCGAGCATGACTAGACCGTCTGAGGAAACCTATGCTCACGAAGTCTGAGAACGTAAGCGCTGACATCATGCCAATAAAGTCCGACATTGTGACAGGGGACTGCAATTTCGGCATGGTTTCCCATGATGGGCCTGGCAGGATTTATGCAACTGAGATCAATTACAGAGCCGCTCCCACTTTCGCACCGCCTGGAACGGGTGCCGGGGGGCAGGCGTTTCGATACCAGCAACGCCGCGATCCTGAACCAAGGCGGGATCGACTGAGTGAGGACTCATGAGTGAACGATATACACTTCCGGTTTTGCCACTGAGGGATACGGTTGTCTATCCCGGCGTCGCGGTGCCGATTTCGGCTGGACGACCGGGTACGGTGGAAGCCGTGCAGGAGGCACTAGACGGAGACCGGAGGCTCTTCGCCGTGGCTCAGACGGAGAACGTCGACGACCCGGCACCTGATGTGCTCTATAGGGTCGGGACGGTTGTACGGATCATCCAGACCCACAGGGCCCGGGGTGGAGTGCAGCTTCTGGTACAGGGCGAGGAGCGGGCACAGGCCGTTTCCTACGAAGCCGAGGGTGAAGGGATGCTCCGCGCGGTTCTCCTCGAGATGGAGCGCCAAGTGAGCCAGAATCCCGAGGATCCGGTTTTTCAGGCGCTCAATTATGAATTGAGGGAACGCGCCGCCGAGCTGGGCACCAGAAGGGGGGTTCCGGCCGACGCTCTCAATCACCTGATCCAAGGTGTGGATGAGCCGGGAGCGTTCGCCGATCTCGTGTCCTTCTATCTGGACATCGAAACCGAAGACAAGCAAGCGCTGCTGGAAATGCTCGACGACGAGCAACGAATGCGTGAGGCCCTCGTCGCCGTAGAGCGCGAGTTGGCACGGCTCGACGCCCAGGAGGAAATCCAGGCCAGGGTGCAGGAGGAACTTGGCGAGCGGCAGCGGGAGATGCTGCTGCGCGAGCAGCTCAAGCAAATCCAACTGGAGTTGGGCGACGAAGACGAAAGGGACGACGTTGCGGAGCTCCGGGAACGGGTCGGGGCGTTGAAGCTCGAGGAGGAGCCGCAGGCGGAGGTTGAGCGGGAACTCAAGCGCCTGGAGCGCACGAGTCCACAATCCGCCGAGTACCAGGTCATCCGAACGTTCCTCGAGTGGGTTACGGAACTCCCCTGGAACACCCGGTCCGAAGACAAGATCGATCTCGCTCTGTCGACGGAGATTCTGGACGAAGACCACTACGGTCTCGAGGATGTGAAGGATCGCGTCCTGGAGTTCTTGGCGGTTCGGAAACTCCAGTTGGATCGGTCTGAAGACTCGGAAGATGGGGCTGGCGACGAACAGTCCGCTGATGTCGCCGAAACTGGTGAGGCGAACGGAGCAAGCGAGTCGAGCGAGGCCGATGGAGCGGGGGAGTCGGGCGAGGCTGACAGCAAGACCGGCAGCAAGGTGGAGGTAGCAGATGAGCCTGCCGAGTCGGCGGCAGAGCCCGTCGGTGGCCGGGGTCCGATTCTCTTGTTCGTAGGTCCGCCGGGAGTCGGCAAAACGAGTATCGCACAGTCCATCGCCCGTTCACTGGGTAGGGAATACGTGCGGATCTCGCTTGGCGGAGCTCGTGACGAGGCCGATATTCGTGGTCATCGCCGTACCTACGTCGGTGCCATGCCAGGCCGGATCCTCCAAGGGATGCGCCAAGCGAAGTCAAAGAATCCGGTGTTCCTCCTCGACGAAGTGGACAAGCTGGGCGTGTCGTTCCAGGGAGATCCGAGTGCCGCGCTGCTCGAGGTGCTCGATCCGGCTCAGAATTCGAGCTTTACAGATCACTATCTCGGCATGCCGTTCGATCTCTCCGAGGTGCTTTTCATCGCCACCGCGAACTACGCGGACCGGATTCCGCCCCCGCTGTATGATCGCATGGAAAAGGTCGATTTTTCAGGGTATACTGAGGCCGAAAAGCTCGAAATCGCGAAGCGGTACCTGCTTCCGCGCCAGGAGAAAGAGAATGGTCTGCGGGACGGTGAGATATCGTTGGGTGACGAAGCGCTCCTCGCCCTGATCCAGGAATACACCCGGGAGGCGGGAGTTCGTCAGATCGAGCGTCAGTTGGGCAAGTTGGCCCGAAAGGTCGCTCGAAAGATTGCCGCGGGCGAAGTCGAGAGTCTTGAGATCGATCGATCGGTCATCCGGGAATTGATCGGGCGCCCGAGGGTACATCCCGAGCAGATGGCCCCTGCGGACGCAGTGGGGGTGGCCACGGGGATGTTCTACACACCGATGGGCGGCGATATCATGTTCGTCGAAGCCAGCGTGATGACCGGGGAGGGCGCTCTGGTGCTCACCGGCCAGTTGGGCGACGTCATGAAGGAGTCCGGGCGGGCCGCACTGAGTTTCGCCAAGAGCAACTACGCTCGACTCGACATCCCGGAGGATGCGCTCAAGGGCCGGGATGTGCATATCCATGTGCCGGCCGGGGCGGTCCCCAAGGACGGTCCCTCAGCCGGTATCACCATGGCTACGGCATTGGTGTCGGCTCTCTCGGGACGAAAGATCCGTCGGGACGTGGCGATGACGGGGGAGTTGACCCTGACAGGCCGCGTTCTTCCGATCGGCGGCCTGAAGGAGAAGATATTGGGGGCCATCCGTGCCGGCATCGACGAGATGATCATGCCATTGGACAACGAGGCCGACCTGGACGATCTGCAGGAGGGCGTCAGGAATTCACTTACCGTTCACCTTGTCGAGGACTTGGACCAGGTGATCAAGATCGCGCTCAAGAGAGAGAAGGCGGGGAAGGCGAAAAGGAAGACCGCGAAGAGGAAGCCCCGCATGAAGGCGAGTCCTGCGCAGAAACCCGCGTCGGCGTAAAGAAAGCTGGTGTAGAGTCAGAGAACCTTGATGGTTCCGGGGGCTCCTTCGGTGACGCGTCCGATGATCGCCGCCACGGACGTGGCGCTCTGAAGGAGCTCCATGAGTTCTTCGGAGCGTTCCTCCGGGACCGAGATGAGCAGACCTCCGGAGGTCTGTGCGTCCGCCAGGATCAGGCGGGTGGCTTCGTCCTTATCCCCGAAGTCGAGGCGATCTTCCAGATCTCCAAGATTCCGCCGGGTGCCCCCGGGGATATGGCCGGCGGTGATCAATTCGGACACCCCGGTTAAGACCGGGACGTTTGCGGCCTCGATCTCCGCGGCTACGCCGGACTGAAGGAGCATGTTGCTGAGGTGACCCAGCAGCCCGAACCCGGTCACGTCGGTAGCCGCCCGGACACCGACGCGCTTCATCGCGGCTGCCGCGTCCCGATTGAGCGTCGTCATGCTTTCCACCGCTGCGGTGGTAGCAGCTTGCGAAGCTGCGTCGGCTTTGATCGCGGTGGCCACGACTCCGGTACCGAGTGCCTTGGTGAGAACCAGTAGGTCACCAACTTCGGCTGATGTGTTGGTCACGAGTTCCTCGACTTCCACCTCACCGACTGCCACCATCCCATATTTGGGCTCGGGGTCGTCCACCGAGTGTCCGCCCATGATGGGCACACCGGCTTCGCGTGCGACGTCAGATCCTCCACGGATGATCTCCTCGACCAGTCCGTCGCCAAGAAGGGCTCTCGGAAACGCCAACAGGTTCAGGACGAAGAGTGGCTTGGCACCCATAGCGTAGATGTCCGAAAGTGCGTTGGCGGCCGCGATCCGTCCGAAGTCGTACGGGTCGTCGACCACGGGCGTGAAGAAATCGAGTGTGACCACCAATGCCCTACCGTCCCCGAGAGCATACACGGCGGCGTCGTCGCCGGTGGAGGCATTCACCAGCGCTTGCTCGCTCTCGAGGGGAACCAGATGACACAGGACCTGCGCCAACTCGGACATGCCGAGTTTACACGCTCACCCAGCTCCGTGGGAAAGCTGGGTCAGGCGGATCCTGGGCTTCTGATCTCTGGGCTCTTGTGTCATTTCGCTCAACGGGCCTCGATGGGCTCCGGTGGGACTTGAGGGCTCGTGGCCCGATGGGTACGGGCTAAAAGTAACCGCGGCGTCACGAACGGGAACACGCTAACTTCGGGTATGGACCTTCCAGTGAGTTCGACGCGGGCCCGTCTGAGTAACGTATTGAGGAGGTCCGAGCGCGACTTCGAGCTCGGGCGGGTGGCGCTTTACATCGCTCAGGAGGAGTATCCTCAGCTTCCCGTAGAGCGGTACATGCTTCGACTCGATGCTTTGGCCGAGGCGGTGAAGGACCGGCTCGACGACGAGACTGCCCCTCCAGTCGTCCTTGGGGAGCTGATCCATACGTTGTTCGAGCGGGAGGGCCTGCGCGGGAATCGGGAATCTTACCACGACCCTCGGAACTCCTTCATCAACGACGTCCTCGATCGGCGCGTCGGAGTCCCCATCACCCTCAGCATCATTCTGCTCGAAGTCGGCTGGCGTCTCAATCTTCCTCTCGAAGGTGTAAACTTTCCCGGTCACTTTCTGGTCCGGTATCGCGGGGCCGCCGAGCACCTTCTGATCGACCCGTTCGACGGGGGACGAATCCGCTTCGAGAGCCAAGCACAGGAGGTGTTGGATCAGGAGTACGGCGGCATGGTTCGGATGCAGCCGGCTTTTCGCAGAGCGGCGAGCAAGCTCGACATGATCCGCCGCTTGCTCGTCAACCTCAAGGGCCTATACGTCGTCGTGAAGGATGATGAACGTGCATTGTCTGTCGTCGAGCGGCTCCTGTTGGTCCATCCAGAGTCTCCGGGGGAGCGGCGGGACCGAGGCATGTTGCTGTTGAAGCTCGGCCGGGAAGAGGAAGCCAGGGAACAGTTGCGGCGGTACCTCGACCTCGCCCCGGGCGCGGATGATGCGGACCAGATCCGGTTGTTGGTGCCGGGCCGGGCCGGGCCGGAGGAGGAACCGAATGGTTGAGGGAGCGGTCTACGGCCGGGTGCGGGGGGTCGACGTGCCTAGACACTACGGGGATCCTGCGGTCGAGTACGAAGCGGCCAGGAACGGGCTTGCAATTCGTGATCGTAGCCATCGGTCTCGGCTGCTCATCCGGGGACGTGCGCCGCTTGCCGCCCTCCAGGGCGTCGTCACCGGGCGACTGCCGGGCCCCCCTATTGTGTTTGGAGAGAGTCTGTTGAGGTCCGGGGTCGAGTACTCTGCGGTTCTCACCCCCAAGGGTAGGATGGTCGCGGACCTGCGGGTGATGTGGGGTCCTGATCCGGAAGAGGAGGGCCTGTTTCTGGACGTAGCCGCGGCCGCGATCGAGCCGTTACTGGCGCACCTGAAGCGTTATGTGCCGCCTCGTTTGGCAACGATTGAAGACGTCAGCGCCGACCTACGGCTCCTAACGGTCCTCGGACCAGAGGCGGCGAGGACATTGGCGGAGATCGTCCTGGGCTCCACGGTTCACACCACGGAGTTCGAGGGTTTGGCCGAAGGAGAGTTCCTCGAGGGCCAGAACGACCAAGACGACAGTTTTGGCGCGAGCGGGCTACGTATTGCGAGGACCTGTGAGGTGGACGTGCCTGCCTGGGACCTCTTTGTTTCCGCCAGTCGCTTCGGGGAAGTCTGGGCCAGTCTTGTCGAAGCAGGGGCAGCTCCGATCGGTGTGGGCGTATGGGACACTTTGAGGGTGGAGGCGGGCCGTCCGGCATTCGGCGGGGACATGGACGAATCGACGCTGTTTCCGGAGACCGGACTTGTGGATCGGGCCGTGGATCACACGAAGGGATGTTATACCGGCCAGGAAGTTATCGTTCGGATCCGTGACCGAGGGCACGTGAACCGATCTTTGAGAGGTTTGCTGTTGGCCCAGGGCCCCGCCCCGAAATCCGGGGCCGAGTTGTTCCAGGAGAGTCGGGTGGTGGGGGGGATCACGAGTGTCGTGGAATCCCCCGGTCGTGGCGGGCCTATCGGACTCGGATACGTGCACCGGGATGTGGCGGACGGAGAGCAGGTAACGGTGGGATCACCGGCGGGGCCGCCCGCTGGAATTCGACCGTTGGGTCCGGGTTGGTTTTCCGCGTAGCGGCTTGGTTCCCACGTAGAATTGAGTGACGCCGGGGCAACCGTACGGATCGTACGGTGTAGGAAATTCGGTACGGCTGGATCACACCGGTCGACCTCGCTATTGTGTTAGGCTCTTGAGGTGGTGTCCCTGATCTTGAAGTGAAGGAGTTTTCAATGTTGAGCCGTATGGCTTTTGGGAGAGGTTCGTTTGCGGCGTTGGTGGCCGCCCTGGCCTCGATCCTCGCGGGGGTCCCACTCGCAGCGCAGGAGGACGCCGCTGGCAAAATCGGCGTCTTCAACGCCGACCGTATCATGGCGGAGTCGCAGCCTGGTCAGCAGGCCCTCGCGCTTTTTAATCAACTTCGGGATCAGCGTGTCGGAGAGCTGCAAGTCCAGCAGGATCAGATCAACGTACTCCAGCAACAGTCGCTTTCCGTGCTTGCCGGTAGCCCGGATGCTGTGCGGCTCCAGCGGGAGGTGGAGAACAGTATGCTCCGGCTGCAGCGCCTGCAGGAGGACGTTGAACAGGAACTGGGACTACGGCAGCAAGAGTTGACGACGGACATCATGAATCTGATCGCGCAGACCATCGAATTGATCGGCCAGGAGGAGGGTTACACGCTCATTTTTAATCAGATCCAGAGCGGTTTGGTCTTCGTGGGTCCGACGCTGGATATCACGGATGAACTCATCCAGAGGGTCAACGCCTTAGGCGCTCCTTCCGGGCTGTAACGCTGCACCTTCAGCTCCACCCTCAGTGCGGAGGCGTTCCCGGGTCTCCCGGCAGGCCATCATGCCGTTCTCCGCGGTTGGGGGGGGGCGTTCCGCCAACTCTCTTTGAGATTCGGTCGATGGGGTCACGTTTGCTGAGGACGATGGGGCCGGGCTTGGCGAAGAGATAACCATGGACGAGGTGGATCCCCATCTCCTCGCGCGACGGCAAGCTCCTCCTCCGACTCGATCCCCTCGGCGACAAGGTGGATACCCCGGCCCTGAGAATGCAAGAACCACTCTCACGGTTCCTAGTCCGGTGGGGGAAGTTCCCGAGAACTGGATGGCGGCTCGAGCAGATCCTTGTAGAAGTCGCGTTCCTCTTCCAGTCGTTCCACGCGTTCGCTCAAGTCGGTGATCGTCTCGGCGATGCGGTGAAGTTCCTCGGTGTCCACCTGGACGGATTCACCGGGCAGCGTCGGGCGCCGCCGCCGCTCGATGATCTTGGCGGCGGTCGAGATGAGGACCAACGTGATAATGAACGCAAAAAACCCCACCGGGATCCTCTCAGCAATCCGTGGTTACTGCACGGACGAAAGTAACGCATGGTGAATGACCGTTCGAGTCGGGAGATGATGATCATGGCAAGATTCGCCTTCGCCGTTTTGACCATCGGTGCCTTGATCGGCCCCGTCCCGGCCTATGGCCAATTGGTGGCGGGGGTGTTTGGCACGCGTGCGCGAGACAGTTTTGGAGGGACCACTGGAATCGGGGCCGGGGCAGGCGTGAGCCTCCCCATGATTCCGATGGAAGTGTTCGCTGCGGGATCCAAATTTTATCCCGACTGCAGCGGGTGTGAACTCAGGGGTTGGTCTCTAGGCGTGAAATTCACGGTCATCCCCATCGGGGTGCTCAAGCCCTATCTCTCGTTCGGGCGTACCTGGCGTGATATCGAAGACCCGAGTGTCGGCCTGATTACGGATGACGACGGTCTCTTCGGCAGTGTGGGCCTCGAGTTCGACCTCCGCCGCGTCGGGGTTTTTGGTGAAGGCCGATACGAGTTCTTGACCGAGACTGTTGGCTCCAGCCCAGACCTCAGGCAGTGGGTTTTCCAGGCTGGATTGATGCTGCGCTGGGGTGGGTTCTCGCCCTAGGAGGGTGATCGGAAAGAGGGGTCGATCACCCTCCTAGTCAGCCGGCCGACATCGCTTCGACGATTTTGGGTCCGTGAAACTTGCCGTTTTCGATGAAGATCTTGTTCGCGTTATAACCCGCCGCCAGAACGCCAGCGATGTAGATGCCGGGTACGTTGGTCTCCATCGTATCCGAGTCGTGGGAAGGAATGCCGGTCTCGTCGTCGATGTCGATCCCGAGTCCACTAATGAATTCCCGATCCGGAATCCAGCCCGTCATGGCGAGCACCCAGTCGTTTGGGATCTCCACCGTTTCTTCTGAGTCCATGTTCTGGAGTACGACGCTGGCTGGACGGATCTCCAGAATCCGGTGCCGCCAAAAGACCTCGATCTCTCCCTTCTCCAAACGGTTTCGTATGTCGGGCACCACCCACGGCTTCACACCCCGGTCGATCTCATCGAAAATGTGGACCATCGTGACCCTTGCACCGATCCGGTAGGTTTCGAGGGCCGATTCTACGGAGGAATTTCCGGCCCCTACCACTAGTACGTCCTGGTCGTAGAAGGGAAACGGTTCCTGGTAGTAGTGCTTCACCTTTGGGAGATCCTCTCCTGGGACGTTCAGGTAGTTGGGCTCGTGGAATCCCCCCGTCGCCACCACGAGTGCTCTGGCCCGAAGTGTGTCCTCTGCTCCCGACTGGGCTCTGGTGTGAAGTAGAAAATCCCCTTTTTGACCCTCCACAGACGTGACTTCCTCGTACTGCCGAACATCCAAGCTGTAGTACTGGACGACTCGCCGATAGTAACCGAGCGCTTCCCTTCTGGTCGGCTTGCTGTCGGCGATCGTAAAAGGCACGTCACCGATTTCCAGTTTTTGCGCGGTGCTGAAGAACGTCATGTAATACGGGTAGTCCACCAAGGAATTGGTGATGCAACCCTTGTCGTAGAGGGTAGCCCCGAGTCCGGCGGCGGACGCGGCGGCCCCCACGGCGATGCCGCAGGGTCCGGCCCCGACCACGGCCAGGTCTAACAAGTCGCTCATCGCTGGTCCACGTGGAGGTACGTTTGGAATCGTCCAACCTACCAATAGGAACCTCTGTCCCCAAGAGCGCGAGACGGGCATGTTTGATGGGAATACTCGTTCTCAGGGACCGCTCGATGTGGGAGACTCGTCTTGAAACGTCGCGCCTTCATACAGACCGGTAGTTTGATCGGCGCAGCGGGAGCGGCCGGAGCCCTCGGACTCGGACTCACCCGAGGTGGGGATGATCGGGAGGGGCCCGGGCCCGGGACGGGTGTCGCGGTCCCGACACCTTCCGGTACGGGCTCCGGGGCGGAGCCACGCTATGCGGCCGAGCCGGACCTTGTGCTGCGCCGAGCCACGGTGTTCGACGGTACGGGCGCACCCGGGCTGGAGCTGGACGTTGCGGTTACGGGTGATCGTATCACCGAGGTGGGAACGATCACCGCCACCGGGGCGGAAGAGATCGACCTGGCGGGTATGGCCCTGACGCCTGGGTTCATCGACATCCATTCCCATGCCGACCTCTCTTTGCTGGTCAATCCGAACGCGGAGAGTCGCATCCGTCAGGGGGTCACCCTGGAGATCGTGGGTCAAGACGGAAACTCAGTCGGCCCGATGTCCGAGGCCGGTTTCCGGGCCACCCGCGATCGATACCGTGACACGTATGGAGTCGACATCGACTTCCGAGACCTCAGGGGGTTTCTGGATCAACTGGACCGTACCCCCGCAACCGTGAACCTCGCCACGATGATCGGCCATGGGACCATCCGCGGCCTGGTGGTCGGCGGCGGGGACCGGCCTGCGACGGATGATGAGATTCAACGCATGCGCGCGCTGATAAGGGAGGCCCTCGATCAGGGAGCGGTGGGGTTCTCTTCGGGTCTCGAGTACACGCCTGGTTCGTTCGCGGATGTGAACGAACTGGTGGAGCTGGCGAAGGCACTCCAGGGGACGGGTTATCCCTATGCGTCTCACATGCGTAACGAGGACGACCGTCTCTTCGCGGCGGTCGAGGAGACCTTCCACGTAGGCCGTATGGCGGGTGTGCCGGTTCAGGTGTCGCACCTCAAGGCCCAGGGTGAGCGGAATTGGTGGAAGGCGGAGGCGGTTCTCCACTCCATCGAAGAGGCTCGGAGGTCGGGCCTCGATGTACACTTCGACCGCTACCCCTACATCGCGTACGCGACGGGGCTGTCCGGTCTCTTCCCCGCCTGGGCGCGGGCAGGGGGAACCGGTGCGTTCATACGACGTCTGGGGGATCCTGCTGAGCTGCCGGCGATCGAGCGTTTTACGCGAGCGAAGGTGGCGCTCCTAGGTTCGTGGGATGCGGTGCAGATCAGCTCCATACGGACGGCAGGCAACGCGTATGCCAGAGGTCGTCGTCTAGGAGAGCTGGCTCAGGAAAGGGGCGAGGAACCCTTCGCCCTCACGGTCCGCTTGATCGTCGAAGAGGGGAACAGCGTGGGTATGATCGGCTTCGGAATGTCGGAGGATAACACCGCCGAGTTCCTGGGCCACCCGCTCGGGATGGTGTGCTCCGACGGTGGTTCATATGCCCCCTATGGAGCACTTTCCGGGGGCTCGCCACACCCCCGCGGGTACGGGACGTTCCCCCGCCTCATGGGGCACTACGTCCGGTCCGGAGCACTGTCTTTGGAGCTTGCCGTGCACAAGGCCACTGCCCTGCCGGCGCGAAAGATCGGCCTGACCGATCGCGGCGTGATCGAGCCCGGCGCGTTCGCCGATCTCGTGGCGTTCGACCCCACCACCGTTGCCGATCAGGCCACCTTCCAGGATCCCCATCAATACCCGGTCGGCATCCCCCTCGTCATCGTGAATGGCCAGGTGACACTGAGGGACGGTGAGCAGACCGGCGCGCGTGCTGGGCGGGCCATTCGGGGCCGGGGAGCGGCCGCCTAAGAGGTGTCGAACGCCTTCGCCAGCCTGGCACGGGCTTTGGGCACGGCCTTCAGGGAATCCCCCGGCGAGCCATGGTCGGATGACGTGTTCGAGTCGTGGGCACGAAGGGTCTTCACCTACCAGCTCGAGACCAATCCGGTATATGCGGCGTATGTTCGGAAGCGGGGTGTCACGCCGTCCAATGTGGCCCATTGGAGTGAGATTCCGTGGGTTCCGGCCTCGGCATTCAAGGCGGTTCCGTTGGTTTCCGGAGACCCATCACAGGTAGAGCGAATTTTCCAGACGAGCGGGACAACAGGTGTTGGGCGACGAGGGGAGCACCACGTCCTGGACCTCGGTCTGTACGAGGACTCGCTGATCCCGAACATGATGCGCCATCTCTACACCGGTGGCCCGGACGGGCCGGATGGACAGGACCGTCCCGACGGAGACTCGCCAACACGTCCGATGTTGGCCCTCGCACCTGCGCCCGCTGACGTGCCCGAGTCTTCGTTGAGTTTCATGCTGGGCGCCGCGCTCGACGGGCTCTCCGGGGGGCAGGGTGGGTTCTTCGTCACGCGGGACGGAGTGATCGATACCGCGGGGCTGAGCGAAGTATTGGTGGAGGCTGCCTCCCGCGGGACTCCGCTCCTCCTTGCCGGAACGGCGTTCGCCTTCGTTCACTGGCTCGACTGGTTGAAGGAACACAGCGCTGGGTTCGACTTGCCTCAGGGCTCGCTGATCATGGAAACTGGGGGCTTCAAGGGTCGCTCTCGAGTTTTGGAGCGCCCGGAGTTCTACGCGTCCTTGTCGGAGACCCACGGCGTCCCGTTCGAGGCGATCGTGAACGAGTATGGAATGACCGAACTGCTCTCACAGTTTTACGATGGTCCCGTCGCGGCGGTGTCGGGCATGGACCTGGAGGGCCGCCGGCACGTTCCACCTCCTTGGGTCCGAACGCGCGTGTTAGATCCGAACACGCTCTCGGCGGTTCCGATGGGGGAGCCGGGTTTACTCTGCCACTACGATCTGGCCAACGCGGGGTCGGTGATGGCCGTCCTCACGGAAGATCAGGGTGTTGCCGTTGAGGATGGGTTCAGAGTGCTCGGTAGGGTCCAGGGCGCCGAACCGCGAGGCTGCTCCCTCGCAATGGACGATCTCTTGTCGGGTGTACGATCATGACGACGACCTTCGACGCCTGTCGGATTTCAAGCGCTTCGCTCGATCCGGCCAGCGCGCCTCCAACACTGGTTTGGGAGACCATCGACGTCTCCGACGGTTTTACGGTTCGCTATCCGGCGTGGCCCGGCGATGCCGCGGAGCTGCTCCTCGGGGTCTTGAGAGAAGCGGGAGCGCGACTCGCAGAGGTTCCGGCTCAGGACTTAGTGGACTGCGTTGGGAGGGTGGCGAATCGCTTCTTGGACTCTTCCGATCCGCTTCGCCAAGAGGCGATCGACTTGCTCGTGCCCACGGCGGGCATTTCAACAGAGATGGCCTCGGAGATTTTGACGGGCATGGCTCGCGACTGGACCGCGGAGCGGCTCACGGAACTCCTGCGGCGGGAGCTGCGTGACCCCGGCGTTCTGGACGGATTTCGCCGAGTGGACGAGGGCCGGCGTGTCCGAGCCAAGGGCCCCCTCCTGACGTTTCATGTGGGGGCGGGAACCGTCCCAGGTGTCGGCGTCACATCGATGATTCGTGCTCTCCTCATGAAGTCGGCGGTCCTTCTCAAGCCCGGATTGGGTGATGTGGTCTTGCCGGTGCTCTTTGCGGAGGCGTTCGCCGAGGAGGCTCCCGAACTGTCGGATGCCGTGGCCGTGACGTACTGGCCCGGCGGTTCCTCTCCGTTGGAGGGGCTTGCGCTTCAAAGGGCGGAGGCCGTGGTGGTGTACGGCAGCGACGAGGTTGTCTCGTCGCTCCGGGCGCGAACACCGGTGACAGCGAGTTTCATTTCATATCACCACCGCCTTAGCCTCGGTATGGTAGGGCGTGAAGCGCTCACTGTCGCGCGTGCACCCGATGTGGCCCGAATGGCTGCCCGCGCGGTGTCGATGTTCGATCAGCGGGGTTGTGTCTCGCCGCACGCGATCTACGTAGAAGAGGGAGGAGCGGTCGACCCCGGAGAGTGGGCCGCCCTGCTGGCGTCGGCCATGGCGGACCTCGAGGTGGAAATCCCGGGTGGATACCTCACTGCCCCCGAGGCTTCGGCCGTTCACCAAGTGAGAGGATCCGCTGAGCTCCGTGAGGCTTCTGGAGGCGGAGTGCGCGTGTTCCGGGGAGACGAGAGCTTCTGGACGGTGATTCTCGAAGACGAAATGACCTTCACGCGCTCCTGTCTCAACCGCGTCGTGTCACTCGTCCCCATCCCTGATCTCGGCGGGGTCGCCGCTTCGCTGGGAATGATCGGACGGCATTTACAGACGGTGGCGATCGAGGGTGCAGAAGATCGTCTGCCGATGTTGGCGGAGGACCTCTGCCGGGCCGGCGCCACACGGGTTACATCATTTGAGAAGGCCCCATGGCCACCTCCGTGGTGGCGTCACGATGGTGCTTCAGTGCTGGCGGGACTGGTACGGTGGATCGACCTGGAAGGAGTCGATCTAGAGGAAGTCGATCCGACTGGCCCTGGCGACTAGCGCCGGCAGGGCCCCCATGATCATGCTTCCTCTTGCTCTTCGGAGCGCCAGATCACCATCTGTCTCCGGCCGTCCGAGGTCTCTTCGACGCGTACCGTGAGAGAATCTTTAGCCGCAAGCCGCAAGTCGTCTCGTAACCCCTGAGGGATCGTGATGCGCCCACCCACTCCGATGGACACATCCGTATAGTAGAGCGTGCGATAGATGGCCATCTGTCCTCCTGGAATTTGCACGGCAGCCGGCGGAATCTACAGCGATTGCCAATGGCGGCAACCGGGTTGACTCGATCGGTCCGAATCCGGTCCGTAACCCGTCACTCCGGATCAGGAAGAAGCGAGCGGAGGAGACTTTGAAGCTGGAAGTCCTCGAAGGCCCGAGCCTTGCTCTCGACCGTCTCGGAGGAGTCTTCGATCAGAATGGCGGCCGTGCGTAAGGCTGACTCCCCGTCTGCACCGGTTGAGGGAGAGAAACACAGGAGGCCCCGGTAACTCATGGGTATTCTGGGGTCGTCCTGAAATTCGAGGTAGACATCCCAGAAGTGGCCGTCGTAGCTGATGGTCGTAAGGTGCTGGCCGTCCGAGAGAGGCGCGGGGCTAGAAGACTCGTTCGCTGATTTCATTCTAGCAACAGAGTAGCGTCGCTCTATTGCTCACGCCACAGGCGGGCAACGCCCGCTACGTGCGTGGCCCTAGGAGCCTGTTGAGGCCTCACAGGTGTATCGGTGCTCGCGTGCTCCGTAGAGCATGTCGCGCCTTGGAGAGGTCGCTCCTCATCTCCTGTTGTTGCAGGGCGTTCAGCTCCTGGCCGCCGAATCGGAACCGGAGGTAGTAGTCGACAAGCCTCCGCGCTCGTGCATGAGCGGGGTGCCCGACTCGGGCGAGTTCATCCAGGAGGAGTAGCGGCGCTACTCCTGCGTCCGCCTTGAATCCGGCGCGGCTGCAGCTTTCGCGGAACTGGATGTAGAGCCCCACCTCGAGCGGATACCTTCGGGACCTCTTGAGCAGGATGAACGTGCTCATGGCCAGTACCACGACGAGCAGCCACATCCAATCCATGTCGACCCGCGCGCCAGGCGCTTGCCTTGCAGAAATCTGGCCCTCACTCGGCCGTGCTCCGAACAGCTCGGAGATTCGCTGAAACAGTCCGGATTGCGACTCGACGTTGTAGTCGAGCACCCACTTATTCCATTGGTGCTGGAGACCGTCGAACAGGAAGTGGCCCGGCCATAACCAGGACGAGGCCACCGCTGCCGTTTCTGTGCCTGCCGGGGTCGGGTCGAACTGGACCCATCCGTACCCCGGGAACCAGACCTCTACCCACGAGTGGGCTTCGTTCTGTGTCACGGCGAGGTACTGCCCGAAGTCGTTCCACTGTCCACCCAAGAAGCCGTTCACTTCCCGAGAGTGGATACCCAGGCTCCGCAAGAGAATCACCATGGCCGTCGAAAAATACTCGCAGTGGCCCTCTCCACGCTCGAAGAGGAAGTAGTCCAAGGTCGCCTCCCGGGCGGAGCGCGGGAGTTGGAGCGTGTAGTCGAACTCGGTATGAAAGAAGTCGTTGATCGCGACTACCCTGTCGTAATCGTTATCCAATCCTTGTGTGAGGGAGTCCGCGAGATCGCTCACTCGTTCGGGAAGAACGGGAAGCTGGGTATAGTAGTCACGGGCCGGCGAAAACCCGGAGCCCGCCCTCCGCAATGCTTCGGGCGCGGGGTGGTCAGCCACGGACACGGCCTCGTACGAAGGGACGCCGGAGCCCCAGTAGATGTGGTCGCCCGCGTTGTCGAAGAGCGGTTCGATTCTGGGATTGGTCGAGGTCGCCTCCAATAGAGGGTGGAGTGCGAAAAGCACGGCCACCTCCAGAGGGGTACCGTAGATCTGCTGTCGAACCCTCCCTCCTCCCCAAGCCTCGTACCATCGCGACGGTCCAATGGATGGAAGAAGACTATTCGATCGGCTCCAGCGTACTCCGTCGAAGTGGTCGTAAGAGCGGCCGCGCCAGTGGAGACCGAAGAGGTTGTCGGGCGTGCCGTCCGGGAACTCCACACGAAGCACGATCTTGGGGTTCGGATAAATGCTGGAACCGTGCTCTCCGATAGAAACCTGGTCGGAGAATCCGGCGATGGAAGTGGCGAGGACCTCTCCTCGTGGAGCCCATCCCCTCGCAAATCTCGGGAAGGCGATGAACACCAATCCGCTCACCAACAGCGTGACACCGGAGAGTCCGGCCATGCCGGCCAGGAATCGCCTTTCCACGAGTGGCTCTCGGACACCATGCTGCGCTGCATTCCGTCGGAGATGTCCCACGACAAGGGTGACGGTGGCCAACACCACGTAGGCCACAAAGGAAAGAGCGAAAATAACGCCCGGCCTGTAAGCGGCAGCTGCGAGAATCAGTGCGAAGGTGAGGTAGTACAGACGGGAGTCGTTGGGGACCTCGAGCGATCTGAGGGCTTCTGCGCACAGGAGGAGTAGCAAAAGGTCTACGACGGGGATCACGACATCGTCTCCCACCAGGAAGACGTACAAGGCCCGGAGTGCCAGGACTACGGCGATCGGCAGCAAGAAGCGCTCAAGCCTCAGGGAGACACCGGAACCGGGTTGCCAGACGAGGGCGAGCGCCAGGGCGAGGGCCGCCAGGAGTGTGCTGAGCGGTTCGAAGCCGGCACCTCCGGCAAATGCGGTGAGAGCGACAAGACCCATTGCCACGACCAAACGCCGGTGCAAGAGATCGAGGCTCATCCCGCCCGCCTCTTCGATTCGCTCACTCCCGCGTGGACGTACGGAGTCTCCTTGGGGCCGGCGGCGGGAACGATGTAGGCCCCGTACGAAGCCCCTAGTGCAGACGAGAGAGACACGAGAACACAACGCATGGGGTCGATCGGCGGTGCCAAATGGGGAGCGAATGGATCGAAGTCGACCCGCGCGAGGAGATCGAGTACTCGCTCGAACTGACCTGAGCCACCGCCGGGGTCGAGCTCCGACGTACACGTAGTGAGCCCGAAGCGGCGTCCGCGTCGGTAGGCCCGAGCCGCCACGGCAGCCGCGACCTCGATGGCTACCTCAGCCGCCTCTCCGGGCAGCGCTCGGGTGTCCAAACAAATCCGTATGGTTTCGTTGGCCTCGTAGTCGTACTCTCTCGTCACCGGTATCCCGATCTTGGCCGAGGTCCTCCAATGGATGTTCCTCGGGTCGTCTCCGGCACGGTACTCTCGCAGTCCCCGGTACTCGCCACGAGCAGTTGGAGTGCCTTCCGAAGAGTTGGAAAACTGTGGTCTCCCGCGTCCTCCCGGGGGTGCAGAAAGCCGCACGTGCCGGTCCGATCTCGGCCATATGACCAGCTCGCCGGGTAGCGGCACGTCACGCTCCTTGGTGAACAGCCCAAAGGGGAAGGAGGTGGAGAGGGTCAGAGTCTCTAGCGGGTAGACGCCCCGGTGGACGAACTGATTCTGCGAGCCCGAGTCCGTCGATTCGCCGGCTCCCACGCGACCGATGAAAGCCGTCTCCGGGAGCCCCTCTTCGATCAGGTGAACGGCGAGCGTGGGGAACCACCGCTTATGATTTGTCACCTTGTATGAGATCCGGAGTGGCCTGTCCACCGTGACGCCCCTTGGGGTACGCCGGCGAATCTCCAATTGGCGTAGGACACGTTCCGAGAGCCAGCCGGACAACGCAATGAAGCCGAGCATGGCTCCGAAGAGAAGATAGAGCAGGTTGTTGCCGGTGTTGACGGCCGCGAACCCGATGGCGAGCGAGCCGGCACTGAACAGGGCGCCGCCCGCGGTGAAGCGGATGCGTCGCCAACCGCGGAGCCTCTTCCACGCCTTTCGTAGAACGGTCAGCATCCTAGGAAGTACTCCTTCAGCAGCCTTCAGGCCTTAGATGCGGACACGACCTAGACCGGGACTGCGACGTCCTGGAGAATGTCCTGCACGATTGCCCCGGCCTCTTCATGTGCTTCGTGGCTAGCAGCAGCAGCTCCCACCGGAAGAATTCGATGGGCCAAACACGGCATGGCGAGCTTCTGAACATCGCTCGGCACCAGAAAATCTCGGCCGCTGAGAAGAGCATAGGCCCGCGACGCACCCAACAACCCGATGGCGCCGCGAGGGCTCACGCCCATCTGAAGTCGGGCATCGACCCGGGTTCTCTGTACGATGTCCATGACGTATCCGACGAGAGAATCTTCTACCTCGACCTCTGACACTTTCTGCTGAAACCAGACAACCTGCGCCGGCTCGAGGACAGCCTTGATACGATCTTCCCAGGGATCCTCCTTCGTGGATTCCATGAGAATCTGTCGCTCGGCGCTTTCGCCCGGATATCCGATCGTCAACCGCATGAGGAAGCGATCGACCTGGCTTTCGGGAAGGGGGTACGTGCCGTGATGTTCCAAGGGGTTCTGCGTCGCCATCACCATGAAGGGCTGTGGCAGTTGGAAGGTCTTGTCGTCCAGACTGATTTCCCCCTCCTGCATGGCCTGGAGGAGGCCGCTTTGGGTCCGCGGAGGCGCGCGGTTGATCTCGTCGGCAAGGACGAGGTTCGTGAAGATCGGCCCGACCCGGGTCTCGAACTCCGAAGTACGGGGATTGAAGATCGATACGCCCAGTACGTCGGACGGGAGGAGGTCGCTCGTAAACTGGATGCGGCGGAACGAGAGGCCAAGTGCGGTCCCGAGGGCCCGAGACAGTGTGGTTTTGCCTACCCCGGGGACGTCCTCGAAGAGAATATGCCCGCGCGCGAGGAGTGCCGCGACCGCCAGACGTACGACTTCTTCCTTCCCGTGGAAAACTCGCTGGATCTCACCGATCAGGATCTCAAGCAGGTCGAGCGACTGCGGGACGTCGGTGCTGGTTACGGTATCAGTCGTGGTATCAGTCAAAGTCACTAGAAAGTCTTCGCTCCATCCAGTCCTTTGGAAAGCCCGTCGAGGGCGGGGAAACTAAAACACGTGTGCAAAGGAAAGGTTCTCAAAGGTTCTTATATATAAACTGTTTTTGTAGACTGTAGGCACGTTTTCATGAGCGTGCGGCAGCGTTGACACCCCCTGGAGGCTCAGATAACTTCCCGGCCGATCGACACCAACAAAACCCTACACCCACCCACTCCCATCCGCGCGGCAGGGCATATGACGAAGCGATGGATCCGTGCATCCGTCGCCGCTCTCACTCTCCTGGTTTCACCGGCGTTCCTACATGCGCAGGAAAGTGGTGCGGCGGTCACGGACGGTGAGAACAGTAAGGTCCAGCCGATCGCGTTCCCTCATACCATTCACGCCGGTCAGGACCAAATCGACTGCCAGTACTGCCACTTCTCGGCAGAGCGGTCGGTCGATGCCGGTATCCCGCCGGTCGCGACCTGCTGGGGGTGTCACCAACTCATCCTGGGCACGGATGAACGGCAACAGGCTGAGATCCAGAACGTTCGGGGCTACTGGGAGAGGCAGGAGCCGATTCCCTGGGTTCGGATCTACAAGGTCTCGGACCACGTCCATTTTCCGCACCTGAGGCACGTCGCTGCCGAAGTCGACTGTGCGACCTGCCATGGAGAGGTCCAGGAAATGACGGTGATCGAGGAGGTCAACCAGCCCCTTTCGATGGGCTGGTGTGTCAGTTGCCACATGGAACGCGACGTCTCTCGGGACTGCGCCGTCTGCCACTACTGATCTTGAAAGCCAGCTGACATGAGCGACGGACTGAAGAGACGTGATTTCCTGAAGGTTGCCGGCGTCAGCGGTGCCGGGGCCGGCGTGTTGGGCTGCTCGACCGAAAAGGTCGAGAGGCTCCTGCCGTACGTAGTACCTCCGGAAGAGATCACCCCCGGCGTTGCCACGTGGTACACCACCGTGTGTGGAGAATGCGAGGCCGGGTGCGGCATGTGGGTGCGCACGCGAGAGGGGCGCGTGGTGAAAGTCGAGGGAAACCCCGAACATCCCGTGTCACAAGGATCACTTTGCTCGCGTGGCCACTCGAGCCTCCAGGCGCTCTACAACCCGGATCGTTTTACGGGTCCGATGCTCCGGCAGGGTGAAGAACTCCAGCCGATCTCGTGGGAGGACGCGGAGCAGATGGTCGCGGAGCGCCTGACGTCCGCCGGGGGGTACTACCTGCTTACGGGATCGGTAGGGTCTTCCCTGTCGGGCTTGATGTCTGACTTCGCTGGCGGGACTGGCGGGCAGGTTGTCCGGTACGACCCTCTTGCCGAGGCACCGCTCCGGGAGGCGAGTCGGATCGTCTTTGGGCGGGATGTCATTCCTTGGTACGATCTGGAAGAGGCGCGCTCCCTTGTATCGTTCGGTGCGGACTTCCTGGAGAGCTGGCTTTCTCCGGTTCGGGACGGACGGGGATTCGCACGCATGAGCGGCGTGGACGAAGAGGGCCGTAAGGGCCACTTCGCGTTTGTGGGGTCCCGCCTCTCCTTGACCGGACAAAACGCCGACGAGTGGCTGCCGGTCCAACCGGGAACTGAGGCTCTGGTTGCGCTCGCGATGGCCAATGTTGTGGGTGGGGGACCCAACGCGGGTCCCTACCGCGACATCGTCGCTGCTTACAACCCCGAGAACGTTGCGGGCATCGTGGGAATCGAAGCCGAGCGTATCCGTGAACTCGCTGAGCGGTTCGCGGAGGGCCCGAGCCTGGCGTTGGGCCCCGGTATCGCTGGGCTGCACCGTGGTGCCACGGCGGCCAACGTCGCGGTGGCAATCCTGAACGCGGTTGCCGGAAACGTCGGGCGAACGATCCACTACGATGCTCCCCAGCTCGATGCACCGTCCGCTGGCTTCGCGCCGATGCAGCAAGCCATCGAGGCGATGAGTGCAGGTGACGTGGGCGCGGTGCTCGTTCACGGAAGTAATCCCGCATTTGCTTTGCCCGCCTCGTCTGGCTTCCGGGAGGCGTTCGGCAGCGTCCCCTTCAAAGTGTCGTTCGCGTCGGCGATGGACGAGACGGCCGCGGAGGCGGATCTGATCCTTCCGGATAGGCATTTCCTCGAGTCGTGGGGGGACAATTCCTCCCGGCCCGGTCAATGGGCGGTGCAGCAGCCGACCATGCGGCCGGTTCCCCATTTCGATTCGAAACAGACCGGAGACGTCCTGCTCTCCGTCGCGACCCAGATGGGACAGGACCTCGGGGCAGAGACATTCTACGAGTATTTACGCGGCCGCTGGGCCGACCTTGCTGATTCGGCTGGGGCGGCCGACGCCGATGCCTTCTGGCGCGAGTCGCTCCAAACGGGCCTGGCGCAGGTGGGGACGACCCCGTCCGGTGCGCCGGGAACGCTACGTCAGCCCGATCGTGGTCTCGCGTTCGATCCACCGGAGTTCGACGGAGCGGGGGAGCTGTATCTGATGGTCTACCCCTCCTCCCGTTACGGCGACGGGGCCCTGAATGCCAATCGACCCTGGCTCCAGGAGTTGCCGGATCCAGTGAGCAAGATCGCCTGGCATTCTTGGGTCGAAATGCATCCGAACCGCGCGGAGGCTCTCGGCGTTCGCGACGGAGATGTGGTGGCGCTGTCGACCGAGCACGGCTCGGTCGAGGCGCCCGTCTGGACGTACCCCGGAATCCGCGAAGACGTGATCGCGTTGCCCATGGGCGGTGGACATACGAGCGCCGGACGCTTCGCGGACGGAAACGGTGTCAACGCCTTGGACCTTCTCCCAAGTGAGGCCGAAGCGCTCTCGGGCGGGTTGGTACACTTCGTGGCGAAGGTGGACGTTGTGGCGACCGGCGCGCGCCGTCGGCTCGCGTCGATCGCCGGGTCGAATTCGCAGAGCAATCGGCCCATTGCTCCGGCCATCGCGCTTGCGGACCTCGGTGCCGAGGCTGCCGGAGACGAGGAGGGCGACCACGGCCCGCTGAAGGAGCTACAGGGGGGCGGAGGCTTCGTGCCGGTCGAGACCGACGGTCGCGCCGAGGACTTCCCGCTCGAGGGTGCTCGTTACGGCGAGTACGGGGATGAGGACGAGCCCCGGTGGGCGATGGCCATCGACCTGAACAAGTGTACTGGCTGCAGCGCCTGCGTGACGGCTTGTCAGGCCGAGAACAATGTGCCCTGGGTCGGTGAGGGCCAAGTCACGATGGGCCGTGATATGGGCTGGATCCGGTTGGAGCGGTACTACGAAGAGGGGGCGATTGACGCGAGCCGCGCGGGACCGGTGGATGTGCGCTTCCTACCGATGATTTGTCAGCACTGCGGGAACGCCCCCTGCGAGCCTGTCTGTCCGGTCTTCGCTACGTATCACACGCCCGACGGGATCAACACGCAGGTCTACAACCGCTGTGTCGGGACGCGATACTGCGCGAACAACTGCCCGTACAAGGTCCGCGTTTTCAACTGGTACTCCTATACGGACGAGGAGCCGGTGCGCGAGGGCCTGGGCCACATTCCGGAGCCGCTCAACTGGCAGCTGAACCCCGACGTGACGGTCCGAGAGAACGGGGTCATGGAGAAGTGCTCCTTCTGTATCCATCGGATTCGGGACCACCAGAACCAGGCGGCGGTGGAGGGAAGCACGATTACGGACGGCCAGGTCATTACGGCGTGTCAGCAGAGCTGCCCAGCCGAAGCCATCGTGTTCGGTAACATCCGTGACTCCGGATCGCGGGTGGCACAGGCTTCACACGACGAGCGAGCGTACCGCGTCCTGGACGAGTTGATCAATACGCAGCCGGCGGTGAGCTACTTGAAGAAAGTGACGTTCCACGAAGTGGACTCGGGGGAGCATTGATGGCTCCGACGACCGAGCTGTTGCGCGGGGCGCTCCCGCACCCGGACGTCCAGTCCCTCGAGGAAGTCAACCGCGCCATTCTGAGGCCCCTCAGCCGTCCCGGCCGGGGCTGGTGGGCGCTCTTGGCGG
>ERZ651768.4-NODE-4-length-207836-cov-5.852974_pt1 | contig 207836 bp, 194 predicted proteins | sample MGYA00514754_ERZ651768 | MGnify/ENA metagenome assembly ERZ651768
GGAAAGGTGAGGTAATGACCCTTGCACTTGTCGGGATAGAGTTAGGTACAGAACTGAAGGGGTCAACACGAGGTCTCACGCCTGAGACGTCATAGACCGGGGATCGACCCGCACGAAGTAACTCTGCGGCCTTGACGCGGCTGAAGGGGCATAAGATGCTTTGATCAGGTCAGTTACCCCCGACAACCCCGACAAATTCGACGGCCCCGACAACCTCGATCTCCCATGCACATAGCAGTCATAGGAACCGGATACGTCGGTCTCGTGGTCGGCGCTTGCCTTGCCGAGACTGGCAACGAAGTGGTCTGTGCCGATATCGATTCGGATAAGATCGCGCTTCTCGAGGGGGGTGGTATTCCCATCTACGAGCCGGGCCTCGACGTGCTGATCGCACGTAACCTCAGGTCCGGCCGCCTGCGTTTCACGACCGATATTCCAGAGGCCGTGCGGGCCTCCAGAGTGATCTTCATCGCGGTTGGGACTCCCCCCGATGAAGACGGCTCCGCCGACCTTCAGCACGTGATCGAGGCCGCGAGGACGATCGGCGCTTCGATGGACGGCGAGAGGATCGTGATCACCAAGAGCACGGTTCCGGTTGGGACGGCGGCGAAGGTTCGGGATGCCATCGAGTCCGAGACCGATCATCCGGTGCACGTGTGCTCGAACCCAGAGTTCCTGAAGGAGGGAGCCGCGGTCGACGACTTCATGAAACCCGACCGGGTGGTGCTGGGTGTGGACAGCGAGTACGCGGCGGATGTGATGCGTGATCTCTACGCGTCCTTCGTCGTGAGCGGGAACCAGATCCTGATCATGGACATCGCCTCGGCCGAAATCACCAAGTACGCCGCCAACGCGATGCTCGCGACCAGGATCAGCTTTATGAACGGCATCTCCGGGCTCTGCGAGAGGACGGGGGCGGACATCAATATGGTCCGTCGGGGCATCGGCAGTGACGAAAGAATCGGGCGCGCCTTTCTCTATCCCGGTGTTGGATACGGGGGATCCTGCTTCCCGAAGGACGTGAAGGCGCTCATCCAGACGATGGACGAGCTGGGGGCCGATGCTTCGATTTTGCAGGCGGTCGACGAGTTGAACGACCGCCAAAAGCGATCACTCCTCCACGCATTGGTAGCGCGGATGGGAGAGGATCTGAGCGGGACGACGATTGCGGTCTGGGGGCTCTCCTTCAAGCCAAACACCGATGATATGCGCGAGGCGCCGAGCCTAGTCACGATCGAGGGGCTGCTCGAACGCGGTGGTCGTGTCGTGGCGCACGATCCCGGGGCGATGGCGGAGGCAAAACGCCGCTTCGGCGATCGTATCGAGTTGGTCAAAGACGATTATGTCGCCCTGGAGGGTGCCGGCGCCCTGGTCATCCACACCGAGTGGAATCCCTACCGGCGTCCGGACTTCGCTCGCATGAAGGCCGCGATGGCGCAGCCGCTCGTCTTCGACGGGCGGAACCTGTACGATCCCCAGCGCATGGCCGAGTTTGGGTTCGAATATCATTCGGTGGGGCGGGCGTCCACGGGGGAGGTCTGAGGGCGGAGCAGGGCCCAACTGGTCCCATCCTGACATCTCGTTGCCGTATTGTCTGTGCTATCTTGTGTGGGACGGAAGCGTCGGCGTAGCATGGAGCGAGACCATCGAGGATCGGGAGTGCGGATGACGAAGAGTGAATATCAGGAACTCGAGAAGTTTCGCTCCGAAGTTGCCGACAGCTTTCGGGAGCACAGAGACCTCCTCCGAAACTCCTACCGGGATCTGGACCTCCGGATGACGAGCGTGGAGGAGCGATTCGATCGCCGAGAAGCCGACTGACGTGCAGCGCGTCCTGATCACCGGTGCCGCCGGCTTCCTCGGCTCTCACTTGGCCGATCGTTTCTTGACCGAGGGGTACGAGGTCGTCGGCGTAGACAACTTCATCACGGGTTCCGACCAAAACATCACCAACCTTCAGGAACGCGAAGGTTTTTCCTTTCTGAACCACGACATCTCCACGTCGCTCTACGTCGGTGAGGAGCTGGACGGCGTTCTCCACTTCGCTTCTCCGGCGAGTCCCGTGGACTACCTCGAGCTCCCCATCCAGACCCTGAAAGTCGGCAGCCTGGGCACACACAACATGCTCGGGCTTTCTCTGGCGAAGTCGGCGCGCTTTCTGCTGGCTTCGACGTCGGAGGTGTACGGAGATCCGGAGGTCCATCCCCAGACCGAGGACTACTGGGGGAACGTCAATCCGATCGGGCTCCGGGGCGTGTACGACGAGGCCAAGCGTTTTGCTGAAGCCATGACCATGGCCTATCACCGTTACCACGGCGTGGACACCAGGATCGTTCGGATTTTCAACACGTACGGACCGTCCATGCGTCCCGCCGACGGCCGGGTCGTCTCGAACTTCATCGTGCAGGCGCTCCGCAACGAGCCGCTCACGATCTATGGTGACGGTTCGCAGACGCGTTCCTTCTGTTACGTGGAAGATGAGGTGGACGGCATCTTTCGGCTGTTCCACTCGGACCGTATCGAGCCGACCAACGTCGGTAACCCGCACGAGTTGACGATCTCGGAGTTGGCCCAGTTGGTGATCGAGGAGACGGGCTCACAGTCGGGCATCGAATCGTTACCGCTCCCGGCGGACGATCCTAAGGTGCGCCGCCCCGACATTTCGGTGGCGAGAGAGATCCTGGGCTGGGAGCCGCTGACAACGCTCCATGAGGGCCTGAAGAAGACGGTTCCCTACTTCCGGAATCTGGTGGAGACGGAGAACGCACAGGCTCGGCCGCTGATCTCGGACTGATGCTGACCTCCCCCTCGGCTCGTTACCTGGTCACCGGCGGTGCCGGCTTCATCGGCTCGAACATCGTGGAAGTCCTGGTCGAGGAAGGGGCGAGCGTCCGCGTCCTCGATAATTTTTCGACCGGGAGACGGGAGAACCTGGCCGAATTCCTAGGCGCCATTGAACTGATAGAAGGATCGATCACGAATCCGGCGACCTGCGCATCCGTGTGCGAGGGGATCGACTTCGTTCTGCATCAGGCGGCGCTACCGTCGGTACCACGAAGTGTGGCCGATCCTGCTGCTTCCCACGAGGCGTGTGCGACGGGGACGCTGAATATGCTGGTCGCCGCGCGTGACGCGGGTGTGAAACGGTTCGTGTATGCGGGTTCGAGCTCTGCCTACGGAGACACGCCCACGTTACCCAAAGTCGAGAGCATGCCGACCCTCCCGCGCTCGCCCTATGCGGTCGCCAAGCTGATGGGCGAACAATACTGCAGAGCGTTCAGCCTCATATTCGGCCTCGAAACGGTGGTGCTGCGTTACTTCAACATCTTCGGTCCCCGGCAGGATCCTGCATCGCAGTATTCGGCGGTGATCCCGCTCTTCATCACGAAGGCGCTCACGGGGGAAAGCCCGACCATTGACGGAGATGGCGAACAGACCCGGGACTTCACTTACGTGCAGAACGCCGTGTGCGCCAACTTGTTGGCGTGTACTGCCGATGCAGGGGATGTGTCCGGCGAGGTCTTCAACCTGGGCTGCGGGGAGCGGATTTCGGTCAATCGCTTGTGGGAAGCCATCCGGGAGGGCACCGGAGCCACTGTGGAGCCCGTGAGTGGGCCGGCAAGAGAGGGAGACGTGCGTGATTCTCTCGCATCCCTGGACAAGATCCAGACACGTATGGGTTACGAATCGACCGTGTCCTTGGCCGAAGGCCTCCGCCGGACTGTCGAGTGGCTGGGTGGACCGGCGCCTTAATTGCCGATCGCAAAGAGGACGCCGCCCCTGACGATCAGGCCTTCGGTGCCATCGGAAAAGTTCAGAACCGCCTCGCCGTAGGGCCGAGTCCTACTCGCTGGGTTGAACACGAGCCCGCCCTTTAAGCTCAGACCGATATCCGACGACGAACTGCCGCCATCCGGAGCAAACCTGGCCCACGAGATGCCCGCTCCGACATAGGGTTTCACCGTTTCAGCCTCTAATTGGTACTGCGCATCGAAGTTCAGGACGAACAGGGATCCGTTGTCCACGCCGGGATAAAACTCCAGCCCCGGGTTTAATGAGATGGGCAGCGACGAGAGGTGGACCCGCGAAACGCCGCCGATGAGAAGCTCGTTATTCTTCGACCCGAGGTACGCCTCATCGAAGTTCACTCCGAGTAACGGGCCCAACTCCCAAGAGTTTGCTTGGGCCTGCGCGGGCGGAGCTGCAACGAGCCCGAAGAGGAAGAGTGCGCAAGAGGAAATACGGAGCATCTTCATAGGTGATCCTCGACTGGTTTTGGAGATCCTGCGTGTCCGTAACGGAGACGAACACCACTTTGTGCTACTCTTTGCTAATTACGTTCTCGGGGCATGTCAACGATCATAAAACCGTACCCGCCGGCCCGATGTTTGCTGTACATTACTTCCATGATCGACCGTGCCCGCGCCAAACGTTTAGCAGGCCTAGCCATAACGTCGGTGCTGCTCAGCGCCTGCTTCGATGATGGCGGAGACGAATCTTCCATCCTCAGGGGCGACGAAGCCGCCGCTCGGGGTGACATGGACGCTGCCCTGGCGGAGTACCGGCTCGCCGTGCGACGGGGGGGCTCCGACGACGCTCCTGCGCTGACTCGTGTGGCGCATACCTACGCACAAATGGGCCGCATCGACGAGGCGGGAGAGTTCTATGGTCGGGCCGTGGAGGAGGATCCGGACTTCGCGGACCAGGCGGTGTCCGACATGGTACGTTTGGCCCGTGCGGCCCGGGACCGGGACGACCTCTTCGGCCTCACGTCCGCGATGGAGGCGGCGATGTCGTTCCGACCGGGCATCACCATGCAGGACATGGCTTTGCCTCTCGCGCGCCAATACTTCAGGAGCGGCGAGTACGCCAAGGCGCTCCCCTACTATCAAGCCTCGATCGCCGCTATGCAGGAAGACACGCTACCCGACGTGGTGTTCGAGGCTGGTTCGGCTTACGACGAGGTCGGGGATTGTCGGCGCGCACTTCACTACTATGAGCAATATCGAAGGCTGATTTCGCGCTACCAGCGTAGTGAGATCGATTGGAAGATCGGCAGTTGCTCGCAGCGCTTGGCGCGGGACCTCCGAGACGAGGGCGAGGACGAAGAGGCGCTTTTCCATATTGAGCGCACGATCGAACTGGGCGAGCCCCGGAGCGATCAGGCCAGTGCCTACGTCGAGATGGCCGAGATCCTCTCCGATCTGGGCCGGTGCCAGGACGCGATGGATGCCTACGACCAAGTCGGTCGTGTCGACCAGACGGGTACGAGCCCCTTTGTAGACTTGGCCCGATGGCGGTACGACCAGCTCCGTTTCCAGGGACCGGCGGGTGGCGGACTGGGAACCGGCTGCTAGCAAGTGAGTCCCCGAAAGCGAAAGACGAGAGTGAGTCCTCGAAAGAAAAAAGAAAAGGACGTCGATTACGAGCGCCCGGAGACGGGCCCCGGGTCCGAACGTCCACCGTCGATTCGAGAAACGACGGCAGGCGCTCAAGCCGCTTAGGAGCAGGGCGATTTCGCCAACGCCTACCAACATTTGGGTACGATCCTTGAGGACCATCCCAACTTCGCCGACGTAAGGCATGGGGCGGGGCGTTGTTTGGCCATGATGGGGGATGCCGAGGGTGCGCTCGAGCAGTTCGATGAGGCACTCAAAGTCAACGATACTTACGCTGAAGCCCTCCTGAACCGTGCCATCGTTCTTAGTGACCTAGGTCGTTTCAAAGAGGCTTCGGAGTCTTTCCACAAGGCAAGCGCCTTTGGACGTCCGCGATTCCGGCGCGTTCCCCTCGCACATAGGAAACCAACTCGCGAACGCCCACGCCAAGACGGGCGATCTCTACATGGCGACGGATCGCCCCGAATAAGCCGCTGAGGAATACGCGACTGCCGTTGAGAGCCGGCCCAACTTTCTGGACCTGCGCTTCAAGCTCGCGGAGGCCTACATGGATCTGGACATGTGGGTCGATGCCTGCCTTCATTTGAAAGAGATCCTGGTCAAGAATCCCGCGTTCGGGGGAACTCGCGTACGGTTGGACGCCCTGCTGAATCGGATGGGAGACACGGAGGGAGCACGACGGGAATGGGAACTCTGTGCCGAGCAGAATCCCGACGACTGTCGCATTAAGGCCTACCTCGCGTCCTTGGATTCGTAAGAAACCGCAGCAGTTCACGCCCCATTGCCATCATTCCGTGATCCCACGACGATTAGGGCTGTTTTTCACGAACCTGATCAACTCGGCGGTGTAACTCAGACCCATGAAGAACGACGTTCGAAAGATCCTGGTCTTTTGCGTGGCCTCCTCCCTGTTTCTCGCGGCCTGCGGCAGACCACTGCCATTCCCCGGGCTCAACAATGACGAGGTCTATGCTTTGGGGGTCCAGGAGATGGAGGAAGCGAGGTGGAGCGAGGCCGCTGAGGCCTTCGACTTCGTCCTCTTTTCACCGTCATTCAGTCGCGCCGCCGAGGCCCGGCTGCTACTCGCCGACGCCCAGTATGAGCAGGAGCTCTACATCGAATCCCGCGGCCAGTACGTGCGGGTGATAGAGCGCTGGCCGGCCGACACCGTTGCGGTACACGCGGCGTTAGGCATTTGCCGCTCGCTGGCGGCCTTGTCGCCCATTCCGGAGAGGGACCAGACGTTCACCCGACAGGCCAGGCTCTCGTGCCGGCAGGTGGCGGCGGACTTCGCTGGGCTGGTGATCGGGCTTACGGCGTCGAGGCTAGCCGATGAGATGAATCTCAAACTTGCGGAGCAGGATTACGACACCGGACTCCACTACTCCAAGCGAAATCTCTGGGATTCCGCGCTACTCTACTTCGAAGTGGTGTGGACCGAGTATCCGGATACCGAATGGGCCCCCTGGGCACTCTATCAGATGATCGAGGCCTTCGGCGAGATCGGGTACCAGAGGGACGCCGAAACAACGAGGGACGTGCTCCTCGAGGACTACCCGGATTCGGAGCCTGCCCAGCTGCTGCTCGAAGATGGCAACCGGTAATGTAGGGCCCGATGAGGAAAGTCCCGTCCGACTCGGCGTGTTCGGCGGTACGTTCGATCCTCCTCATGTCGGCCACGTCACGCTGACACGGGAGCTCCGGGAGTCCGGGGTGGTCGACGAGATTCTCTGGATCCCCGTGGCGATCCCGCCGCACAAGCCTTCGGGCCCGCGCACGTCTCCCGACCTCCGGATGGAGATGGTACACGCCGCCATCGGCGGGCGTGCGAATCAAAGTGCCAGCAACATCGAGCTCCTCAGAGAGGGACCCTCCTACACCGTCGATACACTGCGGGCCCTCCGCTCGGAGCACCCCGAGGCCACACCGGTTCTTATCATGGGCTCGGACCAGTTCGCGGAATTGGCAGAGTGGCACAAGGCAGAGGAAGTGGTCCAATTTGCGGACGTATGTGTGTTGCCCCGCGGCGGTGTCGAGCTCGATTCGGTCCGGCCCCGACTCAGCGTGGTGTGGTGCGCGGCGGACGTTGCCTCCATAGATGTCTCTTCTTCGGACATCCGGAAGCGGGTGCGGGAAGGCCGGCCATACCGGCATCTCGTGCCTGAAGCGGTGGCCGAGATTATCGAAAGGGAAGATCTCTACGGCCAGTGATGGTCCCATAATCACGATCAGAATGGACGGGAATCGATGATTTCATGGAAACGGCATGCGGCGAAGACGATGACATGGAGAATCGTGGCCACGACGACCACGGTGCTCATAGTGGGTATTGCGACCGGCGAGTGGGCCATAGCCGGCGGAGTGGGCGCGGTCGATGCCGCTGTGAAAATGGTCCTCTACTACCTGCACGAACGTGTTTGGTACAGATTTATTGGTTTGGGCGTAACCGCGGCCGAATCGAGTCTAAGCCCGGCCGAAGCGGAGTAAGAATCCATTGAGCATGCTGAAGTCGGTAGTAAAGAGGATACTCGGCTCGCGGCACATCCGCGAGGCGAAGAAGCTCCAGCCGTTGGTCGACGAGATCAACGAGCTGTTCGAGGAATACCAGTCGCTCTCCGAAGAACAACTCAAGGCCAAAACGGAGGAATTCCGCGCCCGCATCGCAGACGCCACGGCGGAGATCAAGGCCGAGATGGAAGAACTTCGGGAAGAGAAGCGCCACTCGGAGGATCCGCTCAAGCGCCAGGAACTGCAGGAGGCCCTGGCCGCTCTCGATGAACGGATGGTGGCCAAAACCCGCGACGCTCTCGAGGAAATCCTTCCGGAAGCCTTCGCGGCCGTCAAGGAAACGTGCCGCCGTCTCCTCGGCACCGAGGTGACGGTGACGGGCCAGAAGCAGCTCTGGGACATGGTCCCGTACGACGTGCAGCTCATCGGCGCGATCGCCCTCCACAGGGGGAAGGTGGCCGAGATGGCGACGGGGGAGGGAAAGACCCTGGTGGCCACGATGCCGCTCTACCTCAACGCCCTAGTGGGTGAGGGCTCACACCTAGTAACGGTCAACACGTACCTTGCACAGCGTGACGCCGAGTGGATGGGTTACATCTACACCTACCTCGGTCTCACCGTCGACTGCATCGACAAGTACGAGCCCCATTCCCCGGAGCGCACCGCGGGCTACGGGTCGGACATCACCTACGGCACCAACAACGAGTTCGGGTTCGACTATCTCCGGGACAACATGGTGCACGCCCTGGAGCAGCGGGTACAGCGAAGGCACTGGTACGCGATCATAGACGAGGTGGACTCGATCCTCATCGACGAAGCGCGTACGCCCCTCATCATCTCGGGTCCCGTGGGCCGCGACACAGCGACTCCCTTCAAGAAATACAACTCACTGGTCGGCAACCTGTATAAGAAGCAGACCCGCTTGGTGAGCGAACACATCGCGGCGGCCGAGAAGGAGCTAGAAGCCGGCAACGAATTCGAAGCCGGCGAAAAGCTGTTGGCCGCCAAACGCGGGGGCCCACGCAACAAGCGTCTTCTGAAAATCTTTGCCGACGATCCCGGACTCCAGAAGCTCGTCCTCAAGGTCGAGGCCGACTACATGCGGGAAAAGCGCCTGTTCGAAATCGACGAACTGCTCTTCTTTGCCATGGACGAAAAGGGCCACGCGGTTCACCTGTCCGATGCAGGTCTCGACGAACTCTCCCCGGGGGATCCGGAGGCCTTCGTCGTACCCGACCCGTCCGAGGCGATGGGCAAGATCCAGGAAGACGAGTCGCTTTCGGTCGACGCCAAGCGGGAGATGACTGCCCGGGTCGAGGCCGAGTACGCCACCAAGAGCGAGAAAATCCACATCATCCATCAGCTCCTCAAGGCGTACACCCTGTTCCAGAAAGATGAGAAGTACATCATCGGCGGGGGTGGTGAGGTCGTGATCGTTGACGAGTTCACCGGCCGCCAGATGTCTGGCCGGCGCTGGAGCGACGGACTCCACCAGGCGGTGGAGGCCAAGGAAGGAGTGGAGATCAAGGGTGAGACGCAGACGCTCGCCACGATCACCATCCAGAACTACTTCCGGATGTACGATAAACTGGCCGGAATGACCGGAACGGCGGAGACCGAGGAGACTGAGTTCCACCAGATCTACAAGCTCGACGTCTTCGTGATCCCCACCAACCGTCCCATCATCCGCGACGACCGGGACGATCTGATTTTCCGAACCAAGAGAGAGAAGTATCAGGCGCTCATGGACGAAATTGAGCGGCTGCACCTGATGGAGCTCCCCGTCCTCGTGGGGACCACGAACGTCGAAATCTCGGAGACGTTGTCGCGCATGCTCAAGCGCCGTGGAGTTACGCACAATGTCTTGAACGCCAAGCAGCACAAGAAGGAATCCGAGATCGTGGCGGAGGCGGGCCAGGCCGGTGCCGTGACGATCGCCACGAACATGGCCGGTCGCGGAACCGACATCAAGCTGGGTGAGGGTGTCGTCGAAAGCCGGACGGTAGGGTGGGCGAAGGAGCGCAGCTTGGATCTCGCGGAGCTGGTCCCCGTGGATCCTACGCAGGAGGTCGAGTTCGAGAGCAAACCTGACGACTTCGTCATTCAGGTGGGTGGGCTTCAGATCCTCGGGTCCGAGCGGCACGAGTCCCGAAGGATCGACCGTCAGCTTCGGGGCCGTTCCGGGCGGCAGGGTGATCCCGGGTCGTCCCAGTTCTTCATTTCGGTGGAGGACGACCTCATGCGGTTGTTCGTCGGTGATCGCTTGGCGAACGCCATGGACAAGTTGGGTGCCTCTGAGGGTGAGGTGATCACTCACCCGATGGTGACGCGCGCCATCGAGACCGCGCAGAAGAGGGTGGAGTCGAACAACTTCGAGTCGCGGAAACGCCTGCTGGACTACGACGATGTCATGAACCAGCAGCGTGAGGTCATCTATGATCGCCGCCTCTTCGCCCTCGAGGGGGGAGAGGATCTTAAGGGCGAGATGTGGGAGATGATCGAGCACAATGTGCAGTCCACGGTAGACGAGTACCTCGAGTCCGAGCACGAAGAGGAATGGGACCTCTCAGGGCTCAAGCGACGGATCACGCTGGACTACTTCACCGCGCTCAAGGGCCTTCCGGACGAAGCGGACGAGGACCACGGGCTGGAGGTGCACGAGATTCACCAGATGGCCGTGGACGCCGTTCACGAACAGTTTCACCGGAAGATCGATGGTTTCGGAGAGCACGCCGAGGGTGTCACCAGCTACATCATGCTCAGTGTCATCGACGGCAAGTGGAAGGATCACCTCTACGACCTCGATCACCTCAAAGCGTCGATCGGTTTCCGGGGATGGGGACAGAAGGACCCGCTCGTCGAGTATAAGAAGGAGGCCTACGAAATGTTCGTTGACCTCATGGATGACCTTCGCGGGACCGTCGGAAACCTGCTCTTCAAGGCCCAGATCGGCCAGCCACGGCAGCAGCCCCCTCCCCAGCCTCAGAAGATCCAGTACTCGGGGCCAACGGAGGATGGCACAGGCACCGGGGCTCTTGCGCAGGCCGCTGCGGTGCGCCGCGCGCAGACACAGCAGGGTAATGGCGGCACGGTGGACGATCTGGGCATGGCCAAGAGCGCGCGATCGGGCGAAGAGGGTGGAGGTCGAACGGTTCCTCTGGGCTCGGTGGGTGGTGTCCCCTCACCTCAGGACCCGCGAGAGCTAGCGACCAACCGCGGAGAAGAGCGCGTGCGGGAGCCTGTGACCGCTATTAAGGAGCCGGGGCGGAATGAGGCTTGTCCTTGTGGGTCGGGGAAGAAATACAAGAAGTGCCATGGGCGAGGAGCTTAGGGGCTGGCGGCTCCCTTTTCTTACGTGTAGACGGGGAGAGGAATTCCTCCAGCCAGCGCTGCGCTCCACCGCCTTCGGCGGCGGACTGTCTTGCGCGGGACCATACGACCCTCTTCACGTCGGCATGTTTTTGGGGGAGAAACAGAGAAGCTCGATTAGGGTAGGCTAAGGATGGCAACTGCAACCGCTACCATCCGTGGGCTTCCGAGGCCCCTGGCCCGGGCGATGGAGGCGTACTCCGACCGTCTTGATGTGGACGTGGTGCGGGATGCGTACGACCTGGCGCGGGAGGCTCATTCAGGTCAGCGGAGGGCGTCGGGCGACGAATTCGTCAGCCACGCGGTCGAAGTGGCGACCATCCTCGCGACGTTCGGTCTCGATACGGACTCCCTCGTTTCGGGCCTCGTCCATGACGTCGTAGAAGACACCAGCGTTTCGGTGTCGGATATCGAAACGCGGTTTGGCCAGGATGTCGCGACGATCGTCGAGGGGGTGACCAAGATAGGGCGCGTGGAGTTCCGCTCGCATACTGAGCAGCAGGTAGAGAACTACCGTAAGCTTCTCCTGTCGATGGCACGGGATGCTCGAGTCATCCTGGTCAAGCTGGCCGACCGTCTCCACAACATGCGGACGCTGGACGCGCTCAAGGAGGAACAGCGGCGCAGGATCGCGCTGGAAACGAGGGAGATCTACGCGCCTCTGGCCCATCGCCTCGGGATGGCCGCGATCCGGTGGGAGCTCGAGGACCTGGCCTTCAAATACCTCGAGCCCGAGCCTTACGAGGCTCTGACAAAGAAGGTTCGCCAGAGAAGAAAGGAGAGAGAGAAGCAAGTCTTGGAGATGCAGCGGCCGCTCGCCGAGGCGCTTGCCGAGGCGGGCGTTCCCGCCGAGTTGACCGGGCGTCCCAAGCATCTCTGGTCGATCTACCACAAGATGGAAAGCCGGGATCTGCCGTACGAGGAGATCTACGACCTGATGGCCATGCGTGTGCTCACCGATGACGTGCAGAACTGTTACGCCGCGTTGGGCGTCATCCACAACGAATGGACGCCGGTTCAGGAGCGATTTCACGACTTCATCGCGACGCCCAAGTCCAACATGTACCAGTCGCTCCATACGACGGTCATCGGACCAGCCGGTCGCCGATACGAGATTCAGATCCGAAGCCATGAGATGCACCGGACCGCGGAGTACGGAATCGCGGCTCATTGGCGCTACAAGGAGGGAATCACCCAAGCGGAGCGCGATGTTGAGGCGAACGAGGTCGACGAAGCGCTGACCTGGTTCCGGCAAGTGCTCGATTGGCAGAAGGATACGAGTGAGCCGGAGGAGTTCATGGAATTTCTCCGGATGGACCTCTTTCAGGGCGAGATCTTCGTTTTCACGCCGAAAGGTGAGGTCAAGCAGCTCCCGACGGGCGCCACGCCCATCGACTTCGCTTATTCGGTTCATACTGAGATCGGAAACCACTGCGCCGGTGCACGCGTCAACGGCCGGATTTCACCGCTCTCGCGTGAACTCAAGAATGGCGACGCAGTGGAGATCATCACCGATACCAGGCAACGCCCGAGCCAGGACTGGCTCGCGTTCGTCCGGACATCGCGTGCTCGCGGACGTATCCGCCAATGGATCCGGAAAGAGGAGCACGACTCGGCCCTCAAGCTCGGAAAGGATCTCTTCGACCGGGAGATCAGAAAGGCGCGCAGAGGCAAGCCGACGAAGGCCCAAACGAAAGAGGCCGCGCAGAGCCTCGGATTCTCGGAGTTCGAGCAGGTGTTGACCGCCCTCAGCCGAGGGGACGTGGGGCCCACGGCCCTCATTCGGGCGCTCTATCCCGATGAGGACCCACACGACGTGGTCAACCGCACGCCCACGAAGCTGGAACGTATCGCCGATCGTATCCGTCGCTCGAACCGTGCCGTACGAATCCAAGGCATGGACAACCTGATGATCCGTTATTCGCGGTGCTGCCAGCCGGTGCCTGGGGATCGGGTCATGGGCTACATCACGCAGGGGCGCGGCGTGTCGATCCACCAGGTGGACTGCCCGAACGTCCTCAACCTGTCGGAAGACCGGCGGGTTGAGATCGAATGGGCGACCGAGAAGGATGACCGCTTCTTCGTGAGGCTTTTCATGGAGGGTACGGACCGACGTGGGCTCCTGTCCGACGTAGCCACGGCGATCAGCGATACCGATACGGACATCGTCCAGGCCGACATGAGGGGGGTCGAGCGGGGTATGCTCGGTAGGTTCTCCATAGAAGTGAAAGACCTGGCTCATCTCACAAAGGTCATCGAGGCCGTCAGCGAGGTGAAAGGGGTGGTTCAAGTGGACCGGCGGGATGACTCTGAGGAGTCGGATCTCAACTAGCCAAGCTTAGGAAGCTACCCGAGCTTAGGGAGCTGTCCGAAAACCAGGAAACTCTCCGAGCCACACCAGCAATGCCTCAATTCGATCTGTCGTCCACCTATGAACCGCAGGGGGATCAGCCGTCCGCCATCTCGGAGTTGAGCGAGGGACTGGCCCGCGGGGATCGTTTTCAAACCCTCCTGGGGGCCACGGGCACGGGAAAGACATTCTCGATTGCCAATGTGATCGCCGAGTATGGCCGCCCCACACTTGTCACGTCACACAACAAGGCACTCGCGGCGCAACTCTACGGTGAGTTCAAGGCCCTCTTTCCAAGCAACGCGGTCGAGTATTTCATCTCCTACTACGACTACTACCAGCCTGAGGCGTACGTCCCGGCAACGGACACGTACATCGAGAAAGACGCCACCATCAACCAGGACATCCAGCGGCTGCGACTGCGCGCGACGTCATCGCTGATGGAGCGTGACGACGTCATCGTCGTCGCTTCCGTCTCCTGCATCTACGGCTTGGGAAGTCCTGTAGACTACCGGTCGCTCATGCTGCACTTGAGCGTGGGCCAGACGATTGGGCGTAGGGAGGTTCTCCGGGCGCTCGTGGCGATTCAGTACCACCGTAACGATTACGAGTTCGGGCGAGGAACGTTTCGGGTCCGCGGTGATACGGTCGAGATCTTTCCGGCCTACGAAGAGCAGGCGATCCGCGTGGAGTTGTGGGGGGATGACATCGAGCGGATCACACGCTTCGAGCCGCTGACGGGAGAGACGGTCACACCGATGGAGCGGGCGTCCATCTACCCGGCCAGCCACTATGTGACGCGCCGAGAGGTGATCGAGGAGATGGTGCCCCGCATTCGGGTCGAGATGGAGGAGCAGGTCGAGGCGTTCAAGGCCGCGGGTCAGCTTCTGGAGGCGCAGCGCATCGAGAGTCGGACGAACTTCGATATCGAGATGATGCTCGAGATCGGAATGTGCCCGGGCATCGAGAACTATTCGCTCTACACCAGTGGCCGGCGGCCCGGGGAGCGGCCGGCGTGCCTGATCGATTACTTCCCAGAGGATTTCCTTCTGGTGGCCGACGAGTCCCATGCCTCGGTGCCACAGCTTCACGGGATGTACAAAGGAGATCGATCCCGCAAGGAAACGTTGATAGAGCACGGCTTCAGGCTTCCCAGCGCTCTCGACAACCGTCCACTCAAGTTCGACGAGTGGGACTCGCTTATCCATAAGGCGGTGTTCGTATCGGCGACACCGGGCGACTGGGAGCTGGATCGCTCAGGCGGCGTGGTCGTTGAGCAGATCATACGCCCGACCGGGCTGGTGGACCCCTCCATCCACGTGCGCCCGGTCAAAGGCCAGGTGGACGATCTCCTCGCCGAGATCCGTGAGCGCGAAGCCAAAGATGAGCGCGTGTTGGTAACGACCCTGACGAAGCGCATGGCGGAGGATCTCTCCGAATATCTTCAGTCCGTCGGGGTGCGGGTGAGCTATATGCATTCCGACGTCGATACGATCGAGAGGATGAAGATCCTGAGAGACCTGAGGTTGGGGAAGATCGATGTCCTAGTTGGGATCAACCTCTTGCGTGAAGGTCTGGACCTACCCGAGGTCTCATTGGTGGCGATCCTGGATGCGGACAAGGAGGGATTCCTTCGGGACGGGCGCTCGCTCATCCAGACGATCGGGCGGGCCGCCCGGAACGTCGATGGCATGGCGGTTCTGTATGCCGACAAGGTGACTTTCTCCATGCAGACCTGCATTGACGAGACGAACCGGCGGCGGGAGATCCAGACGGAGCACAATCGGGAGCACGGCATCACGCCCGCAACGATTCAGAAGAGTGTCCAGGAGATCGAGTTCACGACCCGGGTCGCGGACGCGAGACAAGAGCCCCGTGGCCGGGTGTCGGAACCCAAGGCCCAGTACGCCGACGAGGTCAACACCGAGGAGTTCATCAAGATCTTGGAGCAGGAGATGGCGGAGGCGGCAGAGGTGATGGATTTCGAGCAGGCCGCGATCTTGCGAGACCAGATTTTCGAACTGAAGGCTACGGGGAAGTGACTGCGTCGTGATTCTCGACGAGGCCGAGATGATCCGCTGGGGCAATGCCATTGGCGCGGCAGCCCGCACTCCGCTTTTCCTCTTGCTGCGGGGCCCGTTGGGGGCCGGCAAATCGGTACTCGCTCGCTCGATCGCCCAGGGAGCCGGGGTGGAGGGTGCGGTCCCTTCGCCGACATTCAATCTCGTGTTTCGATATCCGTCGAGCCGGGGTGTTGTAGTCGTACATATGGACCTTTACCGGTTGTCGGATCCGAGTGAACTATGGGAGCTCGGCTGGCAGGAGCTCGGAGGCCAGGACGAACTGGTTCTGGTGGAATGGCCGGATCGCGCGGAGGGAATGCTTCCCGAACATCGGTGGGAGATCACGTTGGGTCCGGTCGCAGGAGACCGGGAAGCCCGCATGGTGTCGGTGAGCCGGTTCGGTGTGCCGCAGGATCTCCCCGGTTTTCCGGTCTCGGTCGACTTATGAGCCCGGTCGAATCGGGGGACCGCGCTTGGTCGGCAGATGGGATGTACCTTGCGCTGGATACGTCCACGCCCTTGGGGTCGGTGTGCGTGGGCGTAGGAAGCCGCGTTGTCGCCCGGAGGGTGATCGATGGTCAGGGTTCGCACTCCTCGAACCTGATCCCGGCCATCGGTGGGGTTCTGCAAGAGGCCGGAGCGGACCTTTCCGAGCTCGCCGGCCTGGTCGTGGGGGCCGGCCCTGGTTCGTTCACGGGTGTACGAGTGGCTGCCGCGACGGCAAAAGGGTTGGCCCACGCCCTCGACATTCCTCTCTGGGCGGTCTCGTCTCTGGAGGCAGGCGCTGCGGCCGTGGACGTGTATGAGGTGGAGCTTCCCGCTGGCGACGGGGGTGGCCACGGAGGTGGTGGCCGGCAGGTCTCGCATCCGAGCTGGGGGCAGAGGCCAGTCTTGTCCGAGGAGGAACGCGCCTGGCCACGTTATGTGCTCTTCGACGCGAGAGGCGATCGGGTATATGGTGCCTGCTACCGGTCGACCGGGAGCGGTTTCGAGGTGCTCATTCCGCCTCATTCGACCACGATCGGGGCCGTGCTCTCCGAGAACCCCCCAATCTCGGTGTTCGCGGGTGACGGAGCCCAACGACACGAGGACGAGATCCGAGGTGCGGGTTTTGAGCTGCTTCCCGCCCCGTACGGCATGCCGACGGCAGCGGGGTTGCTCGGGGCCGTGGCAGGTTCGCCTCCCCGTGAGCCTGTGGAGGACGTCGCCCGCTGGGAGCCCGAGTACCTTCGCTCCTCCTCGGCGCAGCGAATCACTTCTTCTCACGCGGGGTCGGACGCGTGACTTTTCCTTTGTCCCTGAGGTCGATGACCCCCTCGGATGTGCCCGAGGTGGCCCGTATTGAGACGACGGCGTTCTCCACGCCTTGGAGTGAGGAGACGTTCAACTCGCTCCTGAAGCGTTCCGGCGTTGAGCTTTGGGTGGCCGAGTGGGGGGATGAGCTCGCCGCCTATGCGATCCTTTGGAAAGTGCTGGATGAGGGGGAATTGGCCAATATCGCAGTTCGTAGTGATCTACGAGGTCGCGGCATCGGTTCCGGTCTTCTCAGTCGCATGCTTGAGGTTGCCGAGGACTCGGGGGTTCGAAGTCTCTACCTCGAGGTTCGAGAATCAAATGGGCTTGCTCGGGAGATGTATGCCCGCCGCGGATTCCATGAGATTGGTGTCCGGAAGGGCTACTACGAGGGGCCCCGTGAGGACGCTCGAGTACTCAAAAAGAGCCTTGCAGGCGCCTGATTTACATGGCTGCTGAAGGAGTACAGCGGGAAACGTTTGTAGTTGAATGGTAAAAAACGCGTTGACCCGCAGAGCCTGATCCGCCTATCTTCGACCTTGAGTGATAGTGCATTAAGTCCCGTCCCATATGGAAAGGGAGCGTGGTCCGGTCCGCGATGGCCGTGCTGGCGTTGGCAATTTTTTCCAGTTTGGTGGCCGGCAGGAGCCCGTCCTATGGGCTGAGGGAAGTGGTGATCCTCGACGTGGGCTCACTGGACGGTGTCGACATCGGAGACGAATACGTGGCTTTCTTCGGCGATGGGTCGACGGAGGAAATTGTTGGACGAATTAGGGTTGTGTTGACCGAAGAAGAGACGTCCTCGGCCAGAATCGTTACAGTTGAGGGACCTTTGTTCGTAGCCGGCACTACCGTATACCTGGATCGGAAGATGAGGTAGGAAAGGGTAGGCACCGAGGCATCCACATGATGGGCTTCCGTTGACAGACGCAGTCGCTCTTCTTCTCTACGTCGGATCATTGATTCTGTGGTTCCGCTCTCTCCTGAGTGGAGGGCGCGGCCGCGGTCCGATGATCGCATTTGTGTTGGCCACCGCGGGTGTCGCAGTACATGCTCTGGCCCTAGCCCGCTTCGCCGCTGAATATGGCCAGCTTCCGCTCAACGGGCTCGCTCCCTCCCTCTCCACCGTCGCCCTCATTGTCGGCATCGGCTTGGTGGCCACCCTCGGTTTGGGTGAAGGCCGCCGTGTTGGGATCGTCCTGGTCCCCGTCGTCATTCTGCTGCAGGCGGTTGCGGTTTCGTTGGGGATCGAGCCGTCTCAAGAACTGCTGGACTTCCAGGGGGCTTGGTTCGCTTTCCATGTCACTTTGGCTTTCGCGGGCTTGGGCGGATTGGCCGTGGCTTTTGCGTCGGGACTGCTCTACCTGGTTCAGCTCCACGAGCTCAACACCAAGAGGATGGGACGCCTGTTCCAGTTCACACCTCCTCTCGCCACGCTCGACCGTTTGGGGCGGATCGGACTGGTGGCCGGGTTCATCACCTTTACACTGTCCCTCGTTCTCGCGTGGGTGTGGACCATCAATTTTGGGCAAGCGTCCGACCTTTGGAACGCGAAGGTTTTCTGGGCGGTCATGAGCTGGTTCGTCTTCGTCGCGGCTCTTGGGGTCCGTGCCGGCGGTGGGGTGAAGGAGCGAAGGAGCGCCCTGGTGAGTGTGGTCGGGTTTTCGTTCATCGTCTTTTCCTACCTCGGTCTTCGCCTGGTGAGTTCTCAGGGGGGCTTCTTCCTTTGAGCCCCGTCTCCGTGGTTGGCTTGAGCCACTTGACGGCTCCTGTCGAAATCCGGGAACGTTTCGCGTTCTCCCCGGCTGAGGCTGAAGTGACACTCGGCAGGCTCATCATCGCCTCCGAGGTTCAGGAGGCGGTGCTCCTCTCCACCTGCAACCGTACCGAACTCTACGTTTGTCCAGGCGGGAATGAGCGCGCAAAGGAGGCGGCGGAGCGAGTTCTTTCCGAGAAGGCGGGCGAAGTGGTTGGCGGAACCAAGCAATACCTCTACCACCACGAAGGTGAGGCGTCGGTCCGCCACCTCTACCGCGTGGCGGGGGGATTGGACTCCCTTGTGCTCGGTGAGGCAGAGATCCAAGGACAGGTCAAGGACGCATACGAATTGGCGGGACGGAGTCCGGCAGGGCCAGAGCTAGCTGGACCGATTCTGCACAGACTCTTCCAGTCCGCCCTGTCTGCAGGGGGACGTATCCGCTCCACGACGCCGATCGGAGAGGGCGCCGCATCCGTGGCGTCCGTGGCCGTGGAGTTGGCACGTAAGATCTTCGGCGGCCTCGAGGGCCGGCAGGTGATGATCCTCGGAGCGGGCACGACCGCAGAGCTGGTGGTGGAGGCACTCGGGCGAGATGGCATCCGAGGGCTGGTCGTGTCCAACCGGACGCACGAGCGGGCTACCGAACTGGCGAGTAGACTCTCAGGGCGCGCCGTGCACTTCGACGAGATGCCGTTCGAGTTGGCCAAGACGGACATCCTGATCGCGTCAACCGCGGCTCCCCACCCCTTGGTGACCAGAGATGGCTTTCGCCATGCCAGGGAGGGCGGCCAAAGTGGGCCGTTACTCATTCTCGACCTAGCGATTCCGCGCGATGTGGAGCCTGAGGTCGGCAGCGAAGCGAACGTATTCCTGTACAACGTGGACCACCTCCATGAGATTCTGGACGACAACCTGCTCAAGCGCCAGAGCTCCGTTCCCGAGGCCGAGGCCATCATCGAGGAATACACCCAGGACTTTCTCCATTGGTACGGAGCCAGGGGCGTAGTCCCCGTGATTCGTAGCCTCAGAGGGCGCTGGGACGACGTGCGCCGCAGTGAGCTGGACCGCCTCTGGCAAAAACTCTCGCACATGTCCGAGGACGATCGAGACCTTGTCGAGGCCTTTTCGAAGCAACTCCTCAATAAGCTCCTGCACGACCCTACTGAACGCTTGAAGCAGGGCGCAGGCAACGGCCGGGGCGTCGAGTTCATCGATGCGGTCCGGTACTTGCATGACCTCGAAACGGTAGAAGCAGCCCGCTCCGAGGAATCGGAGCCGAACGACGTAGGGGATGCCGAGATCATGGAAATGGATGAGTGATCCCACTCGAAACGTTCTCGTAACCGGGGGCGCCGGATTCATCGGTAGCCACGTGGTCGACGCGTATCTGGAGCGGGGCGATCGCGTTTGGGTCGTCGACGACCTGTCGAGTGGCTCTCTGGCGAACGTCAACGAGAAAGCGGAGTTCGTCGAGATGGGAATCCAGGATCCGGATTTGCGAGGCCTGTTCCGCGACGTGGGATTCGATTTGGTGAGCCTGCACGCGGCCCAGATCGACGTTCGTACATCCGTTGCGGATCCCGCCCGGGATGCATCAATCAACGTCCTGGGAATGCTCAACGTGGTCGAGGGTGCCCGGGAGAGCGGCACGCGCAGAATCGTGTACGTCTCGAGCGGCGGGGTCGTCTACGGCGAGCCGGAGGAAATTCCCACGCCGGAGCGCGCGGCCAAACTGCCGCTCTCTCCGTACGGGGTCGCGAAGCTCTCCGGGGAGTACTACCTGCACTACTACGAGGTGGTCCATGGTATCGAGTACGTGGCGCTACGGTATGCCAACGTCTTTGGACCCCGGCAAGATCCGCATGGGGAGGCTGGTGTGGTGGCGATTTTTTGCGAGCGGCTGCAGTCGGCGGAGGAACTCACTATCTTCGGCGACGGCGAACAAACCCGCGACTACGTGTACGTGAAGGATGTGGTTGTTGCGAACCTCCTCGCATCAGAGATGGTATTGAAGCCCGGACCGGATATCGATGCCGTGGCCTTCAACGTCGGCACGGGGGCGGGGACCAGTGTGAATCGGCTTGCCGATGTTTTGGAGAGTATTGCTGAGAACCGCCCGGGCCGCGTCTACCGCGAAGCGCGCGCGGGAGAGTTGCGACATAGTACGCTGGATGTGTCCAGGTTCGCCGAGTGTGGATGGGCGGCCCGGCATACGCTCGAGGATGGTCTCCGGGAGACATTTCACTTCATCGCAAATCAAAAAATCGGAGCTTGAATGGGGCTTTCGACGCTCTTCGCCCAGGCCGCTACGCCGACAAGTGGGTGGGATATGCTGTTCGGGGGGACGTGGGCGACCAGGATGGTCCTCCTGGTCCTTGCCGGTGCGTCGCTCTTTTCATGGGTTCTCATTTTCTGGAAGGCCAGGCAGTTCAGGGCCGTTCGAATTCAGGGCGACCGCTTTCTGGAGGAAATGGAGCGAGCGACCGGCCTGGCGGACGCCTACAAAGCTGTTCTGCTGCTCCCGGAATCTCCGTACGGGCGTGTTTTTCGCGGGGGCCTGAACTTCTTCAGCGAGCTGCGGCCGGGTGCGCTCCGTGAAGGGGCCCCTCCCAGCGAAGGGCTCTCTCTGACTCAGTTGCAGGTGCTCAAGCTGGTTCTGGAGAAGGAGGAAGCCGAGGAACGCGACGAGCTCGCGGTAGGACTGATCTGGTTGGCAGTTCTGGGTTCGGTCGCGCCGCTGCTGGGTCTCATGGGGACCGTCCTTGGCATCACGAACACGTTTCTCGGGATCGCGGCGTCAGGCTCCACGAATATCACCGCGGTGGCGCCTGGTGTCGCCGCGGCCCTGGTCACTACGGTCGCCGGGCTCATCGTGGCGATGCCCGCGATCATCTCTTACAACCATTTTCTCGCGCGGCTGAGCTTGCTCAGCGGCGAACTCGAGGGTTTCTCTAGCGAATTCATCGGCACGCTTGCCCGGGAGGGACGTCTATGATGGGACCCGGGGGCGGCGGGCGGAGCTTGCAGCCGGTCGCCGAAATCAACGTCACGAGTATGGTCGATGTGGCGTTTACGTTGCTCATCATCTTCATCATCACCGCCCCGATCCTCCAGGGGGGCATCGAGGTGGCGGTTCCGGAAACGGACATATCTGCACTTACCGCAGACGCCAACACGCTGATCATCTCCCTGGACCGTGACGGGATGGTGTTCGTGGGCGAGACTCCTATGGACCGCGCCGAATTCGGGTCGTCTTTCGGACAGATCGTGTCGGGTGGAACGGTCGATAAGGTCTGGTTCAAGGGCGACTCACTGGCCACTTGGGGTGCGGGCGTCGACGTGATGGGCACCATCAGGGAGAGCGGGATCCCCTTTGCGGTGGTCGCCGAACAGAGTCCGGAGAGGTAGTCAGGCTATGACCGTCCCCGAAGAGGCGCCGAGGCGCGCACCGCGCCAACCGCGACAGACGGTTGGGAAGGGTCCCATCCTCGGGTCCGCTTTCATTCATACCGTTGCGATCTTCCTGGCCTGGGGGACTTCGGCAGCGACTCCCCAGGTACCCGACTTCATCGCCTTCGAGATCGAGTTGATCTCTCCACCGGCGGCGGAACTTGGTGAGCGAACGACGCCTCCGCCCCCCGAGGAATTGGTCATCGAGACGCCCCTCGATCCGGTACCCGAGCCGCCGGAGGAAATTGCTCCCGCGGTCATCGAGGAGGAGGTGCCCGAGGAGATTCCCGTCGAAGAGCCTCCGGTGCCCGAACAGACGGTCACTCCACCCGATGTTGAACTGGTGGACGATGTGGAGCCCCCAGCCAGCCCCGACCCAGATCCAGATGTCGAGACGCCGGGAGAGCAGCTCAACATTCGGATGGCGGGCGTCCAAAGAGATTATCCGGTGTATTACAACAACATCCTTTATCAGATGGCGCGCTGCTTCCGGCCAACGGCGCGAGCTGACGACTTGCGCACGCGGATCTATTTCGTGATCAATCGGGACGGCTCGGTGTCCGACGTCGACATCCTGGAGCCTTCGCGGAGCATAGCGTTCGACATTGAGGCGATGGGGGCGGCGGAGTGTATCGGGAGGCCGGGCCGATTGGGTCCGCTTCCCGACGAGCTTCCCTTCGATCGGTTCCCCGTCGTCTTCTATTTCGAACCCCAGTCTGGGCGCGACGCCGATTCCGGAAAATGAGGAGAGAGGATATGCGCATGCTGAGATCGCTTACGGGAGCGGCGTTGGTCCCCATGTTGTGGGTCGGCTCCTTGACGGCGCAGCAGGACTCGATTCCGGGTGTGACGTTGGGGTTACTCTACGAAGCGGAATTTCAGCCTGCCCTGGCGGTTCAGCCTTTCTCAGGCCGGCTGGGAGGAGAGTCATGGGCCGCACGGGTCGAGGCGATCATCGCCAGAGACCTACGCTACAGCGATCGGTTCGAGGTCATGGATTCCCTTCCGGCTTCCTTGGTCAGGGACGAGATCGACTATCAACTCTGGGATCAGCTTGGGGCCGTATGGTTGGTGTCGGGCTCTTTGGAAGGAGCCGGTGCCGGCTTCGTTTTGGTGCTGGAACTCCACGATGTGGTCTACGGGGAAATCCGTGAACGGGGCCGCTTTCCAGTTCCGGACCCCAGTGACGACGACTTCCGAATGGCCGCACATGTGGCTGCGGATGCGGTCATCGAGTGGATCTATAATGAGCCAGGGATGGCGGCGAGCCGGATCGTCTTTTCGCGCAGAACGGAGGATGGCAATCAGGACCTGTACGTAATCGACTCCGATGGCGAGAACTTCAGGCGGCTCACCAACTACAACGACCTCACCATGTCTCCGTCCTGGTCCCCGGACGGGACACACATTGCCTACTCGTCCCGCAAGGACACCGGCTTGCCTAGAATCTACGAATTGAACCTCGAGACCTTCGTCGAAACGCCGCTCGACGCGGGGCGAGACGGCGACCACAACACGCCGACGTATAGTCCGAGTGGTAATGATCTGGCTTTTTCGATCACTGGTGGCGCCCGGAGTGGGATTTTCTTCTATGACTGGGGACGAAACTGCTGTCTCACACATCTGAGCGGTGGACGTTGGGATGACATCTCACCGACTTTTTCGCCTGACGGGCGTTGGATCGCGTTCAACTCCAACCGTCTGGGTACTCCGTTTCCACAGATCTACGTGATGCCTGCCACCGGAGGAGAGGCGGACCTCGTTTCCCCCTATCTGCACGGCCAGGAGGGTTACTACACGTCTCCTGATTGGGCGCCCGTGGGTGATCACGTGGCTTTTCACGGGCGCGTGGGCCGCAGAGGGCGATACAACATTCTGGTTGCGGATGTTTCCGACCAGGGGCGTCGTTTGAGGCAGCTTACCTGGGAGGGGAACAATGAGGATCCGAGTTGGGCTCCGGATGGACGTCATCTCGTGTTCGTCGGGCGCCGAGACTGGGGTACCGGTCTGATGGTGGTCGATACCGCCACCGGAACGTATCGGATGCTCCTACGGGGGTTCGACGTCCGGTTGCCCGATTGGTCACCACCTTTGGGATGAGACCCAATGCGCCTAGCCAAAGTTATTGCGCGATGGCGCGCAATTGCGTATATGCGTTATGTTGGGTTCCACCCTTATGCTGACCAAAGTGCGTAGTAGGAACAAAGCTTTTCGCCCACGGGCTCGCCGACTTGGTAAGCCTCCTGACATGACCACACACCGACAGGACTAAGGATGCGGATCAAACATCTCTTCATACCAGTCATTGCCGCCACGCTCGTTCTCAGCGCATGTGGAGGTGCTGCGGAGCCGCCGGCGCCACCGCCCGCGCCCACCGGACCGACTCAGGCCGAGATCGACGCCGCCCGTGCCGATTCGATAGCAGCGGCAAGGAGGGCGGAGGAGGCGCGCGCCCAAGCCGAGCGGGACGCTGCGCGCCGCGAGCAGGAGCGTATGACGCGGGCGGCGGACCAGGCACGGTCGACGCTCCAAGCCGTGGTCCAGTTCGAGTACGATGAAGCGGACATCACGCCGGCTACAGAGCGACTCCTACGTGCGAAGCTACCGATCCTGCGTGCCAGCCCGACGATTCGCCTTCGCCTCGAGGGGCACGCCGACGAGCGGGGTTCGACGGAGTACAACCTCGCGCTGGGAAGCCGGCGCGCTGAGGCTGTGCAGGAGTTCCTCTCGGGCTTCGGGATTTCGGCGAGTGTGTTCACCACGACCTCGTTTGGAGAAGAGCGGCCTGCTGTCAACCGGAGCGACGAGGCGGCCTGGGCTCAGAACCGTCGGGTCGAGTTCGTGATCACGGGCGGTCAGATCGTGACCAGCGAGGACAATTAAGCGCCAACCTCCGGTTGGGGGTAGGATGAGTATGACCCCTCCCTTTGGCACTTCGGTCGCGCTCCGGCGTGGCCGGGGCCGTGGGGGAGGGGTCTTTCTCGTTACGGCGTTGCTGATCTCCTCAGGATGCGCCATGAAGGGGGACGTGAAGCGTCTCCAGGATGAGGTAGCCGGGCAAGCAGTTCGCCAGGAGGCCCAGTTGGAAGACCTGTCCGCCGATCTTCAGGACCTCCAGGATTCGCTGCAAGTTCAGTCCGCGATTGCGAACGAGATGGTGGTGGACACCCGTGGGGGGCTTGCACGGCAGCTTCGAGATTTGCAAACCCAGCAGTCCCAAATGGTCCAACTGATCGGACAGATCCAACGTGAAGTGGCCCTGATGTCTCAGCGGCTCCAAGCCGATGGGGGGCGGGTGACGACTTCGACGCTGCGTGCCGATCCCGATTCGCTCGGTGCCTTGATCGGGCGCGGCGGAGGGGACCAGGCCGACTGTGAGCAGATTTGGGGTGCGGCGATAATACAGTTCAATCGTGGCTCGAACGCTGCTGCACGGGCGGGCTTCAACGGATTCCTGCGCGACTGTCCGGAGGACGAGCGGGTCGCCAGATCTCGGTTCAATCTCGGGGATATCGCCGCGCAGCAAGATCGACCCGACGATGCGATCGAGGAGTTTCTCCGGATTGTCCAGTTGGATCCGGAGGCGGATGAGGTTCCGCTGGCCCAATACCGGATCGGCCTCCTCTACCTCGAACAGGGGAACGCCCAACAGGCCAGGACCTATCTCGAACTCGTGGTCAACAGCTATCCGGACGACCCCGTGGCGGAGCTTGCACGGGTCGAGCTACAGGGGATCCGCTGACGTCCGGCTCCTCTGACGTCCGGCTCCGTGTCTGATGCGTTGTCCAAAGTGTGACGCCACGGAGAACCACGTCGTCGACACCCGCGATAGCAGGGGTGGACGTGCGGTCCGGCGCCGCAGGGAATGCGCGGTGTGTGGGGCCCGTTTCACCACCTACGAACACGTCGAAGAGCGACCGCTGCGTGTTGCCAAGCGTGACGGGAGCGGAGAGGATTTCGACCGCACCAAGCTACTACGAAGTGTGGCGATCGCGTGCGCGAAGAGGCCGGTAACCGAAGCCGACATCGACGCGGTCGTGGACGCGGTCGAAGAAAACCTGACCAGGACTGCGAGTTCCGAGGTCTCCAGTTCCCTCATCGGCGAAATCGTCATGGAGCATCTCGGTCCCTTGGACCGAGTGGCCTACGTGCGTTTCGCCTCGGTCTACCGGAACTTCCAGGACATCGGTGAGTTCCAAGACATGGTACACGACCTGAACGCGGAAGAGCGGCGTCAGGGCTCGGCCAGGAACCAAGAGGAGCTCCCACTCTGATTTCCCCCCGGAATACCGTCGTCGCTCCTCCTTCACCAGCCCGTTAGACGGCGGCCCACACAGAATGGCTATACTGACCCGAAATTTGCGCGGCGAGATGCCGTTCCTCGACCACCTCGAGGAGCTCCGCTGGCGCATCTTGTGGAGTTTTATCGCCATTTTCGCTGGGAGTATAGTCGGCTTCATCCTCATAGTGCAGTTCGAGGTCCTCAACCTTCTCATCAACCCGTTCTACGAGGTGATGGGAGAAGAGGAGAGGCTCATATTTCTCTCTCCGACGGAGCCGTTCTTCCTCCTCCTGAAAGTCGGGATCCTGTCGGGAATCGTGCTCGTCTCACCGGTCGTCATCTACCAGATTTGGGCGTTCTTGTCTCCGGCACTCGAGCGGCATGAGAAGAGGGTGATCATCCCAGCCCTTTATTTCGGGGTATTCCTCTTCGCGGCGGGTGTGTACCTCTCCTACACCCGAGCACTTACGGCCGCGCTCCAGTTCCTCCTGTTCTTCGGAGAGGACTACTTCGACATGATGCTGCAGGCGGGACCCTACTTCAGCTTCGTGACGAAAATTCTGATTGCGTTCGGTGTCCTGTTCGAGTTGCCGGTGGTCATCATGATCCTGTCCGCCCTCGGGCTTGTCACGCCCAAGTTTCTGCGGGAGAAGAGGCGTCACGCGATCGTCATCATCACGGTCCTGGCCAGCCTGCTCACGCCGGGCGACGTTGTTACGGTGACGGCCATGATGATGATTCCGATGGTCTTTCTGTACGAATTCAGCATACTCCTCTCGTGGGTGATCACCAGGCGGCGCAAGGCTCGGACGATCGGAGGGGACCCGCCGGATGGATCGGTAGAGGCAGAGTGAACCTCGGGCCCTGTGTAGTCGGGTGCGGCCTGGCTGTGCTCGCTGCAGGATCGTACGTCCCCGCCGCCGCACAGGACGGGGACCCACCCTCGCAGGAGGTCGATTCTGCTCGAATTCGGGTGCTCGAGCGGCTGAACAGCCTCTCCAGACCGCCGGGCGTGGACTCCACACTCTTCGTGATCGACACCGTAGGCCAACCGCGCCGCGTGTTGCCAACGCCCCAGCCGCAAGCAGCCGACTCGTTCATGGCCGCCCTGCTGGCGCTGCCCGGCTATTCGGTGTCCCAATACTCCGGTGGGGGAGGGCAATACGATGCGCAAACTCAGCGCATGACCTTGATCGGCGTCGAAGGTACGCCCGCCCGGGCGAGCCAAGACGGGATGACCGTCACGGCGGTGGACACGATCAACCTTGCCGATTCGCTCATCTGGACGGCTGGCCAGACGTTGACGGAGCGACCTGGTGAGGCGCCCGTGGAGAGCGCGAGCATCATCTACGACAATCGAGCCAACCGTGGGACCGCCTTCGACGCACACACGACCATGTCTCAGGGCGCTACCTGGATCATGGATGGTGATCTTCCAGCGATCCTCCCTGATACGGTCTTCGGCCATGACATCAACTTCACGTCATGTGAGGAGACCGAGCCCCACTACCACTTTGCTTCTCGAGAGTTCAAAGCCATCGGCGGTAGTTGGTTCGTAGCGCGAAATGTGACGCTCAATTTCGACGACGTGCCGGTCTTTTGGCTGCCCTTTATTCTTCAGAGTTCAGAGTCGGGCAGGCACAGCGGCATTCTCACTCCGCGCTTCGGCATCAATGACATCGTGCGTCAGTCCAAGGGATATTCACGGCGGATATCCAACGTAGGATTCTTCTGGGCCATCAACGAGTACGCCGACGCCACCCTCGCCGGGGACTGGTGGAGCGACAACTTTATGGCGCTCACCGGAACTTCCCGCTATAGGGTGACGCAGAAATTCCTCAACGGATCCGCAAACGTGAGACGTTTCTGGGAGGTCGATGGCGGTCGTCAACTCTCATTTGATACCCGACACAACTGGAGAGTCAATGAACGCATGGACGTGCGAGTCTCAGCGCGATATGCGTCCAGCTCCAGCTTCGTGACCCAAAATTCGTTCGATCCGAGGGAGGTGACGCAGTCCATAAACTCGGAGGGTGGCCTGAACCGCCGATTCGATTGGGGGAACCTGTCGGTCAGCGCTGACCGCCGTCAGTTCTTGAGCGACGACCGTGTGGAGATGACACTTCCCTCCGCAAACCTGTCTCTGCAGACGATCACGTTGTTCCCGGCCCCGAGTGGCCGCGCCCGGTTCTACAACAACCTGACGTGGTCGGGAAGCGCGAGGTACCAGAGGAACATCGTCGATCGGGCCCCTCAGGACCCCCTGTCGTACGTTCGGGGCCGGGGTGACCAGGTTCGCTCGTCGGGGAGTGTAGGTAGCGGTCTGAACCTGGCTGGGTTGTCGTGGTCGCAAGGGTTGACCTTCACTCAGATGGCCGACCTCAGCGTTCCGGCCCCCATCGCGTTTCCGGGCGACACACTCGGTCCGCTACCCACGGGGGCTGTCGATCTAGCTAGGACCGACATCACCTGGAGCACGAGCCTCAACTACCAGCAGCGTCTGATCGGGACCACCACATTTACTCCGAGTCTGCTGGTTTCAGGGTCCGTCGTACGTTCAGACGAGATTCCGGAGGCTCCTAATTTCGTGGCTGGACCAAAGCGTCTTTCGTTCGGTGCCCGCTTGAAGAGCGACATTTACGGATATTATGGCGGTTTCGCCGGGTTCGAGGCGATCCGGCATAAACTAACCCCGTCGATCTCCTACGCTTACGCACCAGCAATCACGGCGACGGGCCTCCAGGAGACCGTCTTCGGACCGGCGAACGCGTTCGCCAGGAACCTCGTTACCGTCGGTCTCAATCAGACCTTCGAGGCGAAGCGTCCAGCGGTCGAAGGGGACGAATCAGGTGGTGCTGAGGAGATCGGACTGGATTTGGAAGAGGACCTCTTTGCACCGGACTCGGTTTTGGACGCGAGGGCGGATTCTCTCTTCAACCTTCAAGACGCGCCGATCGAGCTTGCGGCCGATGACCGACGGGATGAGGGCGGTCCGAGGAGGCTCCCGGCCTCGAGGGTAATCAACTTGGTGGCGCTCAACACGAGCGTGATCACTTACGATTTCGAACGAGCGAGCCAGACGAATGAGTCGCTGGCGGGATTCACAACGACCCGCCTGAGGAGCCAGATCAGTTCGGACTTATTCCGCGGGCTTCAACTCTCCATGGAACACGACCTCTTCGGTACCGAGATTTGGGACGGAGTGCCACGCCGGGCCTTCGATCCGATACTTTCACAACTCAATCTTTCCTTCGCGCTCAGTTCCAGCTCCGGTATCATCCAGACGATCACCCGCTTCTTGGGCGGCGGTGGGGACGGGGGAGCCGGGGCCGCGGGGCTTGCGGCGGACTCGACGGCCGGGTTGGATGATCCTGATGGCCTCGATCCGCGTCTCGACAACGTTGGCAATCAAGGCGCGACGAACGAGTCCTCGATCGTGCCCGGCACAGGACCGGAGGATACTGGCCCCCGGCAGGCCGGGCGGAGCACCGGGGCGTGGAACACCAACTTCTCGTACTCCCTTCGCCGGATTCGCGAATCACTGCTACCGGCGAGCCAGCTGCTTCAGATGGGTATCCGTCTCAAACCGACGGAAAATTGGGACCTCGTCTGGCGCACTTCGTACGACATCACCGCGCGGAAATTCGCGGACCATTCGGTTCGATTGACGAGAGACCTGCACCGGTGGCAGGCGAACTTCGACTACACGCAGACCGCGACCGGAAACTGGGCCTTCCGCTTCTCGGTGTCCCTGCGCGACAACCGGGACCTGAAGTTCGATTACGACCAACGTAGCACCGACCTCGAGAGTCCCTTCTAGAGTCCGCCAGGCGCGACGCCCCTGTTCTTCTGTCTCCGACATGATAGAAATTGTCCTCTGTGGAGGACGGTTTATCCGGACCCCCCGCTGAAAGCCCATATTTCATGCGGGTTCCAGGTTTGGTATCGCTTGTGCATTGGGTGGGGAGTGCAAGGTCGTCGAGGACCTCCGCTGGGTCCCAACGGCGGGTCCCACTCAACGCCAGTAGGAAGGGAACTATGAGGAAAAGAGTGCTTATGCTGACGGGGACGCTGCTCCTGGGGGCCTGCAGCGACGACGACGTGATCTTCGACCCGTCCGGTGGTTCTGCCCCGCCCATTGGGGTGGGCGCCACCTATTACAATCGGGCAGTGACCGTGTACTGGGAACTCGCCTCGGGGTGGAACGGTGAGGCGTTCCGGGTCTTCAGCAAGCGGGTCGGAGTTGAGTCCTTCTTCTTCATCGCTGAGGTGACGAGTTGCTCCTCGGGACTCTGTGAGTATACCGACACGAACATCTCGTCCAACGTGAGTTACGACTATTTCGTGTCGGCCGTGGATCCTGATACGGGTGTCGAGACCGAGTCCGAGCGGACCGTCCGGGTGTCCGTGCCATCCTTCACTCCGCCACCTGTGCCTACGGACCTGGAGGTGATCGCTCTGGACGCCACCAATTACATGCGTTGGAATGACGACGCCCGTTTGGACGATGAGTTTTCTGCATATCGGATCTACCTCCTGTCCGATGGAGGTGAGGCCCAGATCCTTCTAGGGGATTCGGACTCGCCTGCTTTTCTGGATGCTCTGGCCGAGAACGGCGTGACCTCCACCTATGCGGTGTCGTCCGTCGATGTCTATGGCCATGAGAGCGGAACCAGTTTCAGTGGGGAGGGCACACCTCGACCCGACTTCACTGGAGAATTGGTCTACTCCTTCATGGACCAGCCGACCTTGTCGGGTTTCCGTTTCAGGGAATCCGACCAGGACGATCCGATCGTGGATGGCGTGTCTCCCACGAGGCACTTTCGCCTCGAGACGGACGTATCGGGGTGGTGGCTCGTCCCCGGGCCTTCGGCCGAAGTAAACCCGGTTGGTGCTTTTACGACTGAGCTCAAATGTGGCGTGGCAGCCGACGCGCAGTGCGTGGATTGGACGACTGCGCCGTTGTCTGGGTACGGCCCCGCAGACATCCTGGTCGAGCCTGAGTTCACGTACGTGTGGCGGGTGGTGGAGAGCGGGCTAGTACACTACGGCGCGGTACGAGTGACACTGCTTGGGATGGACCAATTCGGGGACGAGCTCATGATCTTCGATTGGGCTTACCAAATTCAGCCAGGGAATCCGCAACTGGGCGTGCGCTGACCGCCCCCCTTTCAGACCACCTTCACAGGGGCGCTCCGCTCCCGGCGGCCGCCGGGAGCGTTGCAATTGGGTTTGGACCCTATCTATCATGTAAGATGGTGCCCATTCTGGAAGCAGTGCCCAATTTTAGCGAGGGGCGAGACCTCGGGTGGATCGGGGAACTGCTCCAGGTCATCGAGAGGGAGAGCGTCGAGGTGCTCGATTGGACCGCGGATCGCGAGCACCACAGATCCGTGGTCACCTACATCGGAGATCTGGAGAGTGTCGAAACCGCCTCAATAGCGGCCGCCTTATTCGCTATGGACGGAATCGATCTACGAACCCATCAGGGCCTCCATCCCAGGATCGGTGCTCTGGACGTGCTGCCTTTTGTGCCTTTGCACGACTTGACCATGGACTTGGCGGTAGAGAGTGCGCGCAGGGTGGCGGGCCGGCTGGCAGAGGAAGGGATACCTGTCTATCTCTACGGAGAAGCGCGTTACGGTACGACAGCGTCGCGACCCGACCGATCGCTCGCATCGATACGACGCGGTGGGTTCGAAGCTCTCCAGGGGGGGTTCCCAGCGGGCCGGGAGCCGGACCTGGCCGCTCCTCAGTGGCTGGGCAAACCACATCCCACTGCTGGTGTTACTTGCGTCGGTGCGCGCCGCGTCTTGTTGGCGTGGAACGTTTTTGTGGAGGGGATATCTTTCTACGCTCTCAAGGCGATCGCCAGAGAGCTCCGCGAGTCCGGAGGTGGGTTCAAGCACCTGCGGGCGTTGGCGTTGGAGCTTCCCGAGAGTGGCCGGCTCCAGATCTCCATGAACCTTGAAGACCCTGAGGCGACTTCGCCCTATAACGTGTTCGACGCTATTGAAGAGCGCGTCGAGGCTGGGGGCGGGCAGGTCGTCGAGACTGAGGTAATCGGCATGATTCCGGATCCCCTTGTGCTTCCGGCGGCTGTTGACAGATTTAGGATTCTTCATCCGGGCGAGTCCCGGCTCCTCTCTCGTCGCGTGTCAGAACATGTGTCTGCGCGGGGCATAAGTCACACGCGAGTATGAGTGTCGCTTTGTGAGCAGTGTTGCAAACCTGAAAGAACGGGCTCGGACCTTATCAACTTCGCCGATGTCACCGACCGCCTTCGGGGCCTGCGCAGTTAGCCCCCGCGAGCCTTGATCGATGTGCACGTTCAATCACGCGGCTCGCCTCGCTTCTTCGGCAGGCGTCTCATGATGGAGGCGGTTCAGAGTTCCATCCTGAGGGGTCCCGTTCCGACTCTCCCGGCGGTGCAGAGGCTCGTGGCCGGTCGCCTCGAAAAGGTCCAGGGCGATCTGAAACGGATCATCATCTCGGACTTCGATCTGATCGAGGAGATCAACGAATACCTGCTCCTCATGCGCGGCAAGCTATTCCGTCCCACGCTTCTTCTTCTCAGCAACGAGGTCGGGGGCAGGCCGGCGGACGACGCGATCACGCTCGGGGCCGTTGTAGAGCTGGTTCACCTCGCCACGCTCGTCCATGACGATGCCGTAGACCACAGTGTCTTGCGGCGTGGTCTGCCCACGGTCAACGCACTCTGGACGCATCAGATTGCGATCATCATGGGGGACTACCTGTACAGTCGCTCGGTCACGGAGCTCACGCAGCTCGGAAGGTTGGATGCGGTGGCGGTTCTCGCCGCCGCCGCCAACGAGATGAGCATCGGTGAGATGCGGCAACTCACGTCCTACGATGCACTCGAGTTCACCGAGTCGGACTATTATCGGCTCATCGCGTCGAAGACGGCTTCATTGATGTCGGCGGCCTGTGAAATGGGGGCCCTTGCCGGTGTGAGTGAGTATCGAAAACCTCTTGCGCTGTTTGGGTATCAACTGGGTATGGCGTTCCAGATTACGGACGACCTTTTGGACTACACCGGATCGGAGGCCGTCACGGGCAAACCCAGCGGGCACGATCTGAGAGAACGCAAGGTCACGCTTCCTCTGGTCGGTGCCTTGAAGAAGGTGTCTGATACCGAGTCGCGTGAGATCAGGGACTTCTTCACGCGGGTGGAAGCGGCGGAGGAAGACATCGAGCGTGTGATCGAGATCGTACATGACCGTGGCGGGTTGGACTACGCGAAAGAGCAGGCGGATCTGTACGCCGCTCGTGCGTGGGAGGCGCTCGCTACACTTCCGGAGGACCCTGCCTTGGAGGCCCTGAGAGACGCCGTGACCTACACGGTTGGCCGTGATCGCTGATGCTACGAATACGGGTTGCTAGGACATGTTGAACGACCCGCATCGCCGCAATGTGAAGCGTCTCTTATGGACGCTGGCGCTTGGGCTGCTGCTGGGTGGTTTGCTCACTCAACTCTCGGTGGTGTTTCTTCCGGAGAGCCCGGCCAAGACCTTTCTCACGTCGTCGGTGGCGGCCTCGGTCGGACCGCTGTCCATTGATCTGTTGGTAATCGCGTTCACGGTCGGCCCCCTGATCCTCAGCGTAAATGCGTTAACTTTTGTGGGGATCTTAATCGTGGCTTTTCTTGTCCGCTCCTGGATCTGAATCCGGGACGGACGTAGAACGGAGGATTTATCATGGGAATCGGTGGACTCGGCATGGGGGAGATGATCGTGATCTTTCTTGTAGTCCTCCTCCTTTTTGGGGCGAAGCGGCTTCCGGAAATAGGTTCGTCTTTGGGCAAGGGGATACGGGAGTTCAAGGGCTCGATTAAGGAGATCGAAAAAGAGGTCCGCGATGACACGGAGGACGATTCCAAGAAAAAGAGTGTCCACGAACCAAGGCGCGAAGCAGTTCCTCCTGCATCGGCTTCCTCGGACGAACCTGATCAAGGGCCCAGGCGATTGACGACGAACCCGCCCCCTTCGGAGCAACAAATGGGTGGCATGCCTACGATGGATTCATGGCAGGGGCCCGAGAGTCAGGCTGAAGGTGGGGCAGCCGAGATTCCGGAGGACGCTCCCGCACAGGAAAGCTCGACGGGAGAGGGGGCGGCCGAGGGCGAGGAAGAGAAGGCCTGATTTCGTGCGTGGGACCGTGAGCCCCTCTTCTACCTCTTGCCAACAGGGAAGGGCTTAGAAACCGAAGCCGCCGATTGGCTGCTGAGCGTCCGCGGGATCCGCGTTCAATACTTCGTCTCGCTGGTCGATGATGCGGGCCACATCGCGGAGGCCCTGGAGCCACTCCTGGAACCGAGTCTGTTGGGCAAGCCCGAGCATTTCATTCCGGAGCGGCAACCGCTCGACCACGAAAGCGGTAGAGTCCGGACCGAAGTATTCGGTCAACTCGATGATGAAGACATTGTTGTTGGCCGCCACTGGACTACTCACGTCTTCAATGTTCAGGCCGAATCCCGCCCCCACGGCCGCGTTCAGCTGCCCCATGCCCGGAACGAAGTCTACGCGGGCGTACGGTCCGGCCATCTGAACCTCCAGGCCCTTTTCTTCGGCTATGGCAGCCAAGTTTGCCCCACCCCGAACCTGGGCGACGATCTCCTCGCCCTCCTCCTGGGCTCTCTCCACCTTCTTCGCGGCCTTCACCGTCTGTTCGATGGACCCTGTGGCATCGGCGAGGGAGATCGCCCCGGCCTCCCGGAGTTCGACGAGTTCGAGCATATAGAATGCCTGTCTCGTCTCGAGGACGGGGCTGACGTCCCCGACCAAAGCTTCCTCGAAGGCCCAGTCGGCCCCCTCTCCTACCTGCCCGGCTCCAGCAACGAACGCGAAGTCGGTGCTCAGAAAGGCGGTCTCGACAGCGAGGGTCAAAGTCGAAGCTGCCTCTGCTATCGTGCGTGACTCACCGAGCGCCTCCAGTGAGTCGGCAAGCGTGTAGAGCGCGAGTTCAGATTCCTCGGTGCGGACAAAAGGAATGAGAATATGCCGGGCCTGAACACTGTCTTCTGCCTCATCCTGAACTTCGATCAGATGATAGCCGAAGGTGGTCCTCACTGGCTCCGTCAGCTCGCCTACGGCTGCGGCAAAGGCCACATCGGAGAACTCCTCGGGCATAAGGTCCCTGGTAAACCAGCCCAAGTCTCCTGACCCGGTTCCGACCCCTGGCCGACCGAGCACATCCTCGAAATCGGCCCCGTCGATGATCTCTTGCCTCAGCTCAGCGGCGAGAGTGCCCATGGCGAGCGTGTCTTCGGGTGTGGGCGTCTTATCGAGGATAACGGCCCGTACCGTGGCCTGGGCCGGAAGCGCGAACTCGTCTTCATGGTCGTCGTAGTATTCCCTCACCTCATCGGATGTCACGGTTACGGCGGAGTCGTCAACCCGTTGAGCGGGATTGAGAGCGATGTAACTGACCGAGATCTTCTCGTTGCGGTCCTGATACTCCCGCCAGACGGCGGCATCCGTGAAATAGATATCGGACGTCACCTGTCGCATGAGCTTGTTCTCGGGGATCACGCTCCGGTAGTACGCCTCGAGCTGGAGGAGCGTCAGATCGTCGACGGTCGGAGACGCCAGGAACGCCTGATACTTCTGGATATCGAAGAACCCGTCCGTTAGAAAGGCAGGGTTGGTCCGGAACTCCGGCGGTGGATTGAACCGTGCGGCCGCCAGTAACTCCTCATCGGTCACCACGATACCTCGCCGCTCCAGCTCCTGCTGAATCAGGAGTTGGTTGACGATCTGGTCCCACGCCAGGTCTTCGATGTCACGGGTCTGTTGGCTCGTGACCGGGTCCTCTTGCGAAAGCTGAACCTGATTAAAAAGCGATTGGTAAGTGTTGTTCCAAGCCTCGTACGGGACCGGCGTGCCGTTGACGCTACCGATTTCGCCGATCGAAAGGCCGCTTTGCCCCGTGATGTCCATTCCCCACTGGAAGACCATGAGGCCCACGAATGCCAGTGCCGTCACCAGCATGATCCACTTCGTGTTCTCCCGCATTTGACGCATCATGGAACGGCAACTCCTCTGCAAATCCCGTGCTGGATCACATCCGCGTGATCATACCCCAAAAGGCCACGAAAGGTAATGGCCGGTATGGGGCTCCTCAACCTCTCTCGTTGACACGTTTTCGGCGTAATCAGTATCTTCCTCGCGTCTACCGTCTTATAAGTGTGCCCCTCGACTTTTCCTGTCCATGCGGGGAGTTTGGTGTGCCTGAGTCTCTGGAACAGCAGATCGACCAACTAGAAGAATTATACGAGTCGGAATTGGACCCGCAGGGGAGGGCCTTCGTGCCCCTGGCGGATGCCCATCGCCGGCTGGGCGACTTGGATAAGGCGCTGGCCGTTGTTCAACGGGGGCTCGGCGTGCTCGTGGCCGATATCGATGACCGCCAGACGGTTTCTATCGAATCGCTCGCGCCGGATGGTGATGGATAAGATCGTGCGCATCGCTGTCATCAACGGTCCCAACCTCGGTTTGCTCGGACGCCGGGAACCTGAGGTCTACGGAACCGACACGTTGGACGACGTGAACGGCGCCGTGGAATCGCTGGGTTCCGAGTTGGGCGTGGAGGTCGAGACGTTCCAGTCCAACTCAGAGGGAGCCATTCTCGACTTCTTGGACGATGCCAGCCATCGGGTCGACGGCTTTCTGGTAAATCCGGGAGGGCTAACTCACACGAGCGTGGCTCTACGTGATGGTCTGGTGGGTGTAGGGCTTCCGTTCGTGGAGGTCCATCTTTCCAATACGATCGCTCGGGAGAGTTTCCGGCGTCATTCTTATCTCTCGCCCGTAGCCAGCGGGGTGGTTCTAGGTTTTGGATCTCAGGGCTATCTTCTAGCGCTGAGAGGGCTCGTGGCCCGAATCACCGGCGAGTAAGAACGCCACTTTACTCCTTCAACAGCCTTCGGGTGTCATGGCCTCGACCGCGGATTTTCGTAACGGCTTGGTATTGGATATCGATGGTCAGCTTTGGACCATCATCTACTTCCAGCATGTGAAGCCTGGTAAGGGCGGGGCGTTCGTTCGAACCAAGCTCAAGAACGTTCTAAGCGGCGCTGTGGTCGACAAGACGTATCGCGCCGGGGAGAAGGTGACTGACGTTCGACTCGAGCGCCGCCCCGTGACGTACAGTTATTCGGACGGGCAGCTCTACCACTTCATGGACCAGCAGACCTACGAGATGATTCCGATTTCTGGCGATCTGCTTGGGGAGGACCAGCTCTGTTACCTGAAGGAGAACATGGAGTGTGAGGGCCTGGTCCACGACGGTACGGTCATCAGTGTCGAACTCCCTCAGTTCGTGGAGTTGGAGATCACCCAGACCGATCCCGGATTCAAGGGCGACACGGCCCAGGGCGGTACCAAACCGGCGACTCTGGAAACCGGTGCCGTAATTCAGGTGCCCCTCTTCATCGAACAGGGAGAGGTGGTGAAAGTGGACCGCCGGGAAGAGAAATACCTGACTCGAGTGTCGTCATGATGGATCTGGACTTTGTTCAGAGCCTCATCAAGGCCCTCGACGAGAGCGGGTTGGATTCCATCGAGATCGAGCGGGGGGGCACCCGCATCCGAATCGCCAAGACGGCTTCTGCCGATACTGGATCCGCCTTGGTCGTGCCTGGGGGCTCAACGCCGCCTCCCGTACCGATGGGCTCCGCCGCCGCACCTGGCCTCGCACAAGAGGGGTCACCGTCTTCCGAGACCTCACCGGGAGATTCGGGACTGATCGAGATTACGTCTCCCATGGTGGGCACGTTCTATAGGGCTCCCGCTCCCGACGCTTCGTCCTATGTCGAAGTGGGTGCCACCGTCTCGCCGGGTGACACGCTCTGTATCATCGAGGCCATGAAGCTCATGAATGAGTTGGAGTGTGAGGTCTCGGGCGTCATTCGCGAGATCTGTGTCGAGAGTTCCGCGCCTGTGGAATATGGGCAGGTACTGTTTCGCGTTTCCCCGTGATCGACGGCCGGGGGGCCGGGCATTCGCAACGCGGCCCACTATACTCCTTCAACAGCCTTCTAGGGGTACGCTGAGTGTTCAACAAGCTGCTGATCGCCAATCGTGGCGAGATAGCCTTGCGGATCATCCGGGCATGCCACGAACTCGGCGTAAAGACGGTGGCGGTATACTCGGAAGCGGACCGGGAATCGCTCCACGTCCGTTTCTCCGACGAGGACGTTTGTATCGGTCCGGCCCCGGCGAAGGACAGCTACCTGAATATCCCCCGGATCATATCCGCCGCCGAGGTTACAGGAGCCGAGGCCATCCATCCTGGGTACGGATTCTTGGCGGAGAACGCCGAGTTCAGTGAAATCTGTCAACGCTCAGACATCGTGTTCGTGGGTCCGAACCCCGATCAGATCCGTTCCATGGGCGACAAGGCGACCGCCCGTTGGACGATGATGGAGCTAGGCGTGCCCACGGTGCCGGGTTCGGACGGCGTCATATCGGATCTCGACGAGGGTGAGAAGGTCGCTGCCGAAATCGGCTTCCCGGTCATGATCAAGGCCTCCTCGGGTGGCGGAGGGAAAGGGATGCGGATCGCCCCCGATGCGGCGTCTTTTGCTGACATGTTTCAAGCGGCGCAAACAGAGGCCGGGGCCGCGTTCGGCGACCCGGATGTCTACCTCGAGAAATGTATCGTCGAACCGAAGCACGTCGAATTCCAGGTGTTTGGGGATCAGTATGGCAGAGTGGTCCACCTCGGAGAGCGAGATTGCTCCATCCAGCGCCGACACCAAAAGTTGATTGAAGAGGCTCCCTCGCCGGTGCTGACGCCTGAGTTGCGGGAAGAGATGGGGGAGGCGGCGGTGAAGGCGGCGAAAGGGATCGACTATGTTGGGGCCGGTACGGTCGAATTCCTCGTCGATTCCGATGGATCCTTCTACTTTATCGAGATGAACACGCGGATTCAGGTGGAGCACCCGGTCACGGAAGTCACGACAGGACTCGATCTGGTGAAGGAGCAAATCCACGTGGCCGCTGGTGAACCGCTGTCGTTCCCGAGCGAGATCCCTCAGGTGCGGGGGCACGCAATTGAATTTCGAGTGAACGCCGAGGACGCTTTTATGGATTTCGCGCCCTGCCCGGGCCTGATCGCGACCTTCCATCCTCCGGGTGGACCCGGAGTCCGGCTCGACACGCATCTGTACAGTGGTTATCAGGTACCGCCGCAATACGATTCCCTGCTTGCCAAGTTGATCGTCAGCGGGACGGATCGGGACGAGACCATCGTGCGTGCGCGACACGCGCTCGAGTCCTTCGTAATCGAAGGGATCAAGACAACGATCCCGTTCCTCCACGAGATTACGCAGAACGATAAATTCGTGGCGGGGGGGGTGGACACCGGATTCGTGGATCGTTTTCTAGCCGAGAGAGCGGCTGATTGATGAAGATCGACGTACATTTCGAGCCCGCCGCTCCACTGCCCGACCTGACCGGGAGCACGGTCGTCGTGATCGACGTCCTACGTTCGACGAGCTCGATGGTGGAAGCTCTCGTTAATGGCGCCCAGGGTGTCTATCCGGTTGCGTCAACCGAAGAAGCAATAAAATTGGCGTCTTCTCTCGGACGGGACGACACCATTTTGTGTGGCGAGGCACGCGGACTCATGATCGAGGGATTCGATCTCGGAAACTCTCCTCTGGAGTTCTCGAGCGAGAACGTGACGGGAAAACGGTTGGTAATGAGCACGACGAACGGTACGCGTGCTTTCTTCCTGGTCGGAGACGCAGTGACGGTCCTGGCTTGCAGTTTCATGAATTTGAGTGCGGTTGCGGTGGCGGCGATGGAGTCCGATTCGATCGTGGTCGTGTGCGCCGGAATGGAGGGGTTGTTCTCTCTCGATGACGCCGTCTGTGCGGGAGCCTTGGTGCAGCGTATCCGGGCTGCGGCCGAGGTCGACGTCGAACTCAACGACGCTGCGATGGGAGCGGTGGAGATGGCTCTGACCTTCCGCGTCAACGCCGATTTCCTCGCATCGACTTCGAATGGCCAGCACCTGGTCGAGATTGGACTCCGAGAGGATCTAGAGATTTGCGCAGAGATCGATCGCTACTCCGTAGTGCCTGAGATGGACGACCGGGTCATCCAGTTGCGTGCGGAGCCTGCGGGGTCCTCCGGGTCCGCCTAAGATGCTGTCTCAGAAGCAACAGAAAGACATCGCGGCCGTCGGCTTGTTGGGTTTGGGTCTCTTCCTGCTGGCGGCCCTAATCCCCGTGACGATGCCCGGCCTGAGGGGTGTGGAGTTTCCTGAGGGTAATGTGATGGGTGTGGTCGGCGCGGTGGTGCGAGGTGTGCTGACCGGCATTGTTGGGATTGCGGCGTTTTTCGTTCCCGGCCTCCTCATTCTCGCTGGGCTCAGGGCGCGCGAGTCACTGTCTGTAACGTGGACGAGACGCCTCTCGATTCTTCTGGGAGGCCTGCTGTTGATCGTGCCCATCGGTCTCAGCGTCCTCGGCCAAGACGGGGAGACAGTGGGCCGATGGGGTGAGTTGGCTGGTCCGGCCCTGGTGACGGCGCTCGGTGTTCCGGGGGGGGTCCTTCTTGTTGTGCTTCTCCTCGTGGCTCTATCAGTGGGCACAATAGGGTGGAATCCGATCGCGTCCTTGGTGGGCGGTGTGGCACAAGGAACGGGCTTCATAGCACGTGCTGCTAGAGCCCTTTTTTCCATGGGGGAGCGCCTCAAGGCCCGTTGGGACCGGCGCTCCAAGGATCGGCTGGAGCGAACGCCCCCGATGGAGTTGCTGAAAGGTGATGAAGTGTCCGACCCCGACTCCGAAGGTGTCGGTGACGATGTGGAGAGCGAGGAGCACGGCGAGTCTTTCGAGGGAGATCTGGAGTCGGCCGGTCGTGCTGGGGAAGGGGGTGGAGACGAGGAGCGGGATGGTGGTGATGTGCGGGACGGTATTGATGAGGGAGACAAAGATGACGACCCGTTTGCGGAAGGAGACGTCTCCGACACTGGACTCCCCCCCATGGAGTTCATGTCGGCGGCGGACGATGAGCATCGTCATGACATGGAGCGGGAGCTCGACGCGCTGGGCGAGGTCTTGATCGAAAAGCTTCGAACTTTCAACGTCGAATGCACGTTGGGGGGCCGGACGACCGGGCCCGTGGTCACGCAGTACGAAGTGATCCCCGCTCCGGGGGTGAAGGTGAATAAGATCGCGAGCCTCGACGCCGACCTCGCCCTTGCGATGAAGGCAAAGAGCATTCGGATCGTTGCACCGGTTCCAGGGAGGGGCGCCGTCGGAGTGGAGATTCCCAACCCCGAGCCGGAGGTGGTCCGTCTACGGGACATCCTCGATTCGCCCACCTATCAGGCCAGTCGCGCCCAGCTCCCGTTGGCGCTCGGCAAGGATCTCAACGGGCGGCCTTACGTAGCCGATCTCCGTGACATGCCACACATCCTCATTGCGGGCGCAACGGGGTCGGGTAAGTCGGTCTGCCTCAATACGATCATCACCAGCTTGGTCTACCGCCACACGCCCAAGACCCTGAGGCTCCTCATGGTCGATCCCAAGATGGTGGAGCTCTCCACGTACCGTTTGCTTCCGCACCTGCGCCACAAGGTCGTCACGGACCCTCAGGATGCTGCTGGGCTTCTCAAGTGGGCGGTCCTGGAGATGGACCGCCGGTACAACCTCTTGAACGCGAACGGCGTGCGCTCGATCGGCGAGTTCAACGAACGCGTCGAGGAAGGCGCGACGCTCCGGCGTTTCGAGCCGAAGGGTGCGGACGACGATTCGGATCGGGGGATCTACGACGAGGGGGTCCTGCCCTACGTGGTGGTTGTCGTCGACGAGTTGGCGGACCTCATGATGACCGTGCAGAGTGCGGTGGAGAGACCACTCACTTTCTTGGCACAAAAGGCTCGGGCCATCGGGATCCACCTGATTGTAGCCACTCAGCGGCCGAGCGTGAACGTGATCACCGGGCTCATCAAGGCGAACTTTCCGTCCCGTATCGCTTTCCGTGTGGCGTCGAAGACCGATTCACGCACCATCCTCGACAAGAATGGCGCCGACAGTCTTCTCGGGAACGGCGATATGCTTTTTCTTCCTCCGAGCACGAGTGAGCCAGTCCGGATTCAGGGCGCCTACATCTCCACGGCGGAGACCGATCGGATGATGGCCTGGTACCGGGATCAGATAGAGATCCGGAACAAGGCCCTGGACGAGGTTGAAGCGGCGAAGGAATCGGACATTCTGGAACAGATGCGAGCCTTCGAGCACGAGGCCGAAATGGCGGTCGGGGCCGAAGACGCGGGGGATTGGGATGACCTCTTCCGTGCGGCCGGCGAAGTGTGCGTGCAGAATCAACAGGGCTCCACGTCGCTACTCCAGCGCAAGCTCAAGGTAGGGTACGGGCGGGCCGCCCGGATCGTGGATCAACTGCACGACGCCGGTATCCTGGGACCGTCCGAGGGTTCCAAGGCGAGGGAAGTGCTCGTCGGGCTCGACGAGCTCGAGACGATCTGCGGGCACCGGGGATTGTAGTGACGGGGAGTCCAGGCGGGTCCCCGCTGGAACGAGCCTGGACACCACCGCGTTCGGAACGGGCCTGTCACTGACCGTGTATGGACGGCGCATGAACGAGCCCGCCCCACATCCGACAATCAAGATTATGATGAACTCGACCGTCTTTGTGCTCAAGGCCGTGATCGTTCCGTTCCTGCTGGCTTCATCCGTCTGGGCGCCGCGGTCGCTCCTAGGCCAAGACGGCCAGGCCTACGAGGCGTTATACGCCGCGAGCGATCGTTACTACGGCCTCGAAACCCTCTGCGCGCACTTCCGGCAGGAAGTCGAACTCACGCTCCGCAGGCGAACGATCCGGAGTGAGGGCACCGTCTGCATGCAGCAGCCCGATCGTTTTTCCATGGACTACTCCGACCCGGATGGGGATGTGTTGATCGTGGACGGGGAGTTCGCCTGGCGCTTCAATCCCAGTATTGATGACAAGCAGGTGATACGATGCTCGGTGGAGGGCGGCGGGGGTGGGAACAACTTCTTCAGCACTTTTCTGGACAATCCGCGCGCGCGGTTCGAGGCGGTGCATGAGGGCCGAGAGCCGATGGGTGAGGGCGTGTCCCACAAGATCGCATTGACGCCGAAGGAGACTGGGGGGGCTGTTGAGTTTCGCTCCGCCGTCGTTTGGCTCCATGTCGACAGCAACTTTATCACGGCCCTGGAAATCCGGGACACCAACGAGCAGATCCGTCGGTTGTGGCTCACCAACATCCGCGTGGGCATCGAGATTCCGCAGGACGTATTTCATTTCGTGCCGCCTGGGGGTACTCACGTGTTTACGCCACCCGGCTGCGAAGGGTGATCCAGGGATGAAAACGAGGGCCTTGCCGGTCTTCCCCTTGGCTCCCGATCCGATCCGGCCAGACGTGTCGCGAGACGTCGAGGCGGTGCGCTTGACCGTCGATCCGATCGGACCCTTGGACGGCCCCCAGATTGGTTTGGTGACGTTGGGGTGCGACAAGAACACCGTGGATTCAGAGAAGATGATGGCGGCGTTGGTGGGACACGGCGCACGGGTGTCGTCCGACATCAGCGGCGCCGACGTGGTGGTCGTGAACACTTGCGGGTTCATCGAATCGGCCAAAGAGCAGTCGATCGACACCATCCTGGAGGCGTGCCGGCTCAAAGAGGAGGGGCGGATCCGTGCGGTGGTCGCCGTGGGATGTATGGTCCAGCGGTACAAGGACGAACTCTCCTCCGAGATTCCCGAGGTCGACCTCTTTCTGGGCCTCTCGGAGATGGCTTCCCTGATACCGGAACTGCGCGACAGCGGTTTTCTCCCGGATTCCCGGGAGAACGCGCCGACGGGTGTGCCTACCATGGAGCGACCGCTTCGGATCCTCTCCACGGAGACACCCCACACATCCTATCTCAAGATCAGCGAGGGATGTGACCACACCTGTGCGTTCTGTGCCATCCCTGGCTTTCGTGGACTGCACCGGTCGGCGCCGCTCCCTGAGTTAGTTGCGGAGGCCGGGGCGCTGGCCCGGCAGGGCGTGAAGGAGCTGAACATCATCTCCCAGGACACGACCTGGTATGGGCGGGATCTGAGGAGAAAGGACAGCTCGGCGCCGCTCCTCCCGGAGTTGCTGCGGGCCTTGGTTGCCGAGACGGACGTGCAATGGCTTCGCCTTTTCTACATGTATCCTTCGGGCATCACCCGGGAGATGGTCGAGTTGATGGCGAGCGAGGATGTTCTCCTCCCCTACCTCGACATGCCGCTCCAACACGGAAGCGACAGGATTCTCGAGGCGATGCGTAGACCCGAACGGCAGGTGGTCATACGGGAGCGCGTGGCCTGGATCCGGGAAGCGATACCCGACGTGACCCTCCGGACGACCGTGATCATAGGATTTCCGGGGGAATCGGAGGACGATTTCCGCGCTATGCTGGACCTCCTGGAGGAGGTTCGGTTCGATCGGGTGGGCGCGTTCACGTATTCCATGGAGGACGGCACTCCGGCGGCTGAGATGCCCGACCAGATCCCGGACTCTCTGAAGCGGGAGCGCCTCGAGCAGCTCATGGACGTTCAGCGTATGATTTCCGCCGAACGCAACGAAGCACTCGTGGGGCGAAGATTCTTGGCCCTGGTCGATGAAGTCCTGGACGACCCCGGCCCGTTCGAAACTGAGGCGGCCGGCCGCCCGGTCGGTGTCGCTCGGACGGTGGGGCAGGCCATCGAGGTGGACGGCGTCACCCACGTTCATCCCTTCGAAGGGCTCACACCCGGACAGTTCGTGACGGTTGAAGTCGAAGATGCGGAGGAGTACGACCTGATCGCGCGGGTTGTGGAGAAGCAATGACCAATGGACCGTGGGCTCGGGCACAGGCTGTAATCCCCGGAGGCGTGAACTCTCCTGTACGTTCCTTCCGTTCGGTGGGGGGTGAGCCCTTCTTTGTGGACCGTGGCGAGGGCGCCCACCTGTACGACACCCGGGGTCGCCGCTACGTGGACTACGTCTTGAGTTGGGGTCCCCTGATCCTCGGTCATGCCCATCCCGTGGTCACGGAGGCGCTGGGGCAACAACTCGACCGGGGCACATCGTACGGCGCTCCGACAGAGGCCGAGGTGGAACTGGCGGAGCGCATCGTCCGTTTGGTGCCGACCGTGGAGATGGTCCGGCTCGTCAACAGCGGGACGGAGGCGACGATGACCGCGCTCCGGCTCGCTCGGGCGACCACGGGGCGTCCCTTGGTGTTGAAGTTCACGGGCTGCTACCACGGGCACGCGGACGCCTTTCTCGTTGCGGCCGGGAGTGGTGTTGCTACGCTGGGTCTCCCGGACTCTCCCGGAGTGTCCGAAACGGTAGCGGCCGAGACTCTGGTGCTTCCGTTCAACGACCTCGCGGCGGTTGAGACCCTGTTCGGCGCGAGGGGGAATGACATCTCCAGCGTGTTCGTTGAGCCCGTGGTCGGCAACTCGGGATTGATTCCCCCTGTGGAGGGATTTCTAGAGGGGCTACGGACCATAACCGAACGGCACGGTACATTGTTGGTCTTCGATGAGGTCATGACCGGGTTCCGGGTTGCCCTGGGGGGCGCGCAGGAGCGATACGGGATCGAACCCGATCTCACCACGTTGGGCAAGGTCATAGGAGGCGGGCTACCCGTCGGGGCCTTCGGTGGCCGCAGGGACCTCATGGAGCAGATCGCCCCTGCGGGGCCCGTGTACCAGGCCGGCACGCTTTCCGGGAATCCACTCGCGACGGCGGCGGGAAACGCGCAGCTCCGTTACCTCGACGAGGAGGACCCCTTCGACGACCTGGCCCGTGCGGCCGAGCGACTGTCGGGTGGTGTCGTGTCGGCGCTTGCCGAAGCGGGGATCCCGGCCACCGGATGTTCTGTCGGATCGATGTGGGGGGTGTTTTTCAGCCAGGAGCCCATCCATTCCTTCGAGGAGGCGCAGGGCGCAGACCTCGACACTTTTCGGGCTTTCCATCGGGCGTGCCTCCATCGCGGTGTGTTTCTTGCCCCGTCTCCTTTCGAGGCCGGGTTCGTATCCACGGCGCATACGTCCGACGTTATCGACGAGACCCTCGAAGTTGTGCGGGAGGCGGCAAGAGAGGTTGCGGCACTCCAGGTTACGTGACGAAGTGAGGATGGCGGATTGATTTTCGACACGGAGGTGAGGCACGGATGACGAAGTGTGTGAATGGGATGAAAATGGTGATTGCAGTAGCGGTGGCTGGTGGGGTCGTCACGTCATTGGTGCCCCTGGAAGCCCGAGCCCAGGATCTGGCAGACTACGATTACGAGAACCTCTCGTTCCGAGGTATGTCCTTCGACGTCGGGTATCTTTGGGCCGACAACGTCGAGAATGCCAGGACCTACGGAGTCCAATTCGATCTTGGGTTCCTCGGGCCCGGCTTCGGACTCACGCCGGGGGTGACGTACTGGAAATCCACGCTGGCTCAGACGGAGGTGGATCAGTTCGAGACTCGGCTCGGCGAGCTCACGACGGACCAGGGAGGGACGGTTCCGCCAGGGGGTTTCGATCTTGGTGTCATCGACAGGAGCGACATCGTGTTGAGCATGGATGGCCAGTACGTATGGACGATACCGTTGAACCTATTCTTCTCAGCGGGAGTTGGATTGTCCGCGCACTTCCTGAGCGGCTCCGGGCAGGCCATCGACGATACCTTCATTGAGGACCTGCTCGGTTCGGTATCCGCAGGCTTCAACATTCACGCGGGCTTGGAGTTCCCGATCACATCTCGCGTGCGTATCAACGGAGGGTCCAAGGTCGAAGTCCTCGGCGATCTCAACTATGTCGAGCTTCGAGGGGGGCTGACGTTCATCTGGGGCGGATTGGCACCGGAGGAGGTCCGGTGACGTCCACGTCCGAGAGCGGTTCTGTGCAGGTCGGCATCCTGGGCGTCGGAGCGATCACCCAGATCGTTCACCTACCCATTCTTTCGGAGCGTCTCGATGTCGATCTTGTTGCCGTCTCCGATCCGGATCACCTGAAGGCGGTGACGCTCGGCGCGCGGTTCGGAGTGCCCCGCGTTCTGTCGAACGAAGAGATACTGAGTGATGATCAGATCCAGGCCGCGGTGATCTGTACTCCGAATCATCTCCACGAGTCACTGGCCATCGAAGCCTTGGAGCGTGGCAAACACGTCCTGGTTGAGAAACCCTTGGCGATGAGTGCGGAGGGCGTGCGGAGGGTGCTTGATGCGGCTGAAGCCTCGGGGCGGCATCTCTCAGTGGGGATGCATCACCGATTCCGACCGGATGTGGGGGCCCTAGCAGCTTTTGTGGCCGGGGGTGAGTTGGGCGACATCTATACGGTGCGGGCCAACTCGCTCACGCAGAGTATGCCCGCCGTGGTCTCCACGTGGCGGCAGGAACCGGAAGAGGCAGGGGGGGGAGCGCTCATGGACCTGGGCGTCCCGATCCTAGATCTCGCGTTCTGGCTTGTGGACTATCCCCGGATCACTCGTGTGACCGCCGTTTTCCGGAGTGGGGAAGCCGAAGTCGAGGAAGCGGCCACCGTGTTTGCCGTGTCCGAGTCCGGCATCGCGTTCAGCGTCGAAGTGAGTTGGAACCTCTTTGCCGAGGCGGACCGGCACCGTGCGCGGGTAATGGGCACCGAGGGATCGGGTTCCCTGCCGCCACTGAATATCAACAAGCAGTTAGGGGGGCGGCCCACGGACGTGACGCCGCGACAACCCAAGGCTCGGGGTGGTGAGCACCGATTCCAGAACGCCTATCGCCGCCTTCTGGATCAGTTCGTGCGGGCCGTTCTCGGTGAAGGCGACTTCTCCGCCCCCGTCGAGCAGGTCCACCTGATGGAGGTCGTCTCAGCGGCCTATCAATCCGCCAGGGAGGGCCGGGAGATCCACCTTGGCGAGGATTGAAACGATGGTCCCGCCGTGGATCCGACGGCCTAGGCGCGCTTTTTACGTGGCTCTCGTGGTTTGTCAGGCGGGGGCGAGTCCGGACCCACTTCTAGCGCAAGTCGGCGCGCCGCCTGCACCCGCTGGAGCCCCACTCGGTTCCCACCTCCAGATCTCGCTGATGACCATCGGACCCGGCGACATCTATTGGGAGCGCTTCGGCCACAACGCTCTCGTCATTCGAGATGAACGGGCTCGGACGGAGATCGCGTACAATTGGGGGATGTTCGACTTCAACGCGGAGGGCTTCTGGCCCCGGTTGGCACGAGGCCGCATGCAGTACTACATGCAGGGCTTCCTGGCTTCGGATTGGCTCGGCGTGTACCGCCGGGCCAACCGCGATGTGTGGGTCCAGACGGTGAGTCTCACGCCCTCAGAACGCCTCGAGCTTCAAGCCCTGCTGACCGAGATGGATACCGATGCCAACCGCCACTATCGCTACGACTACTATCGGGACAACTGCTCCACCCGAGTCCGTGACGCGCTGGATCGTGTTCTCGGCGGGCAGATCCGAATGGCGACGGAAGGCACGGACACGGGGGCGACGTATCGTTGGCACACTGCTCGTTTGCTTCAGCCTGTGCCCCTAGCCTACGCCGGAATTCAATTCGTGGTGGGGAATCGCGGTGACGAGACGATTTCTGCCTGGGAGGAAATGTTTCTCCCGCTGCGTCTCAGGGAGCACCTCGAAGATGTCCGGATCGTGGACGCGGAGGGACAACCAGGTCCCCTCCTCGGCGAAGCGGTGCAGGTGGTCGAAGCCGTGGGACGCGAACCGATACCACTGGCTGCTCCCGACTTGCGACTCCCTCTGCTCCTGTTGGGCATCATCGTCGGCGCGTTTTTCGCCGGATTCGGTTGGGTGGCGGGTGAGGGGAAACGCTGGGGGCGCTGGGCCCTGGCCCTGTCCGGAGCCATATGGAATGGGGGCGTGGGTTTTTTCGGCACGGCGTTGCTACTGTCGTGGCTCCTCACGGACCACGTTTTCTGGGCGCTGAACGAGAACGTATTTCAGGCGAACCCCTTCTCGCTCCTGCTGGCGGTCGTGCTTGTTCGAGAGGCGCTGAAGCGGAGTGAGGGGCGGGCCGGAGTCTGGGCGGGTATCCAGATCGATCATGTGGCCAAGTTGGTGGTGGGCTTGGCGATCGCCGGATTCTTTCTTCAGGTACTCCCGGGGTTCGACCAAGTTAACGGTGAGGTCTTGGCCGTGCTGTTGCCCGCTCACGTGGGACTTGCCTGGGGGGTGCGTCGGGCTTGGCGGGCCTCCACGGTATGATTCTGGAGCGCGGCCACCGGCTGCTTCCGACGGCATCGGCCTTGGCGGGGGTCAGCGCGTTCCCTCCCTTCCATTTCCTGATCCCGTCGTTCGTCGCGCTGGTTCCGTTGGCGGTCTGGGTGGCCGACCAGAATGACCTAGGGGAGGACTCTGTCCCCCTAAGGGTTTTCCGGGGCGGTGTGTGGTTTGGTGTTCTCTACTTCGGGCTGCTCCTGTACTGGATGCCTCTGGCGCTGGCGGCCTTCACTTGGTGGGCCGTGCCCGCCTATTTGACCACCATCATGGTGTTGGCGCTTGGCGCGGGGTGCTTCACCTGGGCGCTCCACCGTCTGACCCATTTCGGTCGAGTCCCTCTTTGGCTGGCACTGCCGTTGACTTGGACAGCCCTCGAGTGGGCGCGAGCCCACGTGCCAGGAGGCCTGGCCTTTCCGTGGTTGGGGTTGGGAACGTCCCTCACGGGCTACCCCGAACTCGTGGGCTCGGCCGAGCTGGTTGGTGCGCGCGGGATCACGCTGTGGATCGCCCTGCTCAACGGGTTGATCGCTGAGGCCGTATGGGCTGCCCGGGCAGGCGCCGGCTCTCGAATCTTGGCACGTTGGGCGACGGCGTTCGTTCTCGTGTTGGCTGTGCCCGCAGGCTGGGGTTCCTGGCGAGCCCGCACGCTTCCTGTCCGGGCCGTCGGCCAAGTCGCCGTGGTTCAACCCAACATCGCGGCGCAGTTCAGGTTGGACGGAGTCACGAGCAATGACAGCACGGAGGTCGCCTTGATACGGCTCTCGCCCGAGCGGGACGGGCTCCCCTCGGGTTTCGCTGAGCCGGACGAGCCCTCCCCGGATCTCGTTGTCTGGCCTGAGGTGACGTTCTTCGGACCGATCGAATCGGATGATTCGCTACAGGAGCGGGTCCTGGCATTGGCGGAGAGGTGGTCTGCTCCTGTCGTCTTCGGCGGGATCGGCGAGACCGTGACGGAAGACGGTGATACGATCCCCATGAATTCGGCGTTTCTGACGGGGAGGGACGGCCACTTTACGGATTTCAAGTACAACAAGCACCGGATCGTGCCTCTGGTCGAGGGTGCCCCGTTCAGCTCCGGCGCGTGGCTGGAGGGCGGCTCTCAGGTCGATTCCTATGGGAGGGGAAGGGGTCGGCCTCTCGGAACTATGGGGGCGGGGATCCGTTTCGGCATTCTCATCTGTAATGAGTCCATCTTCGCCAGCCATGCCCGCGCCTTTCGGTTGCTGGGGGCCGATGTCTTCTTGAATCTCACCAACGACGGGTGGTTTGGTGGGGAGGCTTGGTATACCAGAACGTCTGCCCTTTGGCAGCACCCCGCGCATCTGGTCATGAGGGCGATCGAGCAACGGGTCGGGGTCGCGAGGGCTGCCAACACAGGCTTCTCGCTCTTCGTCGATCCAATCGGCCGTGTCTACGGCCAGACCGAATTGTTGCAGGAGGTTGTCCGCAGCGAGACGATTTACACGAGTGACGTTTTGACCGTGTATACGCGCACCGGCGACGTAGCCGGTTGGACGGCCCTGCTCGTGACGCTCGGGCTCTTGCTCATTCCGGCTCCTTGGTCTCGCCCCGCTTGAACTCGACTCCGGCAATTTTTATATTCCTCGCGGCTGAAGACTGGGCGCCAGAGCGCCGCTTGATCCAAGGTCACGGCCCCCTGTTCGTCGTTTCCGGAGATGGATCATGAAGAACGATATCCACCCCGACTACATGTCGGCCACGGTCACCTGCGCTTGCGGGAATAGATTTGAGACGATGGCCACGCAGCCGGAGGTTCACACGGACATCTGCTCTGTGTGCCATCCGTTCTATACTGGCAAGCAGCGCCTTGTGGACACCGCCGGGCGGGTTGAGCGCTTCAAGAAGAAGTACGACAAAGTCAGTTCTTAGTAGGTCGGGCCCAGGCCCCATTCGCCCATGACTAACCTCGGAGGGGCCGATCCGCGGCTCCTCGAACGCCTCCGCGAAATGCAGCAGCGTTTCGAGGGCGTGAACGAGTCGCTGGCCGATCCGGACGTCAACCAGAACGTCGATCGCCTCAGAGTCCTTGGGCAAGAGCGTGCTGAACTGGAGCCTGTGGTCCACGCCGCGGATGAGCTCCTCCGCTTGGTGGAAGAACACGAGGGGGCGTCGGAGCTTCTCCGGGAGGCCTCGGACCAGGAGTTACGCGATATGGCTGGGGAGGAAGTTGCGTCCCTGGAAGCTCGCATCGAGTCACTGGGGGCCGAAGCTTGCCTCCTACTCATCCCCAAGGATCCACTGGACGATCGCGCCGCCGTCGTGGAAATCCGCGCGGGAACGGGTGGAGACGAGGCGGGGCTGTTCGCGAACGATCTTTTCCGCATGTACCGGCGAGTGGCCGAGCGAGAGGGCTGGACGGTCGAGTTGATGAACAGGTCCGAGGGGATCCCCGGGTCCCTCAAGGAGGCCATCTTCACGGTGCGGGGGAAAGGGGTGTACGGCCGTCTCCGTTACGAGTCGGGAGTCCACCGGGTCCAGCGTGTGCCGGAGACCGAGAGCCAGGGCAGGATTCATACGTCTGCGGCGACCGTCGCGGTCTTGCCCGAAGCGGACGAGGTGGATCTGGCGATCGATGCCAAGGACCTACGCTACGATGTGTTCCGCTCCTCAGGCCCGGGTGGTCAGTCCGTGAACACGACCGATTCGGCGGTGCGTATCACCCACATTCCGACCGGACTGGTGGTGTCCTGCCAGGATGAGAAGTCCCAACTCAAGAACAAAGCCAAGGCCCTCAAGGTGCTCCGGAGCCGCCTGCTGGACCAAAGGGTCGCGGAGCAGGAGGCGGAGCGCTCCCGTCAACGGAGGGCTCAGGTCGGAACGGGCGACCGCTCCGCCAAGATCCGTACGTACAACTTCCCTCAGAGCCGGGTCACCGACCACCGAATCAAGCTTACGGTTCACACGCTGGACCAGGTGTTGGATGGAGACTTGAACGAGGTGCTCGAGGCACTTCGTCTGGCGGATCAGGAGGAGCGGATCCGGGGCGAAGAGGAATGAACGACCTCGCAAAGCTGGCCGAGTTGGAAAGAGATTCCGAGGTCGGCGTTGCAAACACGGGGGAGTCCTGGACGATCCTCCGCATGATCCTTTGGAGTGCGGAGTACCTCAAGAACAAGGGTGTGGAGACCGGGCGTCTGGATGCCGAGTGGCTGCTCGCGGCGGCGTTGGGCGTCGACCGACTCCAGCTATACCTGAAGTATGACCGTCCTTTGAGCTCCGAGGAGCGAGAGGCCTTCAAGCCGCTACTCCGTCGCCGCGCCGGCCGGGAGCCGCTACAGTACATCATCGGCCGGACCGGATTTCGGGAGCTCGAGTTGAAAACGGATCCCCGTGTATTGATCCCGCGTCCCGAGACAGAGGTACTCGTCCAAGAGGTACTGGATTGGGCGTCGGCCGGGGCAGAAAGCGTATGGGACATGGGCACGGGGGCGGGTGCCGTGGCGCTTTCGCTGGCGGCAGAAGGAACATGGACGAGAGTAGTCGCTACGGACGTTTCGCCCGAGGCCCTTTCCGTGGCGGCGGACAATGCGGAACGTTACGACTTGGGCGGACACGTCGAGTTCCGGGAGGGCTCGCTCTTCGAGCCGTTGGAAGAGGGGGAACGATTCGACGTCATCGTGTCGAATCCGCCGTACATAGCGGAGGGTGAGAAGGGGGAGCTCCAGCCCGAGGTTCGCGATTGGGAGCCTCCCGAGGCTTTATTCGCGGGGGCGGACGGCTTGGACGTGATTCGGCAGCTGGTCGCCGGAGCACCGAAGCACTTGTTGTCCGGTGGCTTGCTGGCGCTCGAATGTGGCCTCGGCCAAGCGGAAGGTATTGCTGCCGATGTACAAGCGACGGGTGCGTTCGGCGCAGTCCGGATCCGCGCCGACCTAACTGGGCGCCCGCGGTTCGTGACGGCCGAGCGAGGGGCTGTGTGACCGCGTGGATGTATTCGTGACAGGAACCCACAGAACAAGAAGGCTACAGGAATGTCGATGACACGACTGACAGAGATGGCGAAGGATCTGGGCAAGGCTCTTGCACAGACTGAGGAATACCAGGCCCTCAAGCGGACGGTTTCGGGTACGGCGGATGATCGGGAGCTGGTTGAACTTCGAACGGAGTTGGAGGGTCTCGAAGGCCAGATAGAGGCCGCGCTGCGAGCGGGGGATGAGCCGACCGAGGAGTTGAAGACCGGCTACGAAGAGGCTGTGGAACGCCTTCAAGTGAACGCCACGTACCAAAGTCTCGTTTCGGCACAGACGAATTTCGACAAGGTGCTACGCAAGGTGAACCAGACGATCCAGGAGGGCATCACCGAGGGCGCCGAGAGCCGGATCATCATGCCGTAACATGCTGATCGGGGCAGATACGGGGCATGTGAGAGGAGTGACGAGGGCATAAGGTATGAGCGGGAATCTGAATGATCTCCGGGATCGGGTATATCCGATTATCGACCCGATCACGCGTTGGCTGGTGCGGCGAGGGGTACATCCGAATCTCATTACCACGAGTGGATTCGCCTTTACCGTCCTAGCTGGTTTCATGTATGGTATTGACCACGTCCGTACGGCCGGGTTCTTGGTTCTTTTGGGTGGGGCTCACGATATCTTCGACGGTCGAGTGGCCCGGTTCGGCGGTCTCGCGTCCAAGTTTGGCGCATTCTATGATTCCGTGCTCGACAGGATCAGCGAAGTCGCGATCTACATCGGGCTCATCTCGCTCTACAACCAGTATGAGATGTCGCTTTTGAACATCGGAATGATCTACATGATCGCCCTGGCCATGGCGGGTTCGCTCATCATCAGCTATTCCCGAGCGAGAGCGGAAACGTTGGGACTGGACTGCTCGGTTGGCCTCATGCAAAGAGCCGAGCGGGTTGTCCTTCTCGGGGTGGGATCCTTGATTTTCGGCCTAAGTTGGGATGGCCTTGTGCTCAGCGGCATCATCGTGATTTTTGCCATCCTCACGAACACCACTGCGATTCACCGAATTGTTTGGGTCCACCGGCAAGCTGCTGGTGTACCTCTCGACGAGTAACACCGTGGCGTCCCAGTCCTGGGTGCGTGTGATTTGGCCGACCAAGGAGATACAACGTGAAAGAACGTCCTGAGATTCGCCCGGCGGAGGGACGCCTCGGAGTGCTGCTTCCAGGCATGGGCGCCGTCGCGACCACCACCATTGCGGGTGTCCTACTCGCGCGTAAGGGGTTGGGGAAACCCATCGGGAGTCTCACTCAGATGAACACGATTCGTCTAGGTCAACGCACCGAGAACCGCACGCCTCTCATCAAGGACTTCATCGGGTTGGCGGGGTTGGATGACATCGTATTCGGCGGCTGGGATCCGATCCCGGACAACGCGTATGAGAGCGCTGTCAACGCAGGTGTGCTCCGTGCCGAACACCTCGATCCTATCAAGGACGAGTTGTCGGCCATCGCGCCCATGGCCGCCGCGTTCGACACCAATTACGTGACCCGCCTGGATGGTCCGAACAAGAAGACAGGCGCCAACAAGAGGGAAATCGCGGAGGCGCTGCGCGAGGACATCCGAAACTTCAAGGTGGAGAACGGTTGCGACCGCCTTGTCATGGTCTGGTGCGGATCGACAGAGATCTTTCTCCGCCCGGGACCGACACATGAGACCGTGGCGTCCTTCGAGACCGCCATGGAGCAAAGTGATCCGTCGATCGCGCCGAGCATGCTCTATGCGTACGCCGCACTAATGGAGGGTATCCCTTATGCTAACGGAGCCCCCAATCTCTCGGCTGACTTTCCGGCGTTCGAGGACCACGCCAAGGAAAACGGCCTTCCCATTTGCGGGAAGGACTTCAAGACCGGCCAGACACTCATGAAGACCATCCTGGCCCCCGGGTTCAAGGCTCGCATGTTGGGCGTCAACGGTTGGTTCAGCACCAACATCCTCGGAAATCGTGACGGAGCGGTGCTGGATGATCCGGCCAGCTTCAAGACCAAGGAGGAGTCGAAGCTTGGCGTGATCGATCACATACTGCAGCCGGAGCTCTACCCGGAGCTGTATGGGGACATCTATCACAAGGTCCGGATCAACTACTACCCGCCTCGCGGAGACGACAAGGAGGGTTGGGACAACATCGACATCTTCGGTTGGCTGGGATACAAGATGCAGATCAAGGTCGACTTCTTGTGTAAGGACTCGATCCTCGCGGCCCCGATCGTGCTCGATCTGGCCCTTTTCATGGACCTTGCGGGAAGGGCTGAGTTAGGCGGAATCCAGGAGTGGCTCTCGTTCTACTTCAAGAGTCCACAGTGCGCGCCGGGTCTCTATCCGGAGCATGATCTCTTCATCCAGAACTGGAAGCTCAAGAACACGCTTCGGTGGCTTGCCGGGGAGGATCAGATCACGCACTTGGGCCGCGAATATTACGAGTAGTGGAGATGCAGCGGGTACAGGCGGAACGACCGGAAGGGGAGTCGAACCAGGGACGGTTCGTGGCGCTGGAGGGTGTCGAAGGTGCTGGCAAGAGCACGCAAGCCCGCATGCTGGGAGATTGGCTGGAAGGTTGCCGAATCCCCTTCACGCTGACTCGAGAGCCCGGCGGCACCGAGGTGGGAGAGGCGATCCGGAACGTGGTACAGGACCGGCCTGAACTGTCGATTCCTCCCGAGACCGAGCTTCTGCTCTATTTGGCTGCGCGTACGGCGTTCGTAAAAGAGGTCGCTTTGCCGGCCCTCGAAAGGGGCGAGCTCCTGATCGCGGACCGTTTTTCCCTGTCCACCTACGCCTACCAGGGATACGGGCGGGGCCTGGACCTCGACGATGTGCGCAGAATGGACCGATTCGCCTCCGGCGGTCTGGCGCCCGATATCTATCTGGTGCTCGATTTGCCGGTCGAGGAGGGCAGAGCCCGGCAGAAGGCGGCAGGAAAACAAGAGGATCGCCTCGAGAGCTCCGGCGAAGAATTTCTGGAAGCGGTGGGCGGGGGCTATCGTGAACTCGCCCGGACGGACGAGAGCGTCCGGTTGGTAGACGCGCGCGGAACGCCGCCCGAAGTCCACATGAGAGTGCGTGAAGTCCTGCGGCGCGAGTTGCCGGAAACTTTCGCTATTTGTAGGGATTAGTTCTCTTGGTAATAGGCCGCATGGGTCGGCTGAAAGTGAAACGGACTTGAACGATGGCCGAAAACGATAACATGAACTCCCAGATGAGGCCTCAGCTGAGCCCCGGCTCGCTTTGGGGACCCTTGGTCGTGCTCGTGGTCGCTCTCGTCACGGGAGGTTGGTTTCTCCAGCGCGGAGTCGCGCAGTCGACCAACGTCTATCTCCAGGCCAGGTTATTCCAGGAAGTTTTGGACTACGTTACGGAGCAGTACGTCGATCCGGTGGACCAGTCCGCGCTCATCGAGTCCGCTATCACGGGCGTTCTCGAGGAATTGAATGACGCCCATACGTCCTTTATCGACTCCGAAACCTGGGATGCATTCCGGTTTCGGAGCGGGGCCGACGCCGACTACGGGGGTGTCGGTCTCGAGATCCAGAAACAAGGCGAATGGGTGACGGTGATCACGCCTCTCCCGGGGGGACCAGCGCTGCGGGCGGGGATCCGGGCCGGTGACCGCGTCATAGACGTGGAAGGCGTGTCCGCGAAGGATTGGGCGACCGACCAAGCAGCCAATCTACTGAGGGGAAGACCCGGAACCGACGTGTCTCTACTCATCGATCGCCCGGGTGTCGACGAGCCGATTCCGTTCACGTTGACCCGCGCGGTGATCGAACTGCTTTCTGTTCCTTTTGCAACGATGTTGGAGGAAGGTGTCGGGTACATCCCGCTCGCGGTTTTCAGTGAAACCTCTGGACGTGAGGTGCACGATGCGATCGAGCGCCTTCAGGAGGAAGGACTGACGTCCCTGATCCTGGATCTACGGGACAACCCCGGAGGATTGCTAGAGGAAGGTGTCGGTGTGGCGGACCTTTTCCTCGAAGACGGGTCTCCCATCCTAGAGACACGTGGGCGAGCCGCCGGACAGGACCAGCACTACGGTGCGGTGAATCCCGAAATGGTCCCCGGGCTTCCGGTGGTCGTGCTCGTGAACGAAAGAAGTGCCAGTGCTTCCGAGATCGTTGCCGGCGCGCTTCAGGATCACGATCGTGCCCTCGTGATGGGGAACCGGACCTACGGGAAGGGCTCGGTGCAAACGCTTTTCCGGCTCAGTGGCGGGAGTATCCTCAGGCTTACGACGGCGCGCTGGTTCACCCCAGTGGGAAGGTCCATTCAGATCGTCCGCGACGAGCCGGAAGGGAGCGCTCTTCCCGTCGAGAGCCTGACGTTGGGGGTGGGAGGGGAGCCGGTCACCAGGGGTGCTCCTGAAGAGCTGCCGACCCAGGAGTCCCTGGGCGGGCGCACGATATATGGCGGGGGCGGTATCACGCCCGATCTCGTCGTCCTGCCTGACACGCTGTCGGCGAGTGAACAGGCCTCGGTCCAGCGCCTCTTCCGTTCGGCGGGCATATTCGCCACTGCTTCGTTCAACCACGCCGTCTCTTACGTACAGGATCACGCAGATCTGGAGCCCGGGTTCACGCTTTCTGCGGCGGATTTGGATCGCTTCTATCAGACTCTCGTCGACGAGCATGAGGTGGTGCTCGACGAATCGGACTTCATGACCGCCCAACGCTACGTGAGGTATCAACTCGAGCGTGAGATCGCTCTCCAAGCATGGGGTAAAGAGGGTGCGTTTCTCCGCACCCTGGGGAACGACGGGCTGCTCAGAGATGCGATCGAGATTCTGAAGCGGGCGGAAATACCCGAGGCCCTTTTCGATTTGGCTAGCGATGCGCGACAGACTCAGGCCGTGGGCGCATCCGCTTCCGGTGTCCCCGGTCTCAACTGACCCAAGAAAGCCTTCGGCTGCCCCAGCCCATCTGGTAGTGTAGAGAGGTCCGCCCGGTGATGTTCGTCGATCGTGTCGTCATCAATGTCTACGGAGGAGCGGGGGGAGCGGGCTCCGAAGCCTATCGGAGGGAGAAGGGCGTGCCGCGCGGCGGTCCGGCCGGTGGCGACGGGGGAAACGGGGGAAGTGTGGTCATGGTCGCCGACGCGCAGCTTTCGACTCTTCTGGACCTCCGCTACAAGCAACACCACCGCGCCGACCGCGGCCGTCACGGATCCGGAAAAAACAAGACGGGCAAGAGCGGGGACGATCTGATCGTTTCCGTGCCGCCGGGTACGGTGATCAAGGACGCCGACACGGACGTCGTTCTCGGAGAATTACTCGTGCCTGGCGACCGGATCGTGGTCGCCCAAGGGGGCCGGGGTGGAAGGGGGAACACGCATTTCGTAACATCCACGAATCAGACACCGATCCGGTGGGAGCCAGGGGGGGCCGGTGAAGAGCGCCGGGTGGAGGTCGAGCTCAAGTTGATCGCCGACGTAGGGCTCGTCGGGGAGCCCAACGCAGGCAAGTCGACCTTTCTGGCCGCTGTGTCGAAGGCACGGCCGAAGGTGGCGGATTACCCGTTCACGACGCTCGCCCCAAATCTGGGGATCGTAGAGTTGCCCGATTTCCGCACCTTCGCGGTGGCGGACATTCCGGGTATAGTCGAAGGAGCCCATGAGGGAAAGGGGCTGGGCCTCCAGTTTCTCAGGCATATCGAGCGGACCCGCACGCTGGCCCTCATGGTTCCGGTCGACGCGCCGGACCCCGGGCAGGTCTACCGGGAATTGCGTGAAGAACTTGCCTCCTACTCGGAAGAACTGGGCGCGAGGCCGCACTGCTTGGTTCTAACGAAATCTGATCTTCTCGGGCCGAAGGACGATCCTCCGGTCTTAGACGCTCCGGATGCGTGGGGGGTCTTTACCGTGTCTTCGGTTGCGAGGAAGGATCTCTCCCTCCTGCTGGAGTCGCTGTGGTCGAAGATTCGGGAAGTCGTCGACGCAGAAGCCACCGGTGAAGCCACGGCCACGGGAGACGACGGTTGGGATACTCCCTGAGCGTGAGTTCCCCGGAGCGGGCTCGTGAGATCCAGTCCGTCTTGCGGCTCAGTTGCGTGCCTGGAATTGGCCCGCGGGCCCTTTGGCGGATCCGGAACCGATTCGGATCCGGCCGGCGAGCGCTGGCCGCCAGGCCGGGGAAACTCGACGACGCGGCCGGGATGCGCTTTCGCCGGGCGTTTTGATGAAACCGTCCGCATCGGCGGCCGTGCCGGTCCTCGATCCTCCTCCGGCGCCGGGCGCCATTCGATCGGTTTACGTTCACGCCCCGTTCTGTGCCCGCCGGTGTTTCTACTGTGATTTCGCAGTGAAAGTCGCGTCGGCCGATTGTGGTGCGTGGCTGAGCGCCCTAGGAGCGGAGGTCCGGGCCTTGGAGAGAGAGGGAGCGTTTCTACTGGACGATACGCTTGATACGCTATACGTCGGTGGGGGGACACCCTCACTTCTCGGCGCATCGGCGATGGAAGGACTACTGACCGTGATTGGGGAGGAGCGCTTGCGGCACTCCGACCTCGAGTGGACCGCCGAGGCGAACCCGGAGAGTTTTACAAAGGACGTGGCCGAGGGTTGGCGGCGCGCCGGTGTGAATCGAGTCAGCCTTGGAATCCAGACCTTTCACGCGCCGTCGCTCCGGTGGATGGGACGGCTACACGGAGCGGAGGGAGCCCGCGATGCGGTCCGAATCGGAAGGGAGGCTGGCTTCGCCAACCTCAGCGTCGACCTGATCTTCGGCCTACCGGACCATCTGGGGCGGGATTGGGAGGGCGACCTAGACCACACCCTTTCTCTCGATCCCGATCACGTAAGTCTTTATGGCCTGAGCGTTGAGTCCGCTACGCCCCTGGGTCGTGCGGTGGCCGAAGATCGTGAGACCCTTCCCTCCGAGGGACGATATGAGCAGGAGTATCTCCTGGCGGTGGATCGGCTGGCGGAAGCCGGATACGCGGCGTACGAGGTGTCCAACTTTGCTCGGCCGGGATTCGCGTCTCGGCACAACTCAGCCTACTGGTCGGGAGAACCGTATGTGGGGTTGGGGAACGGAGCACACAGCTACCGGCATCCGGTCCGCAGATGGAACCTTCGAGACTGGGACGCCTACCGAGCCGGAGCCGGGGGCCTTGGTCTGCCGGTGGACGGCGAGGAGGAACTCGACCTCGCCGAAGTCCGGCTCGAGCGTATTTGGCTCGGACTGAGAACGAGGCGGGGGATCTCTTTGCAGGATCTACCTGTTTCAGCTACGGATCGGGTCCGGAGTTGGGAGGAGAATGCTCTAGCGGTGGTGGAAGGGAATGTCGTGCGACTCACACCAATGGGATGGCTGGTCATGGATCGCCTCACCGTCGAATTGGACGAGATTATGGGAGGGTGATCGCCACCGACGCCGTTTCTCGATATTTTTAACCATGAACACAGATAGCCTCCAATCGATTGGTCAGGATCTCTCCGAGCGCGAGCGACGGGTGCTCGAGGCCGTGGTCCGCACGTACGTAGATTTTGCGGAGCCGGCCGGGAGTCGAACGCTGGCGAAGAGGTTCGATCTCGGCGTTTCGCCGGCCACGGTCCGGAACACGATGAGCGACCTCGAGACCAAGGGCTATCTCTTCCACCGTCATACCTCCGCCGGCCGTATTCCAACAGACCACGCGTATCGGTTCTACGTGGACCGGATCATGCGCCCGCAACCGCTGACGGACAACGAGCGTGAGCGCCTCGTCCAGGAAATCGAGATCGGAGCACCTTCGGCGGTAGAGAGGCTCGTACAGCGTGCGATCCGGGCGCTGAGCGTGCTTTCAAGAGAGTTGGGCGTGGCTGTCGCTCCAAGTCTCGAGGAGGCGATCGTTGAGCGACTCGAGCTGATTCAGGTGTCGAGTGCGAAGCTTCTGATGGTGATGACGATCAGGAGCGGGTTTGTCCACACGGTCTACGTCGATCTGCCTGGCGAGGTTCAGGCCGATGTCCTGACGAGCGTGACACAGGTCCTCAACGAGCGGCTCGCGGGCCTGACCCTCCTCGAGATAAGTGAAAGCCTGCCCGAGCGACTGAGGGATACCGGGATAGGCGACGGCCGAGGGGCCGACGAACTCTTGAACATTTTCATTCAGTCCAGTTCCGAACTGTTCGGTTGGACGTCACTGCAAGGGGGCGAGGTCCACCTCGGCCAGACCAGCGTACTGGCGTCTCAGCCGGAATTCAACACCGGAGCGCGGCTCAAAGGGCTCATCGAGCTGACGGAGCAGAGGGCTTTGCTGGCTGACGTTCTCGGGAACAGAGAGCACCAGGGTGGACTAAAGATCACCATCGGCAGCGAGAACCCTGAGGAGGCTCTGTCCGACTTCACGTTGGTCACAGCGGAATATCGGGTCGGACGACTCAAGGGTGTGATCGGCGTCATCGGTCCCACTCGGATGCCGTACGAAAAGGTGATCGCGATCGTCGACTACACGTCGACTCTAGTCAACAACGTTCTCGGTGTATAAGACAGCACGCTGCACCGGATCTCCGTAGGGGTAAATGGCCGACTACTATGAGTTGCTGGGCGTCTCGAAGAGCGTCGGCACGGACGAAATCAAGAAGGCGTACCGAAAGCTCGCCTTGAAGTACCACCCCGATCGGAACCAGGGATCGAAGGAGGCCGAGGACCGATTCAAGCAGGTGACTGAGGCTTACGAGGTTCTCCGCGATCCCGAGAAACGCTCCATCTACGACCAGTACGGGGAGCAAGGGTTGAATCGGGGTGCTGGCGGGGCGAGCGGATTCGGGGGTTTCGACTTTTCCGACGCCCTCGACGTCTTCATGAGGGACTTCGGAGGGTTCGGCGACCTTTTCGGAGAAAGGCAACAGAGAGGTGGATCCCGGTCGAGGCCCAAAGGTGAGGCCATCAAGGTTCGGGTGCGCATCTCGCTGCAGGAAGTGGCCACGGGCGTGGCGAAGACGCTCAAGGTGGCCATTCTGGACACTTGCGAAAGGTGTTCGGGAACCGGGAGTGCCGACGGAGCTGCGCCCGGTATCTGCGCCACCTGCCAGGGTTCGGGAGAGGAGCGTCAGGCGCAACGAACGGTGTTCGGGCAGTTCATCAGCGTGGTTCCGTGCCGCACGTGCCGGGGTGAAGGTCGTGTGATCGAAGAGCGGTGCCCGCAATGTCACGGTGAAGGCCGGGCCCGCTCTCAGCAGCCTATCAAGGTCGAGATCCCGCCCGGTGTGACATCCGAAAACTTCATTACGCTGCGTGGCGAAGGCAACGTAGGACTGAGGGGCGGGCCGCGCGGCGAAGTCCTGGTGCTGATTGAGGTCGAGGAGGATTCCCGTTTTGTCCGCGACGGTGCGCACCTGAGATACGACTTGCCCATCACCTACTCTCAGGCGGTCCTGGGTGATGAGGCCGAAGTGCCGACCGTGGACGGTACGGTCCGAGTGACCATCCCGCAGGGTATTCAGAGCGGGGAGGTCTTGCGCCTCAGAGGCCACGGGCTTCCGGAGTTGCACGGGCGAAGTAAGGGGGACCAACTCGTGCGAATCGTGGTGTGGACGCCGGATCGTTTGACGCCCGAACAGGAAGAGGCGATTCGTGCGCTGCAGGAGGTGGAGGACCCGGCGCCGGAGCAGCTCGATGGAGATTCAGGGAGGAGCATCTGGTCCCGGGTCAAAGAGGCCTTCACACAGGCGTGATGGACGCCTCGGCTTCCTCCGCCACCACACCCGAGCGCTGGTTGGCTCTTTCGGTTGACCGCATCTCCCCAATGGAATCTGAACTCTTGGTCGAGCCCCTGCTCGGCCTGGGCGCACGGAGTGTGCAGGAGGTCGAGGGTCGATTGATTACGTATGTGGCTCCCCCCGTCGATCCGGAGGCGTTCGTGAAGCGGGCGCAGGACGTGCTTCGGGAGGCCACGGGACTGGACCATGTTACCCTTACTTGGGGCTGGCAGGAGCACCAAGACTGGTCTGTCTTGTGGAGGCAGGGGCTGGGACCAATAACCATCACGGACCGTTTGGTTGTAACCCCCAGTTGGTGCGACGCAGAAGTTCCCGAGGGGGCGGTGTTGGTCACGATCGACCCCGGTATGGCGTTCGGGACGGCCGAACATGAGACGACGCGGGGGGCTCTCAGGCTGATGGACCGAGCCCTGTCCCCTGGGGAGCGTCTCCTCGATGCCGGATGTGGTTCGGCCATTCTCGCGATTTCCGCCGCTCTGCTTGGTGCGCATCGAGTACTCGCGGTGGACATGGATCCGTATGCTTATGAAGCCGCCCGGGAAAATACCATCGTAAATGGAGTCACCAACTCGGTCAGCGTCGAGCAAGCTGAAGTGACCCCGGTTTGGCTACGTGGACGAGGGCTATTCGACGGTATTTTGGCCAACATTCAGACGGCGGTCCTGGTCCCGCTCCTGGAGAGCTTCGCGGGGGCACTGAAGTCCGGCGGATGGTTGATACTGAGCGGGATCACAGAAGAAGAATGGGGTCATGTGTCGCGGGCTGCAGCCCTCCTTGAATTTGGGCTCGAGGATGTTGACAACGAGGGAGAATGGCGCACGGGGTGGTTCAGGCGCTTGGGCGCCTTCTAGGCGCTCCGCTATGGCCCTGATGATCCCCTTCAGGTCGCGGGCCACAGCATCGGCTGTTTGCTCCCAGGATATGCGGAGGGTGGGGGCCACCCCATGGCTCGATGGGACTGCCTTGGATAGCTTCCCAGCTATGTCGGAAGATCTGAAATCGAAGCTCCGAAACGACCTCGTCGCGGTGCGTAAAGCGCGAAACCGATTGGGCACCGTGGTTCTTACCACCCTCCTTTCGGAGGTGCGTAACCGCGAGATCGAAGTCGGCGAAGAGTTGGATGACGAGGGGATTCAGGCCGTCGTCGCCAAGGCGATCAAGCAGCGGCGTGACTCGGCGGAGCAGATGCTGGAAGCCGGACGTCCGGAGTTGGCTGAAAAGGAATCCGAGGAGGCCTCGATGCTCCAGGCGTACCTACCACCCGCTCTCTCCGAGGCCGAGGTGCACGCCATCGTTCGCGAGGCGATCGACGACGGCGCGACCGAGATGGGCGCCGTGATGGGCCGAATTATGCCGAAGATTCGAGGACGCTTTGATGGAAAGGAAGCGAACCGCATCGTCCGCGAAGAGCTCGCGTGAGCATGGAACGGCTCGCTCGCGCCGCGGGTGGAGCGGGCGTTACGGTGGCGACACTAGAAGGCCGTTGAAGGGGCACTGATGATTCCCGACGATCAGGTCGACGAGGTTCGCGCACGTGCCGACATCGTTCAGGTGATTGGCGACATCGTACCTCTGAAAAAGTCCGGTAAGGACTACAAGGCCTGCTGCCCATTCCACGACGAAAAGACGCCTAGCTTCTATGTGGTCCCTGCAAAGGGTTTCTACAACTGCTTCGGGTGCGGTGAATCCGGTGATGTTTTTGCGTTCCTCACGAAACATCACGGCCTCAGCTTCGTGGACGCGGTCAAGCATGTGGCGGCTGCTAGCGGAGTCGAGATCAGAGAAGTGAGCCGGGGTCAGACCGGTGAAGACCCGTTTCGTCACCTCTACGAGGCGAACGCTTTCGCTCGCATGTTTTTCCAGGACTTGCTCTGGGACGAAGCGACCGGCGGCCCGGCGACTGCCTACCTGGAGGAGCGGGGGATCGACCGAGAGACGGCTGAGCGGTTCGGGATCGGCTACGCTCCGGATGCGTGGCGTGGGCTTCTCGAGGCGGCATCGCACCACGGAATCGGGGAAGAGGTTCTGATCGAAGTGGGCCTGGTTACGCGTAGTGAAAAACGCAAGGATTCCTACGACCGATTCCGTGGCCGGCTCATCTTTCCCATCGAGAGTCTGGCCGGGAAGGTCGTGGGTTTCGGTGGCCGCGTGTTGGGTGCCGGAAGGGAAGGAACGCCCAAGTACGTTAACTCCCCCGAATCTCCGATCTACCACAAAGGGAGAATCCTCTACGGCTTGAGTTGGGCGAAGAACGCGATCCGCCGACGAGAGACGGCTCTCATGGTAGAGGGCTACATGGATGTCGTGTCTCTGGCGGTTGCCGGGTTCGATAATGCGGTGGCTCCGCTCGGAACGGCCGTCACTTCGGACCAGGTGGCCCTTCTTCATCGTTTTACGTCGCGGATTGACCTCCTGTTCGATGGTGACGCTGCCGGACTGAAGGCTACATTCAAGGCGGCGGATCTGCTTCTTGCCGGAAATGTGCACCCGTGCGTGGTCACACTCCCGCCGGGAGAGGATCCCGACACGATCGTTCACTCCGAGGGGGCCGAGGCGCTCAAAGGCTACATCGACGGGGCCATCGACGTCCTCGACCTGAAGATCCAGATGATGGAAAAGCACGATCATTTCAAGGGCAGCGAGCACAGGCGGACCGCCATCGACCGGTTGCTTCCGACGCTGCGTGCGGTCCAGGATCCCGTTTTGCGGGACATCTACATCAAGAAAGTCTCGGACTGCACCGAGGTGCGTCCCGAGACGCTGGAAGCCGAGTTGGCGCGCGTCGCATCAGTACCTCAGCAGCGGCAGGTGGTGCGGCCTCGGGATCAACGCCGCCCCTCCGCACCTGAGATGGGTCCTGAGCGCTTGCTACTCCGTCTGATGATCAAGGACCGCGATTGGATCGAGAAAGTTGGCGAGCGTCTCGGGCCCCGCGACTTCGTGGACGTCAGGTATCGAGCCGTCTTCGAGGCCCTCCTGGCGGACCGCGATCTTGACCGTCGGCCCGAGGGAATGGTCCCGGAAGCCGCCCGGGTGCTGGAGGAATTGCTGGCTGATCCGGCGGAACTTGGCCAAGGCCACCAGGTTTTCGAGGCATCGGTGAACAAGATCCTCAGTACACCGTTGAAGGAGAGCCTCGACGAGGTGACCCGGAAGCTACAGAATAATACCTTGGACCATCAGCAAAAGACCGAACTCCTCCTCGAGAAAAAGCGGCTTAGCGAAGAGTACCGGGACTTCGGAGTACAGGACTGGTCGCTGGCCGTCGAGACATTATCCAAGGACAATCACCTATGAAGGTGACAACCTTCATAGACCGTTTTAGAGCCATTCGAGCAAAGAGCGTTTCATGACACCACAGACAAGGACATCCCTGAAGGAGCTGCAGAACCTGGACCAGGCGATCGCAGCCATTCAGTCGGCGGCCCAGAGCTTCGATCTCCTCTTGGAGGAAGTCAATGCGCCGGTTGCCCGGCTGGAGCAGGAGGTCGAGGCTCTTGAAAAGCGACTCACCGAGCTCAAGCTCGAGGAGAATAGGATTGAGTTGACGATCGAAGAGCGGCGGGTCCGGGCGGCCAAGCTACAAGAACGTATGGACGCGGTTCGGAACGTGCGGGAAGAGGCCGCCGTCCATGCTGAACTGGAAATGGTTCAGCGGGCCCTCGAGAGCGAGGAACAGGAGGCCCTGAGTCTTCTGGACCAGATCAAACGCCTAGAGGAGCGATCTGAGGAACAGGAAGCAGCCTACCAAGAGGCCCTGGCCGAAGTCGAGCCCCACCGGAAGGAGCTGGTGGAGGAGCAACAGTCCGCGGATGGCAAGCTCGAAGCACTTCAGGCCGAACGAGATGCGTTCGCGGCAGGAATCGATCCGGGCGAGCGGCGGATCTACGACAGCATCATGGCCGGAGCCAGAGATGTGGCCGTCGCTGAACTCACCCAGGATGGCGCTTGCGGCAACTGCTACAACATGGTCCCGCTCCAGATTCAGAACCAGATACGTCATGGCGAGGGGATGGTCCGCTGCGAGGGTTGTGGTGTGATCCTGACGCCGGAATCCGAGGAGGGACTGGCTCGCGCACGGGAAGAGGGGGAAAGGATCGAGCGGGCCCTCAAGGCTTCGACGGACCAGCGAGATGAGGAGCGGGCTGCCCTCTCCGAGGCCGAGGCTCTTGAAGAGGCAGAGCAAGGTGCTATTGCGGAGGCTACCACTGCCGAAGCATCGGCCGCTAAGGCTTCCGGTCCGATTTCGGATGACCCGGCGCCTGACATGATGTCTGACTCCGTCTTCGACACTCTCGCTGCCGAGGTCGCAATAGAGGGCCAGCCAGTGGCTTCCGACGGGGCCCTTGCCGAGGTCCTTGGGCTGAAGGCGGTCACTGAGGACGTCGTCTCCAACGTTATGCCTGCCGAGGAACTGGCCATCGCCGCCGTCACTGAGGACGCCGCCGGGGAGTTGGTCTTCGAGGACGTTGCCTCCGACGATGTCCCCGCCGAGGAGCCGGCCGACGACGATGCCGGAGAGGTCGCCGACGCCGACGCCGGCATCGTAGCCGAGGAGGCTGAGCCGCGAAAACCGACGACCGACGACGAGTGAGCGGGCGGGCCGCTCCGGTGAGCCGCTAACGCGGAAGGAGGGGGTTTGACTTCCCCGTCGACGATCCCCACGGTCCAACCCCGGTGGGAGGAACCCGGCGAAGCACCTCCGGAGGTCGTGCGGTCACTCCAGAAGGCGCTATCCCTTCCCGAGGTGGTCTGTGCACTGTTGGTGCAAAGGGATCTAGCGGATCCGGATCGCGCGAAGGCCTTCCTACGGCCCCTCCTTTCCGAACTCGACCTATCCGGTTCACTCGCGGGGCTCGTTCCAGCTACGGAACGGGTCCTCGATGCGGTTCGAAGGGGAGAAACGATTCTCGTTCACGGCGATTACGACGTGGATGGGATCGCGGGCGCCACTCTCCTGACGAGGTGGATTCGGCGGCTAGGAGGGAACGCGGTCCCCTTCGTGCCCCATCGTCTGCATGACGGCTACGATTTCGGGGCTGCCGGCATCGGCGCGGCGAAGGCAGCCGGGGCGGACTTGATCATCACGGTCGACTCCGGGATTCGGGCCCACGACGCTGTGGCTGATGCGAACGCTGCTGGCTTCGATGTCATCGTGACGGATCACCATACGCCGGCTGAGACGCTCCCTCCGGCGCTCGCGGTCGTCAATCCGAATCGGGTCGATTGCGGATATCCGAACAAGGGTCTCTGTGGCACCGGGGTGGCGTATCGGTTGTGTGAAGCTCTCGTGAGAGAAAAAGGAATCGACCAGGAGGAGTTGTATTCGTCGCTCGACCTCGTCGCGCTTGCCACGATTGCAGACGTGGTGCCACTTAATCAAGAGAACCGTACGCTGGTTCGTTACGGGCTCAAAGCGCTGGCTCGAACGAAGCTGCCTGGCCTGAGGGCTCTCATGGCGCGAGCCGGACTCGGAGACGGATCGATCGATGCCGGTCAAATCGGGTTCCGCATCGCCCCGCGCATCAACGCCGCTGGGAGAATGGAGGAGGCGATGACCGCGTTGGAGCTGCTGATGTCGGACGACGAGGCCCACACGTCGGCGCTTGCCGACCGTCTCGAGGACGCAAACGACCTGAGGCGTGAGGAAGAAGCACGGACGTTGCGAGAGGCGCTCGACCAGTTGGGGGGGGCGTTCGACCCCGCCAAAGATTTCGGGGTCGTGCTGGAGGGGGAGGGGTGGCACCCGGGTGTGATCGGGATCGTCGCCTCGCGGGTCGTCGAGCGGATCCATCGCCCGACCGTCTTGATCGCCGTTACCGACGGGCAGGGGCGTGGCAGTGCGCGGTCGATTCCCGGATTCGATCTCTTCGCCGCGATCGACGCCTGCGGGGAGCATTTGGGTCGCTTTGGCGGACACCGCGCGGCGGTGGGCATGGACATCCCGGCGGATCGCATCGGGGGGTTCCGGGACGAGTTCAACGCCGAGGTTCGAGATCGCCTGCGAGGAGAGCAGCCCCGTCCCGTCATCAGACCGCAACTCGAGATCCCCCTCGAGGCCATGACGGAGCAACTCGCGCACATGCTCTCCTACCTCGGGCCCTTCGGGATGGGCAACCCTGCACCGGTATTCTTGGCCCGCCAGGTCGATCTGACGCGCCCTGCCCGGGAAGTGGGGAAGGGCCACCTGAAGCTCCAGGTCACTCAGTTCGATCATACTGTCGACGCCATCGGGTTTGGGCTGGTCGATCGTGTCACGCCCGAGAGCCTCGGAGCCGGCCCAGTGGACCTGGTGTTCAAAGTGAAACTCGGCGTGTTTCGGGGGCGCCGGCAGGTTGAGGCCCACCTCCTCGATGTGCGGCGGTCGGACGCGAAAGACTCCCCAGAGAGTCGTCTGTCAGCGGTGGCCGAAGGCTGATGAAGGAGTACACATGAGAATCATCGCGGGACGGTGGCGGGGGCGTCGACTCAAGACGCTCCGGGGACTGGGCATCCGGCCCACGAGTGATCGTGTGAGGGAATCATGGATGGCGGCACTGGGTCCGGATTTGGAAGGGGCAACCGTGTTGGACCTCTTCGCAGGCTCCGGGGCCCTCGGGTTCGAGGCGTTGAGCCGGGGAGCCGAGAGGACCGTGTTCGTGGAGCGCATGCGTGGCGCGTTGGATGCGATCCGAGCCAACGCTGAGTTGCTTGGTGCAGAGTCTGAGGTGGAGATCCGGAGTGGAGATGCCATGGAATACGTGAGCCGTTTGAGTGCTGGAACTTTCGATCTCGCCCTTGCCGATCCGCCATACGGGAAAGGGTTCGCGGCGGTCTTGATCGAACGCTTCGAGGCGACTGCGTTTGCGTCCCAGCTTTGGGTTGAGCATCGTACGACCGATCCGACTCCGGACCTTCCCGGGCTCCGCCAGCGGCGGTACGGAGACACAATCATTTCCATCGTTGAGGCAAAATGATGACACGGGTTCAGCCGGTCGTAGCCCTCTATCCGGGCTCGTTCGATCCGATCACCAAGGGGCACGAGGACGTGGCTCGCCGGTCATTGGTCATCGCGGATAGGGTATTGGTTGCGGTTGCTCGCACGGCGTCTCCGGAGACGAACGACCTCTTCAGCGTGGAAGAGCGGCTGGAAATGGTGCAAGAGGTCTTTCAGGAAGATGACCGGATCGAGGGTTGCCAATTCGGAGGGCTGCTTGTCGACTTCGCCCAGGAGGTCGGGGCGCAGTTCGTGATCCGGGGCCTCCGCGCCGTCTCCGATTTCGAGTACGAATTTCAGATGGCCCAGATGAACCGGGAGCTGTGGAGCGGGGCTGAAACCGTATTCCTCACGCCAGATCAGAAGTATTCTTTTCTTTCCGCATCACTCGTCCGGGAGGTCTCCCGTCTCGGGGGGGACGTGTCCCGGTTCGTGTCGGAACCCGTCTTGGGGCGCCTGAAAAAAGCTTCGGAGAAGTGAGTTTGACGGGACGAGGAGGCGTGGAATTCGGTCGCCGACACCCTCTATTCCGCAGGAGTCGGTCCGAAGAGACGAATCGTGAGTATTGCCCCGATGGGCCATTTCCTCTTATCGTTTTTCTTCCGGTTCGGTAGCGCGTTCGCGTTGCCACGCGGAGATCCCACGCGGAGGAACCATGGCATTTCAGGTGAGCAAGTCGGGCGACGTGACGGTCATCGATGTTGAAGGGCAGCTCATCGTCGGAAATCGCCAAGAGTTGAAGCAGACGGTTCTCGATGAGCTTGAGAATGGGGAAAGCAAGTTCGTCGTAAACTTTTCTGAGACGGGCTACATCGACTCCTCCGGTTTGGGCGTGCTCGTTTCCCTCTCCAAGAAAATTCGTGAACAGGACGGCGAGCTCCGGTTGGCCAGTCTCAACGAGGACCTGAGAACCCTGTTCGAGCTCACGAAGCTGGACACGCTCTTCACGATCGCCGATTCGCGCGAAGAGGCACTGGACGGGCTCTAGGAGTCCCTCCGGATTCAGCGGAGGATAGTGCGTGGACCAAGAACTCATTCTCGAGTTGCCGAACGATATTCGTTCGATCGAGCATGCTGTGGAATATGTCACGCGGCACTGTACGAGTTGTTGTGAGTACGCACGCCGTTTGAATTTGAATTTCCGGGTCGGACTTACCGAGGCACTCTCCAACGCCATGCTCTATGGCAACAACAGCGACCCCGAAAAGAGTGTTCGTGTCGAAGTCGCGATCAAGCTCGAAGAGGTTTCGGTAAGAGTTACGGACCAGGGTGTGGGTTTCGATCCCACGACGGTGCCCGATCCAACCCTCCCTGCCAACATCTCCAAGTCCGGAGGCCGTGGGATCTTCCTGATGAAGGCCTTGATGGACGAAGTGCAGTTTAATGATCGGGGGAATTCGGTGACCTTGGTCCTGCGTTTCGAGGGAGAGGCTACGGCATGAGCCCGGGAGGCGGGTCGCCCCCTGTCCTGCCGATTCCCGTTCGCGAGACCCTGGACGGCTTCAGGTCCCATCTCGATCTGGATCTCTACGTCTGGGTACTCGGGGAAGATGGCACCCGGATGGCCCAGATCTATCCGGTTCTGGAGAACGGTGCCCCCGATGGGATCCGCGGGCCCCTACCGGACAGTCTGCTCCGATCTCTATCGCCGAAAAACGGTCCGGTCATGCAACTCGAAATTGGCACTTCCGACGGATTGGCGGTGGAAAGTGTCGCTTGTTTTGTTCAAGCGGAGGTGGAGCGGGTGCTCGACCTCATGCAGGAGGTCGATTTTTTCACCCGTGAGTTATCGGAGCGGTATGAGGAAATCGACCTACTGTATTCGATCAGCGAGACACTGGGTTCGATCCTCATTCTCGAGGAAGCCACCGAGGAGATCCTGAAAGAGGTGTGTGACGTGCTCGGTGCCGAGAGGGGGTCTCTCTGGGTCTATGATCGCAACAGGGATCTGCTTCGTCTCACCGCGTCGGTGGGCCCGGGTTCCGACGATCCCCTCGATGCGCGTATGCCGGACCTCGTCACGTCACGAGTTTTCGAGGAGGGACGTTCCCAGATTGGCGGCCGCGGGGGTCGAGGCGATCCGCGCTCGGGGGGTGCCACGACGGACATTTCGGTCCCCATCAGCTACAGCCGTCGTTCGGTGGAAAGCAGGATCGTAGGTGTCATCGACCTCTTTAGGCGCTTGCGCGCCGACCCCTTTACTACGAGTGACAAGAAGCTTCTCTCGGCGATCGCGAGTCAGGTGGGTGCGGCGCTCGAGAACAACCGACTCATTCAGGAAAGTCTCGCACAGGAGAGGATGAGTCGCGAAATGGAATTGGCTCAGCATCTCCAGATGAAGCTTCTGACGTCACCAGAGGCGTTCGAGCGGGCGTACGTCGCAGCCCGCGTTGACTCGGCGGAGTTGGTCGGCGGGGACTTCTTCCATCTCTTCAACCTACCGGCGGGTAAGATAGGTGTGATGATCGGAGACGTCTCGTCTCATGGTTTCCCGGCTGCCTTGATCATGGCGCTGTGTTTGAGTGCCGCAAGCATCTACGCCATGGAGTCACCCGATCCTGCAGAGGTGCTACGGAAGCTTGACGACGCGCTGAGTGGTGAACTCGAGACCACCGAAATGTCCGTGAGCCTCTGCTATGTCGTGATCGATCCGGTGGCCGGGAGGGTTCAGTACTCGAATGCCGGCCATCCACACGCATGGGTGTTCCGATCAAATGGCGATTCGATGCGGCTGGGTGCGACCGACCCGCCCATGGGCTTTGCGGGCCCCGACTCGTATGCCGGCGAAGGGTTGTCCTGGCAGAACGGAGACACCCTCGTCCTCTTCACCGATGGCCTGTCCGACACGCTCGCGACTCCTGAGCCGGGGAGCGGTGAGGCCACGGTTCTGGATGCGGTGGAGCGAGAGCTAGAGGCGGACCCCGCTCATATCGTCGACGTCCTGTTCGAAATGGCCGCAGGGGCCACCCCCTACAATCCTGTGGACGACCGAACCGCGTTGGTTCTCCGAACTTGAGGGGAGGACGGCGTCGTTAGCTGATGAGGGCGAAGAAGTCTCTCGGACAGAATTTCCTCGTGGATGTTGGTCTTCAACGGAAGATCGTCGAGGCGCTCGACTGTTCGAGGACAGACACCGTATTGGAGATCGGCTCGGGCCGGGGCGCGCTCACCCGACACCTGGTTGGCCGCGCGGGGCACGTTGTTCTCGTGGAGTTGGACGACCGGCTCGCGGGGGCACTCCGGGACGAGTGGGGTACGCGTCCTGATGTGGACGTCCTCCATCAGGACTTTCTGGAGTTGGATTGGGCTGCCGTGGTCCCGGATCCGACTGAGCTTCTGGTCGTGGGGAACATTCCGTACAACATCACGGCGCCCATCATCTTCAAACTGCTGGAACGCCCCCGTCCGCGAGATATCGTTCTGATGGTGCAACGCGAGGTGGCTGAGAGACTTGCCGCTGAGCCCGATACGGGCGACTACGGGGCGCTGACCGTGGGCGTCCGATGTATCGCGTCCGTGGAGAAGGTTCTTCGTGTGCCGCGAACGGCGTTTCGCCCCGTGCCCGGCGTGGACTCGACTGTTGTGCGAATCACTCCGTTCACACCTCCGCCTCTTTCCGCCGATGAAGAACGGTCACTCAGAGTGCTCACTCGGGCCGCCTTCACTTGGCGGAGAAAGCAGGTGCAGAAGATTCTGCGCGACCACGAGGCGCTGCGACTCTCTCGTGATCGGTTGGACGACCTCACCAGGGAAACGGGATGGGACCTTACGCGCAGGCCCGAAACGTTGTCCCCGGATGACTTCGTTCGTTTGTCCGGGTTTATTACGAGGACCTCATGACCTGCTGCTCTCTGTACTGGACCACCCAACCGGCCACCAGCGTTGGCGTGCACGAGCCATCCCGATTAATATTGTGAAGATTTTCACAAGCCTACGTGCCGTTGGAAAAATGGGGTCATAGTTGTCCGTTTCGAGGAAAATTTCAGAATCGGCGGTCCGCCGGCTGTCCCTCTACCTTCGGATCCTGGAGGATCTGGAGCGTAAGGGTCGAAATACTGTCTCCAGCGAAGAGATGTCGGGTCGTAGTGCGACCACGGCTGCCCAGGTTCGGAAGGATCTCTCTCTGTTTGGGTCGTTCGGAAAACGTGGACTCGGCTACACGGTCACCGAACTTGCCGAACGGCTCAAGAAGATCCTGGGACTCGACCGGCGGTGGCGCGTTGCCCTTGTGGGAGCGGGGCGTATCGGGTCGGCTTTGGTGGAGTACGGTGGGTTCGCCGAGCGCGGCTATGATGTGGTGGCTATCTTCGATTCCGATGCGTCCAAGGTTGGCGGGAAGTGGGGCGGGCTGTGCGTGCGGGATATCAGCGAGTTCGAAGCCGTCTCGAACGACGAGAGTGTCGAGATGGTGATTCTCGCCATTCCGGTGGAGGCTGTCCCCTCGGTCATGGAGCACGTCGAGAAGGCGGGGATCAGGGGCATTCTCAACTTTGCCCCGACCAAGCTGAAAGTCCCCTTGGGCGTTGCCGTGAAGGACGTAAACATGGTCATGGAGCTCGAAGCCTTGTCCTTCGCGTTTAGACAGGAAGACGGGGAAGGATGAGCGCAGACCGGTCTATATTAGGTGGCTAGTCTCCGCCGCGCTTACGAGATGAAAACCCAAGAGAAAACGGGCGATCATGGGTGACAAGGCGACGACTCCAGTAATCCTCGGAGGTGGCCGCACTCCGATCGGTCGCTTTCTCGGTGGTCTGTCCTCCCTTGCCGCCCCGGAACTCGGCGGAGTAGCGATCCGGGCGGCCATAGAGCGATCCGGTATCGCTCCGGAGAGTGTCGACGAAGTCATCATGGGTAACGTCGTCGTGGCCGGTGAGGGCCAGGCCCCGGCCCGGCAAGCAGCGATCTCCGGCGGGGTTCCCGAGACTGTCCCGGCCGTCACCGTCAACAAAGTCTGCGGGTCGGGCTTGAAGGCCGTAATGCTCGCGGCTCAGGCGGTTCGAGCAGGGGACGCCCACGTGGTGGTAGCCGGGGGTATGGAGTCGATGTCGAACGTGCCTCACTACGCCCGGGGCCTTCGCTCCGGTGTAAAACTCGGCGACCAAACTCTCCAGGACGGCTTGGTGTTGGATGGTCTTTGGTGCACCTTCGGCAATTGCCATATGGGCGGTCACGCCGAGTATACGGCCGCGAAGGCGGGGATTTCGAGGACCGACGCCGACGAGTTCGCGCTGCGCTCCCACCGTCTGGCGATCGCCGCGATGGACGGGTGCAAGTTTCAGAAGGAAGTCGTCCCCGTGTCGATCGAGACACGTCGTGGCACCACGGTGGTCGATTCTGACGAATGCCCCAGGCGCGACACGTCCCTGGAGGCACTCGGAAAGCTGCGGCCAGTATTTGGGGGCGACGCCCCAGATGATATCGAAGAGTTGGTGGTGACCGCAGGAAACGCCCCGGGGCTCAACGATGGAGCCGCGGCCGTCGTGGTTGCCTCGCTCGAGTTTGCCGAGGCGCAGGGAATACCGGTCCGCGCTGAAATTTCGGCCTATGCCGCCGCCGGGGCCGCCCCCCAAGATCTGTTTTTCGCGCCCATCGCCGCCGTAAAGAAACTCATGGAAAAGGAGCACACGGATATCGGTGACTATGGGCTGGTCGAGTTGAACGAAGCGTTCGCGGTGCAGGCCTTGGCGGACATGAGGGGGCTCGACATGGATCCGGAGCGGGTGAACGTGCATGGCGGCGCGGTGGCCCTCGGACATCCGATCGGTGCCTCCGGGGCCCGCATCTTGGCGACCCTTCTAGGGGCCATGGAGGATCGGGATGTGGAGGCTGGTCTGGCCACGCTCTGTCTGGGCGGAGGTAATGCGGTGGCACTCTCGGTTCGCCGGACCTGAACGCGGACTCTGAGGACGCCATGGGCATCCAGGTGGTGACGGTTGTGGGCGGCGGGACGATGGGGAACGGGATCGCGCACGTCTGCGCTTTGAGCGGGCGAGAGGTTCGAATCACAGACGTCTCACAAGACGTTTTGGACACGGCACTCGCGACGATCGCCAAGAATCTGGACCGGCAGGTGAACAAGGAAGTCATTTCCGAGACAGGCCGAGACGAGGCTCTCGAGCGGATCCGGCCCATGACCGATCTGGAATCTGCCGTCGCCGGGGCTCAGTTGGTCATCGAAGCCGTCCCCGAAAAGGCAGACATCAAGTACGATCTTTTTCGTCGACTCGATGAGATGGCCTCTGCAGAAGTGGTTCTGGCCAGCAACACGTCTTCCATCTCCATCACGGCAATTGGTGCCGAGACGGCACGTCCCGACCGCGTCATCGGCATGCACTTCATGAATCCCGTCCCGGTGATGACGCTGATCGAGGTGATCCGCGGACTGGCCACGAGTGACGCGACCACCGCAGCGGTCATGGATTTCTCCACCGACTTGGGCAAGACCCCCGTGGAGGTCAACGACTTCCCCGGCTTCGTCTCGAATCGGATTCTGGGTCCGATGATCAATGAGGCGGTGTTCGCTTTGATGGAGGGTGTGGCGGATCTGGAGGCGATCGATTTGGTCATGAAACTCGGGATGAACCACCCCATGGGACCGCTGGCGCTAGCCGACCTGATCGGATTGGACACCTGCCTAAACATCATGGAAGTCTTACATCGGGAGTTGGGAGACGACCGCTATCGGCCTTGCCCACTCCTTCGAAAGTACGTCGCAGCGGGTTGGCTGGGACGCAAGACGGGCCGAGGCTTCTACACCTACGGGGACTGATCCGGCATGTGGACGCCCAAGCAGCTGGGGGTGAGGGCCAAGGAGCACCAAACGTAGGGAAAGGTCGGGAGGCCGGTGGAAATCTTCGAGACGATGGCGCATAAGGGACACGACCAGCTCGTGTTCTGGAGCGACGTGGCCAACGGATATCGCGGGATCATCGCCATCCACGACACGACGCTGGGTCCCGCGCTCGGCGGGACACGCTTCTGGAATTATGGATCGGAGGAGGAGGCGATCACCGATGTGCTCCGCCTTTCGCGGGGCATGACCTACAAAGCCGCCATCACAGGTCTAGCCCTGGGTGGTGGAAAATCTGTCATCATCGGGGACCACCATACGACGGAGCGTGAGGCGATTTTCCGGGCGCACGGACGAGCCATCGATTCTCTGGGGGGCCGGTATATCACCGCGGCGGACGTCGGGACCTCTATCGACGACATGGAATACCTCCGCAAGGAGACCCAGTGGGTGACGGGCCTACGGGGACGGTCGGGCGATCCAGCACCGATTACCGCCTTCGGCGTGTGTCAGGGCATGAAGGCGTGCGCCCGCTTCCGCTATGGTGAGGAATCCCTCGAGGGCCGGTACGTCGTCGTTCAGGGGTTGGGACGGGTCGGGTATCACCTCTGCCAGTACCTCGCTGAGGAGGGGGCCCGCTTGAGCGTGTCCGATATCGAGGACGATCGGGTCCAGAAGGTAGTAGCTGATTTCGGTGCGACGGCGGTGGCGCCCGACGACGTGTACGGGACCTGTGCTGACATCTTCTCCCCGTGTGCCCTGGGCGCGGTGATCAACGATGACACACTCGACGCGCTGAAAGTCGACATCATCGCCGGTTCGGCCAACAACCAGTTGGCCGAACCACGCCATGGCCAGGCGCTGCACGAGAAGGGCATTGTGTATGCGCCGGACTACGTGATCAACGCGGGAGGCATCTGTAGCGTCTACGGGGAACTCGAAGGCTGGACGGCAGAACGGAGTATGGAGAAAGCCGGGGGTATCTACGAATGCCTCTTCGAGGTTTTGGGGCACGCTTTGGCGGAAGATATTCCGACCAGCCAGGCTGCGGATATTATGGCTCACCAGCGCATTGCCGAGGCGCGACGGGTGCGCGATTCTTAGCGTGGGTGGCGCCCTCTTCACCGAGTTGGCGCTGCTCGAACATCTCTTTATGGCCCGAACGAGAACATCCTTCTAATGGATCATTTGCAAAGCACCGACCCTGAGATTTTCGAGGCGATCCGCAGCGAAGCGGCACGCCAAGCTTCGCAGCTCGAGCTCATCGCGAGTGAGAATTTCGTTTCCCGGGCCGTACTCGAGGCCATGGGGTCCGTCCTGACCAACAAATACGCCGAGGGGCTTCCCCGAAAGCGTTACTACGGCGGATGCGAGTTCGTCGACGATGCGGAGGAACTAGCTCGCGACCGGGCCATGCAGCTCTTCTCGGCGGACCATGCCAACGTTCAGCCGCATTCCGGCGCTCAGGCCAACATGGCCGCCTACTTTGCGTTGCTCGAGCCCGGTGACACGATTATGGGGATGGACTTGAGTCACGGTGGCCATCTGACCCACGGGTCTTCGGTGAATTTCAGTGGGCAACTTTATAATGCCTTGTCGTACGGAGTTCGGGATTCGGACGCCCGCATCGACTACGACCTCCTTCGCGAGACGGCGTTGGAGGCGCGACCGAAGATGATCGTATCCGGCGCGAGTGCTTATCCTCGGGTTATCGATTTCGAGAGATTCGGCGACATCGCCCGCGAGGTGGAGGCTTACCACTTGGTCGATATGGCGCACATCGCGGGCCTCGTTGCCGCGGGGCTCCACCCCAGCCCGATCCCGCACGCCGACATCGTTACGACCACGACACATAAGACACTCCGGGGCCCGAGGGGGGGGATGATCTTGTGCAAGGAAGAGCACGCGAAAGCAGTGGACAAGGCCGTCTTCCCGGGGCTGCAAGGGGGGCCGTTGATGCACATCATCGCGGCCAAGGCGGTCTCGTTCAAAGAAGCTCTCGAACCTGACTTCAAGAGTTACCAGCTCCAGATCCTTGCCAACGCAGCGGCCCTCGCGGGACGGCTCGTCGACAACGGGTTCTCGCTGGTCAGCGATGGTACGGACAACCACCTCCTTCTGGTGGATCTACGTGATAGCCACCCGGAGCTCACAGGGAAGGAGGCCGAGCATGCGCTCGAACGCGCCGGCATGACGGTCAACAAGAACACCGTCCCGAGGGAAACCCGCTCGCCCTTCGTTACCTCAGGGCTCCGCATTGGCACGCCCGCTGCGACCACCAGGGGTCTTCAGGAGCCGGAGATGCACCAGATCGCGGACTGGATTGCATCGGTGCTGGTCGATGCCTCGGATGAGGTGGTGATTGCGAAGACGCGAGCCGAAGTCGAGACGTTGTGCGCGTCGTTTCCACTCTATGAAGAGTTGGCTGCACGTGCATAGAAGGCCAGCTAGCCTGGCGCGAGGGTCGAGAGCCAGTAAGATTGCCGTATGACTGAACTTCAGTTTGCCGAAGACGTTTTGGGTCAGCTCCAGGAAAAGCACCCGCGGTTTCACGGGAAGGCGTACCTCTTTTTGCTTTCGGCTCTGCAAGAGGTCATGCAAGGGCTGGAGGAGCCACGGCACATCACCGGGCGGGAGTTGGCAGACGGTGTGCGCCGCCTCGCGTTGGGCCGCTTCGGACCCTTGTCCAGGACGGTGCTTCAGCATTGGGGAATCCACTCGACGGAGGATTTGGGCGACATCGTTTTCGCTCTGGTGGATTGCGGTGTGCTTATCCGTCAGGACGGGGATTCCCGAGAAGACTTTCGGGACGTCTTTGATTTCGAAGAAGCGTTCGAGCTAGATTATCCATGGAGTCCGGGGATCTGAAGTTTTTGGAGTCGAGAAATCGTCACGAGGCGGGGAGGGGCTAACATGGACGAATCCGGATTTCCTCGATGTCAGAAGTGCGAGACGGGGCTCCTGCTTCCTCTGTCTGACTACGGCCGCGATGGCGCCGCCATCCGCTATAAGGCCTGGGTGTGCTCCAACCCCGAGTGTGGGTTCAACATCCGGATCGACAATGGGGAAATTTCGCTCGGTCGAAGTATCGGCGAGAGCTACAAGTAGGCTACCTCCTCCTATGCTGGATTCCTGAGGGGACCCCGGCATGAGTTCGACGCCGCTCCGGCCCTTTGCACGTTCGCGAGTCTGGGCACCCACGGCCAAAGAGGCCGCCGCCTTTGACCGGGACGCCATCGAGCGCCAGGGGGTCCCCCAGGCCGCCCTCATGGAGTGTGCTGGGCGCTCCGCCGCCGAGATACTCGACCGGCTCTTCCCGCAGGGAGAGGTCCTCGCACTCATCGGTGCTGGCAACAACGGTGGGGATGGCCTCGTGATGCTCCGAACCCTTCATGCGTGGGGCCGCCCGGTCAGGGCTGTTCTCGTTGCCGACAGGGACCCTCGAGCGGATCTATTGCATGGCTGGCAGATTCCGTTCGAGACGGACGATGGGCTCGGACACGATTCGGGACCGTTGGACACGGCGTTGCGGGCCGCATCCGTCATCGTGGACGGTGTTCTCGGCACCGGCCTCAGTGGGCCGCCCCGAGACCGCCAGGCCCAAGCCATCCGGGCGATCAACCGGTCTGAGCGGCCCGTGCTCGCGTTGGATACACCGTCGGGAGTGAACGGCGATACGGGCCAGATTGCTGGAGAGGCGGTCGACGCCGAGGTCACCGTCGCGCTTGGATGGCCCAAACTAGGGACGCTGCTCCAACCTGGACGGTCGAAGGTCGGACGTTTGATCGCGGTGGAGATCGGCTTTCCTCCCGTGCCAGACCAGGTCTTCGCCGCCGCCGCCACCACGCCGGCGTGGGCCGCTGATAACTGGCCGAGGCGTGAACCCGACGCGCACAAGAATAGTGTGGGGACGCTTCTCCTGGTGGGGGGTTGTCCCGGGATGGCGGGAGCTGTTGTGATGGCCGCCCGAGCCGCCCTTCGGGCTGGGGTGGGTCTGCTTAGAGTCGTTTCTTCGTCCGAAAACCGTTCCATCATTCAAGAGTCCGTTCCGGAGGCGATCTTCGTCCCCTCCGAGGACGTCGACGCGGTGCGGGACGCTGCTGCCGCGTCGCAGGCCGTGGGCGCGGGTCCAGGGCTTGGCGACGGGGCTGATGCGGGAGCACTCCTGGCGGCTGTGCTCGAGGCGTCCGAGGGCCTTCCAACGGTCCTCGACGCCGACGCACTCAACCTTGCGTCGTCGGGAGCAGGTCCCGGCGTGGGGAAGTGGGCTGCCAATCGGCCTGTGCTCGTGACGCCCCATCTTGGAGAGATGGTGCGCCTGGCCGAAGTGACGCGAGAGGGGATTGAGGAGGACCGGATAGGCGCTGCCCGGGACCTTGCCAAGACGACGGGAGCGGTCGTCCTGCTCAAGGGCCTTCCCTCGATCGTGGTCCCCCCGGAGGGCACATGTCTTGTGGATACGATGGCCTCCTCCGACTTGGCCTCGGGGGGTATGGGGGACGTGCTCGCGGGTGTGGCCGCTTCCCTCTTGGCCCAGGGAGTGAGTCCGGATCAGGCGGGCGCGCTCGCTCTTTACGGGACGGGACGCGCGGCATCACGCGCTGCGTTGGGTCCGAGTTTGACCCCGTCGGACGTGATCGAGCAGCTTCCTGTGGTCTGGACCGAAGCGGGTCCGGGGATAAGCGATCTCGATCACCCGTTCGTGATCTTCGATCAGGACCCGGCGAGATGACTGTTGTCGGGGAATTCGATCTGATACGGGACCTCTTGGCGAAGGTGAACCAGCCGGACGGCACCGGCAACGATGGGCAGGAAGGTGTGTGGCTGGGCGCGGGCGACGACGCAGCGGTCCTCGATACAGGGCGGTTGGTGATGAGCACTGATCTCACCGTCGAGGACGTACATTTTCGTAGGAGCTGGGTGACGTTCGCGGAAACCGGCGCACGCGCGGTCACGGCGGCTGCGAGCGATCTAGCCGCCATGGCGGCCACGCCCGTTGCGGTGTTGATCTCTGTGGCCATCGCCCCCCTGGAGGCTCGAGCAGTTCTGTCCGAACTCGGCGACGGGATCAAAGCGGCGTTGAGGGAGCTCGGTGCACCTTTGGTGGGTGGCGACCTGTCTGCGTCTCCAGGGCCGGTCTTCATCGACGTCACGGTAGTAGGAGCGGCCGAAGAGCCGGTCACACGAAGCGGTGCACACCCCGGAGACGAGCTCTGGGTCACGGGAGTGCTCGGGGGAAGTGCCGGCGCGGTGCGTGCTTGGTGGGAGGGTGCTGAGCCAAGTCCGGACCTTCGTGCGTCCTTCGTTCAGCCCAAGGCACGCATCGAAGAGGCACGGTGGTTGGCCGACCAGGTTGACGTATCGGCCATGATCGATCTTTCAGACGGCTTGGCGGGTGATGCCCGCGACCTGGCCACCGCATCTGGTGTGCGCATCGTACTCGACCCACGACTGGTCCCGGTCCACCCAGATCTCGACGGGGAGGATGCACGGTCCCTGGCGATGTCGGGGGGGGAGGACTACGAGCTCTGTTTCATCTCACCGCCCGATGTGACGGGGCGCCGGTCCGTCGAGTTTCAGGAACGATTCGGGATCGAACTGACACGCGTGGGCCATGTGGAGGACGGCACGGGCGTCGAAGTCCTTGGTGAGGGCGATGGACTGGACGGTGTCAGTGGGGGGTTTGATCACTTCTCCTCGGACAGGTCGTGCTGAGGTCGGCTTGGATTTTCGGGGTTGGGGGCCTCTTCACGCTCTGGTATGCGTGGAAGGTCCTGCTCCTCTCCATCTCCAGGAAGCCGGAGGCGCTTTGCCGGTCGTGTGATTCTGCGGCACGCCGATGGTCTCGGGCCGTACTCAAGTTGGCGGGCGTCTCCGTCCAGATTGAGGGTGTGGAGAATCTGCCGGTCGACGGGGCCTTCATCATCATCGCCAATCATGAGTCCTGGTTCGACGTGTGGGCGCTCGCCGGTTTTCTGCCCATCGATGCGCGCTTCGCCGCCAAGAAGGAGCTCGAGCGAATTCCGGTCTTCGGGCGCGCGTGGCGGGCGTGTGGCCACATTTCCATCGACCGTTCGGACCACGCTTCGGCAATCGAGTCCATGACCCAAGCGGGTCTACAGATCAAGGAGCAAGGCCTCACCATGGTCTTCTTCGCGGAAGGGACCCGATGTCCGGACGGGACGCTGCAGCCGTTCAAGAAGGGCCCATTCGTGATAGCGATCGAGGGAGGTGCCCCCATGGTTCCGGTCGGGATGGTGGGGGCCCGGGCGATCATGCCCAAGGGATCCTTCCGGATGCGCAGGGGAAACATCGACGTTCGTGTCGGTGAGCCCATTTCAGTGGCGGGCATGGAGCATGCTGATCGAGACCGCCTCCGTGATACCGTCTGGGACGCCGTCGCCCGACTGCGGGGTGGTGAAGGACGGACCTCCTGCCTACCGGGAGAACCGCCATTGGACGATGTTCCGAAGCCATCGAAATCGAATCCATCAGGAGCTAGGGGAAGCGAGTAAGGCGTGTCGGCGATCATAGATGTGAAGGGGCGGGAGATTCTGGATTCACGCGGAAACCCGACCGTGGAGGCGGAAGTATTATTGGAGACGGGTGTCCGGGGCCGGGCCGCCGTACCGAGCGGAGCCTCGACGGGGGAGCACGAGGCGGTCGAGCGCCGGGATGGTGACGCCGGGCGGTATCTGGGAAAAGGTGTGTTGGGTGCGGTGGAGTCGATCAACAGCGAGATCAGCGAGGCAGTTCGGGGTTTCGAGGCGCGAGAGCAGCTCGACCTCGACCGCACCATGATCGACCTCGACGGAACTCCGAACAAGGAACGACTCGGAGCGAACGCAATCCTGGCCGTCTCTCTCGCGACGGCCCGCGCGGCCGCGCAGGAGAACCAGTTACCCCTATACCGGTACCTCGGCACCGACCAGTCGAACATTGTTCCCGTCCCGATGATGAACATCCTCAACGGTGGTGCTCACGCGCCGAACAACGTCGATATCCAGGAGTTCATGGTCATGCCCGTGGGCTTCGACACGTTTTCCGAGGGCCTACGTTGCGGCGTAGAGGTCTTCCACCACCTGAAGAAGGTTTTGTCCGAGAAGGGGCTCAATACGGCGGTTGGGGACGAGGGTGGATTCGCTCCCGATCTTTCGAGCAACGAGGAGGCCGTCGAAGTCGTTCTCACGGCCATTGAACGGGCCGGGTTCCACGCCGGAGACGATGTGCTGTTGGCCATCGACGCCGCGGCGAGCGAGTGGATGGAGGGAGACGAGTACGTCTTTCGGTGGTCGTCGGGCGAACGGAGAGACGCGGCTGGCATGGTCGAGTTCTGGGCCGACTGGGTCGATCGGTATCCCATCCGGTCTTTGGAAGATCCACTCGGAGAGAACGATTGGGAGGGCTGGGAGCGGCTCACAGACGCCCTGGGCGGGAGCACGCAGATAGTGGGTGACGACATCTTCGTGACCAATGTGAACAAGCTCGAGCGTGGCGTGCGCAACGGCGTGGCCAACGCGATCCTCATAAAGATCAATCAGATTGGAACGCTCACCGAAACATTCGAAGCCATCCGTCTGGCTGACGACTCGGGATATAGGTCGGTCATCTCGCACCGGTCTGGAGAGACGGAAGACACCGCAATCGCGGATTTGGCGGTGGCGACTGGTGCCGGACAAATCAAGACCGGTAGCGCCAGTCGGACCGATCGGGTCGCGAAATACAATCAACTGCTCCGAATCGAAGAGGCCCTCGGCGAGTCGGCCACCTATCCAGGAAGGAGCCTGTGGGCTCGATGAAAAAGGCCCCTCGTTCAGCGGCCGGGGGAGCGTTCCTGAGGCGGCTCATCCTCCCAGCGTTGGTCGGATTGTCCGTCTACTTCGCATTGTTCGGTGGGGAATACTCTGTCTTCGAGGTCAGACGCGTTCGAGTCGAAAACCTCGAACTGGAGCAGAGGCTGGTCGAATCGGAGCGGGCCAACGACTCTCTGCGTACTTGGGCCGAGGCTTTGGAGACGGACTCAGCGACAATCGAGCGGTTGGCGCGAGAACAGCACGGGATGATTCGGGAAGGGGAGGTCCTCTACCGTATCGCCCCTCCACCCATCGACGCCGTAACCGACGCCGAAGCGGACTCGGTACAGGATCCGGGGCGTCCCTGAGACTACCCACCTGCCGGGCTGACGCGCCCGATCACGCCTCTTCCCCCTCCTCTCCCTCCGGAGCCCCCTGAGTGGCGGATACGCCTTGCTCGTCCGACGAGGATGCGCCGCTCCCAACCGCCAGAATGGCCCTGGCCGCGTCAGCGAGCATCTCAGCGTCGCCGCTGGCCGGTAGCGCCCGGTCGGCACCGGCGGGTAACGCACTAGCCGCCGATTCCGCTTCGAGTGTTTTCGACGCATCACCGGGAGACCCGCCAGGTACGCCTAACGCCTTCAACCGCTCACCGGCGTCCAGGATCGGCTTGAACAGGTCCATGGGGACCGGAAACACGGTGGTCGAATTGTTCTCAGCGGCGATCTCCACCACCGTTTGGAGAAATCGCAACTGAATGGCAACGGGGTGGTCCTGGATCAACTTGGCCGCCTCGGCCAGCTTTATGGCCGCCTCCGCCTCTCCCGCGGCGGCGATGACTTTACCCCGCCGTTCCCGTTCCGCCTCGGCCTGCTTGGCCATCGCTCGCTTCATCTCCTGGGGTAGACCGATGTCCTTGACTTCCACAGCTGTGACCTCGATCCCCCAAGCGTCGGTCCCTTGGTCGATGATATCGCGGACCACCCGGTTGACCTGATCACGTTCGACCAGAATCTCGTCCAACTCAGATTGCCCGATCACGCTGCGCAACGTGGTTTGCGCGAGCTGGCTCGTCGCGAAGTTGTAGTCTTCGATTTCTACGACCGCCTTGGAGGGGTCGGTGACGCGGAAGTACACGACGGCGTTGACCGTCACGCTGACGTTGTCCTTCGTGATGGTATCCTGCGGGGGGATGTCGAGCGCGACGATCCTGAGATCCATCTTCCTCATGCGCTCGATCCCGAACGGGACCAAGAACACGAGCCCCGGTCCTTTCGCGCTTGTAAGGCGGCCGAGCCTGAAGATCACACCACGCTGATACTCCCACAGCACGCGTAGGCTCGAAAGCAGCGCCACGCCTCCGATGCTAGCGGCGGCGATCCACAGGGTAGTGAAGTCCATGATGCACGACCTCCGAAATCAGGGCGAATGGTGGTTGGCGCACGATCGTGGTGCCCTTGTTGCCTACCCCCGAAAGCGGAGGATGGCTCCATTGACACCCCCCGAAACTCTTTTGAGGTTTGGGAGCTTGGACAGCATGGCGGAGTAGCTCAGGTGGTTAGAGCAGCGGAATCATAATCCGCGTGTCGGGGGTTCGAGTCCCTCCTCCGCTATTCACTAGTGTTCTTGAATCATCCAGGAGTGTCGGGACATGAACGATCGGGCAACGACCCTACTCCAGGGGCGAAGAGAAAAGATGGAGCGCGCATTGGGCCGCCCGCTCTCGTTTCCTGAGCCAGCCAGCGGCGGCGAGTTGTCAGAGTCCGAGCGCGACCACCTGTGTAATGGGGCGACCGACCTCTATGTCAACGAACTCGCCTGGGAAAACATCACCGATGAGGAGCAGGTCGAGGGAGAGCCCCTCGCTGAACTCGCTTTTCCTGGGTTCCTGGCGTTCATCCAGGGCCTTCTTCTGGAAAAAGTCATGCCGGACTCTCTCGCACCGGCGAACCCGAGGCCGGAGATCGCGGAGGACGTGGTGAAGTTCCTGGCCGAGCGGGTTGTGGCCCTTCAGGACCAAATGGGCGGGAGTGATGAGGGGGATACCGAGCAGAGGGCGAGGGATCTTGCCGTCACGGATCGCCTCCTCGACCTCGTGCTGTTCCGTCTGCACGGGGTGGATCCGGCGGATGTCGAGGGCTTCAGGGACCCCGCGCCGGCGTCCTGAAGGCCGTGCCCAGTGATCTGCTCTCGCCGGCCTCGCCCTGGCCATCCGTTCCTGGCAGGTAGCCCGCTCTTCATCGCCCACCGGGGCGGTGCTAGGATCGCTCCGGAGAACACGATGGAGGCGTTCCGCCTTGCCGTGGACACGTGGGGGGTAGACGTACTGGAAACGGACGCGCGCCTCACGTCCGACGGTGAAGTCGTTCTGATGCACGATGCGGAGGTGGGACGTACTTGTGACGGTGACGGGAACGTCGCCGAGATGTCGTGGGATCGCTTGAGGACCTTGGACGCGGGATACCATTTCCGGGACCTCGACGGTGAGACACCCTTCCGGGGACGTGGCGTGTCCATCCCCCGATTCGAGGAGGTTCTCGAGGCGTTCCCACATACACGTCTGAACGTCGATACCAAGTGCGGCAGAGTGGCGCAGCCGCTGCTGGAGATCATCCGGCGCCACCGCGCTCACGATCGGGTCCTGATCGCAGCCGAGGTGGAGACGCACCGTAGCGCGGTGCGGGGCTACACGGGGCCGTGGGGAGCATCTCGTCGGGACATCGGACGCTTCTGGAGCGCCGCGCACCTCCGTCTTACGCCGTGGTTCCGGCCTGACTTCGACGCGCTGCAAGTGCCGGAGTTTTGGCACGGAATCCGCGTGGTTTCACCCCGATTCGTGTCTGAAGCGCATCGCCTCAACTTGGCCGTACACGTCTGGGTCGTGGACGACGAGCAAGATATGAGCCGATTCCTCGCGTGGGGAGTGGACGGCATCCAGACGGATCGGCCGGACGTGCTTTCGCCGATCCTGGAGCGGGAAGCCAGACGTCCGCCACCTCCCGGTTTACCGGATTCAGATCGGTGAACGCGCCCATGGGGCTTGCCAACGACTTCACGGGCCACGTGCTAGGACGTGGGTTCTTCTCGGAAGGCGACCGGATCTTGGTTGGGGTTTCCGGGGGGATGGATTCTTTGGCTCTGCTGCACCTTCTACGGTTTTCTCCGGGGTTGCCCGCCACCGAATTGGTGGTTGCTCATCTCGACCATCGCATGCGCCCCGAGAGCGATGCCGATGCGATCTGGGTACGCGGATGGGCCACTGCATGGGGCCTCGAGTGCAGACTCGGGCAGGTCGAGACGGGCTTGTCGAGTGAGGAGGAGGCGCGCAGCGCCCGCTACGCTTTTTTCGAACGTGAGCGAAAGGCGCTCCGAGCTCGGTGGGTTCTGACGGGGCACCATGCCGACGATCAGGCCGAGACAATCTTGTTTCGTATCGTACGGGGCACCGGGCTACACGGTCTCGAGGGTATTCCGGAGAAGCGAGCCCCAGGAATTCTACGTCCGCTCCTTCCGTTCACCCGGGATCGTCTGTCCGAGTACGCGGATGGTGCGGGTATCCGACCCCGTGTAGACACGTCTAATGAAGATCCACGGTTCGCCCGCAACATCATCCGAAACGAGATTCTACCTCGTCTCGAATCGGCGGTCGCCCCCGGTGCGCGGCGGTCCCTTCTCCGTCTGGGGCGCATCGCACGTAGGGAGGAAACCGCGTGGAAATCCATACTCGAAGATTTGGTCCGGGACCTCGTGATTGAGGAGGAGGACGGCCGCATCGAAATCAAACGCCAGGAGTTCTTGGGCCACGATGAGGCCGTGCGTGCTCGGCTCCTTCGGACGCTGGCCGCCCGGTTGGGTGCCACGCTGGGTGAGGCCGGAACCCGGTCCGCGTTGGCGTTTACTAGCGCCGGTGTAAGCGGCCACGAGCACCCGATTGCAGGGACGGTGCGTCTGGTCCGGTCCTTCGACCGGCTGATCTTCTGCCATAGGTCCGATCTTGGGGGCGACCAGACTTTCGACATCGAAGGTCTGGGAGATGGGCGAGGGTCCTTCTTGGTCGGGGGCCGCGGCTGGTCGGTTACTTGGTCTCTGGGACAGGGTCGCGTGAGCCCATGGGTGGAGAGGTTCTCGGTTTCGGGGCTCGAATTCCCGGTTACCCTGCGGGCATGGAGACCCGGGGATCGCATGAGGCGTCCCTGTGGATCGAAGAAACTGAAGAAGATCTTCGGCGAGAAACGCGTAGATTTAGAGGAACGTTCGCGGGCCCCGGTCGTCGTGGACGGTAGAGAACGGGTTCTCTGGATTCCGGGCGTGGCCCGTTCCTCGCTCCTCTTGCCGGGCGTCGAGGATCATGCGCTTATGCTATCGGTATCACCCGTGGAAGTTCGTCGGACGGATGAGGCGGTGGCGGATGTCCCGTGAAAGGTTCCGCTACCCGCGTTACGTTATATAGTGACGCTGTGTCGTCGGTGAGAACTCCGGTATCGCTTGAGGTGTTATCCATATATGGCTGAACAAGACCCGCTCCGACCGCCGGACGATGGCTCCAAGATGACTCGTGTCTCCAGGACCGCGGCCTTTTGGCTGCTCTTCGTGTTGATGGTGGTTCTCCTGGTCCAATTGACGACCGGGCAGGAGGAAGCCGCGATCGAGTTCACATATACCGAGTTCAGGACGCAGCTCGACGCCGACAACATCCTGGAGGTGACCGTCGTCGCGAGCCAGCTGATCGAAGGTGAGCTCAGGGCCCCCCACATCGAGGAGGGCCGGGAGTTCCAGAATTTCGAGACGATGCTTCCGGGTGAGATCACCGAGGAGCTTCTCACGGATCTGGTGCAGCACAATGTCGTGATTTCGGGTGATCTGGATACGGGGGGATGGGGTTCGGTCCTCGTGCAAGCCTTGCCCTGGGTTCTGTTCATCGCGTTCTGGATCTGGATCTTGCGGACCTTCCAGGGTGGGGGCAATCGAGCGTTTCAGTTCGGACGATCCAAGGCGAAGATGATCTCCCCCGAAGCGCCCAAGGTGACCTTTGCGGACATCGCCGGCGCTGACGAAGCTAAACATGAGCTTGAGGAGGTCATCGAGTTTCTCAAGGACCCTCAGCGATTCTCGCGGCTCGGTGGTCGTCTGCCCAAGGGCGTCCTCTTGGTGGGTCCTCCGGGGACGGGCAAGACCCTGCTCGCGCGGGCCGTCGCTGGAGAAGCGGCCCGACCGTTCTTCCAGATGTCGGGTTCGGATTTCGTCGAGATGTTCGTAGGCGTGGGTGCTTCGCGAGTTCGGGACCTCTTCGAGCAGGGCAAGGCGCAGGCCCCCTGCATCATCTTCATCGATGAGATTGATGCGGTAGGCCGCCATCGAGGAGCTGGCCTGGGTGGTGGCCACGACGAGCGCGAGCAGACGCTGAACGCGCTCCTGGTCGAGATGGACGGCTTCGAGACGAACGAGGGCGTGATTCTACTCGCGGCCACCAACCGGCCGGATGTACTCGACCCCGCCCTTCAGCGACCGGGCCGCTTCGATCGTCAGGTGATTGTGGATTTCCCCGACGTGCGGGGCCGGGAAGGGATTCTCCGCGTGCACGCAAAGAAGTTGCCGCTCGCTGGGAACGTGGATCTGAAGGTAGTGGCCAAGGGCACGCCTGGGTTGAGCGGCGCGGATCTCGCGAACATCTGTAACGAGGCAGCTCTTCTTGCGGCTCGGGACGACAGTGACAAAGTCTCCATGTATCATTTCGAGGCGGCGAAGGACAAGGTCATGCTCGGTGCCGAGCGGCGGAGCCTGGTTCTGACCGATTCGGAGCGGAGGCTGACCGCGTATCACGAAGCAGGGCACGCCGTTATCGCCCTGAGGCTGCCGGGGCTCGACCCACTGCACAAAGTTACGATCATACCGAGGGGCCAGGCGCTCGGGCTCACGGCAAGTCTGCCACAGGAAGATCGGCACTCGTATACCAAGGAGTGGCTCGAGGGACAGCTGTGTATGCTGTTCGGCGGACGTGTCGCCGAGGAGTTGGTCTTCGGGCCCGACAAGATCACGACGGGAGCTGGGAACGACATCGAGCGGGCGACCGCCATGGCCAGACAAATGGTGACGCGTTTCGGTATGTCCGACGTCATCGGGCTCATGGCGATCGGTCAGGCCGACCAGGAGGTCTTCCTGGGCCGGGAGTTGGTTCAGCGAAGAGAGGTTTCGGAGCATACCGCCCAACAGGTGGATCAAGAGATCAAGCGTGTGTTGGATGAGGCCGAGGAGGGCGCACGCAGGATGGTCACGGAGCATGGGGATCTCCTCGAACGCATCGCACAAGCACTCCTAGATCGGGAGAGCCTGGACTCCGTCGAGATCGGCCTCCTGGACGCCGACGAGGAGCTTCCGCCCCCTGCGGCCAACGGTAGCGGAGAGGCCGACCGCGGCTCAGCGGAGGTGGAAAAGGGTCCCACTGACGGTGGAGATGTGGAGGTGGAGGCGGATGGGACGGATACGGAATCCAAGGAGTTGAAGGAGCTTGAGGACCCAAAGGACCTGTACGCGCCGAGACGCGACGCCGCGTCGGAGGATGAGGCGGACGTGCAAACGGAGGTACCGACTGCTATGAAGGCCGGTAACGAGTCGTCCGGCGATGAAGAGACGAGTTCCGGTACGATGCACATTCCCGCAGTGCAGCTACGCGCCGAGGACCCGGAAGCGGACCCGTCGAATTGAAGGCGTGATGAGTCCTAGATGAGTCAGCTCTGGTCCCAGCTCGAGTTCTTTCGCCCGGGGTGGCGGGACTTCCTACAGATCCTCATCGTCGCCTTCCTGTTGTTTCGACTCCTTCTCATCATCCAACGGACCCGGGCAATGCAGATTCTGCTCGGGGTCCTCCTCCTCGCGGCTGCCTATCTGCTCTCACAGGTCCTAGAGCTGACTCTCATCGAGACGTTGCTCGGATACCTGCTGCAATATGGCGTTATCGCTGGGCTCGTTGTTTTTCAGCCCGAGCTCCGGACGGCGCTCACCCGTTTGGGTCAGAGCCGACTGCTGCGCATCGTGAGCCCGATGCCGGAAGGCCAGCTCATCGACGAGATCGTGCATGGGGTGGAAGAACTCGCCCGAAAGAAAATTGGGGCCATCATTGTTCTGGAGCAGGACGTGGGCCTCGATGAATACGCACACACCGGTAGCCGAGAACGAGTGGATGTTTCGGCTTCCATGCTCCAGACGATTTTTAGCCCCGGGACGCCCTTGCACGATGGTGCTGTGATCATCGTGGGAGGTGAAATCCGAGCCGCGGGCGCCATTCTGCCGTTGACTCAGCATGCGGTCACCGACAAGACACTAGGCACTCGGCATCGGGCGGCGATCGGCCTTAGCGAGGAGACCGATGCCCTGGTCATCGTAGTCAGCGAAGAAACGGCAAAGATCTCGATCGCGTTGCGGGGCAGCCTCGAGCGGGACGTGGACGCGGCTCGCCTCCGGGAGATTCTCGGTGGCACAATGCCGGAGCGCTCCGCTGCTCTAGCACCCTCCCCAACACTCGCCTGACACCCGGGACCGGTTCAGGCCTGCGCTCGCCACGCACTAGAAATTTTCACGGCGCCACTGTACATTGCCGCGACTTATACGATAGGGGTTGCCGGAGCGTCGGTGACCTTGGGCTGTTTTGCAAAGGAGCGGGGTTTGGACGCCAGCCAATATCACCTTCTGTCGTTGTTCTCCGATGGGGGGTTCATGATGTATCCGCTCGTGCTGTGTTCACTCATTGCACTGGGTGTGATCATTGCCAAATCCTGGACTTTAACCGTGGCACATGCGAGCACGAAGGAAGTGCTCGCCGAAGTTGAAGAGGCGGCTGCCGCCGGCCGCATAGCTGAGGCGGCCGAGCTCGCGGCGGCGCGTCCCGGCCCGACGGCCGCTATTCTAGTGGCTGGACTACGCCGTCTCCAGAAGGACGAAGTAGCCCAGGAGGAATTGGCTTCAGCCATTCGTACAACGGGGACGATCGAACTCGGGTTCCTGGAGCGGGGCCTCGTCATTTTGGCCACCGTGGCCAACTGTGCGCCACTCATGGGCTTCTTGGGCACCGTTATCGGAATGATTATCGCGTTCGCCTCCATCGAAGCCGCCGGGGATGTCGACGCCACCCTCGTTGCCGGCGGGATCAAGGTGGCGTTGTTGACGACGGCGACAGGGCTTTTGATCGCGATTCCCGTCAATCTGGGGTACAACTTCTTCGTTACGCGCATCGACACTCTGATCCTCGACATGGAGCAGGGCGCGCAGAAGGTCCTCGATCTGGCTTATTCGTTGGCAGTGAGGACGGAGTTGGCCTCGGCCGGGGCTAGGGGGGCCGCCCGACCGGCGGCCGAAGACTCAGGCGCCGAGGAATCGATATCGTAGCTTTTTCGAGGAACTTTTCCGGCGGACAGCCGGTAGCTGGGCACACATAAGAGGGCTGCAGAATGGCCGTACTGGACAAGAAAAAGTCGAAGGTCAGCGACAAGGTTCCATCCTCGTCGATGGCCGATATTGCGTTCCTGCTCCTGATCTTCTTTCTGGTGACGACCACGTTTCCGAAGAACAAGGGGCTCGCGATCGTCCTTCCCGAGGAGGGAGGGGAGGTCGAGGTCAGTCCGCGGAACATCCTTCACATCATCATTCAGCCCAATGGGCTTGTCGACGTGAAGCGTGGTGAAAGCCAGGCGGTGCAGACGGTGGCGCCCAACGCGATCGAAGGCATCTGGCGGCAGGACGTGGCCGAAAACCCCCAACTCATCGCGGCGGTAAAGACCGATCCGCAGGCGGCCTACAGGTTCATGGTGGACGTGTTAGATGCACTTCACTCAGCGGGTGCTGAACGTATTTCCCTTCAACTCTTCGAGGGTTAGGTCATGCCTATCAAAGGGGGGGGATTCTCACGGAAGTCCCAGGCGTCTTCAGACGTGCCGGACTCGTCGATGGCCGATATCGCTTTCTTGCTCCTCATCTTCTTCATGGTGACTACCGTTTTCCAGAAAGATCGGAAAGTTGACCTTGTGTGGCCACAGGCGGAGGCCACCGAGAAGATCGACGAGAAACTGAAGAACATTCTCAACATCTGGGTGCAGCGAGACGGGAGCATCTTCATCAACGACCGGCCCCATGACATGAGCGAGATCTCCCAGGTGGTAGGCCCGCTTTACGTGAGTTCTGATCGCGCCTTGGTGATTTCGATCCGAGCGGATCAGGAGGTATCGTACAGCACAATTGACCTGCTTCAGGACCAACTGGTGGCGGCTGGGGTGGTGAGGGTTGTGTTCGCCACTGAGTTGGAGCAGCGCATGGCAAGGGAGCAAAGATGAACGCACAAGCTATGCCGGCTGAGCCCGGACACCGTTACGTCGAGACTGAGAACGATCGATTCAAGAGGTCTTTCGGATCGTGGTTTTGGGGTTCGATGATCACCGCGACGGTCGTCCACTTCATGCTCTTTCAGTTCTGGCCGACGCAGACGGCGGACGACGTATCCTTCACGTCCGAAGATTTGGAGGTGATCGAGCTTCCCCCGGAAATTGAGATTCCGCCGCCACCCGAAGCGATTTCCCGGCCGGCGACGCCTGTGATGGCCGTGACGGAAATCGATGATGATATCACGATTGCTCCGACGACGTTTGCAGACAATCCGGTCGATGACTTGCCTCCGCCGCCCACCGACGACGGGGGAACCGATCTTTCAGCAGCTCCGGTGTTCACGCCGATGACTGTGCGGCCGGAGATCCTCAACAGGGGTGAAGTTCTGAGTGCCTTGATGAGGCTATATCCTCCCATCCTTCGCGACGCCGGAATCGGTGGGACCGTGGAAGTTTGGTTCTTCATTTCGGAGGAGGGCACGGTGATAGATCAGAGAGTCTCAGAGCCTTCAGCTCACGCGCAGTTGAACGAGGCGGCCCTCGAGGTCGCTGAGGTCTTCAAATTTTCTCCGGCCCTGAATCGGGAAACGATAGTCCAGGTTTGGATTCGACTTCCCATTACTTTCGAGGTCCAAAACTAGCCGGCCCAGTGGTCTTCGGAGACGACCCCGCCGGCGTGGCCGGCGGGGTCTTTTTTTTCGAGCGGTACATGAGGTTGTTTGAGGAAGTACTCATAAATGATCACCTCAACGTACGATGAGAGGGTCACGGCATCGCTGCCGGAGATCCAGGACCGGATTTCCGGGGCAGCGGGGCGGAGTGGCCGTGCCTGTGACGAGATCACGTTGGTGGCGGTGACCAAAGCGCATCCCATCGAGGCCGTTGAGGCTGCACTTGCCCATGGTTTGTTCGACTTGGGGGAGAATCGGACGGAGGAGCTCGAATGGAAGCATGGGGCGGTGGAGGACAGGCGGGCTCAGTGGCACATGATTGGCCATATCCAGCGGAGGAAAGCGCCGCGGCTCATTGGGATAGCCGACCTGGTCCACTCGATTGATTCAGTCCGGCTTGCTGAGCGGATCTCAAAGGCAGCCGTGGAGGCGGGTGAGATTATTCCCGTCTTAGTGCAGGTGAACACATCCGGGGAGGAGAGCAAGGCTGGGTTTCAAGGTGGTGACCTCAGTGACGAAGTTCTGGGCGTGCTTGCCTTGCCGGGCCTGGAAGTGCGGGGCCTCATGACGATGGCTCCGTTTACATCAGACGAGGCGATACTTCGGCGTACCTTTGAGAGGGTCCGGATCCTCCACGAGGAGCTTCGGGCGTTCGAGGGGTACTGTGGGGACCATCTCTCAATGGGTATGACGAACGACTTCGAGATTGCCATCGAGGAGGGCAGCACAATGATTCGGATCGGCACGGCTCTTTTCGGGAAACGACTGAACCATGATTGATCTCACGCCGTTGGATGTCCGCAAGAAGCGGGGCGATTTTGGTAAGGGGCTTCGGGGTTACGACCCGCAGGAGGTTGACACCTTCCTCGAGTTGGTCGCGGAGCGGATGGAGGTCTTGGTCCAGGAGAATGTTGCTTTCCGGGGGAGGGTAGGCGAGCTGGAAGAGACGGTCGTCGCTCAGCAGGGCAGAGAACAGGCGATTCAGGACGCGTTAGTGACCGCGCAGGAGCTCCGCCAGGACGTGAAAAAGCAGGCCCGCCGGGAAGCAAACCTCCTGGAACGGGAGGCACAAGGCAAAATCGACCTAATGATAGGGGAGTCCGAGAAGCTCCTCAGTGAGCACCGTGCCGCCCTGCAGGAACTAGAGCGCCAACGTGAGCGGTTCTTGAAGGCCTTTCGATCCCTCCTGGAGCGGGAGCTGGACACGGTCAAGGTAGAGTTTGGTCTACCCCCACTCGAAGGCGTCACGCTGGACCTCGAACTCGGACGACGGAGCGGGTCGATCGAGGAGCCTGAGGGTGAAGACGAGTACGACGACGTAGACCAGTACGAAGGTGAGAACGACCACCAGGATGACGGCCAGGACCCCGCACCTCGCGCCACGGGATCGGACGCCCAGGCGGTGGGCTCGGAGGAGGACGAGGGCGACCGGCGACCTCCCGAAGGGGAAGGTGACGACTCACTGTGGCTCTCTTCCATCATGTCGGATCCGAAGGATGAGGACGCCGAGTGACGGCACGGGAATGACTTGATGCGATACCCGGAAATCCCTGAAAAACTGATTGCGCTCGAGGAGGAGACGCTGGTCCGCTGGAAAGACGAGGACCTTTTCCAGCAGACACTGAAGGCGACGGAATCCGGTGAGCCGTTCATTTTCTTCGAAGGTCCGCCTACCGCGAACGGCCACCCGGGACTTCACCATGTCATCGGCCGAACCCTCAAGGATCTGGTTTGCCGGCACCGGACGATGGAGGGGCGGAGCGTTACGCGCATCGCCGGCTGGGACACCCATGGGTTGCCCGTCGAGATCGAGGCCGAGAAAAGACTGGGAATTTCAGGCAAGCCCGAAATTGAGGCCCTCGGTATCGCGGAGTTCAACGCGGCGTGCCGCGACTCGGTTTTTGCGTACAAGGAAGAGTGGGAGGCTCTTTCCGAACGTGTCGGTTATTGGCTGGACTACACGCGCCCGTATGCCACTCTCGACCTGGGCTATATGGAGAGTGTTTGGTGGATTCTCAAGCAACTAGCCGATCGGAGTCTATTGTACCGAGGGTACAAGAATGTCCCGTACTGTCCTCGGTGCGGGACTGGGCTCAGTTCCCATGAGGTTGCGTTGGGGTACCGGGACATCGAGGACTCCTCTCTCCACTTCCTGTGCCCTTGGCTGACGAGCGAGGGCGAGCCGGATCCCGAGGGGCGAGCGTTCCTGGTCTGGACGACGACGCCGTGGACCGTCCCCTCCAACACAGGCTTGGCCGTTCACCCGGATCTCACATACGCAGACGTCCAATACGAGGGAAGGCGACTGGTGTTGGCTGAAGAACGCCTCGAAGCTGTTCTAGCTGGCGGAGTCGAGGTCCTGCGCCGGTTCAGAGGGTCCGAGCTGGCGGGAACTCGTTATGCCCGGCCGCTCGAAGTCGTGCCCTTGCCGGACGAACAGGGGAACGGGTGGACCGTGATCACGGAAGATTTCGTCAGCTCCGAAGACGGCACCGGCATCGTTCACATCGCCCCGGCCTTCGGGTCAGACGATTACGCCGCCGGCCAAAGGCACGACTTACCCATGCTTCGGCCTGTCGATGATGCAGGATTGTTCGTCGAGGGGACGGAATTGGTGGCGGGTGTGTTCGTCAAGGATGCGGATTCGGTGTTGGTGGAAGCTCTCGAGTCGCGGGGAAATCTCTTCCGGTTCGGCACCGCCGTGCACTCCTATCCGCACTGCTGGCGCTGCGAATCACCACTCATCTACATCGCAAGAGATTCGTGGTTCGCGGCCACTTCCACCCTGAAGGACCAAATGTTGGCCCACAACGGGGCTGCCAATTGGTTCCCGCCCGATGTCGGCGAGGGCCGAATGGGAGATTGGCTCAAAGGGAACGTCGACTGGGCGCTTTCTCGAGATCGGTACTGGGGTACACCGCTCCCTGTGTGGGTATGCGATCGAGAACCGGAGCATCTGGAGTGGATCGGGAGCTACGACGAGCTGGCGGAGCACAGTGGGCCCCTGGGAGACGACTTCGACCCTCATCGTCCCTACATCGATGAGCGCACGTGGAATTGTAGAGAGTGTGCCGGGACTATGAGGCGGGTGCCAGAGGTTATCGACGCCTGGTTCGACTCGGGTGCGATGCCGTACGCCCAGTGGCACTACCCGTTCGAGGGTAAGGACGACTTCGAAGGGCACTTTCCGGCCGACTTCATCTGTGAGGGCCTCGATCAGACCAGGGGATGGTTCTATTCCCTCCTGGCCATCGCCGCCATGCTGGACAAAGGTGCACCCTTTCGCAACGTGGTTGTCAACAATCTGATCCTCGATGCCGAGGGCCGGAAGATGTCGAAATCAGGTGGGAATACGGTGAATCCGTGGGATGCCATCGCTGATCATGGCGCCGACGCTATCCGCTGGTACCTGATCACGTCCAGTAACCCCTGGGTGCCGAAACGGTATGATCCCGTCGCCGTCCAGGAGGCATCGCGGAAGTTTCTGGATACACTCTTCAACACGTACCGCTTCTTCGCCCTCTACGCCAACGCCGAGGACTGGGCTCCGTCCGAGGCCGACCCGGAGCCTCAGGGCCGAAGTCTGCTCGACCGCTGGCTGATTTCCAGGCTGAGTTCAGTGGTGATGGAGGTGCGTTCGGAGTTGAATGGCTATCAACTCACTCGAGCCTACCGGATTCTGGGCGAATTCGTCAGCGAGGACCTATCCAATTGGTACGTCCGGAGGTCCCGACCTAGGTTCTGGGGAAATGCGGACGACGATGACACTCGCGCGGCCTTCAGGACGCTGTGGGAGGCGTTGCGCACCGTTTGCCTCCTCTCGGCGCCGGCGACGCCCTTCGTTTCCGACTGGATCCACTGCGGACTCACGGGAAAAAGCGTTCATCTCGAGGCGTTTCCAGGTAAAGGCTCGCCGGATCGCTCCGTGGACGGGATCGAGGGTCGTGATGAATCCCTTGAGCGAGAAGTCGAAGCGGTGAGGGTACTGGTATCTCTTGGCCGAGCGGCTCGAGAAGAGGTCAAGATTCGGGTACGTCAACCGCTCAAGCGGCTATTCGCTGTCGTTCCCGAGGGGCTGCAGATCCGGGAGGAGGTTTTGGGTCTCCTGCAAGACGAACTCAACGTCAAAGGTGTGGACTTTCTGGCTTCCGCCGACGGTCTGATTACGCTGGTTGCGAAACCGAACTACAAGGCCTTGGGCCCACAATTCGGTAAAGAAACGGAACTTGCCGCCACCACGATTCGGGGGCTTTCCGAACCGGAGCTAGAGGCCTACAGCGCCGGCGATCCGGTCTCGATCGAAGTTGCGGGACGCACCACCGTGCTCGGCCCCGAGGATCTAACAGTCGAAGAGGAGTCCAAAGGGGAGTTGGTGGTACGGTCCGAGAACGGGTACACGGCCGCTCTCGACCCGACCCTCGACGAAGAATTGAAGGCAGAAGGAATCGCGCGCGAGTTGGTCAACCGCATTCAACGGCTGCGTAAGGAGTCCGGCTTGGCAATCACGGATAGGATTCGGCTGGGAGTCTATGGTCCGGAGCCTATCAGAGCGGCGGCCGATGGCCACCAGGCTTTCATTTGTGCCGAAACTCTGGCTCGTCACCTGGAGATTTACGATGGCCAGGTAGCGGTCAATGGCTACGACGCCGTCCAGAACGTAACCATCGATGACATGGACGTCGTAATCGCGCTCAATCGGGCGGTAGCGGACGACCCATCGGTTGATCCGGCCCGGGGCGGAGGGCAGGATTGAAGGAGATTGAGGAGCGGGTGGAGGTCCTCACCGTCCGCCAAGCCGGGGATCGGCTCGATGTCTACGTAGCGGGGAATTCGGACCTCTCACGCGCTCGGGTGCAGGGGCTGGTGGCGGACGGTAGGGTGCGGGTCGATGGTCAGGTGGCGCGAAAGGCCGATCGACTCGAGGTCGGGCAGGAGATCGAGGTGCGGGTTCCCCCGCCAGAGAAGCTGGAGGCGCAGCCGGAGGACCTCGAGCTGGATGTCCTGTTCGAGGATCCTTCGCTCCTCGTCGTGAACAAACCTTCGGGCATGGTCACTCACCCCGCACCTGGGCATCCCACCGGAACTTTGGTCAATGCACTCCTTGCGCATACGGACGATCTGTCGGGCATTGGAGGTAAGCTGCGGCCCGGAATCGTACACCGGTTGGACCGCTATACGTCAGGTCTCATGGTGGTGGCGAAGAGTGACCAGGCGCATCACGCTCTTTCCGAAGCGCTTCAGCGGCGTGAAATTAAGCGTTTATACATTGCAGCGTCGTGGGGGCACCTCTCCGAATCACCTCTTGAGGTGGATGCGCCTATCGGACGTGATCCGGTGGAGCGGCAGCGTATGGCGGTAGTAGAAAAGAAGGGGCGCCATGCCGTGACACGCTTTCGTGTCGTGGAACGTTGGATCGGCGCCGAGTTGTTACGAGTAGCGTTGGGCACCGGGCGGACCCATCAGATCCGGGTTCACCTGGCGCACATAGGACATCCCGTGGTCGGGGATGCCGTGTATGGTGAGGGCTGGGAGCGCGGGATTGGCGGCAAGGCTCGGCAGTGGGCACGAACGCTGGGTCAAAAGGTGGGGCGGCAGTTCCTCCACTCGTGGCGGCTCTCCTTCGAGCATCCAGTGAGTGGCGAGTTGATGCGATTTGAGCTTCCTCTCCCGCCGGACTTACAGACATGTGCCGAATGGGCACGAAAAGACTGTGTATCGTGACGGTGGATCCCCGGTGAGGCCGGAGCGGTGCTTTGGCGTCGAGCCTTGGAGTTGAACCCGGACAATTCGGCTCTCCGAGCCCAGGTCGACCACCTCGGAGACACGGCGGGGACGTGATTCCAGCCGTCCTGGGCCTGATTCTGGCGATTGGCCAGGGCACGGCCGGGCAGGACGCCGCCGGGCTGAGGCTGGTAGATGGCAGGTACTTGGCCGGGGTGCGGGCCGCGGTATCCTTCGTCTCTGCCGATTCGATCAAGGCTGTCCGAGTACTCAGCGCCCTGGAGGACGCCACTCCACTGCCCGGCCTGCCCCCGGAAGTGCCCAGCGGCGTACTCTTCGTCCTGGCTCCCGATGAAGGCGAGTTCGTCCGGCTTACCGGGGGTGCCACACCGGACTGGGGTGCCGGTGTGGCTCTGCCGGCGCAGTCGGCCATCGTCGTTCCGGCGTACGTGTCGGCGCGGGGTACCGGTTGGAGTGATATGCGTCTCCTGCGTCATGAGTGGGCGCATGTCGGTCTTCACCAGTATCTGGAGGGACTTCGTGTGCCCCGCTGGTTCTCCGAGGGCTACGCCCAGTGGGCGAGTGGAGGATGGGATTGGGGTGAGGGCTGGAAGCTTCAGGTAGCGCTGGCCCGAGGAGGGAACTCGCTCGACTCTCTTACGCTTTCGTGGCCGCGGGATGAGGCGAGGGCTCGCACCGCGTATCTCTTGTCGGCCACGACGGTGGAGTACCTCGTTGTACAGGGTGGCCCTCGAGCACTCGAAGTGCTGCTCAGACGGTGGAAGGATCTTGGGAATTTCGAACGTGCCTTTCGTACCACTTTCGGGACGACTACCGCCCAGTTCGAGGAAAGTTGGCGACGGTACGTTGAGGATCGCTACGGGTGGCTCTTCGTGCTCTCGCACTCGTCGGTATTTTGGATGTTTCTGAGCCTCATGCTGGTCGCCATGGTTGGGGTGCGGAGACGTGTACGGCGAGACCGGATGGCCCGACTCAGAGCGGCGGACATCGCGGATCGGCCTAGTTTCTGGCTGGCCGGGGATGGTGTACAAGACGATGGGCCTGGACCCGACCCGGGCGGATTGGAGTAAGAGTTGGCAGCGCACTGCTAGAATCGCGCTCTCAACAAGGACACAACGTGTCTCGCATCCTCCTGGTCGACGACGACGACGACCTCCGATCCGTGTTCCGAGCGAAGCTTGAGTATTCGGGTCACGAAGTAGACGAAGCTGACAGTGCGGAGGTCGCGCTGGCCAAGGTCGGTGCTTTCGATCCAGCGCTGGTCGTCACCGATGTCCGCATGGACGGGATGACGGGGCTGGAGCTCCTGACCCGGATCCGGGAATCCATGGAGTACGTCGACGTGATTGTCATGACCGGACACGACACCATGACGTCCGCGGTGGAGGCCATGAAGTCCGGCGCCTTTGACTACCTCGTGAAGCCGGTGGGTCTCAAGGAACTCGAGGCTGTTATAGATCGCTGTTTGAGCGATCAGGAGGTCAACCGAGCCGCCATGGAGCAACGAGCGGCCGACGGTGAAGAGCCCGACGACGCCGAACCCGACACGGGAGCCCCGACGGTGGTTGGCCGGGATCCCAAGATGATCGAGATCTACAAGATGATCGGCGTTCTCTCCGAGAATCGCGCTACCGTCTTGGTCAGGGGAGAGACGGGCACCGGCAAGGAATTGGTGGCCCGGGCCGTGCATGATCACTCGATCCACTCGGATGAGCCCTTTATCGCGGTCAACTGTACCGCGCTCACCGACACTCTGTTGGAATCGGAGCTCTTCGGGCATGTGCGAGGCGCGTTCACGGGGGCGGTGGGCGGCAAGAAGGGGTACTTCGAGCTCGCGGGGAAGGGAACGATCTTCCTCGACGAAATCGGGGACACTTCCCCGGATTTTCAGTCCAAGCTCCTTCGTGTGCTTCAGGAGCGACAGTTCTATCCGGTCGGTGGTGAGCAGCCCAAGACTACTGAGGCGCGTGTCGTGGCCGCCACGCATCAACCCATGGAAGAATTGGTATCCGAGGGTGGTTTCCGTGAGGATCTATACTTCCGTTTGCGGGTCGTCGAGATCCACGTCCCGACCCTGCGTGAAAGGAAGGGCGACATCCCTCTTCTTGCTCAACATCTTTTTGGGCGGATCCGGCGCGATACGGGGGCCACGGTGCGAGTGATCTCGCAGGAGGCGATGACCTCCCTTGAGGAGTATGATTGGCCCGGGAATGTACGCGAACTCGAAAATGCGTTGACCCGTGCAGCCATCGTAGCCCGGGGCCCGTTGGTAGGTCCCGAACATCTCACGCTGGGGTTCCGAACTGCCGCGAAAGTGTCCCAAGAGGTGTCGGAACCGGTGCCCGAGGATGATTGGACGCTGGACGGAGCGATCGAGTGTCAGATCCGGCGGGCTCTGGAGAAGACGGAAGGAAACAAGACAGAAGCCGCTTCACTTCTCGGGATCTCTCGGTCCCGGCTTACTCGGTATGTGGAACATTTCGGCCTACCACACTAGCCGGTTGACCGGTAGTAGGTCCCTAAAATAGGATCAGGACTATGAACGAGAAAAGAGAAATCAGCGGTAAACAACCCAGTGGTAGGGGTGCGTCCGGCAAGACGTCCCTTCAGTTCTCGAGGGTCAACCTCGCGTTCGCTGCCGGAGCCTTTGTGACGATCACACTCGGCTTTTGGCTCCTTTCGACGGGCTCCATCACGTTGGCTCCGATCCTACTGGTTTTGGGTTACGTGGTGCTGGTGCCGTTGGCGATCATCATTTAGGAGGGTTTCGGTCGGGCCTTGCCCTCTTCAAACGGCCTGGGTGACCACTCGCGTCTGCGTGAACTGGCGGTGGCCATCCTTCGATTTGTGGAATCCGAACCCGCTCTGACGGGCGCCTACCCAGGGTGTGCCGGTCGTGCCCATCACCGGCTTGTTGATTCCGATCATCCCGGCCGTGAGTTGCCGCGCGATCTCAGTCGTCTGTTCTCCATCTTCACCGAAGACCACCGCGCCGAGTCCGAAGGGGGTGGCGTTGGCCTTTTGGACGGCCTCGTCTGCAGACTCGACGCGTGTCACACAAGCCACGGGCCCAAAGGTCTCCTCGGTCGCGATTGACATCTCTTCGGTGACGCCCGTGAGGACGGTCGGCGTGACGAAGTTGTCGTGATGTCCAGATCCGCCGGCCAGCACCTCCGCACCCTCCGATACCGCAGCCCCTAGCTGGGCCAGAACGTGACTTCGCTGATGTGCGTTGACCATCGGCCCGATCTTGACACCCTCGTCCAGGCCGTTCCCCTGCGTCATTGATGTTGTGGCTTCAACCAGGAGGGCCTCGAAGCGGTCAGCGATTGCTTCCGGGACGAAAATCCGCTCCGTGCTCACGCAGACCTGGCCCGCGTTCCGAAAGCTGTTGTTTGCGGCGAACCGTGCCGCCTTCTCAAGGTCGGCGGTCTCCAGGACGATCATGGGATCCTTGCCGCCGAGCTCCAGGATAACACGCTTGAGCTCCCCACTGGCCGCCCGCAGGATATGCTTGCCGGTCTCACGTGAGCCGGTGAAGGCGATGAGGTCTACGTCGCTGGCGACGAGTTGCTTGCCCTGATCATCTGCTCCGTGAACAACGATGAGCACATCAGGAGGGAGTTTTTCGTTGAGCACGTCTGCATACGCCTGTCCGGAAAGCGGCGTCTCTTCCGACGGCTTGAAGACCACCGTATTACCCGCCGCAAGAGCCGGCAGGATCATCCACGCCGGCATAGACATGGGGAAATTCCATGGCGTGATTGCAGCGCACACCCCCAAAGCATCGTGGTATACCGTCGAACGATTGCGTTCGTCCTCGAAGGTCTCCGGAGCGAGTGCCTCCCGGATCTCCTCGAGCTCGTGCTCCACATTCGCCTCGCGCTGTACCTCGGCGATTGCCTCCCTGAGCGGCTTGCCCATCTCCTGCGTGATGAGTCGCCCGAATTCGTCGGCCCGTGCGAGAAACGACTCGGCGGCTTCCATCAGCGGGCGCGCGCGGCCGTTGTGTCCGAGCGCCTCCCAGGCCGGCTGCACAGCGCGAGAGCGCTCGACGATGCCCGGAATATCGTCGAGCGAGGTGATCGGCACCTCGCCCACGACGTCGCCGGTCGCGGGGTTATAGGACTTGAGTGACGTCAAGAGAACTCCGAGTACGGTCTGGTGAGGATCGTGTAGTCCGTGGGGTGTCGCCCGGTCCCGTTACCGGGTCGATTCACCTCAAGGTAGGACAAAGTCCGCTCTAGTCGACCCCCCTGCGGGGGTCGACGGATTCTAGCGGGACTTGGAACCGGGTGCGAAACTCAGACGACGGGTTTCGTCATACCCGTACGCTGGAAGCATTGGCCACAGGATTTGCCCTGTCAGGAGTGCGTCTGGCTGAGGTTAGTGGACGCTAACGTACACACCAACGTACACAGTCTTCGGATGGGGAAGAGCTTCGGGCTCTCCCCTTCGTGCATTGCCCGGATCGAAACACAGCACCGCTCGCCTGAGACGCTTGCCGCTCAACACCCCTTAGGCGCATCTTGTCGCCTATGACGGATCCAGTCGCCCGCCTGAACGCAGCCCTAGAAGGCCGCTACGCCATCGAGCGGCGATTTCTCCCGACGGCCCGGAGGCCTGGTTAAATGATGAAACGCTTTCTGATGATCCCGATCGCCATCATGGCCACGACACTCACCGACGCCACTGCGGCCTCAGCGCCGGTCGGTGGGGAAGGGGGAGCGCTTGCGGGCGCCGACAACGTGCCGTGCGGAGATCTGACCTCGTTCTCGATTATGGAGGGGACCGTCACCAGCGCCTCCTTGGTCGAGACCGGGGCGTTCACGCCTCCGGTCGCACCAGGCGGTCGCGCCCCCTCAAGGGCTTCGGTGACCCGCACTTACGGTGGTTTGCCCGCGTTCTGCCGGGTGATCGCCACACTCCGACCCACGAACGATTCGAACATCACCGTCGAGGTGTGGATGCCGCTCTCGGGATGGAACGGAAAATACCAGGCGGTCGGGAACGGTGCGTTCAGGGGATCGATCAGTCATAGTGCCATGGCTGCCGCGCTGGCCAACGGCTACGCGACCAGCTCGACCGACACCGGGCATATCGGCAACACGGCGGAATTCGGTCTCGATCATCCCGAGAAGGTCGTCGACTTCGGCTGGCGCTCGCTGCACCTGATGGCTGTCCTCACCAAGGAGGTCATCGCCGCTCATTACGATGAGAGTCTTCGCTACTCCTATTGGAACGGGTGTTCCGCCGGTGGCCGCCAGGCGATGAAGATGGCGCAGGCCTTTCCCGAAGACTTCGACGGCATCGTGGCCGGAGCACCGGGCCAGGATTGGAGCGGACGTGCAGCCGGAGCACTCCGAGTCGCCTCGTATCTGGGATCCAACCCAGCCGCCCGTCTCTCCGCAGATGACAGATTGCTTGTGCATGCGGCGGCAATCAGCGCGTGCGACGCGGCTGATGGTGTCGTGGACGGCCTTATCGACAGCCCTCAGCGTTGTGATTTCGACCCCGCCGTCCTCCAATGTGAGGGTGCCAAGAACGGCTCCTGCCTGACGGCCGCACAGGTCGGGACGGTGCGGATGTTGTACACGTCTCCGGTGAATCCCAGCACCAACCGGGAGATTACCGGTCTGGTTCCGGGGAGCGAGCTCAACTGGACCGACCTCGGGTGGACGAACTCCGCACGCTCCACCGGGCTCGAACTTTATCGTTATCTGGTATACGGCGACCCCAACTGGACCATCGACCGATTCGATTTCGACACCGATATCGTGAAAGCCGAGGAGACCGACGACGAGACGCTGAATGCCCTCGATCCCGACCTCAAGCCGTTCTTCGCCCGGGGCGGCAAGTTGCTCGCGTATCACGGCTGGAGCGACGCGCAGATCTCACCCTTGAACGCAACCCAGTATTACGAGCGTGTGGTAGAATCCGTTGGCAGTGCCGAGGAAGTTCATGACTCCTATCGTCTGTTCATGGCTCCGGGTATGGGACATTGCGGCGGCGGTGAGGGACCAAGCGTCTTTGACAAGATGGCGCTAATTGAAGCGTGGGTCGAAGAAGGGCGGGCGCCAGACCACGTGCTTGCGACCAAATTCGGTCCGGAGGGCGAAGTGGAGATGCGCCGACCACTGTGCGCCTACCCCGCGAGGGCTGTTTACGACGGGAACGGAGACCCGAAAAGGGAGGAGAGCTTCTCGTGCGCCACACGCTGACGAGGCTGAGGGCCACGGTTCGGTCACATATCGCGGTACGTATCACGGCCTCGAGAGGAATTTCTACACTTTCCAGAGTGCTCAGGATGGTATCTCCTGGCAGAAAGGTGTGGGCTCAAATACAGCTAGTCTCGATTCTTTAGGCACAGGCGCCAGATGCATTTGACATCGCTCATATTTGCGGGGATTATTCTCGACAGGTACACCGCGAGCTTCCAGAGGAGATCAGGGATGCAAGACCGGTCTGGAAGATGGGCCACTGCGACGGCTGTCATCGCGGTCGGTCTGTTGTTGGGATCGAGCATCGCCACAGCGCAGACGACGGACTACCGAGCGCCGCGGACCGGCGACGGCAATCCCGACCTGAACGGCATCTGGCAGTCCATCAACACCGCCAATTGGGACATTGAGCCCCATGCGGCAGGCCCCGGTATCGTCCGTCAACTCGGTGCCGTTGCCGCAATACCCCCGGGGCTTGGTATCGTCGACGGTGGCTCGATTCCGTACCGGCCAGAGGCGCGTGCACAAAGGGACGAGAACTTTGCCAACCGCCTGGAACTGGACCCTGAGATCAAGTGCTATCTACCCGGTGTGCCGCGCGCCACCTATATGCCCTTTCCCTTTCAGATCATTCAGAGCGGGCAGCACGTCATGATAGTCCATGAGTACGCTGGCGCGGTCCGGACCATCTACATGGAGAACCACACCCTGCCGCCCGCCCCCAGTTGGATGGGTTGGTCGAACGGGAGTTGGGACGGAGAATCGCTGGTTGTCGATACCAGGGGCTTCAATGGTCAGACTTGGTTCGATCGGGCCGGAAACTTCCATAGCGACGCCCTGCATGTGATCGAACGATTCACGCCGCGAAGCGACGACACACTGCTGTATGAAGTAACGATCGAAGATACGAACGTGTTCACTCGACCCTGGACCATGAGCATGCCCCTCTATCGCCGTGTCGAACCGAATGCAGAAATATTGGAATTCAGATGCGTGGAGTTTGTAGAAGACCTGATCTACGGCCACCTCCGCAAACAGCCGATTACTCCGGAGCGTTAACCCAGGCACGAGAGAATGCATACGAACCGTCGATTTCTCAATTCAGGCAGTATTACCGCCGCCGTGATTGCAGCCTCTTTACTGACGGCCAACCTGGTTGGTGCGCAGGTACCAAACCCGAGTCCGACCGATGGCTACACGGTGCCCCGCACACCGGACGGGCAACCGGATTTCGAGGGGTTCTGGTCGAACGCAACCTATACGCCGTTGCAGCGGCGCGACGGCGTTGCGGGCGAGTTCTACACGGCGGAAGAAGTTGCTGCAATTGAAGCGCGTGCGTTGGAGCGGGAAAGTGCTCAGACCGTTCCGGGCACGAACGCGGACGTGCACTATGACTTCACTCAATTCGGACTCGACCGGAGTCAGGCCACTCTCGCAACCGGTCTGCGAACCTCACTCATTTTCGATCCCCCGGACGGAAGAATCCCTCCCCGGACTGCTGAAGGTCAGCGGATCATGGCACAGCGTGGAGAAGAAGCCCGGCTGAGGGGCGGACGTTTGGACTCTGCCGAAAACATGACCCTGGGCGAACGTTGCCTGATCATGGCGGGGTCCGGCCCGCCAATGATGGACGCGGGCTATAACAGCAACTACCAGATCGTGCAGAATCGGGATTACGTCATGATCTTGGTTGAAATGATTCATGATGCCCGCATCATTCCGTTGGATGGTCGAGAGCAGGCCGACGCAAAGATTCGCCAGTGGATGGGCACCTCGCGGGGGTATTGGGAGGGCAATACCCTGGTGGTAGAGACCGCGAACTTCAACGGCAAGAATCCTATCAATGGATCCACCGAGAACAAGCGTGTGACCGAACGCTTTACACGAATCGATGACGAAACGATGGTTTACAGATTCACTGTCGAAGATGAAACGATGTGGGCCCGCCCCTGGTCCGCCGAACTTCTGATGAAACAGACAATCGGTCCGATCTTCGAACACGCCTGCCACGAGGGCAATTACGGTCTGTATAACACCCTGGTTGGCGCCCGTCTCGAAGAGAAACTGGCGGCGGAAGAGGCAGCGGCGCGAAAACCGAATTAGAGGAGGGCATTCCGATGCAAACCCGAATGATAGTTGCGATCGTAGGCGTCGCGTTGGCACTCGCGGCCAGTCTCGCGGCCATTCCCGTATGGGCCCATCACGCATTTACTGCAGAATTCGACATCGACAGGCCGCTGACCCTCGAAGGCACACTTGCCGTGTGGGAAATGATCAATCCCCACTCGTGGTTCCATATTGACGTCGAAAGCCCGGACGGCGAGGTGGTCCGATGGTTGGTGGAGGGCGGTAGCCCGAATCAGCTGATACGCAATGGTGTGACGCAAAGCTCGGTGCTCATAGGAACCGTGCTGGTGGTCGAGGGCTATGGCTCCAAAGACAGGACGAACAAAGCGGTAGGAAGCAATTTTACGCTTCCCGATGGCAGCCGGTTGTTTCTTGGCGGCTCGGCACCTGGTGCCGCCCCCACCGCGTCGGTGCGCGACTGGTTAGGGAAATAACACCTGCTAACAACGGCAGCGGTAAGCTGCTCAGGTCGCGATCTTCAAATCTCTCGAGTTCCGCAGAAGACAACCAGCCGCCTGATCCCACGTGTCTTGGTGAACGTAGTCGGCTTTGTGTGGGTTACTTGGTCTCACCGCCCCTTTCTATGTATGCGAATGGGGTTCTTCTGCTGCGACTTGGGTATGGCCGCTTAATTACAGGAAGAAGTACCCACGGGCGGTTAGCTCAGTTGGTTCAGAGCGCCTGGTTTACACCCAGGAGGTCACAGGTTCGAATCCTGTACCGCCCACTAGAGAAAACCTAGTAATGAAGCCTGTTCTAGCGCTTTCGAGCTATTCCCGTCCACGCCTCCTCTGGGTGCCCGCAGATGGGGCGGCGCAAGATCGAAACCCCCTGAAGGGTCTCACCATGACTGGCGGGGCTATTCCTCGCAGCGCACGTTGCACCGAGGGATCGTCAACCACCGTCTAGATGAAACCCGTGATCTGATGCGAGAGGCCCTGCAAGTGACCACTTGGATTCGGAGATTCATCCGATGGAGGCTCAAGTTCCGAAGGAGATTCTTAGGTGACCGTGCCGCCGACCGCATATTGTCTTTTTGGGGGAAAATATTTGGTCAGAGATTTGTAGATTGGATTAAGGATATCGAATCATCTGGCGACAAAACGTAATAATCTAGGCCTTACGCGAAACGACTCGGATGCTGACCGAGGAGGCCCCGTAGGTCAATCCTGTACCGCCCACTGGAAAAAGAGGTCACAGGTTCGAGCCGCGGCGTCATCGTGGCTAGCTCTATCGCAGCCGCCGCCGCACCGCGTCGTGCAATTCCCGTTCCAACGTCCCGGTTGAGAGACACTCCACGCTGGCCAAGGAATTCACGGAATTTCTGGTTACTCGCCAGTTCGTGGTGACCGTTACCGAAGTCCCGTTGTCGGTCTCACGCACAACCAAGTCGAGGCGTCCCATAGGGTCGATGTGGGTCGCTCGAAACCCGGGTGCCCCACAATCTCGGTACGAAACGTTGTCGGCGCTCGTCCACTCGGTGGTGATGAGCCCGCGGTCGCGGTCCAAGGTCTCGATCGCCCAGTTCTGGTCACCGGACATGACGACAACGGCGTCCCAGACCTCAGTGAACGAAACGGCGCGATAGTCGGAAACGTCATCAAAGTCTCGTGCGACCGGGGCACTGGCACACGCAACGGAGGCCAATAGCACTATCGCGGTCAGAAGCCATCTCATCCACGTACCTCCCGTGTCGTCGCCCTGCATGGGATAGCTGCCGGCGAGCTTGCTGCGGAGCGATTCTATCACGGCGGGCTGTCGTAGGCGAGGGGGCTGTAAGGTTCGAGACCGTCGGTCCAGCTAGTTGTGAACCCAACCGAGGGCGCGACGGATCCTTGACGAAGACTCCGCTTCTCCCTGTCCTCTGGCCGGTGGACGGGGGACTCAGGGGGTTCAGGACGTCTCGGGGCTCCCTCAGCATTTGGTGAATCACGAACTGATTCTGTGATGACGCCCCTCAGTTAGGGAAAACGGGAGAGATCGAAGCCCTCCCACAATTTGACACACCTTGTGCGGCTCTAGTATTTTTTCGCACGGTTTCGCCCCTAAGGAGTGTACACAATGCCCCATCTAGCCATCGAGTGGAAATCCGTCTTCGGGATCGCGCTGGCGTTCTCGGCGGTCGCCCTGTCGCTACCGGCCCCCGTCGTGGCCCAAGAGTCCGACCAGGTGACTTTTTCGAAGGACATCGCACCAATCCTTCAGCGGAGCTGTCAGCAGTGCCATCGACCGGACGGTGTGGCGCCGATGCCGCTCGTCACCTACGAGGACGTGCAACCCCACGCGATGGCGATGATGCGCCGCACTGGTATTCGGGACCGCCAGGGGACGATGCCGCCGTGGTACGTCGAGAAGGACATCGGCATTCAGCAATACAAGGACGATCCGTCGCTGAGCGACGAAGAGGTCGCGGCCATAGCCACCTGGGCGCGCAACGGCACACCGGAGGGTGATCGGGCGGACCTGCCGACGCCTTTGGTTTTCGAGGACGCGGTGGGTTGGCGGCTGGGGGAGCCGGACTTGGTTGTGTCGACCCAAGAGGTCCTCGTGGAGGCTGACGCTCCCGACTGGTGGGGTGATCTCGAGGGCACACCGATACCTGAGCTCACGGAAGACAGGTACGTGGCGTCCGTTGAGATCAGAGAGATCAACGATGTCCGGGAGAGTGGGGGACGCGACCGCGCGACGGTCGGGGGCCTATTCGTCTTCCACCACATGCTCTTCAGCACGCGCGCGCCTGGTGCGGGGAGCACTACGTGGCCCGTTCACGAAGTTGGCCGTAACCCGGACATCTTCGATGTCGACTCAGGCCAGCTCTTGAGGGCGGGGTCGGTCCTTGTGCCCAGCTCGATCCACATGCACTCGAACGGTTCGGATACCAGAGCTCATCTTGAGGTTGGGTTCAAGTTTCATCCCGTGGGCTACGAGCCAAAGTACAGGCAAGCGGGCTACATCGTAGCCAACGGCTCCGACATTGATATCAAGCCTGAAGAAGGGAATCAGGAGTTGCACGCGTACACGGTGCTGCAGCAGAACACGAAGATCGTCACGTTCGAACCGCACCTGCACGCGCCCGGGGACCGGATGTGCTTGGAGGCGATCTGGGGTTTCAACGTCGAGACGCTGGTTTGCACCGGATACGACCACAACTGGGTCCGGGGGTATGCGTTCGCCGATAACTACCAGCCGTTGCTGCCAGCGGGCACGATCTTGCACATCACCGGCTACATGGACAACACCGCAGCGAACCGCAACATCCCGGACCCGAGGAACTGGCAGGGAGCGGGTAATCGCTCCGTGGCCAACATGTTCATCGACCTCGGTATGAAGCTCCGGCTCAGCGACGAGCAGTTCGTAGAGGCGATGGCCGAGCGGCGGGAGGTCCTTGACCTCGGGATCAACGATCACGTGGTCGGGTGTCCCCTGTGCATGGTGATACCGAACTAGACATGGGTCAGATTAGCTCTCGGAGGAAAACGATGACTGGAGTCGTGCGGTTCGGGTTCGTCACGTTGGCTATCTTGGTGATGAGCCAACAGGCGAACGCCCAGGCCTCCTACCAGACGGGCCAGAACGTCTCGCCCGCGTTCGAAGGGTGGGAGGAGAATGAGGACGGGTCGTTCAACCTCGTATTCGGATACATGAACCGGAACTGGCTGGAGGAGCTGGACGTCCCGGTGGGCGAGGACAACCACATCTCGCCGGGGTCCGCGGATCAGGGCCAGCCCACACACCTTCTTCCGCGCCGGAATCGATACGTGTTCAAGGTTCGGGTGCCGGCGGACTTCGGCGATCAGGAGTTGATCTGGACGCTCACGACCCAAGGAAAAACCGAGGCAGCCTACGGCACGCTCCGGCTGGACTACAAGCTCGACTACATGGTGATCGCCTCAGAGACCGGAGCGCTCGGTATCGGCGTGAGTACAGAGGCGTCGCGAAAAAACATACCGCCGACCATAACGTTGGTGGGGGACGCGGTCCGAAGGGTGACGGTCGGGCAGCCGGTGACGCTCGTGGCACGTATCACCGATGACGACCTCCCGCGGGTCGGCCCCATTCGTCCTCCCCGTGAGAGTGACGGTCCGCCGACCCTCTCGAGAGTCGCGCTGAGTCCGCCCGTGCGCTTTACCGTGCAAAAGGTCAACGGCCTGCACTTGTCTTGGTTCGTTTTTCGGGGTGAAAGCGAAGTGAAGTTCGATCCGCCGCAGATCAAGACCTGGGAGGATACCCGGGCCGGTGCCAACTCACCGTGGTCGCCGCTTTTCACCAGGCCCCCAATCCCCGAAGACGGGGAATGGACGGTTCGGGTCACCTTCGACAAGCCCGGTACGTATGTGCTGCGTGGTCGTGCGGACGACGGTGGGCTCTATGACGACGCTGACGTGACGATCATCGTAGCGCCGGTGATTTGACGCGAGGTCAGTGGCTCATCGCCCAGACGAGGATGTTGATCCCGAGTCCGTAGGCTGGTGGCGAGAAGGTGTAGAAGAAGAAGGGTACGTCACCCTCACGTTCCCAGCCGTCCGCGATGTCGGTGTTGTAGCTGACCAGGACGAGGATTCGCCCGTCGTCATCGAATATGCCCCGAAGGTGGGGAACGGCCGTCTCCGCCCCGAACTCGGAGGTCTGGCCGCCACTGCGGCTCCACGACTGGTATGACGGGATCTGGGGGACCTCCTCCACCGAATACAGAACGGAAAAGAGCTTATGCTCGGGCGTGATCTCTTCGAGCGTGTACTCGGGGAAGATCCGGGTCATCTCTCTCTCGAAGTACCGCCAAGCCTGGGTGCCCCATAGGTCGTCAGCCCAAAGGAAGCCACCCTTGAGGAGGTAGTCTCGGAGGCCTTCGATCTCCGCGCCCGAGAAAGTGACCGAGCCGGGATCCGTCATGAACAGGAAGGGACACCTGAAGATATCGGGATCCGTGGCCCGCACGGCCGTGATGCCCGGGTCCCCGTTCTCCCAATGCTCGATGTATGTGGGAGTCAACTCCTCGAAGCGTGTCATGAAGTTATTGTCCGCAGCCGGATAGTCCGTGCTCCATCCCAGGCCCGAGCGCATGCTCCGTGTTGTGTTGTACCAGAGTCGGCAGAACATGAAGCCGCCGCTGGACTCTGGCAGGCCCGTTCGCATGGGAGAGCTATAGCGACCCTCGTCTGAGCGCCAGATTTGGGCGGAGGCGTCAGCCGGGACGGCTAGCCAGAACAGCAGAATCAGGCCGATGATCACTGCGCCCTGCAGGGAGACACGCAGCCCAGGGATCCGGCGAGTCAATTTCCCATCCGTTCTTCAATTCCTCGAAGAATGCCGTGACCACGACGATGATATGGCGCTCACGCTCGTCGTCACGGGCAGCATGGTGAAAGTCTCAGGTCGCGGTAAACGTCGCAGGCGTGTTCCACGAAGTCAAAAAGTGATCAGAACTGCAAATATCTCGCGCTCTTCGAATCTCGGCGGGCTAGCGTCCTAGCAGGCACTCGCGGAGCACGGATTTCCTGCCGGCAATGACCTGATCGGCGTTTCCGAAGTGGACCTGGACCGATGGTACTGGCGTTTGTTCTGGGAGATCCACGACCACGGGGTCTAAATAGGTGAAGCGTTCGTGTTGGGCGTCGCAAACGCCGGCTTCCTCCACGGTATGTCCACTAGCCCCCTCTCTGGCTGCGGCTGCTGTTGAATGAGCGGGGCAGTAAGCCTAGGTTACCTGGCACCTGAATGAGCCTTGGGGAGGAAGGATGAGATTCATGACTCGACGGAGTACAAGCAGGCTCCTTCCTGCGTTGCTAGCCGCAACGTGTCTGGTAGTGCTCGTCGCCGCGCACGCGGAGGCTCAGAACGTTCCGGCTCCGCCCGATGTCGCGGCGCCCCCCTCCGACGCCGAGAAGAGCCCGTCCGGTCTCGCCTCGAAGGTAGTGACCCCCGGCACGGGCACGACCCATCCCACGACTAGCAACTCGGTCAGGGTGCGCTACACCGGCTGGACGACGGACGGCAACATGTTCGACAGTTCGGGGAGCTATCCGTCGATGTTCCGCGTCGAGGGCCTGATCAAAGGTTTTACCGAGGGCCTGCAGCTGATGGTAGTGGGTGAAAAGCGACGCCTCTGGATTCCCGAGCCTCTAGCGTATCGCGGAGAGCGCGACCCCTTTGGCATGTTGGTGTTTGACGTCGAGCTCGTCGGGATTTACTGACGCCTTGCTCTCATGTTGACCGCTTCGATCCCGCCCTTCACATTCCAAAGGTGCGTCACCGGCCAATTTGATGAGGGCGCCGTTCAGTGTCGTGGATCCCGCTGGCTTGGAGGATGAAATGAGCAATCGTATTGGACTACTTCTCGCCGTTATTTGTGCGACCGCTGTGTCGGGCGTAGTCTCGACCGTTGCGGCGCAGAACAGTGGCTCCACCCCCCGGTGGGAAGTCCCGAGGACCCCCGATGGACATCCGGATCTTCAGGGGAACTGGACGAACCAGACGCTGACTCCGCTCGAGCGTCGAGGGGGCGGAGGGCCGGTCTATACGCCCGAGCAGGTCGCCCAGATCGAACAAGGATCTGTGAACCGTTTCATCGCTGGCGAACGGCCGAGCGACCCGAACCGCGCTGCGCCGAGGGCGGGTGGCTCGGTCGGCGGTTACAACAACGTCTATTTCGAGCTTGGTCACAAGGTAGCGGTGGTCAACGGTGAGCCCAGGAGCTCGCTCATCACCTTTCCCTCCAATGGTCGGATTCCAGCGTTTACGCCAGAGGGCGAGAGGCAGATCCAGGAGTCCCGGGACCTGAAGGCGCAATTCAACGAATTCGACCACCCGGAGCTGAGACCCATCGCCGAACGTTGCCTGGTCTCGTACGGTTCCCCTGCGGGCCCCCCCATGCTTCCCACGACGGGCTACAACAGCAACTACACGATCGTGCAGACGGCCGATCATGTGTTGATCATGACGGAGATGGTGCACGACGCGCGGATCATCCGAATCGGTGACGGCCCGCGGCTACCCGAGCACGTCCGTCCGTGGTTCGGCGACTCCTGGGGCCGGTGGGAGGGTGACGTACTCGTGGTCGAGACCACGAACATATATTTACGACAGGAGTTCTCCGGCAACGTAGGCGCGACGTTGGCAGGGGGCCAGGACCCCCACCCTTCGGAGCAGATGAAGGTGACCGAACGCTTCAGCAGGGTCGACGACGAGACGGTCCTTTACGAGTTCACCGTTGACGATCCGACGGTGTACACGGAGACCTGGGGAGGACAGATCCCGATGGTGGCGTTGCACCAAAATCTCTACGAGTACGCGTGCCAGGAGGGCAACTACGGGCTCGAAAACATCTTGAGCGGCGCGCGTTATCAGGAGAGAATGGAAGCGGAGGAAGCGAGTGACTCCAGGCGTGATTGACCGCATCGGTCCTGCCCTTCACATTACTCCGATCCATCTGACGGCTATTTGATAAGAGTGCGGGTCAGTGTCGTGGATCCCGCGAAACGGAGGTCGAAATGAGCAGTCGCATACTTATTGCCCTTCTCTGTGCAACCGTAGCGCCTGGCGTGGTCTCAACGGTGGCAGCGCAAAACAGAGGCTCCGACGCCGAGTGGGAGATCCCCAGGACGCCCGACGGCCGTCCGGATCTTCAGGGGAACTGGACGAACCAGTCGATGACCCCGATCTCACGTCGAGGGGACCAGGCCTTGGTCTACACACCCGATCAGGTCGCTCGGATCGAACAAGGATATGTGGACCGCACCATCGCTGGCGCCCAGGCGAGCGACCCGGATCGCCCGCCACCAGAACCCAAGAACACCATTTCGGCCGTGGACTCGTACAACGACGTCTATTTCGAGAGGGGTAACCTGGTGGCGGTGGTCAACGGCGAACCAAGGGCTTCGCTCATCACCTTTCCGTCCAATGGCCGGATTCCCCCACTTACGCCCGAGGCTCGAGCGCGCAGAGCGGAGCGCCGGGAGTCCAGGAGCCAATTTGCTCAGTACGACCACCCGGAGCTGCGACCACTCGCCGAACGCTGCCTCACTTCATACGGTTCGCCCGCCGGCCCCCCGATGCTTCCCAACGGTGGGTACAACAGCAACTACATCATTGTACAGACGCCGGACTACGTGATGATCATGACGGAGATGGTGCACGACACGCGGATCATCCGAATGGGTGACGGTCCGCGGCTACCTGCACACATCCGTCCGTGGATGGGAGACTCGTGGGGTCATTGGGAAGGTGATGTACTCGTGGTCGAGACCACCAACATCCATCCGCTACAGCCGTACTCCTCGGCAGATATGAAGGTGACCGAGCGGTTCAGCCGGATGCACGAGGAGGCCATCCTCTACGAGTTCACGGTCGACGATCCGTCGACCTATACGGAGTCATGGGGAGGGCAGATCCCGATGATGGCGATGCACGACCAGATCTACGAGTACGCCTGTCAGGAAGGTAATTACTCGCTTGAGAGTGTGTTGAGCGGAGCGCGTTATCAGGAGAGAATGCAAGCTCAGGAAGCGATTGAGATTCGGTAGCGCCGTCCACTTTCGGCGCGCGTACGCAATCGCCTGGCGGTCGCTCTGCGTTGGCCTATTGTTTGTTACCTCGTGCGGCGATGGATCAACCGACCCGGGCACTCAGACAGCTACGAGCGTCGAGTTGTCTGATACGGTGCTGAGCTTCACGTCGCTGGGTGATACGACTCAACTCGCGGCTAGGGTCAAAGACGCCGCCGGGGGGGTGATGGCGGGTGCCCCGGTGACGTGGGCGACAGTGGATATTGCGGTTGCGACGGTATCATCCACAGGTCTGGTGACCTCGTTAGCCACGGGCACGGCGGCGATCACGGCTACGAGTGGCTCGGCCAGTGCGACGGCAACCGTGACGGTCTCTCAGGCAGCTGCGAGCGTAACACTCTCACCTACGAGCCTGTTGTTCGTGTCGGTCGGTGACACTGCCACGTTTGTTCCGATCGTGAAGGATGCACGTGGGAGCAAGATCTGGGGTGCCACGGTGACGTGGGCGACATCGGACGCTACGGTTGCGACGGTATCATCCACAGGTTTGGTGACCTCCACAGGTTTGGTGACGTCGGTAGCCACGGGCACGGCGACGATCACGGCTACGAGTGGCTCGGCCAGCACGACTGCGACTACGACGGTGAGTCAGGTCGCGTCGAGCGTAACACTGTCACCCACGAGCCTGTCGTTTACGTCGGTCGGTGACACTGCCACGTTTGTTCCGACCGTTAAGGATGCAGGTGGGACCACGATCTCAGGTGCCACGGTGACGTGGGCTACGTTGAATTCATCGGTAGCGACGGTATCGTCTGCGGGTCTGGTGACTGCAATAGCCGACGGCACGGCAATGATCACCGCGACGTCCGGATCAGCCAGCAGAACCGCGACAGCAGCCGTCACGTGCAGCGTTGACACTGATTCTGATCGTCTATATGACTGCGTTGAAACCAACACAGGTACGTACGTAAGCACTTCCGACACGGGAACGGATCCCAATGACTCAGATTCAGACGATGATGCCATTTCCGATGGAGATGAGGTTCTGGGTACCCTCGGCGGCCTCGATCTGCCGTTATTGGGTGCAAGCCCGGTGATACCGACCATCCTGATCGAGCACGACTGGTTCGATGACGGCGGCCACAGTCACAAGCCTACTGTGGCACAACTTGACATGGTGACGGCGTCGTTCGCGGCACAGGGAGTCCAGATTATCCATGACTACGGTCAAGGAGCGCCGTTTGACGGAGGTAACTTCATTTCCGATGCGGACGGCGACGTAGACGGGTTCGGCACGGAGTATTACGCCTATAAGCTCGCGAACTTCGACGCGAACCGGAGCGGATACTTCCACTACAATTTGCTCCCCCATCAATACAACGGCGGAAGCAGTTCCGGTCTCGCCGAGATCAATGGCGACGACCTCATCACGGCTACCCATACCTTCTACACTAACGATCTGGCGGTGGCGGGTACGATCCAGCATGAGCTTGGACACAACCTGAACCTGCGCCACGGTGGTAACGTAAATACCAACCGTAAGCCGAACTACAATTCGGTCATGAGCTACAATTATCAGTTCTACGGAGTTGACGACGACTGCACACCGCAAGAGAACGGGGTGTTGGACTACTCTCACGGCGTTAATCCGTCGTTGGACGAGGAGAACCTCAACGAGACCCTTGGGATTTGCGGGGGTGCGCCGGGCTGGGATTGGAACCAGGATGGTGATGCGCTGGACGTAGGGCTCATTGCTGACATCAACCGTGATTGGAACCCGTTGCCGTCGCCGCCGATAGTCGGTGATGGCGACCTCGAAATTCTGTTCGATTACGACGATTGGAGCAATCTGAGCTACACTGGCATCACCGATTTCGACGGGGCTGTAGCAGGATCCAGGGAGGCGGAGTTAGCCATCTGTCAGGCGTTTCCTGATAACCTATTTGGTACCAACTAGCTTAGGACATGGCCGTCATCAGTAGCCTGGTGAAAAGGGGTTTCTCGGTATTCCTGGCGTCGGCTTTGGTGCTGTCGGTGGGCTGTGGTGGGGCTGGTCAAGCGGGGTCGAACGGTGGCCTCGACCAGGCCGACGCTGCGGTGGAGATTCGTTTCGCGATCGAAGTGGCGGACGACGTCTCCGGCCCGATCTATGTGCTGCTCTACGGAGAGGACAACCAAGTCGGATGGGTTCAAGCGTTCCGAGACGGTGAGCGCATCCACTTCCGTGAGCGGTGTGAGATCGAGGACTGTGCGAACCGTGGTGTGGTATGCGGGGCGGCAATGTCCACGATCAGGAACATCGGCGCGGGCGCAGAGACCGGAATGATCGAATTCGTCTGGGATGGCATGACCAGCGGCTTCGATGAAGTTTCCGGGTGTGAGATTCGCCGGCCAGCCCTTCCTGGAGATTACATCGCTCGATTCTGTTACTCCCGTGAGGCGGAATTCCAGACAAATAGCGACCCCGCGTTGGCCGTACCGGGTCGACTGGTTGGCCTTGACTGCACGGAAAGGCCGTTCACCCTGCTCGATGAAGAGGTCGTCTTCGGCATTTGAGACGGCGAGGGAGTCCGACTGGTGTACAGGTGACCATTTTTTGGTATTTTATGGGTCAGGTTGTGGTGTCCAAGATATTGCGCTGAGGTAGCTTCATGAAAACGAAATCTCTATTGGTAGCGGCTTTCCTGGGCCTGTTGGCGGGTCCGCTAGCCGGTCAGAATGCCGAAACGTTGTACCAGAATCTCTGTGACGACGGGGACATGCTGGGCTGCGACCTCCTCGGCCAGATGTACCGGGATGGCGTAGGCGTGACCCAGGACCTCGAGCGTGCAGCCAGCCTCTTTCAACGCGCTTGCGACGGCTTGAGTATGGTGAGCTGCAGCCGCCTCGGGGTCATGTATACGAGTGGCGCCGGCGTTACTGCCGACGTCGAGCGCGGCCTCAGCTTCTTCCGGACAGCCTGTGACGCTGGAGTGGCGGAGGGCTGCGACAACTACGGGGTCGTGGTGGGGATGGTGAGAATCGCCCTGCTCGGGCAGCTACCGCTCGAAGATCGGGCGATAGCGATAGGTGACCAGGGAGTCGGTGCGTTGAGTGTTGCCGATCCCGAGGGTCCCGACGGCTCATACTTGCAAGCTTGGGCGCTTGAGTTGAGGGCGGGGCAGGAGGTCACGACTGATCTCGTTTCGGCCGATTTCGACTCCTACCTGATGGTGACGGGTCCGGGCCTCGAATCGGAACTCAGTGACGATGACAGCGGTGGTGGCTGCAGCGCTCGCATCACCTTTACCGCGCCAGAGGACGGCGAGTACCGAGCCATTGTCGGCGCGGCCGATCCGCTATCGACGGGGCAGTTTCTTTTGAGCGCCAGCGCTACCCCGCCTGCCAGCATCCTCGGGCCCTGTAGGCGCGCGGTAGACGCCGGTGACGTCCTACCTGACCGACCGTCAGTGCTCGCGGCGCAGACCGACGACGTCCCGACCGAAGGGAGCTCGACTCTCATCGTCCGAGCCCAGCTTGAGGAATACAGTGGCCAGATGGCCATGGCTGTGGTCCGGCGATTCAACAGCCGCTGGCTACGCACCACACGGCCTGGTCCTGTTGGCCCTACCGCAGGACCATCGTTTGCACGAGTCTCGATCGATGGTGCCACCCCCGGTGATCTTGGTGACCTCGATGCAATAAACGCTGATGATATCGAATACATGCGCTACCTGAACGCCAGCGACGCCACCATCAAGTACGGCACCGGCTTTACTGGCGGAGTCATCGAAGTGACATCGAGGGGTCGCTGACGGGGGAAGACCAGCGGGCATTATTGCCTCGGGCACACCGGCGCCAGGGTTCCGGATCCCTTACATAAAAAGAGGGCATTGGCCCAGGAACCCCTGGCTCCAGAGGTAGGCAATACTGCACGCTCTAGATGCTTGGGAAACACCTCAAGCACTCGAACGCGTGAAACAAGAAGAAAAAGTAGACTATCCTGCTCTTCTTACTTCGTGCTGAGAATCCGGTAAAGCCCCGTCCCGCATACCGGGCACTTTCCCTTCATGGCAGGGCGCCCGTTCTTCATGGTAATCTTCTCACCGTCCTGCATTTGCCGCTTCGACTTGCACTTCACGCAATACGCCTCCATAGCCCCTCTTCTCCTGTTTAAGGATCTGATCAATACACTCAAACACAGAAATACGACAGATACAAGACTTTTCTCCCAGACCTAGGATTGGGAGCGACGAAGACAGGGGCTGTTTTCCCCTACCAAGCGTCCTTTTCTAGCGGCTCCAGGGCGGCACCACCTCGTTCGTACGCGCGTACGCAATGAGCTGGCCGAGGTGCTCGTGCATGTCCCCCATCGAGACCACGATGTTGGCGGTGATCGTCATCGGGCGTCCGAAATAGTTCGAGTCGGCCATGCGCTCGGTGTTGTCCATCCCACGAACGACACCGATCAAATGATCGAAAGCAGAGTCCAACTCGCTGATGATCTCCGACCGTTGCAGCGCGCCGGCGCGCTGCAACTCGGCTCCGAATCCTGATGCGGCCCCGGCGGGGGCCTCATGACCCCAGGCCGTCGGGAACACGTGACATTCGGCGATGATTAGGCCGAGCACGTCACGCACGGAACGCACACCCTCCATGGGGCGCCAGTCGTACTGTGACTCGTTGAATGCTTGCGCCAAGCCGATGAACTTGTCCTTCATCGTCTCGATATCGGTGACTTGGCTGTCTTGGAACGACGGCACCTGAGCGACCGTCGGCGAAGCCAGGTAAAACATTGCCGCCATCACCGTCGAAACCAGAAATCCGTTCCTGACCACTGGCCACCTCCATGTGGGGAAAAATCGTGAGGCGAGAATATCGCGCTCGGCGGTCGCTCTCACCAGTAGTCCCCGATCCGTCGTTATCAGGAGTCTGTGGCGGGTTCGCTGATACAAACGACCGTGTTGCCGCGCCCCTGGTTGTTTTCGAACAGTTCGAAGGACTCGATGAAGTCCTCGAATGGGAAGATGCGGTCTACACGTGGTTCCACCGCACCAGTTGCCAGGAAGTTGATGATCTCGGCCACGTTCTCTTGGTGCCGCTCAGGATGGACTCTTGCCCAGCGTGCCCAAATGCTACCGATGACGGCAGCCTCTTTGATGAGCACCAGCCCCGGTCGAATCGGCTTCTGGCCGGCAGTGAATCCGACCAAACAGATCTTGCCCAGCGGTTTCACGGACGAGATGAGGGCAGCCTCGAAGAGATCCCCCTGGACCATGTCGATGACCAGGTCCGCACCTTCGGGATGGCCCAATTGAGCCGCGGCCTCCTTAGCGGCGCTCTTGAAAGCCTTGTAGCTGTCTCGGTCTCGCCCGTAGCAAAGAACGCGATCGGCACCGACTGCGGCCGGAAACTCCTGCTTCTCTGGTACGCTGACCCCCGCGATGACCTGTGCTCCCATGGCCTTCGCCAGCTCGACCGCGGCCATACCGACTCCACCTGAGGCCCCATCGACGAGCACGAGATCGCCCGGACCGATTTCACCGATGACCTTCAGGGAGTGATAGGCGGCGAAGAAATTACGACCGATGTTTGCGCACTTCGACAGGGGAACATTGTCCGGGGCCTTAAAGACGGATCCAGCATCGACCCCTACGACCTCGGCCAATGCGCCCGGATTCACCTGCGCGATGACGCGGTCGCCATTGTGCAAGTCCGAGACCCCCGGGCCGACCTCGAGTACCGTCCCGGTAAGGTCCATGCAGGGGACGTAGGGTAGAGGTGGTCTCTCCTGGTAGAGACCCTGTGCCTGAAGGGCGTCGGGGTACTGGACACCAGCGTAGTTCACGGACACGAGAACGTGCCCCTCTGCACACTCCGGTGCGGGAACCTCATCGAGCGACAGTACGTCGCTGAGCGGATCCGGGGTCGGTACCGGTCTTCCGTCGTCGCCGAGTCCGGCGTATCGGTGGCAGCGAACTGCCCTTATCAGATCGCCCATTGTCACCTTGTTGAGTTGGTTGAACGCCATTGCCGTGGCGGGGGAACATGCGCCGAGAACCTGTGCGGCGGCAAGCCTGGAATGCGACGCAGGTGAGCCTCGGGTTGGAACGCGGGCCGGGCAACTGCAGCGGATACGTTCGTAGGACGCCCGGCTGCTGACGAGCCGGGGGAGAGGCGCAAGCGCTAGTCGGTCGGTTTTCCTATTCCCTATTCTACCGGACCGACATGCAGCTCAGCGGTTTTCGCTCTCCTGCGCTTCCTGGTAACGCGCGCCCTTCAAGACGTTCTCGAGCGAGTAGTTGCCCTCGGCACAGGCATACTCGTAGATCTGCTGGTCGAACGACTGCCACGGGATCTGGCCGCCCCACACCTCGGTGTAGGTTCGCGGGTCCTGAACCTCGAATTCGTAGAGGATGTTGTCCTCGTCGAGCCGCGTGAGACGCTCGACGACCATCATGTCCTCGGAATTCAGGATCTTATCGTTCATCTCGTTGAAGCCCATGCCCGGGTGGATGTTCGTGGTCTCGATGACGAGCGTGTTGCCCTCCCAGCGGCCCCACGAGTCGCCGAACCAGGGCCTTACGTGGGCTGGCAGTCGATTCGGCTCACCGAGCCGGACGATCCGTGTGTCGTGGATCATCTCCCCGTGAATCACCACGTAGTCAGCCGTCTGAATGACACGAATATTTTGGTTGTATCCCCCGGAAGGTGTCATGGGGGGCCCGAGCGTGGCCGTGGGGCTGGAGGCGTAGTAGACGATGCACCGATCGGCCAGCGGCCGCATCTCCGGATGGTCAAACTCGCCGAATTGGCTACGAAATCCATGGTACTCGTCCTTGCGCCGCTGGCCCTCGACCGTGAGGGAGGGGATCCGGCCGTTCGACGGGTAGGTGATGAGCGAAGTCCGGGGCTCGCCGTTGACGACGGCCACCCGCGCGCCTTGCTCGAACCAGACTTGGTTGTAGCTACCGACCCCGCGACCCGCAGGTGGTGCACCACGGTTCGGGTCGCTCGGCGCGGAACCGCGCTCGACACGGTTCACGAATCCTTGCTCGCGCTGTGCGACCTCCTCGGGTGTGAAGACCGGCCCCCCGTTCCCCCGACGCTCGAACGGCGTCATCGTCGCGTTTCTCCATGTTCCCTCGAGGTCTGGATGACCATCGGGCGTACGCGGCATCACCCACTCTTGAGCTGCGACAGGGGAGAGAAGTCCTGCAGCCGCGGTCACGAGGCATAGCCCCAGAAGCGAAGTCGAATAACGCGTTCTCATCTCCCGTCCTCCTAGCTGATGGGACTCCTGAACAGATGTTAGTACATCATAGCGGTTGGTGCGCGGTTTCGCTTGTGCGAGCGGCGACGTCCCTGACTTCTGGAAGTCTTCGCTTTGGCCATCCTTCGGTGCGCGGGCGGGGCTCGTGAGTTAAGATGCGCGCCGAACCCTTTTTCCTGAGAGGAGCTCGACTGCGATGAGAATCCGAGCCAATCCTGCTTCGCCGACGGCCCTGTTGACGATGGCGGCTTTCGGGGTTCTGGGTGCCTGTTCGCCTGAAGGGGATCCGGGTGCCAACGCCGAAGCGTCGGAAGCACTCGGAAGCTCGGATCTGAGGATCGAAAGTGTGTCCACGAAACCGTACCTCGTCACCGGTGGCGACGTGCTTCTTCGGATCGAGGCAGGGGAAGACCTCGATCTCTCAGACGTCCGTGTGTCGGCGAACGGGACGGACGTGACCACACGGTTCAGCCTCGACGTACCGGGGGCCTCACAGGGGGCCTCGCTCATCGGGCTTGTCGACGGACTCGGCCTCGGAGACAACCAGATCGAGGCCCGGATCCCGGACTCGGATGCGATGGCGGCCCTCGAGCTCACGAACTACCCGATCACGGGTCCTATCATCTCCGGGCCCCACGAGACGCCCTACCTCTGCGGGACCGAACGGTTCAGGACAGCGGGCGGTGAGACGCTCGGCGCCCCGCTCGACGAGAACTGCTCGGTCGAGACACGAGTCGAGTACGTGTATCTATCTACGGAGGACGACGGGGGGTTCAAGGCGTACGGTGGTGCGATGCCGCCCGACATGGCTGAAGCGACGACCTTGGACGGCGAGGTCGTGCCGTTCATCGTCCGAGTCCAGGCCGGGACGGTCAATCGCGCGATCTATCAGAGCGCGATGCTCCACGACCCCGCGGATCCCACGCCGGACCCCTGGACCCGCAGCCGCGGTTGGAACGGAAAGCTCGTGTACACCCACGGTGGAGGGTGTCGGAACGGTTGGTTCCAGCAGGGGCGCTCCACTGGACAGGTACTCAATGTGGGGCTGCTCGAGATGGGATTCGCGGTCACTTCCGCGTCTTTGAACGTGTTCGGAACCAACTGCAACGACCTTCTGGCTTCCGAGACCCACATCATGGTCAAAGAGCGCTTCGTCGAGAGCTACGGTCAGCCGACCTACGCGATCGCCACGGGGGGCTCGGGCGGTTCGTACCAGAGCCATCAGACGGCCGACAATTACCCCGGCGTGTTCGACGGCATCATCGTCTCGTCCAGTTTTCCGGATGTGACCTCGGCCACGATCTTCACTTTGGCCGACGCGCGCCTGCTCAGCTTCTACTTCACCGAGATGGCTCCACGCCAATTCAGCGAAGACGAGCAGCGCCTGGTTTCCGGCTTCGGCTCCTGGGGGAGCATCCCCAACCTGAGCCGTGGCGCGGCAAGGATCGACGCCACCTACTCGGAGACGGCGTCCCCCGAGGAGCAGGGGGCGGAGGTGGGCCGCCTCCCCGAGCTGGAAGCTCTCCGTTATAGCTCGTCGAACTCGGACGGGATCAGGGCCACTGTGTACGACCATACCGTGAACGTCTACGGTATCGACCCCGCGACCGGTTTCGCGGCGCGTCCGTTGGACAATTACGGCGTGCAGTACGGTCTAGACGTCCTGAACAGCGGCCAGATCACGAAGGCCCAGTTCATCTCCCTCAATCGGGGTGTCGGAGGGTACGACGCCGATCTCAATCATGTGCCTGAGCGGCATCGGGCCAACCCTGAGGCAACCAGGCGAGCCGTGGACACCGGGCGAGTCCTCTACGGCGGTGCCGGGCTGGCGACGACTCCGGTGATCGACTACAGGAGTTACACGGACGATCGTGAGGGTGGAGATATCCACATGATCGTCCACCAGTTCTCGACACGTGCCCGTCTGGTCGCTGCCAATGGGCACGCGGACAACCACGTAATGAACGTCGGCGGGCGCTGGGGCTACACGGAAGACCGACCGGATCTCGGTGTGCTCTTCCGGCAGATGGATCGTTGGCTGACCAACATTCAGGCCGATGACGAGCCGATCGCGCTTTCGGAGAAGGTCGTACGAGCGAAGCCTGCCGGCCTGGCGGACAACTGCTGGGACACGCAGGGTGGTGGACGAGGTGGTGGGCAAGCGCAGGGGCGAGTGAACGTGATAGAGCCCCTCGCCTATGAGGGCGCCGGCACGTGCGGCGAGATCTATCCCGCCTACCCGACACCCCGGCACGTAGCCGGGGGCCCGCTCGCCAACAACATCGTGAGTTGCCACCTGAAACCGCTCGATCGGGCCGACTACGAGGTCGAGTTCACGAACGAGGAGTGGAGCGCCCTCGGGGAGATCTTCCCGGACGGCGTCTGCGACTGGGCGCAGGGAGACCTTCACGGACAGGGCTATCAGGGAACGTGGCTGTCGTTCGGGCCGTCGGACGTGAACCGGGCGCGGTAGAGGCCGGCGGTACGGGCGTCAGTTCCCGAGCCTTCTACAGGCCGCCCGGTAACCTTGGCGAGGTGAGCAGCCGCATGAAGCGATCCCAACGCGCATTGGGGTCAGGGTCCGCCCCGTCACCATCGACAAAATCTCTCACGAGATCGAGTCCGAGATTGTAGTTAATGACGTAGCTACGGTACTGATCGATAAAGCGCAGGCGCTGGCGAGCGCCTCCGGGGCTGTACATCGCGTACTGAACGAGCCAGGCGACGGCTCCGTCGGCGTCGACGTCACCGTCGATGTAGAGTCGCGCGGCTTCGTTCCCCGCGTAGTTCATTCGGGCCATGAGCTCCTGGACCCGGTAGTAGCTCTCGGCGGTCGCCGGGTCCAGTCCAGCCAGCGGGAACAACACGTCACGCTCGAAGGCGAGCCGCTCGTCCCCCGGAAAGGCCATCTCGATCCCGAAGTTGGCACTGCCCTCCGCGATGAGTGATTGGGGACTGAAGAGCGCATAGACCGAAAATTCCGGCCACCCCCTGTCGTTCACCAGATTCTGCTCCAACAGGGCGTTGTACGTGTGATGCCCGGGGTAACCCTCATGACAGGCCAGGTCCACGGCCCGGTCGATCGAGCTGGGGAAGTCGACGTTGACCTGGATCAAGCTCTGGTATTCACCCTGATACCAGTTGTAGCCGCTCCACGATTGATCGGTTACGTACTCGAGCACGAAGTTCTCACCGTCGGGTAACTCGACTTGCCGGAGCGTGCGTTCGCGGCACTCCTCGATGGCCCTGGTGAACACGGCGTCGAGTCGGTCGGGCGGAATCACGTACCCCGACTGAAACCACCCGAATCGCTCCGCGATCGATCCGCCGGGCGGAAGAAGGTCGTCCAACTCCCCCAAGATTGAGAGGTAGTACTCCCCGGGGTTGGTCGGCGCCACCGCGTCATAGAGGGCCCGAGACTCTTCGTCGAACGTCATCGTGCGGCCGCCCAACATGTCCGCTCGAGCGGCGAGCGAACCTAACTGGGTCGTGAGATAGGTGTAGCGGAGACGTTCCAGCTCCTGGCCCGGAGGATCGAAGGCGCCGAGCCGATCGATCAGGGCATCGGCTCGGGCGGCGATCGTGGGCAGTCCGGGTTGCTCGGCCGTGACCTGGTCACGCCACTCCTGGGGACCGTAGTACGCGTCGACGTAATCCGCGTCGTGCTCCCCCAAGGCGAGGACCAACCGCACGTAGGACTCGGCAACGTCGTCCATGACACTCTGGGATGCCACGGATGCGGAGCCGGAGGTACATGCGGCACCCGCTACCGCCAACGCGAGCGCATAGGCCCTCAGGTTCAGAATCGGCGCCATTAGGCCGTCCACTGCTTCGGGTGTCTCCTGCTTACGAGTTCAGCCCGAAAAAGGCCTCGACAGGCGGTATGTGGTCCGGTGGGCCCACACTCGCGATTCGGGTTGCGGGAGGCAGCCCTCTCATGGCGTCGAACAGCTCGATGTGCCCCTCTACGATTTGCCTACGGGCCTCTTCGTTCGGCTCCAGCGACCAGACGCCTCGTTCGGAGGTGCCGCCTAGTACGATCCCATCGCTCCGGGGTTGCATGTGAATGCCGAACCCCCCGATACGGCGTAGGCCTCCGAAGGTATTGTAGTCGACCTCCGGCTGGGCAACGAGCACCGTGAGCTGGCCCTTCAGGGGTGTCAGCTCTCGATCGTTGAACAGTGTGGAGGATCCGAGGCCCGTGCAGTTCACGATGACCGATTCCTCAAGCGACATCAGGTCCCGTTGCGTGTCGAACTTCCGGATGACGATGTCCCCCCCGAAAAGCAGGACATCCTCTACCAGCGCGTCGAGGTAGATCGAGGGCTCGATGCGGATCGCAGGCCGGTAACTCACGTAGGGGGTCGGGAACGGATGCTCTCCGGGTCCAAGCGTGACACTACCCGTCCGCAACTCCTGAGGAAGCAGGCTCTGGCGGCGCGGGGGGCTTGGGGCGCTCGGGGGCGTCGGCCGGACGGAAGCGTTCGCTGGGGGAGCGGCTCGCATCGAGTAGCCGTTCATCCATGTGATCCCGTACTTGGGGCCGACCAGGAGTTGGAGCTGCTTGTACGCGATTTCTACGGCGCGCCGAAACTGAGCGTCCCACGCCCTTGTGCGCTGAGCGGTCTCCACGAGCCCGGACGTGGGGGTAAAGCCGGCGAGCGACATGTTCGAGGTGGTGTCGGGCGGGACGGCCATGGCATAGATCGTGACATCGAACCCGCGGCGCTGAAGCTGTCTCGCGGTGGTCAGCCCCACCACACCGCAGCCGATCACGGCGGCCCTCCGCTCCTGTTGCTGCTCCGCTATTTCGGCCGCCATGAACCCTGTTCCCCAGGACAGCGACATGCCGGAGCCGCCATGGCCGTAGTTGTGGATGACGGTTTTGGCGTCGAGTCTCTCGGCTCGCAGGACAAACCCCGACGGCCGGTGTGGACGCAGGCCTACGGTCGTCCGAATGATGCGGTCCCAAGAGACACGAACCGGGGCGAGCACCAAGGAGCTTTCCCGACTTGACCCAGTCGTCGCACACCCACCGAGCCCGAGTCCCAGGACGCCCATCGTCCCGGTCTTGAGCATGGATCGTCTATCCATTCAGTTGCCGCCCTTTCAGCTCAGGTAACCGCTCATTCAGCTATCCGCCCACTCAGATCTGTTGCCTGCTCAGTTCAGCTAGCTGCCTTAGTTGCTCGGTAGTTGATCCCGTTCGTTCCGAACTGCGCCGCACTCGACGACTGGGGTGCCCTGTGTGAAAGTGGAAACCGCGGTGAGGGGCACTTGCGAACGCTTCGTACTCCTCCTGAATAGCCTCTCGCAGGATCTCCCGGTCCACATTCGGTACGGTCGGTACGCTGGGAGCGGTCATCGATTCTCCGTGATTCCCCGTCGTTCTGCCGGGGTTCCCGCCACTTCTGGCGGGGCTCCCGTTCGGGTATCAACCTGCGCATATGGCGCACCGGTCGCAAGCGAACCGAGGGTCTCGCGACGGGCGAACCGTAAGCTTGCTGGGACCCGCCGGAGATGGCCCCGGAGTTCCTATCGATTGCGGCCAGGCTCGCGGGTGGCTCGAATTCGGTCTCGATGTAGATCGCCAACTCCGATGAGATGATTCCAATTTTCGCGATCGCTACCGGCACAAAAGCCTTCTCGCGTACCCTCTGGAGCGATGGTGCGACCATGGTCGAAAGCGTACCGATGATCATGGCAACAACGAGCAATTTCAGAATCATGAACCCCTTTTGTGTCGAGTTCACGCCTTGAAAGGTACGTCGCCACGAACTGGCGCACCTGCCGACATTTATCCCTCAGAACTGTACCCATTTATCCCCCCGAACAGACTCTCGCACCGGTCCTGCCCGCCTCAACAGCTCGTTATCCCCTTACAATCAAAGCTGCAAGCGGGTTCGCCGTCGCAATAGACTCTTTTTTTAGGGGGGGGATCCCGATACGGTCGCTGCGTACGGACAGCGCTTTTACGTCCCGATGAGCACGTATCCGACCGCAAGGGCCAGGTGCAGGGCCGCGAACGGAAACGCCTTGCGCACGAAGGCGACGAATGAGAGGGGTACGTTGTGTTTGTGCATGATGGTGACGGCGATTAGCGTCGACGCGGATCCGATCGGCGTCAGGTTGCCGCCCAGATTCGCCCCAAAAATGACGGCCCACCAGAGCGGATCTCCGGGTGGATGTACCCCTCCGCCCGGCACTGGGATATCCGCGACGATTTTGGCGAGCATGGCCGCCAGGGGGATGTTGTCGGTTACGGAACTGAACGCCGCTGAGGACAGAAGAACGGCGGAGGTTCCGGCCCGCGGACCGAGGGCGATCAGAGCCTCGACACCACGGCCGATGAACGCGAGAACTTGAGCGTGCTCCATCACGGAGATGACCACGAAGAGCGCGGCGAAGAACGCTAGGAGGTCCCAGTCGACGGTGCGGTAGAACTCGTCACACTCGTGTTTGTACCGGATCAACATGACGGCGGCGAACGCAAGTGCGATGAAACCCATCCCGAGATCTTGTACGTACGGAGTCACGGATGCCGTTGCGATCGCTACGATGAAGAGCACGAGCATCACCGCGCCGAACCAGAAGAACCCTCGACTTTCAATGCCGTCTCTTTCGTCGAAGCCCTCGACGAGCCGAGCCGCTTCCTCGATCTCCTCCGGGGTGGCGAGTCCCCGGATCTCGAAGATCCGCGCGCCCAATAGCAGCGTGGCGATCGTGACGAAGAGTACGAAGGGAGCCGCTTTGATGAAGAACGCGACGAAGCTGATGCCGGCGGCGGTCCCGACGATGATGTTGGGCACGGAGCTGATGAGCGTAAGGAGCCCGCCCACATTGGTGAGGAGCCCCTCCACCAAGAGGAATCCGAGCAACTTGTCGGACCGCTCGAGTTTGGCCAAGGAGACGGCTGAGAGCGACCCCACGATGATCATCGCCGTGACGTTGTTCAGCACGGCCGAAAACGCGACGGTCATGAAGCCGTAGTACCAGAGCAGCCTTCTTGGGTCGCCTCGTGAGGTTTTGGTAAGCCAGATCGCGATCCAGGTGAACAGTCCGGAGCGGGAGGTGACGTCCACGAACAGGCTTGCGCCCAAGATGATGGTGATGACACCCCAGTCGATGGCCGGAATGTAGACCGGCAGCGCGATTTCTTGCTCACCGATCAGGTAAGGCCCATACGGAAGGGGAAGGAGCACGGCCCCGGCCAGCAGCGTGACCACCGCAAAGAGCCCGACGATGAGAGATTTTTGGGCGTGGAGTTTCTCTTCGAATGCGAGACACAGAATCATGCCCACGAGTAGGGCTGCGAAGAGAAGTGTCACCGCGAGGGAGACCTCATGGGCCGGGACCTGGGCGGCACCCTGCAAGGCCGGCGCCGCGAGGGAGGGGTAGGTCGGAACGAGCAAGGCACTCGTCATAACATGAGTAGCGGGATCGCCCGCAACTCGATCGCCAGCGAGTACGCCAGTCCATGCATGGCGAGCTGGTCTTCGTCCTTCGTGTTCATCACCAGCAGGTCTACTTCATGCTCCTCGATGAGACGTCGGTAGGTCCGAATGTGGTGTCCCGACGTGACCATCGCTTCGACCGTCAGCCCCGGGGCACTCCGGGCCAGCCCCTCCCGGCACGAGTTGATGTAGTCTTCCGGATCCTTGAGCAACCGGGCATGAATCTCCGCGCGGGCCATGTCAGTGTTGATTGTGGAGATCTTGGAGATGGCCTCCATGTAGCGCTCGAAGTCCGCGTCGTCCTCGACATGGCCGAGCAGAAGCCGCCCCTCCGGCTCGGTGAAGTGGGCGGCGTAGTTCACCAAACGGTGGTCTCCGGTCAGGTGATTGGTCATCGCCATGACCGCCCGCGGGCGACGACCCACCAACTGCTGGAACTCCGGCCGCTCCGGGTGGGGGATGACTAGGACGGGTGTGGTCGTCGCCTGAGTCAGGACGTCCACGTATTCGCCCAGAGTGTACGGCCATCTCCAGCTCTCGGAGTGGAGGTGGCGATGCGTACAGATGAGACCGGGGTGTGCCGTTTCCACACGGTCGAGAAGGTCGGGCACGGTGCGGAACTCACCTCCCTGAACGGTGGTCCAACGAAGATTCTCGCGCTTGTCGAGGACATCGAGGAACGAGCGGGATCTCGCCGCGAACTCTTCCGCGGCGGATTCGTCCCGATCGCAGACGACCAGAACGGACTCGATTTCGATCGACTTCGGCTCGAAAACGGTACGCGCGGCGGACCGGAAAACGCTCTCGAACTGATCGACTCTGGTCATCTAAGCCCCTCCACGATCGAGGCGCGGAAGATCGTCACGCCCGTCTCACCTCGGAGCCGTGTACGGCCTCGCAGCTGTCCATTCGGGAGAACGTGGTCCCGCGCGTGCTCCACACCGAGGATCCGCGTGAAATGACATGCGGCCCAAGTCTTGATGATTCGGTCGAGCTTCTTCGACCTGTAGGGTGCGTCCACGAACGCGATGTCGTAGCTGTGTTCATCCAGCGCCTCGGCGAAGACTATAGCGTCCCGTTTGAAAATTCGGCTGCGCTTTTTCTCGCGGAGCGCCGCCACGTTGGCCTTGAGCGAGTGGAGCGCCTCCGCACCGTTTTCCACAAAGTCCACCGAGGCGGCTCCTCGCGACAGCGCCTCCAGCCCCAGGGCTCCCGAGCCCGCGAAGAGATCCAACACCCGCGCGCCATCGAGGTCGTCCTTCAGGCGTCCGATCCAGCGGTCCCTCACGTTCTCGGGGGTGGGCCGAATTCGCTTGGCCGGGGAGGTGAGGTGCCGACCCGCGTGTTTTCCGCCGACGATACGCATGGCCCATGATATGGGGCTATTCGGCCAGCCGCACCTCCACCCACTCGCGAACCGAGTTGATGAGCCAAAGGTGAGAGGCACCACGCACCTGAGCGGGCGTGAGGAGCCGCTCTTGAATCCGACCCTCGGCCAGCAGCTCGCCCCGGAAGATCCCCGCGAGTAGCCCGCATTCCCGGGGTGGCGTCCACTCCGACCCATCGATTTCGACGACCACGTTTCCGCGCGTGAACTCGGTGACGTAGCCGTCCTCGTTCACGAGAAGGACGTCGAAGAGATCGGAGTGCTCAGCGGCCCGGGATTCGTAAGCTACGCGATGGGTGGTCTTGTGAAACAAGAACGGGTCGCCCGAGGAGACAGGGCGACTGGCGAAGCCAATCGGACGAGGTGCCGATGCTCTGGGATCTGGAAGATCATAGGGGGTCACTTCGACCGAGACGCGACCTTGCTCGTCGGAGAGGGCACGAACCCGCCAGGAGTTTGCGGAGCCGTTCTCTGTTTCGGCCAGTGCACGCTGGATTGCAGCCTCGACCTCGGATGCGCTGAACCGAAAGCCGAAGTAACACGCAGACGCTTCCATTCGCTCGAGGTGCGCGCTGAGTCTTACCGGACTCGGACCATCGGTCGGGCGATCTGAGCGAAATGTCTCCAGGAGCGAGAATTCGGGCCACTCGGCCTTGAGGATCTCGGCTTTGGCGAGCACCTCCGCGTACTCTTCGGCTGTGGAGGAGTCCCAAGTGATACCGCCGCCGACTCCGTATTCGGCTTCCCCCTGTTCCCGGTCTACGACCACGGTGCGGATCGGCACATTGAACACACAATCGCCCCCCGGCTCCACGTAGCCTATGGCACCGCAGTAGACACCTCGCGGAGCCCGTTCGAGATCAGTGATGAATCCTGTCGCCGCGATCTTCGGTGCCCCCGTCACAGATCCACACGGAAAGACACTTCGAAAGAGATCGAGGAGCGTGGTTCCTTCGCGCATATCGCTCTTGATCGTGCTCGTCATCTGATGCACCGTACGGTACGCCTCCAACTTGAAGACGTCGCGGGCCCGCACGGATCCGAATTCGCTGATGCGCCCGAGGTCGTTCCGGACCAGGTCCACGATCATGGCGTTCTCGGCGCGATCCTTTTCGGAGGCGAGGAGGCGAGCGCCGGCTTCCTCGTCCTCTTCCTTCCATCGCCCACGGCGTGCCGTTCCCTTCATGGGGCGGCACGTGATGGTCGACCCGCGTCGCTCGAAGAAGAGTTCGGGGGACGCAGACAGGATGTTGAACCGGCCCAGGTCGAGGTAGGCGGAATAGGAAGACCCCTGCGCCGCGCACAGGCGTCGGTGGAGCGCCAGGGTGTCCCCGGTGAAGGGGGCCCTCAGGCGGACCGTGTAGTTGACTTGGTAGACGGCGCCATCTCGGATAGCGTCACGAATCAGCCCGATGCAGCGATGGTACTCCGGGGCTTCGACGTCCGGTGTCCATCGGCCCAGATCGAAGTGTGCGTCCTCCCCGGAAGCGGCATCCAGTTCGGCCTTTTTCGGGGATGCGGGCCGCTCAAAGATGCCGAACCAGAGGAGCGGGAGCGGCCCGTTCTCCTTGACCCGGAACGCCGAGTCGAAGGCCGGGGCCGCGTCGTACGAAACGAAGCCCGCGGCCCAGTGTCCTTCCAGGGCGGCCGCCTCCACGCGGGCCAGGGCGGGGGCCACTTCCTCGAGCCGACGGGCGGAGATGACCTCGATCGGTTGGCGGAAGGTGAGCGTTATTGCCGAAAACCCCGCCCCGGGGCGAACGGATTCCCCAGGGCGGAAATCGAAGTGGAGGACTGGATTCGTGTCCGGCATTCCCTCCGCGCTCAGTCCTCCAGCAACTCGCGGAAGAATGAAATTGTCGCCGGCCAAGCCCCTTCGGAGGCGGCTTGGTTGGCCCCGTCCTGGCCGCTTTGGCGGCCCAAGAAGCCGTGTCCGGCTCCGTCGTAAATGTTCACCTCATATCGTTTGCCGAGGCGGTCCAGCTCCGCTTGGGCCGCCGGGATCGTCGAGTTCACCCGGTTGTCCGCTCCCCCGTAGAGGCCGAGCACAGGGGCCCGGACGCTCGCCAGCGTTTCCGTGGGTGGGGACGTGCCGTAGTAGACGACAGCAGCGTCCAGATCCGCGTAATCCACCGCGAAGGCGAAGCTCGTGGAACCGCCCCAGCAGAACCCGACCACGCCGACCTGGTCCGTGGCGGAGGGAAGGGAAGTACCGTATGCGGCCGCGGCCCTCAAGCGCCGGTTGACGTCGGCGGGGGCGAGATCGCGTATGGCTCGGCCGACCTCATTGGCGGAGAACGATTCCGTACCGCCACCCCTGGGTCCCTTGCCGGAGAGGAGGTCCGGCACTATCGCGATGAACCCGTCTGCGGCGAGTTGGTCGCCCACGGCCCGTGCCCAGTCGGACATCGCTCGTATATCGTGAATAACCACGACCACCGGGGCGGGGTCGCTTCTCTCGGGATAGGCGACCCAGGCCTGCACCTGGTCCCCTCCGCCTGCGTCGTAGTTGATCCACTCTCCGTGACGAGGTGAGGCTTCCAGCCGGGCGGTGGCCGTCGTCCCATCCGCGGGTAGACTCTGCGCCAGGCCGAGTGTCGGTGAGAAGGGGAGCAACATGAGAGACATGAACCCGGCGAGAAGCGTGGGACGCGACCGTAGCTCAGGCAAGGAATAGGTCATGGGCGGCCTCTAGGGCAGAGATGGACGACTTCTCGAGGACGAACCTACGCCGCTTAGGGCTCGAGCAACAACTCGATTCCCCAATACTGCTCGTTCGTGAGGAAGAACTGGCCCATGGGGGACGGCCCCCGGTGGTAGATGCCGCTCAAACGGGCCGAACGTTGGCTGTCCCGCACCGTGAGGCCGAGCCGGACGGAAAGCTGGCTCACCCACCCCGTGCGATCGGCGCTTTGCCAGTCCACTCCGCCTTCTACCATCATTTCATCCCGGGACCAGGGACGAACACGGCCGTCAGCGCCGAACCGGATCAGTGCGTCGTCGGAGAAATCCGGGCCCAACTGAGCCTCGTTCTCGAGTCTCGAGCGGACCACCAAGCTTCCGCCTCCGTAGAACCGAAAATCGCCGAGGCCATAGGCCACCAAGGCTTCCAATGTTTCGGTCGTGAAGTCGATGCGCGCCACCCTCTGCTCGAGAAGCTCGTCGCCAATGTGAGTGCTCCAGTGCTGCAGGCTCAGACGGCCAGACCATGGCCCGCGCGCGATCTCCGCCGGGAGAGCCACGATCCAGTCTGAGGCCACGAGGTCGTTGCCCGAGACTTCCAGGCGGAAGCGGCCGAAGACGCCGGCCTGAATTCCCAGCGTCAGACCGCCGCCGGCCCATTGCGCCGGTTGCCAGATCCGGACGTTGCCGCCCAAAGCGGCCTCTCCTTGGACGTCGGTCTCCAGCCCGCTTCCACCCTGGAGGGCGAACGGTGGGCGTTCGGCGGGGTCGGCGCGGTCTCGGAACACATCGCTCCACAGAACCCCCACCGCGAACGTCGGCTCACGGACCGAAGCGGTCGGGCGGGAGAAGTATTCCGCGTCCGGAAACCAGGCGTCGCGCTCCACACTCTGAGCCAGACCAACGCCGGGAAGGAGGAGCAGGGCGAGGGGAATCGACAACATTTGGAACCATTCTACCGTCAGCGCACTGCTCCGCAACTCAGCCTGTCGTCCGTCTTCAACACCTTTCCCATGGGATCTACCGGGACCGATACTGGTACGAGAAGCTTCAGGGCACTGGACACGTAGGTGCCTTGAAGGCGTTCGGCCGACGTTAGAAAGTGAAGACCGAATAAGAGGGTAAGATAAGTGTGACTGTAGATCGCGTAGAAATTCCCAACAAAGCGACTTATACCCCGCTCCCGTTGGCCGACGTATTCATGCTGGCGCCCTTGGCGTCGCGCCTGCTGTTCAGGGCGAGCGGGCCCGGCCGCATCGTACAAGCCGTCGCCTTGGGCGCATACGCGGGGAGCGCGTTGGGTGACTGGCTTGCCCGGAAGGAGGCCCGCCCGATCGACTTCGAGGAGGCCTTCGGTCAGGACCCGTCGAATCTCAAGTCGATGACCGAAGAGGAGCGGCAAGAAGAGGTCAAGGATCTGGTTGCGGTGCTGAACCGTGACTACCAGCCGATAGAGCTTTCGCGTGGAGAGTTGGCTAAGGTCGTGAACGAGCAGCTGACGACCTACATCGCCTCCATCACCGGTCAACGCGTCGAGACGAGCGACGAAGTACGCAGCGTTGCTCTCGCGAAGATCCTGTTCCCCTTCGCCTTGGGTGCTTGCGACATCCTTTCCGGTGACGTCACGATTTTCCGGGACTCCGGCATCTTCGAGCCGCACATCATTGCCCACGAGTTCTGCCACAGAAAAGGCTACTACAAGGAGCTTCAGGCGCAGGCCATCGCCTATCTAGCACTCAGCACCTCGGACGACCCGGTCCTGGTGCAGGCGGCCCGCTCCGAACGCCTCCACCGCAACCTGAAGGTCTTGGCGGATGGAGAGATGGAGGACTACCACCGCCTCGTGGACGAGTCGCGTCTGCGGGAGGAACTCGCGAAGGACTTCCACGCGATTCGGCCCGAGCCCTCGGCCTACGAGCGGGCCGTATGGACAGTCATGAAACCGGTCATGGAGGAGCGTATGAAGATGACCGGGCAGAACGGACTTTCCGACTACGACGCTGGCTTTACCGACTTCCTTCACACGCAGGGCTGACGGGAGCGACTTTTTCCCCTACATTGCCGCCCGGTTGCCATGAGCGACCGACGTCGGGGCGGCCTCCATCCCTCAGTTGAGGTTTGGAGACCCTGGGTTGTCCACCTCAGATCCTGGTTGAATAATGAGCGCAATCATCCCAGCACTTATCGGCATCATAGCCATTGCTCTCGGCTATTTTTTCTATTCTAAGTTCATCGCCGAAAAGATCTATCAACTCGATCCGGACTTCGAGACGCCGGCGCACACGCTGCGCGACGACGTCGACTTCATTCCGACGAATAGGGTCGTTCTGTGGGGCCACCACTTCACGGCCGTAGCCGGTGCTGCGCCCATCATCGGACCGGCCATCGCAGTCATCTGGGGTTGGCTGCCCGCGTTCATCTGGGTCATCGGCGGCACGGTATTCTTCGCCGGTGTGCACGACTTTGGTGCGATCTGGGCGAGCGTCCGTAACCAGGGACGGTCGATTGGATCGCTCACCGGTGACGTCGTCAGTGTCCGCGCACGCACGCTGTTCATGATCGTCATCTTCTTTCTCCTTATGATGGTCAACGCCGTGTTTGCGGTAGCGATCTCCAACGCCTTCGTGGATACACCCAGCAGCGTGATTCCGGCGTGGACCGCCATCGCCGTAGCTGTGGTGATCGGCGTGCTGATCTATAAGGTGAAGGTGCCGATCCTGTGGCCGACGATCATTGGCACCATCATCCTTTATGCGGTGATTTGGGTGGGAGACGCGGTTCCGGTCGCGCTCCCGGAGACCTTCATGGGTCTCGGAGCGGCTCCGCAGTGGATCATAATCCTCTTCATCTACGCCACGATCGCGTCGCTGCTTCCCGTTTGGTTACTGCTTCAGCCGAGAGACTACATCAACGGCATTCAGCTCATCATTGGGCTGGCCCTGTTGTTCGGCGCCGTGTTCATTGCAAATCCTGAGGTCGTCGCACCGATGTACAACAGGGCCGTTCCCGATGGAACGCCGCCCTTGTTGCCTCTGCTTTTCGTGACGATTGCATGTGGGGCTCTCTCCGGTTTCCATGGCCTGGTGTCGTCCGGTACCACCTCCAAGCAGTTGAATAAGGAGACGGACGCCCGCTTCGTGGGTTATCTGGGTTCGTCGGGTGAGGGTATGCTCGCCCTGGTCACGATCATCGTCGTCAGCGCAGGTTTCGCTTCGCTCGGCGACTGGCAGGCGACGTACTCGGAGTTCGGCGGCACGATCGGCATCCCCACCTTCGTCGCTGGCGGGTCGCAGATCGTTGCGGACGGAACGCCACTGTCCAGGGAATTCGCGTCCACACTGCTCGCCGTCATGGCCGTTCTGTTCGCTGGAACCACTATGGACGCCGGGGTGCGCCTCCAGCGTTACATCGTCCAGGAGTGGGGCACCATCTACAAGATTCCTGCGTTGCAGAACGGATACATCGCGACCTTCGCGGCCGTGGCGGCGTGCCTCACGCTCGCGTTCGGAGCGGGTGGTAGGGACGGTCAGGGCGGCATGACCATCTGGCCTCTTTTCGGCACCACGAACCAGTTGCTGGCCGGCCTGACGCTGCTCGTGCTCAGCGTCATGTTGGTCAAGCTCGGGCGGCGGTACATCTTCACGCTCGTGCCCATGGTGTTTGTGACACTGATGGCGCTGGCCGCGGCGGTGGTCCAGTTGTGGAGTCTGTTTTACACGAACCCGAACTACGTGCTGGGGGTGGTGGACGTCTTCATCATCATCTTGGCCATTTACGTGCTCCTCGAGTCGGTATCAGCCTTTAGGCGGGAGAGGTCGGCCGTCGAGTCTTCGTCGGAGTTGAGCCAGACTGACTGGCCTGGCTAGGCGGAATGGCCGTTGGACGGAACGTCGGGCTGTAGGGAGGGATTGGCTATACGGACGGGTTGGCTGAGAATGAGCTGGGTAGACATCAAGAAGAAGTTTCGCCGTTTTGCGTATCTGGCTTCCGAGGCCTACAACGTGCCCTACCGGGGTGCGGTCGCACGTGCGAAGCGCGACCAGGACGATCTCTTCATGCTGCTCATCTTCTCGGAGATGATGGGTGTCCCGAATCCGGCCACCTATTACACGCTCGAGTTGCAGCCGATCATGCTGGAGCGGTTTCACGAGTGGCACAAACGAGCGGGTTTGGAGCATTCGCCTCTCGACGACTTCAGATGTTGTTGAGGCTCACAGCCTCCTAGACCGTGGACCAGCTCTTCGACAGGCGCATCATCTTTGTGGGCGGGAAGGGTGGTGTCGGCAAGACCACGACTGCTGGTGCGCTGGCACTGATGGCGGCCGAGTCGGGCCGTTCTACGCTGCTCGTCTCGACGGACCCCGCGCACTCGCTCGGCGACGTTTTCGATACACGGATCGGAAACGAGGAGACCTCCCTCGGCCGTAACCTCTCGGGCCTGGAGATCGATCCGGAGGCCGAAGCCGAGAGCCACATCGCGACGGTCAAGATGAGCATGAAGTCCCTGGTCGCCCCCAAGATGTACAAGGAGATCGACCGGCAGCTCGAGCTCGCACGGTACTCCCCGGGTACGATGGAAGCCGCTCTGCTGGAGCGGATGGCCGATTTGATGGCGGAAGCGAGGGGCCGTTTCGACTTGCTGATATTCGATACCGCTCCGTCCGGCCACACCATCCGCCTCCTTTCCTTGCCCGAGGTGCTGGGCGCCTGGAGCGATGGAATGCTCGGCCATCGGGATCGATCACGAAAACTGGGAGAGCTGCTCAATGTGTTCGGCCGCGATCACTCGAGGGAGGACGAGTTCGGGATGATTGGCGGGTCGAAGGAGGAGCCGGACAACAGCCGCGACGGTCGCATCCAGGACATCTTGCTGACCCGACGCCGGAAATTCCATCGAGCCCGCGAACTCCTGACCGACCCGGCTATCACGGCGTTTCTGCTCGTGATCAACGCGGAGCGGCTACCGATTCTCGAGAGCAAGAAGACGCTGGACTTACTCGACCGGTTCAACATTCCGGTTACCGGCATGATCGTAAACCGCTTGTTGCCGCCCGAGGCCGATGGTGAATTCCTCCGGGAGCGCCGGCTCCAGGAGGACGAGTACAGGGCCGAGATCGACCAGACTTTTGCGGGGCTCCGGCGGATCTATCTGAACCTTCTGCCGCACGACGTGCACGGGCTGGAGACCCTGAGAAAGATCGGCAAGGCCATCATGGAGCAGCTGGGTGATGGTGGCGGGGCCGCGAGGGCCTTCTAAAAATGGTGACCGACGGGTGACGGCACTCCAGCGAATCTCCGCCGCGATCGACCGGCTCAACGACCGGATCGGTTCGGCCATCCAGTGGCTCGCGCTGGTGATGGTGGTCATCGGAGCATTCAACGCCATCGCCCGCTACGCGGATCAATACACGGGCATGTCGCTCAGCTCGAACGCATATCTGGATCTTCAGTGGTACTTCTTCAGCCTCATCTTCCTGATGGGTTCCGCCTACGGGCTGAATCACGATTACCACGTTCGCGTGGACGTGATGTACGCGCGCCTGGGGCGTCGGGCGCGCGCCTGGATCGACCTGACCGGGTCGGTCCTTTTTCTGGTCCCCTTTGCCGTGCTGATGTTTTGGATCTCGTGGGGGTGGGTTGTCCGTAGCTGGACCATCCTCGAGACGTCGGCCGATCCCGGTGGGTTGCCACGTTATCCGATCAAATCAGTCGTCCTGGTGTCGTTCTTGCTGCTGCTCCTTCAAGCGTTGAGCCAGATCGTGAAGAACGCCGCGATCTTGGCTGAACCGGTGAGGGGGTCTGCCAGGGCGGACGGGACGGGTTCGCCGACCGAAACCGTTTAGGTAGGCCGGCCTTCCAATGGGAGAAATCTGGGGTCCGGTCATGTTCGTGGGGGCGCTCGCCTTCATCTTCACGGGGTACCCGGTCGCTTTTGCGCTTTCTGGCACCGCTTTGGTCTTCGCCCTGGTCGGGACATGGGTGGGGCACTTCGATCTCGTCCTCTTGCGGGCTCTCCCCGACCGGATCTTTGGAATCATGGGGAACCAGACGCTCCTGGCCGTTCCGTTCTTCATCTTCATGGGCACGGTCCTGGAGAAGTCCGATTTGGCCAAGGATCTTCTCGAGACGATCGGCATTCTATTCGGCCGGTTCCGGGGGGGGTTGGCCATCGGCGTGATCGGTGTGGGTGCGCTTCTGGCGGCGGCGACCGGCGTGGTCGGTGCGTCAGTGACCGCGATGGGACTGATCTCACTCCCGGTCATGATGAGAAACGGCTACAAGGACGAACTGACGGTCGGGGTCATCGCCGCGGCCGGCACGCTGGGGCAAATCATTCCTCCGAGCATCGTGTTGATCGTGCTCGGTGATCAGATGGGCGTGTCGGTCGGCGCGCTCTTCCGTGCAGGCCTGGTCCCGGGGCTGATCCTCACGGGAGCTTATATGGTCTACGTGACCGGCGTCGCCATCGCGCGTCCTGATGCGGCACCCGCCATGCCGGAGGAATTCCTCGACATTCCCGGCACCGAGCTACTCCGTCGTGTGGTGGGCTCGATGCTCCCACCTTTGGTGCTGATTCTGGTGGTGCTGGGCAGCATCTTCGCAGGTGTGGCCACACCGACCGAGGCCGGCTCCTTGGGTGCGCTGGGCGCCATGGGACTCGCTACTCTGCACCGACGCCTGTCCGTCAAGGCGCTGAAGGCCGCCATGGCCGACACCACGCGCCTCACGATCATGGTCATGTTCCTGCTGATCGGCTCGACCGCTTTTGCGCTCGTATTCCGTGGGCTCGAGGGTGACCTCTGGATCGCCGGCGTGCTGACCGACCTCCCCGGTGGATCACTGGGCTTCCTCCTCGTTGTCAACGTGATCGTCTTCGGGCTGGGCTTCTTCATCGATTTTTTCGAGATCGCCTTCATCATCGTGCCCCTGATCGTGCCAGCCGCCCAGATTCTGGGACTCGATCTGACGTGGTTGGGGATCATACTGGCCGTGAACATCCAGACCTCGTTCCTCACACCGCCGTTCGGCTTCTCGCTCTTCTACCTGAGGGGGGTGGCACCGCCGAGCATTCCTACGACCACGATTTACCGGGGGGTCATTCCATTCATCGTGATACAGTTGGTCGTGCTCGGTGGGCTGATCGTCTGGGTACTTCGGTAGCCGACCTCTACGTTCTGGGGAACGCGAATTCGGAGTACATCAGCTCGTTGCCGGCGAAGTACGGAAAGCTCTCGTCCCGGAATTCTTTCCACGACGTGTAAATCCTCCGGAAGTCTTCGTTCGCGGCGGCTTGTTCCTCGAGGTAGGCTTCGCTTTCGGTCCAGGCGGCCTCGAGGATTTCATCCGAGAACCTTCTCAAGGTCACGCCATGTTCGTTGATGAGACGCGCCAAGGCCTTGGGATTCTCCACGTCATACCGGCCCATGCTCATGAGCGTGGCGTCGTTACACGCGCTCTCAAGCGCGGCTTGGTAGGACGGCGGCAGGTCGTTCCAGGCGTCGAGGCCGATCTGGAGCGAGGTCGACGGGCCCGGCTCCCACCACCCGGGGATGTAGTAATTCTTCGCGATCTCGTGGAAGCCGAGCTTTTCATCGTCGAAGGGTCCGACCCACTCCACGGCGTCAATCACGCCCCGCTCCAAAGCCGGATAGACGTCGGGGGCGCCGAGGACCTGCACCTGAACGCCGAGACGTGCCATGATCTCTCCGGCGAGTCCGGGAATGCGCATACGCACGCCCTCCAGGTCGGCAAGCGTCTCGACGGGATTACGAAACCATCCGCCAAACTGGGCTCCTGTCTGGGCGCACGGAATCGCGGTCATCCCAAAGTCCGCGTAGATCCCCCGGAGCAGTTCCACCCCACCCCCCTGGTGTAGCCACGCCGTTTGCTGCCGCGCGTTCAACCCGAACGGAACGGCGGTTCCGAACGCGAGCGCCGGATGCTTGCCGATGTAGTAGTAGTCGCTGGTGTGGCCGGCGTGTACGGTGCCGGACTCCACTGCGTCCATCACCTGAAGCGCGGGGACGATTTCGCCGGCTGGGAATACGCGGATGGTGAAGCGTCCGCCCGTAAGGGCCGCCACCCGATCCGCGACGAGGACCGCCGCCCCATGGAGAATCTCCACACTCGTGGGGAAGCTCGTGGCCATGCGCCAGCTGACTCGGGGGCCAGAGACGACGCCGTCTCCGTTCCCATCCTGTGTTTCGGTGCCCCCGCAACCGGCCAGAACGCCTGTTCCGGCGGCGCCGAGACCCGCCTTTCTGACGAAATCCCGACGATTCAAATGGTCCATGGTTTGCTCGCTGATCGGTTCAGTCGAAAAGATCTTGAACGGCACGCTTGGTCACTTTGCCCATGGCGTTTCTGGGCAAATCCTTCAGCAGCAACAACGACTTGGGAATCTTGTACGCGGACATCCGCTCCGTGGCCCACTCTTTCAGGGCCGGGAGTTCGATGTCCTCCCCGTCACGGGACACGATGGCAACGGCCACCACCTCCCCCCAGGTATCGTCCGGCAAGGCAACCACGGCACACTCGCGGATCGCCGGATGGGTCAGCAAGGTAGCCTCGATTTCCAGGGCTGAGAGCTTGTATCCGCCTGATTTGATGATGTCCACCGACAGGCGACCCATGATGCGGTAATACCCGTCCTCCAAGACCGCCATGTCTCCCGTACGGAACCAACCGTCCACGAAAGATTCCCGCGTCACGTCGGGCTTGTCCCAATACTCGGAGAACACTGCAGGCCCGCGAACCTGAATCTCTCCGGGTTCGTTCTCACCTTCGATCAACTCGCCGGCTTCACTGATCAATCGGATCGTGACGCCAGGCAGGGGTGCCCCGACGGCGCCTGGCCTGCGCTCCCCTTGGAGGGGGTTGGAGATGGCCATGCCGATTTCCGTCATGCCATAACGCTCGAGAAGTTTCTGGCCGGTCAACTGCGTCCATTGTTCGTGTACACTGGCCGGTAACGCGGCAGAACCCGATACCATCAGTCGCATCGGGCCGAATCCATCGGTGTAGCGCTTCCGATCCCCATCATCGGCATCTTCCAGGATCCGGATCAGCTTGACGTAGATGGTCGGCACCCCCATGAAGACCGAATACTCCTTATCGGCCACGCGCTCCAGGATCGCCTGTGCATCGAACGACTCGAAACAGTCCACCCTGGCCCCCGACCACAGGGCGCAGCTCAGCACGTTGACGATCCCGTGAACATGATGAAGCGGCAGAAATAGTGGAATCGAATCTTCCGATAGCCAGCCCCAGGCTTCTACCAGCGTCGTGATCTGGGCCTGGATGTTCTCGTGCGTGCTCACCACACCCTTGGGCTTGCTGGTCGTGCCGCTGGTGTAGAGGATCATCGCCCGCCTCTGTGGGTCCAGCTCTGGTAACGGCACGGACTGCCCCGATGAGATCTGCTCGACGGTGAGTAGTGGCTTCGAAAGCCGATCACAAAGTGGCCTGAGCTTTTCGACCGAGTCCTCGGGTACGATGATTCGATCGACCTGGGCATCGGTGATCACATGTTCGAGTTCGGGGTCCGCCGCGGACAAGCTCAGTGGCACGGCGACGCCACCGGCTCTCCAGATGCCCCACTGGACAGCAGCGTACTCAAAGCTCGCCGGGATGAGAAAGGCGACTCGCTCTTCACCTAAGTCGGCCGACCTGTCGAGCAGACTGGCGGCTATGGCCTCCGATACGGAGAGCAGCGAGTCGTACGAGTGATCGTGACCATTTGAGGTCACGGCGACCCGTGCCCCGAAACTCTGCGCGCGCCGAACCTGTTCAAGTTCAGGCATGCCTTGGGTATCTCCTGGAAGGCGGTTGAAGATGATCCAGCGGCGTCATGTCGGACAGAAGCGGTTAGCCCATGATCGCCCTGATGGCCACAAAAATCACCGAAGGGCCCAGTAGGGCACCCAAGCCAGTATAGAAGGTCGCGGTCATCGCGCCATACGGGACCAGACGTTCGTCGGTGGCGGCCAGCCCCCCGGCCACTCCGCTCGTCGTACCCATGAGGCCACCATAAATCATGGCCGAACGCGGATTATTCAATCCGATGAGTGGTGCGACAAACGGTGTCCCAGCCATAACCAGCATGGATTTGATGAGCCCCGCGGCAATACTGAGAGCGATCACATCCGAACTGGCCCCAATGGCTGCGCCGGTAACGGGCCCCACGATGTACGTTGCCGCGCCGCCGCCTATCGTGGTCATACTCACGGCATCGGTATAGCCGAAAGCGTAGGCAACCGCCGCGCCGATCCCAAACGACACGAACACGCCGGCAAAAAGAGAGATGACCCCAGCCGCTCCGGCACGCGCCAACTCCCGTGTATTCACTCCGAAAGCGGTGGCGATAATCGCGAAGTCCCGAAGCATGCCGCCGCCCATCAATCCGATACCAGCCAACACCTCGATGTCGGCGATGCCGCGGGCCCCTCCGGTAACGACACCGCCAACGTATGCCGCCAGCAAGCCGAGCATGATGGCGATAGCCGACCCGTGAAGCTTCCCTTTGGTCAGGCGCGCGGACAGCTGATAGGACACCCACACCGTGATCCCCACGATGGCGAAGGCAGTGATCAGGCCATATCGACTCATTACGTCCGCCACGAGATCCATGACCTCAGTCATGCGCTCTGCTCGACATCTGTGTCGGGCACCGGCGGCGGTGGCTGGCCGCCGACGGGCTCCAACGGCGGCGGCGGTTCACCGCCGATGCGACTGAGTACCGGTACCAGGGCACAGCTGACGGCAACGGCAAGGACTCCGGCAAGCACGGCAGCGGTTCCGCCCCTTACCGCAGCCACCGCGTTCTGGCTAGCCGCCATCGCCACCACTACCGGGATGTAGATTCCACTCCAGAAAATGATGCCCGACTGGGAGATGGGGCGGAGGCGACCGCTGGCCTGCCCTTTGGCGGCAACCGCGATCAAGAGCAACATGGAGATACCGACACCGCCGACATTCGCGTCGATGCCAATCAGCAGCCCAATCAGCTCCCCTATGAACGCGCCGACTAGCATGCACCCCGCAAGCAGTGCTACGCCGTATATCACCACAGGCGGTAGGGGGTCACTAGGAAGTTTAGACCGTCGGCCCCTCGAAGAACGGATTCTCGCCCGACGCGTGGTCGGTCACGTCGTGGATGACCGTTACCTCGGGCACCGCTTGGCGGACCATACGCTCGACTCCCTGGCGGAGCGTCATGCGTGACATGGCGCACCCTTGGCATCCGCCGCCCATCTCCAGGTAGATCTCGGTGTCTTCGACACCCACCAGCGCGATGGTGCCTCCGTGCGAGGCGATGGCCGGATTGATCTCCGTGTCGAGGACGGTTTTTACCCGTTCGGCGAATGACCCCTCCAAGGTCGGTGGGGCGGGCTTAGCAGCCTCCGCCAGCTTTACCTCGAAGCCGCTTTCATTCACGCGCTGGACGAAATCCACAGTCGCTCCCTCGAGGCGGGGCACGTACTCCTCTTGGACGACGATCGTCAACTCGCCCACATCCACCTCTTGTTCGCTCTCACGAATGTCGTCCGGTCCGACGAGCGTGAGCTCGAAGTCGGGCGCCAAAGGTGTGCCGCCGGAAATTCCGATCCGCAGGGCCGTGAACTCACCGTCACCCGAGTCCATATAACCGCGAACCACTTCGAGCGCTTTATCTGTCAGCGTTATCATCGAAACACTCCTGAGAACACAACTCCGAGCTTCGGGGGCGTATACCCGCTTTCCCTTCTCGGGGTTCTTTCTTCGTCAGCCCTCTTGATCGGTTGATGCGGCGGGCGCGCTGATCTAGCTTCCATCGCTTCGATTCACCGCGACACCCCAACTCCCTGGACGACCACGATGGCTGAAAGTTCTGTGATGGACAAGCTCACGTCCTTGGCCAAGCGCCGTGGCTTCATCTTTCAGTCGTCCGAGATCTACGGGGGAACCGGGTCAGTGTGGGACTATGGTCCGCTAGGCATCGAACTGAAGCGCAACGTCAAGGAGCGTTGGTGGAGCACGATGGTGCATCAGCGTGACGACGTCGAGGGCCTCGACGCGTCGATCCTGATGAATCCCAAGGTTTGGGAAGCCTCGGGGCATGTGGACGGCTTCACGGACCCCCTCGTGGAGTGCGGTAGCTGCCACCGGCGCTTCCGGGCGGATCTCCCTGAGGTTGCAGGAGGCCAGTGTCCCACTTGCGGGACCAGGGACACGTTCGGTGAACCGCGCCTCTTCAACCTCATGTTCAAGACGTTCATGGGCCCGGTGGAGGAGGACGCATCGGTGATCTACCTGCGGCCCGAGACGGCGCAGGGCTCTTACGTGAACTTCCTGAACGTTCAAACGTCGGCGCGCCAGAAGATCCCGTTTGGAATCGCACAGATCGGGAAGGCGTTCCGGAACGAGATCACGCCTGGAAACTTCATCTTCCGGACGCGGGAGTTCGAGCAGATGGAGCTCCAGTTCTTCGTGGAACCGGGGACGGACGACGAATGGTTCGACTACTGGATGAACGCCCGTATGGAGTGGCATCTCTCGCTCGGGATTCGCAAAGAGAAGCTTCGTTTCCACGAGCACGGACCCGACGAACTCGCCCACTATGCCAAGAAGGCGTTCGACATCGAGTACGAGCATCCCTTCGGGTGGACGGAGCTCGAGGGAATTCACAACCGGACCGACTTCGACCTCGGACGGCACCAAGAGTACTCGGGCAAGCGCCTCGAGTACATCGATACGGCGGTGGGGAAGCGTTTCCTGCCCTACGTGGTCGAGACGGCGGTGGGGGTGGACCGCACGGTCCTGGTGGCGCTGGTCGACGCCTACACCGAGGGGGAGGTTAACGGGGAAGAGCGGGTGCTCCTCAAGCTCGCTCCGGGTCTCGCGCCCTTGAAGGCTGCCGTATTTCCTCTGGTCAAGAAGGATGGACTGCCGGAGATCGCCCAGAAGCTGGACGCCGATCTGAGGTCCCGTTCGATCCCCTCGTTTTACGATGCGGCGGGCTCCATCGGTCGGCGCTACCGGCGCCAAGACGAGGCCGGCACGCCCTGGTGCATCACCGTGGACGGGCAGACCTCCGAAGATGGCACGGTCACGATCCGGGATCGGGACACATTAGAGCAGGTGCGCGTCAGCGCCGAGTCTGTGCCGGGCTGGATCCAGGAGCGGTTGGCCGGGGAATCCGTCACCTGAGTCAGGAGGCCTGATTGTCGTCGACAGTCTTCAGTTCACGCTGGGGCATGCTCCTGGCGATGCTCGGCATGGCCGTGGGCACCGGGAATATCTGGCGTTTTCCGCGGATCGCCGCATCCAATGGCGGAGGCTCGTTCCTCGTGGCGTGGGCGGTGTTCCTGCTTCTCTGGTCCGTGCCACTCCTGATCCTCGAATTCGGAATGGGGAAGGCGACACGTTCCGGGGCCATCGGATCGTTCGTGACGATGATCGGTCCAGGATTCGCCTGGATGGGGGCTTGGGTGGCCTTCGTCGCGACCGCCATCATGTTCTATTACAGCGTGGTGATGGGTTGGACCATCCGTTTCTTCCTGGCCTCGGTCAGCGGCGCCGTCCCCTCGGCCGTACCGGAAGCCTTCTGGGAGGGATACGCGGGCACTCCGGCGGCGCTGGTGACCCACGTCGTGGCCATGGGCATGGGACTCTTCGTCGTGTCGAAGGGTGTGAAGGGCATCGAGACGGCAGCCAAGTTCCTGATTCCCAGTCTCATTCTCCTCGTGATCCTCCTCACGATCCGGGCGGTCACGCTCCCCGGGGCGACGGAGGGACTCGCGTTCTTATTCACGCCGCATCTGGCGGACCTGGCAGACTCCGGGATCTGGCTGGAAGCGCTGACCCAGAACGCGTGGGACACCGGCGCTGGCTGGGGATTGGTGCTCACCTACGCGATCTACATGAGGAGCCGGGAGGACACGGCGCTCAACGCCTTCGTCATCGGCTTCGGCAACAATGCCATGTCACTCCTCGCTGGCATCATGGTGCTGTGCACCGTGTTCGCGGTGATGCCCGACGCCGCCGACCAGATCGTTGGGGCTGGCAACGAAGGTTTGACCTTCATCTGGGTGCCCCAGCTCTTCGGTCAGATTCCTGGCGGCCGGTTCTTCATGTCCCTGTTCTTCTTGGCACTGGTGTTCGCCGCCTGGACGTCCCTCGTGGCGATGATCGAGCTGGCCAGTCGGATCTTGATCGATCTCGGCCTCACGCGCGGACGGGCGATCGCGATCGTCGGCATAGCCGGCATCACTTTTGGGGCGCCGAGCGCGCTCAATTGGACGGACACACCGGGCGCCGGTCCCTTCTTCGCCAATCAGGACTGGGTGTGGGGTGTGGGCTTGATGCTCTCCGGTTTCTTCTTCGCATTCGCGGTGCTCAAGTACGGCGTGACGGAGTGGCGAGCTAAGTACATCAACACCGGGGACTCGGACATCCACGTCGGGGCTTGGTGGGACTGGAGCATTCGCCTGGTGATCGTGGAGTCGGTGGCGCTCATGGGATGGTGGTTGTATCAGGCCAGAGGTGATTCGTTCGAAGCGACTTGGACGCTCTTCTCACCGTTCAACATCGGAACGGTCCTGATTCAGTTCGCGATCGCCATCGCGGCCTTCTTGCTGCTCAATGGCTGGTTGGCCCGGAAGCTTTCGACCCCGAAATAGAGGACCATGGCAAGGGAATCGAAGGGCGCCAGGACGAAGCGTGCCGCCGAGGTATTCGAGCTGCTGGCGGAGGAGTACCCTGACGCTCATTGCGCCCTGGTGCATACCGACGCCCATCAACTGGGGGTCGCGACGATCCTTTCCGCCCAGACGACCGACGTGCGGGTGAACATGGTCACACCAACCCTCTTCGAGAGGTACCCGACGCCCGCCCACCTTGCCGAAGCCCGGCCGGAGGATGTGGAGGAGATCATCCGCTCCACCGGGTTCTACCGAAACAAAACGAAGAATATCATCGGTTTTGCGCAGGGCGTCACCGAACTACACGGTGGTGAGGTTCCCCGCACGATGAAGGAGCTGACGGAGCTGCCGGGTGTGGGGCGGAAGACCGCGAACGTAGTCTTGGGGAATGCGTTCGGAATCGACGAGGGTGTCGTCGTCGACACCCACGTGAAACGACTCTCAACGCTCCTCTCTTTCAGCAAAGAGAAGACCCCCGAGAAGGTGGAGGGAGACCTCATGGCGCTGTTCCCGATGGGGCGTTGGACCTTGTTGTCCCACTTGCTGATATTCCACGGGCGCCAGGTTTGTATTGCGAGACGGCCGAGGTGTGAAGCGTGTGTGATGTCCCATCTGTGTCCCTCCTCGAGGGTCTGACACGACCGGACGACTGTGTATTTGTCGTGGGTGTTCACCGAACCAAACGGAGTCGAACATGAGCGCAGAGATCCCCGACCGAGACTCGGCAGTGGCTCTTCTCGAGAGTTGGGTCGAAAACGACGGTCTGAGAAAACACATGCTGGCGGTGGAGGCTTCCTGCCGGCACTACGCCCGAATCCACGGTGAGGATGAAGACCTTTGGGGAACGGCAGGACTCCTCCACGACCTCGATTGGGAGAAGTATCCGGACGAACACCCCCATCGGGGGCTCGCCGATCTGAAGGATCTCGGTTACCCGGAGGCGATTCTCCAGGCCATTGCCGCCCACGCACCCGAGCGGACGGGTGTGGAGCCAGACGCACTGTTCGATCGGGTCCTCTTTGCTTGCGATGAACTTTCAGGGTTGGTTTATGCCTGCTGTCTAGTGAGGCCCAACGGGATCGACGACCTCAAGCCCAAGTCGGTCACCAAGAAGTTGAAGGACAAGTCGTTCGCGGCGGGGGTGAACCGTGACGACGTGGCCCGTGGTGTCGAGCTTTTGGGGATCGAACGTAGCGAGCACATACAGAACGTGATCGACGGGATGCGCAACATAGCCGACGTTTTGGGAGTCCGAGCGGTGGATCGCCCTTAGGAGGATCTCCTAAGGGTAGATATTTGAGAAGGTGTAGGAGATCCCCCTTTTGAGAAGGACCGCTCTTTGCGACGGACTACTTGTGGGCCAGGGGTCCAGGGGTTCTCGGAGGCCGGCCAAACCCGGGTCTTCTCTGGCGAGTTCGCGACCGACGTGCACCGGGTTGTGCTGGTCGCGGCCGATCTCGATCAGATGCGATTTCAGGTGGCCGTGGATGATGTCCTGGCCCCCGCGCTGACCGTGGTTGTCGTCGAGGCAGTGGACGACAATAACGCGGTGATCGTCGACCTCACTGGGATTGAGGTGACCCTAAACCGATGAACGTGGCTTCGGCGCTCAACGCCACCTGTGTGTGGCTCAGAAGCTACTCCTTGCGCCCAGCGTCTTCTCTTTGGAAAATGGCCTCATGACAACTTCGACCATAGTCACGATGGTGCTCATTCTTGGGTTCGTTTGGGGTGGATTCTTCTTAGCGCTGTCCACCGCAGTCCGTAAGGAGTCCGATAAGGGAGACTGAGGGGCGGCCCGTGCCAACGGCGCTTGCCGGAAGTGCCGTTTGAGATACCTTTCGCCGTGATGTCTGCTCCGCTTCTTACCCCGTGGATCAGCCGACCTAGCGGCCCACGCCCCTGTTCGATCACCCTTCTATCCTCCGTGTTTTCCGTTGCCTAGACGCTCTGACCTCGAGTCCATCCTCGTCCTGGGTTCAGGCCCAATCGTCATCGGTCAGGCGTGCGAGTTCGACTACTCCGGTACCCAGGCGGTTCGCGCCCTGAAGGAAGAGGGCTATCGCGTGGTGCTGGTCAATTCCAACCCCGCCACGATCATGACGGACCCGGGTCTGGCGGACCGCACCTACATCGAACCACTCACACCCGACTGGGTGGAACGCGTGATCGAGCGCGAGAAGCCCGACGCTTTACTGCCCACCATGGGCGGACAGACCGCGCTCAATATCGCCATGGACCTGGATCGCGACGGAGTGCTCGAAAAACACGGCGTCGAGCTGATCGGAGCGAACGCCCGGTCCATTCGGATGGCTGAGGACCGGGAGGAGTTCGCTGCGGCCATGGTCCGTATCGGGTTGGAACTTCCGCACGGCGGCTTCGCCCGCACGATGGACGAGGCGATGACCATCGTCGAAGAGACGGGTTACCCGGCGATCATCCGCCCCAGTTTCACGCTGGGCGGTACGGGTGGCGGCATAGCGTACAACGCGGACGAGTTCAAAGTGGCCGTCACTCGCGGTTTGGACACGTCGCCCATTACCGAGGTGCTCATCGACCGGAGCGTCATCGGGTGGAAGGAATACGAACTCGAGGTCGTCCGGGATGCCTCGGACAACGTGATCATCGTGTGTTCCATAGAGAACTTCGATCCGATGGGGGTCCATACGGGAGACTCGATCACGGTGGCCCCCGCCCAGACGCTCACGGACGTCGAGTATCAGCGCATGCGAGACGCGGCTATCGCGATCATACGGGAGATCGGTGTCGAGGCCGGGGGCTGTAACATCCAGTTCTCCGTGGATCCACAGACCGGCGAGATGCTCATCGTGGAGATGAATCCGAGGGTTTCCCGCTCCTCGGCGCTCGCGTCCAAAGCCACCGGGTTTCCGATCGCCCGGATTGGGGCCAAGCTCGCTGTGGGTTACCTGCTTCACGAGCTGCCCAACGACATCACCAAGACCACGCCCGCTTCGTTCGAGCCGACGCTCGACTACGTGGTCGTGAAGTTCCCGCGTTTTGCCTTCGAGAAATTCCCCGAAGTGAATCCGGTGCTCGGCGTGCAGATGAAGGCGGTCGGGGAGACCATGGCGATTGGGCGGACTTTCGCGTCCGCGTGGCAGAAGGGCATTCGCGGCCTGGAAATCGGGCGGAACGGCTGGGTCGTGGGCGACCGGCTCGAGGACGACGGACTCTCATCGGACGATCCCGAGCTTTTGCTCGCCGCCCTCCGTCGCCCAACCGCGGAACGGCCGTTCCAGCTCAAACGGGCGCTAGAGGGAACACTCCCGGTGGATGAGATCCAAGAAGCAACGGGGATCGATCCGTGGTTCTTGTATCAACTTCTCGAGATCGTGCATCAGGAAGCCTGGTATCGGGAGCTGGATTCCGTAGGGCCCGCCGAGCTCAGGCTCATGAAACGAAACGGGTTCTCCGATGTGCAACTCGCAGACCTTCGTTCTGAGAAGGAGGACGAGGTGCGCAATAGGCGTTGGGAGTGGGACATTCGTCCGACGTACAACGTGGTGGATACTTGTGCCGGAGAGTTCCCCGCGGAAACGCCGTATTACTACTCGTCGTATGAAGATGAGGACGAGTCGAAACCATCGGATCGCGAAAAGATCATCGTTCTCGGGAGTGGACCGAACCGTATCGGGCAGGGGATCGAGTTCGACTACTGTTGCGTGCAGGCGGTGCTGGCGCTCAGCGACGCCGGGTATGAGACGATCATGGTCAATTCCAATCCCGAGACCGTGTCGACCGACTTCGACGTGAGCGACAAGCTCTACTTCGAGCCGCTCACTTTTGAGGACGTCCTTGAGATCGTCGAGCGGGAGCAGCCCCTCGGTGTGGTGGTTCAGCTCGGTGGCCAGACGCCTTTGAATCTGGCTGGACGGCTGGAGGCGGCGGGGGTTCGGATCCTCGGGACGTCGGTGGATGCCATCGACCGGGCCGAGCACCGGGGCCGCTTCGAGGAGGTCTGCAGGATCGTCGAAGCCAGGGTACCTACGAACGGAATGGCTACCAGCGAAGAGCAGGCCCTCGCCGTGGCCGAGGACGTCGGGTACCCAGTGCTCGTGCGCCCGAGTTATGTACTCGGGGGTCGCGCCATGGAAATCGTCTACGATGAGGTCTCGCTCAAGGACTACTTCGAGCGCGCCGTTCGGGCTTCTCCGGATCACCCGGTCCTCATCGACCGTTTTATCGAGGACGCCTTCGAGGCCGACGTCGACGCGCTGTCGGACGGTACGGACGTTGTGATCGGCGGCATCATGCAGCACATCGAGGACGCCGGGGTCCACTCCGGTGACTCGGCGTGTGTGCTCCCTCCCTACCTGCTGGGAGCGGCAGAGTTGGAGGAGATTCGGGAGAAGACCCGTCGGTTCGCGCTGGAGCTCGGGGTGGTGGGCCTCCTCAACGTCCAGTACGCCATCCGCGACGGCGTCGTATACGTCTTGGAGGTCAACCCACGCGCGTCGAGAACGGTGCCTTTCGTGAGCAAGGCGACAGGCGTGCCACTGGCTCGTCTGGCCGCCCGCCTGATGGCCGGTGAAAAACTCGCGGATATGGACGTTCCGGACGAGCCACCCGTGGCCGGAGTGGCCGTGAAGGAGGCGGTCTTCCCCTTCTCCCGCTTCGAAGTCGACATCCTGCTCGGACCTGAGATGCGTTCGACAGGGGAGGTCATGGGGTTCGACGACTCCTTCGGGATGGCTATCGCCAAGGCTCAGGCGTCGTCCTACAACCTACTCCCGGTAAAGGGCGGTGTGCTGATCGTCACCGTCAACGACCGGGACAAGGCAACGGTCACTCCGATCCTGAGGAGACTCCACGATCTGAGTTTTGAAATCCGCGCGACCAAAGGCACGTTCGAACATCTGACGCGCCTCGGGATTCCCGTCGAGCGAGTTTTCAAGGTCGGGGAAGGACGGCCCCATATCGTGGATCAGATCGTGTCTGGAGAGGTGGCGATGCTCATCAACACGCCGATGGGTAAGAAGTCGCGGTACGACGACTACGCCATGCGTAGGGCCGCAATCACGCACAACATCCCGTACTTCACGACGATGTCTGCGACGAGTGCGGCGTGTGACGCATTGATCGCGCTGCGCTCCAGGACGTACCAGGTCCGTACTCTTCAAGAGCGCATCGCCGATGCGAAAGACCTGGCAGTGGTGGGAGCGAGTGACTGACTTCGCCCCGCCGGTGGGGTTTCTCCTTCATCCAGACGCGCCGCTCCACGATACCGGTTGGCGGCATCCGGAGCACCAGGGCCGGCTCCGGGCCCTGGCCTCCACCGTGGGCCGGGATCTGCTGGCACTGCACGAAAAAGTCGTACAGGTTGAGCCCGGGCGGGTGACCGAGGAGGACCTCGTTCGTGTGCACACTCCCGAGTATTTGGCGCTGCTTCGCGCTCACGTGGACCGAGCCGAAAAGGAAGGCGCCCCCGTTCCGCTCGACGCCGATACCATCGTGTCAGGCGCCTCCTGGGCGGCAGCCACCGGGTCCACCGCGGCGCTCCTTACAGCGGTCGAGCAAGTCGCATCAGGTACGTTGTCCTCAGCCTTCGCGGCGACGCGACCTCCCGGACATCACGCGACGCCGGAGCGCGCCATGGGTTTCTGTTTGATCAACCACGTGGCTGTCGCGGCTCGCTGGCTTCAGGCGACGGGCCGTGCTGAGCGTGTGCTGATCGTCGACTGGGACGTGCACCATGGGAACGGCACGCAGGACACGTTTTACGCCGACGGGACCGTGTTCTACCTGTCGTTACATCAGTCGCCGCATTATCCGGGCACCGGGGCCGCCGCCGAGACCGGAACAGGTGACGGAGACGGTTGGACGCTCAACGTTCCGCTGCCGGCGGGCACGCCGGTTGCCGAATACCGGCAGCACTTCTCGCGCGCGTTGGAGCAGGCCCTTGAGACGTGCCGGCCGGCCTTCATCCTGATTTCAGCGGGCTTCGACGTCATGGCTGGCGATCCGTTGGGAGGGATGTTGTTAGAACCCGAAGATCTTCACGCGCTCACGCGCGAGGTGATGGCGGGTGCGGCAGGCGAAGCCCGCGTAGACGGCGCGCGCGAAGTGGGCGTCGTGGCTACGCTGGAGGGTGGTTACGATCCCGCCCGGACGGGACTGGGCGCGGCGGCCGTCTTACGGGCGTTGGCGGGGATCGACGGACTAGCGGGGTCACGCGCGTGAGAGTGCAACTATGAGAACTCAGGCCCGTCTGGTGGTCATCGGAGGTGGAATCAGCGGATGCAGCCTGCTCTATCACTTGACCAAGCTCGGCTGGACGGATGTGGTCCTTGTCGAAAAGAACGAGCTGACGTCCGGGTCGACGTGGATGGCCGCCGGCAACGTCGTTCAATGGGCGCCAAACCGCAGCACGTCCCGACTACTCCAGTACAGCATCTCCCTCTACCAATCACTCGAAGCGGAAACGGGCCAGGAGACCGGCTGGCGGACCACAGGGAGTCTCCGTTTGGCGACGACGGCGGACCGCATGGACGAGTACCGGCATGTGCTCTCCAAGGATCGCACGTTGGGGATCGCGTCTAGTCTTGTCTCTGCGGAAGAGGCACAGGAGCTCTTTCCGTTCATGGAAATGGACGGCCTGGTCGGGGCGATGCATCACGAGCTCGACGGGCACTGCGACCCAGCCGGTACGACGAATGCTCTCGCAAGGGGGGCCCGTCAAGCGGGCGCCCAAATCTATCGGTTCAACCGAGTGACCGACCTCTCCCGGGCCGATGGCGGCGAGTGGGTGGTGCATACGGAGAAAGGCGACATCACGTGTGAGGTCGTCGTTAATGCGGGCGGTCTTTGGGCCGACCGGGTCGGGGCCATGGCCGGCGTGCACGTGCCGGCGATCGCGATGCAGCACCACCACCTCCTGTTTGAAGATCTGCCGGAGATAGAGGCTCTCGATGATGAGCTGATTTCACTGCGTGATCCGGATGTGCCGTTCTACCTGCGTCGGGAAGGGAACGGCCTGCTGGTCGGCCCGTACGAATCTGATTGCAAGGCGTGGAGTCCAGACGGTGTGGCCTGGGACTGGGCACAGCAGGATCTTCCCGCCGACTTGGAACGCATTCAGGAATACATCCTGAACCTCATGGACCGGGTGCCGATACTCCAGGACGCGGGCTTGAAGCACATCTGCAACGGCCCGATCACCTACACGCCCGACGGCAACCAGCTTCTGGGACCGGTCTACGGCGTGCCCAACTTCTACTGCCTCGCCGGCTGCAACTTCGGGATCGCACAGGCCGGGGGGGTGGGGAAGTACCTCGCAGAATGGATCGTCGAGGGAGAGCCCAGCATCGATCTCAACAGCCTCGACCCGAGGCGGTTCGGTAACTGGACGAGCAAAGCCTACACGTTCGCCAAGGCGCATGAGGCGTATCGTCTGCAGTATCAGCTGTCGATTCCGGACACCGAGCGAGACGCCGGCCGGCCGGTCAAGACCCCGCCGATCTACGACCTGCAGAAGGCACAGGGCGCGGTGTTCGGGAGCCGCTATGGGTGGGAGCGACCGAACTGGTTTGCTCCGGAGGGTGTGGAGCCCTTCGATAGGCTGTCGTTCCGTCGCGGCACGAACTACTTCGAGCATGTGGGCCGAGAATGTCTAGCGGCCAGAGACGGAGTGGTGGTGTATGAGAACAGCGCGTTCGCCAAATACCTCGTGTCCGGCTCAGGGTCGGCGTCGTTCCTGGACCGTCTGACCTGTGGCCGTTTGCCGAAGCTAGGGCGTGTCGGCTACAACCTGATGCTCACGCCGAAGGGATTCGTCTCTGACGATATGACGATGACCCGCCTCGACGAGGATTCGTTCTACGTCGTCGCTCCGGCCGCCTCCGAGTTGCTTCTGTTGCAGCATATGGAGGACCACCTCCCACCCGATGGCAGCGTGACGGTCGAGAACGTGACCAACCGCTACGGGGTTCTGGCAGTCGTCGGTCCGCAGTCGAGGGCACTCTTGTCGAGGCTGACCGACACTGACCTGTCCTCGGAACACTTTTCCTACCTTTCCTGGCAGGACATCCATGTGGGTGGTGCTCCAGCCAGAGCGTTGCGTCTGAATTTCGTCGGCGAACTGGGCTGGGAGCTGCATCACGAGATGATCTACCAACGGTCGATCTATCAGCAGATCATGGAGGCCGGGCAGGAGCTTGGCCTCGTCAACTGTGGCATGCGGGCGGTTCTGGGTTCGATGCGGCTCGAGAAGGGGTATGTGCTGGCCCCCGACATCTGCGGCGAAGAGACGCCTCTCCAGGCGGGTCTCGAGTTCTTTGTCAAGTTCGACAAGGGAGACTTCATCGGCCGAGCGGCACTCGAGGAGCAAAAAACATGCGGCGTGCCGACGCGCTTGGTGACCCTTGTGGTCGAGGCGGGTGACGCCGACGCATGCGGCGAGGAATCGATCTGGAACGGTGACGACATGGTGGGCCGCGTCACGTCCGGGGGGTGGGGGCACCGGGTCGGCGCGAGTCTCGCCTTGGGATACATCGATTCAGAGTTGTCCGAGCCTGGGACGCGAGTGGCGGTGGAGATCTTGGACGAGAAGAGGCTCGCGACGGTGGTACGGACGCCGCATTATGACCCGGAGAACACAAAGGTGCGCGCTTGACAGGTATCGACGACGCCATCAATGAAGCGTTTCGACCTATTGCGACCGCAGTGGTCAATTTCGTCTTCTTCTCGGTTCCGATCGGAGAGGCGGAGCTGCCACTGATTGTCGTGTGGCTGATCGCCGGCGCCCTTTTTTTTACCGTCTATCTGCGTCTCATCAACATCCGCGGCTTCCTCCACGCGATTCGCATCGTCATCGGCAAAGAGGACAAGGGCAGCGGCGCACCGGGCGAGGTCTCACATTTTCAGGCACTGACGACCGCGGTGTCGGGCACCGTCGGGGTGGGGAACATCACTCATGTGGCAGTGGCCATTTCGATCGGCGGACCGGGAGCCACTTTCTGGTTGATCGTTGCCGGTTTCCTGGGAATGGCATCGAAGTTTGTCGAGTGCACGCTTGGCGTGAAGTACCGACAGATAAATGCCGACGGGTCCGTATCCGGTGGCCCCATGTTCTACCTCGACAAAGGGCTGTCCGAACGGGGGCTACCGCGTCTCGGCAAATCCCTCGCCTGGTACTACGCCATCTTTCTCATTCTCGCTTGTCTGGGGGCCGGGAACATGTTTCAGGCGAACCAGGCGTACGTCCAGTTCGTCAACGTCACGGGCGGAGAGTCCAGCTTCTTCGCGACTCGCGGCTGGCTGTTCGGCAGCGTGCTCGCCATCCTAACCGCGCTCGTGATCATCGGCGGCATCCGCTCGATCGCACGAGTGACGTCGAGGCTCGTTCCGTTCATGGCCCTTCTCTACGTTTCGACAGCGTTTATTGTGATCGGAGCGAACGCCGCGGCACTCCCCGGCGTAGTGGTTACCATCGTGACAGAAGCTTTCAGCCCCGGAGGTGTGACCGGTGGTATGATCGCGGTCCTCATCTTGGGTTTCCGCAGAGCCGCCTTCTCCAACGAGGCGGGTATTGGTTCCGCCGCAATCGCGCACTCGGCAGTACGAACCAAGGAGCCGGTGACACAAGGTTTTGTTGCGATGCTGGAACCGTTCATCGACACGGTTGTCATCTGCACCCTCACCGCACTGGTGATCACGTTGACCGTCTACGATCCGGCGCTTCTGAACGACGGCACCATCAATGGCGTCGAGCTGACCTCGAGTGCCTTCGCCAGTGTCATACCTTGGTTCCCGTACGTGCTCGCGGTTGTTGTGATGTTGTTTGCGTACTCCACCATGATCTCGTGGTCGTACTACGGTCTCGAGGGATTCATCTACATCTTCGGACCGAAGCGATGGGCGAAAGTCACGTTCAATTCCATCTTCTGCCTGTTCGTGATCGTCGGCTGCACGACGCAGCTTGATGCCGTCCTCGATTTCTCGGATGCGATGATCTTCGCGATAGCACTCGCCAACGTGCTTGGCCTCTATCTGCTGGTTCCCGTTGTCAAGCGCGAGCTTGATGACTACTGGGCCCGGAAGCGCTCCGACGCACGAGCGCCACCGCGTTGAGCCTTCATCTTCCTCTCGCTCACGACGATTCGCGCGGAGTCGGAATCGTGGCTACGCTGGAGGGTGGTTACGATCCTGCCCGGACCGGCCTGGGGGCGGCCGCCGTCCTACGGGCATTGGCGGGGATCGACGGACTCCGCTAGCAATAGACATTCTCCGTTCTCGTGCGCGACCACTCTATGAGAGCGAGCGTTGAATGATACCTAGGCTCAAAACAACAAGCCTGCTGGCATTTCTGTTCACGGCATTAGGCCCATTAGGCCCAGTGGGCATCGAAGCACAAGTTGGTGGCAGTCTCGTAGAATTTCCTCCGCTGGATATCACTCTGGAGATTTCCGAGACCACAGATGGCCAACCTGTTATTTCAATGGATACGATCGAGTTGATAACAGGCGAATACTATCGTCTCAACGTGACAAGTAGCGGAGAGACAGACTGGCGGTTGGAAATGCCAGATCTCTTGCAAAACTCTCACCTGCGATTGGTTACCGTAAACGATGGTATAGAAATACATCTGCAAAGCATGGTGTTTCGTGCGATCGAATTCGACCAGCCTGGAAAGATATCGCTGAGGTTCACTCCGATCAGACCGGGGACTTACGCTTTTACTATCGGGAGGAATCCCATTGCCCAGGGATTGTCTCGCGGGCAAGCCGGCGTTCAGGAAGCCGATCGGCGTGCCGAGGGGCGGTTTGTTGTGAGATGACAAGCCTGCGAACGGGTGGCTCATATACCGGCTTCCGGGTTAAGATAGGCGGTAGCAGGTTGTTTTTCACCGCGTCCGTTCCCGGTCGGGTGCGCTGTGCGAGGCGTAGGGGCCATGGATATGAAGATGCTTAAGACAGTGTGGAGTCTCGCTCTTTTGGCAGCCGTGGTGATGGTGACTCAGGTGCAATCCTTGGCCGCCCAGATTCCGGACGACGGGCTTTCGGGGCCACTGGAGCCCCACCCAGCGGCCGACGAGGCGATCGCCCGGATCAAGTCGCCATATTGACCCGGTCAAATGCTGCAGGTCTGCAGCTCGTCCTCAGGTGCGGCGCTCCGGGACAGTGTTCAGGCGTTGGCCCGCGAGGGCTGGACGACCGACGAGCTCGTCGATTGGGTGCTCGCCAATCACGGTGAGGAGTACCTCGCCTATCCGGAAGCATCCGGGACCGGACTGTTTGCCTGGATCGTTCCGCCGGCTGCCATCCTCTTGGGGGCCCTGGTTGTCGTGGCCACTTTGCGATACATGCGGCGGAGCGCCCCACCGGTGGAAACCGCGAACATCGAGTTTTCCGATGAGGAAGAGGCTCGCCTGCGGGAGGCCATGAAGGACATGGATTCGGCAGAAGAGCCGGTTTTCTAGAGAGCATTACGCTAGTCCCCTCCAGCGCTCGTTGACCCTTGGAAACGTCGGCCTAACTTCCGTCATGCCCGTTGACACCCATGGTGGCGCCCGTGCCGACGTGGAAATTCCTTCCATGCTCGACCTGGTCCACCTGAGCCACCGATCTCTTTTCCCCCCCGGTGGTATCGATATTTGCCGTCAGATCGCTCTTCTCACGAGCATGAAGAAGGGCGATGAGGTCCTTGTTATTCCGTCGGGGCTTGGGGTCACCCTCGAACACTTCGTGCGCGAGTACGCTGTGGTGGGCTCGGGGGTCGAAGACGATCCCATCCTGCTGGAGCGCGCCCAGGAGCGGCTGCGGATGATTGGGATGCTCGAACGGGTGCATGTTCAGGCGGGACAGATGAACGGGTTACCCTTCCGGGACGGCATCTTCGACGCCGTGATCGCTGAAGTCGGGCTCACACCACGCGTTTCCGCGGAAAGTGCGGTCAGTGAAATGGTGCGGGTCCTGAAGCCCGGTGCGAGTCTCGTTCTCGTCCAGCCCGTTTGGAAGGCGCCCGTAGATTCGGTTCGTCGCGAAGTTCTTTCACAGCATCTCGGCTGCCGCCTCCTCATGGTGGTCGAGTGGAAGAGGCTCTTGAGGGACGCGGGCGTAGAGGGTTTGCACACGGAGGACTGGTCCGACGAAGAAACCGCCTTTCGGCCCCAGATCACGAAGCCGTTTCCCGACTTCAGTGAGCTGTTCACCTTTCCGGAGAAGCTGGCGATCCTCCGCCGAGCCCGGCAGCGCTGGGGTTGGCTGGCTGTCGGGAGGGCCCTGGCCCGCGTGCGGCAGGTGCACAAGCTTCTGACCCAGGAGCGGGTCCTCGGACTCGATCTCGTGATGGGCCTCAAGCGTGTGGAGACGGCCTCGGAGGGTGTGCCCGCCGAACCAGCTAGGGACGTCGAGGCGCCCGCCGAGAGCGCTCCAGAGGAAGAAGCGGGGCAGGTGACCGGCCTTCCACTTTTCGGAGACAAAGGCGAAGGAAAGCGATGAGCGTTGCACCCATGAGTGATGCCGATCAAGTCGTTCGAGTGCAGGCCGCGCTCCAGAAAGCGGATTTGGAAGGTTGGTTGTTTTTCGACTTCCGGGGCCAGAACCCGATCGCGACTGCCATGCTCGGGTTGGGTTGGACGTCACGCCGGTCCTTCACGCTCATTCCCGCCGAAGGGGATCCCGTTACGCTGATCCACGCCATCGAGCACTCCTCATGGAGGCACTGGCCGTGGGAAATCATCGACTATGCGGGGTGGCGCGAGATGGAGAGCCGGCTCAGCGAGTTGATCGGCGGTCGGAAACGGTTGGCCATGGAGATCTCTCCGCGTTCGAGTGTCCCTACCTTGGACCGGGTGCCGTCCGGCATACTGGAGCTGCTCCAAGAGGCGGGGGTCGAGCCCGTCAGTTCTGGCAACCTTGTCTCGACGTTCCATTCGGTCTGGTCTGAGGAGCAGCTTGAGGTGCACCGGGTTTCGGCGGAGACGGCCCGAGCCGTGGCCATGGACGCGTTCACGCGGGCGGCTGAGTATGCACGGCTGTCCAAGCCGCTGCTCGAGGGCCAACTGGGTGGATGGATCCGCGAGGAATTGGCGGTGCGAGGGATGTCAGTGGACGCCGATGCACACGTGGCCATCGGACCGAACGCGGCCGACCCGCATTACGACCCCCGGGATGGCGGGGATGCGATTGCGGCGGGGGAAGTTCTGTTGATCGATCTCTGGGGAAAACCGACCGAGGGAGGGGTGTTCGCCGACCAGACCTGGATGGGCATCCTCTCCGACGGGGTTCCGGACCGGCTTCAGACGATCTGGGAAGCGGTTCGGGGGGCTCGGGAGGCCGGGATCGATTTTCTGCGCTCCTGTCATGACGATGGTCGAGCGGCACGTGGTTACGAGGTAGACGACGTATGCCGTGGATTTATTGTCGACCGCGACTTCGGCGAGTTCTTCGTGCATCGGACCGGCCACTCCATGGACATAGAGCTTCATGGCAGTGGACCGAACCTGGACAATCTCGAGACCCGGGATGACCGCCTGCTCGTTCGTGGGGTGGGGTTTTCAGTGGAGCCAGGCATCTACATTCCGGGCGACGTGGGTGTTCGAAGCGAGATCAACGTGCATTGGGGGGCGGGTGGTCCGGAGGTTACTCCGCGGGAGCGGCAGGATGAGATTCTGGTCCTCTTGGGCAACTAGGAGGGTGCCGCCGGCTGAATGAACGGCCCTCGCTCCTACGTTCGTGTCGCCCTGCCGCTTCCGCTGGATCAGACCTTTACGTACGCCGTGGAAGGCGGCCCTCTCCGATCCGGGACACGAGTACTCGTTCCGTTCCAACGCCAGGAGCGTATCGGTTTCGTCGTCGGCCAGGGAGGAGAGGAGGGGGTCAAACGCATCCGGACCGTGCTCTCCGTGATGGACGCCGAGCCCTCGGTGAGCGAGTCACAAATGCGGTTGGCTCGTTGGATGGCCGACTACTATGTGACATCGTTGGGGATCGCGCTCAAGACAATGCTTCCGTCGGTGCTCAGTGACACGTCCCGTGACGTGGTCACACTGCACGATGGACCACGCGGCAAGCTGTTGCCCAGGGAGGCCCGCCTGGTCGAGGCGCTCGACTCCGGAACGCGGCAGTCGGCGAGGGCGCTCAAGCGGAGCCTGCGGATGGGCTCCATCTGGCCGGAGTTGCGCAAGCTCGCCGCCGCCGGGGTGGTGAGTGTCGAGACCCTCCCGCCGCAAAAGCCGCCCGTGAAGACTGAGCGGGTCGTGCGAATCACGCGCTGGATCGACGATATCGAGGAGCTGAACGGGTTGGTCGGTCGTGCCCGGCGACAGGCGGACGCCTACCGGGCGCTGGCCGGGTCCGGAGGGACGGTGGAGCTGGCGCACCTGACGCGCCAAGCTGGGTTCAGCCGCGGCGTGATCCGCGGATTGGAAGAGAAGGGGTTGGCCGTCGTGGAGGACCGCGAAGTGGAGCGCGATCCCTTTGCCCACATCCCCGCCGGTGAAGAGCAGACCCTCACACCGACGGATCGGCAAGAGGAGGTCATCCGAACGCTGGCTTCTGCGTTTGATGCCGGCCCGAAGGAGCCCTTTCTCCTGCACGGGGTTACCGGGTCGGGAAAGACCTTGGTATACATCGAAGTTCTGAGCCACGTGCTGTCTCAGGGTCGGGGCGCAATAGTGCTCGTACCCGAAATTTCTCTGACTCCTCAGACGGTGGCCCGCTTCCGTGCCCGCTTCGGCGATCAGGTAGCAGTTCTGCACTCCGCCTTGTCAGCGGGGGAGAGGTTCGACGCTTGGAGGCAGCTTCGTTCGGGCCGTCGCCGGATCGCCGTGGGAGCTCGCTCGGCACTCTTCGCTCCGGTCTCCGATCTAGGCCTGGTCGTGGTGGACGAGGAGCACGATGGGAGCTACAAGCAGAGCGAAGCTCCCAGGTACCAGGCGCGAGACATGGCGGTCGTTCGGAGCGCCCAGGAAGGAGCGTTGTGTGTTCTCGGGAGCGCCACACCCGCGCTCGAAAGCTGGCACAATGTGGAGCGGGGCAAGTTCCGGCTTGTCTTGCTCCCGGACCGAGTCGGCGGAGGCGTGTTGCCGCCGGTTCGGTTGATCGACCTACGGGAAGCACGGAAGAAGAGCAAAGAAAAAACCGATGCCCGGAGCGAGGCGGGCTTGGTGCTCACCGCTCCGCTCGTCAGGGCCATGAACGACCGCCTCGATCGCGGAGAACAAACCATTCTGCTACTGAACCGGAGAGGGTACTCGGCCTTCGTACAATGTCGCGAATGTGGTGACGTCGGGATTTGTCCGGCCTGCTCGATCTCATTGACCTATCACCGGGGTAAGGGTCGTCTGGTCTGCCACCACTGCCGCCACGAGGAGCGGGCACCGAAGCGTTGCCCGCGATGTGGATCGACGGATCTGTCGTTCCGTGGCCTGGGGACGGAGCAAGTCGAGCGGGTCGTCGCGGAGACCTTCCCCGACGCCCGATTGGCGCGTATGGACGTTGACACGACTTCCGGGAAATGGTCGCATCACGAAATCCTCGGCCGAGTGGAGCGCGGCGAAGTAGACATCCTGCTCGGCACCCAGATGATCGCCAAGGGCCTAGATTTCCCCGGTGTGACTTTGGTAGGGGTCGTGAACGCAGATGTAGGAATACACTTGCCCGACTTTCGCGCCACGGAGCGTACGTTTCAACTGCTGAGTCAGGTCGCGGGTCGAGCAGGAAGGGGAAAACTGGGGGGCGACGTGCTGATTCAAACGGCACTTCCGGAGCACTATGCGATCCAAGCCGCACTGGAGCATGACTATGTAGCTTTTGCCACTCGGGAGTTGAAGGAGCGCAGGAACCCGGCCTATCCACCGATGGTTCGCCTCGTCAACGTTGTCGTGAGCAGTCCCGCACCAAAAGACGCCGCGGGTAACGCCGAAGCAGCGGCCCGGTGGCTCCGCATGCACGTCGTCCCCGGAACACTGGTCGATCTGATCGGCCCTGCGCCCTCACCGATCGAGCGCCTTCACGGGCGGTGGCGGTGGCATTTTCTTCTTCGGAGTGTGTCAGCCAAGGCCGTCGGGGACAGTGCAAGGCGACTGCAGGCGGAGTTCCGGGCGCGCGGTACAGACGTGAGAATCGCGATCGACCGCGACCCGAGCGCCCTCCTGTAGCGGAGTCCGGTGGAGCCTCGGTAGGTTTGAGGCGTATAAAATGGTAACGGTTCTGGCCGGCGGCGCTTACGTCCCGGTTCGAGGGAGCCAGAAGGTATCGTTGTGCAGGGAGGGTGTTCGAACAATGGGCTGCCTCGCTTTGAATGCGTCATTCGAGCCGTTGACCATCATTCCGGCTCGTCGCGCCATTCGTCTGGTTCTCGACCAAAAGGCCGAAATTCTCGAAATGGACCCGGGGCGGGCCTTCCGCTCTCCAAGGACCGAACTGCCATTCCCGACGGTGATTCGGCTGGTGCGCTTCGTCCATGTGCCTCGGCGCTTCCGCCGCCAGGTCACGAACACTTTCCTCTTCGCCAGAGACGAGTATACCTGTCAGTACTGCGGCCGTCATCGGGGGAAACTCAAGGGCCGGCAGTTCCTGACGCGCGACCATATCCTCCCGCTGTCACGGGGTGGAGACAACTCTTGGCAAAACCTGGTTGCGTCGTGCTCGCCGTGTAACAATCGGAAGGGAGATCGTCTGCCAGCGGAGGCCGGCATGAGGGTCCTGACCGAGCCACGAGAGCCGAACTATGTCCGGCTGGTGTGGACGGTGCGAAGGGTCACGCCGCAGCAAGCGCGTTACATCAAGATGTTCTACGGAGGGGAGGTGTTGACGACGCTGCAGGCGGGGTTGAGGGATCTTGAGGTCTGACTCGGTCCTACTCGTCGATCCAGGCGTAGGGGCGCTCGTAGAACTGGCCGGAGCCACGAACCGATCCCGTTTGGGTGTATTCCTTCCACAAAATGATCCACCCCCGGTTCTCGTCGTGGAGTACCTGGTGGGTGAAGCCGGGCATGTCCCTGCGCTCTGCCAGGAAGCGGGCCAGCGTGGCCGGTAGGTTGGCGACGCCCTCGACGTCCGGCTGCTCGACGTCTTCCATGACTTCATCACGGATTTGCGCCTCACTCAGCTTCAACGCGAGAATCGCCTGTTCGACTGCGGTGGTGATCTCGGACAGAGCACCATCGGGGTTCGCTCCCGTTCGACGCCGAATCGCCGAGACGATCTCGAGCGTGCCCGGCGCGATCAGATGCTCACGAATCTCCTTGAGTTGACGCAATATTCGCGTATGTAAATGAAGCAGCTGGGCGTACTCGCGCTTCGCCTCACTCGTATTTATGGTGCCTTCGGTCATGCCCGTTGTGTTGTCGCCGGTTGGCTGGTGAGCTGCATACGTCCCTATGCTAACCTATACCGGGTAGGGTCCCCCGGCCAACAAGGAAAATCACCGACTCGCGTGGGCGAATGAGATGAAGACTATGGCGAGCTTCGAGGATGCTCGCCACTTTTCTCGTCCAAGGATCAGGAGGAGAGCAGAGCCCGGGACGAGCGCAGGACCAGGACCCGTGCACTGACCAACACGACCGCATCGACCAAGACGATCACATGGACCAAGACGAACGCAAGAAGGACGTAGACGGCAAGCGCAAGCCGATCCCGATCCGGGAGGTCGTAGGGGAACCTGTACCACGCCCTGCTGAAAATTCTGACACTCCTGGTGATGGTCCCACGTCGCACGCCGCAGTGCCCCGTAGTCAACGCGAGCGCCCAGACGGCCGTCGTGCGAAGGACACATCACACAAGAGAGAGGGTAGTCGAAAGCAGCGGGCTGACCGAACGGGCAGCGCGGTGCCCCGCAAAGAGGTTCAGAGGCCGCCGCTGGAGCGCACCACCCTCGAAGATCTTCCGTTTCGGAGTTTCGAGCACGATGGGTGCGAGTGGATCGTTCGTCTTCGTGGCCAGGCCTCCACCGGGTCGGCCACGGACCCGGGCGCTCCGTTGATGCACCTGGTTTTCTACTCAGCCGCCGACCCTCATGTGGCCTGTGGGGACCTACTCGAAACCGGGAGATCCCTGGATGGACTATCGGAGCTGCGATTGCCCGAACTCCTTGCGCAGGCAAGATTGGCCCCTTCGGCTAACGATTCGAGTAGATGAAGCGTCTAAGGAATAGCGCGCATGTCGGGTGAGGGGGAGGGGTCTGAAAGGTGAGTGAACAGCGACTCCCCGGGTCCTCGGATCATCCGTTGACCGGGGTCTTGGAGACCTGGAGCTTTGGGCACGCTCAACACGGCGGGCCGTAGGGGTGTCTCATGAGTGAAACAGCGAGTACGTCGGACGCGTATCTGGTCCGGAAGGCGCAGGCTGGCGATAGCCAGGCCTTTGGCGTTCTCGTAAGCCGATACATGCGCCCGGCTTACGCCGTCGGCCTTTCGGTTACCGGTCGCCATGAGGATGCCGAGGACGCTGCGCAGGAGGCGTTCATGGTTGCCCTCGCTCGGCTTGATGATTGTAGGAATCCCGACCGGTTCGCTGGTTGGCTCTTGGCGATTGTGCGGAATCGCGCCCGTAACTTGGTGCGTCGCGAGGTTCTGCGAGATACGGATGTCTTACCTGAGACGGCCGCGGCCCGGGGTAGGACGCCGGAAAAGGAGGCGGAACACGCGGAACTTCAGGAACGACTGGAGAAGGCGCTCCAGCGGCTTCCGGAGGTCCAAAGGGAGATAGTGCTCCTTCACGATCTGGAGGGCTGGAAGCATCGCGAGATCGCGGAGCGCCTTGGAGTCCCCTCGGGGACGGTGCGATCGCATCTCCACTTCGCCAGAAAGTCCTTGAGGCAGGACGCGGATCTGGCGCAGGTAGTGGTCGAGCAAGTGAAAGATGACGGTAATATGACGGATATAGGCAATGTGAGGGCAGGGGGTGGCTCGAGGCGCCTGAAGATCAAAGTAGGGTGAAGCCTGGTGAGGAATACAAAGAGCACCAGCCTAGGGAGAGCAATATGACGAGCGATGAGCGAAAGAGGCGCTTTAGCCTGGATGGGAGCGGTGGCTCTACGGGACAAGGAGACGATCTGCGTGTCCTCGACCCGGGACTCGACGATCCTGGATACTGGCCTCGGTTTCTTTCTGTCGTGATGATGCGGGCCGCCGACGAACTGTCGAGGCGCCGATTCGCGGCGGAAGTGGGGGCCGGGGACCTCCTTCAGACTTGGTCTCTAACGGTTATTCGTGGGGCGCTGATTGCGGCGGCGATCGCAGGTTTGCTTCTCCTGCGGGACGGACCGGCCACGACGTTGGGAGCCGAGGAGGCGCTCACGATGGAACTCGAAGACCGAACCTTGTCCGATTTGATGCGGCAGTCCGAGGGGGACGATCCGTTTCTGCTGATAGAGGTGACGTTCTGATGATGGCGGAGAGCGCATTCAAAGCGAAGCTGGTAGCCGCAACCGCGCTGGTTTTTCTGTTCGGGAGCGGTGTGGTAGTGGGGCTCGCATGGGATCAGACGGCGAGTGCGAGTACACCCACTGAAACCCGTAGGGGCGAGCGGTCCGAGAGAGAGAGGACGCGCCATCCGATGACCATTGACAGGGTCGGCCTCAGCGCCGTTCAGAAGGCCACGGTCGACTCGCTCTATTTCTTCTACGGGCAACGCCTATCCGACTTGAACACGGATTTTCAGCCGCGCTTCCGCGCCGTAATGAGTGATTTCAGGGCGGAGCTCAGGCAGATCCTCACCGAGGATCAACGTGTGACGTACGATTCGCTTGTGCTTGAGCGCGAAGCCGGCCACACGTTACGGCGTCGAAACAACCGAGACAGGTAAGCCCTAATGAACTTCCTAGCGCGGGCGGCGCTCGAGGTCGTCCTCGGGAGAGATCTGTGAGCGAAATGATCATTCGGACCGAGGGGCTCCGAAAGGACTATATCCTCGGTTCCGAGACCGTTCGGGCGGTGCGTGGCGTCGACCTAGAGATTCACCCCGGGGAGTTCGTGGCCATCATGGGTCCGTCCGGAAGTGGGAAGTCCACGTTCATGAATCTGATCGGGTGCCTGGATACCCCGACGGAAGGTGAATACTGGCTGAACGGTGTGGCGGTCAGCGAACTGAGCGACGACGAACTCGCCCGCATACGAAACCGGGAGATCGGGTTCGTCTTTCAGACCTTCAATCTCCTTCCCCGGGCCACTGCGCTCCACAATGTCGAGCTCCCGCTCATCTATGCGGGGATCAAGGCGAAGGAGCGGAAACGGCTGGCTGAGGAAAAGCTGGTATTGGTCGGTCTCGACGACCGTATGAGCCACCGCCCGCCGGAACTGTCCGGAGGGCAGAGACAGCGTGTGGCCGTGGCAAGGGCCCTGGCCAACAGTCCAGCGCTGCTCCTTGCGGACGAGCCTACGGGTAACCTCGACTCGGTGACGGGCGAGGAGATCATGGACGTCTTCGTTAAGTTGAATCGCGACGAAGGCCAGACCATCGTTCTAGTCACACACGAGGCGAACATTGCCGCGTACGCCGGTCGCCAGGTTCACCTGCACGACGGCGTGATCGCAAAGGATTTCTTGACCGAGCAAGTAGAGGCGCATATATGATGAAGATGAGGTGTTGGGGTGCGGCGTTGCTGGTACCCATCGTCGTGGCTTGCGGAACCGATGAGGTGGAGGAGGAGGAGTCACTCCAGACCTGGACCGTAATAAGCGGAGACATGAGGCTCACCGCTGAGGCCACGGGTAGTGTGGAGCCGATCCGTGCGGTCGAGGTCACGTCGAAGGCATCGGGAGAGGTCACTCGCCTCTACGTCGACGTTGGCAACGAGGTAGAACCCGGCGCGCTGCTTGCCGAGGTCGATCCTCGTGACGTCAGGAACGCCTTCGACCAGTCCCAGGCTGACCTGCAGGTCGCGCAAGCGAGGGCGGAGATCTCTCAAGCGCAGCTGACCCGTTCCGAAGAGTTGTTGGAATCCGGCGTCATCTCCGATCAGGAGCACGAGAGCAGGGCCCTGGACTTCGCCAATTCCCGGGCGAGCGTGGTCAGAGCCGAAACAAACTTCGAGTTGGCTCAGCTCCGCTTGGACGACGTGATCATTCGGGCGCCGCTGGCAGGTACCATACTCGAAAAGAACGTCGAGGAGGGTCAGGTTATCCAGTCGGCGTCCCAGAATGTGTCGGGCGGAACCACGCTGGTGATCATGGCCGACCTCAAGTTCATGCAGGTACGCACGCTAGTGGATGAGACGGACATGGGCGACATCCGTGCCGGAATGCCGGCGACCGTGACCGTAGAGGCTTATCCCCAAGAGCGCTTCATGGGGATCGTAGAGAAGATCGAACCCCAGGCGCTCGTACAACAGAACGTCACCATGTTTCCGGTGATCGTGCAGCTCGACAACGACTCCGGGCTGCTTCGCCCAGGGATGAACGCCGAAGTTGAGATCGAGCTTGCCCAGGAGTCTGGGGTGCTCTTGGTACCGAACAATGCATTGGTGACGCCGGAGGATGTCCAGCCAGCCTCGGTAGTGCTCGGGCTCGAGATCGGGACCATCGACACGAGTAATCTCTTCGCTGGTCTCGGCGATGGCCGCGGACGTCCCACGGCTGATCAGACGAGTGCAAGAGAGGGTGGTCGCTCAGGGGGGCGTCAGGGCGGGGCCACCAGAGGCACGGGAGGTGGCCGCGGTGGTGCGGCCTTCGACTCCATGAGAGCGCTGATGGCGAGCGGAATCTCACAGGACTCTGCTCTTGTGCTCTTGCCCGAGATCGCGAACCTCTTTTCCGGTCGACGCGGCGGTGGCGGTGGTGGGCGTGGTGGCTTTTCTGGTCAGGGAGCTGTTGAGCAGGTTGGCCAAGCGGAGCCTGGCGAAGGTACGTCGGGTCAGCAAAGAGAGACCAGCCGTGCCGTGGTGTTCGTAGTGGCCGCGGACGGGACGACGATCGAACCCCGCGGGGTCATAATCGGGCTAAATGACTTCGATTTCACCGAGGTCGTGAGTGGCCTCGAAGAGGGTGACCTGATCGCGACCATCGGGGCCGCAGATCTGCGAGCCTCGCAAGATGAAATGCGCAACCGCGGGCGCCCTGACTTCGGCGGCGGGCGGGGAGGATTCCGGTAGGCCAATGCTAATAAGCGAAACTATTTGGGTGGCGTTGGGTGCAATCCGCGCCAACAAACTGCGGTCTTTTCTGACGACCCTCGGGATCATCATCGGGGTCTCCGCAGTGATCGCCATGGTGTCGCTCGGCGAGGGTGCGCAGCAAGTGGTGGAGGATCAAATCTCGCAAATGGGCACCAATGTTCTGACGATACGGGCCGACCAGCGACGTTCCGGTGGGGTCTCGACGCAAGATACCGAGGACCTGAGCGTCACGGACGCCGAGGCACTCCGAATCGAGACGAGCGGTCTGCTGACGATCTCACCTGAAATCAGTTCGAGGGTCCAGCTCTCGTATCTCCGTTGGAATTCCAGCAACCAAGTACGAGGTATCTGGCCCGAGTACTTCGAGATGTACAACCTGAACATCGAGCACGGAGGTATTTTCGACCAAGGTCACGTAGAGGGACGCCGCCGCGTGGCCGTACTCGGCTTTGCGGTGCCCGAACAGCTCGGGACTCCCGCCCCTCTGCTCATCGGCAAGACCATCCAGGTTCGGGGCCAGCCCTTCGAGGTGCTCGGTATCCTCGAAGAGAAGGGTGACGCCGGATTCAACCGGCCCGACGAGGAGGTGTACGTCCCCACGAGCACCGCTCAATACAGAGTTTTCGGGGGCCGCGCTCGACTCTCCTCGATCTTCGCTCAAGTACCGTCGCCAGACGACATGGACGGGGCCTACGGCGAGATCGATCGTGTGCTCCGGCGTGAGCATCGCATCCGGCCCGGAGAAGAGGTGGACTTCAGTATCCGTAACTCGAGCGATCTGGTCGAGACCTTCAACGCGACGACTCAGACGTTCACTCTGCTGCTGGCAGGCATCGGGAGCATCAGCCTGCTCGTTGGCGGTATCGGCATCATGAACATCATGCTCGTGAGCGTGACCGAGCGTACACGCGAGATCGGTGTTCGGAAGGCGCTCGGGGCGAGGCGTCGGCAGATCCGTTTCCAGTTCCTGCTCGAGGCGTTGGTGCTGTGCGTGATGGGAGGCATCATGGGTGTGGCGGCCGGGGTCGGGACTGCCGGACTGATAACCCGCACTCAGGGTTGGGACACGGCCATCGATTGGTACATCGTGATCGGTGCGGTGGCGATCTCTGCGGCGATCGGACTGGCGGCCGGAACATGGCCGGCGCATCGGGCGGCGAGGCTGGATCCGATCGACGCGCTACGGTACGAGTAGCCGGGCCTGAGGTGCTCCACCGCTGCGCGGCAAAGCCGCGGTACGCGGCGGACCGTCTCCGAGTGGGCGTCACACCCTCCGGGTTGTTGTTCGGCATGATCCTTCCGGCCTTTGACGGATCCGATGTTGCCAGGCGCGTCGATCGAAGCCAAGGTCGCCGCGCTTTACATCAAGCGGGGCGTGTAGGTAGGAGGACTAATCTGGCCTGAAGAAGCCCCACGTTTCGAATCTTGGGGACAATCTTGCGTGGCCTACGACCTCGTATCCTAAGTGCTCATAGAGGGGCACGTTGGCGGGATCTTCGGTGGTTAGGGTTACACCTTGGGACGAGGTGTCCTCGCGCGACATGAGGTGGACATGGTCGATGAGCTCACGGCCGAAGCCACTTCCCTGGGCCGCTCGGCTCACACCGATCATGTTGAGGTGGATGTGCGGGACCTCGACTTCGAACGGGGCACACGCGGCGCCAAAGGCCTCATAACGCGACCGCGATTCGGGGCCCAGCTCATCCCAGACCTTGTCTCGGAGGGCTATGAGCTCGGGCGGGGCTTTTCCCCGACCGGGATAGGAGACGAGCGCGGTAGCGGCCAGGTCTTTGCCATCCATGGTGCCGAGCAATTTTTCATTTCGGCGCACTCGGGCCATGACGAAAAAGTGGACCAAGGTATTGAGTCGGCGTTCGTAGTCATCTTGCCCATCCCCAATGACGTACCGCATGACGGGATAGTCGTAGAAGGCTTCGCATAGGACGCGGGTGACCTCGGGCACATGCTCCTCAGTCAACTTGAGCACTGTCATCAAATCGATCCTTGGTCAGCTAGCTAGGGTTTTCGTCGCAGGTCAGGCCTTTCTTGCGCGTAGTCTTGTACCCAATCGTCATCCGCCGCTATGCGTCGGACAACCGCGTATACCCGGGGGGAAATACCTCTCCGAGAGAGCGCGTACAGCCGGACCGTCCCCCTGGCACACTTTTCGTAGAAGCTGGGCTTCGTTCATTCACACGGTTGTAGAAGTGTCGTTTACCGTTAGACGGGCCGGTGCACTACGGGGTTGCCCCGATTGCCCATGTTCACATACGGTGCCCTGCATGATCGAGTTCCGGAATCTTACGAAACCTAGGAACGTCCCCCCGTCCGCCACACCTGATGCTGCCCAGGCGATCGGATTCATCGCCGCCGTAGCCCTACTCTTCTTCTATCTGGGTTTTCCCCTCCAGGCTGGGTTGGGGCAGGGGGGGCTACTGCTGTCGGAGTGGCTGCTCCTGTTCCTCCCGGCCTTGCTCTTCGTGCGGGTGGCCGGCTTCGGTGTCCGTGAGACTTTCTCCTTGCGGCGTCCCGAAGGTACGGAGGTTGCGGGGGGGCTGTTATTGATTGCGGGAGCCATGCCGTTGGGCTGGTTCCTGGCCTGGGCGCAGGGATTCGTGCTCCCGGTTCCGTGGGACATACTCGAGGGTTTGGAGGACCTCGTCACCGCCGAGGGCCCGCCGGGGTTCCTGTGGTTGCTCGTCCTCTTGGCGCTGACGCCGGCGATCTGCGAAGAAGCGGTTTTCAGGGGCGTGCTTCTGGCGGGGATCCGCGGTCGTTCGTCAACTGTGCGGGTTGCGGTGGTCAACGGTTTGCTGTTCGGAGCCTTTCATATTTCCTTCGAGTCGGCGTTCCGATTTCTGCCGACGGCATGGCTGGGCTTTATCCTTGCCTGGGCCGTCCTTTCGACCCGCTCGATTTGGGTTGGAGTCCTCATGCACTTCGTAAACAATGGAAGCATCGTCTTGATAACCTCCGTACCGGCGCTCCGGGCCTGGCTCGAGGGCGGCGGAGATGCCCCGCCCTGGGTACTGCTGCCTCTGGCGTTGCTGGCCGTTACGGGGGGCCTCCGGCTGCTCCGATGACCTCTTCAACCAAGCCCCTCCGAGGGGCCAGCCACCTCGAGTGCACCTACACGGGGGACATCGTGGAGAGCGAAGCACTTCATACGCTGTCGTCCGCCGGTAAGCCGTACTTCGCGCGCTACGACCTCGGAGCGATTCGGCCCGGGTTCCGGCCCGCTGACGTCGCTGGACGGAGGGCCGATCTTTGGCGTTACGAGGACGTGCTCCCCGTCCGGGATCGAGCGTGCCAGATCAGCCTGGGCGAGGGGTGGACGCCCCTTCTCGAAGCGCCCCGCTTGGCCGCCCGTATGGGTGTCGGCCGGGTCTGGATGAAGGACGAGGGCCAGAACCCCACCGGGAGCTTCAAGGACCGTGGACTGTGCCTGGCCGTTTCCCGCGCGAAGGAGCTGGGTGCGACCGAAATCGCCCTCCCTTCCGCGGGTAACGCTGGCGGTGCGGCGGCCGCGTACGGGGCGGCGGCGGGACTGCCGGTCCACGTGGTCGTGCCCATGGACACACCCGCCCCCATCCTCGCCGAGATGAGAGCGTTGGGCGCTGACCTACAGCTTCTCGACGGGCTCATCACCGATTGCGGGCGTGTGGTGCGGGCGGGCGTGGAGGAAAACGGCTGGTTCGATCTGTCGACGCTCAAGGAACCGTACCGGGTGGAGGGCAAGAAAACGATGGGTTACGAAGTGTTCGAACAACTCGGTGGTCGGCTTCCCGACGGCATCGTCTACCCTACGGGTGGCGGGACGGGTCTGATCGGGATGTGGAAGGCGTTCGACGAGATGGAGCGCATGGGCTGGATCGGGCCGGAGCGGCCGAAAATGTTCTCCGTCCAGGCGGCCGGGTGTGCCCCGATGGTGCGAGCTTGGGAGAGTGGGGCGACGGAGGCCGAGCCGTGGGCGGATGCGGCTACTTACGCGGCTGGGCTGCGGGTGCCGAGGGCCGTCGGAGACTTTCTGATTCTGAGGGCGATCCGCGAGTCGGGTGGGGCGGCGGTGGCGATCCCCGATCAGGACATGTCCGACTGGGTTCAGGCGGTCGGGGAGGACACCGGGATCTTCGCGGCACCAGAGGGTGGAGCGGTTGCGGCAGCAGTCCCCGCACTCATCGCCATGGGTGCGCTCGGCCCTGAGGAGGAGGTGGTACTTTTCAACACGGGCAGCGGCCTCAAGTACGTGGGGATGTCCCCGGTCTCATGACTCTCGTGCCGTCATGACGATTCCCGGCTTCTTTTGGTCGGTGCTCTGGTTCTTTCTGGGTGTGTTGGTGGCGTATGCTTGGCTTTCCATGCGGCGGAGGATCAGAAAGTCCATCGAAGTCCCGCCGCCCCGAATCGACCAGGATGACATCCGTCGGATCGAGGAGAAGGGTTCTCTTCTCACGGACGATCCGGAGCCCCTCGATCTGGAGCAGATCGGCAGGGAAGAGGACGAATTCTGGAGCGAGACCTGGGGCGAGCCCGAGGAACTCTATTAGCCCCCTCCTTGTCTGAACGCGTACGAGCGCCACGTGCGTGACCCGCTGTACTTCTTCAACGGCTTCTAGGGCTCGAAGCGGTAGTATGCCCCGGGGAGAGGGACAGGCGATTGGTTGATGGGCCTATCGTCGTCAGGATCAGCCCGATCGATCCATAGCCCTACGTTCACGGCCAGGCTTGCACCCAAGTGGTGGGTTCCGGTGAAGTTCCAGTCGCCTCCGACGGGAAGCCGGAGGAGCAACGCCTTGCCCGCTTGGTCGCCGTCTTGTCCGGTCGATCCGACGCTTCCCCAAAGACCCACACCCAAGAAGGGTCGCAGATCCGCGCTGCCAAAGTACTGCTTGCCCGTGACGGCCAGGCTCACCTCATTGAAAGTGAATGTCGCTAGGTTAACGTCGATGCTCCGACTCCCCCACAGGAACTCGACCGAGGCACCGAAGGACCCGATGCCCCCGGCGGTGACACCGATGCGGAGTTGCATGTCGTCGGCCGGGTCTTGGGCGGCTAGCGGAGACGCCAGTAGGCCAGCCGGGGGAGAAAATAGGACGCAAAGTAGGGCCACACGACGCGCTAATCCCCTCGGGCTCTCCCATGCGAATCCCGCCGGACCTCCCCTCGCGGTTTGCGTCGGAATCCCTCCCAGCGCGTGCCGTCCAGAGTTGTTGGGGCCCATGGAACAAGTGTCGGTGCGTCGGAATTTCATGGCGCCCGAGTATAGAAGAATCGGAGGACTGGGGCTATCCTGGAAACGGGGCACTATCGTATGGACTTCGTCGTAGGACGGTTCCGTGCGTACCACACGAGGCGAGAGAATGGGGTCCTTTGAAAAACAAGTGAGTCACACGGGCAAGAGGGATCTTGCACGTTGGTGGAGGGCAGGCTGTGCCTCTGCCGTGGGTACTTGGATGACCTTGCTGCTCGCTTGCACACCTCCCGATCGTCCAGCCCGTCTCTTCCCTGAGCCACTACCCGAGGATTTACTGGCCTATCTGGAAACCGACTCGATCAGCGCCCGCGTCCTTCATCCGGGGGTCTCGTACCACTTCGCTTGGTCGGAGAAAGGGCCTTGGGCAGTTCACGTTCTCCGCCTGGAACTGGAGCGATGCGACCTAGGCCTGAGAGTGTTGCCCGCGGGTGAGGCCGGACAGCATGGGGCAGGACTTTCCACCGTGACGGAACTCGTCGGGGAAGCGGGTAGCGGGGTGCTCGCTGCGGTCAACGGCGACTTCTTTACACCGGAGGGGCATCCACTGGGTCCCGAGGTGGCTGAGGGGAAGATTCTGTCATCTCGGGAGCGGCCGGCACTGGGGTGGACACCGGGACGCGCCCCCTGGATCGGGACGGTTGTGCGAGAAGGGACCGGGTTGTCCGCGGGCATCTGGGTGTCCCAGAACGGGCCGGGCCGGACCCAAGTGATCGGCGGGTTTCCGGAACTGCTGGATTCGGGGGACCCTCTCGTGACCGACGGTCCGGGCGCGGACCAGAGTTTCACATCGTTGCGGCATCCCCGAACGGCCGTAGGCTACGATCCGGAAGCCCGACGCCTCTGGGTCGTGGTCGTTGACGGGCGCCAAGGGTCCTACTCGTCGGGGATGACCTTGGCGGAGATTACGGCCGTGTTATCCGCCACCGGTGCGGCCGAGGCGCTCAACCTCGACGGGGGCGGCTCGTCCGTGATGGTCGTTCGTGGACGAACGATGAGCCGTCCGTCCGACGATGACGGCGAGCGGGCCGTGCGGAACGCACTGGCGGTGGTGAGCGACCCGGCGTTTTGCCGGGCCGCCCCCTGACTCTTTCAACCGTTACCGCCATTCGACTGTGTCGTACCAGCAACAGAGCCGTGCCGGTCGCTCTAGACGAGCCTTATTGGAGAGTGGCGCTCAGCCCCACGGAAAACGCACGCCTCGGGCCCGGCTCGAAGAACCGGCCTCCATAGGCGTTCACCGCCACGGCAGCTGAGTACACCTCATCGAGGATGTTTGTAAGGCTCACGAAGGGCGCCACCACGAGGTTTCCGACTCGCTGGCCGGAGAGCCCGGTCCGGACGTTCCAAAGCGTGTAGGGCTTTGCGAACGTCTCCGCGGCATTGTCGTCACGGGTTTCGATCCTGCCCACGTAGTCACCGCGAACCTCACCGTACCATGGACCTTGGGTCACACGCAGCAGGCCTTCGAGACGGTTCCTCGCCAACCCGGGGACGAAGTTGCCGTCGAAGACGTCACCTTCTACCGAGAATTCGTCGAATTTAGCGTCCACGAGCGTGTAGGAAAGCTGGCCCGAGACCCCCCGGGGAAGAACCGCCCGCACGGAGGCCTCGAGCCCCTTATACGTCGATCTCCCAGAATTCCTGTGGAAGACGCGGCCGTCCTGCGCGGCGGTCTCGAACGGGACGAGTTCGTTCGTGAGATTGGTGAGGAACACGCTCATTTCAAATCCGAAGCGGTTGTTCGCCTGACCGCGAAATCCGACTTCCCCGGTGTTTCCGGTCTGCGGATTCAGATCAGGGTTGAAGCCGGTTCCGCCCTCTGGAGTATTGGCCAACTCCGTGGTCGTGGGAGTGGCCAGTGACGTGGCGAAGTTGCCGAAGATGGACAGCGTGGGGCTGGCCTCCACGACAAGACCCACGGTGGGGCTCAGTTCGTCCATAACCCGATCACCGGAATTGTTGGCCGGTAACCGATCATCGACCTCAAATTCGAATCGGTCGTAGCGCAGTCCCCCCATGAGGGAGATTTGCTCCGTGAGCGTGGCGGTTGACTGAAGGAAGACCCCTGTCGCGGCGACCGTCTCGAACTGGTCCTTGGTCAGGGCACCTCGTTTACCCGCGACGTTGCTGTGTTCCACCCGATCGTCGCGCTGGAAATCGAGGTCAAATCCGGCTCGGAGTGCGACCTCTCCCGGATCGCCACTGCTCTCGGTGGAGACCATCGCCCGGACGCCGAACGCGTTTCGCTCGAGGTCGATGATCCGCGGCGGGATAGGATTGTCCATCCTCCGGAAGAGCCCCCACCCGGTAAATTCTGCGTTGAGACCTCCGACAGGTCCCGACCAAGTTGCTCCAAGTTGCCCCTGATACAAATCCTTCCGCGCGTTTTTTGCGACGTTGCCAAATCCGCCGCCGCGCGCGTTGAGCGACTCATTGACGTACATGTCGGTCCGGTTGAGGCCACCGGCACTCTCTCCGGCTAGGTCGAAGAAGTTGGCCGTAATGCGGAGCTGTCCCGCACCGGCTTCCAAAGCTACCTGGCCGTTCACGTTCAGGCGCGTGGCTAGTCCGTACAAGCTGCTGTCGGCGCGCTCCTCAACGAACAAACTGCTGTCGGCGACGGTCCGGAATCCGTCGTACGTCAGATGTGAGATGTTCACGAGGTACGACGTCCCGCCCTGCGTACCGGACGTCGTGCTCTGAAATCGCATGAGCCCGTTTTCTCCTAAGACGGCTTTGGCCTCCTGGCGGACGGGGACGTCGGGCGCCGCCGCGGTCTCGAAGCTCAGCACCCCACCACCGCCATTGCCGTAAATAGCCGCGGCTGGTCCGCGCAAGACTTCGGCGCGTCCAAGTGACCCGATGTCAAGGTGGTCCAAGGTCGACTGGCCATCCGCCATCGTGGCCGGAATGCCGTCCACGAGAATCTTGATTCCGCGCGCGCCGAACTGGGATCGGGCCCCGAAACCACGGATGGAGATCCGCTCACCCACCGTATAGTTGTATCGGTTCTGAATCTGGAGGCCGGGGATTCCCTGAAGGGCTTCGTCGAGCGAGAAACCGGTGTTGCCCAGTTGCAGCGCCTGGCCACTCGAGACCGATACGGCGTAGGGCGCGCGGTCCAATCCGACGGTGCTCCGAAGCACGTTGACCACGATGGAGTCCAAGGGAATGACCGAATCGAGCGGCTCTTGCGCCGCGATTTCGGGCGTCCACGGGCTCAACGTCGAGATGGATATTAGGACCGCCACGACCCAATGGGCGACGTTCACCCGAGCCGGTATTGTGCACATTGATCTGCCTCTCATCGATCATCCCCTGTGTGTTCTAGAAGTCTTACTAACTGAGGAAACCCCACACTACTCCGCCGCGGTCGAAAGGAACAGAGGACAGTCGCGCCGGCCTCAACGCAGCGTGATGTTTCGGCGGGATACGCGTTGCGTTTCCGACAGTCGAAACCGCTCGGGCTGTGATTTGAGTCCGTTCCACTCTACGGTGATATCGACCGCTCGGTCCCTCGGTAGGCCGCATGCGAGAAAGAATGCGTTGTCCGGCAGTTCCGGTGTCGTGAGTACCTTATAGACCATTCCGATGCTCGCACCTCGTTCTTCGAGCTCTTCCCACGCCACCGAGACCCGAGCGCCGGGCAGCGGGTTGCGATTCTCGTCTAACGCGAATCCCGCGAGGATGCCCTCAAAACCGGAAGGCTCTACCGGACCGCACCTCTCCGTCATCACCGTCTCCACCGAGGCGAACTGGAGGCTCGCCGAGGTTACTTGACCCGGGCTCACGTCGACAAAAACCGGCTCTGCTGCCAGACCAAGTGAGTTCAGGTCCGGGTGGAACACCGTCAAGCCGTAATATCCCGCTGCCAAAGCCGTAAACCGGAAACGGCCATCCTCATCGGTTGTGACTCCCGTGCTGTCGTCCAATAGGACGACAACCTCCTGCACGGGATCCGCACCCTCGGACGCGAGGACGACGCCCTCAATGATTCCCGTCCTCGAGTCGAGCACCAGATCGCCTTGCAGGTTGTTAACACTCATGACCGAGCTGCCCTGCTCCCTGAGCCCGACGAGCCGAAAACGTCGGGCCGGTGCTGGCCCGACCGTACTCTCGAGGAGCGGCATGCGGATGTACCAATCGCGTACGATCCACGTCCCGTTGGGTAGACCGTAGAATTGGATTTTGCCCCTGAGGCCCTCCGGGTTGGGAACGTCCAGGAACTCGTACCGATAATCCAACCACCGAAGCTCGGCGTCCTCCGGGTCCAGCCATAGAATGCCGCTGATATCCGGGACGCCACGATCCTCCGTTGGCTCGAACGATAGGCCGATCAGCCCCTCCGCTTCGTTCTCCCCCTCGGTCAGACTCATGCAGTGGCTGTCGAGGAATGGGTCTGACAGAAGGATGTCCGCGTCGGGCGCGTAGTAGACGAACCCGTCTTTCTCGGAGTGCATGAATCCCCTCTCGAGTAGAGTCTCGACGTCCAGACTGAGGAAGGGGTTGGCCATTACCCCGTTTTGGATTCGGCTCTCCTCACTCCTCACCTCGCGGCCTCGATCATCCAATTCCCGCTCATAGTGACGAATCACGTAGCGGTAGACGCCCATGTCGGCGGTTCGGGATGTGGCCTCGAGGGCTTTGCGTGCCTCCCCCCACACCACCGCTGTTGATGCGCCCCGTCCGGGCCTGACCTCACAACGGGAACTGCTTGTCACATCGATTCCGACCAACTGGATCGGCTCCACCGGAGTCTCGAGTCGATACACAACGGTCGCGCCGGGCTCCACGGTGATCGGATCCGACAGGACGCTGGCGTGGCCGATCCGATCGGCCCGCAACAAGTATGTTTCGGCTTGGATCGTTGGAAAGCTGAATCGTCCAAAGGCCTCTGTCAGACGCCAATTCACTTGCTCACCGTTCCGGTTCAGGAGTACGACCGAGGCTCCTTCGATGGGAACACCCGTCTCGGCCTCGACTAGAGTCCCGACGATGGCTTGGGCGCCCAGGGGGACCGCAACGAGTAGGCCTACGGTGAGGAACCCTGAGAAAGCGGTGACCAGGCACACCGTCCGCGCCAAGTGTGGAACCCCACTTGGCGTGCGTGCGGGTACGCTTGAGTCGCTGCTGTGACCGGTCATCCCCAACTTGTTCCTCCTCCATTCGGTGGCTTAGACCCATCTCTTACCGCGGCGGCGATCCGGAGATCCAACCCGTGGTGCCGGCTGCGGTAGGACTTTGGCATCGCCCTTGCAGGTGGCGTGCCCGGGGATGATCGGATCCTGATGACGCCCGCCTTGAGGCAATTTCGTATCCCCCGTACCTTAACAAGTGCATCGGTTGTATAGGCACGGCGGGCGTTAGGCCTCCTAGACACGGAGACGATCTTGAGGGCGACACCGGCGAGAACGCTCGGACTGCTGGGTGCGGCGTGGGTGCTGTTGGCGACCACGCCTGGGCCGGCTGCGGCGCAGCGCGGACTTCAGCCAGCGGATTACTATGATCTGGTCACTGTAGGCTACGTTGCCGTCGCTCCCGAGGGTGACCTCGTAGCGTTTACCGTGACCCGGGTCCTCGAAGAGGAGAATAGCCGCCGCCGGGAGATTTGGATGCAGGCGCTCGAAAACGGGCGTCCAGCCGGTGACCCTTATTCTTTCACCGCTCCTACAGGGGACTCGTACGCGCCGAGGTGGTCACCGGATGGGTCGCTTCTTTCGTTCACCTCGCGTCGCGGCGACGACAACAACACCACGTGGTTCGTCCGCGTCTCGGGCCCCGGTGGAGAAGCTTTCCACATTGAGGGGGTCCGGGGGGCTCCGGTCTGGTCGGCGGATGGTGAGTGGATCGCCTACCTCGCCCTCGCCGAAGACGCGGAGACCGAGGAGCGCGACGGCTGGATCGCTCCGGATGCTCTTTCGAACACGCTCGACCCCGAACGCTTCGATGGGCGTGTCGTAACGTCCACACGTTACAAGGCAGATGGTACGCTCGAGCTTCGTCCGCACTTCTCCGCGAACGAGTCCGCGGATCTCTATTTGGTCTCGGCCGGTGGTGGCGTTCCAAGAAGGCTAACGACGCTGCCGTTCGACAAGTCAGGCGTTGCCTGGTCGTCCGATGGGCGTACCATCTACTTCTCGGGAGATGAGGACCAGGACGATGAGTCCAGCGAGGTACTGAGCAGGGACATCTGGGCCGTACGCGTGACGGACGGCTCCGTCACGGCGCTCACGCCGAATCCTGGCTCGGAAGCTTCGCCGTCACCGTCACCCGACGGCACGCGATTGGCATTCGTCTTCACTGCCGAGCGCGGAGCGGAAAGAGATCTGATGGTGGTGGACGTGGGCGGCGACGGGCGCTTCACCGCCGTGCCTGTCAATCTCACTCAGGGCTGGGATCTCGAGCCGGGCGCCCCCCTCTGGTCGGCAGATGGAACCGCGATTCTCTTTTCGGCCTCAGTTAGCGGGAATCGCCATCTCTTTCGGGTCCCCGCCGCCGGTGGCCCGGTCGTTCAGGTCACCGACGGTGAGCGACAACTCACGAGTATCTCGTTGTCCGACCGTGGCCATATCATGGCCTACGCGGCCACAGATGCGGTCTCGCCCACGGAGCTATACGTGGCACGAGGCGACGGAACGGCCGAGCGGCGAGCGACCGAGTTCAACGAAGCTTTACTGGACCGGGTGTCTTTGGTGCCCCCCGAGCGGCTCACGTGGATTGTGGGCGACAGCGTTGAGGTGGAGGGCTGGGTCATCGAGCCGGTGGATTACACGCCCGGTGGTAAATACCCTCTCATCCTGAAGATTCACGGGGGACCGCACGGTGCGTACGGCAATACGTTCTTCCCGACGTTCCATGTGCTTTCCGCAGCTGGTTTTTTCGTCCTCTACTCCAACCCTCGGGGGTCGAGCGGCTACGGCCACGAGTTCATGTACGCCACCCGCGGCCAGTGGGGTGTCATGGACAGCGAGGATTTCCTGACCGGCGTGGACGCGACCCTGGCCCGCTACCCGGAGGCCGATTCGACCCGCGTGGGCATCTCAGGTGGCAGTTACGGCGGGTTCATGACGAACTGGCTGGTGGCCACCACCGACCGTTTTCAAGCCGCCGTCACTTCTCGCTCGATAACCAACTGGGAGAGTTGGTGGGGTTCCTCGGACGCCCAAGCGTTGACGGAGTACGAGTTCTATGGTGCGCCGTGGGAGCGGAGGGATCTTTACCGTCGGCTGTCCCCGATCTCGTACGTAGAGAACGTCACGGCTCCCACGCTCATCATCCACAGTGAAAACGACTACAGGACCCCTATAGGTGACGCGGAGCAGTGGTTCATGGCCCTCAAGAACTTGGGTGTGCCGGTGGAGATGGTGCGGTATCCGAGTTCTTCTCACGGGTTATCACGGACGGGAGAGCCGTGGCTGCTGGTGGACCGGCTGGAGCGGATTCGTAGTTGGTTCGAGCACTGGCTGATCGAACGAACTCCGACCTTGAGCGGCGGCGGCAACTAGGTGGCTGCAGCCAACGCGTGAAGAAAAGCCCTGATCCGACGCGGGGTTTTTCACCCGAGATCTTCGCCGCGCGGCGCAAGCGCGTCCTGGCGGACCTGGACGGTTCTGCTCTCGTGCTGAGCTCTGAGACCGACCCTTCCGGAGGCCGACACCGGCCGGACCGTGATCTCTTCTATCTCACCGGCGTGACGGAACCCGGGGCGGTCGCGGTGCTTCGTGCAGATGGTGAGGACGGCGACTTCGTACTGTTCGTACGGGTACGGAACGCCGAAGAGGAGCGCTGGAGCGGAGAGCGGCTTGGGCCGGACCGGGCAGGGGAGATGTTCGGGGCCGACACCGCTTATGGTAGCGACGTGCTTTCCAAGCGCCTGCCCAAGCTGCTCGCTGGAGCCAAGGGCATGTATTTCCGGATTGGGAGCGAGTCCCCCCTTCAAAGTTTGGTGCTAGGGGCGTTGCAGACCGCTCGGCTCCAGGGCGCCAGGAAGGGCGTCGGACCCTATGGGATCATCGATCCCGGGCAGTTGCTGGATCCGCAGCGGCTCATGAAACATCCGGAAGAATTGGAGCGCATGCGGTCGGCCGCCTCCATTACGGTCGAGGCATTTGCCGAGATGCTCGGAGCCGTAGGCCAAGGGGTCGGAGAGTGGGAACTCGAGGGGATCCTCGACGGGGCCTTCCGTCGAAAGGGGGGTGGGGGCCCCTCCTATCCCACAATCGTAGGCTCGGGCGCGAACGCGTGCGTGCTTCACTACGTGGACAACAACTGCAGGATGGGTGACGGGGACCTGGTCCTAGTGGACGCCGGTGCCGAGGCCGATCTCTACGTGTCGGACGTCACCCGCACCTTCCCGGTATCCGGATCCTTCACGGCGGCCCAGCGAGCCATTTATGATGTGGTGCTGGAGGCGCACGATCGGGCTATCGAAGCCATCCAACCGGGTGTGACGGTCGAGTCGATCCATCACACGGCGCGAAACGTGTGCATCGACGGCCTCCTCGACCTCGGCGTGCTCGATGGCGACAAGGAGAAAGTGATCGATACCGAGGCCTACAAGGCGTTCTTTCCCCATCAGACTTCACACTGGCTCGGACTCGACGTGCACGACGTCGGTGACTACGCCCACTCCGGTGTGTCTCGGGTGTTGGAGCAGGGCATGGTTTTGACCGTGGAGCCGGGCCTGTATTTCCAGGGCACGGTCGAGGGTTCCCCTGGCGCGGACGACTACGTGGGCATCGGCATCAGGATCGAAGACGATGTGGTTGTGACGGCCGAAGGGCACGAAGTGCTGACGGCCGCGTTACCCGTGTCCGCTGAGGAGATCGAGGGCCTTGTGGGAGGGAAGGGATGACTGCCGCGCTGGTGGACAGTCTGCGGCGTCCGGGGCGACTCATCACGGTGGAGCTTCGGCCACCTCGGAGTGGGCTTTCGGCCGCCGAGGGCATGGACAGCTGGATCGACCTGAACCACTCCATCCGCCATCTCGCAATCAAGGACATCTTCGTTTTCCTGACGGATGACGCGGTCGGATCACGGGAGGAGGAGAACCTGGGGCATCTTGCGGCTAACGTCGGCTCCGATGTGCCGCTCTCGCGACTCGTTCCGTTTCTCACGTGTAAGCACACGATCGAGCATTGCCTCTTATACGCCGACCGTGCTCATTCCCTCGGGTTCGAGGCGCTGACCGTGGTGGGTGGAGACGTCTCGACTGGTCCTCCCCGCTGTGTGCCGCACTCCTACATGCTCAGGCAGCGGATTCGCGAGCGGCAACCCGGGCTGTCCCTGGGGGGGTGGGCGAATCCGCATCGCGACTCGAGCAAGCAGGTCGAATACATCGGATCGGACGATTTCTCAGCCGAATTCTACCTTACGCAGATCGTATCACACCACAGCGCGGATCGGGTCGAGGCGTTCCTCGAGGAGTGCGATCGCCGCGACGTCTCCACCCCGGGAATATTCGGCGTCTTCTACTACTGGAGTGCCCAACCCGGAACGCTCGCACGATTGGGGGAGTTCTTCCCTGTACCGGCAGAAGAGTTGACTCGTGAATTCGACGCGGGTGCCTCGCCCGAAGAGGTCCTGGGGAAGACCCTGGACGCACTGCGAGCCGCCGGCGCGGAAAAAGTCTACATCAGCAACTTGGGCCATCGACGCGTGCAGCAGAGGCTCGACAAGGCGCTGGCGCGTGCCGCCACGTGATTCGAGACCGCAAGGATAACTCGAGGGGATAGCTCGAAAAGTATCATCGTCTTCCTCACCGATGCCGTTGTAGTTTTGACCCATGTCTGATCCCCGGCAGCCGGTGTCGTCCAGCCCCCTCATTCGCCAGTGGGAGGACACGCGCTCCGACGCGTTGAACGCAGTCGAAGCGGTCGGTGAGAGTGGCTGCAGGGCATCATGAAGCCCCCGTTGGCGAACATGGGCCAGCGGCTCAGTCTAGAGCTACCGCTGCTCTATCTTCTGCTCTACCTCCTGGCCCTGATCCTCGGGCTCGCTGTTGCGGCTCGACAGCGGGCCGGGCACGAGGTGCCGGCCTCTTAGGCCGAGTCGCGTATCTCAGACAGGAGTTCCAACGCGCCGTCGAGGTTGCCATCCGCCACATGGATGTGGACGCCCGCGATGGAGTCGCGGACGGCCGCGAACGCCTCCATGGCGATGGAGATGCCTTCCGCTCGCGCTGCATCCTCACCATGGGCCTCGGCGTTGGCAATCCGGGCCAGGACCCGATCCGGGATTTGGATACCTGGGATCTCATTATGGAGGAACTCAGCCTCGCGAAGCGAAGTGAGCGGCCGCAAGCTGGCGATGATAGGCACCGACAACTCGGGCACGTGCTCCAGGAAGGAGTGGAGCCGTTCCGCGTCGAACACCGGTCGGGTGATAACGAAGTCGGCCCCGGCGTCGACCTTCCAATTCAGGCGCCCCGCTTCTCGGTCCTGGTCCACAGCGACTTGACTCACTCTGACACCGATGACAAAGCGCGTGGGTACGCCGATCGCGTTCCCACCGGGATCGACTCCTCGGTTCAGCCCGTGGACCACGTTGGTGAGTCCGATCGAGTCGATGTCCAGTGAGGCGGTCGAGTCCGGGTAAGGACCCATCGCGGGCGGGCGGCCGGTTACGAGGAGAAGATTGTGTAGCCCGGCCGCCGCGGCGCCAAGCAGATCGCTGATCATGCGAGTCATGTTCCTGTCGCGGCACGGGTAGTGTACGATCGTCTCGATTTCCACCTCTCTTTCGATCAGCATGGCCGCCGGCAACGCGCTCATCCGGGTGTGGGCGTGCGGGTGATCCAGGACGTTTACCGTATTGGCTTCCGCGGCCTGGATGCGCCGGCACTGCCCCAAGAGGATCTCCGCGTTCCAACCCTTGGGCGGGGTGACCTCGACACTCGTGACGAAGGTGCCCTCTGCGATCTGTCGTCCCCAGACGGAACGCTCGCCGAGCGGCACCTCCGGCTGAATGGGCGTGTCGTGTGACTCGGCGTGTGAGCCCGGGCGGGCTCGTGTGGACGGCGGGCGCACTCCACCGACCAGCGCACGGATGCTTCGGATGTGTTCCGGACTCGTGCCGCAGCACCCCCCAACGAAGCGGGCTCCCGCTTCGATCATGCGACGGGCGTACTGCGCCATGTACTTGGGGCTGGCGAGGTAGATCTTGCGATCACCTACGGCCCGGGGCAGCCCGGCGTTGGGCTGGGCTGAAAGGGGTAGATCGGTCACCTCGGCCATCCGCTCGACAGCCTCGAGCATGACGGCCGGCCCTACGGAGCAGTTGAGCCCGATCACTGATGCACCCCAGGACGCGACTTCAGTGGCGACGTCCTCCGGAGACGTGCCGTACGACGTGCAGGCGTCGTCCCCCACCGTGACCTGGCAAATGACCGGCAGAGGCGATCGGCTCCGGACCGCCTTGAACGCTTGCTCCATCTCGTTCAGGTCGCTGAAAGTTTCGAGGACGAAGCCGTCTACGCCGCCTTCCACGAGCCCATCGACTTGCCGCTTGTAGAACTCTTGAGCTTCCTCACGGGAGGTGGGTCCGAGCGGCTCGATCCGGATGCCCAAGGGTCCGATGGCTCCGACCACCAGAGTCCTACCTTGGGCCGACCTTCGGGCGAGGCCCACGGCGGCGTGGTTGATTTCCTCCGTTCGGTCGGCCAGGCCATAGCTGGAGAGCTTCACTGGATTGGCACCAAAGGTGTTGGTCTCGATGACTTCGGCGCCGGCGTTCACATAGTTCCGGTGGACGGTCTCTACGACATCCGGCGTTTCGAGGTTGAGTCCGTCGTACGAAACGTTGACGAAAACCCCACTGGCGTAGAGTTCCGTTCCCATCGCACCGTCCATGACGTGAACGCGCCCGTCGTCGATGAGTTCCTGCAGGGCGTTCGTTCCCTTCGTTTCTTTCGCGTTCACGGTGCCCCCTCGTCCGGTTCGTACCCGAGGTTGGACTGAAGCCAACGCTCGACTTCCGCCAACGACAATCCCTTCCTCTCGGCGTAGTCGGTCACTTGATCCTTCCCGATCCGGCCTAGGCCGAAGTATTGGGCTTCTGGGTGCGCAAAGTACCAGCCGGACACCGAGGCGCCGGGCAACATGGCGTAACTCTCGGTGAGGCTCACACCAGTGTGGCGCTCGGCGTCCAGCAGCGAGAACAAGGTCTTTTTCTCCGTGTGGTCCGGGCAGGCCGGATACCCCGGCGCGGGCCGGATTCCGGAATAGCTCTCAGAGATGAGGTCGGCGTGCGACTGGCCGTCGCCCACTTCGTAACCCCAGAGATCCCGCCGGACGCGCTCGTGCAGGCGCTCCGCGAACGCCTCTGCGAGGCGGTCGGCCAGCGCCTTCGCCATGATGCTTCCGTAGTCGTCGAGTTTCTCTTCGAGCGAGGCGCATAACTCGTCCAGGCCGAGCCCGGTGGTAACCACGAATGCGCCGATGTGATCGATGAACCCCGACTCTGTCGGTGCAACGAAATCCGACAAGCAGACGTTGGGCCGCCCATCCTTCTTCTCGAACTGCTGGCGAAGACCGTGAACCGTACGAGATTCGCCGTCGTTGGCGAGCACCTCGAGGTCGTCCCCGACGCGCTGAGCGGGGAAGAGGCCGACCACTCCGCGGGCAACGAGCAGGCCCTCGGAAACAATACGATCGAGCAGCTTCAGGGCGTCGGCATACAGAATACCGGCCTGCTCTCCCACGCTCGGATCATCGAGGATTTCGGGATACCGGCCCTTGATTTCCCAGGCCTGGAAGAAGGGGCTCCAGTCGATGTAGTCCACGAGCTCGGCAAGTGGATAGTCGTCGAAGACGTGGATGCCCGGTTCACGCGGAACCGTCGGCTCGAACGTGTTCCAGTCCAGCGGGACACTGTTCTTCCGAGCTGCTCCGATTGGAATGAGCTTGGATTTCGCCGCTCGGGCCGCGTGGGCCTCCCGCTCGAGGGCGTAGTCTTCACGCACCTTAGTGATGAACGCCTCCCTCCGGGACTCGTCCAGCATGGCCCGGAGTACCGGAACGCACCGGGACGCATCAACGACGTGAACCGTCGGGCCCGAGTACCTCTCGGCGATTCGGACGGCGGTGTGCCTGCGGGACGTTGTCGCACCACCGACGAGGAGGGGTGTGTCGAAGTCCAGGCGTTCCATTTCGGCTGCCACACGGACCATCTGGTCGAGGGACGGCGTGATGAGCCCGCTCAAACCGATCACATCGGCGCTCTGGTCCTGGGCCTCCTGCAGGATCGTCTCAGCGGGGACCATCACACCGAGGTCCACGACCTCGTAGCCGTTACACTGAAGCACGACCGAGACGATGTTCTTGCCGATGTCATGTACGTCGCCCTTCACGGTGGCCATGACAACAAGGCCTGCGGACTTCCTGTTTTGCCCAGTGTCCTGCTCGCTGGCGGCCTTCTCAGCCTCCAGGAATGGTTCTAGGTGGGCCACGGCCTGTTTCATGACCCGAGCGCTCTTCACGACTTGTGGCAAGAACATCTTGCCGGCACCGAACAGATCCCCCACCTCGTTCATGCCGTCCATGAGGGGGCCCTCGATCACATCGAGCGCCCGAGCCCGCTGGCTTCTCGCCTCCTCGGTGTCGTCCACGATGTGGTCCGTGATCCCGTGTACGAGCGCGTGTCGGAGACGATCCTCCACCGGACCGGATCGCCATTCCTGGTTGCTCACCACCTGCTTCTCCGTCGCCCCGGTGTACTGCCCGGCGAGCGCCGTCAGGCGCTCGGTCGCGTCGGGACGCCGGTTGAAGAGCACGTCCTCCACCGCCTCCAGAAGGTCGGACGGCACGTCGTCGTAGACCGAGAGTGCTCCGGCGTTGACGATGGCCATGTCCAAACCCGCCTGGATGGCGTGGTAGAGGAACGCCGAGTGCATCGCTTCCCGCACTCGCGGGCTCCCACGATACGCGAACGAAACGTTGCTCAGCCCTCCGCTCACGAGGGCGTGCGGAATACGATTCTTGATTTGCCGGGTGGCCTCGATGAAGGCGATGGCATAGGTATTGTGCTCTTCGATCCCGGTTCCCACGGCGAAGATGTTGGGGTCGAAGATCACGTCCTCGATCGGGAAACCTACCTTTTCGCTGAGTACCTGCGCTGCCCGCTCGCATATGGCGACCTTCCGCTCGACAGTGTCCGCTTGGCCTTCCTCGTCGAACGCCATCACGATCACCGCAGCCCCGTAACGCCTCGCCAGGTGAGCCTTTTCGATGAACGCGGCCTCCCCATCCTTGAGGCTGATCGAGTTCACGATGCTCTTGCCCTGCACACACTTGAGCCCGGCCTCTAGAACCCCCCAGCGCGACGAATCCACCACGAAAGGGATCCGACTCACGGATGGCTCAGAGCCGAGCAGATTGAGGAACGTGGTCATGGCCTCGACCGAATCGAGTAGCCCCTCGTCCATGTTGATGTCGAGCATCTGTGCACCGCTCTCCACCTGTTGTCGGGCAACCTCCACGGCGGCCTCGTAGGCGTCCTCGGTGATGAGGTCTCGGAAACGTTTCGAGCCCGTGACATTGGTGCGCTCCCCGATGTCCGCGAAGAGGGAGTCGGGACCGATCGTGAGTGCTTCGAGGCCGCTCACCCTGAACCGGGGCTGGAGTTCGGGAATGGGTCGGGGTGGAAGGTCTGCGACAGCGTCCCCGATCGCTTCGATGTGGGCCGGTACGGTGCCGCAACAGCCACCCACGATGTTGACGAAGCCGGCCTCGGCGAATTCCCGGACGATTCTCGACATGACTTCCGGCGTTTCGTCGTACTCCCCGAAGGCGTTCGGAAGTCCGGCGTTCGGGTGACAACTTACGGGCACATCCGCGATCTGAGACAGCTCCTCCAGGTAGGGTCGAAGTTGGTCCGCCCCGAGGGCACAGTTGAACCCCACGGATAACGGCCCGGCGTGTCGGATGGAGTTGTAGAAAGCCTCGGTCGTCTGTCCGCTCAGCGTGCGGCCGCTGGCGTCAGTGATGGTTCCCGAGATCATCACCGGAAGGGACGTACCTCTCTCGTCATAGAGGCCAAGGATCGCGAAGACGGCGGCCTTGGCGTTCAGCGTGTCGAAGATCGTCTCGACCATCAGGATGTCGGCCCCTCCATCCATGAGCCCACGCGCCTGATCGGTGTATGCCTGCACCAGCTCGTCGAAGTCGACATTACGGAACGCAGGGTTGTCCACGTCCGGTGAGATGGATGCAGTACGGTTGGTCGGGCCCATGCTGCCGCACACGAAGCGAGGTTTGTCGGGCGTTTGGGCGGTCATCTCGTCCGCCGCCCGTCGGGCCAACGATGCCCCAGCAACGTTCAGCCGGTAGGCCTCCCCTTCGAGTCCATAATCCGAGAGCGAGATCGCCTGGGCGTTGAACGTGTTCGTCTCGATGATGTCCGAGCCCGCTTCGAGATAAGCGTGGTGGATCTCGTGGATCAGATGAGGCTGCGTGACGCACAGCAGATCATTCGCTCCGAAGAGCGCATCGGACTGATCGCGATACTCCTCCCCCCGGAAGTCCTCCTCCGCCAGTCCATGAGCCTGGATCATGGTGGCCATGGCTCCGTCGAGAACGAGGATGCGTCTCGCTAGAGCCGTTTGGAGCGCCGCGGTGCGGCTGCCGTTGGGAGTGGACCTGCCCATGGATCTCGTATCTCGCCTCTGGAAGGTGTAAGGGGAGGGGGAGACCCGAATTTCAAAACCTCGCCGCAATCCTTCCGCGTCGAGGTCTGGCTTTTTAGCGGTTTGTGTCGGGCCGCAATACGCCTCAAATCACCCCATCCAACTTCTCTAAAAAAGGTAGTACGTCTCCCAAGCGATTCCTAGGCCTAGTGAATTGTGGCCTTGAGGGAACTGTACTCCTTCAACAGCTTTCTGGACGCTATTGTCCTTTGGACGGCCTGGAAGGCTATAGTCTTCATTCCTTCGGTTGCACATGAGCCGGAAAACGACCTCGGAGAGGACGGTGGAGAGTTCGAAGTGACACTCTCAGCACGCGACACGGCCCGCGCCAGCTCGGCGTTCTTCAGGGGGCACGGGCTCGGAAACGACTATCTCGTGTTCGAGACCGGCGACGACTGGGCGCTCGACGCAGAGGGGATCACCGCCGTCTGTGATCGCGGGCAAGGTCCTGGCAGCGACGGAATCGTGCTCCTCCTCGATCGGACCAGCCGCCCGTTTCCTCTCCGGATGTTCAACCCGGACGGGTCCGAGTTCGAGCGGAGTGGCAACGGCCTCCGAATTCTGGCTGCGTACCTGGCACGCGAGGGGCTGGTAGGCGGCGGGCCTTTCGACGTCTCGGTGGGAGGAGACACGGTGGAGTTACATGTCCTGGGTCCTCCGGAGCGAGGCCTCTATAATGTCTCTGCGGAGATGGGCCGAGCCGGCCATGGACCCGATGCCGTCGGACTTGATCCTGGTGCCTTGGACCCGGATCAACGACTCGATCTCGGGGAGTGCAGGAGCCCGATCGTATATCCGGTGTCGATCGGCAATCCCCACGCGGTGGTCTTTCCCGAGGAGTGGAAGCGCGAGCTCATCGACGAGATCGGGCCGAAGATTTCCGTTCACCCTGCGTTCGCTGATGGTACCAACGTTCAGGTCGCCCGCGTACTCGCCGGCCGAACCCTGGAGGCGTTGATCTGGGAGAGAGGTGTGGGACCGACCTCCGCCTCTGGAACTTCGGCCTGCGCGGTCGCGGCCGCTGCAGTCAAGTCGGGACGAGCCGAGCCTGACCAGTTCGAAGTTCGTATGGAGGGAGGCAGCTTGGAGGTGAGTGTCACCGCCGAGATGCAAATCACACTCACCGGACCGGTGCAGGAAGTGGCAACCGGCAGCCTCACGGCAGGGTTTACGGAATTCCTCAGGTCCTCACGCGCTTGAACAGGACGAGTCCGCACGTCAGGAACACAAGATTGGGAACCCAGGCGGACAGCACCGGTTCGATGGCCCCGGATTGGCCTGCGGCCCCGGCCAGCCGGAACATGAGCAGGTAGAGGATCACCGACGCGAGGGCCACGCCGATTCCGTAGGCCCTCCCGCCCCGCCGCGAGCTCGTCGCCAAGGGGCCACCGAACAGGATGATCACCAACGTCGCTGCTGCGATCGCCTTCCGTTGTCCTTTCTCGACCAACAACGCGCTGACGTCCCCGCCGGAGCGAGTGAGATTGGTCACCATCCGGTCGATTTCGGAGTTGGTCATCTCGCCTACCTCCTCGGGTCGCCCCAGGAGACCCTCCGGTGGTTCGCCGAAGGTACTCGACCTGAGTGAGTCGAAGTTCAAGGTGAGCGAGGCCGCTCGGTCGGGAAGGATACGCAGATGCCCATCCACGAAGGTCCATCCCCGCACGCTGTCGAACTGCGCTTGCACCGCCTGAAGATACTGTGGCGCCTCGCCGGCCGATCCGGCGGGTACCTCCAGCGCCACCCGGGTCAACGTCGGTGGGACAATGTTCAGTCTTCTCACCGTCAACGTCCGGGCGTCGTCGGTCTTGAACACGAAATCGTTGCGCCATTGGCGCCCGATCTCTTCGCCTCGAAGAATCTGCCCGGAACGCCTCTTGGCCACGGGCACGACCTCACTGAGGAGCAGTCCCGCTCCCGTCAGGAGCAATCCCAGCGCGATGAGTGGCGCCATCAGGCGGTGAAACGAAATCCCCCCGGCCTTGGCGGCCAGGACTTCTCGATGCTGTGTCATGGAGTGGATGGTGAACACCGCGGCGATCAGAGCCGCGATCGGGAATGACCAGGAGATGAATTCGGGGAGCGCGTATACGTAAGCGATGGCGAGGTCGCCCACCGTGAGCCCGCGTTCGAAGTACCGGTCCACGTACTCCACGATGTCTCCGACGATGAACAGGAGGGGAGCACCGACGACGAACACAGCAAAAATACGAAGGAAGGTTCCCGCGATCAGGCGGTCCAGGATTCTGATCATGCCCTTTCCGATCACCCTCCTGGGGAACGGGTTGACATCCTGCGCCCCGAACTCGATAGCTTGAACAGCGCCTCATCGAGGGCGCCCCCGCGATTCGAGCCGGCGGTTCGGCTCATGCGTGCCGCCAATACGATACCGAAACCGAGGAACACGAGGTCTACGGTCCACATTGCCCAAAACGGCGTCACGAGTCCTTTGTTAGCCAAGTTCTCTCCACCGATGAGGCCGGCCCAGTACACGGCGAAGATGACGACCGAGGTGACGATGACCATGCCGACCCCACCTCGGGGGAAGCGTATGGCCAGTGGGGCGCCGAGCAAGACGAACACGATACACGCGAATGCGATCGAGTACTTCTTGTAGATCTCCACGAGAAACTGGTCCGTCGATTGCTGAAGAGCCAATACGCGGCCGAGATTTCCCTGGCCGCCCAACGCGGCTTGCTGAGTGAGGTCGTCCGTCCTGAGGCTGAGGGGTTGCCCGCGGCCCCTGCCCAGTATCGAGCCCTGTCCACCCAGAGCAGCTTCCGCTTCGTCGGCTTCGTCGGTGTGGCCTGCCTCGATCAGGTCCGGGTCGGGAGACGCCAGCGCACCCGCGATTGTTCTTTGAGCTAGCGCGAGGCTTCGTTGTCGAACCTCGGCGATCTCCTCAGTTCGGTTGAGGATTTCGGCCCTCAACATCGCGATGGACATCTCGCGATCGCTCCGCGAGGCGCCCCCCTCTCGGCGCTCGAGTTCGTCTCCGACCCCCCGTAGTGGAACGATCTGGCGCTCGAATTCCGATCGGTTGAACTCACCGCCCCCTTCCTGGCCGGCTTCGTTGGCGAAGCCGTCGTAGAGGGTCAAATACAGGTCGGTGCCACTCTCGCTGAACACCATCGTTCCACGCTCCGCGTAGATCGTGCGGTGAGCGTTCGGGTCGGTCAGATCGTAAATGACGACCTCCGTCATCTCGTTCGTGACGGCGTCGATGGTCGCCGCCTGAAGGTATACCGCTCCATTTCTGTCTTCGGTATCGATCTCATTAACGACGCGCTCGCGAAGCTCGAACGTGGGACTCTTCTGCGCGACGTCGATGATCAAGCTCTTGAGTCTGTGGTTGGAATCCGGGAGCACCTGGTCGTTGAAAAACAGCATCAGGCCTGCGAAGATTGTACCGATCCCCAAGAGTGGGAGAAGCATCCGGAGCGGTCTGATTCCCCCCGCTGCCATAGCCGTAATTTCGTTCGCCCCGGTAAGCTCGCTAAAGGTATAGAGTACGGATACCAGGATGGCCATGGGAAGCGTGAGGGCCACGGTGTGGGGGAGAGACAGAAGTACGAACTCACCGATCACACTCCAGGCGAGTCCCTTGCCGACCAGGTCGGCCATCCGAACCGCGAACGCGTTCAAGAATAGGAGCCCGGTGAGCGCCGTGAAAGCGAAGAGGAACGGTCCTATATGGGCGCGGATTAGATACGCGGTGATGATCTTCATAGCGCCCCCCCTACACCGCACGCCGAGATCCGATCCCAGCGGAGCAGCTGATTTCATGGCCCCGACGTTGGCCATTCCGATCCTCATAGGGGTAGAGGGCAGCGGCTGCATTGCTATGCCGAGCCGCCCTAACGCGGTACGGTGCTGATGACAGACACGATCTTCGCGCAGATCATCCGCAGGGAGATTCCCGCGGATATCGTTTACCAGGACGAGTTGGTGACGGCGTTTCACGACGTCCAACCCCAGGCGCCGACCCACATCATCATAGTCCCCAACAAGCCGGTTGCGACCATCGCCGACGTGACCGATGCGGACGAGCCGGCACTCGGCCGCATGATCCGGGTGGCTGCCCGGCTCGCTGAGGAAGCTAGTGTCGACGAGGCGGGATACAGGCTCATCTTGAACTGTCGGGCCCACGCCGGCCAGGAAGTTTTTCACGTCCACATGCACCTGGTCGGTGGTCGCCCGCTCGGAAGGATGCTGTCGGATCCCTGAAGGCTGCTCCAGCAGTCTTATCCAGCGACCTACACCTCTGCGGATCGCCTTGCACGGGCGACCCGACCACACGATCTTCCTCGCTTTCGTCTTCCGACCCGGGCCCGTGGCATCCCGGATACCGTGCTGTAGCACGGGTGGTGGCCCGCGGTGCTCCTTCAACAGATCCTTAGGGACGCGTAATGGAAACTCTCGGAACCGTCATTAGTGCCGTTAAGGGTTACGTATGGGATTGGGGAATTCCTGTGGGGGACTCGGACATTCCCCTAGTGGTTATCGCCCTCATTGGGACAGGCGTGTTCCTTACGCTCCGCCTCGGGATTATCCAGCTGCGGCATTTCGGCCATGGCGTCGCGGTGGCCACGGGCCGCTATGACGATCCCCAAAGCACCGGCGACGTCTCACACTTCCAAGCACTCACGACGGCACTTTCCGCGACTGTCGGTATCGGCAACATCGCCGGCGTGGCGTTAGCCATCCACTGGGGAGGCCCCGGTGCTTTGGTCTGGATGTGGCTGACCGCGATACTCGGAATGGCCACCAAGTATGCCGAGGTCACGCTGTCTATGCATTACCGCTCGGTGCACCAGGACGCGGACAAAGTCGTGGGCACGGTCTCTGGCGGGCCCATGTATTACATCGAGCACGGGCTGGGGGCGAACTGGAAGTGGATGGCCATGTTCTTTGCCGGGATGCTGGGGTTCACGGCCTTTCTCACTGGGAACGCGATTCAGGCGAACACGATTGCCGACACGCTCCAGACGGAGGTCGGGATCAACCCGTGGATCACTGGGGCCGTCTTGGCCGTGATCGTGGCCTCCGTGATTCTGGGAGGCATCAAACGCATCGGGCGCATCACGAGTATCCTGGCCCCCTTGATGGCCGCTATTTATGTGCTGTGCGCTCTGCTCATCGTCCTCTTGAACTTCAGCGACGTGATCCCGGCTTTCGGAACGATCTTCCGTGAGGCGTTCAGCCCCACGGCCGGAGTGGCCGGCACCGGGGTGGGCGCTATCCTCGTCACCATGACATATGGGGTCAATCGAGGCCTCTTCTCCAACGAGGCGGGGCAGGGCTCAGCGCCCATCGCGCATGCCGCCGCGAAGACGGAAGAGCCCGTGTCTGAGGCTGTGGTCGCGTTGCTCGGCCCCTTCATCGACACCATCGTGATCTGCACCATGACCGCACTCGTGATCGTCGTGACCGGCGTGTACAGTGAGCGTGTCCCCACTGAGATCACCCTTGGCGGTGGCGATCTCAGTTGGGTGTCCGGAGATGCGGGAGTGGGATACGAAGATGTCGCGGCACCGGCTGAGATCCTTATCCAGAACGGAACCCATGCCGCGGGAAGTGCTGTTTTCGTGGCGTGGCACGAGGTGGCCCTCGAAACGCTTTACACGGACGAGGGCAGGACGCAGGCGTTCACGGGGTCGGTGTTTCCGGACAGAGGAGAGGCCGTGGATGATGAGGGTAACGTCTATGTGTCGCTCTGGGGGATGGCGATTGAAAGTGGGGCGCCGCTCACTACATACGCGTTCAGAACGGGACTTTCGCCTCTCGGCGATTGGGGTCACTTCGTTGTGATCTTCTCGGTACTTCTTTTCGGCATCTCGACCGCAATCGCCTGGAGCTACTATGGGGACCGTTGCGCGATCTACCTGTTTGGTGAGGGAGCCGTGGTGCCTTACAAGGTGGTCTACCTGATCATGCACCTCCTCGGGGCCGGGGTCGTTGGGGCAGCGGGTATTTCCCTCGTGTGGGATCTGGGAGATATCGCTCTTGGAATCGTGATTCTCCCGAACCTGATCGCCTTGGTTCTACTTTCGGGTAAGATCAAGGAGTTGACGGACGACTACTTCGAGAGAAAGCCCTGGAAGACGTCGGGGAAGGTCTAGACATAGCCGCTCCCGTTTTCGTTTGACCGGGCCGTGGGCTCCGCTCGGGGCGGCCTTGGCGGCGTTCCACGATCGCGGAGAGGACGTCCCCGTAAGCGTCCGAAACGATTTCGGACCTTCGGAAGAGATTCACGTATCGGTTTTCTTCCGAGGGGAGGAGGCCTTTGAGGACTGGGAGGCGTTGGCGCTAGATCAGTGTGGCCGACGAGTTCTCGACGTCGGAGCATGCGTGGGCGCTCATGCCCTTGTCCTTCAAGAGCGCGGGCACCAGGTGACCGCTTTGGATCCGATCCCTGAGGCCGTTCGGATCATGCAAGAGCGTGGGGTGGACGACGCCAGGGAGGGGACCCTCTTCGAACTCCCCACGGGGGAGATCTACGATACAGTGATCCTCCTCATGAACGGCTCGATGATCGCGGAGACTCTCTCGGGTCTCAATCGCCTGCTTACGTCGGTCTCCACGGTGCTCGAGCCACAAGGGGCGCTCATCCTGGACTCGACCGACTTGCGTGACGCCGAGGACGAGGGTCAGGACGAGGACGGCTACATCGGTGAGCTACAGTATCAGTTGCGTGTCGGAGAGCATGCGGGCGATGTCTTTCCGCAACTGTTCGTCGATCCGGGCACGCTGGAGGCGAGGGCCCGGCTCGCTGGGTGGGACATGGAAGTCATCTGGAGGGGCCCCGGTGGTCGTTACTTGGCCCGGCTCGGGAAGGCTGCTGAATGAGTTGGGGGGGTCTCCTAGGGCGTTGTGTCAGTCACTGATGATGCGGCCGGGCAGGATTGCCCCGTCTCCGAAACGTTCACGTAGACCGTCCACAACGTGGTCGAGCGTTCGTTCACGCTGGCCTTCCGATCGATCTTCCTCCTCGAACAGACCGAATTGAGCGAGGTCACCTCCCGCACCGAGGTTGGTCAGGCCCACGCCCAGCAATCGCGCGGAGGTCCTCCGTCGGCTTCTCAACTCTGCAAGCAGTTCTCGGGCGACCCCGTAGGTGGCGCTTTCGGTTTCTAACGGTTCGCCCACCGTCCGTGAGCGGGATCGCGTCTTGAAGTCGCCGTCCCTGAGCTTGACGGTGATCGTTCGGGCCCTCAGACGGGCCTTGCGGAGGGTATGTGTGACCGATCTGCAAAGGCGCAAGAGCGCACGCTCCAGGTCTTCATCCGACTTGAGATCTTTGAAGAACGTGCGCTCGGAGCTGATGGATCTACGGGGTTCCCGTGGGTCTACTTCGGACGAGTCCATTCCTCGCATGCGGGCGTAGAGCCAGCGTCCGCGACGGGCGCCGAACCACCGCTCGAGCCACTCCTGCTGGACCCCTAATGCCTCTTCGACCCGGACCAGTCCCCGTTTTCGCAGTTCCTCGACGAGTGCCGGACCCACCCCTGGAATCTGAGCGAGGTCCAGGCCCCTCATGAATTCGGCTTCGTGACCCGGGGGCACAATGTGCACGCCTCCGGGTTTCGCCATGCCGGACGCGAGCTTGGCGATCATTCGGCGCGTTCCGCCTCCAATGGACACGGAGACACTAGTCGCCTCGAGCACGGCAGCACGAATGCGATGGGCTGTGACTTCGAGGGGTTCGTCGAAGAGGCGTTCGGTGCCCATGAGGTCCAAGAAGAATTCATCGATCGATGCGGTCTGCACAACGGGTGCGAGCGTCTCCAGGCAGGCTCTGATCTCGCCGCTCTTGCGGCTGCAAGCGCCCCGCGGGACGCCCACAACCGTAGCGTCCGGGCACAGGCGGAGAGCTTGCGCTGTGGACATCGCTGACCGAACGCCGAACCGGCGTGCGCCGTAGGATGCGGACGTGACGACCCCGCGCCCGGTGGGAGAGCCGCCGACCAAGAGCAGGTCCACCTTCCCAACACCCTCGGGATCCTCGAGCCGCGCCACCTGAACGTAGAAGGCGTCACAATCGACCAGAAGGATCCGTGGGGATCGACCAGACTCGTCGAGTGCCATGGCGTGTCAGGGGGGAAGAGTGGCATTAAAGGGGCCCCTGATAAGCTTACGACCTCTTTGATTGGAAGGCTATCTTCACTGGCCTTCGTTTGCGAAGGGGAATCGAAGTACGGTAGAATCTCGTTCACCGTCCGACGATGGTGCCATCGCGGCGCCCCGGGCGGCGTGTGGAGCAACCCGCCGATCATAGGAGAGATAACGATGGGATATCCGTTCGAACTTCCTGAGTTGGGATATGACCACAGCGCCCTGGAGCCACACATCGACGCACGTACGATGGAGACTCACCACGGGAAGCACCATCAGGGCTACACCAACAACCTGAATGCCGCTCTCGAAGCTCATCCCGACTTACACGGTCATTCGGGCGAACAGCTCCTATCGGAGCTGGCCCACCTTCCCGAGGCCATTCAGACCGCGGTGCGAAACAACGGCGGCGGCTACGTGAACCACACCTTGTTTTGGGCGATCATGGCTCCTGGCGGTGCTGCTGCGCCGTCCGGAGAGCTGGCGGACGCCATCGACGCTGCCTTCGGATCGTTCGACGACCTCAAGACCGCTGTCGGCGGCAGGGCTGCGAAGCAGTTCGGCTCGGGCTGGGGGTGGCTGACGGTCGGACCCTCCGGAGGCCTCCAGGCGACCGCGACCGCGAACCAGGACAATCCGCTCTCCGACGGCGTGATTCCTATTCTCGGCGTGGATGTCTGGGAGCACGCATACTACCTAAACTATCAGAACCGTAGGCCGGACTACATCTCAGCGTGGTGGAACGTGGTCAATTGGGATGTCGTTGCTGCCAACTACGCCGAAACTCAGGGGTAAGACGGAAACCTTGTGCTTCGTAATACATATGTTTACAAATAGGCTAGCGTACGACTTCGACCAAAGAGGGTAACGATGGTGCGACGAATGGGCCTGTTGGTCGGGCTTTTGGTGTTTCTGGCACCCGGTATCGGCCAGGTCCAAGGGCAGGCGCTTGGGGGGTCCGAGGCCTCCGTCACACGAGCATACGATCGTGCGGAGGACCATGGTTTCACATTCCTCCAGACATCCGAGCAGGTTCAGCGGTTTGTCGAGGCGGGCTACCTTGTCCGCGTGAGGAGTCGTCCGGACTTCGTACTCCACGACGTGTCTTTTCCGTACGGCCGGCCGGAGGTGAAGCTCTTTATCGAACGTCTCGGGGCACAGCACCGTAGAGCGTGCGGAGAGGAGTTGGTCGTTACGAGTCTCACTCGTCCCTTGAGCGAGCAGCCCCGTAACGCCTCTACTTTTTCGGTTCATCCCACGGGTATGGCCGTTGATTTTCGTACGAGTCTGAACTCCGTCTGCCGGCGCTGGTTGGAGAGTACGCTTCTCTACCTAGAAGGGGTGGGCGTGTTGGAAGCGACTAGGGAACGATATCCGTCGCATTTTCATGTGGCTGTCTTTCCGAAACCCTACGCGGATTACGTAAGCAAACAGTTGGCCTCCGCCGGTTCCGGGGACCGGGTTTCCGCCGTGTCGCGTTACATGGTTAGAGAAGGTGATTCGCTCTGGGCCATCGCCCGTCGTCACGGAACGACTGTACCGAAGCTCACGGCCGCAAACGATCTCCGAGGCAGCCGCATCTATGCGGGTCAGCTTCTGACGGTACCCAGCCCGTGAGGCCTGTTGAAGGAGTACAGCGGGTAGCAGGCCCGTAGCTTGGCTGGCGACCCGGCGGGGGCCCTCCGGCATAGAGTAGTCCATACCGACGCGGTCGATGGCCGCGAACGCTACCAGCTTCTCACATCACTCGTGGTTCCCCGCCCGATCGGCTGGGTTTCCACCCGGAGCGCGTCAGGCGTTCCCAATGTGGCTCCTTTCAGCTTCTTCTCGGCGGTGGCGTCCTCGCCCATGCTCGTGAGTTTGTCCATCGGGACGCGGGGAGGTGTGGCCAAGGACTCACTACGCAATATCCTCGACCAGGGCGCCTTCTGTGTGAATGTGGTCACGGAGGCCCAGCTCGAAGCGATGAACCGGACGGCGGCTAGCTTGCCTCCGGATGATGACGAGTTCGCTTTCGCCGGACTGTCCGTCGCGGAAGCCGAAACCGTCGACGCGCCGTACGTGGCGGATTGCCCTGCCGTCCTGGAATGTGAATTCCACAAACATGTCGACCTGGGCGATTCCGGCGGATTGGTGCTGGGCGAAGTGAAGGGGGTCCGTTTGGATCCCGAGCTCACCATCGTGGAGGGATCGGCCTTCGTGGACACCCAAGAACTCCGTCCGGTTGGACGGCTTTGGGGGCCTGCTTACATGCTTCTCGGAGAGGTCCGGGTCCTCCCGCGACCGTAGTGGTTGTCCCCCTTTTGCAAAACGCCAAGAGAACTGTTGCACTGTGCCATGCCGGGTAATAGCGTGGGATAGGCTTCCCAAATTGTGGTCGACGCATCCTGATTGGAGTTCGATTTGAGGCCGCAGACGACAAAGAGGCACGAGTTCAGCCGAAACCGAGTCCTCTGTTGGGTCTACGGAGGCCAATGACGTTGGCGGAGCAGGAAGGGGAAAAGGTGCTTGGGAGGGATGCGTTGAAGGCGTTGTGTGCCTATGACTGGCCCGGAAACGTCCGTGAACTCGAGAACGCTCTGGAGTGGGCCGGCGTCTTGGCGGTTGACTCGGAAACCTCTGTGGACCACCTGCCGGACGTTGTACAGGCCACGAATGCGCAACCGTTGGTCGCGAATGAACCACCACCGAATCCTTCCATGGAAGTCATCGAAAGGGCGTACATCGAATTCGTCCTTACGTCCGAGGGGGGCAATAAGTCGAAGGCGGTGGAGGTCCTCAGCATCGATCCCTCAACACCCTACCGGAAGCTTAACCATTACGGGATCGAGGTCTGATGAAGACGCCGGATTTTCGGGGAATGAGCGGGAGAAGGTATGGCGATCTAGCCTGGGACCGTGTGAGGCTCTCGGTGGTTATCCCCGCCTACAATGAGATGCGGAGTGTCGAGACCCTGCTCAGGAAGGTCCGACAAGTTCGCCTGAACCTCGAAGTGATCGTGGTAGACGATGGATCCACGGACGGCACGCGGGACTTGTTGTCGAGTCTAAAGGACGAGGGGGTGATCGACGTCCTCGTGTTCCAGGAGGTGAATCAGGGCAAGGGTGCTGCGCTACGGGTCGGATTCGAGCGAGCCACCGGCCATATTATTGCGGTCCAGGATGCGGATCTGGAGTACGATCCGCTCGAACTTCCGATCCTCATGGAACCGATCTTGGCCGGGAAGGCCGATGCCGTGTACGGGTCACGCTTCCTCGGCGGGCCTCACCGAGTGCTCTTCTTTTGGCACATGATGGGCAATCGTTTCCTCACCTTGCTGAGCAACATATTCACGGACCTCAACCTCACGGATATGGAGACCTGCTATAAGGTTGTCCATGCGGATCTCCTGAAGGGGTTACCTCTGTCGGCCAACCGTTTCGGTTTCGAGCCTGAGGTGACCGCCCGCTTGGCTCAGGCGAAGGCTCGAATCTACGAACTCCCCATCAGTTACGACGGGCGCTCCTACGCTGAGGGGAAGAAGATCACTTGGAAGGATGGCGTGTCCGCCCTCTATTGCATCCTTCGCTTCAATCTCTTCGGCCCAAAGGTCGACGCCTGGCAGGCGCCCAACGTACAGCCCTGGGAGGGGAGGGCGGCTGAGACCACCGGCGGTGAAGCCGGCGCTGTCGACGGCAGCGCCGATGACGCGGCCCCTGTTGCCGACCGGGACTGATCGGGACACGGACCTTGGTGGGTAGACGCCCACCGGGGTTCCCTTTTATGGTTTCGGGCCGTTTCATGTACAATGATCCACTCTGGAGATTGAGAAACACTCGATGAGGCGACTGTCGTTCCGCACTGCGGGGGAGTCCCACGGGCGAGGTCTTGTGGCGTTACTGGAGGGCCTTCCGGCCGGACTGTCCCTCGAGATGGTCCGCGACGTGGATCCTGACCTCAAACGCCGCCAGGGTGGATACGGGCGTGGCCGGCGCATGGAGATCGAGTCCGACCGCGCCGAAGTCCTCTCGGGGATTCGCTTGGGGGAGACAATTGGATCTCCTGTGGCGCTGGTCGTCTGGAACAAGGATTCCGAAAACTGGCTGGAGGCGATGTCGCCTCTGCCTCCCGATCCGGACGGCAACCCCAAGGCGTTGAGATCGCTCTACCTCCCGCGGCCTGGTCATGCAGACCTCGTGGGGCTATTGAAGTACGACCGGCGCGATACGCGGGACATTCTCGAGCGGGCCAGCGCCCGTGAGACCGCCGCCCGTGTCGCTTGTGGGGCGGTGTGCAAGAAATTGCTCGCCGATTTTGGAATTGGGATCGGGAGCCACGTGACCTCGATAGGACCAGTCGAGACACAGGTTCCCCATGAGTTGCCGGAGGATCTGAACAGCGCGGTCGACGAGTCACCACTTCGCACCCTGGACGACGAGGCCGCCTCGTCGATGATCGAGGCGATCGACCAAGCCAAGGAGGAGGGTGATACGCTGGGTGGCATCTTCGAAGTGGTCGTTCGCGGCCTCCCCGCAGGCCTCGGCAGTTACGTCTCCTATGACACCAAGCTGGATGGTCGTCTGGCGGGGGCCATAATGTCGATCCAGGCGATCAAGGGCGTGGAGATCGGCGTGGGTTTCGAGGGCGCACGCCGCCTTGGATCCGAGGTTCACGACCCCATCACGACCGATGAGTCGGCCCCCAGGGCGGGCGGCATCGGGCGGTCATCGAACCGAGCGGGCGGGCTTGAGGGAGGCATAACCACCGGTGAGCTTCTGGTCGTGCGGGCAGCGATGAAGCCCATCTCGACACTTCGGAAGCGCCTGCCCAGCGTTGACATGCGTGATGGATCGGCCAAGGATGCGGCCGTAGAGCGTAGCGACGTGTGCGCGGTGCCCGCAGCGGCGGTGGTGGGCGAGGCCATGGTGGCCCTCGTCTTAGCGGACGCCTTTCTTGAGAAATTCGGTGGGGACGCGATGAGCGAGGTGCGGCGGAACTTCGAGTCGTACATCGCGTACCTCGGCGAGCGTGGATATGGTGCACGGTGATTTGCCCAAAAGGGTCTTGTTGGTCGGATTCATGGCCAGCGGGAAATCCAGCACTGGCGAAGAGTTGGCATCACGATTGGGTTGGGACTTCAAGGACTTCGACACCGTGATCGCAGCGCGTGCACGCAAGAGCGTCTCTCGGATTTTCGCGGAGGACGGCGAGACGGAGTTTCGTCGCCTCGAATCCAGCGTAGCTGAGGACCTGTTGGCCCGGGGCGATACAGTGGTGGCTTCGGGAGGTGGCTGGCCGGCCCAGCCCGGAGCTTGGAAGATGGTAGCGGAGGACACGATGACGGTTTGGCTCAAGGTGTCGCCGGCGGTTGCCGTTTGGCGGGCATCGAAGCAGGGGCCGACCCGACCTCTCCTGGATGGGGAGGACGGGACCGAGCAGGCCACGGTGTTGTTGCTGGGTCGGGAGGCCGCGTACGGTCGTGCTCAGTACAGCCTGGACTCGGAACAGTACCGTCCGCCGGAGATGGCAGATGAGATCCTGAAACTGATGAAGAGAGAGGAGTAAGAGGGACCGATGACGCGACAAGGAAGAATATGAAGCTGGTTATCGTCGAATCTCCTGCCAAGGCCAGGACGATCGGCCGGTACCTGGGCCCTGAGTACGATGTG